>VFQQ010000020.1_pt1 | contig 482348 bp, 425 predicted proteins | sample 3512341 | NCBI WGS metagenome assembly VFQQ01 (sample SAMN10412373, study PRJNA504923) | tailings metagenome | isolation source: Relicate 2 Philex TSF1 revegetated site | place: Philippines: Tuba, Benguet | collected 2017-08-29
GCGCGGTGGAGAACAGCACCGTCAGCGCCGCGAAGGCCACGGTCCAGACGAAGATCGCGACGAAGGGGCCGCGGAAGTCGCCGTCCAGCAGCAGGCGCTGGTAGTTGGCAAAGCCGACGGCCACCTGGAAGCCCGGCTGCACCGTCTCGCCAGCCGCGGTCCGGAAGTAACCGCGCTCGCGGTCGGGCACGAAGCGCTGGCCGTCGAGCTCGCGGCGCAGGCCGCCATCGGGCAAGGCCGTCCACAGCGGCGCACGCTGCGCGAACTCGCGCAGGCCGGCGTAGCGCAGCGCTGTGCCATCGGGGCGCTGCAGCACCAGGCCGCGCAGCCAGCCGCGCGCCGCCACGCGATCGCGCAGCGGCAGGCCCTCGTCAGCGTAAGCCGCGGCGTCGGGCAACAGGGCCACCGCCTCGGCGGGTGCTGCATCCGGCCGCAGCGGCGGCGTCGCCCAGCGCGTGCCGTCGGCCGCCTGCAGGCGCAGCAAGAAGGCCTCGCCATCGGCGCGGTGCAGCGTGAAGCCATGCCGCGTGGCCTCGTCGAACACCTGCTGCTCCAGCAGGTAGGCGCGCGCCCGCTCCTCCGACAGCAGGTGGTTCGACGAGTAGTTGGTGAAAGCTATCTGCACCGTGTAGACCAGCGGGAAGGCGACGAAGACCAGCATCCCGGCCACGCCGGGGTAGAGGTACTTCCAGGCGACGCTGCGGGCCGTGGCGTAGACGGCGATGGCGCTGGCGCCCAGCACCAGCAGGCCCATCGCGACCCAGGGGTTGCCCGCGGCGTGCACGCCCAGCACCAGCCACAGCAGCGCCAGCGCCGCCACGCCGCCCAGCAGCGGCTGCAGCCAGCGCGGCGCGCGGCGGCGCGCGGGTGCCAGCGGGCGGGGGATGCTGGCCGTCGTGTTCATCGCGCGCCCCTCACCGCGCCACCATGCGCGCCGCCGCGCCGGCCAGCGCCTCGCGCGGGCCCTGCCGGCCCTGGGTGATGGCCTCCAGCGCCGCGTCCACCGCCGGGAAGAAGCGCTGCATCTCGGGGATGTTGGGAATGGGCAGGCCGGCGCGCGCGTTGGCCATGGTGGCGGCGATGGCCGCGTCGTGCTGCAGCTCGGCGAAGTAGGCCTTGTCGGCCGGCGTGCCCAGCGGCACGTCGGCACTGATGGTCTTCAGGCTGTCCACGCGCAGCAGGTGCTGCTCGATGAACTCGCGCGCCAGGTCCTTGTTCGCGCTGGGCGCGGCGATCATGCAGCCCAGCACGCCGACGAAGGGCCGGGCCGGCTGGCCGCCCAGCGCCGGGATGGGCGCGACCGCGAAGTCGATCTTCGCCTTCTTCGCGTTGTCCCAGGCCCAGGGCCCGCTGATCATCATCGCCACCTTGCCCGCGGCGAACTGGGCCTCCATGTCGGAGTAGCGCGCGCCGCGCGGCATCAGGCCCTCGTCGACCAGGCGCTTGAGCAGCTCGGCGCCGGCCAGCGCACCGGCGTTGGCCACGCCCACGTCCATCGGGTCCAGCTCGCCCGCCGCGTTGCGGCCGAACACGTAGCCGCCCTGCGCCGCCAGCAGCGGCCAGCTGAAGAAGCTCTTGTTGTAGTCCCACAGGATGGCCTTCACGCCCTGCGGCGCCAGCCGGCGCTGCAGCGCGAAAACCTCGTCCCAGCTGCGCGGCGGCTGCGGCACGAGCTGGCGGTTGACGATCAGGCCGATGGCCTCGATGGCCAACGGGTAGCCCCAGGTCTGGCCGCGGTAGCCGAAGGCGGCCCAGGCCTCGTCGAACAGCCGCTCGCGCAGCGCCGGCGGCGGCTGCACCGGCACGATCAGCCCCGACTTGGCCCACTCGCCCACGCGGTCGTGCGGCCAGCAGAAGATGTCCGGGCCCTTGCCCGCGGCGGCGGCGGCCTGGAACTTGTCGGGCGCGCCCTCAGGGTGCTGCACGACCACGCGCACGCCGCTGGCGGCGGCAAAGGCATCGCCCACCCTCTGCAGGCCGTTGTAGCCCTTGTCGCCGTTGATCCAGACCAGCAGGCGCGGGCCACCGCCAGCCGCGCCGGCGTCGCCCGCCGGCCGGCCGCAGGCAGCCAGCAGCGCCACGGCCGCCAGCAGCAGCGCGCCCAGCCCGGCGCGGCGCGGACGACGCTCAGCGTTCATCGACGTTGACGGCGCACAGGCCCGTGGTGCGCGGGAAGGCCAGGCCCTGGGCGTCGAACAGGTAGGCGCGTTCGCGCGGCAGCCGCAGCGCCAGCGCGTCGCCCGGCGCCGGCCGCTGCTCGCCGGCCAGCGCGCAGGTCAGCGGCTCGTCGCTGCCGGGATGTTCGACATAGGCATAGGTGACGCTGCCCAGCTGCTCGACGAAGACCACGCGCGTGCGCAGGGCCTGGTCCGCATCGGCGGCGAGGTCCGCCGCCCGCAGGTGCTCGGGCCGCGCGCCCAGCAGCACGGCGGCGCCGGGTTCGGCGCGGCGCGCATCGACGGCGCACTCGATGCGCTCGCCGCCGGCGGCGCGCAGCACGGCCGTCTGCGCGTCGGCGCGCTCCAGCGTGGCGGCGACGAAGTTCATCGCCGGCGCGCCGATGAAGCCGGCGACGAAGCGGTTGGCCGGGTGCTCGTACAGCACCATGGGCGCGCCCACCTGCTCCAGCCGCCCGGCGCGCAGCACGGCGATGCGGCTGGCCAGCGTCATCGCCTCGACCTGGTCGTGGGTGACGTAGACCATCGTGGTCTTGAGCTGCTGGTGCAGGCGCGCGAACTCCACGCGCATCTTGCCGCGCAGCGCCGCGTCCAGGTTGGACAGCGGCTCGTCGAACAGGAAGACCTGCGGCTGGCGCACGATGGCGCGGCCGATGGCCACGCGCTGGCGCTGGCCGCCCGACAGGTCCTTGGGCATGCGGTCGAGCAGGTGCTCGATGTGCAGCACCCGGGCCGCCTGCTCCACCGCCGCGGCGATCTCGGCCTTGCCCGCGCCCGCCAGCTTCAGCCCGAAGGCCATGTTCTCGCGCAGGTTCATGTGCGGGTACAGGGCGTAGCTCTGGAACACCATCGCGATGCCGCGCTCGGCCGGCGGCACCTCGTTGACCAGCCGCCCGGCGATGTGCAGCTCGCCGGCGCTGATGTCCTCCAGCCCGGCGATCAGCCGCAACAGCGTGCTCTTGCCGCAGCCGCTGGGGCCGACGAAGACCATGAACTCGCCGTCCCGGATCTCGAGATCGATCCCATGCAGGATCCCGACCTCGCCGAAGCGCTTGTGCACACCCTTGAGCCGGACGTCGGCCACGCTGTCCCCTTGTCTCGCCGCGGCCGCGCTGCACCCCGGTTCGCGCGGGGTCGCGCGCCGCAGGCGGGCCGTTGATGTAGATAATGTACATCGACGTTTGCCGCGACAGCCCTGTGGCGAACCCCGAGTTTCGGCGATATCACCTATATGAATCAGCCACTTGGAATACTGCCCAGGAGAGGAGATGTAGTCGAACTACACGACTACTTCGGTGGCGCCGGCCCGTCAGAGACGGCGCTGGAGGCACTGCCACCGGCCGGGGCCAGCGGTCTGGGCGATGGCGCCACGGTGCTGGAGGGGGGCGTGGCCTTCCGTGTCGCCGCCCAGCATGCCACGGTGGTGGAACTGGTCCTGTTCGAGTCGCCCGGCGACGCGCAGGCGCAGCGGCCCACGCGCCGGCTGCGCCTGCACGGGCCCGACGCACAAGGCCGCCATGGCGGGCTGCTGCGCGGCGCCGGGCCGGGCCTGGTCTACGCCTACCGGGTGCATGGCAGCGCGCCCGGCCACGACGCGCGCCGGCTGCTGCTGGACCCGACCGCGCGCCGCGTCGTGGGCCGTCTGGGCGACGCGATGCAGGCCGCAGCGCGCGCCCGCGTGCCCGCACCGCTGCCGCCGCTGCGCTCGCCGCGCCCGCGCATCGCGCCCGCGCGCCGCGTGGTGATGGAGGCGCACGCCAAGGGCCTGACCATGGCCCTGCCCGGCGTGCCCGACGCGCTGCGCGGCCGCTTCGCCGGCATTGCCCACCCGGCCACCATCCGTTACCTGCGCCAGCTGGGCGTGACCACGCTGTCGCTGCTGCCGGTGATGCAGCACCTGGACGAGCCCTTGCTGGCCGCGCTCTCCAGGACCAACTACTGGGGCTACAACACGCTGGCCTTCTTCTGCCCCGACCGCCGCTTCGCCACCCGGCCCGAGGACCCCGACGCCGTGCTGCAGGAGTTCCGCGCCATGGCCGATGCGCTGCATGGCGCCGGGTTGGAGCTGTGGCTGGACATCGTCTTCAACCACACACCCGAAGGTGCGCACGACGGGCCCGGAGCCGGCCCGACGCTGAGCTGGCGCGGCTTCGACCAGACCGGCTGGTACCGCGGCGCCGACTACAGCGGCTGCGGCAACAGCCCCGACCTGTCGGGCGCGCTGGGCAGCGCCTTCGTGCGCGAGGTGCTGGTGCACTGGGTGCGCGAGATGGGCGCCGACGGCTTCCGCTTCGACCTGGCGCCGGCGCTGGCGCGCGGCCCCGACGGCGCCTTCGACGCCGCCGCGCCGCTGCTGCGCGCGCTGCGCGACGAGCCGGCGCTGCAGGGTGTGGCCCTGGTCGCCGAGCCCTGGGACGCCGGCCCCGGCCCCTACCGCCTGGGCCAGTTCCCGCCGCCCTGGCTGGAGTGGAACGACCGCTTCCGCGACGCGGCGCGCGGCTTCTGGCTGCAGGCCCCGGGCCATGACGACCGCAGCGCCTTCGCCGCCGCCTTCGACGGCCGCGTGCCGCTGTTCGACGCCGCGCGCACGCCGCTGGCCAGCGTCAACTTCGTCACCGCGCACGACGGCTTCACGCTGGCCGACCTGGTCCGGTTCAAGGCCAAGCGCAACCACGCCAACGGCGAAGACAACCGCGACGGCCGCGACGACGAGCTCTGCGCCGCCTTCGGCCCCGAGGGCGACGAAGGCGACGCCGACCCGGCCGTGCGCGACACCCGCGCCCGCGTGCAGCGCGCGCTGCTGGCCACGCTGTGCCTGGCCGCCGGCACGCCCATGCTGTGCGCCGGCGACGAGGGCGGCAACCGCCAGGGCGGCAACAACAACGCCTGGAACCAGGACAACGCCAGCGGCTGGGTCGACGGCCCCGGCGGCGAACATGCCGAGGACCTGGGCACGCCCCTGCCCGCCGACGCCGCACCCGACAGCCGCGCCGCGCTGCAGCGCCTGGTGCGCGACGCGCTGGCGCTGCGCGCGCGCTTCAGCGTGCTGCGGCCTGCCGACGCCGCCGCTGCGGCCACGCGGCGCTGGTCGGGGCTGGTGGACGACACCCAGGCCTTGTCGTTCGCAGGGCCCGCCACCGGCGGCGAGCCCGCGCTGCAGCTGGTCTTCAACCCCGACCGCGCCGACCGGCCGCTGCCGCCATCGCCGGCGGGCCAGCGCTGGCTGCCGCTGCTGGCCAGCCACCCGGCCGCCCTCGCCGCGCTGCCGGCGGGCCGCGTTGCCGGCCGCACGCTGCTGGTGCTGCAGGCCGCGCCCCACTAGCCTCCCCGTCCCACCCACCCGCGAAGACACCATGACGATGACCCTTCCCGAGCGCTGCAGCGGCCTGCTGCTGCACCTCACCGCGCTGCCCGGGCCGTTCGGCTGCGGCGACCTCGGCCCCGCGGCCTACGACTTCGTCGACCGCCTGGCCGAGTCGGGCCAGGCCATCTGGCAGCTGTTGCCCACCAACCCCATAGGCCCGGGCAACTCGCCCTACCAGAGCGTCTCGGCCTTTGCCGGCAGCCCGCTGGCGGTGGCGCTGGAGCCGCTGGTCAAGGCCGGCTGGCTGGCGGCGCCGGCCGACCCCGGCTTCGACCCCGGCCGCGTGGACTTTGCGCGCGTCGTGCCCTGGCGCATGGCGCGGCTGCGCGAGGCCTGGGCCGGCTTCCAGGACCAGGCCACGCCGGCGCAGCGCATGGCCCTGGCCGGCTGGGTCGCCGAGCAGGCCGGCTGGCTGGACGACTACGCGCTGTTCATGGCGCTGGAGACGGCCCATGGCGGCCAGCCCTGGTGGACCTGGCCGGCGCCGCAGCGCGACTGCGAGCCCGCCGCGCTGCTGGCCGCGCGCCGCGAGCACCACGACGAGGTCGCCTTCTGGCAATTCGTGCAGTGGTGCTTCGACACCCAGGCCCGCGCGCTGAAGGCGCGCGCCAACGCGCGCGGCGTGGCCCTGGTGGGCGACCTGCCCATCTTCATCGCCCACCACAGCGCCGACTGCTGGGCCCGGCCCGACCTCTACGAGCTGGACGAGCAGGGCCAGCCCACGGTGGTCGCCGGCTGCCCGCCCGACCCCCTGGGCCCCGAGGGCCAGCGCTGGGGCAACCCGCTGTACCGCTGGGAACGCATGGCCGCCGAGGGCTACGCCTGGTGGGTGGAGCGCATGCGCCGCGCGCTGGCGCTGGCCGACGCCGTGCGCATAGACCACTTCCGCGGCTTCGCCGGCTACTGGGCCATCCCGGCCGGCAGCGAGGGCGCCAAGCAGGGTGCCTGGCGCGAAGGCCCGGGCCGGCCGCTGTTCGACGCCATCGCCGCGGCGCTGGGCCCGGTGCCCGTGCTGGCCGAGGACCTGGGCCTGATCACCCCCGACGTGCACGCGCTGCGCGAGGCCTGCGGCTTCCCCGGCATGAAGATCCTGCAGCATGGCTTCGGCGCCGGTGGCGACCACGAGTTCCTGCCGCACAGCTACCCGCGCGCCTGCGTGGTCTACAGCGGCACCCACGACAACGACACGGCGCGCGGCTGGTGGGACAGCGCGCCGGCGCACGAGCGCGCCTTCGCCGCCGCGCTGCTGGGGCTGGAGGGCCTGGATGCAGCCACGGCCAGCGCCGCCGCGCCGCGCGCGATGCTGCGCGCCGCCGCCGCGTCGGTGGCGGCCACCGCCATCTTCCCGCTGCAGGACCTGCTGGCCCTGCCCACGGCGGCACGCTTCAACCTGCCCGGCAGCGTGGGCGAGCACAACTGGAGCTGGCGCTGCAGCGCCGACATGCTGGCGCCCGGCGAGCCCTGGGACTGGCTGGCGCGGCTGACGGCCGCCAGCGGGCGCGGGTCCTTCGCCCCGCTCGCGCCGCCGGCGGCCGGCTCGGACTGAGGGCCTCACCCGCGCCATGCCCACCTGGATCCGGCGCTGGCGCCATTTATGTAGTGCTGTACATAATTGGTCCCATGTTCACCGCGCCGCTGCCGCTGGACCTGCACCCGCTGTGGCTGTCGCTGCAGGTGGCGGGGCTGGCCACGGCCATCGCCCTGGTGGCCGGCGTGGCGCTGGGCTGGGTGGTGGCGCGCAGTGCGCTGCCGGGGCGGCGGCTGCTGGAAGCGCTGTGCACGCTGCCGCTGCTGCTGCCGCCCACCGTCGTCGGCTACGGGCTGCTGGTGGCCGTGGGCCGCAAGTCGGCGCTGGGCCAGTGGCTGCTGGAGCACTTCGACCACAGCGTGGTCTTCCACTGGCATGGCGCGGTGCTGGCCTCGGCGCTGGTGGCGCTGCCGCTGGTGCTGATGGCCGCGGCGGCCGCCTTCCGCGAGGTCGACCGCACGCTGGAGGCGGCGGCGCGCACGCTGCGCCAGTCGCGCTGGTCGGTGTTCCTGCGCGTGACGCTGCCGCTGGCCTGGCCGGCCATCCTGGCCGGCACGCTGCTGGCCTACGCGCGGGCGATGGGCGAGTTCGGCGCCTCGCTGATGGTGGCCGGGTCCATCCCCGGCCGCACGCAGACCGTCTCGATGGCGATCTACGACGCCGTGCAGGCCGGCCACGACGAGCAGGCGCTGCTGTGGGTGGTCCTGACCTCGGTGATCGCGATGGCGGTGCTGCTGGCCGCCGGGCGGCTGCTGGCGCGGCGCTGAGCGGGTGCAGCGCATGCTGAGCCGCCGCCATGCCCTCGCCTGCCTGGCCCTGTTCGGTGGCTCCGTGCGGGCGCAGCCGTCGGCCGCGCCACGCACGCTGCTGGTGTCGGCCGCCGCCAGCCTGGCCGACGCCTTCGCCGCCGCCGCGCGCCGCTTCGAGCAAGGGTTTCCCGGCGTCACGGTGCGGCTGAACATCGCCGGCAGCAACCTGCTGCTGCAGCAGCTGGCGCAGGGCGCACCGGCCGACCTGCTGGCCACCGCTGACGAGGCCACGCTGGACCGCGCGCTGGCCCAGGGCCTGCTGGACCCGGCCACGCGCCGCGTCTTTGCCGGCAACGCGCTGGTGCTGGTGGTGCCGGCGCAAGCCGCACGCGGCGCGCCGCCGCCGGCCGCGGCACTGGCCGACCTGCGTGACGCGCAGCGCGTGCGCCGCCTCGCCATCGGCAAGCCGGCCAGCACGCCGGTGGGCCGCTACACCCAGCAGGCGCTGCAGGCCGCCGGGCTGTGGGACACCCTGCAGCCGCGACTGGTGCCGGCCGACCATGTGCGCCAGGCGCTGGACTACGTGGCCCGCGGCGAGGTCGATGCCGGCGTCGTCTACCGCAGCGACGCCATCGCGCGCGGCGCCGGCGTGCGCGCCGTCGCCACGCTGGCCGGCCACGAGCCCATCCGCTACCCGCTGGCGGTGGCCAGTGCCAGCCGCCAGGGCGAACTGGCGCACGCCTTTGCCGGCTTCATCGTCTCGGACCAGGGCCAGGCCATCCTGGCGCAGCATGGCCTGCTGCCACCCCCTCGATGAGCGCCGCGCCCGCCATCGTCGACGTGGACATCGCGCTGGCCGTCAGCGACGGCCACCGCCGCTTCGCGCTGGACATGCGCTTTGCCAGCGCCGGCGGCATCGTCGCGCTGTACGGCCCCTCGGGCAGCGGCAAGTCGCTGACGCTGCAGGCCCTGGCCGGGCTGCAACGCCCGCAGCGCGGCCATGTGCGCGTGGCCGGCCGCACGCTGTTCGACGCCGCCGCCGGCATCGACCTGCCGCCGCCGCAGCGCCGCATCGGGCTGCTGTTCCAGGACTACGCGCTGTTCCCGCACCTCAGCGTGCGCGACAACGTGGCCTTCGGGCTGACCAGCTGGCGCAAGCGGCTGTCTGCCGACGATGCGGCACGCGTGCACGAGCTGCTGCACGGCTTCGGCCTGCAGGGCCTGGCCGCGGCGCGGCCGGCGCAGCTGTCCGGTGGCCAGCAGCAGCGCGTGGCGCTGGCGCGCGCGCTGGCCTGCGAGCCGGCGCTGCTGCTGCTGGACGAGCCCTTCGCCGCGCTCAACCCGCAGCTGCGCGAGCAGCTGCGCGACGAACTGGCCGCCCTGCACGCGCGCACCGCGATCCCCATCGTGATGATCACCCACGACCTGGACGACGTGCTGGCGCTGGCGCACACCGCCATCCTGGTCGAGGACGGCCGCGCGCGCCGCGAGGTGGACCTGGCCAGCGGCCAGGTGCGCGCGCTGCAGCCCGACGACGAGGCGCCGCCCGCCTCGGTGCGAGTGCCCCGGGCCCCGCACCCGCACGAGGCCGCCGTGCGCGCCGCGCTGGAGGGCGGCCGCAGCGCCGCGACGCGCCGGCCATGAAGCCGCCCGCCGGCGCCGACGCCACGCTGTTGCAGGGCGAGCTGCGCCTGGCCGGCCGGCTGGACGCGCGCTTCTTCGCGCTGCTGGCGGCGCTGCAGGCGGCGGGCAGCATCCAGCGCGCCGCGCGCACCGCCGGCTACAGCTACAAGGGCGCCTGGCTGGCGCTGCAGGCCGCCGGCAACCTGGCCCATGCGCCGCTGTTCGAGAGCCGCCGCCGCGGCGGCACCACGCTGACCCCCGCCGCACGGGCGCTGCTGCAGGCCTGGCAGCGGCTGTGCGCCGCCCATGCCGGCTTCCTGCGCGAGCAGGAGGCGGCGCTGCTGCAGGACCCGGCGCTGGCCGGGCTGCTGAGGAGACTGACGATGAAGACTTCGGCGCGCAACGCCTTCCACGGCACGGTGGCCCGGCTGGTGGCCGGGCCGGTGCTGACCCAGGTGACGCTGGCCCTCCCCGGCGGCGGCGGCGAGATCGTCGCCGCCGTCGAGACGCCCTCGGTGAAGGCGCTGAAGCTGAAGAAGGGCGCCGCCGCCGTGGCCCTGGTCAAGGCCTCGGCCGTGGTGCTGGTCACCGACGACGCCGGCTTCGCGCTCAGCGCCGCCAACCAGCTGCCGGGCACGGTGTCGCGCACCGAGCGCGGCGCCGCCGCGTCGCTGGTCGGGCTGACCCTGGCCGGTGGCCAGGTGCTCACGGCCAGCCTCACCGCCGACTCGATCGCCGCGCTGGGCCTGGCCCCGGGCGTGGCCGCCACCGCCGTGTTCCCGGCCAGCGCCGTGATGCTGGCCAGCGAGGCCGCCTGACCATGGGCAAGACGCGACACCCGATCCGTGCACTGGCGCTGCTGGCCGGCCTGTTTGCCGCGACGGCGCAGGCCGACCCGGCCGCCACGCTGGCCGACTGCGACGCCGGCTTCGAGCGCGTGCTGATGCCGCAGGCCGCGCCGCTGCCCGCAGCGCGCGCGCTGTGGGTCGACGGCACGCGGCTGCGCTGGCCCGGGCCCGCCGCCGCGCCCGACGGCACCGGCAGCCGTTTCCGCCTGCACCATGCGGCGTCGCCGACGATCGCCGTGCGCGACGGCGAGCCGGTGTCCGGCGCCGACGGCGCCATCGAGCTGCGCCAGGCGACCGACGCCCTGCCCGCCGCGCTGGAGGCCCGCGTGCGCTGGGCCGGCGCCGGCGTCGACCTGCAGCTGCACGGCCTGCCCATCCACCGACTGCGCGCACTGCACCGCAGCCAGCTGCTGCTCACCGAGGAGGATGCCCAGGGCCGCGTGCGCCGCGCCGCCACGCTGCAGCATCCGCTGGCGCTGGACGCGCTGTTCGCACGCGCCGAGACCGCGCCCGGCCTGGGTGTGCACCGCGGCGCCAAGGCCATCACCTTCGGCCTGTGGGCGCCCACGGCCACGGCGGTGTCGGTCTGCCTGCACGCCAGGCCCGCGGACAAGGCCGCGGCGCTGCTGCCGCTGCGGCGCGACGCCGCCACCGGCGTCTGGCGCGGCGCCCGGCCGCGCGCCGCGGACACCGTCTTCGGTGCCGACGGCCCGCGCTACTACAGCTACCTGGTCGACGTGCTGGTGCCCGGCGTGGGCCGGGTGCGCAACCGCGTCGGCGACCCCTGGGCGCTCAGCCTCAGCGCCGAATCGCGCCACAGCTGGATAGGCACGCTGGACGAGCCCGCCACGCGCCCTGCCGGATGGCACGCCGTGCCGCGCCCGCCGGCGCTGGCGCGCGGCGTCGACAGCGTCGTCTACGAACTGCACCCGCGCGACTTCAGCATCAACGACAACACGGTGCCCGCCGCCGACCGCGGCAAGTACCTGGCCTTCGGCCACGCCGGCAGCGACGGCATGCGGCATCTGAGGCGCCTGGCCGCGGCCGGCGTCACCGAGGTGCACCTGCTGCCGGTGTTCGACATCGCCAGCGTGCCCGAGCGCGGCTGCGGCGTGCCGCCCGACACCACGCCCGAGGCGCTGGCCCGGCTGCCGAGCGCCAGCGACGAGCAGCAGCGCCGCGTGCGCGCGGCGGCCGCGCGCGACTGCTTCAACTGGGGCTACGACCCGCTGCACTTCGGCGCCCCCGAGGGCAGCTACGCCAGCGACCCCGACGACGGCGCCACCCGCGTGCGCGAGTTCCGCGCCATGGTGATGGGCCTGCACGCCGCCGGCCTGCGCGTGGGCCTGGACGTGGTCTACAACCACACCTCGGCCTCGGGCCAGCGCGGGCAGAGCACGCTGGACCGCATCGTGCCCGGCTACTGGCACCGGCTGGACGGCGAGGGCCGCGTCACCACCAGCACCTGCTGCGACAACACCGCCACCGAGCACCGGATGATGGCGCGGCTGATGGTCGACACCGCCGTGCGCTGGGTGCGCGACTACCGCATCGACGCCTTCCGCTTCGACCTGATGGGCCACCAGCCGCGCGCCGCGATGCTGCGCCTGCAGCAGGCCGTGGACCACGCCGCCGGCCGCCGCATCGCGCTGATCGGCGAGGGCTGGAACTTCGGCGAGGTGGTCGACGGCAAGCGCTTCGTGCAGGCGGCGCAGGGCCGGCTGGCCGGCACCGGCATCGGAACTTTTAGCGACCGCGCGCGCGACGCCGTGCGCGGCGGCGGCTGCTGCGACGCACCCGCCCAGGTGCTGCAGCGCCAGGGCTGGGTCAACGGCCTGCATGTGGCGCCCAACGCCCATGCCGGCCCGGCCGGTGACGACAGCCGCCGCGCGCTGCAGCGCGCCGCCGAGCTGCTGCGTGCCGGCCTGGCCGGCACGCTGGCCGCCTACCCGATGCCGCTGCACGACGGCCGCACGGTGCCGCTGGCCGAACTCGACTACGCCGGCCAGCGCGCCGGCTACGCCAGCCAGCCCGACGAGGTCGTCAACTACGTCGAGAACCACGACAACCCCACGCTGTGGGACCTGAACCTGCTGAAGCTGCCGCTGGACACCCCCCCGCACGAACGCGCCCGCGTGCAGCTGCTGGCGCTGGCGACCACGGCCTTCAGCCAGGGCGTGGCCTACCTGCATGCCGGCGTGGAACTGCTGCGCAGCAAGAACGGCGACCGCAACAGCTTCGACAGCGGCGACTGGTTCAACCGCATCGACTGGACGGCGCAGGACAACTTCTTCGGCGGCGGCCTGCCGCCCGAGCCCGAGAAAGGCGGCCTGTGGGCGGCGCTGCGGCCGCTGCTGGCCGCACCCCAGCGCGTCAAGCCCACGCCGGCCGACATCGCCTTCACCCGCGACGGCCTGCTGGACCTGCTGCGCATCCGCAGCGGCACGACCCTGCTGCGCCTGGGCACGGCGGACGAAGTGGCGCAGCGGCTGCGCTTCCATGCCACCGGGCCGGAGCAGGACGGCAGCCTCGTCGTCGGCGAAGTCGACGGCCGCGGGCTGGACGGCGCGCGCTGGCGCCGCCTGGTCTACGCGCTGCATGCCGGGCTGCAGCCGGCCACGCTGCGCATCCCCGCGCTGCAGGGCCAGGCGCTGCGCCTGCACCCGGTGCAGGCCGACGCCGCGGCCGCCGACCCGCGGCCTCGCGAGCAGTCGCGCTGGGACCCGGCCACGGCCACGCTGACCGTGCCGCCGCGCACGGCGCTGGTCTACGTGCTGGACTGAGGCGGCGCCATCGGGAAACAGAAAGGCCCGCGCAAGCGGGCCCTCGGGTGGCGACGCCGGCGGCGCCTCAGTGCCCGCCGGCGGTCTCGCCCGGCTTCATCCGGTAGACCGTGCCGCAGTAGGCGCAGCGGCCCTCGCCGTGGCTCATGTCGATGTAGACGCGCGGGTGCTGGTTCCACAGCCCCATCCTGGGGTTGGGGCAGTAGGCCTTGCCGCCCTTCAGGTCGGCGGCGGCCAGTTCGACGACGGCTTGCGCGGTGGCGGCGGGCGTGTTCATCGCGGTGGCTGCTGTTGTTGCTTCAGACCAGGGTCAGCCACTCGGCGTACTGGGCGTTGCGGCCGTTGACGATGTCGAAGAAGGCGGTCTGGATCTTCTCGGTGATGGGGCCGCGGCTGCCGGCGCCCAGCGTCACGCGGTCGTACTCGCGGATCGGCGTGACCTCGGCCGCGGTGCCGGTGAAGAAGGCCTCGTCGGCGATGTAGACCTCGTCGCGGGTGATGCGCTTCTGCACCACCTCGATGCCCAGGTCCTTGCAGATGGCGAACACCGTGTTGCGGGTGATGCCGTTCAGCGCGCCGGCCGACAGGTCGGGCGTGTAGACCACACTGTTCTTCACCACGAACAGGTTCTCGCCGGCGCCTTCGCTGACGAAGCCGGCGCTGTCCAGCAGCATGGCCTCGTCGTAGCCGTCGTCCGTGGCCTCCATGTTGGCCAGGATGCTGTTGGTGTAGTTGCTCACCGCCTTGGCCTGGGTCATGGTGATGTTCACGTGGTGGCGCGTGTAGCTGCTGGTCTTCACGCGGATGCCCTTCTTCAGGCCCTCCTCGCCCAGGTAGGCGCCCCAGGCCCAGGCCGCCACCATCAGGTGGATCTGGTTTCCCTTGGGGCTGACGCCGAGCTTGCCGCTGCCGATCCAGGTCAGCGGGCGCAGGTAGCAGCTCTTGAGGCCGTTGGCGCGCACCACCTCGCACTGCGCCTCCATCACCTGCTCCAGCGTGAAGGGGATCTTCATGCGCAGGATCTTGGCGCTGTTGAACAGGCGCTCGGTGTGCTCGCGCAGGCGGAAGATGGCCGGGCCCTTGGCCGTCTCGTAGGCGCGCACGCCCTCGAAGGCGCCGCAGCCGTAGTGCAGCGTGTGAGTCAGCACGTGGATCTTGGCGTCGCGCCAGTCCACCAGCTGGCCGTCCATCCAGATCTTGCCGTCGCGGTCGGCCATCGACATGGGAAGCTCCTGGGTGCCCAGCAGGGGCACGGTTTGCGGGTCAGGCGGGCATTCTAGGCGCCCGCCCCGCCGGCCCCGCGGGCCGGCGCCGGTGTGCAAAGCGTCACGCCGCAGCCGCGGATGGGCCCAGGCACCCCGGGGTCGCGGGGGTAGCCGGCCCCACGCGCGGGCGCGGCTGCCCCTAGCATCCCGGCCATGATCCGGCACCTCCCGTCCACCCTGGTCCTGGCCCTGCTGGCCGCCGCGCCGGCGGCGCTGGCCGCGTTCAGCCCGACCGGGCCGGTGGTGTGCGCGCACTCGAGCAACAGCACCACCGCCAACGGCACACGCTACAGCGGCCAGTGCGAAGGCCCGCTCGCCGGCAGCTTCGCCAGTGCCGCGGCGCCGGCCAGCGTCACCGTCGGTGGCCAGGTGTTCGACCTGGTCGCCACCACCGCCGACTGGAACGGCTGGTTCGCCGCGTCGCCGGGCCCGGTGCGCTTCGGCACGCTGCAATTCGCGCAGCCGCTGGCGGGGTCCTTCGTGATCGGCCTGTCGGGCGCCAACAACTACGCGCTGTACCGCTACGACGGCGGCAGCGCCGGCGTCAGCAGCCTGCGCTTCGACACCTTCGGCCTGCGCCAGGGCAACGACCAGCCGGGCCCGTCGCTGCAGCGCGCCGCGCTGTTCCTGCCGCAGGTCTCGCCGGTGCCCGAACCGGCCTCGGCGCTGCTGTGGCTGGCCGGCCTGGGCGCGGTGGGCTTCGTCGCGCGTCGCCGCGCGGCGCGTTGACGATCACGCGGGCCTGAGCCGGCAAGGCCGCGCTCAGCCCCCGGTGCCTGGCGGCGCGTCCTGCGCCGCGGCGCGCTGCAGCGTCCAGCGCTGCAGCCGGCCACCGGCGAACTCGCACAGCACCTCGTCACCGCCGGCATCGCGCCAGGCCCAGGTCTCGGGCTCGTCGGCGGCCTTGCGGCCCAGACTGCGCGTGAGCTTCAGCACGTCGGGCAGGCGCATGCCCGCCTGCAGCCTGGCCTGCAGCATCACCGCATTGGCCACCTCGCCCACCGGGCGCTGGCCGGCCTCGCGCAGCACGCGCAGCGCGCGGCTGAACTGCAGCAGCATCCAGAACACCGTCACCGTGACGGCCAGCACCACGCCGGGCCAGCCCCAGCCGATGTAGCCGGCGACCACCGCGGCCAGTGCTAGCAGCCAGCCCAGGGCCGGGCCGTTCATCGCCACACCTCCGGGCGCGCCGCGGCGACGGGCCAGAATCGCGGCCATGCAGGACTTGCGGACATGGGTCATCAACCTCGATCGGGCGCCCGAGCGGCTGGCGCGCATCGCGGCGCGGCTGGCCGAGCTCGGGCTGGACTTCGAACGCCTGCCGGCCGTCGACGCCAGGGCGTTGACGCCGGCGCAGCGGGCCTTGCTCGACGAGCCGGCCTACCGCCGCAAGCACGGCATGACGCCGCTGCTCGGCGAGCTGGGATGTTACCTGTCGCATGTGGCGGTGATGCGCCGCTTCGTCGCCAGCGGCGCGGCCTTTGCGCTGGTGCTGGAGGACGACACCCAGCCCGCCGACGTCTTGCCCGCAGTGCTGAGGGCGCTGTGCGCGATGCCGGCGCGCTGGGACATGGTCAAGCTCTCGGCAGTGCACCGCGGCACGCCGGTGGCGGTGCATCCCCTGGCCGCCGGCCATGATCTCGCGGTGATGCTGTCGCGCTGCACCGGCAGCAGCGCGTACATCGTCAACCGCCGTGCGGCGCAGGCCTACCTGCGCGAGCCCGGCGGCCTGCTGCCCATGCAGCTGCCCTACGACCATGTCTTCGACCAGGGCTGGCGCTTCGGGCTGCAGGTGCGCCTGGCCTCGCCGCCGCCCTGCGCGCACGACGCGCAGATCGCCTCCACCATCGGCGCGCCGGCCGACCTGCCGCCGCGCAAGTTCCACTGGACGCGGCGGTTGCCGGCGTTCCGCTACCGGCTGGGCAACGAGCTGCGGCGCGTGGCCTACGGCCTGAAGGAACTGCTGCGCGAACGGCTGGCACGCTGAAGCCGGCGCCGGCCGCGCGGCCCAAGGAGAGGCCGGGCCGCCCCGGGACTCCTTGCGCTCACAAGCCGCGCACCGCCTCGATCGCTTCCTCGACCCGCGCCACGGCGTGGATGGTCAGCCCCTCGATGGGCTTCTTGGGCGCATTGGCCTGCGGCACCACGGCCACGCTGAAGCCCAGCTTGGCGGCTTCCTTCAGCCGCTCCTGGCCGCGCGGCGCCGGGCGCACCTCGCCGGCCAGGCCGACCTCGCCGAAGGCGACGAAGCCGCGCGGCAGCGCACGCCCGCGCAGGCTGCTCTGGATCGCCAGCAGCACCGCCAGGTCGGCCGCCGGCTCGTTGATGCGCACGCCGCCGACGGCGTTGACGAACACGTCCTGGTCAGCGCAGGACACGCCGGCGTGGCGGTGCAGCACCGCCAGCAGCATCGCCAGGCGGTCGCGGTCCAGGCCCACGCTGAGCCGCCGCGGGCTGGCGCCGCCGCCGTCCACCAGCGCCTGCACCTCGACCAGCAGCGGCCGCGTGCCCTCCAGCGTGCACAGCACGCAGCTGCCCGGCACCGGCGCGCCATGGGTGGAGAGGAAGATGGCGCTGGGGTTGCCCACGCCCTTGAGGCCCTTCTCGGTCATCGCGAACACGCCGATCTCGTTGACCGAGCCGAAGCGGTTCTTGATCGCGCGCACCAGCCGGAAGCTGCTGTGCGTGTCGCCCTCGAAGTACAGCACCGTGTCGACGATGTGCTCGAGCACGCGCGGGCCGGCGATGGCGCCTTCCTTGGTCACGTGGCCGACGAGCACGGTGGCCATGCCGCGCTGCTTGGCGATGCGCGTCAGCTGCGCGGCGCACTCGCGCACCTGGGCCACCGAGCCCGGCGCCGAGGTGAGCTGGTCCGAGTAGACGGTCTGGATCGAGTCGACGACGCAGAAGGCCGGCGCCTCGGCCTCGATGGCGCCGGCGATGCGCTCGAGCTGGATCTCGGCCAGCACGCGCACCGCGCCGCCGGACAGGCCCAGGCGCCGCGCGCGCAGCGCCACCTGCGCGCCGCTCTCCTCGCCGGTGACGTAGAGCACCGGCATCTGCGCCGACAGCGCGTCCAGCGCCTGCAGCAACAGCGTGCTCTTGCCGATGCCGGGGTCGCCGCCGATCAGCACCACCGCGCCGGGCACGATGCCGCCGCCCAGCACGCGGTCCAGCTCGGCTATGCCGGTGGGCGCATGGGCGACCGCCTCGGCCGGGATCTCGGCCAGCGTGGCCACGGGCGCCCCGCCGGCGCCGGCCAGCGCCTGGAAGCGGTGGCCACCGCCGGCCGGCGCCGCAGGCCCCTCGTCCAGCGTGTTCCAGGCCTTGCACTGCGGGCACTGGCCCAGCCACTTGGGGCTGACGCCGCCGCATTCGCGGCAGGTGAACACGGTCTTGGCGGTCTTGGGGTCGCGGGCCATGGGCGGCATTGTCGGCGCCGCCGCGCGGCTCAGCCGCCGGCGGCGTCCACCCGCACCGGCACCCGCGGCGCCAGCGCGCACATCAGCTCGTAGCCGATGGTGCCGGCGGCGCGGGCCACCTCGTCGATGGGCAGCAGCGCGCCGCCGGCCGCCGTGCCCCACAGCGTGACCTCGCTGCCGAAGCCGGCCGCGGGCAGCGCGCTCAGGTCCACCGCCAGCATGTCCATCGACACCCGGCCGACGGTGGTGGTGCGTTGCCCGTCGACCAGCACCGGCGTGCCGGTGCCGCAGTGGCGCGGGTAGCCGTCGGCATAGCCGCAGGCGACGATGCCGATGCGCATGGCCCGCTCGGCGGTGAAGGCGCTGGCATAGCCCACGGTGTCGCCGGGCGACAGCTGCTGCACGCCGATGACGCGGCTGCGCAGCGACATCGCCGGGCGCAGCCCCCAGTGCGCGCTGTCGTGCTCGGGAAAGTCCGGCGCGCTGCCGTACAGCAGGATGCCGGCGCGCACCCAGTCGGCGGCCACGCCGGCGGCGGCCAGGTGGCGCAGCGTCGCGGCGCTGTTGGCCAGGCTGCGCTCGCCGGGCAGGTCGCGCGTGGCCTGCTCGAAGGCCGCCACCTGGTGGGCGATGCCGCGCGCGCCGTCGGCGTCGCCGAAGTGCGTCATCAGCGAGATCTCGTCGACCTGCGGCAGCGCCTCCAGCCGCGCCCAGGCGGCGCGGTACGCGGCCGGCGTGAAACCGAGCCGGTTCATGCCGCTGTTCATCTTCAGGAACACGCGATGCGGCTGCTGCGTCTTGTGCGCCGCCAGCCAGTCGATCTGCTCGGCGCAGTGCACCGCGTGCCACAGGTTGAGGCGCGAGCACAGCTCCAGGTCGCGCGGCTCGAACACGCCCTCCAGCAGCAGGATGGGGCCGCGCCAGCCCAGCGCGCGGACCTGCTCGGCCTCGGCCAGGTCCAGCAGCGCGAAGCCGTCGGCGCCGCGCAGCGCGTCGTAGGCGCGCGCGATGCCATGCCCGTAGGCGTTGGCCTTGACCACGGCCCAGACCTTGGCGTCCGGCGCGGCGGCACGCGCGCGCGCCAGGTTGCGCGCCAACGCGTCGGGGTGGATCAGGGCTTCGATCGGGCGGGGCATGGGCGGCAGGTCTGCTGGCGGCTGCGGCAAACGGCGGAACAGCCCGCGTAAGACCCGCCGCGCGTCGGGATTCTGCCAGGGGGGTGCGTGCTATAAACCGCGCGCCCCCCATGCAGGAGACAAACCCGGGCACCCGGCGCAGGTGCTTCGGTGCGCGCGCGACACGATGAAAAAAGGTTTCTCGACCGTCATGTCGGCGCAGTTCTTCAGCTCGCTGGCCGACAACGCGCTGCTGGTGGCCGCCATCGAGCTGTTGCGCACCAGCCAGGCACCGGCCTGGCAGATCCCGGCGCTGGCGCCGATGTTCGCGCTGTTCTACGTGGTGCTGGCGCCCTTCGTCGGTGCCTTCGCCGACGCGCTGCCCAAGGGCCGCGTGATGTTCATCAGCAACGCGATCAAGATCGTCGGCTGCCTGATGATGCTGTTCGGCGGCCACCCGCTGCTGGCCTATGCCATCGTCGGCCTGGGCGCAGCGGCCTACTCGCCGGCCAAGTACGGGATCATCACCGAGCTGCTGCCGGCCTCGCAGCTGGTCAAGGGCAATGGCTGGATCGAGGGGCTGACGGTGGCCTCGATCATCCTGGGCATCCTGCTCGGCGGGCAGCTGGTGGGGCCGCGCATCGCGCCCTGGCTGCTGGGCTTCGATTTCCCGCTGATCAGCACCGGCGTCGACACCGGCCCCGAGGCGGCGATCTCGGCCATCATGCTGCTGTACATCGTGGCCGCCACCTTCAACCTGTACATCCCGCGCACCACCGCGCCGCTGCAGCCGATGCCGCGCAAGGCGATGCTGCTGGTGCGCGACTTCTCGCAGTGCAACGCGCGGCTGTGGGCCGACAAGCTGGGCCAGATCACGCTGGCCACCACCACGCTGCTGTGGGGCATCTTTGGCAACGTGCGCGTGATCGTCTTCGCCTGGGCCGCCGCGGCGCTGGGCTACGGCACCACGCAGGCCAGCAACCTGGCCGGCGTGGTCGTCATCGGCTCGGTGTTCGGCGCGCTGGCCGCGTCGGTGCTGATGAAGCTGGACAAGGCCACCTCGGTGATCCCGCTGGCCATCGTCGTGGGCTTCCTGATGATCGGCCTGAACCTGCTGACCAACGTCTGGGTGGCCGCGCCCTTCCTGGTGCTGCTGGGCGGGCTGTGCGGCTTCCTGATCGTGCCGATGAACGCGCTGCTGCAGCACCGTGGCCACAACCTGATGGGCGCCGGGCGCTCGATCGCGGTGCAGAACTTCAACGAGCAGGCCTGCATCCTGGCCCTGGGCGCCTTCTACACCGGCATGACCAAGTTCGGCCTCTCGGCCTTCGGCGCCATCGCCATCTTCGGCCTCACCGTGGCCGCCACGATGGAGCTGATCCGCCGCTGGCACCGCCACAACCTGCGCCACCACCCCGAGGAGGTCGAGCGCCTGCTGGCCATCGCCCGTACCGACGGGCACTGAGCATCGCCAAGTGACGCACGCCGCCGCGACGGCGCTGCCGGTGGCGGCGCTGCTGTTCAACGCCGCCGTCTGGGGTGTCTCGTGGTGGCCCTTCCGCGCGCTGCAGGGCGCCGGCCTGCACCCGCTGTGGGCCACGGTGGGCATCTACGCGCTGGCCTGCGGCGTGATCACGCTGTGGCGCCCGCAGGCCTGGGGCCAGCTGCTGCGCACGCGCTCGCTGTGGGTGCTGGTGCTGGCCTCGGGCACCACCAACGCCGCCTTCAACTGGGGCGTGACGGTGGGCGACGTGGTGCGCGTGGTGCTGCTGTTCTACCTGATGCCGCTGTGGAGCGTGCTGCTGGCAAGGCTGCTGCTGCAGGAACGCGCGCGCCCCGACGCCGCCTTCCGCGTGGCGCTGGCGCTGGCCGGCGCGGCCACCGTGCTGTGGCCCGAGGGTGGCGGCTGGCCGCTGCCGCGCAGCCTGGCCGAGTGGCTGGGGGTGCTGGGCGGCTTCAGCTTCGCGCTGAACAACGTGATGCTGCGGCGCGAGGCGGCGCGGCCCGAATCGGCGCGCGCACTGGCGATGTTCGCCGGCGGCGTGCTGGTGGCCGGCGCCGCCGGCGTCGCGCTGTCGCTGCAGGGCGCCGTGCCCTGGCCGCCGCCCGCCGCCCCGGGCTGGCTGGCCGGCGCACTGCTGCTGGGCGCGCTGTTCCTGGCCAGCAACCTCGCGCTGCAGTACGGCGCGGCGCGGCTGCCGGCGCATGTGACGGCGGTGGTGATGGTCAGCGAGGTGCTGTTCGCCGCCGTCTCGGCGCTGTGGCTGGACGCCGGCACGCTGACACCGGCGCTGCTGCTGGGCGGCGGGCTGATCGTCGCGGCCACGCTGCTGGCGGCGCTGCGGCGCTGAACGGCAGCGCGGCCCCAGGCGGCCGCCACTCAGTGCCCGCCCTGGGCCGCGCCCGCCTCGGGTGTGGTGGGTGGCACCTGCGGCGCAGGCGGCGCGGGCGGTGGCTTCAGGCCCTGGCGCAGCAGCAGGCGCTCGAGCTCGGCGTCGACCAGCGGCTTGCCCAGGTAGGCATCGCAGCCCGCCAAGGTGCCGCGCACGCGGTCCATCTCGCTGTGGTGGGCCGAGACCATCACCGTCACCGCCGCCGCCAGCGGGTGGTGGCGCTTGAAGTGCTGCACCAGCGCCAGGCCATCGAGCTCGCTGTCGGGGCCCAGCTCGACGTCGACGAAGACGAAGTCGTAGTCGCGCCGGGCCAGCCGCGCCGCCGCCTGGCTGCTGTCGCGCGCACGGTCGACGGCCACGCCCCAGCGCTGCAGCTTGCTTTCCAGGAAGCGCAGCGCCACATCGCTGTCGTCGACGACCAGCGCCCGGGGCACCGCCGCCGGCGCCGGCGCGGGCGCCTCGGCCTTGGCCGCCGCGCGCGAGCGCGGCGGCTTGCGCGGCGCTTCGACCAGGCCGCCACTGCGCGGCACGCGGCGGCGCTCGACGAAAGGCGGCTTCGCCGGTGCCGGCGCCGGCATGGCCGCTGGGGGCCTGATCGGTGCCGGCGGCGACGCCGCCGCCAGCAGCACCAGCGCATCCAGCTCGCGCACCACGTGCAACGGGTCGATGGGCCGCGCCATCCAGGCACCGGCGCCGGCCGGTGAATGGTGGCCGATGAACACCGTGCGCGGCAGCGCGTCGGTGGCCAGCACCAGTTGCACCGACGGCGCATGGTCGGCGTCGGCGATCACGAACTCGGCCTCGTCCAGATGGGTGGCCAGCTCGTAGCGTGGCTGGCGCTGCGCCGCCAGGCGGAAGAAGGAGGACAGCGCGCCGCGTTCGAAGTCGCTGAAGCCGAGCAGGGCGATGCGGTGGGGGGGGGCCATTGCGGGCCATGTTGCGCAGCCGCCGCGGGGCTGTCAACGGCGCGTGTGGGGATGGCGCCGACACCGCGGCTGCGCGCCTGCGCGCCGTGGTCGCAGCCACGGCGGCGCTACCATCCCGGGCACCGGTGCGACCCGCACGCCAGCCCCCCACCGCCATGGCCCAAGCCCGCAGCGTCTACGACTTCGAAGCCCTGTCCATCGAGGGCCGGCCAGCGCATTTCGCCAGCCAGCGCGGCCGCGTGCTGCTGATCGTCAACACCGCCAGCGCCTGCGGCTTCACGCCGCAGTTCGCCGGGCTGGAGGCGCTGTGGCAGGCCTACCGCGACCGCGGCCTGGTGGTGGTGGGTTTCCCCAGCAACGAGTTCGGTGGCCAGGACCCCGGCGACAACGGCGAGATCGCCGCGTTCTGCCAGCGCAACTACGGCGTCAGCTTCCCGATGATGGCCAAGGTCGAGGTCAACGGCGGCGGCGCGCACCCGCTGTGGCAATGGTTGAAGGCGCAGGCCCCCGGCCTGCTGGGCAGCCAGGCGGTGAAGTGGAACTTCACCAAGTTCCTGATCGGCCGCGACGGCCGCGTGATCAAGCGCTACGCACCCAGCGACACGCCCGAGTCGCTGCGCGCCGACATCGAGGCCGCGTTGGCCGAGACCGCCCCCGCCTGAGCGGCCCGTCCCCCCGTCCAAGACCCTGCAGGACCACCATGTTCAGCCATCTCGAGCCCTACGCCGGCGACCCCATCCTCAGCCTCAACGAGGCCTTCCAGGCCGACCCGCGCGCCGACAAGGTCAACCTGTCGATCGGCATCTACTTCGACGACGCCGGCCGCATCCCGGTGCTGGACTGCGTGCGCCGCGCCGAGGCGCAGCTGCTGGAGCAGGCCGCGCCCAAGCCCTACCTGCCGATGGAGGGCTCGCCGGCGATGCGCAGCGCGGTGCAGCGCCTGCTGTTCGGCGAGGCCAGTGCGGCGCTGCAGGCGGGGCGCATCGCCACGCTGCAGACCGTGGGCAGCAGCGGCGCGCTGCGCGTGGGCGCCGACTTCATCCGCCGCTGGCTGCCCGGCAGCGGGGTGTGGGTCAGCGACCCCAGCTGGGACAACCACCGCGCGGTGTTCGAGGGCGCCGGCCTCGCGGTGCAGAGCTACCCGTACTACGACGCCGCCACCGGCGGGCTGCGCTTCGACGCCATGTGCGCGGCGCTGCGCGCGCTGCCGCCGCGCAGCGTGGTGCTGCTGCATGCCTGCTGCCACAACCCGACCGGCGTGGACCTGGGCCGCGCGCAGTGGGACGCGCTGCTGCCCATCCTGCGCGAGCGCGAACTGCTGCCCTGGTTGGACCTGGCTTACCAGGGCTATGGCGACGGCATCGAGCAGGACGCCTACGCGGTGCGGCTGGTCGCCGACGCCGGCCTGCCGGCGCTGGTGGCCAACAGCTTCAGCAAGAGCATGAGCGTCTACGGCGAGCGCGCCGGCGCGCTCAGCGTGGTCTGCCCCAGCGCCGCCGAGGCCGAACTGGTGCTGGGCCAGATGAAGGCCACGGTGCGGCGCAACTACTCCAGCCCGTCCATCCATGCCGCGGGCATCGTCGCGCGGGTGCTGGACGACCCGGCCCTGCGCGCCGCCTGGGAGGCCGATGTGGCGGCCATGCGCGGCCGCATCCAGGCCATGCGCCGCCAGCTGCACGACACGCTGGCCGCGCTGCGCCCGGGGCGCGACTTCGGCTACTTCCTCAGCCAGCGCGGCATGTTCAGCTACACCGGGCTGAGCCCGCAGCAGGTCGACCGGCTGCGCGAGGAGCAGGCGGTGTACCTGGTGCGCTCGGGCCGCCTGTGCGTGGCCGGGCTCAACACCGGCAACGTCGAGCGCACGGCCCGGGCGATCGCCGCGGTGCTGGGCTGAGGGCTGCACAGGGCCCGCCCCGTTCCGTTCAGCGCTTCGTGGTGTCGGTGCTGGGCGTATCCGCCGGCACCGTCAGCTCGCGCAGCACGCCGCCTTCCGCGACGCTGCCGCGGGCCTGTCCCTCGCCCTGGGCCATGCGCTCACAGGCGACACGTGCGACGCGGTCGTCATGGACGGCGCAGCGCAGGATGCGGTTCTCGCGCCGAGTGGCCTCGTCGACGTCGGTGCCCAGCCCCCCGCGCAGGGCCTCGGCACGCGCCGCGCCGGCCTCGCGCAGGCAGGCCTGGCGCGAGTCGGGAACCTTCTGCTCGGCACAGGCCAGGCGCTCGGCGCGGTAACGCGCCTCGACGGCGGCGCGGTCGCTGGCCGCCAGCACAGGCAGCGAGGACAGCAGCGCCCCTGCCGCCAGCAGCATCTTCAGGGTCGGGTTCATCAGGGTCTCCCATAGGGGTTGCAGGAGCCGGGGCCGCACGGTCGGCGGCAACGGGCCATGGCCACAGCCTGCGCCAGGGCGGCTGCAGCAGCGGTCCGACGCCGCCGCCTGAGGCTGTAGGACAGCGCCGGGCGGCGTTCCGTCAGTCGCCGCCGACGGCCTCGTCGCCGAAGCGCGCGCAGCGCCGCACCAGCTCGCGCAGCCAGCGCTGCGCCGGCTCGGCGTCGCGCCGCGCCAGCCACATCATCTCCACGTCCAGCGGCGCCAGCTGCAGCGGCAGCGGCCGCGTCACCAGGCGCTCGCGCCAGCCCACCGCCGGCATCAGGGCCAGCGGCAGCACGGTGATCAGGTCGGAGTGCGCCAGCACGCGGCCGGCGGTCTGGTACTGGTTGACGGTGAGCACCACGCGGCGGCTGCGACCCAGCCCGGCCAGCACCTCGTCGACGGCGCCGCGGCTGCGCCCGCCCAGGCTCAGCAGCATCTGCGGCGCTTCGGCAAAGCGATCCAGCGTCAGCTCGCCCTCGGCCAGCGGGTGGCCGGCGCGCATCACCACCACGAAACCCGTGCGATGCAGCACCTCGTGGCGCAGCGACGGCGTCTCCTCGGTGCCGTCGACCAGGCTCTTCACGCCGGGGAAGTGGCCGATGGCCAGGTCGGTCTGGCCCTCGTGCAGCAACTCGCGCGGGTCACGCGTGATCAATGGCATCAAGCGCAGGTTGGAAAGCACGCGCTCACGTTGCAGCACCTCGACCATGGCCGGCGCCAGCATCGCCGCCACCGCGTCGGGCATCGTCAGGCGGAACAGCTGCCGGTCGGCCTGGGGGTCGAACTGGCGCGGCGCCAGCACCTGCTCCAGCTCGGCCAACGCCGCATGCACGCGTGGCCACAGCGCCTGGGCCCGCGCCGTCGGCGCCATGCCGCCGGCGGCGCGCTGGAACAAGGGCTCGCCCACGGCGTCGTGCAGCCGGCGCAGCGCATGGCTGGCCGCTGGCTGGGTGATTGCCAGCGCCTCGGCGGCGCGGGTCAGGCTGCCCTCGTTCATCAGGGTGTCGAACAGGCGCAGCAGGTTCAGGTCCAGGCTGCGGAAGTTCACCACGGCGCCCCCGCTACATGCACACGATTCATGTCGCACATGATAAACATTCAGTTTGAATAGTCAGGGATAACACTAATCTTCGGTCCATCGCACCACCGTGCTGACCCGGCGCCCACCCGGCGCCCAAGGAACCGAAGTGAACACCACCACCCTGCGCCTCCCCGTTCGCCTGACTGCCCGCCGCCCCTCGCTGCTGCAGCGGGTGTGGAACGCGCTGGTCGCCGCCGGCGAGCGCCGCGCGGCCGGCGAACTGGAGCGCCTGGCGCTGATGCGCGCCAGCTACGACCCCGCCGGCGCCGCCCGCCTGCGCGAAGCCGCCCGCTACAGCGCCACGCGCTGAAGCGACGACCAAGACCTTCACCGAAGGAACTGTGATGAGCACCACCACCACCTGGCAGGTCGCCAACACCCGCACCAGCGCGCCGCGCGGCTCGCTGTTCGCAGCCCGCGCGGCACTGGCCCTGATCAACGGCGTGACGCTGCTGCGCCAGCGCCTGCTCGGCCAGCCGCTGGACAAGGCCCGCCGCGCCATTGCCGAGGCAGCCCGCGTGCGCGGCATCGCCACGGCGATGCAGGCCGAGAACCCGCGCGTCGCCGCCGAGCTGATGGCCGCCGCCGACCGGCACGAACGCCAAAACGGCGTTTGAGCTCCCCGGCCTGAAGCGGGTCGCCAGATCGCCAAGGCTCATATACGCCGTGGAGCCGTCCCCGTGGGGACAGGTCGCCGCAGGCGACCAGGGGGAGCGGCGGTGTTAACGCCCTGAACCCGATCCGCCTTCGCCGGTCGGGTTCGGCAGCCCCCTCGGGGGGCGGCCGCCCGGCGGCCGGGGGCGGTCAGGCTCTCCCTGAACCCGATCCGCCTTCGCCGGTCGGGTTCGGCAGCCCCCTCGGGGGGCGGCCGCCCGGCGGCCGGGGGCGGTCAGGCTCTCCCTGAACCCGATCCGGCTTTGCCGGTCGGGTGCAGCAGCCCCAGGGGACCGAAGGGCCCCTTCGGGCCCCGGGGCCGGCGCCAGACGCCGCGGGGCCGAGGTCAGATACACCGCCCGCCGTCGACCTCCATGCAGACACCCGTCAGCATGCTGGCCTCGTCGCTGCACAGGAAGCAGGCGGCGTTGCCCAGGTCCTGCGGTGTCGAGAAGCGCCCGATCGGGATCGTCGAGAGGAACTTCGCCCGCATCTGCGGCGTGTCCTCGCCCATGAAGCTCTTCAGCAGCGGCGTCTCGCCGGCCACCGGGTTGAGCGCGTTGACGCGTATGCCGTGCGGCGCCAGCTCCACCGCGTTGGCCCGCGTGGCGGTGATCACCCAGCCCTTGCTGGCGTTGTACCAACCCAGGCGCGGCCGCGGGCTCACGCCGGCGGTGCTGGCCATGTTCAGCACCACGCCGCGGATGCCGTTCGCACCCGGCGCCTGGGCCTTGAAGCGCGGCACCACCTCGCGCATGGCCAGGTAGATGGCCTTCATGTTGACGGCGACGATGCGGTCGAAGTCCTCTTCCGACACGTCCTCCAGCGGCGCCGGCAGGTGGGTGACGCCGGCGTTGTTGACGAGGATGTCCAGGCGCCCGAAGTGCAGCTCGGCGGCCTCCATCATCAGCCGCACCTGGGCGGCATCGCTGACATCGGTGCGGATCGCCCGCGCGTGCTCGCCCAGCCGCGCCGCCAGGTCCAGGCCGCGCGCCAGGTCCAGGTCGGCGATGACCACGCGCGCGCCCTCGGCGACGAACTTCTCGCAGATGCCGGCACCGAAGCCGCTGGCCCCGCCGGTGACGATGGCCACCTTGTCCAACAAACGCCCTGCGCTCATCGAAACGCTCTCCTTCAGCCGTGGCGTATGGCCACCGTCTTCAGCACCGAGAAGCCGTACAGCGCCTCGAAGCCCTTCTCGCGGCCATGGCCGCTGTGCTTGACGCCGCCGAAGGGCAGTTCCACCCCGCCGCCGGCGCCGTAGTTGTTGACGAAGACCTGGCCGCACTGCAGCTTGCGCGCCATGCGCAGCGCGCGGCTGCCGTCGCGCGTCCACACCCCCGCCACCAGGCCGAAGGCGGTGCCGTTGGCGATGGCCAGCGCCTGCGCCTCGTCGTCGAAGGCCATCAGCACCTGCAGCGGGCCGAACACCTCGTCCTGGGCCAGCACATGGTCCGCGCCCACGTCGCCCACCAGTGTCGGCGCCACCCAGTAGCCGCCGGGCGGCAGCGATGAAGGCAGCGGCGCCTGGGCCAGCACGCGGCCCGGCGCCACCCGCTCGACGAAGCCCAGCACCCGGTCGCGCTGCTCGGCCGAGATCAGCGGGCCCACGTCGGGGTTGTCCAGCGCCGGGCCCACGCGCAGCGCCGCGTAGCGCTCGGCCATGCGCCGCGCCACGGCGTCGTAGACCCCGCGCTGCACCAGGATGCGGCTGGCCGCCGAACAGGTCTGGCCGGCGTTCTGGATGCCGGCGTTGACCAGGAAGGGCAGCGCCGCATCCAGGTCGGCGTCGTCGAAGACGATCTGCGGGCTCTTGCCCCCGAGCTCCAGCGTCACCGGCACCACGTTCTTCGCCGCCGCCGCCTGGATCGCCTGGCCCACGGCCACCGAGCCGGTGAACGACAGGTGGCGCACGCCGGGGTGGGCGGCCAGCGCCGCGCCGGCCTCCTCGCCCAGCCCGGGCACGACGTTCAGCGCGCCGGCCGGCAGCCCGGCCTCGTGGGCGATGCGCACGAAGGCCAGCGCCGTCAGGCAGGCCTGCTCGGCGGGCTTGAGCACGCAGGCATTGCCCATCGCCAGCGCCGCGCCCACGCTGCGCCCGATGATCTGCATCGGGTAGTTCCAGGGCACGATGTGGCCGGTGACGCCATGCGGCTCGCGCAGCGTCAGCGCCGTGTAGCCGTCGGCAAAGGGCAGGGTCTGGCCATGCACCTTGTCGGCGGCGCCGGCATAGAACTCCAGGTAGCGCGCCAGCGCCAGCGCGTCGGCGCGGCCCTGGGCCAGCGGCTTGCCCACGTCCAGCGCCTCCAGCCGCGCCAGCGCGTCGGCCTGCGCCGCCACGGCCAGGCCGATGCGCGCCAGGATGCGGCCGCGCTCGCTGGCCGCGAGCCGCCCCCAGGCACCGGGGCGCGGGTCGTCCAGCGCCGCCTGCGCCGCGGCCACGGCGGCGGCGATGTCCTCGGCACCGCCGCGCGCCACCTCGGCCAGCGGCGCGCCGGTGGACGGGTTGAACAGCGTCAGCCTGCGCGCGCCGGCGGCCGGCCGCCAGGCGCCGGCGATGCACAGCTCGCGGGGATCGAAGGGCAGATCCGCTGGGGTTATCGGGGCTTCGCTCATCGCGTGCGGCGGCAAGGGGTCAATGGTCTTGCGGCATCATAGTTTCCGATGGGACCGTTCCTGCTGCGCCGGCTGTTCACGCTCGTCGTCACGCTGGCCGTGGCGTCGGCCGTGGTCTTTGCCGTGCTCGAGCTGCTGCCCGGCGACGCGGCGCAGATCATCCTGGGGGACACCGCCACGCCCGAGGCGCTGGCCGCGCTGCGCGCCAGGCTCGGGCTGGACCAGCCACCGCTGCAGCGCTACGGCGCCTGGATCGCCGGCCTGCTGCAGGGCCGCACCGCCGACAGCATCGGCTACGGCAGCCCCACCGCCGAGCTGATCGCCCAGCGCCTGCAGGTCACGCTGCCGCTGGCGCTGCTGGCGATGGCCATCACCGTGGTGCTTGCGCTGGCGCTGGGCGTCTACGCGGCGGCGCGCCACGGCCGCGCCGGCGACGCCGGCGTGATGGCCGCCAGCCAGCTGGGCATCGCGATCCCGAACTTCTGGTTCGGCATCCTGCTGATCCTGCTGTTTGCCGTGCAGCTGCAATGGGTCAGCGCCGGCGGCTTCCCCGGCTGGACCGAGGACGAGGGCGGTGGCCTGTGGCACGGCCTGCAGGCGCTGCTGCTGCCGGCGGTGGCGCTGGCCGTGGTGCAGGCGGCCATCCTGGCGCGGCAGACGCGCTCGGCGGTGCTGGAGGTGCTGCGCGAGGACTTCGTGCGCACCGCGCGCGCCAAGGGCCTGAGCCGGCGCCAGGCGCTGTGGCGCCATGTGCTGCGCAACGCGATGATCCCGGTGCTGACGGTGGCCGGGCTGCAGTTCGCCAACCTGGTCACCGGCACCATCGTCATCGAGAACGTGTTCGTGCTGCCCGGGTTGGGGCGGCTGGTGTTCCAGGCCATCGCCAACCGCGACCTGGTGGTGGTGCGCGACGTGGTGCTGCTGCTGGCGGCGCTGGTGGTGGTGGTGAACTTCGTCGTCGACGTGCTCTACGCCGCCGTCGACCCGCGGCTGCGGACGGCGCGATGAGCGCAGGCGTCGCCCTCACACCCGGCGGCGCCGGCGGCGGCTTCTGGCGCCGCGCGCGCACGCACCGCAGCTTCGTCATCGGCGCCGCGCTGTCGGCGCTGCTCGTGGCGGCGGCGCTGCTGTCGTTGGTCTGGACGCCCTGGCCGGCCACCGAGATCCACATCCCGAACAAGCTCGCGGCGCCGTCGTGGCAGCACTGGCTGGGCACCGACAGCCTGGGCCGGGACATCGCGTCGCAGCTGCTCGTCGGCGCGCAGGCCAGCATCGTCGTCGGCGTGGTCGCCGTGGGCATCGGCCTGGTCGCCGGCGTGGCGCTGGGCTGCCTGGCCAGCGCGCGGCGCGGCTGGGTGGAGGAGGCGGTGATGCGCGGCGCCGACTTCACCTTCGCCTTCCCGGCGCTGCTGTCGGCGATCATGCTGGGCGCCATCTACGGCCCCGGGCTGCTGACCAGCATCGTCGCCATCGGCATCTTCAACGTGCCGGTGTTCGCGCGCATCACGCGCGGCGCGGCCAACGCCGTGTGGGCGCGCGACTACGTCACCGCCGCGCGCGCCGCCGGCAAGGGGCCGTGGGCGATCACCCGCGACCATGTGCTGCCCAACATCGCCAGCCCCTTGATCGTGCAGGCCACGGTGAGCTTCGCCACCGCCATCCTGGCCGAGGCGGCGCTGTCCTACCTGGGCCTGGGCACGCAGCCGCCCACGCCCAGCTGGGGCCGCATGCTCACCGAGGCGCAGACCCAGCTGTTCCAGGCCCCGCTGCTGGCCGTCTGGCCGGGGCTGGCCATCGTGCTGGCGGTGCTGGGCCTGAACCTGATGGGCGACGGGCTGCGCGACCTGCTCGACCCCAAGCTCGCCCGTCAACGCTGAACGGAGAACCCCCATGAGCCAAGAACCCCTGCGCATCGACTTCGTCAGCGACGTCGCCTGCCCCTGGTGCGCCGTCGGCCTGCACAGCCTGCAGGCGGCGATCGTGCGGCTGGGCGACGCGGTGCCGGTGCAGCTGCAGTTCCAGCCCTTCGAGCTGAACCCCGACATGCCCGCCGGTGGCGCCGACGCCGCCGGCTACCTGAAGGCCAAGTACGGCCTGGACGACGCGCAGCTGGCGCGCAACCGCGAACACATCCGCCAGCGCGGCGCCGAGGTCGGCTTCCAGTTCGGTGACCGCGTGCGCGTCTGGAACACCTTCGACGCGCACCGCCTGCTGCACTGGGCCGGGCTGCAGGACGCCGCGGCGCGCGCCGCCGGCGATGCCGGTGCCAACGCGCAATGGCAGCTCAAGCGCGCGCTGCTGCAGGCCTACCACGGCGAGGGCCGCGACCCCTCGGCGCACGAGGTGCTGATCGACTGCGCCGCCGCAGCCGGGCTGGACGCGCAGGCGGCGCAGGCGGTGCTGGCCGGCGAGCAGTACGCCGCCGAGGTGCGCGCCGCCGAGGCCGAGTGGCAGCGCGCCGGCATCCACTCGGTGCCCTCGCTGGTGATCAACCGGCGCCACCTGATCCAGGGCGGCCAGCCGCCGGCGGTGTTCGAGGCCGCGCTGCGCCAGATCGCCGCCGAAGGCTGAGACCTTGCCGCGCAACATCGAGATCAAGCTGCAGGTGGACTCGATCGAGCCGCTGCGCGCGCGCGCGCGAGCGCTGGCCGACGGCGAGCCGCTGCTGATCGAGCAGGACGACAGCTTCTACGCCGTGTCGCACGGCCGGCTCAAGCTGCGCCGGCTGCGCGAGGCCGGCGGGCCCTGGCGCGCGGAGCTGATCCCCTACAGCCGCGCCGACGAGGCCAGCGGAGGCGCCGCGCGCGCCAGCCACTACCAGCGCGTGCCCGTGCCCGACCCCGACGCGCTGCATGCGGCGCTGGCCACCGCCTGCGGCGTGACGGCCCGTGTGCGCAAGCAGCGCTGGCTGCTGCAACGCGGCGCCACGCGCATCCACCTCGACCGCGTCGAGGGCTATGGCGACGCCGTCGAGATCGAGGTCGTGATGACCGAGGAGCGCAGCGACGCCGACGGCCAGGCCGAGGCCGAGGCCCTGGTGCAGGCGCTGGGGCTGCGGCACGCGCCGCGCATCGCCGGCGCCTACGCCGACCTGATCGCCGCCGCCGCATGAGCGACAACGAGCCGCTGCTGCAGGTGCGCAACCTGCGCGTCACCCTGGCCACGCAGCGTGGGCCGGCCGACGCGCTGCGCGGCATCTCCTTCGACCTGGCGCGCGGCGACACCGTCGGCCTGATCGGCGAGAGCGGCTGCGGCAAGAGCATCACCGCGCTGGCGCTGATGGGCCTGCTGCCCGAGGGCGCGCGGGTGATGGGCTCGATCAAGCTGAACGGCCAGGAGCTGACGACGCTGGACGAGGCCGCGCTATGCCAGCTGCGCGGCAACCGCATCGGCATGGTCTTCCAGGAGCCGATGACGGCGCTGAACCCGCTGCACCCGGTGGGCCGGCAGATCGCCGAGTCGCTGCGCCAGCACCGCGGGCTGTCGGGCGCGGCGGCGCGCGCCGAGGCGCTGCGCCTGCTGCAGCGCGTGCAGCTGCCGCAGGCCGCGGCGCGGCTGGACCAGTACCCGCACCAGCTCTCGGGCGGCCAGCGCCAGCGTGTGGTCATCGCCATCGCGCTGGCCTGCGGCCCCGACCTGCTGATCGCCGACGAGCCGACCACGGCGCTGGACGTGACCATCCAGCGCGAGGTGCTGGACCTGATCGCCGAGCTGGTGCGCGAGGACGGCATGGGCCTGCTGCTGATCAGCCACGACCTCGGCGTGATGGCCGACCGCGTGCGCCGGCTGCTGGTGATGTACGGCGGCAGCGTCGTCGAGGCCGGGCCCACCGAGCAGGTGTTCGCGCGCCTGGCCCACCCCTACACGCGCGGGCTGTTCGCCGCGCGGCCGCGGCTGGGCCTGGCGCGCGGCACGCGGCTGGCCACCATCCCCGGGCGCGTGCCCGAGCTGGCCGACCTGCCGCCGGGCTGCGCCTTCGCGCCGCGCTGCGCGCGCGCCAGCGACGCCTGCCGCGCCGCGCCGCCGGCCGACGCCGCCCCCGAGGCGGGCTACGAGCTGCGCTGCCTGCACCCCTTCGCCGAGGCGCCGGCATGAACGCCCCCGCCCCGCTGCTGCAGGTGCAGGGCCTGCACAAGCGCTACCGGCTGCCGCGCGAGCGGCTGTTCGCGCCCGCCGGCGAGGTCGCGGCGCTGGCCGGCGTGGACTTCACGCTGCCCGCCGGGCGCAGCCTGGGCGTGGTCGGCGAGAGCGGCTCGGGCAAGAGCACGCTGGCGCGGCTGGTGATGGCGCTGGAGCCGCCCAGCGCCGGCACGGTGCACCTGGCCGGGCGCAACCTGCATGCGCTGCCCGCGGCCGAGCTGCGCCGCGCGCGCGCCGACTTCCAGATGGTCTTCCAGGACCCCTACGGCAGCCTGGACCCGCGCCGCAGCGTGCTGCAGACGGTGGCCGAGCCGCTGGCGGTGCTGCGCGGCGCCGGCGTCGCCGAGCAGCGCGAGCGCGCCGCCGAGGTGCTGGACGCCGTGGGCCTGCGCGCCAGCGACGCCGCCAAGTACCCGCACGAGTTCAGCGGCGGCCAGCGCCAGCGCATCGCCATCGCGCGGGCGCTGATCACGCGGCCCCGGCTGATCGTCGCCGACGAACCGGTCAGCGCGCTGGACGTCTCGGTGCAGGCCGCCGTGCTCAACCTGATGCAGGACCTGCAGGACCGCTACGGCGTCAGCTACCTGTTCATCAGCCACGACCTGGCGGTGGTGGACCTGGTCTGCGACGAGGTCCTCGTGCTGCACCAGGGCCTGGTGGTGGAGCGCGGCACGCCGCAGCAGCTGTTCCGCGCGCCGCAGCACCCCTACACGCAGCGGCTGCTGGCGGCGGTACCGGGGCGTGCAGGCTGAGCCGGGCACGCGCCTGCCAGGCCCTGCCCCCTGGGGACATGTGGTCGCGCGGCGGCGCGGCGGATTGGCCCAGAATCGCAGCGCAACCCGCCCGGAGCCCGCCATGTTGTCGTCGCGCCGCTCGCTCAGCACCCTGCGGGGCGCGCTGGCCTTGGCCAGCGTGCCGGATCCCGTGGGCCTGGGCCCCAGCCGTTCGCCGGCCACCGCCGGGCCCGGGCGCAGCGGGCGGCGCAAGGGCCTGTTCGACCCGCCCCTCGACAAGCATGTCGAGCGGCCGGGCCGCGCCACCGCGCACGCCGCCCTGGACCAGGGCGACGGCGGCGCCCTGCGCCGGGGCCGGGTCGAGGCGCCCGCGGCCAAGGTCTTCACCGGGAACCCGGCCCAGGCGGCGCGGCCCTGGGCGCCGGGCTGAGGGCGGTGACACGCGCGGCGCCCACAATGCGGTCATGAGTCCCACCGCCCGCGAGACCCTGGACCGCCTGTACGCCGCCTTCACGCGGCTGGACGGTGCCGCTATGGCCGCCTGCTACGCCGAGGACGCCGAGTTCCGCGACCCCGTCTTCCACCTGCGCGGCCGGGACGAGGTCGGCGCGATGTGGGGCATGCTGTGCGAGCAGGTGCGCGCCGGCGGGCTGCAGCACTGGCGGCTGTCGGTGCGCGACCATGGCCACAGCCAGATGCGGGTCGAGGTCGAGTATCCCTACGCGCCCACTGGGCGTGTGGTGCACAACTTCATCCACTCGCAGTTCGAGTTCGACGCCCAGGGCCTGGTGCTGCGCCAGGTCGACCGCTTCGGCCTCTGGCGCTGGACGCGCCAGGCACTGGGCTGGCGCGGCACGCTGCTGGGCTGGACGCCCTGGGTCAGGCGCCGCGTGCGACAGGGTGCGGCCGCGGCCCTGCGCCGCTATCGTCAGCGCGACCCTGGCCCGGCCGAACCCGGCACCCAGACCACGGGAGCACCCGGTACATGAGAGATGCCACCGCGCTGCATGCACTGGGCGCCGCCGAACTGGCCACCGCCTACCGCCGCGGCGACACCAGCCCCACCGAGGTGACGCAGGCGGTGCTGGCGCACATCGCGCGCTGGGAACCGCAGTTGGGCGCGCTGTGGGCGCTGGACGCCGACGCCGCGCAGCGCGCCGCCGCCGCGTCCACCGAGCGCTGGCGCCGCGGCGCACCACTGTCGCCGCTGGACGGCGTGCCGCTGACGCTGAAGGAGAACATCGCCACCCGCGGCCTGGCGCTGCCGCTGGGCTGCGCCGCCACCGAGCTCACGCCGGCGGCCGAGGACGCGCCGCCGGCGGCGCGGCTGCGCGAGGCCGGCTGCGTGCTGCTGGCCAGGACGACGATGCCCGACTACGGCATGCTGTCCTCGGGCCTGTCCAGCTTCCATGCGCAGCAGGGCCAGCTCACGCGCAACCCCTGGGACCTGCGCCTGAATCCCGGCGGCAGCAGCGCCGGCGCCGGCGCCGCGGCCGCGGCCGGCTACGGCCCGCTGCACCTGGGCACCGACATCGGCGGCTCGATCCGCCTGCCCGCCGGCTGGTGCGGCGTGGTCGGCTTCAAGCCCAGCAACGGCCGCGTGCCGATCAAGCCGCCGTACCTGGGCCGCGTCGCCGGCCCGATGACGCGTTGCGTGGCCGATGCGGCGCTGATGATGGACGCGCTGGCGCAGCCCGACTGGCGCGACGCCACCAGCCTGCCGCCGCAGCCGCTCGCCTGGGCGGCGCTGGCCGCGCCCTGCAGCGACGACGAGGCCGCGTCGGCCTGGCGCGGCAAGCGCGTGGCGCTGCTGCGCCGCGCCGGCTGGGGCATGGCCGTGCGACCCGACATCGACGCGGCCATCGTGGCCGCGGCGCGGCGCGCCGAGGCCGCTGGCGCGGTGGTCGAGGAGATCGAACCCTTCCTCACGGCCGAGATGGCCGAGGGCATAGACCGCTTCTGGCGGGTGCGCTCCTGGGTCGAGATCCAGGCGCTGCCGCCCGAGCGCCGCGCGCGCGTGCTGCCCTACATCCTGGACTGGGTGGCCCCGGGTGCGTCGGTCGGCGCCGCACAGCTGCTGCAGGGCTACCACCAGATGGGGGCGCTGCGCGACGCCGCGGTGGCCGCCACGCAGGCCTACGACGCCCTGCTCTCGCCGGTGGCGCCGGGGCCGACCTTCCCTGCCGAGTGGGCCGGCCCGCTGAACGATCCGGCGCGCGCGATGCACCACATCGGCTTCACGCTGCCCTTCAACATGAGCGAGCAGCCGGCCATCAGCGTGCCGGCGGCGATGACCGCCGACGGCCTGCCCATCGGCCTGCAGATCGCCGGCCGGCGCCACGACGACCTGGGCGTGCTGGCGCTGGCGCGCGGCTTCGAGCGCCTGCGCGCGCCGCTGCCGCCCTGGCCCGAGCCGCGCTGAGCGGGGCCGCCGGGCCGCCACGCTACATTCGGCGCCATGGCAAGCACCGACGCGCGCGGCAACCCCTGCAGCAGCAGCAGTGCGGCGGCGCGCGACGCGGCCCAGGCGGCCCTGTGGCGGATGATGTCCTTCTACGACACGCCGCTGGCCGACCTGGACGCCGCCGAGGCCGCCGACCCCGGCTGGCTGATGCCGCCGCTGATGCGCGCCGGTTTCCTGCTCAGCCTGACCGAGCCGGCCCAGCACGCCGCCGCGGCCCAGGCCCTGCAGCAGGCCGGGTCACGCAGTGCCGGCGCCACCGCGCGCGAGCGCGGCCACCTGGCCGCGCTGCAGGCGCTGCACGACGGCCGCTGGGGCGCCGCCTGCCGCATCTGGGACGAGCTGCTGCTGCAGCACCCGCGCGACGCCCTGGCACTGCTGTGGGTGCACGAATGGGACTTCCAGCGCGGTGACGCCGCGGCGCTGCGCCAGCGCCCGGCGCGCGCGCTGCCCGAGTGGACGCCCGACGACCCGCTGTTCCCCTACGTGCTGGCGCTGCACGCCTTCGGCCTGGAGGAATGCAACCTGTACCCGCAGGCCGAGGAGACCGGCCGCCGCGCGCTGGCCGCCGACCCGCGCGTGCCCTGGGCGGTGCATGCGGTGGCGCATGTGATGGAGATGCAGGGCCGATTCGACGAAGGCTCGGCCTGGCTGCGCCAGCACCAGCCGGCCTGGGCCGAGGGCAACGGCTTCGCCGTGCACCTGTGGTGGCACAAGGCCTTGTTCCGGCTGGAGGCGCTGGACGTGGCCGGCGTGCTGCGCCTGCTCGACAACCACTTCTCGGGCGACGCGCTGCAGATCACGCTGCAGCGGCTGGACGCCGCCTCGCTGCTGTGGCGGCTGCACCTGCTGGGGCACGACGTCAGCGCGGTGGCCGCCGCGCTGCTGGCCGGCTGGCCGCTGGACGAGGCCGACGCCGGCCTGTTCCCCTTCAACGACCTGCACGCGGTGCTGGCCATGGGCGCGGCGGGCGACGTGGCACGCGCCGAGGGCTGGGTGGCCGCGGTGGCGCAGCGCCTGCTGCACAACGGCGCCGACGCCGCGCGCCATGCGCCACAGGTGGCGCGCGACGTGGCGCTGCCGCTGATGCGCGGCGTGCTGGCGCTGCTGCGCGGCGACGCGGGAGCCGCCGCCGAACAGCTCTACGGCGCGCGCGCCCTGGCCTGGCGCTGCGGCGGCAGCCATGCGCAGCGCGACCTCGTCGACCAGACCCTGCTGGCCGCCGCCGCGCAGGGCGGCCACGACGCGCTGGCCCGCGCGCTGCTCAACGAACGCCTGATGGCCAAGCCGGCCACGCCGCTCACCCGGCACTGGGCCGAGCGCCTGGCGCACCTCCGGGAAGCCAAGGCCTCCTGACAGCCGGCGCGCGCTGGCGCATGATCGCGGCAGCCGCCGCAAGCGCCCCGGGAGCCGGTCCATGAGCGAGAGCAACGCCCAGCAACGCCGCGAGCAGCGCCTGCAGCTGCTCGAGGACCACATCGGCCGCCACCTGGCCGACAGCGCCGCCACCGGCGAACTGCGCGCCGCGCCCAGCTGGGGCAAGCCGCTGCACTTCGGCGACGGCTACGACGAGACGCCGGCCGACCTTCGCATGGGCTACAAGATCCTCAAGGACGCCGGCGTCGTGCCGCCCGAGGTCGAGTTCATGCAGCGCATCGGCGCGCTGCGCGCCGAACTGGCCGGCGCGCCGCCGGAACAGCAACCGCTGCTGCGCCAGCGCCTGGCCGAGATGGAGCAGCAGCTGGCACTGCGCCTCGAAGGCGTCGCACGGCGGGTTCGTTAGGCTCCCGGGCCGTCCGCGCGCTAGACGTAGGGCGGCGGCAGCTGCTCGGCAGCGATGGTCTGCTGCACGGCCTCGCGCGCCAGCAGCCGCTGCAGGTAGGGGCCGATGTGCGGGTAGCTGCGTGCCGGGCGGTCGCCGAAGCCGCGCGTCCAGCGGCACAGCATCAGCGCATAGGCGTCGGCCGCCGAGTAGGCCTGCCCCAGCAGCCAGGGCCCACCGTGGCGCGCCAGCTCGGCGTCGAGGATGTCCAGGCAACCGGCCACCCTGGCCTGCGCATGGGCCTTCACCTGCGCCGCGCCGGCGCTGTTGCCTTCGTCGACCCAGCGTTCGGGGTAGAAGTACGGGATCAGCGCCGCCTGCACGGTGTTGGTCAGCCACACCAGCCACTTGTAGAAGTGGGCGCGCTGCGGGCTGCCCGGCGCCGGCGCCAGCCCGGCCTGCGGAAAGCGGTCGACCAGGTGCAGGCAGATCGCCGCCGACTCGTACAGCACCAGGTCGCCGTCGGCCAGCACCGGGATCAGGCCGTTGGGGTTGAGCTTCAGGTAGGCCGGTGCCTTGTGCGCGCCCTGCGTGCGGTCCACCAGGGCCAGCTCGAAGGGCGTGCCGATCTCGCGCAGCAGCACATGCGGCGCGAAGCTGGCGTTGGACGGGTAGTAGTGCAGCCTGATCGTCATGGCGCGGCATGATGGCATTGTGCCCGCCGTGTCGCCAGCACCCTGGCACCATCGCGGCGCGCCAGCCCCGCCGGCCGGCGGTCCCATGCCCCCTGCGCCCTGCCCCGAACGCCGATGCAAGCCATTCCCTCGCTCGCCACGCCGCGGTTGCGGCTGCGGCCCTTCCGCCGCGACGACCTCGACGACTACGCCGCCCTCTGCGCCGACCCCGAGGTGATGCGCCACCTGGGCGCCGGCGGGCCGGTGGGCCGCGACGTGGCCTGGCGCCACCTGGCGATGTTCCTCGGCGAGTGGGCGCTGAACGGCCGCGGCCAGTGGGCCGTGACGCGGCGCGAGGACAACCGGCTGATCGGCCGTGTCGGCTACCTGCAGCCCGAGGGCTGGCCCGGCACCGAGCTGGCCTGGACGCTGGCGCGCGCGCACTGGGGCCAGGGCCTGGCCAGCGAGGCGGTGCGTGCCGCGCGCCAGTTCGGCGCCGACGCGCTGGGCATCGCCGCGCCGATCAGCCTGATCCGCCCCGACAACGCCGCCTCGCTGCGCCTGGCCGAGCGCGTCGGCGCGGCGCTGGAGACGCGCCTGGACGACTTCCTCGGCGGCCCGGCGCTGCTGTACCGGCATCCGGCGCGCTGAGCCCGCGCGGCCGGGGGGCTTGAAGATGCGCGCACGGCCTTGCATGTGCGGGCCGTGAGCCTCCTTGCCCAGGCCGCCGCCGGCGCCTTCGTCCTGTTGTTGCTGGCCAGCGTGGTGGCCTGGCTGGCCGGCCCGCCGCTGGCCGCCGCCTGGCGCCGCCGGCGCATCACCCGCCTGCCCTTCCCGGCCGCCTGGCGCGACATCCTGCGCCGGCGTTTGCCGCTGTACGGGCGCCTGCCGGCCGACCTGCAGCTGCGGCTGAAGAAGCGCGTGCAGGTGCTGCTGGCCGAGGTGCCCATCGTCGGCTGCCGCGGCCTGGTGGTGAACGACGAGCAGCGGCTGCTGGTGGCGGCGCAGGCGGCGCTGCTGCTGCTGGCGCGCGGCCGCTGGGGCTTTGCCGCGCTGCGCCAGATCCAGCTCTACCCCGGCGCCTTCGTCGTCGAACGCGAACGGCCGGGCGCCGACGGCCTGGTGCACGCGTCGCGCCAGGCGCTGGACGGCGAGTCCTGGCAGCAGGGCCTGGTGCTGCTGGCCTGGGACGCGGTGCTGGCCGGCGCCGCCGACCCCTTCGACGGCGACAACGTGGTGATCCACGAGTTCGCGCACCAGCTCGACCAGGCCGAGGGCGGCGCCAACGGCGCGCCCTGGCTGCCGCCGGGACCGCGCCGCGCGCGCTGGGCGGCGGTGCTGGGCGCCGAGTTCGAGGCGCTGGGCCGGCGGCTGGCGCGCGGCGAAGGCGGCGGCCTGCTGGGCGCCTACGCGGCGCAGGACCCGGCCGAGTTCTTCGCCGTGGCCAGCGAGCGCTACTTCGAGCGCGGCGCCGAGCTCGAGCGGGCGCACCCGGCGCTGTTCGCCGAACTGGCCCAGCTCTACGGCGTGGACCCGCGGCCCTGGGCCGCCTGAGGCGCGGCCCGCCGGCGCCCGCCAACACCCGGGCACGCGCCGGCGCCGCCGTCCCAGCGCGGCTACTTCAGCGTGTTGGCCAGGAAGCCGCGCAGGCGCTCGCTGCGCGGGCGCGCCAGCAGCTCGGCCGGGTCGCCCTCCTCCTCGATGCGGCCGCGGTGCAGGAACAGCACGCGGCGCGACACCTCGCGCGCGAAGCCCATCTCGTGCGTCACCACGACCATGGTGCGCCCCTCCTCGGCCAGGCCGCGCATCACGCGCAGCACCTCGCCGACCAGCTCGGGGTCCAGCGCCGAGGTCGGCTCGTCGAACAGCATCACCTCGGGCTCCATGGCCAGCGCGCGCGCGATGGCCACGCGCTGCTGCTCGCCGCCCGAGAGGTGCGCCGGGTAGGCGTGGCGGCGGTGGTGCATGCCCACCCGCTGCAGGTAGGCCTCGGCGCGCGCCAGCGCCTCGGCGCGCGGCACGCCCAGCACCTGCGTCGGCGCCTCGATCACGTTGTCCAGCGCCGTCATGTGCGCCCACAGATTGAAGTGCTGGAAGACCATGCTGACGCGGGTGCGCAGGCGCTGCAGCTGGGCGCGGTCGGTGGCCTGCAGCGCGCCGCTGCGGTCGGGGGCCAGGCGCATGGCCTCGCCGCCGACCACCAGCCGCCCGGCGTTGGGCTGCTCCAGCAGGTTCAGGCAGCGCAGGAAGGTGCTCTTGCCCGAGCCGCTGGCGCCGATCATCGCGACGACGTCGCCGCGCTCGGCGCGCAGGCTCACGCCGGACAGCACCTCGTGCGCGCCGAAGCGCTTGACGATGGACTCGGCGATCAGCGGGGTGTCGTGGGTCATGGCGAGAGCAGCTTGCCGGTGCGGGCCAGCGCGGTGCCGGCGATCTTGGCCAGGCGCTTGCCCGGCGCCGCCCAGCGCGTGGCGGCGCGGGCGTAGAGCAGGCCGTCGGCCTGGCAGTGCAGGGGCGTGACGTCGCCGCTGGCCGGGTCGACCAGCTCGGCGACGAGATCGCCGGCGCGCAGCCGCGCGCCCAGCCCGGCGCGGTAGACGACGACGCCGGCGTGCGGCGCGGTGATGGGCTCGGAGCCGGCCAGCGGGGTGCCGCGCAGGCCCGCGGCCGACGCCGGCGGCGGCGGCGGCAGGCCCTCGATCAGCCCGCGCGCGCCCAGGAAGCGCAGCAGCGCCTGCGCGTCGGCGCGGGCCAGCGCGTGGTCGGTGTCGGCCTGGCCGCGCAGCTCCACCGTGGCGGCGAAGCAGGCCAGCGGCAGCGTCGGGTGGGCATGCTGCAGCTGCAGCCAGGGCCGGCTGCAGGCCTCGTCGAAGGGCCCGTCGCCCGACTCGTCGGCCAGCAGCAGCGCCTGCGCCTGCAGCAGCGCGCCCAGCTCCTGCGCCAGCGCCGCCTGCGGCGTCAGCGCGTACAGGTGCATCAGCGCCTCGCCGTCGCAGTGCAGGTCCAGCACGATGTCGCTGTCGATGGCCAGCTGCAGCAGCCGGCGCTTGAGGTCCTGCGCCGGCGTCGCCGCCGGCAGCGCCGCGGCCGCCTCGCGCAGCGCGGTGCGCACCAGCGCCGTGTCGGCGGCCGGCTCGCCGCGCAGCCGGCCCGCCACGCGGCGGCCGGCGTCGGCGGCCAGATCGGCATGCTGGCGGTTGAAGTTGCCGCCGTCGCGCAGATCGAAGCGGCCCTCGTGCTGGCCCAGCAGCTGCTGCGACAGGCCGATGGGGTTGGCGTAGGGCAGCAGCTGGATGCAGCCGCGGATGCGGCCGGCGCGCTCCAGCTCGGCCAGCTGCGTGCGCAGCTGCTGCGCCACCAGCAGCGCCGGCACCTCGTCGGCGTGCAGCGCGGCCTGCAGCGTGGCCTTGGGGCGGGCATCGGGGTCGCCGAAGCGCAGCAGCTGCAGGCGCAGCCGCTGGCCCGGCGCGCCCGGCATCAGGTCGATGTACTCGGTGTGCATGGGGGAAGGCTCAGGCCGGGCGCGGCGCGGCGCCGGCGGCCGGGCGCTCGCCGGCCAGGTGGCGCAGGTAGCGGCGCTCGAGCAGCCGGAAGGCGCCGACCAGCGTGAAGGTCAGCGCGAAGTAGATGACGGCCGCCATGCCGAAGGCCTCGACCGGCAGCAGGTGGTTGGCGTAGACGTCGCGCGCCACGCGCGTCACGTCGACCAGGGTCACGGTGCTGGCGATGGCCGTGGCGTGCATCATCCCGACCACCTCGTTGCTGTACTGCGGCAGCGCGCGGCGCAGCGCCGAGGGCAGCAGGATGCGGCGGTACAGCTTCAGGCCGTCCAGGCCGTAGGCGCGCGCCGCCTCGATCTCGCCCACCGGCGTGGCGCGCAGCGCGCCGGCGAAGATCTCGGTGGTGTAGGCCGTGGTGTTGATGGCGAAGGCCAGCCAGGCGCAGAACCAGGCCTCTCGCAGCAGCGGCCAGGCGGCGCTGCCGCGCACCCACTCGAACTGCGCCAGCCCGTAGTAGACGAGGAACAGCTGCACCAGCAGCGGCGTGCCGCGGATCACGTAGGTGAACAGCCAGACCGGCCGCGACAGCCAGCCGCGGCTGGAGACGCGCGCGATGGCCAGCGGCACCGACAGCACGAAGCCGGTGGCCACGCTCAGCACCAGCAGCAGCAGGCACACGCGCAGCCCGGCGGCGAACGCGGGCAGGGACGCCTGGATGACGGGCCAGTCCATGTTCAGAAGCTCACCTGGCGCACGCCCAGCGAGTAGCGCCGCTCCAGCCGCGCCAGCAGCAGGATCGACACCGTGGTCACCGCCAGGTACAGCAGCGCCACCGCGGCGTAGAAGGTGAAGGGCTCGCGCGTCGCCGCCGAGGCCAGGTTGGCCCGGTGCACCATGTCGTCCAGGCCGATGATCGAGACCAGGGCCGTGGCCTTGACCATCACCAGCCAGTTGTTGGCGAAGCCGGGGATGGCGTGGCGGATCATCTGCGGCACCAGGATGCGGCGCAGCACCTGGCCGCGGCCCATGCCGAAGGCCTGCGCGGCCTCGATCTGCCCGCGCGGCACGGCCAGGATGGCGCCGCGGAAGGTCTCGGTGAGGTAGGCGCCGAAGACGAAGCCGATGGTCAGCGTGCCGGCGGCGAAGGGCGGCACGTCGATGTAGCCCCAGCCCTGGCGGTCGGCCAGCTGGTTGAGCAGGATCTGGCCGCCGTAGAAGATCAGCAGCATCAGCACCAGCTCGGGCAGGCCGCGGATCAGCGTGGTGTAGGTGGCGGCCAGCGCGCGCGCGGCGCGGCTGCGGCTGAGCTTGGCCACCGCGCCGAGCAGGCCGAAGGCGCAGGCGATGGCCAGCGACACGGCGGCCACCGCCAGCGTCGAGGCCAGGCCTTGCAGGATCGCGGGAAGGTAGCCGTGCAGCATCGGGTCGGGTGGTGCAGGGGCGCGGCGGGCCGGCGCGAGGCCGGCCGCTGCGCGGGGCGCGGGCAGCTGCCGCTGCCGCTGCCGCTGCCGCTCAGTTGGGCGCGACGTTGAAGTCGAAGTAGCGGTCGGCCAGCTTCTGGTAGCTGCCGTTGGCGCGGATCTCGCGCAGCGCCGCGTTGACGCGCTGGCGCAGCGCCTCGTCGCCCTTGCGCAGCGCGATGCCCACGCCGCCGCCGCCGTCGAGGTTGATGCTCGGGCCGACCTGCTCGAAGCCGCGGCCCTCGGGCTTCTTCAGGAAACCCTCGGCCGAGACCACCGAGGAGCCGAAGCCGATGTCGCCGCGGCCGGCGACCAGCTCCAGGTAGACGTCGGTCTCCTTGTTGACCAGCAGCACCTCGCTGCCCTTGTAGTGGTCGGCGACGTACTTGGCGCGCGGGCTGTTGCGCAGCGTGATGATGCGGCGGCCCTGCAGCGTCGCCGGGCTGTGGTCCTTGAAGGCCCCGGCGCGCGCGACGAAGCGCGACGGCACGCTGTAGTAGGGGTCGCTGAAGTCCACCGCCTTGCGCCGCTCGTCGGTGATGGTCATCGAGGCGACGATGAGGTCGAACTTGCGCGCGTTCAGCGCCGGGATCATGCCGTCCCATTCCTGCTGCACCAGCACGCACTCGACCTTCATCTGGGCGCACAGCGCCAACGCGATGTCGATGTCGAAGCCGCTGAGCTTGCCGTCGGCGCCCATGCGCGAGAACGGCGGGTAGTTGCCCTCGACGCCGACGCGCAGCCGTGGCTGCGCCTGGGCGTGCAGCACGGTGGGCGCCAGCGCGGACGACAGCGCGGCGGCAAGGCACAGGCGGCGAGAGATCATGGCGGCACTCCGGTGGGCGCGGCGCTCGGGCCACGCGATGCGCCGGGGTTGTATCAGCGGCGGCGCCGCGGCGGCAGCCCCGGCGCCGCCCGATGTCGAAGATCGGCAAGGCGATGTCGCCTGGGGCAAGGAAAGCCCGCGCCGCGGCTCAGGGCGACCACTCCAGCACCGCCGCGCCCTCGTCCAGCGTGACCAGCTCGCGCCAGCGCAGGCCGGCGTCGTGCAGGCCGTCACGCAGGGCCTGCGCGGCGGCGGCATGGCCGCCTATGGCCTGCTGCGCCGCCTCGCTGAGGAAGGCCGCGTACAGCGGCTGGCGCGGCAGCAGCGCCGCCACGTGGCTGCGCCAGTCGGGCCCCAGGCGCGCCGCCGCCTCCTGCGCGTCGCCGCGGTAGAAGTGGCGCACCAGGCCCTGCCAGAAGGGCGCCTGGCCGGCGGCGTCGCGCGGCCCCGGCAGCTCGGCGATCAGGCCCGGCCCCCAGGTCGCGGCATCGGCGCCGACGCGCTGCAGCGCCGCCCGCGCCAGCGCCTGCCAGCCGGCGCGGCTGGCCGGCGCGGCGATGTCGCCCTCGAAGCCGCGCAGCTCGGCCCAGCCGCTGCGGTTGCTGCCCAGCAGCAGCGTGCGCTGGGCGTGGAACAGGCGCAGCTCGGGCGCCGCGTGCACGGCGACGCCCACGTGGTACCAGTGGCGCGGCACGGGGTTGCCGATGCGCGGCCACAGCGCGGCGCGCAGCAGGCCCTCGGGGCGCTGCAGCGACAGCTGCAGCCCGCCGCCGGCCAGCGGCTCGGCGCGCACGGCGTCGTGCGGCGCGCTCATCGCGCGGCCTCCGCCGCGGCCAGCGGCGCGGCGCGCAGCACGGCGCCGGCCGCCAGACCCAGCCGCTCGGCCGCGCCGGCGCCCAGCCGCAGCGCGTCGCCGTCGGCGCGCGCCGGCGCGACCACGGCGCGGAAGTCGGCGCGCGCCGTGCTGCCCACCAGCCAGGGCTCGCCGCCCCCGCCGTCGCCGCCGTGCAGCAGCAGGCGGCGCGAGCCGCGCACCGTGCGCAGCATGCCCACGCGCGCGTCGACCGTGGGGCCGCCGTCGAAGATGTCGACGTAGGTCTCGGCGTCGAAGCCCTCGTCGAGCAGGATCGAGAAGGGCAGCTCGGCCACCGGGTGCAGCTGGCCGATGGCCCATTGCGCCGCCTCGGGCAGCAGCGGCACGTAGATCGGCGACTGCGGCATCAGCGCGGCGATGAAGGCCTTGCTGCGGCCGCCGGCCAGGCGCTCGGCGGCCGGGTAGTCCATCTCGAAGAAGCGCCGGCCCACGGCATCCCAGAAGGGGCAGCGGCCGGCGTCGTCGGCCAGGCCCGGGCTCTCGCTGGCGATGCGGTCGGAGAAGCGCTCGGCGAACTCGGCGATGAACAGCAGCCGGCCGCGCGACAGCAGCTGCGCCGCCTCGCCCTGCTCGTAGCCGGGCTCGAGGTAGAAGGCGCTGAGCAGCGTGTGCCCGGTGAGGTCGTGGCACAGGTGCAGCGTGTGCACGCGGTTGCTCACCTGCAGCGCGGCGCTGGCGTGCACCACCATCTCGTTGCGGTAGCTGTAGAAGCGCTCGGCAAAGCCGGCGCTGGCGGTGATGGCGCTGGTGCCGACGAGGCGGCCGGCCTGCTGGTCCTCGAGCACGAAGACGTAGACCTCCTCGCCACTGGCGTCGTCGCCGCTGGCGAAGGCCTGCTGCGACTGCTCGATGCGCTCGGCCAGCGCGCTGCGCTGCGCCGGCAGCGTGGTGATGCCCACGGCGCTGGCCTGGGCCATGCGCTCGTAGTCGTCCAGGTCCTGCGGCGCCACCGGGCGCAGCAGGAAGCGCGGGGCCTCGGCGTGGTTCATGGCGGTCCTCCTTGTTCGATGGGCGCCTGGCGCCAGAGCTGGGCGCGCTGGCTGCGTTCGTCGCGCGGGGTGCGGCCGAAGTGCGCGCGGTAGGCGTTGCTGAAGTGCGAGCCCGAGGTGAAGCCGCAGGCCAGCGCCACCTGCAGGATGGACTGCGAGGTCTGCTGCAGCAGACGCTGCGCGCGGGCCAGGCGCAGCTGGGCGTAGTAGCGGCTGGGCAGCTCGTCCAGGTGCTGCTTGAACAGGCGCTCGAGCTGGCGGCGCGACACCCCGACCAGGCGCGCGATGTCGTCGGTGGGCAGCGGCTCGCCGAGGTTGGCCTCCATCAGCGCCACGGCCTCGGCCAGCTTGGCATTGCTGGCGCCCACGCGCGCCGCCACCGGCGTGCGCTGGCGCTCGTCGATGGCGCGCAGGCGCTCCAGCCCCAGCTGCGCCAGCAGCGCCTGCACCAGCGCCGGGCCGTGCTGGCGGCCCAGCCAGGCGATCAGCAGGTCCTGGCTGGCCAGGCCGGCGGCGCAGCTCAGGCGCTGGCGGTCGATCTCGTAGACGTTGCTGGAGAACACCACGTCGGGGTGCTCGGCGGTCATCTGCGCCACCAGCGTGTAGTGCAGCGTGGCGCGGTGGCCGGCCAGCAGGCCGGCGCGCGCCAGCACCGCGCTGCCGCTGCCCAGCCCGCCCAGCACCGCGCCGGCAGCGGCGCGCTCGCGCAGCCAGGGGTGCAGGCGCGTGGCCAGCGCCGCGTCCTGCGCATCGGGCAGGGCCAGGCCGCCGAGCACGAACACCGCCTGCAGCGCCGGCGCGCCGGCCAGCGCGGCGTCGGCCGCGACGCGCGTGCCGCAGGCCGCCGCCACCGGCGCGCCGTCCAGCGACAGCCGCTGCGCCAGGTGCGCGGCGCGGCCCAGCAGCTCGTTGGCCGCGGCCAGCGTCTCCAGCACGCCGGCCAGGCTCGGCAGCGAGAAGCCGGGCAGCAGCACCAGGCCATGCCGGCGCGGCTCCACCGGCGGGCCGCCGCGCGCCGCGGGCATCACGCCGGCCGCCCCCGGCTCATCACCAGGGCCCGAACAGCGGGCTGGCCATGCGCACCGGCCGCACCGCCAGGCGCACGCCGGCCACGCTGTAGGCGTCGTCGACGTTCCAGGCGCGGGTGGCGGCGTCGCGCGACAGCACCCACTCGAAGCCCAGCTGGGCGCGCCGGCTGCCGGCCGGCGCCAGCGCGTCGAAGGACAGCCCGCGCACCTCGTCGCGCGGGCTGTCGACCAGCTGCTGCATCGCCTGAACGATGGCGAAGTCGGCCAGCATGTCGGCGAAGAACACCGGCCCGCGCCAGTAGGGCCTGAAGCCCGGCGGCGGCGGCGCCACGAGGCGGCCGGCGGCCTTGGCCGCCGACGGCGTCACGGCCAGCGTGCGCAGGTCCAGGCGGTCGCCGGCCTCGAGGTAGCTGACCCGCACGCCCTGCACGTTGAAGGCCGGCAGCGCGCCGTCGCGGGTGGCGTCGCGCAGGTCCAGCAGCAGCGCGCCGCGCGCGCCCAGCACCTCGGCCTGGCTGCCGCGCAGCAGCACCGCGCTGTCCTCGTCGATGCCCAGGCCCAGCGGGATGCCCTCGCGCAGCAGCGTCGGCAGCAGCCGGCCGACGCGGCCGCGGCGCAGGAAATGCTGGTCCACCAGCAGGTCGGCGTCGACCAGACCCAGCCCCGGCGCCAAGGGCCGCGCGCCGTCGTCCTGCAGCAGCTCCAGCGGCTCGCCGCCGGTGAACATGCGCCGGCTCATCACCGCGGCACCGGCGCTGGTGCCGGCGACCACGCCGCCGCGTGCCCGCAGCGCGTGCAGCGCCGCCAGCAGCGGCGTCGGCCGCCCCTCGGGCGCCAGCGTCTGCGTGATCAGCGACTGGTCGCCGCCGGAGAACACCGCGCCCTGCGCCGAGGCCAGCGCGTCCAGCCAGGCCGGGTCGCGCACCGCGTCGGCCAGCGCGTCGCCGCTGGCGCGCGGGCCCACGCGCACATGCACCACCTGTGCGCCATGGCGCTGCAGCCGCCGCGCCAGCGCCGCCGCGGCGGCGTCGGGGTTCTCCGAGGCCATGGTCAGCAGGGCCAGCCGCGCGCCGGGGCCGCCGGCCAGGCGCACCAGCTCGCCCCACAGCGGGCTGGCGTCGGCCACCGCGCCGCCCATGGCCAGCAGCGCGCCGGGCGCGGCGGCGGCCGGCGCCGCCGGCAGCGCGAACAGCAGCAGGGACAACAGCGGCAGCAGCGGCAACAGCAGGGGGCGCGGCAGGCGACTCGGCAGCGGCATGGCGGGGCGGGTTGGGGTGGGGCGCGGGACGCCGGACGGGCGGCGACGTGGCGATCTTGTCACCTCCGCGCCGCGCCGCGCGCCACCCGACTTCACCGCCAGCGACGCGCAATTGCCGCCACGCGACCGCCGCGCGCCGGCCCGATGGTGGCGGCGCGGTGGCCTGCCTAGAGTGCCCCGCCAGGGTCGCTGCCGCGGCCTGCCCCATTCCACCCCCACACGAGGATGCGTTCCCCATGAACAAGCAGTCGGCCGCGCCGCGCCGCGGCGCCCTTCCCGTCCTGCGCCCGGCGGCGCTGGCCGCCCTGGCCCTGCTGGCCGGCACGGCGCTGGCGCAGGACCAGCGCGTCGAGATCACCGGCTCGTCGATCAAGCGCATCCAGGGCGAGACCGCGCTGCCGGTGCAGGTGATCCGCAAGGACGACATCGCCAAGAGCGGCGTGACCACCGCCGCCGAGCTGCTGGCCCAGGTCAGCGCCAGCGCGGCGCAGCTGGTGGACGGCGCCTCGATCACCGACAACACCGGCGGCCAGCGCGGCTTCAACTCGGCCAACCTGCGCGGCGTGGGCACCAGCAGCACGCTGGTGCTGCTCAACGGCCGCCGCCTCGCCAACTTCGCCAGCCCCGGCGACAACGCCGGCGTCGACCTCAACACCATCCCCGCCGGCGCCATCGAGCGCGTCGAGGTGCTCAAGGACGGCGCCTCGGCGATCTACGGCACCGACGCCATCGGCGGCGTGATCAACTTCATCACCCGCAGCGACTGGCGCGGCGCCGAGATCGGCGCCTCCGTCGCCGACACCCGCGAGGGCGGCGCCGGCAAGCGCACGTTCACGCTCAGCGGCGGCCTGGGCAGCCTGGACGCCCAGGGCTACAACCTGTTCGCCGTGCTCGACCACCAGCAGCTGGACCCGCTGCGCAGCACCCAGCGCAGCTGGCTGATGGAGCGCCCGCTGGCCCAGACCCTGCCCTACTACCTGTCGAGCCGGCCCTTCCCGGCCAACATCCGCCTGTCCGGCAGCGGCAGCACCCGCGCCGGGCAGCTGGCCGCCATCAACGCCGCCGGCTACCGCTTCAACGGCGGCGACTACAACCAGCGCACCGTCAACCTGTTCGCGCCGGCGTGCAACCCGCCGGCCTCGGTCTACACCACCCTGGTCGGCACCCAGGCCTGCGGCTACGACTACATGGCCGACACCGAGATCTACCCCGACTCGGAGAAGACCTCGCTGCTGGCGCGCGGCACGCTGCGCCTGGGCGGCGACGCCACGCTGTTCGCCGAGGCGCTGGCCACGCGCTCGCGCACGCTGTACGTGCTGTCGCCCAACCCGACCACCATCGGCGGCGTGGGCTGGGCGGCGATCAACCCCTTCCTGCCGCGGCCGGTGACGCATGGCAGCAGCTTCGAGATCCGCGTGCGCGCCACCGAGGCCGGCAACCGCAGCAACGCCGTCACCAGCGAGGGCCGGCGCCTGGTGCTGGGCGTCAACGGCACGCTGGCCGCGGGCTGGGACTACTCGGCGGCGCTGAACCACGCCAGCAACGAAGTCGCCGACCGCTACGTCAACGGCTACTTCCTGTTCAACGAGTTCGCCGCCGCGCTGCGCGGCGGGCAGATCAACCCCTTCGGCCCCTCGCCGGCGGCCGGCAAGTCGCTGATCGCTTCGCTGCGCGTCGACGACGTGGCGCGCCGCTCCGAGGGCAGCACCAGCTCGCTCGACGCCAAGCTCAGCGGCGCCATCGGCCGCCTGGCCGGCGGCGAGATCGGGCTGGCGCTGGGCGCCGAGCTGCGCCGCGAGCAGCAGCGCTTCACGCCGTCGGCGCTGCTGCTGTCGAACAACATCGCCGGCGACCGCGACAGCAGCGGCAGCAACCCGCCGCCGGTGGCCACCCGCCATGCGCGCGACATCGCCAGCGCCTACGCCGAGCTCAACGCGCCCTTCAGCAAGGCGCTGGAGCTGCAGCTGGCGCTGCGCTTCGACCACTACGAGGGCGTCGGCAGCTCGACCAACCCCAAGCTGGGCCTGCGCTGGCAGCCCAGCCGCACGCTGCTGCTGCGCGGCTCGGCCGGCACCGGCTTCCGCGCGCCCAGCTTCAGCGAGCTGTACCGCCCCACCATCTACGGCACCAGCCCGGCCTTCCTCTTCGACAGCGTCTACAACAGCTTCGAGCAGTACCCGACGGTCAAGCGCGCCAACCCCGACCTCAAGCCCGAGCGCAGCCGCCAGTTCTCGCTGGGCGTGGTGCTGGAGCCGGCGCCCGGCGCCAGCGTCTCGGTGGACTACTGGAGCATCCGCAAGACCGACGTCATCAGCGACCTCTACGAGAAGACCATCCTGTCCAACCCGCAGCGCTACGCCGCCTACATCCAGCGCGACCCGCTCGACGGCTTCCCGACCATCCTGCTGCGCAAGGAGAACCAGGGCGGGCTGCAGACCTCGGGCGTGGACATCGAGGCCAGCTGGCGCGGCCAGCCGCAGGCCTGGGGCCGCCTGGGCGCCACGCTGTCGGGCACCTACGTGATCGACTACAAGCGCCAGTTCGGCCGGCTCGAGCCCTTCGTCGACAACGTCGGCCGCTTCCTCAACGACCAGACCATCCAGCGCTGGCGCCACCGCGCCGCGCTGGACTGGAGCCACGGCGCCTTCGGCCTGACGCTGGCCAACACCCACTACAGCGGCCACCAGGACGACAGCTACCTGCCCAACACCCAGCCGCGCCGCGTGCAGGCCTACTCGCTGTGGGACCTGTCGGGCTCGTGGTCGCCGAACGACTCGCTGACGCTGCGCGCCGGCGTCAAGAACCTGGCCGACACCGCGCCGCCGTTCTCCAACCAGAGCTACTACTTCCTGTCGACCTACGACCCGACCTACACCGACCCGCGCGGCCGCACGCTGCACGCCAGCGTGCTGTACCGGTTCTGACGCGGGCCGCGGGGGCGGGCCGCGCCGGCGCTCAGCCGGCCACCGTCTGCCGCACGGCGCGTTCCCACTGGGCCATGCGCTCGGTGGCCTGCGCGCGCGGCATGCGCGGCTCGAAGCGGCGCGCCGCCTGCCACTGGCGCGCCAGCTCGTCGGTGCCGGCGTACAGGCCCACGCCCAGCCCGGCCAGGTAGGCCGCTCCCAGCGCCGTGGTCTCGGTGACCGCCGGGCGCAGCACCGGGATGCCCAGCAGGTCGGCCTGGAACTGCATCAGCAGGTCGTTGACGCTGGCGCCGCCGTCCACGCGCAGCTCGGTGGGCGCGGCGGCGCCGCCGGCGGCCGCGTCGCGCGCCATGGCCTGCAGCAGCGCCGCGCTCTGGAAGGCGATGCTCTCCAGCGCCGCGCGCGCGATGTGCGCCACCGTGCTGCCCCGGCTCAGCCCGGTGATGCTGCCGCGCGCCTCGGCGTTCCAGTACGGCGCCCCGAGGCCGGTGAAGGCCGGCACCAGCACCACGCCGCCGCTGTCGGGCACGCTTTCGGCCAGCGCCTGCACGTCGGCGCTGCTCTTGATCGCGCCCAGGCCGTCGCGCAGCCACTGCACCACGGCGCCGCCGATGAACACGCTGCCCTCCAGCGCGTACTGGCGCTGCGGCCCCGGCTGCGCCGCGGCGGTGGCGATCAGGCCGCTCCCGCTGGCCTGCATACGCTCGCCGGTGTGCATCAGCATGAAGCAGCCGGTGCCGTAGGTGTTCTTCGCCAGCCCCTGCTGGAAGCAGGCCTGGCCGAACAGCGCCGCCTGCTGGTCGCCGGCGATGCCGGCCACCGGCACCGGCGCGCCCAGCAACCGCGTCTCGCCGTAGACATGGGCCGAGGGGAAGACCTGCGGCAGCAGGCTGTCGGGCACGTGCAGCGCCTTCAGCAGCTCGGGGTCCCAGCCGCCATGGCGGATGTCGTAGAGCATCGTGCGCGACGCATTGCTCACGTCGGTGGCGTGCACGCGGCCCTCGGTCAGCTGCCACAGCAGCCAGCTGTCGACGGTGCCGAAGGCCAGCTCGCCGCGCGCCGCCTTCAGGTGCGCGCCATCCACATGGTCCAGCAGCCAGCGGACCTTGGTGCCGCTGAAGTAGGGGTCGATGACCAGCCCGGTGCTGCGCCGCACCGCATCCTGCAGCCCGGCCTCGCGCAGCTGGCGGCACAGCGGCTCGGTGCGCCGGTCCTGCCAGACGATGGCGCGGTGGATGGGGCGGCCCGTGGCCCGCTCCCAGACCACGGTGGTCTCGCGCTGGTTGGTGATGCCGATGGCGGCGATGTCGGCGGCCTGCAGCCCCGACTGCGCCAGTGCCTGCAGCGCCACCTCGCGCTGGGTCGACCAGATCTCGTCGGCGTCGTGCTCGACCCAGCCGGGCTGCGGGTAGTGCTGCGTGAACTCGCGCTGCGCGACGGCGCGGACGCTGCCGTCCTCGCCGAACACGATGGCGCGCGAACTGGAGGTGCCCTGGTCCAGGGCCAGCAGGTGACGCATCAGCTTCTCCGAATCAGGCGACCACGCAGTCGACCTCGGCCTCCTGCAGCAAGCCGACGAAGGGCGCCGGCGGCGTCTGGTCGGTGAACAGGCGGTCGATCTGCGCCAGGTGACCCAACTCCACCATCGCCGGGCGGTTGAACTTGCTGTGGTCGGCGGCCAGCCACACCTGGCGCGACTGCTCGATGATGGCACGCGCCACGCGCACCTCGCGGAAGTCGAAGTCGCGCAAGGAGCCGTCGGCCTCGATGCCGGAGATGCCGATCAGGCCGATGTCGACGCGGAACTGGCGGATGAAGTCGACGGTGGCCTCGCCGATGATGCCCCGGTCGGCGCTGCGCACCACGCCGCCGGCGACGATCACCTCGCAGTCGGCATGCGCCGACAGGATGGAGGCCACGTTCAGGTTGTTGGTGATCACGCGCAGCCCGCGGTGCCTGGCCAGCGCGTGCGCGACGGCCTCCATTGTGGTGCCGATGTTGAGCAGCAGCGAGCTGCCGTTGGGCACCGCCGCGGCCACCGCGCGCGCGATGGCCCGCTTGGCCTCGGCATGCAGCTCGCGCCGCTGCAGGTAGGCCATGTTCTCGGTCGTCGACACCGGCAGGCGGGCACCGCCGTGGAAGCGCGCCAGCAGCCCGGCCTGCTCGAGCTGCTTCAGGTCGCGGCGCACGGTCTGCAGGGTGACGCCGACGCGCTCGGCAGCGGCCTCGACCGACAGGCTGCCGGTGCTGCGCAGCAAGTCCATCAGCGCGGTCTGCCGGGGGTTCAGGATCATGGGCGACGAGCATAAAAGGAACCCATTCGAACAAGCGTCAGGGAAAACCACTCTTTCAAACGAACCCATTCGAACAAAAATGAACCCATACCGAACAACAACCACCGCCCTCCGCCCGTGTCGCCCGCCCGCCCTGCCGCCAGCCCGCCCGCCGCCGCCCTGCCCGGCGCGCCGCCGGCGCGCGTCGATGTGCTGGTGGTCGGCGGCGGCATCAACGGCGCCGGCATCGCCCGCGACCTGGCCGGCCGCGGCCTGGGCGTGCTGCTGGTCGAGCAGCACGACCTGGCGGCGCACACCTCGTCGTCGTCGACCAAGCTGATCCACGGCGGCCTGCGCTACCTCGAGCACTACGAGTTCAACCTGGTGCGCAAGGCGCTGCAGGAGCGCGAGGTGCTGCTGCGCAGCGCGCCGCACATCATGTGGCCGCTGCGCTTCGTGATGCCGCATGACCCGCAGGCCGGCGACATGCGCCCGGCCTGGCTGATCCGGCTCGGCCTGTTCCTCTACGACCACCTGGCACGCCGCGAGCTGCTGCCGGGCTCGACCGGCGTCGATCTGCGGCGCCACCCGGCCGGGGCGCCGCTGCAGGCCCGGTTCACGCGCGGCTTCGTCTACTCCGACGGCTGGGTCGACGACGCGCGCCTGGTGGTGCTCAACGCGCTGGACGCGCGCCTGCGCGGGGCGAGCATCTGCACCCGCACGCGCTGCGTCGAGGCGCGGCGCGAGGCCTCGCACTGGACGGCAACGCTGCACGGCCCCGATGGCACGCTGCGCCGGGTGCAGGCACGCGCCCTGGTCAACGCCGCCGGCCCCTGGGCCGAGTCCTTCCTGCGCGGCCAGGCCCGGCCCGCCGCCGGCGAGGCGCTGGCGACCAAGCAGCTGCGCCTGGTCAAGGGCAGCCACATCGTGGTGCGGCGCTGCTTCGACCACGACCACGCCTACATCTTCCAGAACGCCGACAAGCGCATCATCTTCGCCATCCCCTACGAGCAGCAGTACACGCTGATCGGCACCACCGACGTCGAGGTCAGCGGCGACCCCGGCGCCGCCGCCGTGCAGGCCGACGAGATCGACTACCTCTGCGCCCAGGCCAGCCGCTACTTCCGGCGCCCGCTGACGGCGCAGGACGTGGTCTGGTCCTATGCCGGCGTGCGGCCGCTGCTGGACGACCAGTCGGGCGACCCGTCGGCGGTCACCCGCGACTACCTGCTCGAGCCCGAGTCCAGCGCCGCGCCGCTGCTCAGCATCTGGGGCGGCAAGATCACCACCTTCCGCAAGCTGGCCGAGGACGCGGCGGCCGCCGTGCTGCGCATGCTCGGCGAGCGCAGGCCGGCCTGGACCGAGGGGGTCAGCCTGCCCGGCGGCGACCTGGACGCCTGGCCTGGCGTGAAGGCGGGGCGCGTGCCCGACTTCGAGGCCTTCCTGGCCGCGGTGACGGCCCGCCACCCCTGGCTGCCGGCGCCGCTGGCACGGCGCCTGGGCCGCGCCTACGGCACCCGCTTGGCGCTGGTCGTCGGCGGCGCCGAGCGGCTGCAGGACCTGGGCGCGGAGATCGCGCCCGGTCTGCACGAGGCGGAGCTGGCCTACCTGCAGCGCGAGGAATGGGCCTGCAGCGCCGAGGACGTGCTGTGGCGGCGCAGCAAGCTCGGGCTGCATGGCGGCGCCGCCCATGCCGCGGCGATTCAGCAGTGGCTGGACCGGCATGCCGGCGCGGCCCATCCAGCCCGGGACAGCCGGCGAGAGGACAAGCTGTGCAACTGACGGTGGAAGGCATCCACAAACGCGTCGGCGCCGAGACCTGGCTGCGCGACATCTCGCTGGCGCTGCAGCCCGGCGCGGTGACCGTGCTGCTGGGCGCGACCCAGGCCGGCAAGACCAGCCTGATGCGCGTGATGGCCGGGCTGGACCAGCCCACGCGTGGCGTGGTGCGCGTCGACGGCCACGACGTCACCGGCATGCCGGTGCGCGAGCGCAACGTGGCGATGGTCTACCAGCAGTTCATCAACTACCCGTCGATGACGGTCGAGGCCAACATCGCCAGCCCGCTGAAGCTGCGCGGCGAGCGCGAGCTCCAGCGGCGCGTGCGCGAGCTGGCCGCCAAGCTGCACATCGAGGCCTTCCTGGGCCGCTACCCGGCCGAGCTGTCCGGCGGCCAGCAGCAGCGCGTGGCACTGGCCCGCGCACTGGCCAAGGGCGCGCCGCTGATGCTGCTCGACGAGCCGCTGGTCAACCTGGACTACAAGCTGCGCGAGGAGCTGCGCGAGGAGCTGACCCAGCTGTTCGCCGGCGGCGACACCACCGTCGTCTACGCCACCACCGAGCCCGGCGAGGCGCTGCTGCTGGGCGGCCACACCGCGGTGCTCGACGAGGGCGAGCTGCTGCAGTACGGGCCCACCGCCGAGGTCTTCCACCGCCCGGCGTCGCTGCGCGTGGCGCGCGCCTTCAGCGACCCGCCGATGAACCTGATCAAGGGCCAGGCCGCGGCGCAGGGCGTGCAGCTGCGCGGCGGCCCGCTGCTGCCGCTGGCCCTGCCCGCCGGCAGCGACGGCGCGCTGACGGTGGGCGCGCGCGCCAGCGCGCTGCACGTGACGCCGCGCGACGGCGACCTGGCCCTGCCGGGCCGCGTCGAGCTGGCCGAGATCTCGGGCTCCGACACCTTCGTGCACGTGGAGACGCCGGCCGGCGAGCTGGTCGCGCAGCTCAGCGGGGTGCGCCACTTCGCGCTCGGCGACGCGATCACCCTGCACCTGCATCCGTCGCAGGCCTATGTGTTCGGTCATGCCGGCGAGCTGCTGGTGGCGCCGGCGCGCGCGCAGGAGGGACGCTGAGATGGCACGCATAGACCTCGACCTGGCCCACTCGTACAAGCCGGCCCCCAGCGCCGACGAGGACTACGCGCTGCTGCCGCTGAAGCTGACCTTCGCCGACGGCGGCGCCTACGCCCTGCTCGGCCCCTCGGGCTGCGGCAAGTCGACGATGCTGAACATCATCTCGGGGCTGCTGCGCCCGTCCGAGGGCGGCATCCGCTTCGACGGCCGCGACGTCACCGCGCTGTCGCCGCAGCAGCGCAACATCGCCCAGGTGTTCCAGTTCCCGGTCATCTACGACACGATGACGGTGGCCGACAACCTGGCCTTCCCGCTGCGCAACCGCCGGCTGCCCGAGGACCGGATCCGGCTGCGCGTCGGCCAGATCGCCGAGATGCTCGAGCTCTCGGGCCAGCTCGACCAGCGCGCCGCCGGCCTGGCCGCCGACGCCAAGCAGAAGATCTCGCTGGGCCGCGGCCTGGTGCGCGAGGACGTCGCCGCGGTGCTGTTCGACGAGCCGCTGACGGTGATCGACCCGCACCTGAAGTGGCAGCTGCGGCGCAAGCTCAAGCAGATCCACCACGAGCTGAAGCTGACCCTGGTCTACGTCACCCACGACCAGGTCGAGGCGCTGACCTTCGCCGACGAGGTGGTGGTGATGACGCGCGGCCGCGCCGTGCAGGTGGGCAGCGCCGACGCGCTGTTCGAGCAGCCGCGGCACACCTTCGTCGGCCACTTCATCGGCTCGCCGGGCATGAACTTCCTGCGCGGCCAGGTGGCCGGCGCCATGCTGCGCCTGGCCGGCCGCGAGCTGGGCCTGCCCGAAGGACGCACGCTGCCCGAGGGCGAGATCACCGTCGGCGTGCGGCCCGAGTACCTGGCGCTGGCCGAGCCCGGCGCCGCCGGCGCCATGCCCGCCACCGTCGCCCGCGTGCAGGACCTGGGCACCTACCTGCTGCTGTCGGCGGCGGTGGGCGAGCAGGCCGTCAAGGCCCGCCTGGACCCCGGCAAGGCAGCGCCGGCGCCCGGCGCGACGGTGTGGCTGCAGGTGCTGGGCGAACGCACCTGCTTCTACCGCGACGAGGAGCTGATATGAGCATCAAGCCGGTCAACCAGAAGGCCTGGTGGCTGATCCTGCCGGTCGTCCTGTGCGTCGCCTTCTCCGCCGTGCTGCCGCTGATGACGGTGGTGAACTACTCGGTGCAGGACATCATCTCGCCCGAGCGCCGCGTCTTCGTCGGCACCGAGTGGTTCGCCGCGGTGATGCGCGACGAGGAGCTGCACGGCGCACTGCTGCGCCAGCTCGGCTTCTCGCTGGCGGTGCTGGTGGTCGAGATCCCGCTGGGCATCGCGCTGGCGCTGGCGATGCCGGCCCAGGGCTGGAAGGCCTCGGCGGTGCTGGTGCTGGTGGCGCTGTCGCTGCTGATCCCGTGGAACGTGGTCGGCACCATCTGGCAGATCTATGGCCGCGCCGACATCGGCCTGCTCGGTGCCACGCTGGAGCGGCTGGGCTTCGACTACAGCTACACCGGCAACGCCACCCATGCCTGGCTGACGGTGCTGGCGATGGACGTCTGGCACTGGACGCCGCTGGTGGCGCTGCTGGCCTACGCCGGGCTGCGCAGCATCCCCGACGCCTACTACCAGGCGGCACGCATCGACGGCGCCAGCAAGTTCGCCGTGTTCCGCTACATCCAGCTGCCCAAGATGCGCGGCGTGCTGATGATCGCCGTGCTGCTGCGCTTCATGGACAGTTTCATGATCTACACCGAGCCCTTCGTGCTGACCGGCGGCGGGCCCGGCAACGCCACCACCTTCCTCAGCCAGTTCCTGACGCAGAAGGCGGTGGGCCAGTTCGATCTCGGCCCGGCGGCGGCCTTCTCGCTGATCTACTTCCTGATCATCCTGTTGCTGTGCTTCGTGCTCTACAACTGGATGCAGCGCGTGGGCACCGGCACCAAGGAGACCGGCCATGAGTGAACGCCGGTTCCAGAAGCGGACGCTGTTCCTGCTCGCCTACCTCGTCTTCGCCATCCTGCCGATCTACTGGATGACGATGATGTCGTTCAAGACGAACGAGGAGATCCTGTCCACGTTCAGCCTCTGGCCGCAGGACTTCACCTGGGCCAACTACCGGACCATCTTCACCGATCCGTCCTGGTACTCGGGCTACATCAACAGCCTGATCTACGTCGCGATCAACACCGTGATCTCGCTGACGGTGGCGCTGCCGGCGGCCTATGCCTTCAGCCGCTACAGCTTCATCGGCGACAAGCATGTGTTCTTCTGGCTGCTGACCAACCGCATGACGCCGCCGGCGGTGTTCCTGCTGCCCTTCTTCCAGCTCTACACGACGCTGGGGCTGATGGACACGCACATCGCCGTGGCCATGGCGCACCTGGTGTTCAACGTGCCGCTGGCGGTGTGGATCCTGGAAGGCTTCATGAGCGGCATCCCGCGCGAGATCGACGAGACCGCCTACATCGACGGCTACAGCTTCCCGCGCTTCTTCTTCACCATCTTCCTGCCGCTCATCAAGGCGGGCGTGGGTGTGGCGGCGTTCTTCTGCTTCATGTTCAGCTGGGTGGAGCTGCTGCTGGCGCGCACGCTCACCAGCGTGAACGCCAAGCCCATCGTGGCGACGATGACGCGCACGGTGTCGGCCTCGGGCATGGACTGGGCGGTGCTGGCCGCCGCCGGCGTGCTGACCATCGTGCCCGGCGCGATCGTGATCTGGTTCGTGCGCCACTACATCGCGAAGGGTTTCGCGATGGGCCGCGTCTGAGGAGACCGCGATGTTCACCTGGATGTCCTGGACCCTGCCGGTGGCGGTGTTCTTCATCTGCATCGCGCTGATGCTGGTGGGCATGACGGTGTGGGAGATCCGCTCGCCGACGCGGCAACGCAAGGGTTTCCTGCCCATCGCCACCACGCGCGGCGACCGCCTGTTCATCGGCCTGCTCGGCGCGGCCTACATCAACCTGGCCTTCGTCGGCCTGGCCGGCAGGTTCGCCGAGTGGCTGTCGCTGGACAACGAGCCCAGCATCTGGATCAGCTTCGTGCTGTCCATGGCCGTGCTGGCCCTGGTCATGCGCAAGGGCTGAGCCCGCCGCCTTTTCTGCTGCGGCGGCCCGGAGCATCCCCGGGGCCACCGTGAACGTGAACGACACGGGGAGCATGTCCAACCCGAGGAGACCCTGCATGAAGCATCGCTACACCATCCTGGCCGTCGCCGCCGCCTGCGCGCTGGGCGGCCCGGCCTGGGCCGACGAGGCCGCGGCCAAGAAGTGGATCGACAACGAGTTCCAGCCCTCGACGCTGAGCAAGGAGCAGCAGCTGGCCGAGATGAAGTGGTTCATCGACGCGGCCAAGAAGCTCAAGGCCCGGGGCGTCAACGAGATCTCGGTCGTCAGCGAGACGATCACGACGCACGAGTACGAGAGCAAGACGCTGGCCAAGGCCTTCGAGGAGATCACCGGCATCAAGGTCAAGCACGACCTGATCCAGGAAGGCGACGTGGTCGAGAAGCTGCAGACCTCGATGCAGTCGGGCAAGTCGATCTACGACGGCTGGATCAGCGACTCCGACCTGATCGGCACGCACTACCGCTACGGCAAGATGATGAACCTGACCGACTACATGGCCGGCAAGGGCAAGGAGTTCACCAATCCCGGCCTGGACATCAAGGACTTCATCGGCACCAGCTTCACCACCGCGCCCGACAAGAAGCTGTACCAGCTGCCCGACCAGCAGTTCGCCAACCTGTACTGGTTCCGCGCCGACCTGTTCGCGCGCCAGGACCTGAAGGACAAGTTCAAGGCCAAGTACGGCTATGACCTGGGCGTGCCGCTGAACTGGAGCGCCTACGAGGACATCGCCGACTTCTTCACCAACGACGTGAAGCAGATCGACGGCAAGCCGATCTACGGCCACATGGACTACGGCAAGAAGGACCCGTCGCTGGGCTGGCGCTTCACCGACGCCTGGCTGTCGATGGCCGGCACCGCCGACATCGGCATCCCCAACGGCAAGCCGGTCGACGAGTGGGGCATCCGCACCACGCCCGACGGCTGCCACCCGGTGGGCGCGAGCGTCGCCCGCGGCGGCGCAACCAACTCGCCGGCCGCCGTCTACGCGCTGACCAAGTACGTGGACTGGATGAAGAAGTACGCGCCCAAGGAAGCCACCGGCATGACCTTCGGCGAAGCCGGCCCGGTGCCCGCGCAGGGCCAGATCGCGCAGCAGATCTTCTGGTACACCGCCTTCACCGCCGACATGACCAAGCCCGGGCTGCCGGTGGTCAACGCCGACGGCACGCCGAAGTGGCGCATGGCGCCCGGCCCCAACGGCCCGTACTGGAAGCAGGGCATGCAGAACGGCTACCAGGACGTGGGCTCGTGGACCTTCTTCGAGAAGCATGACGAGAACCGCACCGCCGCCGCCTGGCTGTACGCGCAGTTCGTGACGGCCAAGACCACCAGCCTGAAGAAGACCATCGTCGGCCTGACCCCGATCCGCGAGAGCGACATCCAGAGCAAGGCGATGACCGACCTGGCGCCCAAGCTCGGTGGCCTGGTCGAGTTCTACCGCAGCCCGGCGCGCGTGGCCTGGACCCCGACCGGCACCAACGTGCCCGACTACCCCAAGCTGGCGCAGCTGTGGTGGAAGAACGTGGCGGTGGCGGTGACCGGCGAGAAGACGCCGCAGCAGGCCATGGACAACCTGGCCGAGGAGATGGACCAGGTGATGGCCCGCCTGGAGCGCGCCGGCATGGCCCGCTGTGCGCCCAAGCTGAACAAGAAGGAAGACCCGAAGAAGTACCTCAGCGACAAGGCCGCACCCTGGGCCAAGCTGGCCAACGAGAAGCCCAAGGGCGAGACCATCGCCTACGACACGCTGCTCAACGCCTGGAAGGCGGGCAAGGTCCGCTGAGGCCTGCCCCGGCGGGCACACCGGGGCGCGCCGGCCAGCGCAGGCCGGCCGCCCCGGTGGCGCTCGCGGACGCTGCCCCGTCGGGGTCGGCCCGGGTGGCCGAGGCCCGCGGCGATGCCGGATCGGCGCTGCCCGATGCCGGCGCCGCCGGGGCCGCGGGCGGCGCGTCGACGCCGGCACGGCGGCGCCTTAGCATGCGCGTCCCGCGCCGCCGACCATGCCCCACCGTTTCGCCGCCACCAAGATCCAGCCGCCGCAGCTGCGCGCACCGCGTCAGGCGCTGATCACCCACCGCGCGCTGGACGAGGCGCTGGCCACGGCCCTGCTGCAGGCGCGCGTGGTGCTGTTGCAGGCGCCGGCCGGCTTCGGCAAGACCACCGCGCTGGCGGCGCAGCTGCCGCTGCTGCCCGAGGGCACGGCACTGGCCTGGGTGTCGCTGGACGAGTCCGACGACCTGGCGCGTGTCTTCGCCTGCCTGGCCGCGGCGCTGGAGCCCTACGACCCGCCCTGGCGCAGCGCACCCGAGGCGCTCGCCGACCAGCTGGGCGACCCCGACGCGCCGCGCACGCGGGCGATGGACGAGCTGCTCAACGCGCTGGCCGGCACCGACACGGCGCGCGGCCTGATCGTGCTCGACGACCTGCACCGCGTGCCCGACAACGCCGCCGGCACGCGCCTGATGCGCGCGCTGGACGGCCTGATCGAACGCCTGCCGCCGAACTGGACCCTGGCGCTGGGCACCCGCGTGCCGCCGCCGCTGGCGCTGGCGCGCTGGCGCGCCGCCGGCGAGCTGGCCGAATTCGACCAGGACAGGCTGCGCCTGAGCGCCGTCGAGGCCGCCGCGGTGGCCGCCGCCGCCGGCATGCCCGAGCAGGCCGAGGCGCTGTACGCGCGCACCGGCGGCTGGCCCGCCGGCCTGCGCCTGTGCGTGGCCGCGCTGAGCGGGGCGGCGGGCCGCGGTGCCGGGCCCGCCGCCGGCGCGGCGCTGCCGTCGCGCGCCGACCGCGACCTGTTCGACCTGGTGGCCAGCGAGGTGCTGGACGGCCTGCCGCCGTCGCTGCTGCAGTTCCTGCTGCGGGTCTCGGTGCTGCCCGAGCTGACCGCGGCCACGGCGCGCGCGGTCAGCGGCGACGCCCAGGCCGACGCCTGGCTGGAGGAGGTCGAGCGCCGCGGCCTCTTCGTCACCGTGCTCGACGCCGACGAGCCCACGCTGGTGCTGCACGAGCTGCTGCGCGACGCGCTGCAGGCGCGGCTGCGCCGCGAGCAGCCGCAGGCCTGGCCGGCGCTGCTGCGCCGCGCCGCCGAGGCGCAGGCCGACCCGCTGCGCCGCATGGCGCTGCTGCTGCAGGCCGGCGACGCGGCCGCGGCCGAGCTCGCGCTGCGCGAGGCGGCGCCCGAGCACCTGCTGCGCGGCAGCGGCGACGAGCTGCTGCGCAGCATCGAGACCTTCGACCCGGCGCGGCGCGCCGCGTCGCCGCTGCTGCAGCGGCTGCAGGGCCAGGTCGCGTTCAGGCGCTGGGGCTGGGAGGCCGCCGCCGGCCACTTCGAGCTGGCGCGCGCCGCCGCGCTGCGCGATGGCGACGCCGGCGAGGCGGCGCTGGCCGGCGCCTACCTCGCCGCCACCTTGTACCCGCTGGACCGCAACGACGAGGCCGAGGCGCTGCTGGCCGAGCTGCTGGCACAGCCCCTGGCGCCCGAGGCGCGCCGCCCGGCGCTGCTGGCGCAGGCCTCGCAGTGGTTCCGCCGTGGCGAGCATCACCGGCTGCCGCCGCTGCTGGCCGAGCTCATCGAGCTGCTGCTGCCCGAACCCTCGTTGTGGGCCTGGCAGGAATGCCTGCCGGCGGTGAACTGGGGCACGCTGCCGGGCATGGCGCCGGTGCTGCAGCGCTACGTGGCGGCGGCGCTGGCGCGTGTGGGCGAGCAGCCGCTGCCGCTGCGCGCCGAGCTGCGCGTGCTGCAGGCCTTCGGGCTGCTGTGGGCCGGCGAGGTGCAGCCGGCGCGCGACGCGATCGCCGTCGCCGAGGACGAGATGCGCTGGCTGGCGGTCGGCGACGAGGGCCAGGTGGCGGTGCAGCTGTTCCGCCTGATCGAGGGCGCGATGTCCGGCCGCGCCGACGAGGTGGCGCAGCGCCTGCAGGCGATGCTGGCGCGCGAGGACGGCGCCGGCGCCGCGCGCCGCCGCCAGTGGCGGCACGAGATCGGCATCTACGGCGTGCGCATGAACGATGTGCTGGGCGCGCCGGCGGCCACGCTGGCGCAGTGGGCGGCGCTGCTGAAGGAGAACCCGGTGGCCGACCCGGGGCGCGCCGACAACCCGCGCGCCCGCGCCGTGCGTGCGCGCCACGCGGCGGCGCTGGGCCGCTGGGACGAAGCCGCCGACGGCTTCGTCGCGCTGGCACCCAGGCGCGCCACGATGGACGTGATGGGCCATGGGCGCGAGCTCGCACTGCGCGAAGCCCATGCGCTGCTGCGCGCCGGCCGCCATGACGCCGCGGCACAGTCGCTGCGCGCAGCGCTGCGGCAGCTGCGCGATGACGGCCTCTGGGGTGCGGCGCTGCTGCTGGGGCCGGATCGCCTGGCCGAGCTGGCGGGCCTGGCCGAGCGGACCGCTGCCGAGGCCTTGTCGCTGGCCGAGCGCCAGGAGGTGTTGCGCCTGGCGCGGCTGTCGGCCGCGCTGCGCGACGGGGCGGCGCCGGTGCAGGGCGAGGTGCCGACCCCGGCCGTGCTGCCGGCGACGGCTGCGTCAGCGGCGGCGGCGCGCTCGGCGCTCAGCGCCCGCGAGGCCGAGGTGATGGCGCTGATCGCCGCCGGCTACAGCAACAAGCTGATCGCCCGCGCGCTGGAGCTGAGCCCGCACACGGTGAAGCGCCATGTCGCCAACATCCTCGACAAGCTGGGGCTGGGCTCCCGCGGGCAGGCCGCCGCGTGGTGGCATGCCCGCGGCTCCTAGACCCGGGCAGGCCGCCGCGTGGTGGTTTGCCCGCGGCTCCTAGACCCTGGCAGGCCGCCGCGGGGTGGTTTGCCCGCGGCTCCTAGACCCTGGCAGGCCGCCGCGGGGGGTCTGCCCGCGGCGCGGCGGCGCGCTCAGCCCGCCAGCTGCGCCGAGATCCACTCGTCGACCACGCGCTCCAGCAGCTGCAGCGGCAGCGCGCCCTGGTCGAGCACGGCGTTGTGGAAGCGGCGGATGTCGAAGCGCTCGCCCAGGCGGGCGCGGGCGCGGTCGCGCAGCTCGTCGAACTTGAGCTTGCCGATCATGTAGGCCAGCGCCTGCCCGGGCTGCGAGGCGTAGCGGTCGACCTCGCCCTCGACGAACTCGCGCTCGACCCCGGTGCGCTCGACCATGAAGTCGATGGCCTGCTGGCGGCTCCAGCCCAAGGCGTGCACGCCGGTGTCGGCGACCAGCCGCGCGGCGCGGAAGGCCTGCCAGGTGAGGTGCCCCCAGCGCTGGTACGGGTCCTGGAACAACCCGATCTCGAAGCCCAGGGTCTCGGCGTACAGCGCCCAGCCCTCGCTGAAGGCCGTGTAGCCGAAGCCGCTGCGGCGGAACGCCGGCAGCCCGCGAAGCTCGGCGGCGCGGGCGATCTGCAGGTGGTGCCCGGGCATGGCCTCGTGCGCCACCAGCGTCTCCATGGCCCACAGCGGGCGCTTGCGCCAGGCCAGCGTGTTGGCGAAGAAGAAGCCGGCGCGGCTGCCGTCCAGCGCCGGGCCGTTGTAGTACTCGGCGCGGTTGGCGCCCATGTGCGCGGGCATGGCCACGATGCCGTAGGGCGCGCGCGGCAGCTCGGCGAACAGCTTGGGCAGCTCGGGGTCGACGCGCTTGGCGATCTCGCGGTAGCCGGCCAGCAGCGCCTCGGGGCCGCTGGCGAAGAAGCGCGGGTCGGTGTGCAGGTGCTTGACGAAGGCGGCGAAGTCGCCGGCGAAGCCCACCTCGCGTTTCACCGCCTCCATCTCGCCGCGCAGCCGCGCCAGCTCGCGCTGCCCCGTGTCGTGGATCTGGCGCGGTGTCAGGTCGGTGGTGGTCTGCTGGCGCACCAGCAGCGCATAGACGGCGGCGCCGCCGGGGTAGCCGGCCAGGCCGCCCTGGGCCGGCGCGCGCGGCAGCAGCTCGTCGGCCACCAGCGCGCGCAGGCTGCGCAACGCCGGCAGCACCTGCGTGGCGATGGCCTCGCGCGCCTGCGCCTGCAGCGCGGCCTGGCGCTCGGGCGCGATGCCCCGGCCCAGGCGCGTGAAGGGCTGGTAGAACGGCCCCTGCTCGGGCGGCAGCAGCTGCGCGTCGATCTGCGCCAGCACGCGCTGCAGCACGTCGCGCGCCGGCACCCAGCCGGCCTCGGCGCTGCGCCGCTGCTGCGCGATCTCCTGCAACATGCGCGCCGGCAGTGCGGCCATGCGCGCCAGCAGCTGCCGCACCTGGGCCTCGGTGGCCACCGGCGCGATGGCCACCAGGTTGACGAACTGCGTCTGCGGCCCGCCCAGCGCGCGCAGCGTCATGCCGCGCGCCGCGGGGAAGGCCGCCAGCGCCAGCTGGCGCCGCTGGCCTTCGATGAACATCTCGCGCGACAGCCGGTCCTGCGCCGACAGCCGCTCGGGCGGGATGGCCAGCGCACGCTCGACGAAGGCCGCCTGCTCGCGGTCGCGCCGGGCCTGCGCCTCGGGCGAGACGTCGGCCAGCCGGTCGTTGAAGCGCAGGTCTCCGCGCATCGTGGCGAACTCGGGGAACTCGCGCGCGCTCCACTCGAACTGCTCGGCGAACAGCGCGTGCAGGGCGCGGGCGGCGGCCTCGTCGGGCACGGCGGACCCGGCGGGCCCGCTGGCTGCGCCGGCCAGGGCGGGCTGGGTCTGTGCGGCCGCCGGGGCGGCCAGCGCCAGCCAGGCGGCCAGCAGCAGGGCATGCGTGAGAGGCAGAGGACGCGGCATCGGTGGTTCCTGCGTGGGCTGCCGCGGCGCCGCTCGTGGCGGTGGCGCGGCCGAAGGCGGCGATGCTACGGCGGCGACAATCGCCGCGCTCCATGTCCGCCGATTCCCCGACTCCACAGCGGCCCGACCCCGGCCCCAACACGCGCCACGAACCGCTGGCCGGCGCCGCCTTTGCGCTCGCAGCCGGGCTGCTGTGGGGGCTGGTGTTCATCGCCCCGCTGCTGCTGCCGCAGTACCCGCCGGCGCTGCTGTCGTCCGGCCGCTACCTGGCCTTCGGGCTGGTGGCGCTGGCGCTGGCCTGGTTCGACCGCGGCCGGCTGGCGCAGTTGTCGCGCAGCGACTGGACCGAGGCGCTGAAACTCTCGGCCATCGGCAACCTGCTGTACTACCTGTGCCTGGCGGCGGCCATCCAGCAGGCCGGCGCGCCGCTGCCGACGATGATCATCGGCACGCTGCCGGTGGTCATCGCCGTCAGCGCCGCCTGGCCCCAGCTGCGCCGCGAGGGCCCGCGCGCGCTGGCGCCGCTGGCGCCGTCGCTGGCGCCCATCGCGCTGGGCATCTGGCTGGTGCAGCAGGCCGAGGCGCATGGCGCCGGCCAGGGCGCAGCGGCCGGCGGCCTTTCCGGGCAGGCGCTGGGCGTGCTGCTGGCCATCGGTGCCGTGGCCTGCTGGACCTGGTACCCGCTGCGCAACAGCGCCTGGCTGCGCGCCCACCCCGGGCGAAGCAGCGGCACCTGGGCCACGGCGCAGGGCCTGGCGACGCTGCCGCTGTCGCTGGCGCTGCTGCTGGCCTACTGGGCCTGGACCGCGGCCAGCGGCAGCGCCCTTCCGATGCCGCTGGGGCCGGACCCGCTGCGCTTCGTCGTGCTGATGCTGGCGCTGGGGCTGCTGGCCTCGTGGCTGGGCACCTTGTGCTGGAACCAGGCCAGCCAGCGCCTGTCGCCCGGGCTGGCGGGGCAGCTCATCGTGTTCGAGACGCTGGCGGCGCTGGCCTACGCCTATGCGCTGCGCGCGCAGTGGCCGGGCTGGACGGTAGCGCTGGGCGCGGCGCTGCTGGTGGCCGGCGTGTGCTGGGCGCTGCGGCGCAAACCCGAGGCCGCGTTCTAGTCCAGAAGTCGCAAGGGTCCGGCTTTGCCGGCCCGAAGCGGAGCGGCCCCAAGGGACCGAAGGGCCCCTTCGGGACCCGGGGGGAAGCGAGCGCCAGCGAGCTTGGGGGCTAAAGGATCTCGTCCACGAGCTCCACCCAATGCCGCACCGGCGTCGCAGTGCCGCTTTGCAGGTGCTGGATGCAGCCGATGTTGGCGCTGGCTATCACCTGCGGCGCGGTGGCCGCCAGGTGACCGAGCTTGCGGTCGCGCAGCTGGGTGGCCAGCTGCGGCTGCAGCACGCTGTAGGTGCCGGCGCTGCCGCAGCACAGGTGCGGCTCGGCGGCGGCCAGGCTCACCTCGAAGCCCAGCTCGCGCAGCGCGGCCTCGACGCCGCCGCGCAACTGCTGGCCATGCTGCAGAGTGCACGGGGGATGGAACGCCACGCGTTCCATCCGCGGGGATGAGGATGGCGCACCCCCTGCCCGCTCCCCCGCCGAGCGGGGGAGGGCAGGCCCGCCGCCACGCCGCCGGCCCGCTTCAACCCGCGCCTTCAGCAACGGCAGCAGCTCGGGCAGCAGCTCCGACAGGTCGCGCGCCAGCGCCGAGACCCGCGCCGCCTTGTCGGCATAGGCCGGGTCATGGGCCAGCGCATGGCCGTAGTCCTTCACCGTGACGCTGCAGCCGCTGGCGTTGACGACGATGGCCTCCACCTGGCCCTGTTCGGTCAGCCCCTGCACCAGCGGCCACCAGGCGTCGATGTTGCGGCGCATGTCGTCCAGGCCGCCGTCATGGTCGTCGAGATGGCTGCGGATGGCGCCGCAGCAGCCGGCGCCGTCGGCCACCAGGGTCTGGATGCCGGCCGCGTCGAGCACGCGCGCCGTGGCGCTGTTGATGTTGGGCGCCATCGCCGGCTGCACGCAGCCCAGCAGCATCAGCACCTTGCGCGGGTGGCTGCGCGTGGGCCAGCGGTGCGCGCCGGCGCCGGCGCGCGGCGGCACCTTGGCCTTGAGCACGCCGGGCAGCAGCGGGCGCACCCATTGCCCCAGCTTCATCGCCGGCGCGAACAAGGGCGAGGTGAGGCCGTTCTTCAGCAGCCCGCGCAGCAGCCGCTGCGGGGCGCTGCGCGGCACGCGCTGGGCGACGACCTGGCGGCCGATGTCGACCAGGCGCCCGTACATCACGCCGCTGGGGCAGGTGGTCTCGCAGTTGCGGCAGGTCAGGCAGCGGTCCAGGTGCAGCTGCGTGGCCGCCGTGGGCGTGGCGCCCTCCAGCACCTGCTTGATCAGGTAGATGCGGCCGCGCGGGCCGTCCAGCTCGTCCCCGAGCAGCTGGTAGGTGGGGCAGGTGGCGGTGCAGAAGCCGCAGTGCACGCACTTGCGCAGGATGGCCTCGGCCTCGGCGCCTTCGCGGGTGCCCTGGAACTCGGGGGACAGGTGGGTCTGCATGCGGCGGCTTCAGCGTTCTGCCAAGGGATCGTCCACCGTGTAGGCCAGCTGCCAGTAATGCGGGTGGTCGGTCCACTCGAAGCCGCTGACCCCCATGCCCAGCATGGCGCGCGCCTGCTGCGGCGTGGGGAAGTTCTTCAGCACCTCGTGGCGGCTGCCGTCGTCGAGCTGGCGCCACTGGTAGCCGTTGCCGTCGGCGTCCACGCGGTGCACCGGCGTGCTGTCGCCCTCGATGCAGCGGTTGTCGATGAACACCACCCGCGCGCCGGGCCGCAGCCGGCGGTGCAGCATCGCCAGCCAGCCCGGCAGCCGTGCCAGCGGCACATGCGACCACCAGCAGCCGGCGAAGGCAGCGTCGAAGGTCCGTGGGGCCAGCGCATCGAGCGCGTAGGCGTCGGCGGTGGCGAAGGCGACGCCGGCCGGCAGCGGCTTGGCGCGGGCCACCGCCATCGTCTCGGGGTTCAGGTCGGTGGCCAGCCAGCGCTTCGCGCGCAACGCGCCATGCGGCGTCCACCAGCCGGTGCCGCAGGCAACCTCCAGCACCTCGCGGCCCTCGAACAGCGCCGGCAGCGCCGCCTCCATCGCGCGCAGCCCGGCCTGGCGCCAGGGGCGGTGGTAGACGCGCTCGTAGATCGCGGCGCGCTGCGCGTAATACGCGGCCATCGCGTCGACGGCGCGCTCGGCGTCCTGGGCACGGGCGGCCGGCGCGCTCATCGCTGGGCCAGCGCCGGGTACAGCCGGCCAGCGTCGAACACGCCGTCGGGGTCGAAGGCGCGGCACAGCTCGCGCTGGATGCGCAGCTGGGCCGCGGACAGCGGCGTGAACACGCCGGCGCTGCGGTCGCTGCCGCGGAAGACCGTGGCGTGGCCGCCGGCCTGCGCCGCGGCGGCGCGCACCGCGGCCGCCGGCAGCGCACAGCACAGCCAGCGCTGCGCGCCGCCCCATTCGATGAGCTGCTGCGGCCCCAGCCCCAGCGGCGGCGCGGTGGACGGCAGCGACAGCCGCCACAGCGTGGCGCCGCCTTCGATGGCGCGCCCGGCAGCGGCGAAGAACTCGTCGCGCTGGTCGCGCAGCCCGTCCCAGAAGGCGGCGGCCAGCGCCTCGTCCAGCCGTTCGCCACCCAGCGTGCGCGCGGCGGCGTCCACCGCGGCGCGCGCGCCGGCCAGGCGCAGCACCAGCGTGCCGTCCCACCAGGCGCTGGCGTTGACGGGCAGCGGCCGGCCGCCCCACTCGTTGAGCCGGCGCAGCGCCGTGGCCTCGTCCAGCTCGAAGCGCAGCGTGGCGGTGGCCGCCGGCCGCGGCAGCACCTTCAGCGAGACCTCGCAGACCGCACCCAACGCGCCCATGGACCCGGCCAGCGCGCGCGACACGTCGTAGCCGGCCACGTTCTTCATCACCTGGCCGCCGAAGCTCAGCACCTCGCCCTGGCCGTTGAGCAGCGTGGCGCCGAGCACGTAGTCGCGCACCCCGCCCACCGCCGCGCGGGCCGGGCCGGCCAGGCCGGCGGCGACCATGCCGCCCACCGTGGGGCCGCTGCCGTCGGCGGCCGTGAAGCGCGGCGGCTCGAAGGGCAGGTACTGGCCATGCGCCGCCAGCGCCGCCTCCAGCTCGGCCAGCGGCGTGCCGGCGCGCACCGTCACCACCAGCTCGCTGGGCTCGTGGCTGCTGATGCCGGCCAACGGGCGCAGGTCCAGCGGCTCGCACGCCGGGTCGGCCGGCTCGCCGTAGAAGGCCTTGGTGCCGGCGCCGGCCACGCGCAGCCGGCGGCGCTCGGCGCGCGCGCTGCGCACCTGCTCGACGAGGCGCTGCAGCGCCGGGTCGTTCGCACTGCTCATCAGAAGCGTTCCAGCTCGGGGAAGGGCAGCAGCCCCTTCTTGACATGCATGCGGCCGTACTCGGCGCAGCGCTGCAGCGTGGGGATCACCTTGCCCGGGTTCAGCGTGCCGGCCGGGTCGAAGGCGCGCTTGACGCCGAACATCTGCGCGCGCTCCTCGGGGCTGAACTGCACGCACATGCTGTTGAGCTTCTCGACGCCCACGCCATGCTCGCCGGTGACGGTGCCGCCCATGGCCACGCTGGTCTCCAGGATGTCGGCGCCGAACAGCTCGCAGCGGCGCAGCTGGTCGGGGTCGTTGGCGTCGAACAGGATCAGCGGGTGCAGGTTGCCGTCGCCGGCGTGGAAGACGTTGGCGCAGCGCAGGCCGTACTTCTGCTCCATCTGCGCGATGGCCAGCAGGATGTCGGCCAGGCGCTTGCGCGGGATGGTGCTGTCCATGCACATGTAGTCGGGGCTGATGCGGCCGCTGGCGGGGAAGGCGTTCTTGCGCCCGCTCCAGAAGGTCAGCCGCTGCGCCTCGTCCTTGCTGACCTCCAGCCGGGTCGCGCCGCAGCCCGACAGCACGTCCAGCATGCGGTTGATCTCCTCGGCCACCTCCTCGGGCGTGCCGTCGCTCTCGCACAGCAGGATGGCCTCGGCGGCCAGGTCGTAACCGGCGTGCACGAAGTCCTCGACCGCCGCCGTCATCGGCTTGTCCATCATCTCCAGCCCGGCGGGGATGATGCCGGCGGCGATCACCGCGGCCACCGCATCGCCGGCCTTCCGGATGTCGTCGAAGCTGGCCATGATGCAGCGCGCCAGCTGGGGCTTGGGCACCAGCTTGACCAGCACCTCGACGGCCACCGCCAGCATGCCCTCGCTGCCCACCACCAGCGGCAGCAGGTCCAGCCCCGGCGCGTCCAGCGCCGCGCCGCCGATCTCCAGCGGCTCGCCCTCGGCGGTGTAGCCGCGCACCGCCAGCACGTTGTGCAGCGTCAGCCCGTACTTCAGGCAGTGCACGCCGCCCGAGTTCTCGGCCACGTTGCCGCCGATGGTGCAGGCGATCTGGCTGCTGGGGTCGGGCGCGTAGTACAGGCCGTGCGGCGCGGCGGCCTCGCTGATGGCCAGGTTGCGCACGCCGCACTGCACGCGCGCCGTGCGCGCCAGCGGGTCGAGCTGCAGGATGCGGTTGAACTTGGCCAGGCTCAGCGTGACGCCCAGCGGGTGCGGCAGCGCGCCGCCCGACAGCCCGGTGCCGGCGCCACGCGCCACCACCGGCACGGCCAGCGCATGGCAGGCCTTGAGCACCGCCGCCACCTGGGCCTCGTCCTCGGGCAGCGCCACCAGCAGCGGGCGCTCGCGGTAGGCGGTGAGGCCGTCGCACTCGTAGGGCGTGGTGTCCTCGTCCTGCCACAGCAGCGCATGCGCCGGCAGCAGCGGCTGCAGCGCGGCCAGCAGCGCACGGCGGCGCGCGCCACGCTCGCCAGGGGTGGGCGAAGTGGCCGGGGCGGACGACGCGGCAACAACCGACATGCCGGCATCCTAGCCCCAGCGCCGGCCGCGGCGGCATGCACCCGGCGCAGCACTGCCTTGACCGCGGGCCGCGCAATGCACGCGCCGCGCGCCGAGGCAGCCCGCTGCCGGCCCTAGCGCGTCGCCTTGCGGGCCGCCTTGCGGGCGGGCTTGCGCGACGGCTTGCGGCCGGCCTGCTTCGCCGGCGCACCGGCCCGGCCCCCCGGCTCGGCGGGCTTGCCGTTGCCGGCCTGGGCACCGTCGCCCAGCCACTGCGTGGCGGCCTGCGGCATGTCCTTCATCGCGCGGCCGGCCAGCTCGCCGAACTGCTGCGTCAGCGCGCCCCACCACAGCATCGGGTCCACCGCGGGTGCGGCGGCCGCCGCCGGGCTGCGCCCGGCGCGGCGCGGCGCCTTGCGCGCCGGCTTGGCCCCGGGCCCTGCGTCGTGCTCGGCTTCGTCCTCGGGGGCTGCGCCGGGGGCCGGCACGGCCACCGCCGGCGCCGTGGGCGGCCTCGTGCGCAGGGCGTCGGCCATGCCGGCCAAGGGCACGTTCAGGGTCTTCAGCGTGGCCAGCGTCATGCGCTGCACCTCCAGCGCCTGGATGGTGGCACCCAGCAGCTTGGCGTTCTGCTCGAGCCAGAACTGCACGGTGCGCAGATCCTTGATGCGCTTGTCCAGCTCCTCGGGGTCCAGCGTCGGGGCGATCCAGCGTTCGACCCCGGGCAGGCCCGGCAGCGCGGCGCCGGCGTTCTTCACCAGGCCCTGCAGGAAGTCGAAGCCGGGGACCAGGCGGGTCAGGTCGGGGGCGGGCGTGGGCATGCGGCGGGCTCCTGCGCGGGGACATGGGCTGGGCGTGGCGTCAGGCCCATTCTGCGCCCGCCGCGGCTCAGCCCGAACCGGGCAGCTCGATGCGCAGCACGCCGCCCTGCTGCTGCCAGCGCAGCGCGCCCAGCACGTCCATGCCCAGCAGCGGCGTGGCCAGGTCGGGCAGCGCCGACAGCGGCAGCCGCTGCACGCGCAAGCCCCCTTCGAGCGCCAGGTCGGCCAGCACCACATCGCCGCGCACCGGCCCGCCGGCCGACTGGCCCTGGTGCTGGCCCACCACCGGCAGCGCCAGCCGGCGCGCCAGCGGCGCCGGCAGCGCGCTGCGCGTGGCGCCGGTGTCGACGAGGAAGTCCACCGCCTGCCCGCCGATGTGCCCACGCCAGTGGTAGTGGCCGTCCAGGCCGCGGCGCAGTTCGACGACGCCGCCGTCGGCCACCACGCGCGTGGCCTGGCGCTGGTGCAGCCAGGCCTGCACGCCGAGGAACAGCGCCACGCCCAGCAGGCCCCAGATGGCCGCGGGCTTGATCCAGCCGGGCAGGTCGCGCATCGCGGCCGCGGGCTTGCGGCCTCAGACGGGCAAGGCCAGGGCCGCCTCGACGGCGCCGAACACGCTGGCGCCGTCGGGGCCGAACAGCTCGATGGCGACGCGCTCGCCCGGCTGCAGCCAGGGCGCCCGCTCGGCACCGGCGCCGGCCTGCAGCGCGCGCTGCTCGGCGATGGACAGCGCGCCGGCCGGGTCGTCGCCACCGGCGCTCAGCGGCCCGCTGCCCACCAGGCTGCCGGCGCGCAGCGGCGCGCTGCGCGCCGCCTGCGCCAGCAGCTCGCCCAGGCCGAAGTGCATGCCGGCGGCGGGCTCGGCGCGGCCGGCGCGGCGGCCGTCGCGCCGCCACTCGATGGGGGCGTGGATGCGCCCGCCGCGCCAGGCGCCGCCCAGCTCGTCGGGTGTGACCGCCAGCGGCGCGTAGTGCGTGGCCGGCCAGCCCTGGACCAGCCCGGCGCCGCTGGCGGCCTCGGCGTCGGCCAGTGCGTGCAGGCGCCAGTCGCCGGCCAGCAACAGCAGGCGCACGCCGTCCAGTGCGGCGTCGCCATCGGTGCCGGCGGCAATGTCGCCGGTGGCGACGAGCAGCTCGGCGGCCACGTCGGCCTGGGCATCGGCCGCCGCGTGCAGGCACAGCGCCTCGCCCGGCCCCAGCGCCGCATCGGCGGCGCCGCGCCACAGCAGCGGCCGCTGGCGCAGCGCCGGCGGGGCCTCGCGGCCGGCGGCCTGGTGCAGCCGCTCGACATAGGCCGGGCAGGCGGCGCCGGCCAGGCGCTGCGCGGCGCGCGGCAACGGTGCCGCGCAGCCGCGCGGGTCGAAGGGGAAGGCGTGGCGCGCCTTGCCCAGGTTCAGTGTCAGGTACAGGTCTTCCAGCTGCGGGCTGATGAAGTTCCAGTCGTCGAGCAGCTGGCGCAGCGTGCCGGCGATGCCGCTGGCGAAATGGGCGCTGCCCAGGTCACGCGAGACGACGGCCAGCTGGCCGTCGCGCGAGCCGTCACGCAGGGTGGCGAGTTTCATCGGGATGGAGCAATGGACCGGGGCGCGGGCGCAGCGGCCCACGGGTGCCGCCGGCCCGGCCACCGATTCGGTGGCGAGGGTGGCAGTATTGTCGGATGGACGCGCACCCCGCCCCGCGGCTGGCCGTGCCGGCGGTCGCGGCGCGGCGCGGCGGCGCACTGGCGCTGGCCGCCGCGGTGCTGGCGGCGCATGCGGCCCTGCTGCTGCCGCTGCTGGCGCCGGACGCGCTGGCGCCACGCAAGACGCCACCCGGCCCGCTGCGCGAGCCGGCCGCGGTGCAGGTGCGCCAGCGGGCTGCCGACGCCGCGCCGGCACCCACCGCGCACGCCGGCATGGGGGCGACCGCGACGACCGCGGCACCGCCGCAGGCGCAGGCCGCGGCGGCGCCGGCGGTGACGCCGGTATCCGCGGCGCCGCAACAGCCGGCCGACCCGCCACCGGCGCCCGGCGCGCCGGCCATCGCCGGTGACACGGCCCCGCGCCCGCCGGCCGCCGCGCCGCCGGCGGCGACCCTGCAGTTCGACACCCGCCACGGCGAGCGCGTCGGCCGCGCCGAGCTGCGCTGGTTGCCCGACGACGACGGGCGTTACCGGCTCGAGCTGGCCGGCGTGGCGCCGGGGCGGCCGCAGCTGGCCTGGATCAGCGAGGGCGTGGTCGAGGGCGGCGCCCTGGCGCCGCAGCGGTACGTCGAGAGCCGCCGGGGCCGCGACCGCCGCGCGGTGAACTTCCGGCGCGACGCCGGCCGCATCAGCTTCAGCGGCCCCACGCACGAGCTGCCGCTGCCCGAGGGTGCGCAGGACCCGCTGAGCTGGCTGCTGCAGCTGGCGGCGCTGCTGCGCGCCGACCCCGCGCTGGCGCGGCCCGGGCAGCGCCTGGCGCTGCCGGTGGCCGGGCCGCGCGGCGAGCTCGAGAGCTGGGCCTTCGAGGTGCTGGGCGAGCTCGAGATCGACAGCCCCGCCGGGCCGCGCCGCGTGCTGCACCTGCTGCGCAGGCCGCAGCGTGCCTGGGACCTGCGCGCCGAGCTGTGGCTGGACCCGGCCCAGCATTGGCTGCCCCTGCGCATGCACTGGCAGTGGCACCCCGACGGTCCGGGCACCTGGTTCGAGCGCCGCACCGCGCTGCCGGAGTGAGCCGCCGGGCGGCCGCTGCCGCGACTTGAAAGCCGCCGCGCCGCGCCCATCTGCGGGTGCAGAAGGAGGTGTTTCGATGCAGATGCTCTACAACTCGGACAGCTTCGTCGTCGTGCGCTTCGACGTGGACGAGGCGCAGGCCGGCGCCGCGCCGCAGGGCAGCGGCGGCTACGAGATCGTCGACAAGCTGGCCGGCAAGGAGATCTACATCGCCGGCCTGCTGGCCCAGCGCTTCCGCGATGGCGTGGAGCAGCTGGTGGCGGCCGACTCCGACCTGGCCGACTTCGACGCGTTCATCGCCGGCTGGACGGCGCTGGCGCAGCACCCGGTGCGCCTGCACTGAGGCCTGGCCACACGCAGAGCGCCGTGAACTGCTTTGCGCTGCCACGCCGCCTGGCGGTGCGATGATCGGCGCATGGCCCCGTCCGTCCTCATCCGCCCAAGCGCTGGCCTGGCCCCGCATGGGCCGGCAGCACCGTGAGCGACTCGCCGCTGAGCCTTGCCGAGTCGTCGCCGCTGCTGTGGCTGCTGGCGGTGCTGACGCTGCTGCTGGCCTGGCATGTGGCGGTCAGCTGGGTGCGCGAGGCGAACCGCCACCCCGGTTGGGGCCAGCGCTGGCGCGGGCTGGCGCTGGCCGCCGCATCGCTGGGCGCGGCCCTGTGCGCCGCCACGGTGCTGGGCCTGTCGGCCGAGGCCCTGCCCTTCAAGCTGGGCTACCGCCTGCAGGACGCGCTGCTGCTGCTGCCCGGCGCGATGCTGCTGTGCGCGCTGCCGCTGGCCTTGCTGGTGCGCAGCCACCACCTGGGCTGGCGGCTGCTGGCCGGTGTGCTGCTGGCCGGCGTGGCGCTGGCCGTGCAACTGGGCTGGATACGCGCCGTCGGCTTCCGCCCCGGCATCAGCTGGCGCGAGGAGTTCATCGCCGTTGCCGCGCTGACCACCGCCATCGGCCTGGCGGTCGCGCTGGCCATGGGTTTCAGCGAGGCCGCGCGCGGCAGCCACCGGCGGCAGTGGCGCCTCGGGGCCACGGTGCTGGCCGGCTTCAGCCTGATCGCCGGGCAGGAGGTGCTGCTGGCCGGCGCCGGGCTGCTGTCGCAGGTGGGCTCGGTCTACCAGCACGACCTGTCGGGGCCCTTCCTGGCGCTGGCTGGCGGCGTGGTGCTGCCGCTGGCGCTGGCGGTGCTGGCCATCGACCTCGAGTTGCGCCGCCGCCTGGGCCAGCGCAGCGGCAGCGACCCCGGCTCGACGCTGGCGCCGCAGCAGCAGCGCCGGCGGCGCCGCCGGCGCTTGCGCAGCCTGTAGCTCGACGGCCCAGCCCCCGGGGCCTACAGCTGTTCCCAGGGCAGGCCGTCGAAGCGCCAGCCGTTGAGGCGGCCGCGCTGGAACTGCTCGTCGAGTTCGCCCTCGAAGCCATGCAGCACGTTGATCACGCGCTGGAAGCCGGCGGCCTCCAGCGCCTGGCCGGCCTCCACCGTGCGCTTGCCCGAGCGGCAGATCAGCACCACCGGCTTGTCGGGCGCGCCGCCCTCGCGCCGCACCTGCTCGACGAAGGCCTGCGGGTGCGGCTGCATCTCGGGGTACTCGTACCAGGCCACGTGGACCACGCCGGGCGGGTGGCCGACGTAGAGGTACTCGATCTCCATGCGCACGTCGACGAACAGTGCGTCGGGGTGCGCCTGCAGGAAGGCCCAGGCCTCGGTCGGGGTCAGGTGTTGCATCGGGCAGGTGGGCGCGGCCGGCGGCCGGTAGGGGGGGCGCTGCCTACAATCGCGGCATGAACGCCGGACCGAGGGCCATGGCCTACACGCGGGGCGCAGCGCTGCCCGCGATTCTGCACGAGCGCATCGCCGTCATCGACGGCGCGATGGGCACGATGATCCAGCGCCACCGCCTCACCGAGGCCGACTTCCGCGGCGAGCGCTTCGCCGCCCATGGCCACGACCTCAAGGGCAACAACGACCTGCTGGTGCTGACCCGGCCCGAGCTGATCCGCGCCATCCACGACGCCTACCTGGCCGCCGGCGCCGACCTGGTCGAGACCAACACCTTCGGCGCCACCTCGATCGCCCAGGCCGACTACGGGCTGGCCCATGTCGCGCGCGAGATGAATGTGGCCGCGGCGCGGCTGGCGCGCCAGGCCTGCGACGCGGCGTCCACGCCCGACCGGCCGCGCTTCGTCGCCGGCGCGCTGGGCCCCACGCCCAAGACGGCGAGCATCAGCCCCGACGTCAACGACCCCGGTGCGCGCAACGTCGACTTCGACCAGCTGCGCGACGCCTACCGCGAGCAGGCCGAGGGGCTGCTCGAGGGCGGCTGCGACCTGTTCCTGGTCGAGACCGTCTTCGACACGCTCAACGCCAAGGCCGCGATCTTCGCGCTGGACGAGCTGATGGAGGACAGCGGCGAGCGGCTGCCGGTGATCATCTCGGGCACCGTCACCGACGCCTCGGGGCGCATCCTCAGCGGCCAGACGGTGGAGGCCTTCTGGCACTCGGTGCGCCATGCGCGGCCGCTGGCGGTGGGCCTGAACTGCGCGCTGGGGGCGGCGATGATGCGGCCCTACATCGAGGAGCTGGCCAAGGTGGCCGGCGACACCTTCGTCAGCTGCTACCCGAATGCCGGCCTGCCCAACCCGATGAGCGACACCGGCTTCGACGAGACCCCGCCGGTGACCGGTGCGCTGCTCGAGGAGTTCGGCCGCGCCGGCTTCATCAACATCGCCGGCGGCTGCTGCGGCACCACCCCCGAGCACATCGCCGAGATCGCCCGCCGCGTCGCCCCGCTGCGCCCGCGCGGCCTGCGCGACCCGCTGTTCACGCCGCTGCTCGACGCGGCCTGAGCCCGGCACGCCAAGGCCCAAGGCGACCTCGCCGGGCGCGCCATTCCCCCGCGGGGACAGGTCGCCGAAGGCGACCAGGGGGAGCGGCGGTGTTGACGCCCTGAGCCGGATCCGGCTCCGCCGGTCCGGTTCAGCAGCCCCAGGGGACCGAAAGGGCCCCTTCGTGGCCCTGGGGGGCCGGCGCCAGGCGCCGGGGGCCTACAACTCCACCTTGGTGCCCAGCTCGACGATCCGGTTGCCCGGCAGCCGCAGGAAGTCGGCCGCCGCCGCCGCGTTGCGGTGCAGGCTGGCGAACAGCCGCTCGCGCCAGGCGGCCATGCCGCCCGGGCCGCCACGAAGCCCCGGCACCACCGTGTCGCGCGACAGGAAGTAGCTGGTCTCCATGTCGTCCAGCGGCACGCCGCGGCCCTTGAGCTGCTGCAGCGCGGCCGGCACGTCGGGGTCGTTCTTGAAGCCGTAGTGCAGCGTCACCTTCCAGCAGTCGTGGCCCAGCGGCGCCATCTGCACGCGGTCGCCGAAGCCGACCCAGGGCCGTTCGTGGTGCACCACGGTGACGAACAGGTTGTAGTCGTGCAGCACCTTGTTGTGCTTGAGGTTGTGCATCAGCGCGTTGGGCGCGATGTCGGGCTCGGCGGTGAGGAACACCGCGGTGCCGGCCACGCGCGTCGGCGGGCTGACGAAGACCGCCTCGAGGAAGCTGGCCAGGTCGATGGCGTCGTCGCGCAGCCGCTCGGTGAGGCGCCTGCGCCCCTGGTACCAGGTCAGCATCACGGTGAACATCGCGCCGCCGATCAGCAGCGGGAACCAGCCGCCCTGCAGCAGCTTCAGCGCGTTCGAGGCGAAGAACAGGATGTCGACGACGAAGAAGAAGCCGGTGGCGGCGACACACAGCCACAGCGGGTACTTCCAGCCATGGCGGATGACGAAGAAGGTCATCACCGTGGTGATGCTCATGTCCAGCGTCACCGCGATGCCGTAGGCCGAGGCCAGGTTGGTGGCCTTCGCGAACAGCGCCACCGCCAGCACGATCAGCACGTAGAGCCCCCAGTTGACCACCGGCACGTAGATCTGCCCGGCCTCGCGCACCGAGGTGTGGCGGATCACCATGCGCGGCAGCAGCCCCATCTGGATGGCCTGCTTGGTGACCGAGAAGGCGGCGGTGATCAGCGCCTGCGAGGCGATCACCGTGGCCGCGGTGGCCAGCAGCACCAGCGGCAGCCGCGCCCAGCCCGGGGCCATCAGGTAGAAGGGGTTCTCGATGGCCTGCGGCTGCTGCAGCAGCAGCGCGCCCTGGCCGAAGTAGTTGACCACCAGCGCCGGCATCACGATGGCGTACCAGGCCAGGCGGATCGGGCGCTTGCCGAAGTGGCCCAGGTCGGCGTACAGCGCCTCGCCGCCGGTGACCACCAGCACCACCGCGCCCAGCGCGATGAAGGCGATGCCGGGCTGCGCGGCGATGAAGCCGATGGCGTGGCGCGGGTCCAGCGCCGCCAGCACCGCCGGGTTGTGCACGATGTGCGGCAGGCCCAGCAGCACCAGCACGGCGAACCACACGAGCGTGACCGGCCCGAAGGCGCGGCCGATGCCGGCGGTGCCGAAGCGCTGCACGGCGAACAGCGCGGTGAGCACGGCGATGGTGATCGGGAGCACTGCGTCGTGCAGTGCCGGCGCCGCCACCTCCAGGCCCTCGACGGCCGACAGCACGCTGATTGCCGGCGTGATCACCCCGTCGCCGTAGAAGATGGCGGTGCCGAACATGCCCAGCACCAGCAGCCGGCGGCGCAGCGGCGGGCGGTCGCGCACCGCCGTGGTGGCCAGCGCCAGCATCGCGATCAGGCCGCCCTCGCCGTGGTTGTCGGCGCGCAGGATCAGCAGCACGTACTTCAGCGAGACGACCACCGTGATCGTCCAGAAGATCAGCGACAGCACGCCCAGCACGTTGGCCGCCGACATCGCGACATGGCCGGCGTGGAAGACCTCCTTCAGCGCATACAGCGGGCTGGTGCCGATGTCGCCGTAGACCACGCCCAGCGCGGCCAGGGTCAGCGCCGCCGTCGACGTGGGGCCATGGCGGCCGGATGGAGAGGGGCTGTGCATGCGCGGCGGCGGCGGCGCGGCGCGCCTTGCCGGGGCGCCATTGTGCGCCGCGGCAAACGCCCTGTGCGTGCGTGCCGGGCCCGGCGTGGGGCGGGCGCGACGCCGGCCGCTCAGCGCGCCGGCGGTGTCTCGACCAGGCTGCGCACGAAGGCCAGCGTGGCGGCGTGCAGGTAGGCGCGGTTGTCGGCGCTGGTGAAGCTGTGGCCCTCGTCCTCGGCGGTGAGGAACCACACCGGCGTGCCGTTGGCGCGCACCGCGTCGACGATCTGCCGCGCCTCGGCCCAGGGCACGCGCGGGTCGTTGCGGCCGTGCACGACGAACAGCGGCTTGGCGATGCGCGCCGCCTGCGTCAGCGGCGAGATGCGCTGCAGGAACGCGCGCATCTGCGGGTCACGCTCGTCGCCGTACTCGGCGCGGCGGTTGTCGCGGCGGTAGCTCTCGGTGTTCTCGAGGAAGCTGACGAAGTTGCTGATGCCGACGCGGGCGATGCTGCCGGCGATGCGCGCGTTCTCCTGCACCGCCACGGCCAGCGCCATGTAGCCGCCGTAGCTGCCGCCGCCCACCACCACGCGCCGCGGATCCATCGCCGGCTGCGCGGCCACCCAGTCGAGCAGGGTGGAGATGTCGCGCACCGCGTCCTCGCGCTTGAAGCCGTTGTCCAGGTCGCGGAAGCGGCGACCCTGCCCCTCGCTGCCGCGCACGTTGGGCAGCAGCACGTGCACGCCCAGCTCCTGCGCCAGCACCAGCAGCGTGGCGCCCGGGTGGCCGGGGCGGGACTGCGCCGCCGGGCCGCCGTGGATGTGCACGTAGACCGGCCGCGGCCCGCTGAAGGACGGCGGTGGCGCCAGGTGCCAGCCGCCGAGGGACTCGCCGTCGTGGCCGCGCCACTGGACGGGCTGGTAGGCCGGGCGCCAGGCCTGCAGGGCGCCGGGCGCGGCGGGAGCGCTCCAGCGCTGCAGCCCTTGCGCCGCCTGGTCCCAGACCCAGATCTCGCCGGGGTGGCCGGCATGGCTGAGCTCGAAGGCCAGCAGCGGCAGCCGCGGGTGCCACTGCAGCTGGCCGATCACGCCCGGAGGCAGCTCGGCGGCTATGCGGCGCAGCGCGCCGCTGGCCGGGTCGAACAGGCGCAGCACCGAGCGCCCGGCCTCGTTGTGCACCAGCGCCAGCGGCCCGGACCGCGGCGGCGCCGCCACGGCCTCGAGCTCCCGGTCGATCTCGCCGAGGTAAGCGCGGCGCGCACCGCCGTCCAGGTCCTGCGCGACGAGCTGGCGGAAGTCGCTCCCGGGCAGCGCGAGGCGCCGCCACCAGGTGGCGGCGGCTTCGGGCACGCTGGCCTGCGGCGACGACGCGGATGGAGCGGCGGCGAGCGTGGCCGTCTCGGCGGCGCCGGCAGCGGCCTCGTCCAGCCGTTCGGCGGCACCCAGCGGGCGCGGCGCGGCATCGCCGTCGGGGGCGATGCGCATCAGCTGGCCGCGGTTGCCGCGCGTCAGCGTGGCGGCGATGCGGCCGTCGGCGGCCACGTGCAGGTCACCCCAGCGGCCGTCGCGGGCGCGCGCCAGCAGGCGCGGGCGATCGGGGGTGGCCAGGTCGATGCGCCAGATCTCCGACAAGGCGTCGGGCATCGCGTCGCGGTGGCGGTCCAGGCGCTCGCGCAGCCAGACCAGGCCCTGCCCGTCGGCCAGCCAGCGGAAGGCGGCGACGCGGCTTCGTGCGTCGCTCAGCGCCTGCGGCGGCGCGCCCTCGCCGCGCCACAGAAACAGGCGCCAGGCCTCGTCGCCGCCCTGGTCGGCGAGGTAGGCCAGGCCGCCGCCGCGCGGTGCCCAGCGCGCGGCGCCGATGCCGGCCGGCAACGCGGCGATGGGCTGCGCCCGCTCACCCGACGCGGCCACGCGGTGCAGCTGTGCGCGCGTCTCGCCGCGCGCCAGCACCAGCAGCTCGGCGCGCTCGGGGTGCCAGTCGGCCAGGCGCCAGGCAGGCGCCAAGGCTGCGCCCTCGCTGCGCGGGCGCTCCAGCGGCGGCAAGCCGTCGGCGCGCAGCGCGGCCGGCGGCCAGGCGGCCTCGCGGGCCAGCGCGGCGCAGCTGGCCAGCAGCGTGGCCAGGGCCAGCGGCAGCAGCAGCGACCGGGCCGGCGTCCGCGTCGGCCACGCGCCTCGGCGCCGCGGCGCGCCCTGCGCGCACGCGGCCGCGCAAGAGGTGTCGATCGAGAGGGCCATCGCACAGCTCCCTGCGCAGCGATCACAAAAAGGGGGCCGGCAAGCCGACCCCTGAGGTGTTCCGGGCCGGAGCCGGGAGGATTTGGATGCGGCAGCGCTGGCCGATGGGGCTGGGCTCCGCGGTGCTTGCGCCGCCGCGGTGCCCCGCCCATCACCAGAACTTGTACTGCGCGTTGAGGTTGAAGCGACGGCCCAGCTGTGCCGCCGTGCCCGAGTCGTAGAAGGTGAACGATTGCGGGATCAGCGTGGCCGGGCCGTAGTGGTCGTTGATGTTGAGCACCGAGCCCGACAGCGTCAGGTTCTTGAAGCCCGTGTAGGTGACGCCCACGTCGACCGAGCGGTCCTTGCTGACCTTGCAGCCGCCGTTCTCGCGCAGGTAGGTGTTGGCCGCACTGCTCGACGAGTGACAGTTGTCGGTGAACGCACCGACGATGCGCTTCTGCGGATCGGCGTGGTTGTAGCGCACGAAGCTGCTCCAGTCGCCGCGGTCCCACAGCAGCTGCAGCTTGCCCTTGGTCTTGGGCGTGCTCGAGCTGGAGGTGCCCGCCAGGCGGCTGGGCGCGGAACCGGCCAGGATCTGCTCGTCGAAGCGGCGGGTGTAGGTGCCCTCGACCTTGGCCGTGAACTTGCCCCAGTTGGCGGTGGGCATGCGCAGCACGAACTCGTAGTCGACGCCGGCGGTCTTCGAGTAGTTGAAGTTGCCGTACTGGCGGACCAGGCCGATGATGGGCCCGCTGTTGGCCACGCCCGGCAGCCAGGACGACGGGTCCGGGTCACGCAGCACCACGTTGGCGAACGCCGCCGGGTTGGCGATGTAGGCCGCCATCAGGTCGATGCCGCGCTGCACGCGGATCTCGTTCTTGCGGTGGAAGTACCAGAAGTCGACGCTGAAGTCGATGTCCTTGTCCGGCGCAACGATGAAGCCCAGGGTGGCCGAGCGCGAGGTCTCGGGTTGCAGCTTCGGATTGGCGCTGATCACCGTGGGCAGGTTGCCCGGCTGCTGGGCCGCGGGCACGCCGGCGGTCAGGTTCAGCACGTTGCAGTCGCGCACCACGGAGGGGTTGGCGCGGCTGACCGGCGCCGCCGGGTTGCTCGAGTCGCAGCGGATCGGGTCGAAGACGCGGAACTCCTGCGAGCTGTGGAAGGACAGCAGGAAGCTGTCGCTGATCTGCGAGATCGACGGCGCGCGGAATCCGGTCGCGGCGGTGCCGCGCAACGAGAACTGCGAGGGCGCGATGTCCCACTTGAAGCCGGCCTTGCCGGTGGTCGAGTCGCCGAAGTCGCTGTACTTCTCGTGGCGCGCGGCGATCTGGAACTCGAGGTGCTTGACCGGCGGCAGGCGCAGCTCGACGAAGGCGGCACTGGCGTCGCGCTGGCCCGAGGTGCCGTTGGCGACCAGGCCGATGAAGTCGCCCTGCAGGTAGATGTCGCTGGGGCGCGCTGCCATCTTCTCCTTGCGGAACTCCAGGCCCATGGCCAGCCCGGCATCGCCACCACCCATCTTGAACAGGCTGCGGCTGGCTTGCACGTCGATGCTGGTGATGGTCGAGTCACCTTCGGTGACGGCGTCCGACGCGATCGAGGCCAGCGCCGCGGCGTCGTTCTTGCCGCCGAAGCTGTAGGTCTGGTTGGCGATGGCCGCGTTGAGCTTGCTCTGGCGCACGCGGTTGGTCAGCGTGCGCGAGTTCTCCTGGCGGCTGTACAGCAAGGCCGAGTCGATGTCCCAGGCCCCCCAGCTGCCCTGGATGCCGGCGGTCAGGCGGGTGGTGTTGAGCTCGGAGATGTCCTGCTGCGGCAGGTCCTCGAAGCGGTAGATCAGCTGCACGTTCTGCTGCTGCGCGGTGCCGTTGGTCGGGTTGTTCTTGTGGCCGACGGGCAGCACGATGACCGACTGGCGCATCAGCTTGCCGGACAGCAGCGGCCAGGTGACGATGTTCGGGTTGCCGGCGGTGGCCAGCGTGGTCGACATGGTGTACGGGACGCGGGTCTCGGTGGTCTTGGTCTGCGAGACCATCAGGTCGCCGTAGAGCATCCAGCCGGGGTTGAGCTGGTAGACGCCGCGGATGGCGCCGTTCAGGCGCTCCTGGCCGCTGATGGCCTCGGTGGCGTCGTCCAGGTTGAAGCGGCACATGCCCAGCGGATAGGCCGCGGCCGTGGCGGCGACGCCGTCGGGGCGCTGCGGCACGCCCTGGCCGACGGTGCGCTCGGCCGGGCAGCCGGCCAGGCTGCCGAGGAAGTTGACGCCGTTGACGCTGTTGTTGGGGACGCTGACGCCGTTGAGCACCGTCGAGCCGGACAACGAGGCCGGCAGGCGGTAGTAGTTGCCGTAGAACGAGGCCACCGAGTCGGCGGTGAAGCGCGACAGGCCGTTGTTCAGGTTGAGGTAGCGGTTGTAGCTGGCCAGGTTGCCGCGGTCCTTGAGCTCGCTGTGCATGACGTTGTCACGCCTGCTGTACTCGAGGCCGCCGAAGACGTTGAAGCGCTGGGTGTCGAGGTTGCCCAAGCCGAAGGTCATGTTGACCGACGAGTTGCCGCCCACGCCGTCCATCGCCGCCGAGTGGCTGGCGCCCATCTCGAGGCCGTTGTAGTCCTTGCGCAGGATGTAGTTGACGACGCCGGCCATCGCGTCGGAGCCATAGATCGCCGAGGCGCCGTCCTTGACGATTTCGACGGCCTGGATGGCGCCCTTGGGCAGCGTGTTGACGCTGACCAGGCTGCCGCGGCCGAAGTTGATGTCCACCGCCGCCACCGGCGCCGTGCGCCTGCCGTTGATCAGGATCAGCGTGCCCTGCGAGCCGAAGCCGCGCAGCGAGATGGTCGACAGGCCCGAGACGAAGCCGCTGGCGGCGCCGTCGGCGATCGAGCCCAGGTCGACGGAGCCCAGCGAGCGCAGGTAGTCCTCGGGCGTGGCATAACCCGAGCGCTGGATCTCCTGGCCCGAGATGCGCTGCACCAGCGACGGCGTCTCGGTGTCGATGCGCTTGATGCGCGAGCCCGTCACTTCGATGCGCGTGCCGCCGTCGGCAGCAGGCGTGGTCTGTGCATGGGCGGGCAGCACGAGCGCCATCGCGGCGGCGGCGACCCAGGTAAGGCGAGGTTGACGCATGAAGGGGAGGCTCCAGAGGGGATGCGGATCCGGGCTATGCCGGTGTTGCTGCCACGCTAGCAACCGTGCCTTCGCGCAACATGATTAATCGTTCATTACAGTTGACGCATGGTTATGTCGGCCGCAGTACCCCGACGCGGCGAAGGGGCGGAGGCCGCCGAGAACTTCGTCGCGCAGCGTCTCACGCTGCGCCAGTTGCGCGTGCTGCTGTCTCTGCACGAGACGGGCAGCCTGGTGAAGACCGCCGAGCGGCTGCATGTCAGCCAGCCGGCGATCAGCAAGACGCTCAGCGAGCTGGAGGCCGGCCTAGGGGAAACCCTGTTCGTGCGGCGCGGGCGCAACGCCCGCTTCACGCCGCTGGGCCTGCGCCTGGTCGAGCTGGCCCAGCTGCTGGATGCGGCGCTGCGCCGCAGTGCCGGCGACGTGGCGGCGTTGGTCAAGGGCGCCAGCGGCGTGCTGCGCCTGGGCGCCACCAACGTGGCCTTGACCGAGCTGCTGCCACGCGCGGCGGCGCGGCTGAAGCAGGAATTCCCGTCAGTGACCATCAGCGTGGTCACGCATGGCGTCTCGGTGATGTTCGACGAGCTGGTGCGCGGCCAGCTGGACCTGGTGCTGGCGCGCGACCACCCCGGCGGGGAGCGTGCGGCGCTGCAGCGCGCCGAGCTGCTCGACGAGCGCGAGGTGCTGGTCATCAGCACCCTCAACCCCTTGTCGCGCGTCCGCCGCGTGGGCTGGGAGACGCTGAACGAGCAGCCCTGGATCTGGAGCCTGCCGGGCACGCGCAGCCGCGTGCAGCACGAGCGCCTGTGGCAGCGCATCGGCCTGCCGCCGCCCAGCAACCTGATCGAGACCGGCGACGTGGCCTTCACGCTGGCGCTGATGCGCCGCCTGCCGCTGCTGGCGCTGATGCCGCGCAGCGTGGCCGCCGAGCTGGCGCGCTCGGGGGTGCTGGTGATGCGGCCGATCAGCGACGGCCTGAACCTGGGCTCGCTGAGCGTGTGGCACGCGGCCCAGCCGCTGCCGCCGCTGGCGGCGCGCATGGTGGCGCTGCTGCGCGAGGAAGCCTCGGGCGAGACGGCCGAGTAGGCGCGGGACGGCCGCGCGGGGCCGGGCCGCGCGTGGCTCAGTCGAAGCTCTCGGCCTCGGGGTCGGTGGCTTCGAGTTCGTAAGCCGCCGCCAGCATGGCCAGGCGGCCGATCACGCCGTACATGTAGAAGCGGTTGGGGGCGCTGGCGCCGGGCTTGGCGCCGGGGCGTGGCAGCTGGCTGCTCTCGGCGAAGGCCAGCGGCACGAAGCGCGAGCCCGGTGCATTGAGGTTCTCGTCGGCACCGCGCTCGGCGTGCACGCGGTAGAAGCCACCGACCACGTAGCGGTCGATCATGTAGACCACCGGCTCGGCCACGGCGTCGTGGATGCGCTCGTAGGTGGGCACGCCTTCCTGGATGATGACCTCGGTGGGCGGCAGTGCGTCGCGGCCCAGGGCCTGGCGCGCGCGCGCCTCGAAGTCGTCCAGCTCGCGCGGGTCGCGCACCGTCATGAAGCCCATGCCGCCCAGGCCGTCGTCGGCCTTGACCACGACGAAGGGCTTCTCGTGGATGCCGTACTCCTTGAACTTGCGCCGCACCTTGGCCAGCAGCGCGTCGACGTTGCCGCGCACGCAGTCCAGCCCGTTGGGGCTGTGCAGGTCGACCTCGCCGCACTGCCCGAACATCGGGTTGATCAGCCATGGGTCCATGCCCAGCAGCTTGGCGAACTTCTTGGCCACCTCTTCGTAGCTGCGGAAGTGGCGCGACTTGCGCCGCACCGACCAACCCGCGTGCAGCGGCGGCAGCAGGTATTGCTCGTGCAGGCCCTGCAGCAGCGCCGGCGTGCCTTCCAGAAGGTCGTCGTTGAGCAGGATGGTGCAGGGGTCGAAGTCCTTCAGCCCGAGCCGGCGCTGGCTGCGCTGCAGCGGCTCCAGCCGCAGCTCGCTGCCGTCGGGCAGGGCCAGGGTCTGCACCTCGGTGATGCGTTCGTCCAGCGCGCCCAGGCGCACGTTCAGGCCGGCCTGGTTGAAGATCTGCACCAGGCGCTGCAGGTTCTGCAGGTAGAAGGGGCTGCGCTTGTGGCGGTCGGGGACGAGCAGCAGGTTGCGCGCCTCGGGGCAGATCTTCTCGATGGCCGCCATCGCCGCCTGCACCGCCAGCGGCAGCATGTCCTGCGTGAGGTGGTTGAAGCCGCCGGGGAACAGGTCGGTGTCGACGGGGGCGAGCTTGAAGCCGCCGTTGCGCAGGTCCACCGCCGTGTAGAACGGTGGCGTGTGTTCCATCCATTCGAGGCGGAACCAGCGTTCGATGGCCGGCATCGACTCGAGGATGCGCGCCTCCAGCTCGTTGATCGGGCCGGCGAGCGCGGTGGTCAGGTGCGGCACCATGGTGGCCCGATTCTACGGAGCGCGCACCCGGCGCGCCGCGTGGGGGTCAGCGCAGCTGTGCGGCAAGGAAGTCGAGCAGCGGCGCGTTGTACGCGTCCTGCCACTGGTGCACGTCGACGCTGCGCGCGCCGCCGTCCAGCGTGAACGGCGCGGTCTCGGGGTAGCCGCGCGCGCGCAGCTGGCTGCGCAGGCGCTCGCCGCAGCTGCGGTCGAGCACGGCATCCTGGGCGTGGTGGAACAAGCGCCAGGGCGGGCGGCCGGGCGCGGTGTCCCAGGGTTTCTCTTGGGGGCCACCGGCGGCGGCGCAGGCCTGCACCTCGCTGATCGGGCGCCGTGTGTCGAGGTCGTAGGCGTAGCCGGCGACGTTCTCGCGGTCGCCGGGGCGCCGCGTGCAGTCGCGTGCCCAGCCATAGGGGTCGCCGGCGGCCACCGGCGCGAAGGCGGCGATGCGGCTGCCGAAGGCGCTGGCGGCGCGCGTCGTCATGAAGCCGCCCGACGACAGCCCGGTGACGAAGACCTCGGCGCGGCTGCCGGCCGGGCGCAGCGACGGGATCAGCGTGCCCAGCACCGCGTCGACGAAGGGCAGGTCGGTGCCCGGGTGGCCGCGCTGCACATCGTCCCAGACCTTGCCGCACAGCCGGCCGTCGTGGTCGGTGACGGCGTCGGACGAGTCGAGCAGGAACACCGCGAAGCCGCGCTCCAGCGCCAGCGTGGTGAAGCGCACCTGCGCCGCGATGATCTCGGCGTTGGCGACGCAGAAGTTGGTGTGCGTGCCGCCGCCGCCATGCATGACGATCAGCGCGCCGCGGCTCCAGCCGCCGGCGGGCGCCTTCCACAGCACCAGGCGTTGCAGGCCGGCGGCGGGCACGATCTCGCGGCGCCAGCCGGCGGCCTGGCATTGCAGCTCCTGCTGCGTGGGCGCGGCGGCCTGCGGCGTGGCGCCGCCCGCGGCCGGCACGGCACCGCCGCCCCCGCCGCAGGCCGCGAGCGGCAGCGCGAAGGCCAACGCGACCCGCGCAGCCCGATGGCGCAAGGTCAGGCCTTGGGCCGGTGCAGTGCGCACAGCTTGTTGCCGTCGGGGTCGCGCACGTAAGCCAGGTAGAGCGCGCCGAGCTTGCCTTCGCGCAGCCCGGGGGGCTGCTCGATGGACGTGCCGCCCTGCGCGACGGCGGCATCGTGGAAGGCCTGCACCTGCTCGGGCGAGTTGCACTTGAAACCGATGGTGCCGCCGTTGGCATGCGTGGCCGGCTCGCCGTTGATCGGCTCGCTGACGCAGAAGGTCACGCCCTCGTGCCGGTAGAACAGCCGCTGGTGGCCGCTGGGCGCGGTGTTGCGAACCGGGACACCGGCGCCGAGCACGGCGAGCACGGCGTCGTAGAAGCGTTGCGAACGCTCGAGGTCGTTCGAGCCGACCATCACGTGACTGAACATCGGAAGGGCTCCTGGCCAAGCGAAGACGCGCGGAGTATCCACCGCAGCGGGGGCAAGGGGCCCGCAACGCGGGACGGCCAGCAAAGCGCCCGGAGAGCGGAAGTGCGAGCAAGGCGCCCGCAAAGCGAAGGAGCGAGCAAAGCGCCCGCAAAGCGAAGGAGCGAGCAAAGCGCCCGCAAAGCGGGCGCGAGCAAGCGAAAGCGCCGGTTGAACCGCGGGCCCCTGTGGGGCCTGTCGGTTCGAACCGGCGCAGATATTCCGGCGCCCTGGCCGCCCCCAGGGGGCGGCCAGGGTGTCCGGCAATATCACTTGTTGTAGGCGGTCTCGCCGTGGGAGGCGATGTCGAGGCCTTCGCGTTCCTCGTCCTCGGCCACGCGCAGCCCGATCGTCAGGTCGACGAGCTTGAAGGCGACGAAGGCGACCACGCCCGACCAGACGATGGTCAGCAGCACGGCCTTGGCCTGGGTGATCACCTGGTCGATCACCGGGGCCGAGCCGACGGCTGCGGTGACCCAGTCGGTGACCAGGCCCGGGCCGCCCAGGGCCTGGGTGTTGAACACGCCGGTGAGCAGTGCGCCGACGATGCCGCCCACGCCGTGCACGCCGAACACATCCAGCGAGTCGTCGGCGCCGAGCATGCGCTTCAGGCCGGTGACGCCCCACAGGCAGGCCACGCCGGCCACCGCGCCGATGACCAGCGCGCCGACGATGCCCACGTTGCCCGCGGCCGGGGTGATCGCCACCAGGCCGGCGACGGCGCCCGACGCGGCGCCCAGCATCGAGGCCTTGCCCTTGAGCAGCGCCTCGGCGGCACACCAGGCCAGCACCGCCATCGCGGTGGCCGAGAAGGTGTTCATGAAAGCCAGCGCCGCGCTGTTGCCGGCCTCCAGCGCCGAGCCGGCGTTGAAGCCGAACCAGCCCACCCACAGCAGCGAGGCACCGACCATGGTCAGCGGCAGGTTGTGCGGGGCCATCACTTCCTTGCCGTAGCCCACGCGCTTGCCGATCACGTAGGCGCCGACCAGGCCGGCCACGGCGGCGTTGATGTGCACCACGGTGCCGCCGGCGAAGTCCAGCGCGCCCCATTGCCAGATCAGGCCGGCCTTGGCGTTCATCGCGTCCACGACCCCGGCGTCGGTGTAGGCATCGGGGCCCATCCAGTACCAGACCATGTGCGCCACCGGGGTGTAGCTGAAGGTGAACCACAGCACCATGAACACCAGCATGGCCGAGAACTTGATGCGCTCGGCGAAGGCGCCCACGATCAGCCCGCAGGTGATGGCGGCGAAGGTGGCCTGGAAGGCGACGAACACGATCTCCGGGATCACCACGCCCTTGCTGAAGGTGGCGCCCATCGCGAACTCGCCCTTGGCCGGGTCGAACACGCCGTTGAGGAACAGCCGGTCGAAGCCGCCGATGAAGGCGTTGCCCTCGGTGAAGGCCAGGCTGTAGCCATAGACCACCCACAGCACGGTGATCAGCGAGAAGGTCACGAAGACCTGCATCAGCACCGACAGCATGTTCTTGCTGCGCACCAGGCCGCCGTAGAACAGCGCCAGGCCGGGAATGGCCATCATGATCACCAGCAGCGTGGCCACCAGCATCCAGGCGACGTCGCCCTTGTGGGGCGTGGGCGCGGCGGCGGCTTCGGCCGGCGCAGCGGTGGCGGCGGCAGCCGCGGCTTCGGCGGCCATCGCCGGGGCCGATGCGGCCACCTCGGCGGCGGCACTGGCGGCGGCGGCCGGGGCCTGCGCCAGCACCGGGCCGGCCAGGCCCAGGGCGGCAACGCCCAGGGTCAAGGCAAGAAGGAGTTTCTTCATGGTCGGGGTTCTCGGAGGTTCTCGTGAGGAGGGGCTTGCGGGAGGCCGCGGGCCGGCGGCGCGCGCTACAGCGCGTCCTTGCCGGTCTCGCCGGTGCGGATGCGGATCACCTGTTCCAGCGCGCTGACGAAGACCTTGCCGTCGCCGATCTTGCCGGTGCGCGCCGAGCTCTCGATGGCCTCGACCACCTGCTCGACGATGGCGTCGTCCACCGCCGCCTCGATCTTGACCTTGGGCAGGAAGTCGACGACGTACTCGGCGCCGCGGTACAGCTCGGTGTGGCCCTTCTGGCGCCCGAAGCCCTTGACCTCGGTCACCGTGATGCCCTGCACGCCGATGGCGCTGAGGGCTTCGCGCACTTCGTCGAGCTTGAAGGGCTTGACGATCGCAGTCACCATCTTCATGGCGGCTCCTCCCCGGTTCAGAAGTTGACCTTGGCGCCGAGCACGACGCCGCTCTTGGACAGCAGCTTGCCGTTGACCGGCGAGCTGTAGAAGGACTTGTCGGCGTCGGTGCCGACGACGGCCAGACTCAGCACCACGCCGCCGACGTCCTTGGAGACCGTCAGCGAGTAGTCGGTGTACGAGGCCATGCCGCCGACCGGGCCCTTGATCTTCTGGTGGCCGATGTGCGGCGCGATGGTGACGCCCTCGACCTCGAAGCTGGCCGACAGGTCGAGGTAGTAGCTGTTCTTGCTGCGCGGGTTGCCGAAGGTGTCGGTGACGGCGTGCGAGTACTTGACCGTCACCGGGCCCGAGCTCAGCGCGCCGTACAGCTCGGTGGTGTTGGCGTCGGGGTTGAGCTTGTTGCCGCTGTACTGGTAGCGCAGCACGCCAACGTCGTAGCCCAGGCCCTTGCTGACCTCGCCCTTGAAGCCGCCGTACAGGTCGAGCTCGACCGAGGCGTCGCCACCGAAGTCCTTGATCCACTTGATCGTCGAGGCCCAGGCGCCGAGGTAGAAGCCGCCGGCGCTCCAGTCGACGCCGCCCTGGACGGCGGGCTTCAGGCGCGTCTGCGAGATGCCGCGGTAGCGGTAGTCGCTGACCACGCCGGCGTTGAACGCCAGGTCGGCGTACGAGACCGCGGGCAGCGCGCCCAGCGCGACGACGGCGGCCAGGGCCAGGGTGGACGGAGAGCGAAGCATGGATTTCATCGTGTGACCTGTCGGGAGGGGTTGGCGGGGAGCGGAAGGCAGGGTTCGGGCGGACGGTTTGCAGGTTCTGTGCCACGCCGGTCCAGCAGCCCGCCCCACCGCGGCAGGCCGCGCGCGCCTTGGGTGCGCACGCACCGGGATAGGGCGAAACGCACCTTCGCACCGTGGTGGTGCGGTGGATGACCTTTGGTGCAGCGCGTCACCCCACGCAGGGATGCTGACGGCGCCGCCGGACCCACAGAATGGCGCGACACAAGGCGCAGCCGGCCCGCGGTGCGACCGGCGTGCCGATAGACGACGAGGCAGGCATGGGACTGGCGAAAGTGGGCAGCCGCGCGCTCGACGGCTTGCGCGCACCGCCGGTGCAGGTCGAGGTGCAGCTGGCCAACGGCCTGCCGGCCTTCACCCTGGTCGGACTGGCCGAGACCGAAGTCAAGGAGTCGCGCGAGCGCGTGCGCGCGGCGCTGCTGCAGGGCGGCTTCGGTTTCCCCAGCAACCAGCGCATCACGGTCAACCTCGCGCCGGCCGACCTGCCCAAGGAGTCGGGCCGTTTCGACCTGCCGATCGCGCTGGGCATCCTGGCCGCCGCCGGGCAGCTCGACGCGCAGCGCCTGGCGGGCTGCGAGTTCGCCGGCGAGCTGTCGCTGGCCGGCGAGTTGCGGCCGGTGCGCGGCGCGCTGGCGCTGGCGCTGGCGCTGCGCGACGAGCAGGCCGCCGGCGCCCCGCCGCGCATCCTCGTGCTGCCCACGGCCAGCGCCAGCGCCGCGGCGCGCGTGCCGGGGCTGGACGTGCGCCGCGCCGACACGCTGGCCGAGGTGGTGGCGGCGCTGCTGCCGTCCGCCGACGCGCCCGCCGTCGGGCTGCCGCGCGCCGAGCCTCCCCCGCCGGCCCCGCCGCGGGCCCTTCCCGAGCTGCGCGACGTGCGCGGCCAGGCGGCCGCCAAGCGCGCGCTGCTGATTGCCGCCGCCGGCGGCCACAGCCTGCTGCTGCTGGGGCCGCCGGGCAGCGGCAAGTCGATGCTGGCGCAGCGGCTGCCCTCGCTGCTGCCACCGCTGCCCCCCGACGAGGCGCTGGCCGTCGCCGCGCTGCGGGGGCTGGCGCGCCACGACGCCGCCGACGATGGCGACGATGCCCGCCCGTACCGGGCGCCGCACCACAGCGCCAGCGCGGTGGCGCTGGTGGGCGGCGGCTCGCCGCCGCGCCCCGGCGAGATCTCGCTGGCGCATGGCGGCGTGCTGTTCCTCGACGAGCTGCCCGAGTTCCCGCGCGCCGCGCTGGAGGCGCTGCGCGAGCCGCTGGAGACCGGCCAGGTGACGATCTCGCGCGCCGCGCACCAGGCGCAGTTCCCGGCGCGCTTCCAGCTCGTCGCCGCAATGAACCCCTGCCCCTGCGGCTGGCTGGGCGCGCCGGCCGCCCTGGGCCAGCGCTGCCGCTGCACGCCCGACGCGGTGGCCCGCTACCAGGGCCGCCTGTCGGGGCCGCTGCTGGACCGCATCGACCTGCAGGTCGAGGTGCTGGCCGCGCCGCCGCAGGCGCTGCTGGACGCACCCGACGGCGAGCCCAGCGCGGTGGTGGCGCAGCGCGTGGCGGCGGCGCGCCAGCGCCAGCTGCAGCGCCAGGGTTGCCTGAACGCCGAGCTGGCGGGCGAGTCGCTGGACCGGCAGGTCCCGCTGGACGGGACCTCGGCGCGCTTCCTGGTCACCGCGGCGGCGCGGCTGGGCTGGTCCTCACGGCGGCTGCACCGCACGCTTCGCGTGGGCCGCAGCATCGCCGACCTGGCCGGCGACGCGCAGGTGCGCAGCGCCCACCTGGCCGAGGCGCTGCAGATGCAGCGGGTGCTGCAGACCTGAGCTGCGCGCCGGCGCGCAGCGCGCGGCGGCTCAAGGAAACGCCGGGCCGCCCCAAGTCTGCTAGCGCCCCCACGGGGGGCTCAGATCCCGAGCGGGTCGACGTCCACCGCCCAGCGCAGCAGGCCCTTGTGGCGCGCACGGTGCGCCTGCAGCGTGGGCAGCCAGCCGGCCAGCAGGCGCTGCAGCGCCGTGCGCGAGCCGCATTCCAGCAGCATCTGCATGCGCTCGACGCCGGCCAGCCGCGCCAGCGGCGGCGGCACCGGCGGGTACAGCGTGATGCCCAGCGCCGCGGCGTCGGCGGCCACGGCATGGGCGGCATCCTGCAGGAAGGCGCGCGCCGTGTCGGCGTCGCGCGCATCGGCGCGCAGCAGCGCCAGCGCGGCAAACGGCGGCAGGCCGGCGGCACGGCGCTCGCCCAGCTGCGCCGCGGCGAAGGCCGCAAAGTCGTGCCGGCGCAGCGCGTCGAACAGCGGGTGCTGCGGGTGGTGCGTCTGCACGAACATCTCGCTGCGCGCGGCCTGCGCGGCGTCGCGGCCGGCGCGGCCGGCGGCCTGCAGCAGCAGCGCGAACAGGCGCTCGGGGCCGCGGAAGTCGCTGCTGAACAGCGCGGCGTCGGGGTTGACCGCCGCCACCAGCGTGACGCGTCGGAAGTCATGCCCCTTGGCCAGCATCTGCGTGCCGACCAGGAGGTCGACCTCGCCCGCGTGCACCGCCTGCAGCTGGGCCTGCAGGCTGCCGGCGGCGCGCGTGCTGTCGGCATCGATGCGCGCCACCCGGGCCTGCGGCAGCAGCTCGGCCAGCTGCTCCTGCAGCTTCTCGGTGCCGCGGCCCAGGGGCGCGATGTCGAGGTTGCCGCAGTCGGGGCAGGCGCGCGGCACGCGCTCGGCGAAGCCGCAGTGGTGGCAGCGCAGCGAGCGGTCGGCCTTGTGGAAGACGCGCCAGGCGCTGCAGTGCGGGCAAGCGCTCTTCCAGCCGCAGGCCCCGCAGTGCAGCACCGGCGCATAGCCGCGGCGGTTGAGCAGCAGCAGGCTCTGCTCGCCGCGCGCCAGCCGCTGCTCGATGGCCGCCAGCAGCGCCGGCGCGAGCACACGTTCCTTGCCCGCCTCGCGCGGCAGCAGGCCCATGTCGAGCACGCGCACCGCCGGCATCGTGCCGCCGCCGATGCGCGCGGCCAGCGGCAGCCGCCGGTAGCGGCCCTGCAGCGCGTGCTGCCAGGTCTCCAGCGACGGCGTGGCCGAGCCCAGGATGACCGGGAGGCGGCGCTGGTGGGCGCGCCATACGGCCAGGTCGCGCGCCGAGTAACGCGCACCCTCCTGCTGCTTGAACGAGGCGTCGTGCTCCTCGTCGACGACGATCAGCGCCAGCCGCGGCAGCGGCGCGAACACCGCCAGCCGCGTGCCCAGCACCAGGTCGGCCAGGCCCAGGTGCGCCAGCAGCCAGTGGCGCAGGCGCTGCGCCGGGGTCAGGCCACTGTGCAGGCTGACCAGGCGGCGGCCGGGGAAGCGCTCGGCGAAGCGCGCCTCCAACTGCGGTGTCAGGTTGATCTCGGGCACCAGCACCAGCGCCTGGCCACCGCCGGCCAGCGCCGCCTCGGCGGCGCGCAGATAGACCTCGGTCTTGCCGCTGCCGGTCACGCCATGCAGCAGCAGCGGTCGGTCGGCGCCGGCCAACGCCGCCAGCGCGGCCGCCTGCTCGTCGGTCAGCGCGGGGCGCGGTGGCGCTGGCACGGGTTGGGCGCCGGCCGCCGCCTCGGCCTTGCGCAGCCGCGCCAGGCGGCGCGCCAGCTGGGTCGCGTCGAGCTTGCGCAGCTCGGGCGGCAGCACCGCCAGCGCGAGCTCGCCCAGGCCGCGCTGGTAGTAGCCGGCGGCAAAGGCCACCAGCGCGCGCCAGTCGGCCGGCAAAGGCGGCAGGGCGTCCAGCGCCGCGCCCAGCGGACGCAGGGTCTCGGCCGGCGCCGGTTCGGCGTCGGGGTCGCGGTCCCAGACGATGCCGGCCACTTCGCGCTTGCCCAGCGGCACGCGCACCAGCGTGCCCGGGGCGAGTGACGGCTCGCCCAGGTAGTCCAGCAAGCCGCCCACCGCGCTGTGCCGCGGCGTCTCGACGGCCACCGCCAGCACCGCCCTGGGCGGGCTCACCAGGACCGCCTGCGCACCGGGGTCAGCGCAGGATCCACCTCAACAAACCGCCGCAAGTGCATGATCGACAACGATTTTTCCAGCTGTCCACCCGTTCTGTGGATAACTATGTGAGAAACCTTTGGCGAGCCGCGCCAAGTGCTTGATTCTGCGTCGCCCCGCTTTCATTGCCGCATTTCGCAGCAGCGAGGTTTGTACCGAAGAATCAAGGACTTACAGCGACTCGCCTGAGGCCCGGCCAGGACGCCATCCGGGTTCACCCGGCACTGCGCCGCAACATGCAACATGGGGATAAGTCAAGGCCTGAGCGCTCACTTACCGCGCCGGGCCATGGGCGCGCCGCGGCACGCCGGATGGCTCAGGCAGGCGCCGCCGCGCGCAAGCGCCGCGAGTGCGCGTGCACCGCCTCGACCAGCGCCGTCACCGACTCGGGCGGGGTGAACTGGCTGATGCCATGGCCCAGGTTGAAGACATGGCCGCCCCAGCCGCCGTCGGCACGCTGCGGCGCGCCGAAGCGGTCCAGCACGGCGCAGGCCTCGCGCGCCACCACCTCGGGCGGCGCGAACAGGATGGCCGGGTCCAGGTTGCCCTGCAGCGCCACGCGGTCGGCCACGCGGGTGCGCGCCGCGGCCAGGTCCACCGTCCAGTCCAGTCCGACGACATCGGCGCCGGCCTCGGCGATCTGTTCCAGCCAGCCGCCGCCGCCCTTGGTGAACAGCAGCACCGGCACGCGCCGGCCCTCGGCCTCGCGCTTGAGCTGCGCGATGACGCGGCGCGAGTAGGCCAGGCTGAACTGCTGGAAGGCGCCGTCGGCGAGCACGCCACCCCAGCTGTCGAACAGCATCAGCGCCTGGGCGCCGGCGTCGACCTGGGCGTTGAGATAGGCCGCCACCGCGTCGGCGTTGGTGGCCAGGATGCGGTGCATCAGGTCGGGCCGCGCGTACAGCATCGTCTTGACGCGGTGGTAGTCGCTGCTGCCGCCGCCCTCGACCATGTAGCAGGCCAGCGTCCAGGGGCTGCCGGCGAAGCCGATCAGCGGCACGCGGCCGCCCAGCGCCCGGCGGATCGAGGCCACGGCGTCGAACACGTAGCGCAGCCGCTCCAGGTCGGGCACGGCCAGCCTGGCGACATCGGCCTCGTCGCGCACGGGCCGGTCGAAGCGCGGGCCCTCGCCGGCCTCGAAGCGCAGGCCCAAGCCCATCGCGTCGGGCACGGTGAGGATGTCGCTGAACAGGATGGCGGCGTCCAGCGGGCAGCGTTCCAGCGGCTGCAGCGTCACCTCGGTGGCGTGCTGCGGGCTGGTGGCCAGCGCCATGAAGCTGTTGCCCGCCGCCTTGCGCGTGGCGTTGTACTCGGGCAGGTAGCGGCCGGCCTGGCGCATCAGCCACACCGGCGTGTGCGGCGTGGGCTGGCGCAGGCAGGCGCGCAGGAAGCAGTCGTTCTGCAGGGGGGCGACGGGCATCGCGGGATGATACCGGCGGGGGTCTGCAGCCCCGCCGGCCGACCTACCCCCGACGGCCCGCGGCCGGCGGTTCGGGCAGCGGCTGCCCGTGCAGCCAGGCCTGCAGCGCGGCCTCGGTGTCGACGCCGGGCTGCACCGCCAGCCACAGCGGCTCGGTCGGCAGCACCCGCGTGCCCGGCGGCGCGGCGGGCAGCAGCCGCGCCAGCAGCGCCACGCAACGCCCCAGCTGCGCGGCACGCAGCGGCTGCTGGCGCTGCGGCACCATCCAGTGCAGCTGGCCCAGCCACCAGGCCGCCAGCCGTGGCAGCCAGCCTCCGGCCGCGTCCCCGCGCAGCACACGGGCAGCGCGCAGGAACAGCACCCGCTCGAAGCCCAGCGCCGCCACGGCCTGCTCGTCCAGCGACGCGAAGCCGCCGGCCAGCGCCGCCGGCAGCAGCGCCGGCGCATGCGGCACCACCACCAGCAGCGCGCGCACTCCGCCCTGCTGCAGGGCCTGCGCCCATGGCAGCAGCTCGTCAGGCTTCGGCTGCACGAACACGGCATCGCGGCCATTCGCATGGCGTTCGCGCTCGAACACCAGCACGGCGACATCGGCCTGCAGCGGCCGGCCGGTCCGCAGCGCGTCCGCCGGCAGCGGGTCGAAACCGCTCAGCCCCGAGGCCAGCGGGGCGTCGACCAGCGCCGCCACCGCGCCGAAGCGGCCTGCCGGCAGCGCATGCTCCAGCACCGCCGAGCCCAGCGCGCCGCCGCCGCCCAGCACCAGCAGCCGCGGCCGCGCTGCCGCGGCAGCCGGCGGCGTGTGGGTGGCGCCACGCATCGCGTGGCCCAGCAGGTCGCTCATGCTCTGGATCGTCCGGGGGTCTCGGGCCCCGCATTGTCGAGCGCCGCCGGTCCCTTGCCCTGCGCCCGCACGCCCCCAACTGCATGCGTGGCGGCCGGGCCGCCGGCCATCGGCGGCTACGATCCGCCGCAGACATCGCCGGGCAACGGGCGACGAAACACATCGGAGGTCTGGGATGACAACCCTGCTGAACACCTGGCGCCGCACCCTGCAGCTGGCCCTGCTGGCCCTGGCCGGCGCGCTCGCCGGCTGCGGCTACAACGACTACCAGCGACTGGACGAACAGGCCAAGGCCGCCTGGAGCGAGGTGCTCAACCAGTACCAGCGGCGTGCCGACCTGGTGCCCAACCTGGTGGCCACGGTGCAGGGCGAGGCCGACTTCGAGCGCGGCACGCTGGAGCGCGTGATCCGGGCCCGCGCCGCCGCCACCTCGGTGCAGGCCACGCCCGAGCTGGTCAACGATCCGGCCGCGTTCCAGCGCTTCCAGCAGGCCCAGGGCGAGCTGACCAGTGCGCTGTCGCGCCTGCTCGTCGTCGTCGAGCAGTACCCCAACCTGAAGACCAACCAGGGCTTCCAGGACCTGCGCGTGCAGCTGGAAGGCACCGAGAACCGCATCACCGTGGCGCGCAACCGCTACATCCAGGCGGTGCAGGCCTACAACGTGCTGCGCCGCAGCTTCCCCAGCAACCTCACCGGCCTGGTCTTCGGCTACGAGCTCAAGCCCGGCTTCACGGTCGAGAACGAGGCCACGCTGGCCAGGCCGCCGACGGTGAACTTCGGCACGCCGGCGCCGGCTCCGGCGGCATCGCGCTGAGGCCGCGGCCCTGGGCGTTGCGATGAGCGGCCGCCGCACCGGCCCGGGCGCGCGCTGGCTGGCGTGGCTGCTGCCGCTCGTCCTGCTGCTGGCCGGCTTGGGCGGCGCCGCGCTGGCGCAGGAGGCGGCGGGGCAGCGCGCCGTGCCGCCGCTGCTGTCGCACCTGACCGACCAGGCCGCCGCGCTGACCGAGCCGCAGAAGGCGGCGCTGGAGGCCAAGCTGGCGGCCATCGAGCGCGAGACCGGCGCCCAGATCGCCGTGCTGCTGGTGCCGTCGACGCAGGGTGAGGACATCGCCGCCTTCGCCCACCGCGTGGCCGACCAGTGGAAGATCGGCCGCGCCGGCGTCGGCGACGGCCTGCTGCTGGTGGCGGCGATGCAGGACCGGCGCGTGCGCATCGAGGTGGCCAAGACGCTGGAAGGCGCGATCCCCGACCTGACCGCGCGCCGCGTGATCGACGAGGCCATCCGCCCGGCCTTCCGCGCCGGCGACGTGGCCGGCGGCCTGAATGCCGCCATCGACCGCCTGGCCGGCCTGGTGCGCGGCGAGGCGCTGCCACCGCCCACCGCCCCGGCGTCGCGCGGCGAGCCCGGCTGGCAGTGGGAGGACGCGGTCGTCTTCCTGTTCATCGCGGTGTTCGTGGTGGGCCGCGTGCTGCGCGCGCTGTTCGGCCGCGGCGGCGGCGCGCTGCTGGGCGGCGCCGCCGCCGGCGGCCTGGCCTGGTGGTTCAGCGCCAGCCTGGTGGCGGCACTGCTGGCCGGCGTGGTGACGACGGCGCTGATCGCGCTCAGCGGCCTGGGCGCGCTGCTGCAGGCCGCCGGCGGCCGGCGCCACGGCCGCTGGGGCGATGGCAGCTGGGGCGGCTGGACCAGCGGCGGCTGGGGCGGCGGTTCATCGGGCGGTGGTGGCTTCGGCGGCGGCGGCTTTTCGTCGGGCGGGGGCGGCGACTTCGGCGGCGGCGGTGCCTCGGGGGATTGGTGATGGACGAGCGCAACAAAGCCCCGCGATCGGGCTTGCTGCGGCGGCTGACGCGGCTGTGGCGCCACCTGCGCAGCGACGAACGCGCCGCGCGCCGCCTGCTGCCCGACGCCGCGCTGCAGCGCCTGGGCCAGCGCATCGCCGCCAGCGAGGCGGGGCACAGCGGCGAGATCCGCGTCGTCGTCGAGGCCGCGCTGCCGCTGTCCGACCTCTGGCGCGACGCCGCGCCGCGCGATCGGGCGCTGGCCCTGTTCGGCGAACTCGGCGTGTGGGACACCGAGCACAACAACGGCGTGCTGCTGTTCGTGCTGCTGGCCGAGCACGCCATCGAGATCGTCGCCGACCGCGGCCTCGCGGCGCGGGTGGCACAGGCCGAGTGGGCACCCCTGCTGCAGACCATGCGCGAGGCCTTCCGCGCCGGGCGCTTCGAGGACGGCCTGAACGCCGCCATCGACGCGCTGGACCAGCGCCTGCGCCTGCACTTCCCGCTGGTCGAGGGCCGCGCCAACCCGAACGAACTGCCCGACGCGCCGCTGCGGCGCTGAGCGCGGCGCCGCGTGCGCTCCGGGCCGGCTGCGTCAGGCAGGCTGCGTCAGGCAGGCCGTCTGCGAGCCGCTCCAGTCGGCCAGCGTGCCGTCCAGCGGCATGCCGCGGCGCACCGCGGTCATCTCGGCCAGGATGGCCAGCGCGATCTCGGGCGGCGTGCGGCCGCCCAGGTTCAGCCCCACCGGGCCGCGCAGCGCGGCCACCTCGGCGGCGCTGACGTCGAACTCGCGCAGCCGCGCGCGGCGCGCGTCGTTGTTGCGCCGCGAACCCAGCGCGCCGACGTAGAAGGCCGGCGTCTTCAGCGCCTCCATCAGCGCCAGGTCGTCGAGCTTGGGGTCGTGCGTCAGCGCCACCACGGCGCTGTGCGCGTCCAGGTGCATGGCCAGCACCAGATCGTCGGGCATCTGGCGCGACAGCGTCACGCCCTCCATGCCCGCCCAGCCCTCTTCGTACTCGCTGCGCGGGTCGCAGACGGTGACGCGGTAGTCCAGCATCACGGCCATCGCCGCCAGGTAGCGCGTGAGCTGCCCGGCGCCCACCAGCAGCAGGCGCAGGCGCGGGCCGTGCACGGTCTCGAGCACGCGCGCGCCCTCGTCGAAGACCAGGCGGTCGCCGCCCTCGCAGCGTGCCAGCGTGACCAGGCCGCTGCCCATTTCGAGGCGGCGGCGCACCACCTCGTGGCGCTCCACGGCGGCCAGCAGCTCGCGCAGCAGCGACTGCGCCGACAGCGGCTCCAGCGCGATCAGCACGCTGCCGCCGCAGGGCAGGCCGAAGCGCTGCGCCTCCTCGGCAGTGGCGCCGTACAGCGTGGTGGTGGGCAGCCGCGGCGCCAGCTCGCCGCGGCGCACGCGGTCGACGAGGTCGTCCTCGATGCAGCCGCCCGACAGCGAGCCGGCGACCTGGCCGTCGTCGCGGATCACCATCAGGCTGCCCGGCGGGCGCGGGCTGCTGCCCCAGGTGCGCAGCACCGTGCCCATCAGCACGCGGTGGCCCCGGTTCATCCAGTCGACGGCGCTGCGCAGCACCTCGACATCCATGCTGTTCATCGTGTCTTTCCGCTGGCTTGCTGGCGTGGCCAAGCATGCCACAGCCTGCCTTGCGGGGAGGCTGGCGCGGCCATTGCTAAGGGAACGGCACCCTTGCCGGCAACGCCTGTTGCCGCTAGCGTCCCTGCTCGGCATGCGCGAGATGGCGCCAGCGGTGCAGCGCGCGAGCAAAGTTTCCAGACTGACCAGGAGCGAGATCATGAACAAAACCCTGCCCCGTATCACCATCGCCGCGGCCGCCGCCTGGGCGGCGCTGGCGATGAGCCCCGCCCACGCCGGCAAGGACCTCGACGCCATCAAGGCCCGCGGCGCGCTGGTCTGCGGCGTGAACACCGGCCTGGCCGGCTTCTCGGCCGCCGACAGCCAGGGCCGCTGGAGTGGCCTCGACGTCGACTACTGCCGGGCGCTGGCCGCGGCCATCCTCGGCGACCCGAACAAGGTCCGCTACAACCCGCTGACGGCGCAGCAGCGCTTCACCGCGCTGCAGTCGGGCGAGATCGACGTGCTGTCGCGCAACACCACCTGGACGCTGACCCGCGATGCCTCGCTGGGCATGCACTTCGTCGGCGTCACCTTCTACGATGGCCAGGGCTTCATGGTGCCCAAGAGCCTGAAGGTGGACAGCGCCAAGAAGCTCAAGGGCGCCACCGTCTGCGTGCAGTCGGGCACCACCACCGAACTCAACCTCACCGACTACTCGCGGGCGATGAACCTGCAGCTCAAGCCGGTGGTGTTCGAGAAGCAGGAGGCCGCCACCGGTGCCTACTTCTCGGGCCGCTGCCAGGTGTTCACCACCGATGCCTCGGGCCTGGCCTCGATCCGCAGCAAGGAAGCGCAGAAGCCCGACGACCACATCATCCTGCCCGAGCTGATCAGCAAGGAGCCGCTGGGCCCCTCGGTGCGCCGCGGTGACGACGAGTTCTACGCCATCGCCAAGTGGGTGCGCAACGCGCTGCTCGAGGCCGAGGAGTACGGCATCACCCAGGCCAACGTCGACGCCCAGAAGAAGGACAGCAAGAACCCCGGCGTGATGCGCCTGCTGGGCTCGGGCACCGAGGACACCGGCAAGCTGCTGGGCCTGGACAAGGACTGGGCCTACCGCGCCATCAAGGCGGTGGGCAACTACGGCGAGATCTTCGAGCGCCATGTCGGCCCGAAGACGCCGATCGGCCTGCCCCGCGGCACCAACAACCTGTGGAGCAACGACGGCCTGATGTACGCCCCGCCGGTGCGCTGAGCATGCGCCGTGGCCGGCCCGCGCGGGAGCGCGGGCCGGCGTGCCACCGGGGCCGCGCCGCGCGCGGCCCCGCCGCCGCCCCGCACCGCGGGAGCCCGGAACCGGAGTCCCGAACTTGAGCGAACGACCGCCACCGAAGAAGCGCGAATGGTCGTGGCACAGCCGCGCCGCGCGCGGCCTGGTCTACCAGCTGCTGATGCTGCTGGGCGTGGCCGCGGCCGTGGGCTTCCTGGCCTACAACACGCAGCGCAACATGGAGGTGCGCGGCATCCAGAGCGGCTTCGACTTCCTGGGCCAGGCCGCCGGCTTCGACATCGGCGAGACCATGGTCGCCTACGACCCCAGCGAAAGCTACGGCAAGGCGCTGTGGGTGGGGGTGCTGAACACGCTGCGCGTGGCGGTGATCGGCATCGTGCTGACCACGCTGCTCGGGGTGCTGCTGGGGGTGGGCCGCTTCAGCCCCAACGCGCTGGTGCGCGGGCTGTGCTACGGCTACGTCGAGCTGTTCCGCAACGTGCCCATCCTGCTGCAGCTGCTGATGTGGTACCTGTTCTTTGTCGAGGTGCTGCCGCCGCCGCAGGAGGCCTGGAACCTGGGCGGGCTGTTCTTCCTGAGCAAGGGTGGCTTCTCGTTCCCGCTGCCGGTCTGGGCCAGCGGCTACTGGCTGGTCGTGCTGGGCCTGGCGCTGGGCATAGGCTTCAGCGTCTGGTACCGCCGGCGCTGCCAGCGGCTGTTCGAGGCCACCGGCCAGGATCGCAACCGCTGGGCGGTGCCGCTGGTCGGCACGCTGGTGCTGATGCTGGCCGGCTGGGTGGCAGGCGGCGCGCCACGCGAGTGGTCGATCCCCGAGCAGCTGGCCTTCATGGTCGATGGCGGCGCCGCGGCCACGCCCGAGTTCATGGCCGTGCTGGTCGGCCTGGTGATGTACACCTCGGCCTTCGTCGCCGAGGTGGTGCGCGGCGGCATCGCCTCGGTCAGCCACGGCCAGGTCGAGGCCGCCGGTGCGCTGGGGCTTTCCAAGCGCCAGCAGATGCGGCTGGTGATCCTGCCGCAGGCGCTGCGCGTGATCATCCCGCCGATCACCAACCAGTACCTGAACCTGACCAAGAACTCGTCGCTGGCGGTGGCCGTGGGCTACCCCGACGTGGTCTCCATCGCCAACACCACGCTGAACCAGAGCGGCCGCGCCGTCGAGTGCATCGCCATCATCATGGTCGTCTACCTGACGACCTCGCTGAGCACCAGCGCGCTGATGAACTGGTACAACAAACGCGTCGCCATCCAGGAGAGATGATGCCCCCAAGCTCCCTCCGGTCGCGGCCCCCCGAGGGGGCGCCCGGCCACGGACCGGCAGAGCCGGCTCCGTGCCGGTGCCAGGCCATGCCTCTTGGAGGCTCGCTGCATGGCTGACAGCTTCACGCCGATCGCGCCGCGCCCGGCACCGGTGGACACCGAGGGCCTGGTCCCCTGGATCAGGCGCAACCTGTTCGGCGACTGGAAGAGCGCACTGACCACGCTGGTGCTGCTGGCGCTGGCACTGTGGGTGCTGCCCAACCTGCTGCGCTGGGGCGGGCTGGCGGCGGTGTTCGGCGCCGACGCCAACGCCTGCCAGGCGGCGCGCGGCACCGGCGCCTGCTGGGGCGTGGTCACCGAGAAGTGGCGGCTGATCGTCTTCGGCCGCTACCCCTTCGAGCAGCAGTGGCGGCCCGAGCTGGCCACGCTGGTGATGGTGGCGGCGCTGGTGGCCAGCTGCATACGCGCCTTCTGGAAGCCCTGGCTGGTTGCGATGTGGGCGGTCGTGCTGGCGCTGTTCTTCACGCTGATGGGCGGCGGCGTCCTGGGGCTGGAGCCGGTGCGCACCGACCTGTGGGGCGGGCTGCCGCTGACGGTGATGCTGGCCACGCTGTCGATTTTCCTGGCCTTCCCGCTGTCCATCCTGGTGGCGCTGGGACGGCGCAGCCACCTGCCGGCGATACGCAGCGTGTGCATCGTCTACATCGAGCTGATCCGCGGCGTGCCGCTGATCAGCGTGCTGTTCATGGCCAGCTTCATGTTCCCGCTGTTCATGCCCCAGGGCATGAGCATCGACGTGCTGGTGCGGGTGCTGGTGGGCATCACGCTGTTCGCCGCGGCCTACATGGCCGAGATCGTGCGAGGCGGCCTGCAGGCCATCCCCAAGGGGCAGATCGAGGCGGCGCAGTCGCTGGGCCTGAGCTACTGGCAGACCCAGCGCAAGATCGTGCTGCCGCAGGCGCTGGCGATGGTGGTGCCGAGCATGATGAACAACTTCATCAGCATCTTCAAGGACACCTCGCTGGTGACCATCGTCAGCCTCTACGAGCTGACCGGCGCGCTGGGGCTGGCGCTGAACAGCGACGTCGACTGGCGGCCGTTCAAGATCGAGGCCTACCTGTTCATCACGGCCATCTACTTCACGTTCTGCTTCGCGATGTCGCGCTACAGCCTGTGGGTGGAGCGCCAGGTCAGCGTGGCCAAGACACGCTGACACCGACCCCTGCACCGGAACGATCCATGAGCGACACCATCATCCGCTTCGACAAGGTCAACAAGTGGTACGGCAACAGCTTCCACGTGCTGCGTGACATCGACCTGGACGTGGCGCGCGGCGAGCGCATCGTCATCTGCGGGCCCTCGGGCTCGGGCAAGAGCACGCTGATCCGCTGCGTCAACGCGCTCGAGGAGTACCAGGAAGGCAGCCTGGCGGTCGACGGCGTCGTGCTCGGCGACGACATGAAGGCCGTCGAGAAGGTGCGCAAGCAGGTCGGCATGGTGTTCCAGCAGTTCAACCTGTTCCCGCACCTCACGGTGCTGGAGAACCTGACGCTGGCGCCGATGTGGGTGGGCCACCTGCCGAAGAAGGAGGCCGAGGAGCGCGCGATGCAGCAGCTGGAGCGGGTGCAGATCGCCGAGCAGGCCAAGAAGTACCCGCTGCAGTTGTCGGGCGGCCAGCAGCAGCGCGTGGCCATCGCCCGCGCGTTGTGCCTGACGCCCAAGATCATGCTCTTCGACGAGCCCACCTCGGCGCTGGACCCCGAGATGATCAAGGAGGTGCTGGACGTGATGACCGAGCTCGCCGGCCAGGGCATGACCATGCTGTGCGTGACCCACGAGATGGGCTTCGCCAAGGCCGTGGCCGACCGCGTGATCTTCATGGACCAGGGCCAGATCGTCGAGCAGAACACGCCGGCCGAGTTCTTCACCAACCCGCGCAGCGACCGCACCAAGGACTTCCTGTCGAAGATCCTCGGGCATTGAGCAGGGCGCCGCGGCGGCGCATCGGGCCCAGGGCCCGGCCGCGCCGCCTCCTCGCGGGGCTGATGGCCGGCCTGATGGCCGGCCTGATGGCCGGCTGCGCGGCGCCGCCGCGCGACCTCCCGCCCGCAACAGGCTGGGAAGCCCTGGCGCCCGGGGTGGGCTACCGCGTGCTGCAGCCACGGCCCGACGCGGTGCTGCACCTGCTGCGCCTGGACCTGCGTCAGCCCGGACTGCGGCTGCGCCTGTCGCCTCCCGGCGAGGCCGGCAAGCCCATCGACGCCATGCCCAGCGGCCGCGGCGCGCTCGTCAGCATCAACGCCTCGTTCTTCGGCCGCGGCTGGTTGCCCCTGGGCCTGACCCGCAGCGATGGCGTCGACTGGCCCGGGGCGACGCAGCCCGACACGACGGCCCTGTTCGGTTGTGAGCCGACGCCGCGCTGCGCCTTCCTGCTCGATGCGCCGGTGAGCGCGCCCGCCAGCTGGACGCTGGCCGTCGGTGGCCGGCCCTGGCTGGTCCGGGATGGGCGCGCCCGCACGGCGGCTGACGACGCGGCCTGCCAGGCCTTCTGCGCCCGCCCCCATCCACGCACCGCGGTGGCGCTGGACACCAGCGGCCGCTGGCTGCTGCTGGCGCTGGCCGAGGGCCGCCGCCCAGGCGTGCCGGGGATGGCGCTGGCCGACCTGGCAGGTGCGCTGCGGGACCAGGGCGCCCAGGTGGCGCTGAACCTGGACGGCGGCGGCAGCAGCAGCCTGCTGATCCGTGGCCAGCCGGCGATGGCGCGGCCGGCCAACGAGCCGGCGCAGCGGCCGCTGGCCAATGCGATCCACGTCTTCGTCGACGCACCGCCGCACTGAGCGGGCTGCGGCGGCAGGTCCAGAAAGCAGACAGCCCGCGCGGGCGGGCCAGGCGGGCTGTCGGTCGGGGTCAGGCGGCGGGTGCCGCGCCGACCAGCGGGTTCACTTCTTGCGCAGCTTGGCGATGGCGGCGATCTGCGCGGCCATGGCCGCGAACTCGCTCTGCGCGCGCGCCAGGTCGATGTCGCTCTTGGCGTTGCGCATCGCCTCCTCGGCGGCCTTCTTCGCCTCCAGCGCCTTGGCCTCGTCGAGGTCGTGGCCGCGGATGGCGGTGTCGGCCAGCACGGTGACGCAGTCGGGCTGCACCTCGAGGATGCCGCCGGCGACGAAGACGAACTCCTCCTCGCCGTTGTCGGCGCGCTCGATGCGCACCGCGCCGGGCTTGATGCGCGTGATCAGCGGCGTGTGGCGCGGCAGGATGCCGAGCTCGCCGTTCTCGCCCGGCAGCGCGACGAACTTGGCCTCGCCGCTGAAGATGCTGGCTTCGGCGGAAACGACGTCGACGTGGATGGTGGCCATGGAAGTTCCTCTCGGCTTGAAGAAGGTGCAAGAACCAAGCGATCGGGTCGCGGGCTAGGCGCCCCCCACAGCCGTACACCCGTACGGCGAGGAGGGCAACGACGCCCCCGGCCCGAGCCGCGCCGGTTATTGCATCTTCTTGGCTTTTTCGAAGGCCTCGTCGATGGTGCCGACCATGTAGAACGCCTGCTCGGGCAGGTGGTCGCACTCGCCGGCCACGATCATCTTGAAGCCGCGGATGGTTTCCTTCAGCGGCACGTACTTGCCCGGGCTGCCGGTGAACACCTCGGCGACGTGGAAGGGCTGGCTCAGGAAGCGCTGGATCTTGCGCGCGCGGGCCACCGCCAGCTTGTCCTCGGGCGACAGCTCGTCCATGCCCAGGATGGCGATGATGTCGCGCAGCTCCTTGTAGCGCTGCAGCGTGGCCTGCACGGCGCGCGTGGTGCTGTAGTGCTCCTCGCCGACCACGTGCGGGTCGACCTGGCGGCTGGTGCTGTCCAGCGGATCCACCGCGGGGTAGATGCCCAGCGCGGCGATGTCGCGCGACAGCACCACGGTGGCGTCGAGGTGGGCGAAGGTGGTGGCGGGCGACGGGTCGGTCAGGTCGTCGGCGGGCACGTACACCGCCTGGATCGAGGTGATCGAGCCGACCTTGGTCGAGGTGATGCGCTCCTGCAGCTTGCCCATCTCCTCGGCCAGCGTGGGCTGGTAGCCCACCGCCGACGGCATGCGGCCCAGCAGCGCGGACACTTCGGTGCCGGCCAGCGTGTAGCGGTAGATGTTGTCGACGAAGAACAGCACGTCGCGGCCCTCGTCGCGGAAGCTCTCGGCGATGGTCAGGCCCGTGAGCGCCACGCGCAGGCGGTTGCCCGGCGGCTCGTTCATCTGGCCGTAGACCATGGCCACCTTGGACTCGCCCAGGTTCTCCAGGTTGACCACGCCCGAGTCGGCCATCTCGTGATAGAAGTCGTTGCCCTCGCGGGTGCGCTCGCCCACGCCGGCGAACACCGACAGGCCGCTGTGCGCCTTGGCGATGTTGTTGATCAGCTCCATCATGTTGACGGTCTTGCCGACGCCGGCGCCGCCGAACAGGCCGACCTTGCCGCCCTTGGCGAAGGGGCAGATCAGGTCGATGACCTTGATGCCGGTCTCGAGCAGCTCGGTCGACGGCGACAGCTCGTCGTAGGTGGGGGCCTCGCGGTGGATCGACGCGGTGGCGGCCTGGTCGACCGGGCCGCGCTCGTCGATCGGGTTGCCCAGCACGTCCATGATGCGGCCCAGCGTGGCCTTGCCCACCGGCACCGTGATCGGCGCGCCGGTGTTGGTCACGGTGAGGCCGCGGCGCAGGCCCTCGGAGGAGCCCAGCGCGATGGTGCGCACCACGCCGTCGCCCAGCTGCTGCTGCACTTCCAGGGTCAGCGGCGAGCCCTCGAGCTTGAGCGCGTCGTAGATGCGCGGCATCTGGTTGCGCGGGAATTCGACGTCGACGACGGCGCCGATGCACTGGACGATCTGGCCCTGGGGCTGCGTGTTTGCCATGTTCGTGTCCTACTAAACGGTGTTCTGTGGCGCGGCGCTCAGCCGCTGATGGCGGCGGCGCCGCCGACGATCTCGGCGAGTTCCTTGGTGATCGCGGCCTGGCGCTGCTTGTTGTAGATCAGCTTCATCTCGGCGATCAGGTTGGCGGCGTTGTCGGTGGCGGCCTTCATCGCCACCATGCGCGAGCTCTGCTCGCTGGCCATGTTCTCGGCCACGGCCTGGTAGACCAGGGCCTCGATGTAGCGCGTCAGCAGCTCGTCGATGACGCTGGGCGCATCGGGCTCGTAGATGTAGTCCCAGCCGTACTGCTGCTTCTCGGCCTGGGTCTGCTCCAGGCGCTCGGCGCCCAGCGGCAGCAGCGGCTCGACCTGCGGCTCCTGCTTCATCGTGTTGATGAAGCGCGTGTAGCACAGGTAGACCGCGTCCAGCTCGCCGGCGACGAAGGCGTCGAGCATCACCTTGACCGGGCCGATCAGGCGCTCCAGCTGGGGCGCGTCGCCCAGCTGCACCACATGGCTGACGATGGGCGCGCCAATGCGGTTGAGGAAGCCGTAGCCCTTGTTGCCGATGGCCACCGCGCGCGACTGCACGCCGGCGTCCTGCAGCTCGCGCATCTTGTTGGTGACGGCGCGCAGCACGTTGGTGTTGAGGCCGCCGCACAGGCCCTTGTCGGTGGTGACGACGATGAAGCCGACGACGCCGGCCTTGCCGCCGCTGCGCATGTAGGGCGAGCGGTACTCGGGGTTGGCGTGCGCCAGGTTGGCCGTCATGTTGCGGATCTTGTCCGCGTAGGGCCGCGCCGCGCGCATGCGCTCCTGCGCCTTGCGCATCTTCGACGCCGAGACCATCTCCATGGCCTTGGTGATCTTCTTGGTGTTCTCGAAGCTCTTGATCTTGCTTCGGATTTCCTTGCCAGCTGACATCTCAGTGGGCCCCCAGGCTCGCTTCGCTCGCCACCCCCCGTGGGGGCCGCGTTCCGGTCCGGGCGACCCGGGCCCGGAACGACGCCGGCGAGCAAGGCTGGTTGTTCATCAGGCGAAGGACTTCTTGAACGCGGCGATGGCGCCGGCCAGCTCTTCCTCGGCGGCCTTGTCCATGGCCTTGTCGTGCTCCAGCTTGGCCAGCAGCGCGGCGTGGCTGCTCTTCAGGTGCTGGTGCAGGCCGTGTTCGAAGGCGAGCACCTTCTTCACGTCGATGTCGTCCAGGTAGCCCTTGTTGACGGCGAACAGCGTGGCCGCCATCAGGCTGATCGGCAGCGGGCTGTACTGGGCCTGCTTGAGCAGCTCGGTGACGCGCGCGCCGCGGTCCAGCTGCTTCTTCGTCGCCGCGTCCAGGTCGGAGGCGAACTGCGCGAAGGCGGCCAGCTCGCGGTACTGCGCCAGGTCGGTGCGGATGCCGCCCGACAGGCCCTTGATCAGCTTGGTCTGCGCCGCACCGCCCACCCGCGACACCGAGATGCCGGCGTTGATGGCGGGACGGATGCCGCTGTTGAACAGGCTGGTCTCGAGGAAGATCTGGCCGTCGGTGATCGAGATCACGTTGGTCGGCACGAAGGCCGAGACGTCGCCGGCCTGGGTCTCGATGATGGGCAGCGCGGTCAGCGAGCCGGTCTGGCCCTTGACCTCGCCCTTGGTGAACTGCTCGACGTACTCGGCGTTGACGCGGGCGGCGCGCTCCAGCAGGCGGCTGTGCAGGTAGAACACGTCGCCGGGGAAGGCCTCGCGGCCCGGCGGGCGGCGCAGCAGCAGCGACACCTGGCGGTAGGCCACGGCCTGCTTGGACAGGTCGTCGTAGATGATCAGCGCGTCCTGGCCGCGGTCGCGGAAGTACTCGCCCATGGTGCAGCCCGAGTACGCCGAGACGTACTGCATCGCCGCCGACTCCGAGGCCGACGCGGCGACGACGATGGTGTAGTCCATCGCGCCGTTCTGCTCCAGCGCCCGCACCACGTTCTTGATCGAGCTGGCCTTCTGCCCGATCGCGACGTAGATGCAGGTCATGTTCTGACCCTTCTGGTTGATGATCGTGTCGATCGCCACCGCGGTCTTGCCGGTCTGGCGGTCGCCGATGATCAGCTCGCGCTGGCCGCGGCCGATGGGCACCATCGAGTCGATCGACTTCAGGCCGGTCTGCACCGGCTGGCTCACCGACTGGCGCGCGATCACGCCCGGCGCGACCTTCTCGATGACGTCGGTCATCTTGGCGTTGATCGGGCCCTTGCCGTCGATGGGCTGGCCCAGCGCGTTGACGACGCGGCCGATCAGCTCAGGCCCGACCGGCACTTCCAGGATGCGGCCCGTGCACTTGACGGTGTCGCCCTCGGAGATGTGGTCGTACTCGCCCAGGATCACCGCGCCGACCGAGTCGCGCTCCAGGTTCAGCGCCAGGCCGAAGGTCGGCTGGCCGTCCTTGCCGGCGGGGAACTGCAGCATCTCGCCGGCCATCACCTCGGACAGGCCGTGGATGCGGCAGATGCCGTCGGCCACCGAGACGACGGTGCCCTGGTTCTTGATGTCGGCCGAGGCCTCGAGCCCTTCGATGCGGCTCTTGATCAGCTCGGAAATTTCAGCGGGATTCAGTTGCATGGGGTTCTCCTGGTCGCGCGCGCCGTCAGGCGGTCAGCGCGGCCTTCATCTGTTCCAGACGGGCCTTGACCGAGGTGTCCAGCACCTCGTCGCCAACCACGGCACGGATGCCGCCGATCAGCTCGGGCTTGACCTCGACGCGGGCATTGAGCTTGCGGCCGAAGCGCTTTTCCAGCGAGCCGACGACGCCGGCCAGCTGCTCGGGCGCGATCTCGAAGGCGCTCTCGACGACGGCGTCGGAGACGCCGCTGCCGGCGTTGACCAGGGCCTGGTACTGCGCCGCGATCTCGGGCAGCACCGACAGCCGGCCGTTGTCCAGCAGCAGCTGCAGCAGGTTCTGCATCGCACCCGACAGCTGCAGGCTCTTGCGCGCCAGCACGTCGGCGATGACGTTGAACACCAGCTTGCTGCTGACCTTGGGGCTGTCGGCGAACTGGCGCAGCTGCGGATCGGCGGCCACGCCGACCAGCGCCGCCAGCTGCGCGCCGGTGGTGCCGCGGTCGGCGGCCGACGCGGCCTGGTACAGCGCCTCGGCGTAGGGGCGGGCGATGGTGGCGAGCTCGGCCATGGTCAGAGCTCGGCCGACAGGCGCTTCAGCAGCTCGGCGTGGACGGTCGGGTTGACCTCCTTGCGCAGGATCTGCTCGGCGCCCTTGACCGCCAGCGTGGCGACCTGGTCGCGCAGTGCCTCGCGGGCCTTGACGACCTCCTGCTCGGCTTCGGCACGCGCCGCGGCGAGGATCTTCGCGCCCTCGTCGTTGGCGCGCGCCTTGGCCTCCTCGACCAGTTGCTGCGCCAGGCGTTCGGCGTCGGCGATGCGGCGGGCGGCATCGTCGCGGGCGCTGGCCAGCTGCTGCTCGACGCGCTGGTGCGCGGCGGCCAGGTCGGCCTTGGCCCGGTCGGCTGCCGACAGGCCGTCGGCGACCTTCTTGGCGCGCTCGTCCAGGGCCGCGGTGATCGGCGGCCAGACGAAACGCATCGTGAACCAGACCAGGATCGCGAACACGATCATCTGGACGATCAGGGTGGCGTTGATGTTCACGGCTGTGACCTTTTCAAGGGGAGATCTCAGGCCCGCGCGCCGTGGACGGCGAGCGGGCCCGCGAACCGGCGCGAAGGATTACTTCGGCAGGTTGGCGATCTGGCCCAGGAAGGGGTTGGCCGTGGCGAACCACAGCGCGATACCGGTGCCGATGATGAAGGCCGCGTCGATCAGGCCGGCCAGCAGGAACATCTTCGTCTGCAGCTCGCCCATCAGCTCGGGCTGGCGCGCGGCCGACTCGAGGTACTTGCTGCCCATGATGCCGATGCCGATGCAGGCGCCGACGGCACCCAGACCGATGATCAGGCCGGCGGCCAGGGCAACAAAGCTGATGACTTCCATGATGACTCCTAGTGGAACAGGGGAAAAAAGGGTGAGGGAAAGGAAACGTGAAGCGCCGGGTTCAGGACTTCGCGTCAGTGCGCGTCATGCGCCTGGCCCACGTAGACGAGGGTCAGCATCATGAACACGAAGGCTTGCAGCGTGATGATCAGGATGTGGAAGATGGCCCACACGCTGCCGGCGATGATGTGGCCGATGGCCAGTCCGATGCCGGTGGCCGACAGGCTCCAGGCACCGCCCATCAACGCGATCAGCATGAAGATCAGCTCGCCGGCATACAGGTTGCCGAACAGCCGCATGCCGTGGCTGACGGTCTTGGCGATGAACTCGATGATCTGCATCGCGAAGTTGAACGGCCACAGCACCGGGTGGCTGCCGAAGGGTGCGGTGAACAGCTCATGGATCCAGCCGCCCAGGCCCTTGATCTTGACGTTGTAGACCAGGCAGACCAGCAGCACGCCGACCGACAAGCCCATGGTGATCGACAGGTCGGCGGTGGGCACCACGCGCATGTAGTCCTTCATGCCCAGGGCCGGGCCCACGCTGTGCCAGATGGCAGGCAGCAGGTCGACCGGGATCAGGTCCATCGCGTTCATCAGCAGCACCCAGATGAACACCGTGAGCGCCAGCGGGGCGACCAGCTTGCGGCTCTGCGCGTTGTGCACGATGCCCTTGGCCTGGCTGTCGACCATCTCGACCAGCACCTCGACGGCGGCCTGGAAGCGCCCCGGCGCGCCCGAGGTGGCCTTGCGCGCCGCCAGCCACAGCACGAAGCAGGTCAGCACGCCCAGCAGCGTCGAATAGAAGACCGAGTCGAGGTTGACGGTCCAGAAGCCGCTGCCGGCCGTCAGGTGGCCGAGGTGGTGGACGATGTACTCGCCGGCGGTGGGGGCGTTGCCTGAGGCTGCCATGTCTGGGATTCCGTCCGTTGCGCTTGTCTTATTGGCGGCCGCGCCACAGCAGCGCGAGCCAGTACACCTTCAGGCACAGCACCAGCGCCACCAGCAGCGCCGGCCAGCTCAGGTCCTGCACCAGCCGCGGCGCCAGCATCAGCATGGCCACCGCGACCGCGATCTTCAACATCTCCCACAACATGAAGCCAACGGCGCCGGCGCCGGGCGACATGCCGGTGAGGCGGCTGGTCATGCCCCGCGCCATCAGCGCGCCGGGCAGCACCACGGCGGCAGCGCCGTAGAGCATCGACCAGCCGACCGCAGGCCGCCCGGTGAGCAGCGCGCCAAGGAGCGCCGCCACCACGCCCAGCGCCGCCTGCACCGCCACCACCCGCCAGGGTGACACCGATGCCAGCTGCGCCCGCAGCGCCGACGCCTCTTCGCGCGTCAGCGGCCGCCGGGCCGGGGCCTGCACCTCGTCCGATCCGTCGTCCCAACGATCGCCCGGGGTGTTGCCGTTCGATCGGGGTGCGATCGTCATCAGGTCGTGGGTGAGGTCAGCAAAGCCTTGGGATTATACGAACAAACCCGACCCCTTCCGGGATGAGCCCTGTCCCGGCCCCAACCGGGGCTTGCGCCGACCAACCCGGTTCGGAGGATTGGTCGCGTCATCCCTCGCTGCGATGATGCCGGGCATGAGCGCCCGCCCGAACCGTCATCGCCGCCGCCGCGCGCCGCGGCGCGCTGCCGGCGCAGCGGCCCGCTGGCGCCCCTATGTGCTGGGGGCCCTGGTCTTCTTGGCCGTGGCCGGGGCCTCGGGCCTGGCCGTGCAGCAGGCCCTGAGTGGCCATGCCGACGTCACCCATGACCTTGGCCGGCCGCACCACCACGCCGGCGGCTTTCGCAACACCGAGCCCGAGGTCGCGCCGCTGACCAGCGCGGAGTGGCTGCGCTGGCACTGGCAGGCGGCACGCCAGCGCCTGCCGCAGGCCGCACGCTCGCCCACGCCGGCGGTGGCGCCGCGGCTGGACTGGATTCGCGCCAACGCGCGCGCCGGTGCCGAGATGCAGCCGGCCGTCACCTGGATCGGCCACGCCACCGTGCTGCTGCAGATGGGCGGCCTGAACCTGGTCACCGATCCGGTGTTCGGCGACGACGTCAGGCTGCTGCCGCTGCTGGGGCCGCGCCGTGCCCACCCGGCTGCGCTGCAGGCCGCACAGCTGCCGCCCGTCGACGTGGTGCTCATCTCGCACGACCACCGCGACCACCTCGACGAGCAGAGCGTGCGCGCGCTCAACCGCCAGCCGGGGCGGCCGCCGCTGTTCGTCGTGCCCCTGGGTCTGCGTGCCTGGCTGGCCGAGAGGGCCATCACCAACGTCGTCGAGCTGGACTGGTGGCAGTCGCACCGCATCGGCGCGCTGGAGATCGTGCTGACCCCGGCCCAGCACGGCTCGGGCCGCGGCCTTGGCGACGACAACCAGCGCCTGTGGGGCGGCTTCGCGCTGCTCGCGCCCGACCTGCATGCCTTCTATGCCGGCGGCAGCGGCTATGCGCCGCACTTCGCGCAGATCCACGCGCGCTTCGCCGAACGCCAGGGCGAAGCAGGCTTCGACCTGGCGCTGCTGCCCATAGGCGGCTACGAGCCCGGCTGGTACGCCGAACGTTTCCAGATGACGCCGGCCCAGGCCGCACGTGCCCACCTGGACCTGCAGGCCCGGCACTCGCTGGGCGTCCGTTGGGGCAGCTTCGAGATCGGCGCCGAACCGCTGGACCAGCCGCCGCTGGACCTGGCCCAGGCGCGCCGCCGCTACGACATCCCCGACAGCCGCTTCTTCGTGATGGGCATCGGCGAGACGCGCACGCTGCCGCGCCGCGACGCCGCAGAATGATGCCCCTCGGCGCCCCGCTCTCAGCGGGCGGGCGGCCCACCTTGCACCCAGGCCGGAACCCGAAGCCGGCCGCCGCCTCCAACCGGCCGATGAGCTCTCGCACCCTCCGTTCCTGGTTCGCCCCTGCGCTGCTCGCGATGGGCGCCCTGCTTGCCGGCAGCGCCCAGGCCGCCGGCGCCGTCGTCACCACGCCGCAGGTGCGCGCCGAACTGGTGGCCCATGCACCCGAGGGCATCGCGCCGGGCAGGCCGATGTGGCTGGGCCTGAAGATCGATCACCAGCCGCACTGGCACACCTACTGGAAGAACCCCGGCGACTCGGGCCTGCCGACCACGCTGGAGTGGACCCTGCCGGCCGCCGCCGCCGCCGGCGACATCGCCTGGCCCACGCCGCAGCGCCTGCCCATAGGCCCGCTGATGAACTACGGCTACGAGGGCCGGCTGCTGCTGGCGGTGCCGCTGACCCTGGCCGCGGCGCCGGCCGGCGACAGCCTCACCGTGAAGCTGGCCGCGATGTGGCTGGTGTGCAAGGAGGTCTGCATTCCCGAGGACGGCGAGTTCACGCTGAAGCTGCCGCTGAACGCCGCCATCGCCGGGCATGCCGCCGAGTTCGCGGCCGCGCGCGCGGCGCTGCCCCAGCCGGTGCCCGGCGCGATGGGCCGCGTCACGGTCGATGGCGGCGCGCTGCGCGTCGAGGTGCAGGGCCTGCCCGCGGCGTGGCAGGGGCGTGCGCTGCAGTTCTTCCCCGAGACCGCCGGCGTGATCCAGAACGCCGCGCTGCCCCAGGCGCGCTGGGACGGCGCCACCTGGCGGGCCCAGGTGGCGCTGGACCCGCAGCGCGCCGAGTCGCCGGCGGCCATGCCGGTGGTGCTGGTGGCCGAGGGCGGCGGCCCGGGCCTTGCGCTGACGCTGCCGGTGTCGGGCGCCTGGCCCGCCGCCGGCGCGGCACCGGCGCCGCTGCCGGCGCTGGGCGACGCCCAGGTGCTGCCCGCCGAAGGCGCCGGCCTGGGCCTGCTGGCGGCGATGGCGCTGGCGCTGGTGGGCGGCGCGCTGCTCAACCTGATGCCCTGCGTGTTCCCGGTGCTGTCATTGAAGGTGTTCGGCTTCGCCAGCCATGCCGGCGAGCGGCGCACGCTGCTGGCGGGCGGCATCGCCTACACGGTGGGCGTGGTGCTGTCCTTCGTCGCGCTGGCCGGCCTGCTGTTGGCCTTGCGCGCCGGCGGCGAGCAGCTGGGCTGGGGCTTCCAGCTGCAGTCGCCGGGCTTCGTCGCGGCGCTGGCGGCGCTGTTCACGCTGATCGGCCTGAACCTGGCCGGGCTGTTCGAGTTCGGCTCGGTGCTGCCCTCGTCGTGGGCGGCGGCCCGCGCCCGCCACCCGCTGGTCGACTCGCTGCTCACCGGGGTGCTGGCGGTGGCCGTGGCCAGCCCCTGCACGGCGCCGTTCATGGGCGCGTCGCTGGGCGTGGCCTTCACGCTGCCGGCGGCGCAGGCGCTGGCGGTGTTCGCCGCGCTGGGCCTGGGCATGGCGCTGCCCTACCTGCTGCTGGCGGCCTGGCCGGGGCTGGCGCGGCGGCTGCCGCGCCCGGGGCCGTGGATGGCGCACTTCAGGTCGTTGATGGCCTTCCCGATGTTCGCCACCGTGGTCTGGCTGGTCTGGGTGCTGGGCCAGCAGACCGGCATAGACGGCGTCGCCGCGCTGCTGGCGCTGCTGCTGGCGCTGGCCTTTGCCGCCTGGGCGCTGGGCCATGCCGGGCTGTCGCGGCGCGCGCGCACCGGCTTCGGCGGCGTGGCCCTGCTGCTGCTGGCGGCGGTCTCGGCCTGGGCGCTGCCAGGGCTGCGCACGCTGCCCGAGGGCGCGGCGGCGGCGGCCAGCGCGCCCGAGGCCGGCTGGACCGACTGGTCGACCGAGCGTGTGGCCCAGGCCCGGGCCGAGGGCCGCCCGGTGTTCGTCGACTTCACCGCCGCCTGGTGCGTCACCTGCCAGTTCAACAAGCGCAGCACGCTGGCCGATGCGCGCGTGAAGGCCGCCTTCGAGCGCGAGCGCGTGCTGCTGCTGCGCGCCGACTGGACGCGCCGCGACGCCACCATCGCCGCCGAGCTGGCCCGGCTGGGCCGCAGCGGCGTGCCGGTCTACGCCTTCTATGCCCCCGGCGCCACGGCGCCCAAGCTGCTGAGCGAGATCCTCTCGGTCGACGAGGTGCTGGCCGCCGTCGGCGGCGGGCGCAACCCCGGCTGACCCCTCTCCCTCCACCCCCCGCACGACAAGGAGCCCGACCCATGAACGCCTTGCTGCCCCTGGCCGCCGCCTCCGCCGCGGCATTGCTGCTGCTGGCCCCCATGCCACAAGCCCATGCCAGCGCCGCGGTGGGCCAGCCTGCGCCCGGCTTCACGCTGACCGACACCGCAGGCAAGGCCGTCTCGCTGGCCGACTTCAAGGGCAGGCATGTGGTGCTCGAATGGGTGAACCCCGGCTGCCCCTACGTGCGCAAGCACTACGACAGCCAGAACATGCAGGGCACCCAGGGCGCGGCCAAGGCGCAGGGGGTGGTCTGGATGGCGATCAACTCGACGGCGAGCGACCACGGCGACTACCTGGCCCCGGCGGCGCTGCAGCAGTGGATGAACGGCCACCGGGCCGCCGCCACGGCCACGCTGATGGACGCCAAGGGCGAGGTGGGCCGTGCCTACGGGGCGCGCACCACGCCGCACATGTACGTCGTCGACCCGGCCGGCAAGCTGGTCTATGCCGGCGCCATCGACAGCAAGCCCACGCCGCGCGCGGCCGACATCGCGACTGCGACGAACTACGTCAAGCAGGTGCTGGCCGAGGTGGGTGCGGGCAAGCCGGTGAGCCAGCCCACGACGCGGCCCTACGGCTGCTCGATCAAGTACGCCGACGGCTGACGTTGCAGGCCGGCCGGGGTCCCGGTTCCCCGGCCCGGTCCTCGCCCTCGGGTCACGAGGGGACCCATCGGGCCCCGGGGCCGCGTGTGCAGTGGGCCGGGGGCCGGACCCCTAGGGCAGCCGGCGGTACTGCGCGGCCAGCGACTGGAAGGGCGCCGGGTCGACCGGGTGCCCCAGCTCCTCGGCCAGGATCGCCGCCACCGCCGGCGCCAGCTCGGCGGCGCGTGCCGCGTCCAGGAACAGCAGCCGGCAGCGCCGGGCCAGCATGTCCTCCACCGTGCGCGCCAGCTCGTGGCGGGCGGCGAAGCGCACCATGGCCTCGCTGAGCCCCCGCGGCCCGGGCAGGCCGGCGGCCTCGTCGCGCCACAGCCAGTGGTGCGCGCCCGGCAGCGCGTGCAGCGCCGCGGCCTCGCTGCCGTAGAGGTGCTCGCCCGGCGGCTCGCTCAGCGCACGGCCCGGCGCCGCGCCCAGCAGCGGCAGGCGCGCGGTGACACCCGCGGCGCGCCGCGGCAGCAGGCCGCGTGCCATCGCCTGCTGCAGCACGTCCTCGGCCATCGCGCGGTAGGTGGTCCACTTGCCGCCGGTCACCGTGACCAGGCCCGAGCGCTCGACCAGCACCGTGTGCTCGCGCGAGATCGCCTGCGTGGCGCCGTCGCCGGCATCGGCGGCCGGCCGCGCCAGCGGCCGCAGGCCCACCCACACCGAGCGAACGTCCTCGCGCCGCGGCGCGCGGGCCAGGTAACGCGCCGCCTCGCCCAGGATGAAGGCGACCTCGTCGGCAAAGGGCGTCGGCTCGCGCGGCAGGTCCTCGCGCGGCGTGTCCGTGGTGCCCAGCACCAGCTTGCCCAGCCAGGGCACGGCAAACAGCACGCGGCCATCGGCCGTCTTGGGCACCAGCAGCGCGTGGCTGCCGGGCAGGAGGTCGCGGTCGACCACCAGGTGCACGCCCTGGCTGGGCGCGACCATGGGCCGTGGCGCCGCCACCCCGTCGGCAGCGCGGTCCAGCGCGCGCAGCGCGTCGACCCACACCCCGGTGGCGTTGACCACGCAGCCGGTGGCGGCCTCGAAGGCCTCGCCGCTTTCGGCGCAGCGCAGCCCGACGCCGGCCACGCGCCCCTGCCCGTCGTGCTGCAGCGCCGTCACCGCCAGGTGGTTGATGACCAGCGCCCCGCGCGCCGCGGCGCTGCGCGCCAGCGCCAGCGCCAGCCGTGCATCGTCGAACTGGCCGTCCCAGTAACGCACGCCGCCCCACAGGCCGCGCGGCATCACGCCGGGCAGCAGCGCACGGGTGCGGCCCGCCGACAGGAACTCGGTGCCGCCCAGCCCGCGGCTGCCGGCCAGCGCGTCGTAGACCTTCAGGCCGGCCCCGTAGAAGCCCTGCTCCCAGAACCGGTAGGCCGGCATCACGAAGGGCAGTGGCTGCGCCAGGTGCGGCGCATTGGCCAGCAGCGCCGCGCGCTCGTGCAGCGCCTCGCGCACCAGCGCCACGTTGCCCTGCGCCAGGTAGCGCACGCCGCCATGCACCAGCTTGGTCGCGCGCGAGCTGGTGCCGGCGGCGAAGTCATGCGACTCGACCAGCAGCACCGTGAGGCCACGCGCCGCGGCGTCCAGCGCCACGCCGCAGCCGGTGGCGCCGCCGCCGACCACCACCAGGTCCCAGCGCCGCGTGTCGCGCAGCCGCGCCAGCAGCGCATCGCGCGCCAGTGGCGCCGGCGGCTGCATCCCGTGCGTCGCGCTCACCGACGTCGTCAGCCCCAGGCCTGTGCGAAGTTGACCGGCAGGCCCGGCACGTCGACGCGCAGACGCAGCACGCGGCCCGAGTCGGGCATCGCCGCCAGCTCGTCGTCGCCACGGCCGATGCGCGCCGTGGTGACGTAGAGCGTGCGCAGGTCGTCGTCACCGAAGCAGGGCATGGTGGGGCAGCGCACCGGCAGGTCGACCTGCCGCAGCAGCCGGCCATCCGGGGCGAAGCGCAGCAGGCGCGCGCCCTCGAACATCGCCACCCAGTAGCAGCCTTCGCTGTCGACCGCGGCGCCATCGGGACGGCCGCCATAGCTGGCCAGCGGCTGCCCGGGCTGGCGCAGCGGGAAGCGGGCGAACAGCCGCTGGCGCGACAACGTGCCCTCGGCCAGGTCCAGGTCGAAGGCCCAGACCTGGGCGCTGGTGGTGTCGGCCCAGTACAGCGTGCGCCCGTCGGGGGCGAAGGCCAGGCCGTTGGAGATGGTGCTGCCGCCGGCCACTTCGGCCAGGCCCTGCGCGTCGTAGCGGTACAGCTTGCCCGCGGCCTCGTCGCGCGGCTCGAACATCGTGCCTGCCCACAGCCGGCCCAGCGGGTCGGCCTTGCCGTCGTTGAAGCGCGTGCTGGCCGGGTCGTAGGGCGGCTCGGCCAGGCAGCTGCGTTCCCCGCTCTCGGGATCGAAGCGCCAGAGGCCGTCGCGCATGCCCAGCAGCAGGCCCCCGTCCAGCAAGGGCGCGGCGCAGGCCGGCTCGCAGGGGAACAGCCACTGCCGGTGCTGGCCATCGGCGGGCGACCAGCGGTGCAGCGTGCGGCCCGGGATGTCGCACCAGTACAGCACGCGCTGCTGCGGATGCCAGAACGGCGACTCACCCAGCGCGGCGGGCGGCAGCGGCAGCGCGCCGACCTGCCAGGGGTCGGCCCCGGCGGGGCCCGGCGGCACAGGCATCGCGCTCATGCCCGGGCCACGTCCAGGCTCATCCAGGCCTCGAAGCTGTCGCCGGGCTGCAGCGTGCGCAGCCCATGCACGGCCGGGTCGGCCATGTGGATGGCGTTGTTCACGTGGCTCACCGGCTCGACGCAGAAGTAGGGCTTGGTCGGCGGCGTGTAGACCACCAGGTAGGGCAGCGACGAGCGCAGCCGCAGCGCCAGCTTCTCGTCCCGGATGCGCGCGTGGCCCGGCCAGCCCTCGAAGCAATGGTCGAAGTCCAGGTGCGCCACGTCGGCGTCGATGCCGGGCTGCGGGTGTGTGCGCGTGGGCAGGCCGGTGTCGTCGGCATCCCAGCGCGCGGCGCAGTCCACGTGCAGCCGGCTGCGCGTGCGCTTGGGGAAGTACGGGTGCCAGCCCAGTCCCACGGGCTGGGCCAACGCGGCCTCGTTGCGCAGCGCCAGCTCCACGCGCAGCCCGTCGGCGGCGAGCAGGAAGCGCTGGGTCAGCGTGAACGCGAACGGCCAGTGCGCGTCGGGCGCATGCGCATAGACCAGCTCGGCGCGGTCGGCGTCGGCGGCCAGCGTCCGCCAGGGGCGGCGGAAGGCCACGCCATGCAGCGAATGCGGGCCGTCCCAGTTCGGCGCCGTCGTGTAGTCGGCGCCCTGCCAGCGGAAGCGGCGGTAGCCCAGGCGGTTGGAGTAGGGCGCCATGGCGAAGCTGGCACTGTCGCGCGGGTCGGCCAGCAGCATCGCGTCGGCGCTGCGCAGCACCGGCAGCTCGCCCAGCCACAGGCCGGCGATGCTGGCGCCCAGATCGGGGCGCAGCGCCAGACGCAGCTCGCCGGCACGCAGTTCGAGGATCTCGGGGGTCATGGGTTTCCTAGGCGCCCGGCGGCGGGCAGGCGCGATGATGCCGCAAGGCGGATGGCAGGCCGCAGGGCCGCACTACCAGCGTGTGCCGGGCGCGTCCAGCCGCGCCATCAGGTAATGCGCGCCGGGAACGGGGTTGTAGTAGTAGGGCGGGATCTCCTCGAAACCCAGCGACGTGTACAGGCCGCGCGCGGCCTCCATGTCGTCCAGCGTGTCGAGCAGCATGCAGCTGTAGCCGGCCTGCGTGGCCAGGTCCATCAGCCGCTGCGCCAGCTGGCGGCCGAGGCCGAAGCGGCGGAAGGCGCGGCGCACGAACAGGCGCTTCATCTCGCAGGCGTTGGGGTAGTCGACGTCGCGCAGCGCGCGCATGGCCACGCAGCCGGCCGGGTCGCCGTCCACCGTGGCCAGCAGCAGCGCGCCGGCCGGCGGGGCGTAGTCGCCGGGCAGGCCGGCGAGCTCGGCGTCGAAGCCCTGGAAGCACAGGTCGACCTTCAGCGAACGTGCGTAGCGGCGGAACAGCGCGCGCACCGCGGCAATCTGCTCGGGCTGGCTGGCCGGCAGCAGCTCGATGGCCGGCGCGGCGGGCGCCGCTGCGTCCGGATCGGGCCCACCGGCGCCACCGGGCGGATTCATGCGGCCCAGCGCAGCAGGCCCCAGACACCCAGCGCCACGGCCGTCGCCAAGGCCAGCGCCAGGCCGCGCTGGCGCGGGCCGTCGTCGCTGGCCGGCGTGCCCGGTGGCAGCCACTTGTCGCCGTGCCACATCGGCCCGACCAGGGTGCGCCGCGCGACGAACACGTAGAACGCGATGGCCAGCAGGTGCAGCAGCACCAGGCCGATGACCAGCCACTGTCCCCAGGTCTTGTGCCACGCGGTGGCCGCCAGGCCGGTGCTGCCAGACACGAACCTGTTCAGGGGGCCCAGGTGGGCGATCTCGTCGTCGGCCACCAGGCCGGTGCCCACCTGCACCGCCAGCACCGCCAGCAGCGCGAACACCGACAGCGCGCCCATCGGGCTGTGGCCGACATCGAGGTGCTCGCCCGGCGCGCCGCGGCCGCGCAGGTAACGCCACAGGGTGGCCGGCGCGTAGATGAACTGCACGAAGCGCGACCAGCGCCCGCCCACCAGGCCCCACAGCAGGCGGAACACCAGCAGCCCCAACACCAGGTAGCCCAGCCGGAAATGCCAGGTCATCGCCGCGCCGCCGATCTTGGCCGTGGCCACCGAGCCCACCAGCGCGATGGCCAAGGACCAGTGGAACAGGCGCGTGGGCAGGTCCCAGACGCGCACGGCGGCGCTGGGCGCGTGGGGGTCGGGGTCGCGATCGGGCATGGAGCTTGGACGTGGGCCACGGCGGCGGCGGGGCGCACGACGCGCAACCATACCGCGGCGGCAGCCGCTTGGTCGCATCCGCGGCACCGGGGCCGGGCTTTTCCCGAGCGGGGAGTGGCGCCGCAGCGCGCTGCGTACACTGCATCGAGCCGGCTCGTGCTGGCGCCCACGCCCGTTCACCGAACCACGGAGTACCCCGCATGCCCCGCATCCTGCCTGCCGCTGTCGCCGTCGCGGCCCTGGCGGCCGCCCTGCCCGCTGCCGCACAGTTCCAGAAGCCCGAGGACGCGATCAAGTACCGTCAGGCCGCCTTCACCGTGATGGCCAACCACCTGGGCCGCGTCGGCGCCATGGCGCAGGGCCGCGTGCCCTTCGATGCCAAGGTGGCCGCCGACAACACCGCCCTGGTGGCCAGCCTGTCCAAGCTGCCCTTCACCGCGTTCGTCGACGGCAGCGACAAGGGCCTGCCCAACCGCGCCAAGCCCGAGGTCTGGAAGGAGTCGGCCAAGTTCAAGGCCGCCGCCGAGAAGATGCAGGCCGAGATCGGCAAGCTCGACGCCGCCGCCAAGAGCGGCAGCCTGGACGCCGTCAAGGCCGCGATGGGCGCCGTGGGCGGCAGCTGCAAGGCCTGCCACGACGATTTCCGCGCCGAGAAGTACAGCGCGAACTGAGCGCCGGAGCGCCGGAGCGCGGGAGCGCCGGCGGCCCGGCGCTCCCGGCACCCTGCGGGCGGGGCGCGCCGATGGTTGCGCGCCCGGGGGTCTGATCGTCGCTCCGGATGGCTCATGGCCGGAGACCGGTGCCGGCCTCCGATCGACACGGATCAGGGCATGAAGCGCGGGTCCGACCCGACCAGCAGGCTGCGCAGCCCCGCGGGCCCCAGCGCGCGCCCCGTCGACTGCCAACGCGCGATGTCCGGTACGCGGCACGTTGCCTGGACCTGCCGCAGCGCAGCGCACAGAGCCATCGACTGCAACTTGTCCGGCGCGCGCCCCAGCCCTTCCAGGTGGATGCCGACCGCACCGTGCAGTTCCATGGCCGCACGGTGGCGGCCGCGCACCGCCAGGTAGGCCGACAGCACCGCGCCGACCTCGCCCCAGAGGTCGGCCTGCAAAGCGGCCTCGAGAGCCAGGCGAATGCTGTGCTCGGCGCTGTCCGGTTCTCGGCACAACAGCTGGACCATCGCCAGCGTGTCGAAGGGGGCAAACAGCGAGCGCCAGTGCCAGCGGCCGCGCGCCTGCACGTCGTTGCAGATCTCCTGCAGCGCCCGCTGGGCGGCGCGGTGGCGCCCCCCAAGCAGCAGCAGATCGGCCTGCTCGATGCGCAGCAGGTAGGCCACCCGGCTGTCGCTGTCCTGGGCCGATTCGAGATCGGCGAGCGCCTCGTCGATCTCGCTGCCGGCCGGCGCGGCCCCCATGTCGAACAGCGCGAACAGCCGCAGCTGCATCTCGAGCAGGCGGGCTCGGGCCCGCGGGCCGACCCGCAAATGCGACAGCGAGTCGCGTGCACGCGTCAAGGCCGCCAAGGCTTCGCCGCCCTGACCGGCCCGCCCGCTGAAGTGGGCCCGCACCAGCAGCACCTCGAATGCCAACGCGTCGTCGGCCAAACCGGCGAGCTCTGCGCAGGCGATGTCCAGCGACGACGAACCGGTCGCTGCCGCCAAGCCCAAGTAGCAGCTCGGCGCGACAAGGGCGGCCGCACTGTGCAGCGCCACCGCAAGCGGCGTCGGCAGCGCCAACAGGCGATCAGCGGCGCCGCCAGCCTCGCCGGATGCGCGGGCGCGACGCGCCAACGCGCGCAGCCACGCCGCCGCGCGCGTGGTCAGCCCGCGGACCAGAAAGGTGCGGGTACACGCGCAGAGCAGGCGCGCTGCCAGCACCAGGCGGCCTTCACCGTCGGCGGCGTCTTCATCGCAGGCCCAGTCCAGCGCCGCGATGCAGTTGGCGAGCGAGCGCTCGAACTCCCGATCGATGTCGATCTCGGCGCGGCTGCTGCCCAGCCATTGGGCGTGCAGGGCCTCGGCACGCGCGGCAAAGGCCTGGGCGTGGCGGCGCGCCGCGGTGTCGTAGCCACCCCGTGTGCGCAGGCGTGCCAGCGCGAACACCTGGGTGGTCTGCAGCAGGCGCCAGCGGCGCGGACTTTCGGCCTGCGCCAACCCCCCGGCCGCGCCGCCCGGGCCCGGCGCCGCGCCGATCTCCTCGTCGCCCAGCTGCGTGACCAGGCACTTCAGTCGTAGCGCGTCGAAGCAGGCAACGAAGCGCCAGTGGTCGGGCATCGCGGCCACCTCGGCGGCCTCGTCCAGCGAGAAGCTGCCGTCGAACACGGCCAGGACCTGGAGCAGCGCCCGCTCATCCTCGGTCAGCAGCTGCTCGGTCCACTCCAGCACGCTGCGCAGCGACAGATGCCGGTGCGGCCCGCTCGCCGCATCGGCCGTGAAGGCTTCGAGCCTGGCCGACAGCGCCTGGACCACGCCGCGTGGCCCCAGCAGGGGCACGCGCGCCGCCGCCAGTTGCAGCGCCAGCGGCAGGCCATCCAGACGCCGGCAGATGGTCAACACGTCATCCAGGCTCTCGGCGTCCAGCACGAAGTCGGGGTCGGACCGCGCGGCATGGGCACAGAACAACTCCACGGCGGCGGCGCGCAAGGCCCCGGGCTCGTCGGCGGTTGGCGGCACGCGCAGCCCGGCCAGCACCAGCGTCCGCGCCGGGTCGCGCTCGATGGCATGGCGGGAGGTCACCAACAGCGTCAGGTGCGGAGCACGCCCGCCGAAGGACTCCACCGCCGCGGCGACGCTGGCCAGCAGGTGCTCGGCGTTGTCCAGCACCCACAGGCCGCGCAGGTTCGCCGCCCGCGCTGCCAGCCGCTCGAAGGCCGCCGACTCCTCGCCGTCGGCGGCGCCGGCGTCGATCGGGTCGCCCGGCAGGCCCAGCGAACGCGCCAGCACCTCGGGCAGTCGTGCCGGCGTGTGTTCCTGACTCAGGTCGCACCACCAGAGCTGGTTGCCTTCCGGGGTGGCCCGGCTGCACCAGCACAGGGCCAGTTCGCGGGCCAGCCGGGTCTTGCCGACACCCCCGGGCCCGACGAGCGCCAGGCAGGCGCCCGGCCGGAGGCGCGCCAGCCCGTCGCGCAACTCGGCCTCGCGGCCCAGCAGGCCGGGCAGCGGCTGGCGGGCGACTGCCAGCATGTGGCCAGAGGCCGCCGGCGCGCTGTCGGCGGTCGGCGCCAGAGCGAGGCGGTAGCCTCGGCCGTGCACCGTGACGATGGCCTGCTCGCCCAGGTGCCTTCGCAAGCTGGCGATGTGGACGTGCAGGTTGCCCTCGCCCACCGCATGCCCGCGCCACACCGCGTCCAGCAGCTCGGCCTTCGTGACGACGCGCCCGCCATGGGCGATGAGGGTGGTCAGCAGGTCGAAAGCCCGGTCCCCCAGCGGCAGCCGGTGCCCGTCCACCAAGACCTGGCGGGAGCTGGCCCGGACTTGCACTCTCCCGAAGCGGACGTCGCTGACCAGCTGCATGCGCGGAGCCTAACGGCCCGCAGCCGGCGCGCGCCACCGCGATCCCGGGGTGGCGGTGCCCAACGGCGGGCGGGCTGCGGGTCCTTTAGGAATATTTAGAAGCGATTCGCGCCCAGCGGGCACTCTGGCGCACCACCGGGATACGGACCCCCGATCGGATGACACCAGCGGATCCCGGGGCAGGCGAGCAGCCGCGAGGTCTGCGGCATGCATGCCGTCAGCGCCACCGCATTGCTCAGGCCGTGCAAGCCACGCTGGCCCAACCAACCCCCAAAGGACGTCATGCCGCTGTCACCGCAAGCACCGTCTCGGCTCCCCGCATCGATGGGCTCCCAGGCCAGGCACGCGCGGATGCCCGCGCCCGTCAGCCCGCACCGCACGTCAGGGGCGGCCGGCAGGCGCTGGCAAGACCTTGCCAAGCGCGGCCTGATCGCCGGCGCCGCCGCGCTCGCAGCTTGCGGAGGAGGAGCCGAAAAGGAGAGCAGTGCGAACGCCGACGTGGTGATCTACGGGGCCTGCGGCAACACTCCGAATTACTTCTCCAGCATCCGGCACACGCGGTGGGCGCGATTCCCACTGACGATCGGCATCGACCTGACGAACGCACCTCGACTCAACGAAGGCCGCAACGCCGAAATCTATCTGCGCGCCATCCAGGCCGGGGCCAGGGGCTGGGCGATCGGTGGCGGCATCGGCGAGGTCGGCTTCGTGCTCGGCCGCGAGGCCGACATCGTCATCGAGTTCTCGACCGCGCTGCCGCCGAACGTTCTGGGTCAGGCCTTCACCTGGCCGCTGGGTCAGTACCAGCGCAAAGGCGTCATCGTGGCGCTGAACTGGCAGTCGTTCTCAAATCTCGCGACCACCGTCGTCTTCGAGAGCGCGGTGCGCCAGGTCGTGCTGCACGAAATCGGACACGCGCTGTTCGCGGTCGGTGGCAACGGTGGCCACTCGCCTTTCCCCGACGACGTGATGAGCGTCGGAGGCAACGAGTACGACCTTCCCAGACCGCGCGACATCAACACGATTCGCGAGGCCTACTGCCGGCGAATCTGACCCGGCCCGACTCCGTTCCCGACCGCGGCCCCGCATGGCGCCGAACCTACGCAGAGGAGAGATCAAGATGTCGCTTCGTACCGTCACCCTGTTGGCGCTGACCGGCGTCGCGTTCAGCGCTTCCGTCGCCGCACAGGGCGTCAGCGTCTCGGCCGGCCGCGGCTCCGACGGCTGCCCGGAGATCAGGGTCCAGAACAACGGCCGCAAGTTCGTCGACGTGGACGTCGAGTACACCGTGCAGCAGCGCAAGCCGAACGGGCGCACCGTGGGCGGCACGCGCACCGACAGCATGGACGACATCCCGCCGGGTGGCCGTGCGCGCACCTTCCCGACCTACGTGTTTGGCGCGGCGTGTGATGCGCCCTACGAATTCCAGCATCGCGTGGTGCGGGTCCGCGAGCGCTGAACGGCGGCACGGCCGCGGCGGGCATGCCATCGGCGCTGGCGCCGAACGGCGCCGACCCGCCCGCCGTCCGACCGCGCCTCAGCGCATCCGCTGCGCCAGGTAGTCATCGACCAGCGCCCGCCACAGCGCCGGCTCGGTGTGCACCAGGTGGCCCGAGGCCGTCGGGTCGGCGCGGCGCAGCAGGTTCCACTGGCCGCGCCCGCCGGCGGCGGTGAAGGCGTCGTAGTTGGCGCGGCTGTGCGCAACGCTGTAGAAGGGGTCGTTCTCGCCGTAGAGCCACAGGCTCGCGGGCGCGGCGGCGCCGGCGGCGAAGGCGCCGCGGTTCAGGCTCGGCGCGTCGACGCAGGCTTCGCCCAGCCAGCCGCCGACGACGTTGACGACGGCACGCCAGCGGCCCGGTCGCTGCGCCGCATGCGCCAGCGCCAGCAGGCCGCCGCGTGAGAAGCCGGCCAGCACCAGCCGCGCCGGGTCGACATCGCTGCGCGACTCGATGGCCTGCGCGATGACCGCCGCGTCCTCGCCGGCCCGCAGCAGGCCCGGCAGCGCCTGCGCGCTGATGCAGGAGTAGCCGCTGCGGTCGGTCTTGAAGCCCTCGTCGCACACGCCGTCCGACGCGCCGCGGCCGCGCCGCTGCGGGAAGAACACCAGGTAGCCGCGCGCGGTGGATTCGCGCACCAGGGTCTGCCTGTCGAAGCTGACCTTGAACTGCGCCGGGTCGCTGGCGTCGCCGGTGGAGCCGTGGTGCACGACGATGGCCGCCAGGCGCCCGACGGGCGCGGTCAAGGGCCGGTAGGCGATGAGTTCGATCGTCTGCGCGCGGCCGTGCTGCGTCCAGGGCGTCGGCATGCGTTCGACGCTGCGCCGCGCGAAGGCGACGCACTGGCCGTCGCGCAGCTCGCTGCCCAGGGCGCAACTGGCCTGCGGCACGGTCGCCGGGTCGGGTTCGGCGCCGCCGCCGCCGCCACAAGCCGCCAGCAAGGCGGTGGCCAGCGCAGCCGCCGCCCCAGCCAGAAGACGGGTATGCAGGCTCAGATCCTTCACAGAGCCTTCACCCGTTCAGCAAGCCGCGCAGGGGCGCACGTGGCAAGGCCCGGCGCGTTGGCGGCCTTGGCCGGCGCGGCGAAGCGGGCCTCGCCCGGCACCAGCGCCGCTGCGCCGCGCGGGCCAGGCGCCGCGTTGGCGCACCCGCAACGCGCGGTGGCGCGCAGGTTCGTCGGCGCAGCCGACTGGGCACGGGCAGGCTTCGTCATGAGCCAAGCATGGGCGTGGCGCGATCGGGGTTCCAGCGCTGCGGCGCGAGCGGGACCCACCGTGCCGCGAGCGGCGCTTTGCCCGCTCCGGGGCCTTCGTCGGCGTGCCGGCTGCCCACACTGGCCCGATGCCGCTCCAGCCGCAGCTCCCGCGCGCCGCCAACGCGCCGCCATCGCGGTCCCCGGCACGCCCCGCTTGGCGGCCCTGGGCGGTGTATTGGGGACTGTGGCTCGGGATCGGCCTGTCGCTTGCGCTGGCGTCGCTGCAGGACCCCAACCACCGCCCCGGCCGCGCGCTGTGGGAGCCCTTCGTGCTGGAGATCTCCAGCCTGCTGGCCAGCGGCGTGCTGGCGCTGGTGGTGTACCGCCTGGCGCGCGCGCTGCACGACCGGCCGCTGCCAGCGCTGCTGGCCGTGCACCTTCTGGGCGCCGCGCTGTTCGCCATCGCCCACCTGGCGCTGATGCATGCGCTGCGCTGGCCCTACTACTGGGTGCTGGCGCATCGCTCCTACGGCCCGCTGCCGTGGCTGCAGGCCCTCGGCTTCGAAGGCGCGAAGGACGTGGTGAGCTGCCTGGTCATCGCCGCGCTGTGCCATGGCTGGCTGTGGCGCCAGCGCGAACAGGCGCAGCGCCCGGCCGCGTCGCGCGCCGAGCGGCTGCAGGTGGAGCTGCAGCTGGGCGCGCGGCTGCAGCCCCATTTCCTGTTCAACAGCCTCAATGCCGTGGCGGCGCTGGTGGAGGACGACCCGCGCCGCGCCATGCGCATGCTGGCGCGCCTGGGCGACTACCTGCGCGGCGCACTGGGTGGGGCCGACGGAGCCGAGCACCCGCTGGCCGACGAGGTTCGGTCGCTGCAGGACTACCTGGCCATCCAGGCCATGCGCTTCGAGGACGCGCTGCAGGTGCGGGTGGACGTGCCGCCGTCGCTGGGCGCACTGCAGGTGCCCCGTCTGCTGCTGCAGCCGCTGGTGGAGAACGCGATCACCCACGGTGCTGCGGCACCGCAGGCGCCGCTGACGCTGTCGGTGCGCGCCTGGGCCGACGACACCCACCTTTTGCTGAGCCTGCACAACCATCCGGCGCGGCCTCAGGGCGGTGGCACGGGCTTGGGACAGGATCTGGCGCGTGAGCAGCTGCACCTGCTGGACGGTGACGCAGCGGGCCTGCAGGCCGGCCCCGATGACATGGGCGGCTACCGGGTGCAGGTGCACCTGCCGCCGCGCCGCCGTGGCACGGGCGACGCAGCTGGGGCGCGGCGTGGCTGAGCGACTGCGCGTCGCGGTGATGGATGACGAACCGCTGGCCCGGCGGCGGCTGGAGCGCCTCATCGCCGCCCACCCCGACCTGGAGTGGGTGGCCAGCTATGCCAACCCGCGCCAGGCCGGCGATGCACTGCCCGACATCGACCTGCTGTTCCTGGACATCGAGATGCCGTTCGAGAACGGCTTCGCCTGGCTGGACCGGCTGCCGCTGCGCCAGGTGCGCGCGCTGGTGGTGGTGACGGCGCATGAGCGCCACGCGCTGCCGGCCAACCGCCGTGAGGCGGTGGACCTGCTGCTGAAACCCTACGACGACCTGAGCTTCGGCCTGGCCGTGGCCCGGGTGCGGCGCAAACTGCAGCGCCCGGCGGCACAGCCGCCGCCGATGGCCGCCGCCGATGGCCGCCGCGCCCGGTCCGGCCTCGCCCACGCGGCCCCTGGTGCTGGCGGGGGCAGGCGAGTCGCGCTGGCTCGACCCGGTCGCCGTGGCCTGGGTGCAGGCGGCCGGCAAGCAGGTGCGCATCCGCCATGGCGACGAAGTGCTGCTGCAGGCCGGCACACTGGCCGAGTTCGAGCAGCGCCTGCAGGGCGCGGGCTTCGCCCGCGTCCACCGAGGCTGCATCGTCAACCTGGCCCATGTGACGGGCCGCCGCAGGCGCGCCCATGGCGACGCCTGGCTGGTGCTGCGCGACGGCAGCACCGTGCCGTTGAGCCGCCGCTATGCCCGGGCGCTGGACGCCCGGGTTCGGTGAGTCCGGCGCGCCGGGGACGCCTGCCGGGAAGGATGCGCGGCACCGCCGGCTGCCACGGCCTGCGGCCCGCGGGCTTCCGCCCGCTTCACGTCGCTGCGCGACATGAGCCTGCGCCGTTCGAAGTCAGCCCGGGCTCACGCCCGGCTCGGCGAAACCGAGGATGACCCTGCGGGTCATCGCGCTCTTCTTCTGGCTTCGGCACGCGGGCTCCCGCCCGCTTCACGTCGCTGCGCGACATGAGCCTGCGCCGTTCGAAGTCAGCCCGGGCTCACGCCCGGCTCGGCGAAACCGAGGATGACCCTGCGGGTCATCGCTGACTTCTTCTCCACCTTCGTCACGATGACGGGGCCGATGTCGGCGGTGTTGGCGACATGCGTGCCGCCGCAGGGCTGCAGGTCCACGCCCTCGACCTCGACCAGGCGCACCCGGCCCGCGGGGTCGCCGCTGCGCGGCGGCTGCACGCTCATGCTGCGCACCAGCTCGGGCTGGGCATCCAGCTCGGCCTCGCTGATCGAACGCAGGCGCACCGGGTGCGCCGCGGCCACCAGACGCGCGATGCCTTCGCTCAGCGCCTGCTTGTCCAGCGGCTCGGCGGTGTGGAAGTCCAGCCGCGCATAGCCGGCGGTGATGCTGCACCCGTTGACCGGGTGCGGCACCAGCGCGCACAGCAGGTGGGTGGCGGTGTGGAAGCGCATGTGCGCGCGGCGGCGCGCGGCATCGATGCGCGCCGTGACCACCGTGCCCGGCGCGAAGGCGGCGCGCAGGGCGGCGTCGGCCTCGGGTGCGACCACGTGCAGCACCACGCCCGCGTGCCCGGGATGCTTGCGCGTGTCGGCGATGGCCAGCCGCGTGCCGTCGTCGGCCAGCAGTTCACCGGCATCGCCCGCCTGGCCGCCGCCCAGCGGGTAGAACACGGTGCGATCCAGCACCAGGCCCTGGTCGTCGTGCGCCAGCACGGTGGCGCGGCAGGCCAGCAGCGCGGCGTCGTCGCGGAACAGTTCTTCGGTGGGGGCCATGGGCACCTCGTGCTGCGGGTTCATCGCACTGCGGGTTCAGGTGGGTGCAGCGTCGGGCCAGCCCCCGGCCAGCTCGACCGGGCCGCGCGGCGTCGCCAGCACGGCGCGCAGCGGCGGCGCGCCCGGGCCGTCGTCGCGCTGCACGCCGCGCAGGCGCAGCACATCCAGCGTCGCCGCGGGCAGGCCGGCCAGCGCCAGCGACTGCAGCGCCACGCCCGAGTCGGGCAGCGCCGCCGCCGGGTGCGGCACGCCGGGCGGCAGCTGCCACTCGATCAGCGTGGGCAGCGCGCCGCGGGCGTCGAGCCGGCCGTCGCCGGCCACCAGGATGTTCCACTGCAGCCGGCCCTGCGGCGTGTCGCGGCCGGCAGCCAGCGGCTCGCCGGGCTTCAGGCCCAGCGCCGTCAGGCCCCAGCGGTGCATCTGCAGCATGCCGGTGCGCACCACCGCATGCAGCAGGCGCGGCCCGTCGCGGCGCAGCGTGCGCTGCAGCGCGGGCTCGTCAAGGCCGAACCAGCGCGGCCGCGCCGGCGCCGGCCCGTCGGGGTCGATCGCGATGATCTCCAGGTAGGCGTCGGGCCAGCGCGGCGGCGCGCTCAGGCGCAGCAGCCGGTTGTGCGTGCCCATGAAGTCATGCCGCCCGCCGCCGGGCGGCGCCACGCCCAGCGTGGCCTCGCACCAGGCGACGCCCTCGTCCAGCGTGGCGGCGGCGACGACGAGGTGGTCCAGCGCAGCACTCATGGTCGGCGACGATGCCACAGCCACGCACGGGCGCGGCTCCCGGTACTCAGCCGCGCGGCCTGAGCGCTCACAGCGTCACCGTCCCTTGCACGCAGGGTGCCACGTCGCCGCCCACCCAGACCCGGCCGTCGGCTTCGTCGCGCTCGATGAACACGCGCCCGGCGCGGCCCAGCGCCGTGCCCTGCGCTGCCACGTAGCGGGCCGGCGCCTGGCCGCTGGCTATGAGCCACTGCGCCAGGCCGGCGTTGAGGCTGCCGGTGACCGGGTCCTCGCCGATGCCCAGCGTGGGCACGAAGGCGCGCACCTCGAACATCGCGTCGTGGCCGCCCGGATGCGGCCCGACCACGCCCAGCTTCAGCGCGCCCATCGCCGCCATGTCGGGCCGCAGCGCCAGCACCGCGGCCGCGTCGCGCAGGCGCACGGCGCACCAGCCGGGGCCGTTGTCCACCCACTGGTGGTCCAGCAGATCGGTCGGGTCCAGGCGCAGCGCCGCGGCGATCTGCGCCCGCGTCGCCGCGTCCAGCGGCCCGCTGCGGCGCAGCGGCGGTGCGGCGAAGGCCAGGCGGCGCGCACGCCGGATCTCCACCAGCCCGACGCCGCAGGCCTGGACCACGGCGTCGTCGCGCCGGGGCTTGCCGCCCGCGGCCAGCCAGGCATGGCAGCTGCCCAGCGTCGGGTGGCCGGCGAAGGGCAACTCGCCGCCCGGGGTGAAGATGCGCACCCGGTAGTCGGCCTGCGCGTCGTCGGGCGGCAGCAGGAAGGTGGTCTCGCTGAGGTTGGTCCAGCGCGCGAAGGCGGCCATCTCGGCATCCGACAGGCCCTGGGCATCGTGGACCACGGCCAGCGGGTTGCCCCGCGTCGGCGTGGCACTGAACACGTCGAGCTGGTCGAAGCGGCGGGTGCTGCGCATGCAGGCTCCTGGCATCAGGGAACGGGGAACAGGCCGGCACGGCACGCGCGTCGGGAACCTGACGAACGATGGGGCCTCGGCGCGCGGCAGGCTGCCCGGACTCCATCCCTCCCTGGGCCCGAGGGTGGCCGCGCCCGCGTCATCAGCCCTGACGGCGCCAGATCAGGCGCGGCTTCGCACGATCGCGCCCGAGGCCGCCGCGAGGGGCGGTGGCCCGACCACGGCCGCCAGGGGCCGCCAGGCCCGGCCGGGAGATCGAGATGGGCATCAGGCATCAGAACCTGCCGCAGCATGCGGCCCCTTCGCAAGGCATCGTGCGCGGGGCCCGCGGCTTGCTGCTGGCCGCGGCACTGGCCGCTGGCCTGGCTGCCGGCGCGGTGGCGGCGCCGCAGCCGCAGACGGTGTTCCGCAGCATCGACACGCCCTGCGACCTGAACGCGCCCTTCTTCGACCACCCCATCGCCTACCACCCGTTCCACGTCACGGCGACCACCGCCTGGGGCCTCAGCGCGGCGGGCAACAACTTCAACGGCACGCCCACCGGCATCCAGCTGCAGCTGGGCGCGGTGACGGCCAGCGTGCCCAGCAGCGCCGAGCTGTGGGCCGAGGTGCAGGCCGGGCCCCACCCGTATGCCTTCACCGACCTGCCGGCGCACCACCGCGCCGCTCACGTCGCAGCGATCGCCCGCAACGCCGGCGTGGCGGTCACGCTGCTGGAGATCGCCTTCAGCACGCCGGTGCAGGGCACCGCCTTCATCGGCGCAGGCCTCAGCGACCACGCCGGCTACAGCGGCAGCCGGCCCAGCCAGCGCTTCAGCCTGGACGGTGGCTCCGGCATCGACGTGGTGGGCGTGCCCACCACCAGCATCGCCAACCCGGTGTACCGGTCCTTCGGCGTGCTCAGTGCCACGCCCTTCAGCCGGGTCGGCCTGTACCTGCCGGTCGGCTCGGACAACGACAACGCCGCGCTGGCCTCGATCATGGTGGCCTGCGCGGCCGCGCCGGTGCCCGAGCCGCAGGCGCTGCTGCTGGGCCTGGCGGGCCTGCCGGTGCTGCCGTGGCGGCGCCGGCGCCTGCGCGACGGCCGAACACGGCCAGGCCCGGGCCGGCGACTGGCGGCGCCGCATGCTCAGGCCGCGCGGCGCTGCGCCCCGGCCAGCGCCGCCCGCATCACCCCGGCCAGCGTGGCGACGGCGGCCTCGATGGCCGCCGGCGCCACGGTCACGAAGCTCAGCCGCAGCCGGTTGGCCGCTGCGTCGGCGCCGGCGTAGAAGGTCTGGCCCGGGACGTAGGCCACGCCGGCCGCGGCGGCCTGCGCCAGCAGCGCCGTGGTGTCCAGCGCCGCGGGCGCCTCGAGCCAGAAGAACATGCCGCCGCCGGGCGGCGACCAGCGGCAGCCCAGCGGCGCCAGGTGGCGCTGCAAGGCCGCCTGCATCGCGTCGCGGCGCGCCCGGTAGGCGCTGCGCAGGCGCGGCAGGTGGGCGTCCAGCAGGCCATCCTTGACCAGTTCGAACACCACGCGCTGGTTGAAGCCCGGGGTGTGCAGGTCGGCCGCCTGCTTGGCCTGCAGCAGCTTGGGGTACAGCGCACTCGGTGCCACCAGGTAGCCCAGGCGCAGCCCGGGCACCAGCACCTTGCTGAACGAGCCCAGGTAGACGGCGGCGTCACCCGCCGCCGCGGCGATGGGCGGCGGCGGCGGCGCGTCGTACCAGAGCTCGCCATAGGGGTTGTCCTCGACCAGCGGCAGGCCACCGGCCGCGGCCTGTGCCGCCAGCTGCAGGCGCCGTGCCGCGCCCATGCAGCCGCCGCCGGGGTTCTGGAAGTTGGGCAGCAGGTAGGCGAAGCGCGCACCCAGCGCCGCCGCGGCGGCCAGGGCCTCGGGGCGCGGGCCCTGCGCGTCGGCATCCAGCGGCACGAAGTCCGGCTCGAAGGGCGCGAAGGCCTGCAGCGCGCCCAGGTAGGTGGGGCTCTCGACGGCCACGGCGCTGCCGGGGTCGACCAGCACCTTGGCCAGCAGGTCCAGCCCCTGCTGCGAGCCGGTCGTCACCAGCACCTGGCCGGGGTCGCAGCGCAAGCCCAGGGTGGCCAGGTGCTGCGCGATCCACTCGCGCAGCGGGCCATGGCCCTCGCTGGCGGCGTACTGCAGGGCCGGGCCCGGCGCGTCGCGCAGCACGCGCGCCGCGGCCTCGGCCACCGCCTCGGCGGGGAACAGCTCGGCCGCCGGCAGGCCGCCGGCCAGCGACACCACGCCGGGGCGCTCGGTCAGCTTCAGGATCTCGCGGATGGTCGAGGGATTCAGCCGCGCGGCGCGGCGGGCCAGGGTCCAGTGCATCGTCTGTGCTCCAGTTGACGGTCGATACGCTTCAGCGTGCGGGCAGGCCCACCGGCGCACGGCGTCCGGCCCAGACCACGACGGCGACGGCTGCGGCAAAGCCCAGCGTCGCCGCCTGCAGCGGCTCGCCCAGCAGCAGCGCGGCGCCCAGCAGGGCCAGGAAGGGCTGCAGCAGCTGCACCTGGCTGACACGCAGCACGCCGCCCAGCGCCAAGCCGCGGTACCAGGCAAAGAAGCCCAGCCACATCGAGCCCACCGCGACGTAGGCAAAGCCGGCCCAGGCCGCCGCCGACACCGCCGCCGCGGGCCGCAGCCACAGGGCCAGCGGCAGCGTCAGGGGCAGCGAGCCCACCAGCACCCAGCTGATGACCTGCGACGCCGGCATTGCGCGGCCGGCCTGCGCGCCGGCCACGTAGCCCAGCGCGCCCAGGGCCACCGCGCCCAGCAGCAGGACGTCGGCGGCCACCAGCCGCCCGCCGCCCTGCTGCGCGGCAAAGCCCAGCACCAGCACCGTGCCGGTGCCGGCGCAGGCCCAGAACACCAGCGACGGCCGCTGCCGCCACCACAACGCCGCGCCGGCTGCGGTGGCCAGCGGCAGCACGCCGGTGACCACCGCCGCATGGCTGGCCGGCACCTCGCGCAGCGCCAGCGCCAGCAGCAGCGGGAAGCCGGCCACCGTGCCCAGCGCCGACCAGGCCAGCGGTGGCAGCGCCGCGGCCGGCGGCCGCGGCGCACGCGTCAGCAGCAGCCAGATCGCCGCCAGCAGCCCGGCCGCGGCCGCGCGACCCGCACTGACGAAGGCCGGCGAGAGCTGCGGCGCCGCCGCATCGCCCACCGCCAGCCTGGTCATCGGCAGCGTCAGCGCGAACACCGCCACCCCGAGCAGGCCCCAGGCCAGCCCCATCTGCTGGCTTGACCGGGTGCCGGGCGCTGCCCACTCGGCCACCGCCGAGCCGGCATCGGGGCCCGTCCGGGGGCTGGCCTCGGTGGCCAGCGAAGCGGGGGCAGGGCGCGGGTCCATGGCGGCCAGTCTAGGTGGCGCCACAGGTACAGCAGGCATACACTCGCTTGAACACATGCGCAATCTGTATCAGTGACCGCAGCCGCACAGTCCACCATCCCGTCCGCCATGCCGCTGCTGCCCGGCGGCGGCGGGCAGACGCTGGCCGAACAGCTGGCGCAGCACTTCGAGCAGCGCATCGCGCAGCGCCTGCTGGCCCCCGGCGCGCGCCTGCCCTCGGTACGCGACTGCGCGCGCCGCCATGCGCTGAGCCCCGGCACCGTGGTCGCCGCCTATGACCTGCTGCAGGCGCGCGGCCTGGTCCAGGCCCGCCCGCAACGCGGCTTCTTCGTGCGCGAGCCGGCGCGGCCGCGCGGCGGCGCACCCCATGCCGGCGCGCTGGCCGCGGCCTCGGCGCAGCCGGCACCGGTGGACGCCACGGCGCTGATCCGCAGCATGTTCCAGGCCCAGGGCGGCCGGCCGGCACCGGGCATGGGCACGCTGCCGCCCGACTGGCTGGACGGCGCGCTGCTGCAGCGCGCGCTGCGCCGCGTGGCCGGCGACCCGGCGCCCTGGCTGCGCTATGGCGAGCCGGCCGGCGACGCGCGCCTGCGCGACGCGCTGGCGCAGCGCCTGGCCGACCTGGGCGTGCCGGCGCCGCCGGCGCAGATCGTCACCACTGCCGGCGCGACGCAGGCGCTGGACCTGGTCACGCGCACCCTGCTGCAGCCCGGCGACGCCGTGCTGGTCGACGAACCCGGCTGGGCCGTCGAGTTCGCGCGGCTGGCGCGCATGGGCATGCGCCTGCTGCCGGTGCCGCGCAGCGCCGCCACCGGCTGGGGCCCCGACCTGGCGGTGATGGAGGCGCTGCTGCGTGAACACCAGCCGCGCCTGTACGTCACCGTCTCGGTGCTGCACAACCCCACCGGCGCGACGCTGACGCCGGCCGGCGCGCACCGGCTGCTCCAGATCGCCGAGGCGCATGGGCTGACCATCGTCGAGGACGACACCTACGCCTGGCTGGCGCCACCGCATGCCACGCGGCTGTCGCAGCTCGACGGGCTGCGCCGCACGGTCTACATCTCGGGCTTCTCGAAGATCCTGGCGCCGCAGTGGCGGGTGGGCTTCGTCGCCGCGGCGCCGGCGCTGGCCGAGCGGCTGATCGACAGCAAGCTGCTGGCCGGCCTGAGCTCGCCGGGGCCGCTGGAGCATGCGCTGGCGCTGTGCCTGCAGCAGGGCGCGCTGCGCCGCCAGTCCGAGCGCGTGACGGCGCGGCTGGACGCGGCGCGCGCACGCACGGTGCGCGCCGCCGAGGCCGCCGGCTGCCGCTTCGCCAGCCCGCCGCAAGGCCTGTTCGGCTGGGTCGACTGCGGCGTCGACACCGAGGTGCTGGCCGCGGCGCTGCACGACGAGGGCTGGCTCACCGCGCCCGGCGCGCTGTTCCACGCCCAGCGCCGCCCGGGCACGCTGATGCGCGTGAACTTCGCCACCGCGCAGGAGCCGCGCTTCTGGCAGCGCGTGGCCGCCTTGCGCGACGCCGTGCGGCGCCCCGGCGGCGCGCGCTGAGCGTCGCCGCCCTGCCCCCCCGTGGCCGGGGGGTGCCCATACAAACGGTCACAGTTGAAACCCGCCTGGCGGGCGCGGCGGCGGCGCACGCGGGTCCAATGGCGATCAGACCGCGCCCCCGTCCGCCCGATCGCCATGCCGGCCCACCGACTCCCCGACCGTCCCATGCTTGCCCCGTCGTCGTTCGCCTTCGACAGCCTGTTGCCGCATGCCAGCGAGTACCAGCGCGCGCTGGACATGGCCACGCGCGACGGTGTCGTCGAGGCCGGCTCGACGCGGCTGTCGGCGCTGGGCCCGTCGGTGCTGCAGGACCTGACGCGCTTCGGCCAGGCCAACGGCGCGCTCGAGGTGCTGGAGGTGATGGCCGCCTCGGTGCGCCATGCGCGGCCGCTGCTGCTGCACCTGCAGTACCGCTACCGCGTGCTGCCGCTGTCGGTGCACCCGGCGCAGCGCGTCGCGCATTGCCCGCTGTCGGCGACGGCGCTGCTGCAGCTGCGCCTGCCCGACCTGCGTGTGCTGCATGTCGAGCCGGCCCGCCGCGAGGCGCCCGAGGACGCCGCCGAGCTGGCGGCCGCCAGTGGCTGGCTGCCGTTGCCGGGGTTGTTGTGGGAACTGGCGCTGCGCGGCGCGCGCGAGGCGCTGCTGCCCGAGATCGCCGGCCCGGTGGCCTACCGCGTGTCGCCCGGTGCGCGCTTCCAGGGCCTGCCGCTGTCGGGCAGCCTGGCCTCGGCCGTCGAACGGCTGCGGCGCGGGCCGGCCTCGCTGCGCGACATCGCCGGCTGGCCCGGCTTCGACGAGACGCGTGCGTCGCGCCTGCTCAATGCGCTGTACCTGCAGGCCACGCTGATGGTCAGCCGGGCACACCCGGTGGCCACGGCCGCCGGCTCGCTGGCCGGCGCCGCGCTGCCGGCGGGCATCCTGGCGCCGGCGCCACGCCCCGACGCGCTGCGCGCCGACCCGGTGACGACCATCCTCGAGCCGCGCGGCAACGACGACGAGACCGTTCCGGCCTGGCCGCCCGGCGCAGCGCCGCGCTGACTCAGCCGGCGCGCGCCGACAGCTGCTCCCAGCGCTCCAGCGCCGCCATCAGCGCGTCCTCGATCGATGCGTGGCGCGCGTTGAGCTCGGCCACGCGCTGCGGCTCGCGCTGGTAGACCTCGCTGCCGGCCAGGGTCTCGGCGATGGCCGCCTGCTCGGCCTCCAGCGCCTCGATGCGGCCCGGCAACTCGTCCAGCTCGCGCTGCTCCTTGTAGCTGAGCTTGCTGCGCGTCCTGGGCGCCGCCGCGGCCTGGGCTGGCGCCGGCAGCGGCGCGGCCGCCGGCGCGGCGGGCGCGGCGGGCGCGACGCGCGCGCGCTCGCGCTGCCGCCGCCACTCGCTGTAGCCGCCCTCGTACTCGCGCCACAGCCCGGGGCGGCCGCCGTACTCGGGGTCGCCCTCCCAGGCGATGGTGCTGGTGACCACGGCGTCGAGGAAGCGGCGGTCGTGGCTGACCAGGAACAGCGTGCCGCTGTAGTCCTGCAGCAGCTCCTCCAGCAGCTCCAGGGTGTCGATGTCGAGGTCGTTGGTGGGCTCGTCCAGCACCAGCACGTTGGCCGGCAGCGCGAACAGCCGCGCCAGCAGCAGGCGGTTGCGCTCGCCGCCGGACAAGGTGCGCACCGGCGAGTTGGCGCGCTGCGGCGCGAACAGGAAGTCGCCCAGGTAGCTCATCACATGCTTGCGCTGCCCCGCGATCTCCACCCATTCGCTGCCCGGGCTGATGGTGTCGGCCAGCGTGGCGTCGAGGTCCAGGTTGGCGCGCATCTGGTCGAAGTAGGCGACCTGGATCTGGGTGCCGCGGCGCACCCGGCCGCTGGTGGGCTCCAGCTCGCCCAGGATCAGCTTCAGCAGCGTGGTCTTGCCGACGCCGTTGGGCCCGATCAGGCCGACCTTGTCGCCGCGCAGGAGGGTGGCGCTGAAGCGGTCGATGAGCAGCGGCGCGTCGGGGCCGTAGCGCAGGCTGGCCTGGTCCAGCTCGGCGACGATCTTGCCGCTGGGCAGCCCGCTGTCCAGCGACAGCCGCACCTGGCCCAGCTGCTCGCGCCGCGCGGCGCGCAGCGCACGCAGCTTCTGCAGCCGCGCCACCCGGCCCACGCTGCGCGTGCGCCGCGCCTCCACGCCCTTGCGCACCCACACCTCCTCCTGCGCCAGCAGCATGTCGGCGCGCGCCGCCTCCAGCGCCTCGGCCTCCAGCTCCTGCGCCTTGGTCGCTTCGTAGGCCGAGAAGCGGCCGGGGTAGCTGCGCAGCTGGCCGCGGTCCAGCTCGACGATGCGCGTGGCCACGGCGTCGATGAAGGCGCGGTCGTGCGAGATCAGCACCAGCGCCCCCTTCCAGCCGGAACCGGGCCCCTGGAGGCCTGCGGCCTCGTCCCCCGAGGGGAGCGCGGGCCTTGGGGCGGCCCGGCGGCCCGCCAGCAGCTCCTGCAGCCATTCGATGGCGTCGATGTCGAGGTGGTTGGTCGGCTCGTCCAGCAACAGCACGTCGGGCGCGGCGGCCAGCGCCTGGGCCAGCGCCACGCGCTTCTTCTGCCCGCCCGACAGCGCCGCCACTGCGGCGTCGGCATCGAGGTGCAGGCGCTGCAACGCCTGTTCGACGCGCTGCTCCCAGGTCCAGCCGCCCAGCGCCTCCAGGCGCGTCTGCAGCGCGTCGAGGTCGTCGCCGGGCTCGTGGCGCTCGTAGCGGGCGCGCAGCGCACGCGCCTCGGCCACGCCCTCGGCCACGGCGTCGAAGACGCTGGCGCCGGCGGCGAACACCGGCTCCTGCGCCACGTAGACGCAGCGCAGCCCGCCCTGCGCCTGCAGCGTGCCGTCGTCGGGCCGCTCCAGCCCGGCCAGGATCTTCAGCAGGCTGGACTTGCCGGCGCCATTGCGCCCGATCAGCGCGACGCGCTCGCCGGCCTCGAGCGCGAAGTCGGCATGGTCCAGCAGCGCGTGGTGGCCGTAGGCCAGTTGGGCATTCAGGAGGGTCAGCAGGGCCATGCGGGGGACCGTCGGCAGGAGGGTCGGGGAAGGATCGGGTGGGTCGGGAGGGTAGGCGACCAGCCGCCCAAGGGCCGCCGGCACCGGTGCGGCGCGGCCTCAGCGCGGCGCGTCGGCCTCGGCCAGCCGCGCCGGCGGCGCGGCCAGGCACAGCTGGTCGCGGCCGGCGCGCTTGGCCTGGTACAGGCGGCGGTCGGCCTCGGCGAGCAGGTCGTCCAGGCCGCCGGCCACCTCGCGCCAGTCGACCGCGCCCATCGAGAAGCTCAGCGCGTCGGGGGAACCGGCCAGCGACGGGCATCGCGCACGCAACGCGTCGCGCAGCCGCGTGAACAGCTCGCGCAGCTCGGGTGCGCCACTGCCGGGCAGCACCAGCAGCCACTCCTCGCCACCCCAGCGGCCGGCGCGCTCGGGGCCGCGCAGCACGGCGCCGGCGGCTTCGGCGAAGGCGCGCAGCACCGCGTCGCCGGCCTCGTGCCCGCACTCGTCGTTGATGCGCTTGAAGCGGTCCAGGTCCACCAGCGCCAGCAGCAGCGGCGCCTGCACGCGGCGCGCCAGCGCCAGCTGCTCCTGCGCGTAGGCGCGCACGGCGCGGCGGTTGGGCGCGCCGGTGAGCTCGTCGCGCAGCGCCAGGTCGGACAGCCGCCGGCGGTGGCGCCAGACGCGCTGCAGCTGCCAGCCACCGGCGGTCAGCGCGGTGGCCAGCGCCGCCACCAGCAGCCACAGCGCGCGCTGGCGCTCCTCGCGCGCCGCCAGCTGCAGCTGCGCCACCTCGGCGGCATGGCGCAGCTCGCGGTTCTCGGCCTCGCGCAGCGCCGCCTCGTGGCGCGCCTGCAGGCGCTGCGCGTCGCGTTCGCGGCGCGAGGTCTCGTCGCTGCGCGCCAGCAGCAGGTAGCGCTCGAGCTCGGCGTAGGCCGCGGCGTGCTGACCCAGCGCGCGGTAGCCGCGCGCGGCGCTGCGCGCGATCAGCGCACCGGTGCGCGACGACGGGTCGAGCTGCGCCATCGCGCGCAGCCGCTCGATCTCGGCCGCCAGCGGCGGCCGGCGCAGCTGCGCCAGGGCCTCGACGACCTGGGTCTGCGCCGTCACCAGCCGGAAGCGCAGCCCCGGCGCGCTGGCCCCCAGGCGCAGCGACTCGCGGGCATGGCGCAGCGTCGTCTCGGCGTCGTTGCGGCGCAGCGCCACCTCGGCCAGGCCCTCGTGGCCGCGCATCGTGAACGACAGGTCGCCGATGTCCAGCGCCAGCGCCAGCACCTGCTCGAACGGGGCCCGCGCCTCCTCGGCGCGCCCGGCGTGCACCAGCGCCCAGCCCAGGTCGTCCAGCAACCAGGCTCGGCGGTAACGCGCCGGTCGATCGCCCAGGGCCTGCAGCGCACGCTGGTAGAAGGTCTCGGGCGACTGGGCGGCGCCGATGCGCCCGGCCAGCGTGCCCATGGTGCCCAGTGCATAGGCGCGCGCCGCCGCGTCGCCCAGGCGCGCCGCGCAACGCTCGACGGCCTCCAGCGCCGCCCATGCCTCGTCCAGCAGGTCCAGCTCGACCTTCACCACGGCGTCGCCCAGGTCCAGCCGGCACAACAAGGCCTCGTCGCCCAGCGCGCGGGCCTCGTCGCGCGCCAGCGCCTGCGCCTGCCGGTAGCCCGACAAGTCGCGCGGCGCCGGCTGCAGGTAGCGCTCCAGGTGTTCCAGCCACAGCCGCGCACGGCGCGCGGCGGGGGAGGCGGCATCGGGCAGCAGCTCGCGCGCGGCCTGCGCATGGCGCTCGGCCAGACCCGGCAGGTCGGTCTGCGCCTGCAGGTCGGCCAGGGCCAGATGCAGCCAGAAGGCCGACGCGCGCTCGCCGGCCGTCAGCCCGCCGTTGCCCAGCTCGGCCAGGCGCTGCTCGGCATGGCGGCGCGCGGCCACCGGGTCGTCGAGGCTGCGCTCGTCGACCTCGCGCATCTCGGCCGGGGAGCGCGCCGCGGCCGTGTCGGATGCGCCCGCCGGCGCCAGCCCGGCCAGCAGCACCAGGGCCAGGGCCGCCGTGCGGCCGGCAGCCAGGGTGCGAAGGGCGGGGGAGGAGGTGGGCATTGGGGGCGGCGGGGAGCGGGCCAGCGGGCGCTGGCCACCCCGGCGCGCATTCTGCCGCGCCGGGCCTGCCGCCCCGCTCGGCATCCCGCGCCGGCGGCGCCGCTCAGCCGCCCAGCGTTGCCTCCAGCGCGTCGACGAAACGCCGCGCCACGTCCCAGCCGGTCTGCTGGGTGATCTCCTGGAAGCAGGTGGGGCTGGTGACGTTGATCTCGGTGAGGCAGTCGCCGATCACGTCCAGCCCCACCAGCAGCAGCCCGCGCGCCGCCAGCGTGGGGCCCAGCGCCAGCGCGATCTCGCGCTCGCGGGCGGTGAGCTCCATCGCCACGCCCTTGCCGCCGGCGGCCAGGTTGCCGCGGATCTCGCTGCCTTGCGGGATGCGCGCCAGGCTGTAGGGCACGGGATCGCCGGCGATCAGCAGCACGCGCCTGTCGCCGGCGCTGATCTCGGGCAGGTACTTCTGCACCATCAGCGTGGTGGCGCCGTCGCCGTTCAGCGTCTCGACGATGCTGCCCAGGTTCAGCCCGTCGGGACCGACGCGGAAGATGCCCATGCCGCCCATGCCGTCGAGGGGCTTGAGGATGATGTCGCGGTGCTCGGCGTGGAAGCGGCGCACCTCGGCGGCGTCGCGCGTGACCAGGGTGGGCGCGATGTACTGCGGGAACTCCAGGATCGCCAGCTTCTCCGGGTGCTCGCGCAGCGCCGCCGGGCGGTTGAACACGCGCGCGCCCTCGCGCTCGGCCTGCTGCAGCAGGTGGGTGGCGTAGAAGTACTCGCTGTCGAAGGGCGGGTCCTTGCGCATCAGCACCGCGCCGGCGTCGCGCAGCGCCAGCGTGTGCGGCTCGGCGGCGCGGTACCAGGCGCCGGGCACGCCGCTGTCGTCGCCGGTCAGCTCGATGGCACGCACCGTGGCCGACAGCGGCTCGCCGCGGCGCCAGCGCAGCTGCGCCGGCTCGCAGGCCAGCAGCCGGTGGCCACGCCGCGCCGCCTCGCGCATCATCGCGAAGGTGGTGTCCTTGTAGGTCTTGAACTGGTCCAGCGGGTCGGCGACGAAGAGCAGGTCCATGGCAGGGGTCTCGCGGCTGGGCTCGCCGGGCGGCGGCCGGGCCGGCACTGTCGCACAGCGCGGCGGCGCGTGCTGGCCGGCGGCGCAAGCCCGCGGTGGTGCGCTCGGGCCGGGCGCGCTCAAGTTCGCGCCGGGGCTGGCCGACAATGCCGACATCCCCGCCACCGCCAACAAGGCCCCGCCATGTGCCGCCTGGCCGCCTACCACGGCGAACCGCTGTACCTCGAGGAACTCATCGCCAAGCCGCGCCACTCGCTGATGCGGCAGGCGCTGCGCGCCGAGGAGGCCAAGGTGGCCACCAACGGCGACGGCTTCGGCATCGGCTGGTACGGCGAACGCGACGAGCCCGGCGTCTACCGCGAGGTGATGCCGGCCTGGAGCGACGACAACCTGCTGGCGCTGTCGCGCACGCTGCGCTCGCGGCTGTTCTTCGCCCATGTGCGCGCCGCCACCGCCGGCGGCATCGCGCGGCAGAACTGCCACCCGTTCCGGCTGGGCCGCCACCTGTTCATGCACAACGGCCAGGTCGGCGGCTATGCGCAGCTGCGCCGCACGCTGGAGGGCTGGCTGCCCGACGCGCTGTACGCCGAGCGCCGCGGCGCCACCGACAGCGAGCTGCTGTTCCTGCTGGCGATGGCCGAGATCGCGCGCGGTGCCGGCCCCGACGAGGCGATGCTGGACGTGCTGGCGCGCACCACCGCGCTGATGCGGCGCGAGGGCGTGGCGCAGCCGCTGCGCTTCGCCGCGGCCCTGGCCGACGGCGAGCGGCTGTGGGCCTTCCGCATCGCCAGCGACGAGCACCCGCCCACGCTGTACCTGCGCCGCTGCGGCAACGGCCACATCGTGGCCAGCGAGCCGCTGAGCGAGTCGGGTGACGGCTGGCAGCCGCTGGCGCCGGGCGCCGTGCTGTGCGTGGACGCGGGCGGCGTGCGCGAGGCCCGCGCCGCCGAGCCTGCCGCGCTCTAGCCGCGCGCTGCGCGCACGCGCCGCAGCGCCAGCACCAGCGCGCCCGCCGCCACCCCCCAGAAGGCCGAGCCGATGCCGGCCAGGGTCAGCCCGCTGGCGGTGACGACGAAGGTCAGCAGCGCCGCCTCGCGCTCGCCCTCGTCGCGCATCGCCTGCGCCAGCCCCGAGCCGATCGTCGCCAGCAGCGCCAGCCCGGCCACCGCCAGCACCAGCTCGCGCGGGAAGGCGGCGATCAGCGCCACCACGGCGCCGCCCAGCAGGCCCAGCGCGATGTAGAACAGCCCGGCGGCGGCGCTGGCCGTCCAGCGCCGCGCCGGGTCGGGGTGCGCCTCGGGGCCCATGCAGATCGCCGCGGTGATCGCCGCGAGGTTGAAGGCAAAGCCGCCGAAGGGCGCCAGCAGCAGGGTCGCCACGCCGGTGGTCGTGATCAGCGGCGACACCGGCGTGTCGTAGCCGGCGGCGCGCATCACCGCCACGCCGGGCAGGTTCTGCGAGGCCATGGTGACGACGAACAGCGGCAGCGCGATGCCCACCACCGCCGCGACGCTGAAGCGCGGCGCCGTGAACACCGGCGCCGCCAGCGCCCACTCGACGGCGCCGAAGTTCAGCTGCCCCTTGAAGCCGGCCACCGCCACGCCGGCCAGCAGCACGCCGGGCACGGCGTAGCGCGGCCACAGCCGCCGCCCCAGCAGGTAGGCCAGCAGCATGGTGAACACCAGCGCGAACTCGCGCTGCATCGCGGCGAAGGCGTCGAAGGCGAAGCGCGCCAGCACGCCGGCCAGCAGCGCCGCGGCCAGCGACTGCGGGATGCGGTTCATCACCCGCGCGAACCAGCCGCTGGCGCCGGCCACGACGATCAGCGCAGCGCAGACGAGGAAGGCCCCGACCGCCTCGGCCATGCCCAGCCCGGCGCCGGCGATGGCCAGCAGCGCCGCGCCGGGCGTCGACCAGGCGGTGAGCACCGGCTGCCGGTACCACAGGCTCAGGCCCAGGCTGGTGGCGCCCATGCCCAGGCCCAGCGCCCAGATCCACGAGGCCGTCTGCGCCGGCGTCGCGCCGAAGGCCGCCGCCGCCTGGAACACGATCACCACCGAACTGGTGAAGCCCACCAGCACGGCGACCAAGCCGGCGACGACGGCGGATAGCGGCAGGCCCTTGGCGTTCAGCATCGCGCGGAGGATACGGGCGCAGCCGGCCGCGGCAGGGCACGGCCTTGCGGCGCGCCGCTCCCTACAATCCGCCGCGATGCTGCCGGAACATCAGTTCATCCTCACGCTGTCCTGCCGCGACGCCAAGGGCATCGTCCACGCCGTCTCGGGCCTGCTCTACCAGGCCGGCTGCAACATCATCGACTCGCAGCAGTTCGGCGACCTCGAGGGCGACGACGCCACCGGCCTGTTCTTCATGCGCGTGCACTTCGCCGCGCCGCCCAAGCTGGCCGACGCCGGCACGCTGGACGCGCTGTTCGAGCACACCGCGCAGCAGTACGGCATGCAGGTGCGCTTCCATGCGCTGGCGGCGCGCCAGCGCGTGCTGCTGATGGTCAGCCAGCATGGCCATTGCCTGAACGACCTGCTGTTCCGCTGGCAGAGCGGCACGCTGCCGGTGGACATCCCGGCCATCGTCAGCAACCACCGCCGCTTCGAGCCGCTGGCGGCCAGCTACGGCATCGCCTTCCACCACCTGCCGCTGGCCGCCGGCGCGCCCGACGAGGCCAAGCGCGAGCAGGAGGCGCAGGTCGAGGCCCTGCTCGCGCGCGAGCGCATCGACCTGGTGGTGCTGGCGCGCTACATGCAGATCCTCAGCCCCCAGCTGTGCGCTGCGCTGCAAGGCCGCGCGATCAACATCCACCACAGCTTTCTGCCCAGCTTCAAGGGCGCGCGGCCCTACCACCAGGCGCATGCGCGCGGCGTCAAGCTGATCGGCGCCACCGCCCACTACGTCACCGCCGACCTCGACGAGGGGCCGATCATCGAGCAGGACGTGCAGCGCGTGGACCACAGCCTGTCGGCCGAGGACTTCGTCGCCGCGGGCCGCGACGTCGAATGCCTGGTGCTGGCGCGCGCCGTGCGCTGGCATGCCGAGCACCGCGTGCTGCTCAACGGCCACAAGACCGTGGTCTTCCGCTAGGGCCTGTTAACGCTATGCGTGGACTCGCGTGACTCAGCAAACAGCGGCCAGCAAGGCGTGCGGCGCTGCGCAGGCTGGACGCCTGCGCAAGCCGCGCAACACCGCTGGCCGCTGTTTGCTGAGATCACCCTTCGGGCCGCACCCTGGCGGGCCGCAGGGCGTTGTTGCTCACTCGTTGTGTGCCGAAGGCACACCGCCTCGCTCGCGCCTAGCCCTGCGGCCCGCCAGGGTGCGGCGCGAGCCCTCGCATAGCGTTAACAGGCCCTAGCCGGCAGCCGTCCATGCCCGTCGCCCGCCCCGGCCCGACCGCCGCCGACCCCGACGAACTCGAGGCCGCGTTCTACGAGGCGCTGCGCCATGGCGACCTGGAGCGGCTGATGAGCCTGTGGGCCGACGACGACGCCGTGCTGTGCGTGCACCCCGGTGGCCCGCGCCACGTGGGCCCGGCGGCGGTGCGCGCCGCCTTCGCCGCGGTCTTCGAGCGCGGTGGCATCCCGGTGGAGATCGAGCAGGTGCAGCGGCTGCAGGGCCCGGGCTGCGAGCTGCACCACCTGGTCGAACGCATCACCGTGCCTGGCGACAAGGGCCCGGTCACCGCCTGGGTGCTGGCCAGCAACCTGTACCTGCGCACGCCGCAGGGCTGGCGGCTGGCGGCGCACCATGCCAGCCCGGGGCTGGCCGAGCCGCCCCGCGACGCCGGGCGCGACCTCGGGCCGGCGACGCTGCACTGATGTCGGCGCTGGACGCGGGGCCGGCGCCGCTGCCGTCCACCGACCGGGCCGCGCCCAGCTTCCGCGCGCCCTGGTGGCTGCCCGGCGGCAACCTGCAAACCATCTGGGCGGCGCGCCTGGCGCGGCGCCACGTCGATGCGGCGCCGCAGTGGCGGCGCGAGCGCTGGGACACGCCCGACGGCGACTTCGTCGACGTCGACCACCTGCTGCACAGCCCGGGCACACCGCCGCCGGCGCAGCACCTGGTGCTGTTCCACGGCCTGGAAGGCAACCGCGACAGCGCCTACGTGCAAGCCTTTGCCAGCGCGGCGCGCGCGCGGGGCTGGGGCTTCAGCATGCCGCTGTTCCGCGGCTGCTCGGGCGAGCTGAACCGCGCGCCTCGCGCCTACCACTCGGGCGACCACGCGGAGATCGCCTGGATGCTGCAGCGGCTGCGCGCCGCGTCGGCCGCGCCGCTGCTGGTGGCCGGCGTCAGCCTGGGCGGCAATGCCCTGCTGCGCTGGGCCCAGGAGGCCGGCACGGCGGCGCGCGACACCGCCGCGGCGGTGGCCGCCCTGTGCTCGCCGCTGGACCTGGCCGCCGCCGGCGCGGCCATCGACCGCGGCTTCAACCGCCTGGTCTATGCGCGCATGTTCCTCTCCAGCATGGTGCCCAAGGCGCTGGCCAAGTGGGACCAGCACCCGGGCCTGTTCGACCGCGAGCGGGTTCGCGCAGCGCGCACGCTGCGCCAGTTCGACGACGCCTTCACCGCCCCGGTGCACGGCTTTGCCGGCGTCGACGACTACTGGCACCGCGCCTCGGCGGCCCCGCACCTGCACCGCCTGCGCCTGCCGGCACTGCTGCTCAACAGTGCCAACGACCCCTTCGTGCCGGTGGCCTCCTTGCCCACGTCGGCGCCGCCCAACGTGACGATCTGGCGCCCGCGCCACGGCGGGCATGTGGGTTTCCCGGCCGGCGGATTCCCGGGGCGGGTGACGGCGATGCCGGTGCGGGTTTGCGAATGGCTCGCAGCGCACGCCGGTTGAGGCTCGCCAAGGGCGGCGCGCGGGGCTAAGGTCGGTTCATGGACGCCATCGTCGAAGCCGCGCTGAAGAAGTGGCCCAAGGTGCCACACTGCCATGGCTGGCTGGCGCTGGACGCGCGCGGCGACTGGTACATGCGCGACGAGCGCATCCAGGCCGCCGGTGCGTTCCCGCAACCCAAGGGCAGCCGCATCGAGCACGAGCAGCTCAAGGCCTTCATCGCCCGCAACTACGCCGCCGACGAGCAGGGTGCCTGGTTCTTCCAGAACGGCCCGCAGCGGGTGTACGTCGAACTCGAGGCCGCGCCCTGGGTCTGGCGCGTGGGCGACGCCGCGCCCTGGCCGCTGCGCGCCCACACCGGCGCCGAGGCCGGCGCGCTGCAGGGCTGCTGGCTGGACGAGCAGGGGCGGCTGTTTGCGCATACCGCACTCGGCTTCGGGCTGGTGCACAGCCTGGACATGCTGGCCGCGGCGGCAGCCATCGAGGCCGGCGCGTGGCAGCCGGGCGAACTGCCCTTTGCGCAGATGCCGGCGCGCTTCGGCTACCAGCTGCGGCCGCAGCCGGCGCCGCGCTGAAGCCGGCGGGCGGGCAAAAGAAAAGCCGCCCCGGTGGGCGGCTCTCCGAGGCCACCGCCTTGCGGCGGCGCCGGGGCCTTACTTGGAAGCCGCGGCAGCCGGTGCCGGCACCGCCGGCTCGGCGAACTTGCCACCGGCCGAGTTGGCCAGGTGCACCACCGCGCGCGCGATCTCAAGGTCGCTGAAGTCACCGCCGCCCTGGGCCGCCATCGCGCCCTTGCCCTTCAGCACCGCGTTCAGCAAGGCCTCGTAGCCGGTCTTCAGCCGCGGCGCCCAGGCGGCGGCGTCGGCGAACTTGGGCGCGCCGGCCGCACCGGTGGCGTGGCAGGCGGCGCACTGCGCGGCGTAGACCTGCTCGCCGGTCTTCAGCGCCGAGGTGTCGCTGGCGTCGCGGATCTCGACGCGGGCCACCGGCTGGATGCGCTGCAGGGTGGCCTCGGCCGTCATCGCGTCGCTGCCGGCGCCGGTGCGGCTGCTCTGGTCGACGCAGTTGGTGAGCAGGATGATCAGCACCACCGGCACCACGAAGGACGCGATGACCGCCACCATCAGCTGCTTGGGCGTCTTGATCGGGCCCTCGTGCACTTCGTGCTCGGCAGTCTGGGCTTGATCGTGCGAATCGCTCATCGGGGTCCTCGGCTGGGCAACGGGCCCCGCTGCGCATCTGCGCCCGCGCGGCGCCGATTCACTGGGGGCAAAACCGCGCGATTATAGATGGGGGTGCCTGGCGCGACCGGGCCTGGCCGCGGCGGCGAGCGGGGCCGCCGCGGACCGGGCGCTAGAATGGCGCCCCCGCCAGCGACCGTGGTGAAGTGGATATCATGCGGCCCTCCGAAGGCCGCGTCGCAAGTTCGATTCTTGCCGGTCGCGCCAGCCTCGCTGGGCGCTCACAGTCCCCGCGTCAGGATGGCGCCGTGGCGCGCCGCCCCGGCGCGCGCCGCCAGGTCCTGAGCGCGATGACCCTGCCCGCCCACGCTCCCTCGTACTACGCGCACTCGGCCCACCCGGCGCCGCCACGGCCGCCGCTGGCCGGCGCGCACGAGGCCGACGTCTGCATCGTCGGCGCCGGCTACACCGGCCTGTCCACCGGCATCGCGCTGGCCGAGGCCGGCCTGCGCGTGTTGGTGCTGGAGGCGGCGCGCGTGGGCTGGGGTGCGTCGGGCCGCAACGGCGGCCAGATCGTGCACAGCTACTCGCGCGACATCGACGTCATCGAGCGCCAGCATGGCCGCGCCGTGGCCGAGCCGCTGGCGCGGATGATGTTCGAGGGCGCGGCCATCATCCGCGAGCGCGTGGCGAAGTACGGCATCGCCTGCGACCTGAAGGACGGCGGCGTCTACGCCGCGATCAGGCCGCACAAGGTGTCCGGCCTGGTGCACCACAAGACCTTGTGGGAGCGCTGGGGCCACCCGGGGCTGCAGCTGCTGGACACGCGCGAGGGCGTGCGCCGCATCGTCGGCAGCGAGCGCTACAGCGCCGTGCTGGTCGACCCCACGGGCGGCCACTTCCACCCGCTGAACCTGGCGCTGGGCGAGGCCGCAGCCCTGGAACGCCTGGGCGGCCGCATCCACGAAGGCAGCGCGGTGACGCGCATAGACCGCGGCGATCCGGCCACGGTGCACACCGCCCGGGGCCACGTGCGCGCGCGCTTCGTCGTCGTCGCCTGCAATGCCTACCTCGGCCCGCTGGAGCCGGCGCTGGCGGCCAAGAGCATGCCCTGCGGCACCCAGGTCATCGCCACCGAGCCGCTGGGTGACCAGGCCGCTGAGCTGCTGCCCGGCGACCACTGCGTCGAGGACAACAACTTCCTGCTCGACTACTTCCGCCTGTCGGCCGACCGGCGGCTGATCTACGGCGGCGGCGTGATCTACGGTGCGCGCGACCCGGCGCATGTGCAGGCCCTGGTGCGGCCCAAGATGCTCAGGACCTTCCCGCAGCTGGCCGGCGTGAAGATCGAGTTCGGCTGGACGGGCAACTTCCTGCTCACGCTGTCGCGCCTGCCCCAGGTCGGGCGGCTGGCGCCCAACATCTACTACTCGCAGGGCTGCTCGGGCCATGGCGTGACCTTCACCCATCTGATCGGCCGCGTGCTCGGCGAGGCCATCCGTGGCCAGGCCGAGCGCTTCGACGCCTTCGCGCGGCTGCCGCACCTGCCCTTCCCCGGCGGGCGGCTGCTGCGCGTGCCCTTCACCGCGCTGGGCGCCGCCTGGTACGCCTTGCGCGACCGGCTGGGCGTCTAGGCGCGCCGGCTGCGCCGGCTACAGATCCAGCACCAGCCGCGGCGAGCAGGCGCGCGACACGCAGGGCGTGAAGCAGTCACCGGCAGCGCGTTCGCCGTCCTCCAGGTACTGGTCGCGGTGCAGCGGCGTGCCCTCCAGCACGCGCGTCACGCAGGTGCCGCACACGCCCTGCTCGCAGGAGCTCATCAGCTCGACCCCGGCGTCGGCCAGCGCGCGCAGCACGCTGACGCCGGCGGGCACCGCCACCACGCGGCCGCCGCGGCCCAGCTGCACCTCGAAGGCCTGGTCCGCTTCGTCGTTCGCGACTTCGCCGGGCACCGCGCCGAAGCGCTCGACATGCACCAACGCGTCGGGCCAGCCGCCGGCGCGCGCCGCCGCCAGCGCCGCGGCGATGAAGCCCGCCGGCCCGCAGACGTAGACATGCAGCCCGGGCTGCGGCGTGGCCAGCAGCGCCGGCAGGTTCAGCGTGCCGGCCGCCGGGTCGCCGCCGTCGTGGTGCCAGTGCACGCGGCCGGCGAAGACCGGCGCCGACAGCGTGTCGACGAAGGGCGTGCGCGCCGCGCTGCGGGTGGCGTGGTGCAGCTCGAAGCGCTGGCCGCGCGCGGCCAGCGCCTGCGCCATGGCCAGCAGCGGCGTGATGCCGATGCCGCCAGCCAGCAGCAGGTGGTGCGCGGCGCCGTCCGCCAGCGGGAACAGGTTGCGCGGCACGCCGGCGCGCAGCACCGCGCCGGCCGCCACCACGTCGTGCAGCGCGCGCGAACCGCCGCGGCCGGCGGCCTCGCGCTGCGCGGCGATGCGCCAGGTGGCGCCGGGCTGCTGCGCGCCGCACAGCGAGTAGCTGCGCACCAGCCCGGGCGCGACCTCCAGCTCGATGTGCGCACCCGGCGTCCAGGCGGGCAGCGGCGCGCCGCCGGCATCGGCGAACTCGAAGCCGACGATGTCCTGGGCGAGCACCTGACGCGACACCAGGCGCAGCTGCAGCGGCAGCGCCGCATCGGCCGCGCGCGGCTGGGCGCCCAGGTCCATCACGGCGTTCACCGCGCCCTCCTCAGGCCGCACAGGGCAGCGCGCCGGCGGCGGCCACCGGCTGCGCCGGCGTCGCGGCGGTGCCGTCGCGCTCGGCCTGCAGCCAGCGGTCGATCAGCTTGCGTGCCTGCACGCCACCGGCATCGATGTTGAGCTTGAGCAGCTCGCGGCCCGGGTGGGCCAGCAGGTTGGCCTGCTGGCGCTCGAGCATCTCGCGGTCCTCGGCGAAGATGCGGCCCTGGCCCTCGCGGATGCGCGCGGTGAGCGCCGCGTCCTGCACCTGGAAGCCACGCGCCATGCCCCAGAAGTACCAGATGCTGGTCTCGGTCTCGGGGGTGATGAAGTCGACCACCAGCGCCGAGGCGCGCGCCTCGGCCGGCGCGTCGGGCCCGCCGCGGCCGGCCAGCGCCACGCCCACCTCGATCATCACGTGGCTGGGCGGCGTGAAGCGGCAGACCTGCCAGCGGTCCACCGGCTGGTCGTCGGGCAGGCCGTTGGCGCGCAACGCGTCGGCCCAGAACGGCGGCGCCTGCACGCCGTGCATCAGGCGCCGCGTGACCACCTCGTCGCCCTGGACCTGCGTGATCGGCGCCGCCTCGTCGATCTCGCGCTGGCCGATGCTGTCGGCATGCACATAGGTCTCGTGCGTCAGGTCCATCAGGTTGTCGACCATCAGCCGGTAGTCGCAGGCGATGTGGTACAGCCCGCCGCCATAGGCCCAGCCGGGGTCCGACGCCCAGGGCAGCGCCGGCAGCTTGGCGGCGTCGGCCTGCGCCGCCTCGCCGGGCCAGACCCAGACGAAGCCGGCATGCTCGACGACCGGAAACCGGCGGATGGCCGGGAAGCCGCGCACGCGCTGCCCGGGCATGGCCAGGGTGCGGCCGTCGGATCCCATCTGCAGCCCGTGGTAACCACAGACCAGGCGGCCGTCGACCACCCGGCCCAGCGACAGCGGCGCGCCGCGGTGCGGGCACCAGTCCTCCAGCGCCGCCGGCCTGCCATCGCCGCTGCGGTAGAACACCATCGCTTCGCCACAGATGCGGCGACCCAGCGGCCGCTCGCCGATCTCGTCGGGTGTGGCCGCCACGTACCAGGCGTTCTTGGGGAACATCGCGGGCCTCCGTCGCGGCCGACGGGCCGCATAATTGGATCCAATTATGGCCAAGAGTTTGACTTTTGATCAACTGGAACTCGATACTGGATCCATTTCAGCCGGGTTCGTCGCCGGTGCCGACGAGCGGCCGGGCTCCGGCGCGGCCGTCGTCGCCAGCCTGCGCCGGCTGATCATCGAGGGCCGCTTCGCCGCCGGCGAGCGGCTGGCCGAGACCGCCGTGGCCGACGCGCTGGGCGTGTCGCGCACGCCGGTGCGCATCGCCTTCCGCACGCTGGCGCAGGAAGGGCTGCTGGAGAGCGCCGGCAAGCGCGGCTTCGTCGTGCGCGCCTTCTCGGCGACCGACGTGCAGTGCGCCGTCGAGGTGCGCGGCGTGCTCGAGGGCCTGGCGGCGCGGCGCATCGCCGAGCGCGGCCTGCCGGCGGCGCTCGCCGCCGAGCTGCAGGCCTGCCTGGCCGAGGGCCGCGCGCTGCTGGCGCCCGGCCGGCTGGCGCCCGACGGCCTGGCCGCGTGGGCGCGCATCAACCACCGCTTCCATGCGGCGCTGGTGGGCGCCGCCGACAGCCGCGTGATCGCCGACGCCATCGCCCGCAACGACCACCTGCCCTTCGCCTCGGCCGACTCCATCGTGGCCGACGACGACGCGCCCGAGCGCGAGTACCAGCGCCTGTCGCTGGCGCAGGCCCAGCACGAGCTGGTGGTGGACGCGCTGCGCCACGGCGAGTCGGCACGCGCCGAGGGGCTGATGCGCGAGCACGCCTACATCGGCCTGCGCTACGGGCCGCTGTGGGCCGAGCTGGCGCCGGCGGCGGGCGCCGCGGATGCCCCGACCGCCACGGCGCGGGCGGCGCGCGGGCCGGCGCCGTCCGCAGCCAAGGCCAGACGTGGCAAGGGCCCGGCCTTGCCGGACCGACGCGCAGCGGCGCCATCGGCCGAAGGGCCCCCGCGTGGCCCTGGGGGTGCCAAGCGCTAGCGAGCCTGGCGGCCCACTCAGCCGACGAACAGCAGCGCCGGGCTCTCCAGCAGGCGCTTCACGGACTGCACGAAGCTGGCCGCGTCATGGCCGTCGACCACGCGGTGGTCGAACGAGGACGACAGGTTCATCGTCAGCCGCGGCACCGCCGCACCGCGGTGCCAGGCGACGCGCTCGACGATGCGGTTGACGGCGACGATGGCCACCTCGGGGCGGTTGATCACCGGGGTCGAGACCACGCCGCCCAGCGCGCCCAGGCTGCTGATGGTGATGGTGGAGCCGGTCAGCTCGTCGCGCGTGGCGCGGCCGGTGCGCGCCTGCTGCGCCAGCCGCGCGACCTCGGCCGCGGTGGCCCAGGGGTCCAGCGCCTCGGCGTGGCGCAGCACCGGCACCATCAGGCCATGCTCGGTCTGCGTGGCCACGCCCAGGTGCACGGCGTCGTGGCGCGTCACCACGCCGGCCTCGTCGTCGAAGCGGGCGTTGATCTGCGGGAAGGCGGGCAGCGCCAGCACCATCGCCCGCGCCAGCAGCGGCAGCAACGTGAGCTTGCCGCGCGTGGCCGCCCAGCGTTCGTTCAGCTGGCCGCGCAGCGCCTCGAGCTCGGTGACGTCGATCTCCTCCACGTAGCTGAAGTGCGGGATGCGGCGCTTGGCCTCCTGCATCTGCATCGCGATGCGGCGGCGCAGGCCGATGACCTTGACCGGGTGTTCGCCGTCGCGGCGCTGCAGCGCGGTGGCCAGGGCCACCACCGGCGCCGCCGCCGCGGCGCCCGCCGCGGCGCGGCGCGGGCGGCCGGCGGCCACATGCGCATCCAGGTCCGCCTGCACGATGCGGCCGGCCGGGCCGCTGGCGCGCACATCCTGCAGCGCGATGCCCAGCTCCCAGGCGCGGCGGCGCACCGCGGGCGAGGCGATCGGGCGGTCGCTGGCCTCGGGCGCGCCGCCTGCGGCGGCGCGCGACGCCACTGGCGCAAGCGACGGGGCCGGCGCCGGAACGGCCGCCGAGGCCGCTGCGGATGACGGGGCCGGTGCAGTCGCGGGGGCAGGAGCCCGGGCCGGCGCAGGCGCAGGGGCGGGCGCAGGGGCCGCCGCCGGGCGCGCCGCGGGCTGCGCGCCTTCGGGCGCCAGCCGGATCAACTCGGCGCCCACTGCCATCACCTGGCCCACCTCGCCACCGAGCGCGAGCACGCGCCCGGCCAGCGGCGACGGGATCTCGACGGTGGCCTTGTCGGTCATCACGTCGGCCAGCACCTGGTCCTCGGCCACCTGTTCGCCGGGCTGCACATGCCAGGCCACCAGCTCGACCTCGGCGATGCCCTCGCCCAGGTCGGGCACCTTGATCACATGGGTGTCGCTGCTCATCGCGGGCCTCAGGGTTCCATCGTGCGGCGCAGCGCCGCCGCGACCCGGTCGGGGCCGGGGAAGTAGGCCCATTCCTGGGCATGCGGGTAGGGCGTGTCCCAGCCGGTGACGCGCTCGATGGGCGCCTCCAGGTGGTAGAAGCAGTGCTCCTGCACCAGGGCCGACAGTTCGGCGCCGAAGCCGCTGGTGCGCGTGGCCTCGTGCACGATCACGCAGCGCCGCGTCTTCTTCACCGAGTCGACCACCGTCTTCAGGTCCATCGGCCAGATGCTGCGCAGGTCGATGATCTCGGCGTCTATGCCGCTCTCGGCGGCCGCCGCCTCGCTGACGAAGACCATGGTGCCGTAGGCCAGCACGGTGACGTCGCGCCCGCGGCGGAACACCGCCGCCGAGTCCAGCGGCACCGTGTAGTGGCCCTCGGGCACCTCGGCCAGCGCATGCTGCGACCAGGGCACCACCGGCCGCTCGTGGTGGCCGTCGAAGGGGCCGTTGTACAGGCGCTTGGGCTCGAGAAAGATCACCGGGTCCTCGTTCTCGATGGCGGCGATGAGCAGGCCCTTGGCGTCGTAGGGGTTGCTGGGCATCACCGTGCGCAGCCCGCAGACATGCGTGAACAGCGCCTCGGGGCTCTGGCTGTGCGTCTGCCCGCCGTAGATGCCGCCGCCGCAGGGCATGCGGATCACCAGCGGGCAGGCGAAGTCGCCGGCCGAGCGGTGGCGCAGCCGGGCCGCCTCGCTGACGATCTGGTCGCTGGCCGGATAGAAGTAGTCGGCGAACTGCACCTCGACCACCGGGCGCAGGCCGTAGGCGGCCATGCCGATGGCGGTGCCGACGATGCCGCCCTCGCTGATCGGCGCGTCGAACACGCGCGTGCGCCCATGCCTGGCCTGCAGCCCCTCGGTGCAGCGGAACACGCCGCCGAAGTAACCCACGTCCTGGCCGTAGACCACCACCCGCCGGTCGCGCTCCAGCATCACGTCCATCGCCGAGCGCAGCGCCTGGATCATCGTCATCTTGGGCATGGTTTGGTCCTAGCCTCCCAGCAGCTGGCGGCGCTGCTCCTGCAGGTGGGCCGGCATCTCTTTGTAGACGTCGTCGAACATCGCCGCGGCGCTGGCCAGGTGGCCGTCGGCCAGCGAGCCATGGCGCTCGGCTTCCTTCTGCGCCGCCGCCACCTCGGCCTGGCACTCGGCCACCGCGGCCTCGTGCTCGGCCTGGCTCCAGGCGCCGCGAAGCTCGAGGTGCTGGCGCAGCCGCGCCACCGGGTCGCCCAGCGGGAAGCGGCTGGCGTCGTCGGCCGGGCGGTAGCGGCTGGGGTCGTCGCTGGTGCTGTGCGCGCCGGCGCGGTAGGTGATCCACTCGATCAGCGTCGGGCCCAGGTTGGCGCGCGCCCGCGCCGCCGCCCAGCGCGTGGCCGCCAGCGCGGCCAGGAAGTCGTTGCCGTCGACGCGCAGCGACGCGATGCCGCAGCCCACGCCGCGCTGCGCGAAGGTCGTGCCCTCGCCGCCGGCGATGGCCTGGAAGCTGGAGATCGCCCACTGGTTGTTGACCACGTTGAGGATCACCGGCGCGCGGTAGACATGGGCGAAGGTCAGCGCGGTGTGGAAGTCGCTCTCGGCGGTGGCGCCGTCGCCGATCCAGGCCGAGGCGATGCGCGTGTCCTGGGCGATCGCCGAGCCCATCGCCCAGCCCACCGCCTGCACGAACTGCGTGGCCAGGTTGCCGCTGATGCTGAAGAAGCCGGCGCGCTGGTACGAGTACATCACCGGCAGCTGGCGGCCGCGCAGCGGGTCGCGCTCGTTGCTCATCAGCTGGCAGATCAGCTCGACCAGGGGGATGTCGTCGCGCGACAGCAGCAGCCCCTGCTGGCGGTAGGTGGGGAAGCACATGTCGCCGGGCTGGATCGCCAGCGCGTGGGCGCAGGCGATGGCCTCCTCGCCCAGGCACTGCATGTAGAAGCTGATCTTCTTCTGCCGCTGGGCGATGAGCATGCGGGCGTCGAAGGCGCGCGTGCGCAGCATCGCGCGCAGGCCCTTGCGCAGCAGCTCGACGGGCTCCTCGCGGGCCCAGGGGCCGACGGCGCGGCCTTCGTCGTCGAGCACGCGGATCAGCGTGGTGGCCAGCCCGGCGGTGTCGGCGGCGGCCACGTCGTGCGGCGGGCAGGGCGCGGCGCCGGCGGGCGCCACCTGCAGGTAGCTGAAGTCGGTGGCGCAGCCCGGGCGGCCGGTGGGCTCGGGCACGTGCAGCTGCAGCGTGCGCGGCGCCGGCGGGGCCGGCGGCGGGGCGGCGGCTTCGGCAGCGCGGCGCTTGCGTGCGCCGCCCGGCCGCGAGGGCGGGGGCTGGGTGCTCATCGGCTCTCCTGCGCCGCCGCGGTCGTGTCGCGGCGGCCTCGTCGGATGCCCGTGCGGTGCCGGGGTGATGGCACCGCGCCGGGGCGGATGCGGCCAGGGTAACCGAAGCCGGCGGCCGCGTGCATCGGGGCTTGCTTGGCCGCCGCGGCGGGGCCGCGGGGGGCTCAATTCACCAGCTCGGTGCCCGGGTGGAAGGCGTACCAGGCGAACCAGTAGGCCATCAGGCTGGGCAGCGGCCGGCCCTGCGCGTCGCGCACCTCGGCCGAGGCGCCGTCGGCCTGCAGCTCGATGCGCAGCGCGCGCCCGGCCAGGCGGTCCTCGATCACGCCGCGCGCATCGGCGCGGCGGCGCAGCGCGTCCATCGTCCAGGCGCGTGCCTGGCCGTCGAGCACCAGCCCCAGCACCCAGGTCTTGGCCGGCAGCCGCGCGTCGCGCGCCTGCACCTCGAACATCAGGCCGGGGCCGCCGGCGTAGGCGGCGTAGGGGTCGCGCCCGTAGTCGCGCCGGTGGCCGGTGTCGCGGGTCAGCAGCGCGGTGTCGGGGTGGCGCGCGCGCCAGACGCCCCAGCTGGTGTGCAGCAGCGGCAGCTTGGTCAGCCGGCTGCCCTTCAGCGGCCCGGTGACCGCCTGCGCCATGATCTGCGACCACAGCGACTCGGTCTCGCGGTCGTACATCAGCACGTCGCTGTTGTAGAGCAGGCCCGAGACGCCGAAGCGCAGCTCGCGGCCGCCGACGCGGCGCTCGAAGGCCATGCCGGTGCCGCACAGCGGGCACCAGCTGATGAGCAGCGGTTCGCCGGCGACCAGGTCGTTGACCAGCTCGTGCCAGTTCAGGATGGCCACCGGGTAGGCGCGCGCCACGCCGCCATGCTGCAGCCCCAGCACGCGTTCCTCGTCGGCCAGCGCGGCGCCGGCGCCGGGCATGAAGCGCGGCGCGTCGATCGCCGGAATGCCGTCGCGCGGCGGGCCGCCGCGTTCGATCGCTGCCTGGGGCACCAGCGCGCCGGACAGGTCGAAGCCGTTGAGCCGCGTGGCGGCGGTGGCGCGCGGGGCCCAGGGCGACAGCGCCGCCAACGCCCCCGCCCCCGCCACCAGCAACCGGCGCCGGCGTGGCCGCCGGGGCGCGGACGGATGTGGGCGGGGCGGGGTCATCGCAGGGGGCTCCTGCCCGACGGTCGGCCGGCCCTCGCCGGCCTTACAGCGGGGCCGGCGTGCTCAGCCCGGCGCCGTCAGCCGCAGCCGCAGCGGCACCCAGCGTTCCTGGCCGCGCAGCCGCAGCGCGAACCAGGCGGTGGCCGCCACGCAGACTGCCACCGCGACGATCGACGCCTCGGGGCCGAAGCCGCCGCCGGTGAGCCAGGCCGGCGCGTCGGCCGCCAGTTCGAAGGCGAACAGCCCATGCGCCTCGGCCTGCTGGCCCGACACCGGCGCGCCGTAGATGCCGCCCTGGGTGAAATTCCACGCCGCGTGCAGGCCGATCACGAACCACAGGTTGCGCGACCAGGCGTAGGCCAGCGCCAGCATCACGCCGGCCTCGAGCGCGATGGCCACGCTGCTCCAGGTCGTGGCGCCCGGGTTGCCGGCATGCGACAGGCCGAACAGCGCCGCCGACAGCAGCACCGCGCCAAACGTGCCGACGCTGCCCTCGAGCACCCGGAACAACACGCCGCGGAACAGCAGCTCCTCGCCGACGCCGGCCACCACCGCCAGCAGCAGCAGCGGGCCCACCGCCGCCTGCGGGTCGCGCCACTGCCAGTCCAGCAGCCCGAGCAGCGCGAACCCGGCCAGCACCGCGGTGAACAGCGCAAAACCCGTCAAGGCGCCACGGCCCAGCCAGCGCCCGGCCCCGCGCAGCGCCAGCTCATCGGGCCAACGCCGCTCGAGCCCCCGCACCAGCAGCGCGTACACCACCAGCAGCGTCGCGCACGCGGCCAGGGTCAGCGCCCAGTCCACCGGCGCCGAGTACGCGAACAGCGCACCTTTGGCGTACTCGTGGTGGAACGCCAGCGTCAGGCCCAGCCCGAGCAGCAGCGGGAAGCCGAGCAGCAGCAGTCGAACCGGCGCCGCGCGGCGCAGCACATCCAGGAAACGTCGCATCGAAGAAGAGGGGAGCAGCCTGAGGCGGCGCGCGAGTGTACGCAGCCTCACGGCGCCCTCACAGCGGCCCCGCGGCGGGCCGCCGCGGCCTGGATGCGAGGCGTCGCGGGGCTAGACCGGGCCGTCGTATTCGCCGCGCGCCGGGTAGCTCTTGTCGATGGCGAAGTCGATGGCGGCGAGCAGCTCGTCGAAGTGCGGCCGCGCGAAGGGCATGGTCTGCACGGCGCCGTAGTACAGCGTGGCGTCGGGGCGCAGCAGGAACAGCCCGGGTTCGCTGAACAGCGCCGGCTCCTCGACGCCTGTCGAGGTCTTGCCGCGCGAGGTGCTGATGTACAGGCCCCAGCTGCGCGCCACCGCCAGCGGCAGCGAGTGGCCGACGCGCAGCGCCGGTGTCTTCAGCTTGTCGGCGAAGGCGCGGGCACGCTCGGCGTCGTCGCTGGAGGCCAGCAGCACGGAGACGCCGCGGCGCTCGAACTCGGGCAGCAGCCGCGCCAGCTCCAGCGCGTACTTCAGGCAGATCGGGCAGTGCAGGCCCCGGTAGAACACCAGCATCGTGAACTGCGCCGGGTGCTCGGCGGCCAGCGAGAACGGGCCATGGTCCAGGGTAGGCACTTCCAGTGCAGGGGCGGGGCGGCGGGGCATCAGCATGGTCGGGTCCTCGGTTCGGGTCTGCGGGTCGGGCCGGGCGGTCGGCCCGGCAAGGCCGTTCTAACATCGCGCGCCGGCTAGCCGACGCGGCGCGCAGGCTCTAGAGTCGGGCCACAACGAGAACGCCAAGGAAGCCCGATGCAACGTGTCGCCAACTGGACCGCCTGGATCGTCGCCATCCTGGCCGGTGTGCTGGCGGTGCTGAACTGGGGCACGCTGATGGCGCCGGCCTCCATCGACCTGCTGCTGCTGCGCGTCGAGGCGCCGCTGGGCGCACTGCTGATCGCGCTGTGCGCCGTGATGGCCCTGCTGTTCTTCGTCGCCACGCTGCGCAACCAGGTCGGCGCCCTGCTCGAGACGCGCAAGCTGCTGAAGGAAGTGCAGCGCCTGCAGGGCCTGGCCGACCAGGCCGAGGCCTCGCGCATCGCCGCACTGCAGCAGGTGATGCAGGCCGAGTTCCGCAAGCTCGACGAACGGCTGGCCGCACTGCAGCGGCCCGTCCTGCCGCCGCCCGCACCCTGAGGGATTCGTCGCTGCCGGCAGGCGCCAGCGGGCGCAGGCTGGCCGCCCCGCACCGATGAGGAAGGTGCCGCAGGCCGTACGTTAGGAGCACGGCATGGGATTGGCTGCCTGGATTGGACGCCTGGCGATGGGGCCCTTCGGCCGCGCTCTGCCGGCGATGGGCGACACCGAGCGCGCGGCGCTGGAGGCCGGCAGCGTCGGCTTCGAGGGCCGGCTGTTCGCCGGCCAGCCCGACTTCGACGCGCTGGTGGCCATGGGCCCCAACCGGCTGCGCGACGACGAGCGCCACTTCATCGAGCACACCGTGGCCGAGCTGGTGGCGATGCTGGACGACCACGCCATCGAGCAGGCGCGCGACCTGCCGCCCGAGGTCTGGGCCTACCTGCGCGAACACCGCTTCTTCGGCATGATCATCCCGCCCGAGCATGGCGGGCTGGGCTTCGGCCACTACGCCCATGCCTGTGTGGTGACGCGGCTGGCGACGGTCAACGTGGCCGCGGCGGTGACGGTGATGGTGCCCAACTCGCTGGGCCCGGCCGAGCTGCTGCTGCACTACGGTACCGAGGCGCAGCGCCGGCACTACCTGCCGCGGCTGGCGCGTGGCGAGGATCTGCCCTGCTTCGCGCTGACCTCGCCCTACGCCGGCAGCGACGCCGCCGCCATCCCCGACCGCGGCCTGCTGTGCGAGCGCGAGATCGACGGCCGGCGGGTGCGCGGCTTCAGCGTCACCTTCGACAAGCGCTACATCACGCTGGCGCCGGTGGCCACCGTGGTCGGGCTGGCCTTCCAGGCCAACGACCCGTCGCGGCCCGAAGGGCAGCAGGATCTGGGCATCACCTGCGCCCTGCTGCCGGTGCCCACCGAAGGCATGCAGACCGGTCGCCGCCACCACCCGATGGACTCGGCCTTCATGAACGGGCCGGTGCGCGGCCAGGACGTGTTCGTGCCCATGGACTGGATCATCGGCGGCGAGGCCATGGTCGGCCAGGGCTGGCGCATGCTGATGGAGAGCCTGGCCGCCGGCCGCGCGATCTCGCTGCCGGCGCTGGGCGCGGCGCTGCAGCAGACGGCGCTGACCGTGGTCACCGGCTACGGCCGCATCCGCGAGCAGTTCGGGCTGCCGATCGGCAAGTTCCACGCCATCGCCGCGCTGACGGCGCGCATGGCCGCCGAGCTCTACGCCAGCGACGCCGCGCGCCGCTACACCGCCGCGGCGCTGGACGCCGGCGAGCGTCCCAGCGTGGCCAGCGCCATCCTCAAGGTGCAGCTCACCGAGGCCGGCCGCCGCGCGATCAACGACGGCATGGACATCCTGGGGGGCAAGGCCATCATCAGCGGGCCGCGCAACCTGCTCGGCGTGGCCTACCGCCACGCGCCCATTGCCATCACCGTCGAGGGCGCGAACATCCTGACCCGCGCGCTGATCGTGTTCGGCCAGGGCGCCGTGCGCTGCCACCCGCAGGTGCAGGCCGAGATGGCGGCGGTGCAGGCGCGCGACGAAGCGGCGCTGGGCGCGGCGCTGCTGGGCCATGCCGGCCATGTGCTGCGCAACCTCTGGGCCTGCCTGACGCATGCGCCACTGCGCGGCCGGCCACCGCCGGGGCTGGAGGGCGAGGCGCGGCGCATCGCGCAGGTCTCGGCGCAGTTCGCGCTCACCGCCGACCTGGCCATGGGCCTGCTCGGGGGCAAGCTCAAGCGCATGGAGCTGCTGTCGGCGCGCCTCGGTGACGTGCTGGCCCACCTGTACCTGGCCAGCGCCGTGCTGTGGCGCTACGCGCACGACGCCGACGAGCGCCTGCTGCCACTGGCCCGCGCCGCGGTGCGCATCCCGCTGGACCGCGCCGCCGGCGCGCTGCGCGAGATCCACGCCAACCTGCCGTCGCGGCTGCTGCGGCGCATCTCGCCGCTGCTGCTGCGCGGCTCGCGCTACCTGGCGCCGATGCGCGACGCCAACCTGCTGGCGCTGGCCGAGCAGCTGCGCGAGGACCCGGCGCTGCTGCAGCGCCTGTGCCCCGACGTCGGCCAGCCTTCAAGCGGCGGACTGCACGACCTGCAGACGGCGCTGGACCTGGCGCTGCCGGTGCTCGAGGAACTGCCGCAGCTCAACGCGGCGCTGCGCCGCAGCGAGTCGCTGGAGCAAGCCGCCGCCGCCTCGCGCGACCCGCAGGCGGCGCTGGCCTACCTGCGCGCCGCCGACCGCGTGATCCAGGTCGACGACTACGCCCCCGGGGAGCGCTGAGCCTCGGGTGCGGGCGGCGTCGGCGGCGACGGCGGCACGGCAAAGAGCAGTGCCGCCAGCTCGCCGTACATCGGCCGCGTGACCATGCGCGCCACGCCGCTGGCCAGCAGCGCGCAGGCCATCAGGCTGAGCACCATCGCGTGGCCGGCCACCATCTCCATCACGATGATGAAGGCGGTGATGGGGCCCTGCGTGGTCGCGGCCAGGAAGCCGACCATGCCCAGCGCGATCAGCGGGATGGCCGCCTCGCCCGCCACGCCGGCCAGCAGGGCCACGTCGTGGCCGATGCCGGCGCCTATGGCCAGCGAGGGCGCGAACACGCCGGCGGGCACGCCGCTCCAGGCCGACAGCCAGGTGGCGCAGAACTTCAGCAGCGTGTAGACCACCGGCAGCTCGGCCTGGCCCTCCAGCAGCGCACGCGTGGGCGCATAGCCGGCGCCGGCGGTGGTGCCGCCGGTGGCCAGGCCGATCAGCGCCACCGCCAGGCCGCAGGCCGCGGCAAAGCGCAGCGGGTGCGCGGCGCGCCAGCGCTGCAGCCTGCTGGCGCCGCCGCGCGCCGACTCGATCAGCAGCCGCGAGAACAAGCCGCCGGCCAGCCCGCACACCAGCGCCACCAGCAGGCCCGGCGCCAACAGGCCCCAGGACAGGGTCTGCACCGTCAGCGTGCCGAAGTAGGTGACGTTGCCGAACACCGCCACCGCCACCAGGCCGGCCAGCACGATGGCGGTGATCACCAGCGCGCTGTGCGACGCACTGCGCCGCCGCGACAGCTGTTCCAGCGCGAAGATCACCCCGCCCAGCGGCGTGTTGAAGGCCGCGGCGATGCCCGCCGCCGCGCCGGCCACCATCAGGTCGTGGCCGTCGATGGGGCTGTCCTTGCTGAGCCAGCGCCGGGCATGGTGCATCACGCCGGCGCCCACCTGCACCGTCGGGCCCTCGCGGCCTATCGACAGCCCGGCCAGCAGCCCGCCCGACACGGCGCCGACCTTGAACAGCGCCAGCCGCAACGACACCAGCGCCCCGCGCCGCTGCGGCGGCAGGGTGTCGTCGAGCGCGCGCACCACCTGCGGGATGCCCGAGCCGCCGGCGCCGGGCATCCAGCGCCGCGTCGCCCACAGCAGCGCCACCGTCAGCGCCGGCGTCCACAGCAGCGCCAGCCAGGCGCCATGTGGCAGCGCGCTGCGGCCATGGGCGAACAACTCGCTGGCGCCCTCGGCCAGCAGCGTGAAGCCGACCACCACCAGGCCGGTGGCCGCGGCGTAGGCCAGCACCACGGCGCGGTCGAACCAGGGCCGGCCCTGGGCCAGCTCGTCGCGCAGGTGGCGCCAGAAATCGGGGCTGTGCTCGCTCACTGCAGGGGCAAAGCAGGTGGCATGCCCGATTGTCGGCGCCGCGATGGCCCGCGTGCCCGGCCGCGCGCCCGCATTGACAAGATTGCAACAAATGTTTATCCTCGGTGCCACGGGACAGTGCCCCCGGCCCGGTGCCGCCCCCCCTGCGCAGCGGACCCAGGCTGCAGAGCCGGGAGCCCGGGCGCGACGGCGAGGACGCCGGCGCGCGCCTCCGGGCCGGCTGCCTGGCGCACGGCGGCAGCCTGTCGGCCCCCGCTGTTGCGGCCGCCGAGGCCCGCGCCAAGTGGCGCCCGGCCTGCCGTGCTCGGGCAGCGCCGGATGCATCCCGGCTTGCACAGGCCTAGCATGTGCAGCAGCCGAAGGTGTCCGTTCCCGTGCCCGCCGGCGGCGTCCGCGCCGCCTTTGCGCCCCGTGGCGCGGTGCCTCCGGTGCCGCGCCGGCATTCACCGATCCCGAACCGACCACCGAGGAGTGAACCGATGTTCAGCACGCGCGACAAGCATGCGCCGACGCACCCGGAGCGCGGCGCCGACGACCGGCCGGCGCGCCGCCCTGCCCCGCCGCTGAAGGACCTGGTCCTGGGCTACGTGGCTGGCGAGCAACGGCTGGAGCCTGCCGAGCAGGCCGCGCTGGCGCGCTGGATACGCGCCTGGCTGGACCAGGACCCGCAGCGCGTCTTCGTGATGGCGGAATGCAGCCAGGTCGGCGCCGGCGAGCGCGCCGACCGCCTGCGTGCCATGCGCGACACCATCCAGTCGCTGGGCGTGCCGCGCGAGAACATCAAGTACACCGAGGTCGTGGTCGATGCGCCAGCCGCCGAGCAGGCGCGCCATGCGGCACGCGAGTTGCTGTGGCTGAAGTCGGTCGACGCGATGGCGGCCGAGTTGTTCGTGCGTCCGGTCGAGGCGTACTTCGCCGGCCACCGGGCGCACTGAGCCGCCCCCCGGCGCCGGCCCCACCCTGCAGAAGGAGACCCCGCATGTACAAGAAGATCATGGTCATCGCCGACGACGGGCCGGTGGCCCGCAGCGCGGTCCACGAGGGCCTGCAACTGGCACGCGCGCATGGCGCCGAGGCGCTGGTGTTCCATGTGCTGCCCAACTACGTGGTGCCGGTGGCCGATGCCCCGCCCATGGTCTACCTGTCGCCCGAGCAGCACCGCAAGGACGTCGAGCGCCTGGCCGACCGTGTGCTGGCCGAGGCCGCCGAGGAGGCCGCCCGCCTGGGCGTGGCCAGCCAGGGCGCGGTGGGCAGCGGCGCCGATGCCGCCGAGTGCATCGCGCGGGCCGCCAGCGAGCGCGGCTGCGACCTGATCGTGATCGGCTCGCATGGCCGCACCGCGCTGCAGAGGCTGATCTTCGGCAGCGTGGTGACGCGCCTGATCACGCTGGCCACCGTGCCGGTGCTGGTGTGCAAGCGCAGCGAGGCGCATGACGAGGCGGCCGCCGGTGCCGCGGCCGGCGCCGCCCAGCGCGGCACGGCCAAGCCCCCGTCGGCCGACGCACGCTGACACGGCACGGCCGCGCTGACAGCGGAGGCGGGCTCGCGGCGGCGCGGGCCGCGGGCCACAATCGCGCCGCCTCGCCCACCTGAGCATCCGGCCCATGGACCTGTCCTTCCTCGCCAACTACGGCTTCCTGCCGCAGGGCTGGCCGCCGCCGAACAACCTGATGGTGTTCGGGGTGCTGCTGGCCTTCGGCACGCTGGGGGGCATGCTGTCGGCGCGCATGCGCTGGCTGCCGACCATCACCGGCTTCATGGCACTGGGGCTGCTGATCGGGCCCAGCGGCCTGGGGCTGCTCTCGCAGGAGGCGCTGTCGGGCGCGCGCGTGCTCGTCGACATCGCGCTGGGGCTGATCCTGTTCAAGCTCGGCGCCACGCTGCACCCGTGGGAGGTGGTGCGCAACCGCGCGCTGGTCGTCACCAGCCTGGTCGAGAGCTTCGCCACCTTCGGCGCCATCCTCGGCCTGACGCTGTGGCTGGGCATGACGCCGGTGGTGGCGGTGCTGGCCGCGGCCATCGCGGTGTCCTCGTCGCCGGCGGTGCTGATCCACGTCGCCCACGAACTGCACGCCGAGGGCCCGACGGTCGACGCCGCCGAGGCGCTGGTGGCGATGAACAACGTGCTGGCCTTCGTGCTGTTCTCGCTGGCGCTGCCGCTGGCGCTGCGCGAGGAGAAGATGGACTTCGCGACGGCGCTGGCGCTGCCCGCCTACCAGATGCTGGGCGCGATCGCGGTGGCGATGGCGGTGGCCTGGGTGGTGACGCGCATCGCGCGGCTGATCCGCAAGGACGAACTGCATTTCCGCTTCGCGATGGTCGTCGGCGCGGTGATGCTGGCGCTGGGCCTGGCCGCGGCGCTGAAGGTGTCCAGCCTGTTCGCGGCACTGTCGCTGGGCATCGCCTGCCGCTGGATGGAGGGCCGCTCGCGGCTGACGCGGGTCGAGTTCGGCGGCGGCGCCGACCTGTTCTTCATCATCCTGTTCGCCTTCGCCGGCGCCAACCTGCACCTGCACGAACTGGTCGAGTACTGGTGGGTGGCACTGCTGTTCGTCGCCGCGCGCTCGCTGGCCAAGCTGGCCACGGTGTACGGCTGCGGCCTGATCTACGGCTACCCGCACAAGCGCGCCTTCGCCAGCGGCCTGCTGTTGATCCCGATGGCCGGGCTGGCCATCGGCCTGGTGCAGACCACGCACGACCTGATGCCCGCGGTGGGCGGCCAGCTGGCGACCATCGTGCTGGCCGCGGTGGCGGTGTTCGAGACCATAGGCCCGCCGATTGCCGCCTACGCACTGCGCCTGTCGGGTGACGCCGGCACCGCCGCGCCGGCGGCCAACGAGGATGGCGCACCGATCGCCGCCGCGCCCCCGGCACCGGGGAACGGCTGATGGACTGGAGCAGCCTGGGCCTGGACCCCGATCTGCTGACCAAGCCGCTGTTCAAGCTGGGCAGCGGCGGCATCAGCATCGGCAGCGTGCTGGCGGCGCTGGCCTTCGTCATCGGCATCTGGTGGTTCGCCAGCCTGCTCGAGCGCAGCGTGCACCGGCTCACCCGGCGCTATGCCGACGAGCCTTGGAAGAACGCGCGCATCCACATGCTGGCGCGGCTGCTGCGCTACTTCGTCTGGGTCGTCGGCACGCTGCTCGGCCTCAACTACATCGGCATCGACCTGACCAGCATCGCGCTGCTGGGCAGCGCGCTGGCGGTGGGCCTGGGCTTCGGCCTGCAGAACGTCTTCAGCAACTTCGTCTCGGGCATCATCATCCTGCTCGAGCGCAGCCTGAAGGTGGGCGACTTCGTCGACCTGCAGTCGGGCGTGCGTGGCCACGTGCAGGAGATCGCGATGCGCTACACGCGCATCACCACCAACGATGCGATGGACATCCTGGTGCCGAACTCCGAGTTCATCAACGGCCGCGTCTCGAACTGGACGCTGGACGAGAGCTACCGCCGCATGCGCATTCCCTTCGGCGTGGCCTACGGCACGCCCAAGGAACTGGTGCGCGAAGCCGGCATCGCCGCCGCCGCACAGGTGCCCGGCATCATGGAGGCCGGACGCATGCGCAGCAACGTCTGGCTGGTGGGCTACGGCGACAGCGCGGTGAACTACGAGCTCATCGTCTGGGCCGACCGCGACCTGACCACCCACCCGGCGTCGACGCATGCCAAGCTGATGTGGGCGCTGGACGACGAGCTGGCCAGGCGCAAGATCGAGATCCCGTTCCCGCAGCGCGACCTGCACATCCGCTCGGGCACGCTGGCGGTGCGCATGCAGGGCCGCGACGGCGACAGCGACGCGAAGCCGGCCGGCGCGGCCGGCGACGACGCTGCCCCGCCGCCCCCGGCGCCATCGCCGTCCTGAGCCGGCGCGGCCACCGGCGGCGCGGCGCGGCGCCTACAGCGCGTAGCGCGTCACCAGCCCGTAGCTGAGCCCGGCCCAGAGGATCACGAACAGCGGCGTGCCGACGCGCACGAAGTCGCCGAAGCGGTAGCCGCCGGCGTTCATCACCAGCAGGTTGGTCTGGTAGCCCATGGGCGTGAGGTAACACAGGTTGCAGCCGAACAGCACGGCCAGCACGAAGGGCTCGGGCGGCACCCCCAGCGTGCGCGCCAGCTCGATGCCCAACGGCGTGCCGATGGCGGCGGCGGCATTGTTCGAGACGAAGTTGGTCAGCAGCCCCATCAGCGCCATCAGCAGCGCCAGCACCCAGCCCGGCGTGAGCGCCTGCGACAGCTGCGCCAACCCCTGTGCCAGCCAGGCGGTGGCGCCGGTGAGCTCGAGCGCGTCGCCCAGCGCCAAGCTGGCGGCGACGAGCAGGATCACCTTCACCGACAGCGACTGCGTCACGTCCTGCCACGACAGGCAGCGCGTGCCCAGCAGCGCAATCACCCCGCCCAGCGCGGCCAGCGCGATGGGCACCGTCTTGGTCGCGGCGAGCAAGACCACCACCGCCATCACCGCCAGCGCGATCCAGGCCTTGTCCTGGCGCGGCAGCGTGAAGCGCGCATCGAGCAGCAGCCCGATGCCGTCGCGCTGGGCCGAGGCCACCGCGGCGTCGGGGCCCTGCAGCAGCAGGATGTCGCCGGGGCCGACCAGCCGGTCGGCCAGCCCGTCGCGCTGCCAGCCGTCGTCCTGCTGGCGCGAGCGCAGCCCGACGACGACCACGCCGTAGCGCTCGGCGATGCGCTCGCCGCGCACCGTGCGCCCGGCCAGCGGCGACTCGGGCGTGACGATCAGCTGCGCCACCACCGATTCCTTGGGTGCCGGCTCCGCCTCGCGCTCGGGGCCGCTGGCCGTGCTGGGCGCGGCGCCGGCCTCGTCGACGTCGTGCAGCTTGGTGCGCAGCGTGGCCTCGAAGTCCTTCAGGTTGGTCGCCGTGTCCTGCACCAGCAGCCGGTCGCCCTCGCGCAGCTTCAGCGACGGCAGCCGCGCCAGCGAGCGCCCGTTGCGGCGCAGGTCCAGCACGCGCATGCGGCGGCCGGTGGCGGCAAACACCTCGCGCAACGCGCGGCCGTCCAGCCAGCCGCCGCGCTCGACGGTGAACTCGGCGTCGAAGACCTGCGCCACCAGCGCCTCCTGCGGCGCCTTCACATGCGCCAGCAACCGCGGCGCCACCAGCCACAGGTACAGCAGTGCCGGCCCCGCCGCCGCAGCGACCAGGCCGTAGAAGTCGAAGATGTTGAACGGCCCCACACCCAGCGACGCGGCGATGGCCACCACGATCAGGTTGGTCGAGGTGCCGATGGTGGTGGCCATGCCGCCGATCAGCACCGCGTAGTTCATCGGCAGCAGCATGGTGCCGGCCGGCACCGCGGCGCGCGCCGCGGCGGCGATGATCAGCGGGATCAGCAGCACCACCACCGGGGTGTCGTTGATCAGCCCGCTGACGCCGGCCGCGCCGGCCAGCACCGCCAGCAGCGCCAGCCGCGGCGCGGTGCTGACCAGGGCCGCCAGCCGCCGCGCCGCCGGCTCCAGCGCGCCGGTGACCACCAGCGCCTGGCCGATCACCATCAGCGAGCAGATCGCCACCAGCGCCGGGTGGCCGAAACCGGCGAAGAAGCGTCCGGGATCGACGCTGCCGGCCGCGGTCTGCAGCGGAAACAGCGTGAAGACCAGCGGCAGCACCGCCAGCACGCCGACGCTGACGGTGGCGATGGGCAGGCGGTCCCAGATGAACACCGCGAACACGGCGGCGGCAAACAGCAGCATGGCCAGGCCATGCGCGGACAGGACGAGAGGGGCGGCCTGGGCGGCGGCGTTCATCGGGCCCTCCGGGGCGGGGTTCGGCGGGGCCCCGGGCTCATCCCAGCGCCTCCGCGGCAGCCACGATACTGGCTGCGGCCGGGTCGTCCAGCGCCGGCAGCACCGCCAGCCCTGCAGCGTCGGCCAGCGCGTGCGCGTGCAGGGCGTTGCGCATCGCCCTGCGCGCACCGGCACGGCCGCAGAACAGCAGCTGGTCGCCCTGCTGCAGCGGCAGGTCGGGCCCGGGCCGCAGCAGCCGTTCGCTGCGCGCGGCGCCGCCCTTGCCCGCCTCGGGCGGCTGTTGGCGCAGCAGCAGCAAGGGCAGCGCCGCCAGCGGCGTGGCGCTGCCATCGGCACGCGTGAGCAGCCGGCGCGGCGTCACCGCCTCGCCGCGCCGCAGCGCATGGCAGGCCGCCGGGGCGGCATCCGGCCGGATCTCGATCGACCAGCTCTCGACGATGGCGTCGCCGCAGGTCTCGCGCATCGCCGCCAGCAGCGCCGCGGCCCAGGGCTCGGCCTCGTCGCGCGCACGTCGCAGGAAGTCGGTGAGCAGCGGCGCGCGGATGCTGCGCAGCACCTCGGCGGCGATCACGTAGCCGCTGAGCATCAGCAGGTCGGCCGGCGCGGCCTGGAACACCGGCGCGTTGCGGCGCTGCGTCTCGCGCGCGACGATGAACAGCGCCTTGTTCAGCCCACGCGCGGCCAGCACGATGGCCAGGTTGTCGATGTCGACCTCGGTGCCGGCCACCAGCGCGTCGGCCTCGGCGACGCCGGCCTCGCGCAGTACGCCAGGGTCGGTGGGGTCGCCGCGCAGGCTGTTGCCGGCGTCGCAGCTGTCGTCCAGCTCGGGGGCGATGACGAAGGCCTGGATGTCCAGTCGCTCGAGCTGGCGGCGCAGGGTGCGCGTGAACAGCCCGAAGCCGCACAGCAGCCAGCGCCCGCGCGGCAGCCGGGGCGGCTCGTTCATCGCGGTGCCGCGCTGCGTGGTCAGGCTCTCGTAGATCACGTGCAGGCTGGGCGTGCGGATGGCCAGCGCCACCCGCTCGGCGAAGGTGTCGTGCGGGTTGATGATGGGGTCGGCGCCGGCGGCGGCCAGGCGCGCATGGGCAGCGTGGCTGCGCGCCGCGCCGATGACCGGCAGACCCGGCGCCAGCAGCCGTGCCGTCAGCGCGATCTTGGTGTTGGCGAAGTCGTCGCCGGTCAGCGCGATGACGCCGGCGCACTGCGGGTGCGTCAAGCCGGCCATCAGCAGGCAGCGCGGGTTGGTCGCGTCGCCCTGCAGGGCCGGCACGGCCTGCTCCAGTTCCTCGACCTCGACGGCCTCGACGCGGCCCGCGTCCTGGTCCAGCACCACCAGCCGCACGCCGTCCTCGACCAGCTCGCGCGCGACGCGGGTGCCGGCATCGTCGTAGCCGCAGACCAGCCAGAAGGGCTCACGCAGCCGGCGCACCGCGCGCACCACGGCGCCCTCGCGCACGATGCGGCGGAACAGCGGATCCTGCAGCACGCTGAACAGCGCGCCGATGGCGTACAGCCAGGCGATCACGGTGCCGTAGATGGCCCCGGTGGCCCACAGGCGCTGGGCGTCGCTGAAGGGGTACGGGATCTCGCCCAGGCCGATGGTGGTGCCCAGGAAGCTGACGAAGTAGAAGGCGTGCAGGAAGCTCATGCGCCAGGGCTGGCCGTCGGGCGTGCTGCCCGGCACCAGCGTGAAGCCCAGCACCGCCACCGCGTAGACGACGATCAGCGTCGCCAGCGGCAGCCGCAGCCGCCGCAGCAGGATGAAGATGCCGTTGCGCGGCGCGATGATGGGGGTCAAGCGCGGCCTTCTCGTCGCGTGGCTGGCCCGGGTGCGCGCTGCGGCGCTCAGCGGCGCAGGCCCGCCATCTCGACCACCAGCAGCACCACCGAGACGAGGTTGGCCACGGCGGCGCCGATCGCCAGCGAGACCACGGTGGCGCTCTCGTGCGGCCCCAGCACCGCGCCGCCCTGCGCGTACCAGCCCCAGGCGGCGGCGGCGGCGATCAGCTGCAGGTCCGACACCAGGCTGGTGGCCAGCATGGTCGAGCCCAGCGCCGAGCGGTCGCCGAACTTCATCACCGTCGCCAGCAGGCTCACCACCAGCGCGGCGAACAGCTCGACGACGTTGTGCTGGCGGATGTCGGCGATGTCGCCGGCGACGAAGCCGACGTTGAGCGTCAGCGCCAGCACGATGACGAAGGCGAACAGCACGCGGTCTATGCTCATGGCGGGGTGGCCCGGCGCAGCGGGCCCGTGACGGGCGATGCGGGGAGTCTAGGGCGCGGGCGCGGGTTGCCGCAGCCACGCCGAGGGGCTGGCGCGCGCCAGACCCGCCTGGCGGGCGGGCTGCGGATAGGGGCAAATACAATCCGCCGCGCCAGTTCAGGAGCCCCGCCCATGCCGCGCAAGCCGTCCACCATCGCCGCCACAAGCCCCGCCAAAGGCGCCGACACGCCGCGCACCGGTTCCGGCGCCGGCAGGGGCAACGGCAAACCGGCGCCCGGGACGGCCGCTGCGTCCGTGGCGGCCAAGCGATCGCCGCGCGGCCCGGCAGCGGCCGAGGCCGGCGCCGACCAGGCCACGACGCGCGTGCTGCGCCAGTTCCGGCTGGTGTTCAACGCCGTGAAGACGCATTTCCAGCAGGTCGAGAAGCGCGCCGGCGTGGGTGGCGCGCAGCTGTGGGCGCTGTCGGTGATCCGCCAGCAGCCGGGCATCGGCATGAACGGCCTGGCCGCGGCGCTGGACGTGCGCCAGCCCACCGCCAGCAACCTGGTGCGCTCGCTGCTGGCCCAGGGCCTGGTGGAGGTGCGCCGCGAAGGCAGCGACCGCCGTGCCGTGCAGCTGTACCTGTTGCCCGAGGCACGCGCCGTGCTGCGCAAGGCGCCGGGCCCGTTCACCGGCGTGCTGCCGCAGGCGCTGGCGGCGCTGGACGCGGCCACGCTGGAGCGGCTGGAGGCCGACCTGACCGAACTCATCCGCGTGCTGGCCCCCGACGCCAGCGCCGCCAGGGTGCCGCTGGCTCAGCTCTAGGGTTCCCCGACAGCGCACAGGCGGGCGCGGCCCGCGCAGATCCGGCTCTGCCGGTCGGCGCGGAGCCCCCTCGGGGGGTGGCGGAGGCGCGCAGCGCCGGAGCCTGGGGGCCCGCCCGCGCAGATCCGGCTCTGCCGGTCGGCGCGGAGCCCCCTCGGGGGGTGGCGGAGGCGCGCAGCGCCGGAGCCTGGGGGCCCCTCCCTACCGGTACACCAGCGCGGCGCGCCGATTCGCCGCCCAGGCGTCTTCATCGCGGCCGGCTGCGGCGGGCCGCTCCTCACCCCAGCTCAGCGCGTCCATCTGCGGCTCGCGCACCCCATGCACGCGCAGCGCCTGGCGCACCGCTTCGGCCCGGCGCTGGCCCAGCGCCAGGTTGTACTCGGCACTGCCGCGCTCGTCGGCATGGCCCTCGATGCGCACCTGCAGCTGCGGCGCGGCGGCCAGGTAGCGGCCGTGGCGTTCAAGCAGGGCCAGGTCCAAGGCGTCCAGCGTGACCTCGTCGAAGCCGAAGTAGACGACGCGCTGGCGCGACAGCGCATGCGCCGGGTCGCGGTGCGGCGGCAGCGCGGCGGCGTGCTCGGGGCCTGGCGGCACCACGCCCTGCCCGGCGCCGGTGCCGGCCGCCGGCTGCGCCGCGGCCCTGCCGGCGGCCGGCACCGCGGCTGCGCCCTCGGCCTGCGAGACGCCGCCCATCGGCGTGCTGCCACAGGCGGCCAGCAGGACCAACGCACCCAGCAGCGAGCAGGCGCCAGCGGCCGGGCCGGCGGGCTTGGAGACCGGGCGCAGGGCCCTCCGCGAGGCCGGGGTGGACAACAGGGACAGGGGCATGGGGGGATCCGGAAGCGGTGACGGCCCCCACGCTACATTTGTGGCTATTTATCGTCAAGCCGGGACCGGCGTGGCAGCGGCGGCCGGTCGGGCGAAGGCCGGATGCGCGCGTGACGCTGCGCCGGCAGCATGCGACGATGCAGGCGGCGCCGAGCCGCGCAGCCTGCCCTCAGTACCCGCTTCGTCGATGCGTCACCTCACCTCCGCCTTGCGCGCGTTTGCGCTCGCCGCGCTGCTGACCAATGCCTGCGCGCAGGCCTCGCCGCCGGCTCAGGGCCAGGCGGCCACGCCGGCAACGCCCGCCGCCGCCATCCCGCCGGCAGCGGCTGCCGACGCCCTGCGCCTGCCGGTGCCGCGGCCGGTCCGCGCCACCAGCGAGCTGGCCGGGCTGGGCCCGCAACGGCTGGCGCTGGTGATCGGCCTGGGCCGGGTGGGCTTGCAGACGGTGCTGCCGGCGGCGGCGCTTGATGTCGCCGCCGTGGCCCGGCGGCTGCGCGATGGCGGCTACCTGGTGATGCAGCGCGAGGACGTGACCGCCGGCGACCTGCGTGCCGCGCTGGCCGAGTTCCGCCAGCGCCTGCAGCCCGACGGCTACGGCTTCGTCTACGTCACGGCACTGGGGCTGCAGGCCCCCGGGGGCGGCAACCGGCTGCTGACGCGCGACAGCCCGCTGGCCGGCCCCGCCGCCGCCTGGCGCGACGGCGGCGTCGCCTTGGACGAGGTGGTCGACGCGATGGCCGCCACGGGCCGCGGGCCGCGCTGGCTGGTCGTCGACGCGGCCCATGCCCACCCCGCGCTGGCCGCGTTGCAGCAGGCCGGCCTGGCCGCTCCCCAGCTGCCGCCGGGCCTGGCCGCGCTGCTGTCGCGCCAGCCCGGGCAGGCGCGACCACCGGCCGACGCCGCGGCACCGGGCCCCGCCACACCGGGCGCGCCGCCGGTGGCGGCCTCGCCCTTCGCGATGGCCCTGGTGGCGGCGCTGGGCCAGCCGCGCATCGCCGGCGCCGAGGCGCTGGCCCGCGTGAAGGCCGAGCGCGCGCGCGACAGCGGCGGCACCGACGACCCCTGGCTGGGCGGCGTGGCGCGCGACGACGAGTGGGCGGCGGCACGCATCGTCGACAGCCTGCTGCCGCAGACGCCGGAGGAGTTCGCCCGCGATGCCGCCAGCCGCCTGCTGCGCCGCGACGGTGGCGGCGAGCGCCCGGTGTCCGAACTGCTGCAGCAGGCGCAGCCCGCGCCCAGCGCGGCGCCCGCCACGCCACAGGGCACGGCGCAGCCCTTGGACGCCGGCCGCGCGCTGGCCGACGGCGCCGCCCGGCAGGCCACCGAGGCCGCGCTGCGCACGGTGGCTGGCGCGGGCACCGGCGCCGCGACCGTGGCGGCGGTGGCCGCAGCGCCGGCAATGGCGGCGGCCACCCCGGCGACGGCAGCGGCCACGGCCGGCGCGACGACGGTGGCCGGTGCCGCCACCGAGCTGGCGGCCGGCGGGGCGGCTGCAGCCACCCGGGCACTGGCCGGCGGCCAGGCCAACGCCGCCATGGCCCCGGCGGCGCCGATGCAGGCCCTGGTGCGCGCCGCCACCGCGCTGTCGACGCCGAGCGCGCCGGAAACGCGCAGCGCGGCGCCGGCGCCGGCGGTCTTCGCCTCGCCGGCACCCGCACCGGCGCCGGCCACGACGCCCGCGCCCGCACGCCCCGGCGCCGCGGCGCCGCACACCGACGGCCGCACGCTGCGCGCCCCGCAGGGCGGCGAGCGGCCCTTCTACCAGCCGCGCACCAACCGCCACGGCCATGCCGAGGGCGACACCTACACCTACCGCGTGGTCGACACCTGGCGCGGCGAGACCGCGGGCCAGCAGACCCTGGCCGTCGAGGAGGTGCTGCACGACGGCACGATGCTGGCCAATGGCCAGCAGTGGCAGCTGGACGAGCAGGGCCGCACCGTGCGCTGGCGCGACGACGCCGGCAACGAGTCGCGCTTCGAGCCGGTGCAGGCGCTGTGGTGGATGGCGCCGCAGCGTGGCCAGGAGCAGGCGCTGCGCTTCGTCGAGACCTACCGCCGCGCCGATGGCCGCAGCGGCCGCATCGAGTGGAGCGGCTCGGCCGAGGTCGGCCGCCCGCGCCGCATCGAGACGCCGGCCGGCCCCTTCGACGCGCTGCCCATCGAGGCCGAAGGCTGGAAGCACGAGCAGCCCGCCGGCGGCGAGCCGCAGCGGGTTCGCTTCAGCCAGGTCACCTGGTTCGCGCCCCGGCTGGGCCGGCCGGTGCTGGTGGAGATCGTCGAGCGCGACGCCGGCAGCCGGCTGCTGCGGCGCGAGCGCATCGAGCTGCTGCACGCGCAGACCGCGCGCCAGGCGCCATGAGGCCGGCGGTGCGCGCGGCCGCCCGCCTGGCCGCGGTCGCCGTGCTGGCGCTGCTGGCGGCCTGCGCCAGCCGGCCGCCGGCGCCCGCCGACGCCGACCGCCCGGCACGCGACGGCCCGCCGCTGCGGGTGCCGCCCGGCCTGCAGCAGGTCCCCGACGCCGTGCCGCGCATCGAGCCGCAACGCGTCGGCGGGCCGAACAAGCCCTATGAGCAGTTCGGCCGCCGCTACGTGCCGCTCACCGGCGACGTGGAGTACGCCGAGAGCGGCGGCGCGTCCTGGTACGGGCGCAAGTTCCACGGCCTGCCCACCAGCAGCGGCGAGCCCTACGACATGTTCGCAATGACCGCGGCGCACCGCACGCTGCCCATCCCCAGCTACGTGTGGGTGCGCAACCCGGCCAACGGCCGCGAGGTGGTGGTGCGCGTCAACGACCGCGGGCCCTTCGCCGAGGGCCGCGTCATCGACCTCAGCTACACCGCGGCGCTGAAGCTGGGGCTGCTGGGCGGCGTGGCGCCGGTGCAACTGCGGCGCATCACCCATGACGAGATCCGCGCCGGTTGGCGCGGCGCCGCCGCGGCCGAGGCGCCGCGCCCCGTGGCGGCCGGGGCGGGCGCCATGGCGCCGCCGGCCGACGACGCCGTGGCCGGTGAGCTGGCCGGCCCGGCGACGGCGGCGGTCCATGCCGGCGACGGGCCGCCGGCTGCCGGCTGGTGGCTGCAGCTGGGCGCCTTCCGCCAGCGCGATGGGGCGCTGCTGCTGCGCCAGCGCGTGATGGCGGAGGCCGGCATGGGCGTGGCCGTCGCCGACGACGGCAGGTTGCTGCGCGTCTACGCCGGCCCCTATGCCGACCGCGCCGCCGCCGACGCGGCGGCACAGGCCCTGGCCCAGCGCCTGGGCCTGCAGCCGCTGCCCTTGCTGCGCCGCTGAGTGCCGGCGGCGCGGGGGCCCGCGGCGCAGGCCCATCCCTAGGAAGGGCGAGGGCGGGGATTGCCGGCGGCGCGGCGGCGGCCGATCCTGCCCTGCCGCCCGGCCCCTGCCGGGCGGCCGACCGGAGCCGCCGCGATGCCTGCCTCGAAGAACACCCCCACGCCCATCAGCTTCCTGGTCCCCGGCCAGCCGACGGCCAGCCGCAGCGGCGGCGCGGCCACGGCCTCGGGCGGGCTGCCGGGGCGCGTCAAGGCGCATGTGGCGGTGGGTGCGCAGCGCGCCGGGGCCGAGCCGGTGCGCTTGCAGGCGGTGCCCGGCGAGGACGTGGTCGTGCTGCACCTGGCCGGCGGCCCGGCGCTGGTGCTGCACCCCGAAACCGCGCGCGACCTGCTGCGTGGCCAGGGCGAGACCACGCGCAGCCAGGTGCCCGCCGGCACCGACGTGGCCGTGCCCACGCAGCTGCGCTGGCGCGGGCTGGAGCAGACCACGCCGGCGCGCAGCCGCGGCTTCATGGGCCAGGTGCTGCTGCAGGCGGTGGAGCTGCTCACCGGCCTGGCCGCCGACGAGGGTGCCGACCTGGCCGCGTCGGCCATCGTCGCCAAGGTCGACGGCCAGGTGAACGCCGGCGTCTACGCGCTGGAGCCGACAGCGCTGAAGGCGCTGAAGACCCATGGCACGCCGCTGGCCGCGGTGCCGGCCTCGGACGAGCCGATGCTGGTGCTGCTGCACGGCACCTTCGTCGACACCGCCAGCACCTTCGGCAAGCTGTGGGACCTGCACCCGGCGCAGGTGCAGGCGCTGTTCCGCCATTACGGCGGCCGCGTCTACGCGCTGGACCACCCGACGCTGGGCGAGAGCCCGATCCGCAATGCGCTGACCCTGGCCCAGGCCCTGCCCGCCGGCGCGCGCCTGCACCTGGCCACGCATTCGCGCGGCGGGTTGGTGGCCGAGGTGCTGGCGCGCGTCTGCGGCCGCGGCGGGGACCTGGGCGCCGAGGACCTGGCGCCCTTCGCCGGCGCTGCGCTGGCCGGCCAGCGCCAGGACCTGCAGGCGCTGGCGGCCCTGGTGAAGGCGCGCGGCATCCGCGTCGAACGCGTGCTGCGCGTGGCCTGCCCGGCGCGCGGCACGCTGCTGGCCTCGCGCCGGCTCGACGCCTACCTCTCGGTGCTGCGCTGGTCGCTGCAGCTGGCCGGCGCCGTGGTGGCGCCGGTGCTGCTGGACTTCCTGGCCGAGGTGGCGCGCCGCCGCGGCGACCCGACCCGGCTGCCCGGGCTGGCGGCGATGCTGCCCGACAGCCCGCTGGTGCGCTGGATCAACGGCGGCGAGCCGGTGGCCGGCGAGCTGCGCGTGATCGCCGGCGACCTGCAGGGCGACAGCCTGGGCAGCTGGGTCAAGACCCTGCTCACCGACGCCTTCTACTGGACCGACAACGACATCGTCGTGCAGACGCGCTCGATGTATGGCGGCACGCCGCGCCAGCCGGCGCCGGCCGGCGGCGGCGCGCTGTTCCTGCTCGACCAGGGGGGCCGCGTCACCCACTTCAACTACTTCGCCAACGAGCGCACCGTGCAGGCCCTGGTCGAGGGCCTGACGCAGGCGCAACCCTCGGGATTCCGCAGCATCGGGCCGCTGTCCTGGGCCGGTGACGACGCCTCCGGCCTGCGCGCCAAGGCCGAGCGCCCGGCCGACCGGCCGCCGGCGGCGGCGCGGCCGGCGCTGATCCTGCTGCCCGGCATCCTGGGCAGCCACCTGAAGGTGGGCCAGCGCCGCATCTGGCTCAGCCTGCGCCTGGTCGGCGGGCTGAAGAAGCTGGCCTGGCAGGAGGGCCGCGACGACGGCGTCAGCCCCGACGGGCCGCTGGGCATCTACTACGACGACCTGGCCGAGCACCTCGAGGCCAGCCACGAGGTGATCCGCTTCTCGTTCGACTGGCGGCGCCCGATCGAGCAGGAGGCCGAGCGCCTGGCCGACGCCATCGAGCAGGAGCTGGCGCTGCGCGAGGCCTCGCGCCAGCCGGTGCGGCTGCTGGCGCACTCGATGGGCGGCGTGCTGGCGCGCACCGTGCAGATCGTGCGCCCCGAGACCTGGAAGCGCCTGCTGGCACGCAGCGGCGCGCGGCTGCTGATGCTGGGCACGCCCAACGGCGGCTCCTGGGCGCCGATGCAGGTGCTGTCGGGCGACGACGACTTCGGCAACCTGCTGGCCAGCGTGGGCGGGCTGCTCGACGACGAGGGCGCGCGCCAGGTGATGGCCGGCATGCCCGGCTTCCTGCAGCTGCAGGCCGGGCTGCTCGACGACAACCGCCTGGGCCGGGCGGAAACCTGGCGCGAGCTGGCCGGGCGCGACCTGCAGCAGGTGCGCGAGGCCAGCTGGTGGCACCGCAACTGGCTGCAGCCCGACAGCCCGGGGCAGCTCAGCGCCTACGCCTGGGGCCTGCCGACGCAGGCCGTGCTGGACCAGGCCATCGCGCTGCGGCGCAAGCTCGACGCGCAGCGCGACAAGGACCTGCCCCAGTTCGCCGACCGGCTGCTGCTGGTGGTGGGCCAGGCCCGCTACACCCCCGACGGCTGGCGCTGGGGCGACGCCGGGCTGGAGTACCTCAACGCCGTCGACGGCGGCGACGGCCGCGTGCCGCTGGCCAGCGCGCTGTTGCCCGGCGTGCGCACCTGGTCGGCGAAGTCCGACCACGGCAAGCTGCCCGACGTGGCCGGCGACTTCGAGGCCTTCCGCGAGCTGCTCGAGCATGGCGACACCGAGCGCCTGCCGCGCCTGAGCCGCGCCGAGGCCGCGCTGCGCGGCGGCGGCACCGCCGCGGGCGAGCCACCCGCGGCGCCACCGCGGCACGTGGCCTCGCGGCCGGCGCGCGGCCGCCACGCCGGCGGCGTGATGCCCATGCAGGACATGCGCGCGCTGCTGGCGGCGCCGGCCCCCGAGGACCTGCTGCCGCCGCGGCCGGCGGCCGACGGCAGCGCGCTGCAGGTCGAGGTGCACAACGGCGATCTCACCTTCGTCGGCCACCCGCTGGTGCTGGGGCATTACTACTCGACCAAGGTGATCGGCACCGAGGGCGTGGTCGACAAGCGCCTGGGCGGCGCGCTGTCGGCCTCGCTGGCCGCCGGCCTGTACCCGCAGGAGGTGGGCCAGTTCCAGATCTTCATGAACGGCCGCGGCAGCGACGACCCGTGGCGCGCGCCGCGGCCGCGCGCGGCCATCGTCATCGGCCTGGGCGACGAAGGCAAGCTGCGGCCCCGGGACCTGAGCTACGCCGTGCGCCAGGCGGCGCTGGGCTGGCTGCAGCGCCTGGCCGAGGAGGGCGAGTCGGCGGCGGCCGTCGAGCTGGCGGCGACGCTGATCGGCAGCGGCGGCGCCGGCATCGACCCCGGCGAGTCGGCCGCCGCCATTGCCATCGGCGTGCGCGAGGCGGCCGAGATCGCCCGCCGTGGCAACGACGATCGTCTGGCCGCCGCGCGCCGCGCCGGCCGCGAGGGCCAGGCCCAGCTGTGGCCGGTGGTGACGCGGCTGCTGCTCGTCGAGCTGTACCTGGAACGCGCCGCCGACGCCTGGCGTGCGCTGCAGGTGCAGGCCACGGCGTCGCCAGGGCGCTTCGTCGTGGCGCCGGTGGTGGCCAGCGGCACCGGGCCGCTGCGCCGGCAGATCGACAGCACCTACCGCGGCGCCGACTACGACCTGATCATCGCGCTCTCGCCCAAGGACCAGCCCGACCGCATCGACTTCCGCCTCGACACGCGGCGCGCGCGCAGCGAGCTGCGCGCCGTCGTCTCGCAAGGGGCGCTGGTGCGGCAGATGCTGCAGCGCGCCGCGCAGGCCGCCGCCACCGGCGCCGAGGACCGCCAGCTCAGCCGCACCTTGTTCCAGCTGCTGGTGCCGCGCGACATGGAGGCCTACCTGGGCGGCACCGAGCGCATGGTGCTGGAGCTGGACGAGCGCACCGCCCGCGTGCCCTGGGAGCTGCTGGACCCGCCGCCCGAGCGCCGCGCGGGCGGCGACCCGCGGCCCTGGTCGGTGCGCTCGCGCCTGCTGCGCAAGCTGCAGACCGACAGCTTCCGCAGCCTGGTGCGCGACGCCGGCGCCGACGAGCAGGTGCTGGTGATCGGCGAGCCGCTGCTGGTCGACGACAGCTATCCGCCGCTGCCGGCGGCGGTGCACGAGGCGCAGGCCGTGGCGCAGGCGCTGGGCGGCCTGCAGGGCGTGGGCAGCGACCGGCTCAAGCTGGTGCTGCATGCCGAGGCGCTGGCCATCGTCAATGCGCTGTTCGAACGGCCCTGGCGCATCGTGCACATCGCCGGCCATGGCGAGGCCGGCGCCGAGCGCGGCGTGGTGTTGTCGGGCGGCAGCTACCTGGGCCCGCGCGAGATCGAGCAGATGCGCGAGGTGCCCGAGCTGGTGTTCGTCAACTGCTGCCACCTGGCCGACTACACGCAGGCCGCCGGCGCCGCCGCGCCCACGCACGAGCGGCCGCTGGACCGGCCGGCCTTCGCCGCCGGCGTGGCCGACGCGTTGATCAAGGCCGGTGTGCGCTGCGTCGTGGCCGCCGGCTGGGCGGTGGACGATGTGGCGGCGTCGCTGTTTGCCGGCGCCTTCTACCGCGCGCTGCTGGCCGGCCAGCGCTTCATCGATGCGGTGGCGCAGGCGCGCGAGGCGGCCTGGCGCAGCGCCGACCCGGCGCAGGGCGGCAGCGGCAACAACACCTGGGCCGCCTACCAGTGCTACGGCGACCCGGACTGGGTGTTCCGCCGCGGCGTCGGCGACGCGCAGGCGCGCGATCCGGTGCTGGACGAGTACACCAGCGTCTCGTCGCCGCTGGGCCTGGCGCTGGCGCTGGAGAAGCTGGCCGGCGACGCCAAGTACAAGCGGCGCGGCCTGGTCGAGACGCTGGAGCATGTGCGCCACCTCGAGGCGCGCTTCGGCGCGCTGTGGGGCGGCATGGGCGCGGTGGCCGAGGCCCTGGGCCTGGCCTATGCCGAGGCCGGTGCGCTGGCCCAGGCGATCGGCTGGTACGACCGCGCCACCCACGCCAACGACGGCAGCGCGTCGATGAAGGCGCACGAGCAATGGCTGAACCTGCGCGTGCGCGTGGCCGCCACCGCGGCCGCCGACAGCAAGGCCACGGCCGCGGCCCGGGCCGCCCACCGCCGCGAGATCCAGCAGGCCACGCAGCAGCTGGAGGCGCTGGCCGCGCTGCAGCCCACGCTGGAGCGGCACAACCTGGTGGGTTCGGCCTGGAAGCGGCTGGCGATGCTGGAGCGCGGCCACGACGCCCCCGCGATGCGCGCCGCCTGCGCGCACGCCGACGCCGCCTACGCACGCGCCGAAGCGCTGGCGCAGCAGCAGGACTCGCCCGAGCTGTTCTACCCGGTGCTCAACCGCATGGCCTGCGTGCTGGCCAGCCAGGCCCCTGGCGAGGGCCTCGCGCTGGCCGACGAGCTGGTCCAGCGCGCGCGGCTCAGCGCGCAGCGCAAGGTCGCCAGCGACCCCGACTTCTGGAGCGTGGTGGCGCTGATCGAGCTCGACGCGCTGCAGGCTGCCGGCCAGGGCAGCCTGCAGGCGACGCTGGCCAGCGTGCTGGCGCGCGCCGAGGACCTGCACAGCCGCATGCCGGCGCCCAAGAGCTGGGCCTCGGTGTGTGACAGCGCCGAGTTCGCGCTGCGCGCGCGCGCCGCCGCGGCCAAGGGCGCCGAAGCCCGCGCGCTGGCCGACTGGCTGGGCCGGCTGGCCGACTACGCCAAGGGCTGAAGCCGAGGGCCGGCCCCCGGGTCCGGGTCTCCCGGCCCCGGGGCACGCCCCAGGGCCACGAAGGAGCCCTTCGGTCCCTTGGGGGCCGCGAGCGCAGCGAGCTTGGGGGCTCCGTCCTGGGTCCGGGTCCCCCGGCCCGGGGCACGCCCCAAGGCCACGAAGGGGCCCTTCGGTCCCTTGGGGGGCCGCGAGCGCAGGGAGCTTGGGGGTCCGCCCCGGGTCCGGGTCCCCCGGCCCGGGGCACGCCCCCTTGGGGGGCCGCGAGCGCAGCGAGCTTGGGGGCTATCTCCCCCCCGCCACGTCCAGCACCGCGCCGGTGGTGTAGCTCGCGGCATCGGACAGCAGCCACAGCAGCGCCGCGGCCACCTCGTCGGCGCTGCCGGCGCGCTGCATGGGCACCTGCGGCGCCAGGCGCTGCGCGCGGTCGGGCTGCCCGCCGCTGGCATGGATCTCGGTCTCGATGATGCCGGGGCGCACGGCGTTGACGCGCACGCCCTCGGTGGCCAGCTCGCGCGCCAGGCCCAGCGTGAACACGTCGATCGCGCCCTTGGCCGCGGCGTAGTCCAGGTACTGGCCCGGCGCGCCCAGCCGCGCCGCCACCGACGACAGGTTGACGATGGCGCCACCGCTGCCGCCATGGCGCGTGCTCATGCGCCGCACCGCCTCGCGCGCGCACAGCAGGCTGCCCAGCACGTTGATGTCGAACATGCGGCGCAGCCGCGCCAGGTCCATCTCGTCCAGCCGCTGCGCGCGGTCGACCACGCCGGCGTTGTTGGCCAGCCCGGCCAGCGGGCCCCAGCCCTGGGTGCGCAGCGCGTCGATGGCGGCGAACATCGCCAGCACCTGCGCCTCGTCGGCCACGTCGGCCTGCAGCACGGTGGCACGGCGGCCGGCGGCACGCACGGCCTGCGCCACCGCCTGCGCCGCCGCGGCGTCGCGGGTGTAGTTGACGACGACGTCCCAGCCGGCCGCCGCCGCCTGGCGGCACAGCGCCGCGCCGATGCCGCGGCTGCCGCCGGTCACGAGCAAGGTCTTGGTCTGCATGGGCCGATGCTAGGGGCATCGGGCCGCCGCGCAGCAGCCGCGATTGGCGGCGCTTGGGCGCTGCCACCTTGCGTGCAGGCCCCGATGCGGGCGCGCCAGGCACTGGGCTAGAGTCGGTGCGGAACCCAGCCACGACGACGAGGAGACCACACGATGCGACGCCGCCACCTGCTGGCCGCCGGCCCGGCCCTGCTGGCCGCCCCCACCTTGCTGCGTGCCCAGGCGCTGGAGAAGCCCAAGGCCACCATCGCCGTGGGCGGCAAGAACCTGCTGTACTACCTGCCGCTGACCGTGGCCGAGCAGAAGGGCTTCTTCAAGGACGAGGGCCTGGACCTGCAGATCGTCGACTTCGCCGGCGGCGCGCGTGCGCTGCAGGCGGTGGTGGGCGGCAGCGCCGACGTGGTCTCGGGAGCCTTCGAGCACACCGTCAACATGCAGTTCAAAGGCCAGCGCATGCGCGCCTTCGTGCTGCAGGGCCGCGCGCCGCAGATCGTGCTGGCGGTCAGCACCAAGACCATGGCCGGCTACAAGACGGTGGCCGACCTGAAGGGCAAGAAGATCGGCGTCACCGCGCCGGGCAGCAGCACCAACGTGATGGTCAACTTCATCCTGGCCAAGGCCGGGCTGAAGCCGTCCGACGTGTCCATCATCGGCGTCGGTGCAGCCCAAGGTGCGGTGGCGGCGATGCGCGCCGGCCAGATCGACGCCATCAGCAACCTCGACCCGGTGATCACGCTGCTGCAGCGCAGCGGCGACATCCGGATCGTCTCCGACACGCGCAACGTGGCCGAGGCCGAGAAGGTCTTCGGCGGGCCGATGCCGGCCGGCTGCCTGTACGCGCCGCAGGCCTTCCTGGACAAGCACCCCAACACGGCGCAGGCCATGGCCAACGCCATCGTGCGCGCCAACAAGTGGATCCAGCAGGCCGGCCCGGGCGACATCATCAACGCCGTGCCCGAGAGCTTCCTGCTCGGCGACCGCGCCGTCTACATCGACGCCTTCCTGGCCGCCAAGGGCGCGCTCAGCCCCGACGGCATGATCCCCGACAAGGGCGCCGACACCGCGCTGCGCGCGCTGGCCAGCGTCGACGCCGAGATCGGCAAGGCCAAGCTGGACCTGGCGGCGGTGTACACCAACGACTTCGTCAAGAAGGCGAACGCAAAGTACCCCCGCGGATAGAGCCGTGACCGGCGCGCAGATCATCGTCCTGGCCACGCCGGTGTTCCTGGCCTTGATCGCGCTGGAGTTCGCGGTGGGCGTGGCGCGCGGGCGCAACACCTACCGGCTGCCCGACGCGATGGCCAGCATCAGCCTCGGGATCATGAGCCAGGTCACCGGCGTGTTCGGCAAGCTGCTGCGCATCGGCCTGTACACGCTGGCCTTCGAGCATGTGGCGCTGTGGCGGCTGCCCGCCGACAGCCTGTGGGTCTGGGCCTTCGCGCTGCTGGCCTACGACTTCTGCTACTACTGGCTGCACCGCGCCGGCCACCGCGTGGCCGCCTTCTGGGCGGCGCATGTGGTGCACCACCAGAGCGAGGAATACAACCTCAGCACGGCGCTGCGCCAGACCAGCAGCGGCTTCCTGCTGGGCTGGCTGTTCTACCTGCCGATGGCGGTGCTGGGCGTGCCGCCGCTGGTGTTCGCCGTGGTCGCGCTGATCGACCTGCTCTACCAGTACTGGGTGCACACCCAGCAGATCGGCCGCCTGGGCTGGTTCGACCGCTGGTTCTGCAGCCCCAGCAACCACCGCGTGCACCACGCGGTGAACGACCGCTACGTGGACAAGAACTACGGCGGCATCCTGATCGTCTGGGACCGGCTGTTCGGCAGCTTCGAGGAAGAGGACGCCGCCGAACCCTGCGTGTACGGCACACGCGCGCCGCTGCGCAGCCTGGACCCCGTCTGGGCCAACCTGCAGGTCTACAAGGACCTGGTGCTGGACAGCTGGCGCGCACGGCGCTGGGGCGACAAGCTGCGCGTCTGGCTCAGGCCACCGGGCTGGCGGCCGGCCGACGTGGCGGCGCGCTGGCCCAAGCCGGCCTTCGACATCGCCACGGTGCGCCACTACGACCCGCGGCCGTCGGCGGCGGCGCTGTGGGCGGCCGGGGTCCTGTTCGTCGCCACGCTGGGCGCCACCACGCTGTTCCTGTGGAACGCGCACACGCTGGGCCTGGCCCAGCAGGCCGGCGGCGTGGCCGCCATCGTCGCGCTGCTGTGGCTGGTGGGGCGGCTGTGCCAGCCGCGCACGGCAGAATCGGCGGCCGAGCCGCTGCGCGTCGCAGCGCCCTGAATGCGAGGGGCGCGCCGGCATCCGCCCCCCGCCTGGAGTCCCCGCTTGACCCAACCCGCGCTCGAACTGCAGGGCGTCTCCTGCACCTTCGTCGACAAGGACAACCCCGCGCAGCGCTACACCGCGGTGCGCGACGTCACGCTGAGCGTGGGCGCCGGCGAGTTCGTCTCGGTGGTCGGCCCCACCGGCTGCGGCAAGAGCACGCTGCTCAACGTGGCCGCCGGCCTGCTCGAGCCCAGCACCGGCAGCGTGAAGGTGTTCGGCGAGCCGCTCTCTGGCATCAACCGGCGCGCCGGCTACATGTTCCAGGCTGACAGCCTGATGCCCTGGCGCACGGCGCTGGGCAACGTGATGGCCGGGCTGGAGTTCCGCGGTGTGCCGCCGGCCGAGGCCGAGGCGCAGGCCGCGGGCTGGCTCAAGCGCGTCGGCCTGGGCGGCTTCGGCGACCGCTACCCGCACCAGCTCAGCGGCGGCATGCGCAAGCGCACCAGCCTGGCCCAGACGCTGGCGCTGGACCCCGACCTGATCCTGATGGACGAGCCCTTCAGCGCGCTGGACATCCAGACCCGGCAGCTGATGGAGAACGAGGTGCTGGAGATCTGGCAAGGCGCCGAGCGCCGGGCCGCCCCAAGCTCGGCGTGCACCCCCTCGGGGGGCGCGAGCGAAGCGAGCGGGGGGGAGAAGGACCTCGAGCGCCGGGCCGCCCCAAGCTCGGCGCGCACCCCCTCGGAGGGCGCGAGCGAAGCGAGCGGGGGGCTCAGCGGTCGGAAGGGGGTCTTGTTCATCACCCACGATCTCGATGAGGCGATCGCGATGAGCGACCGCGTCGTGGTGCTGTCGGCCGGGCCGGCCAGCCACCCGATCGGCGAGTTCAACATCGACATCCCGCGCCCGCGCGACGTCGCCGAGATCAAGACCACGCCGCGCTTCATCGAGCTGCACGCCGCGATCTGGGCGGTGCTGCGCGAGGAGGTGCTGAAGGGCTACGCCCAGCAGCTGCAGAAAGCCTGACGGGCCGAGGACGAGTGACGATGCGCAAACCCACCGGCTTCACCCTGCGCGCCTGGCAGCTGGCCCTGCTGGCGGCGCTGTTCGGGTTCTGGCACCTGATGACCACGCCCGGGCTGGTGCCGCACTTCATGTTCGACAACGACCGCCAGGCCGCGTTCTTCTTCGGCGAGCCGGTCAAGATCTTCGGGCGCATCTGGAACTGGTTCTTCGTGCAGGCCGACATCTACCGCCACCTGGCGGTGACGCTGGCCGAGACGCTGCTGGCCTTCGGCATCGGCTCGGTGATGGGCCTGCTGGCCGGCATGTGGCTGGCGCTGGCGCCCACGGCCAGCGCCATCCTCGAGCCCTACATCAAGGCCATGAACAGCATGCCGCGCATCATCCTGGCGCCGATCTTCGCCGTCTGGTTCGGCCTGGGCATCGCCAGCAAGGTGGCGCTGGGCGTGACGCTGGTGTTCTTCATCGTCTTCTTCAACGTCTACCAGGGCGTGAAGGAGGTCAGCCCGGTGGTGCTGGCCAACGCACGCATGCTGGGCGCCAGCCAGAAGCAGCTGCTGCGCCACGTGTACCTGCCCAGCGCCACCAGCTGGGTGTTCAGCAGCCTGCACACCAGCGTGGGCCTGGCCTTCGTCGGCGCGGTGGTCGGCGAGTACCTCGGTTCGGCCCAGGGCGTGGGCTACCTGATCCTGCAGGCCGAGGGCACCTTCGACATCAACACCGTGATGGCCGGCATCCTGGTGCTGACCGCCTTCGCGCTGCTGCTGGACGCCGCCGTGGGCCGCATCGAGCGCAAGCTGATGAAGTGGCAGCCCAAGGCCGGCGAGACCGAGAAACTCTGAACTTCACCCCGACCCCGACGACGCGCGATGGCCAAGGACTTTGCCGAGATGGAAGACAGCAACCCCAGCGGCGGGCGTTGCATCCACGATGTCTCAGACCCCGCGCGGCGCATCGTGCTGCAGGGCGGCGCGGCGGCGCTGGCGGCGCTGCTGGGCGGCTGCGCCGTCGGCATGGGCGGTGGCGCAGCGCCGGCGGCGCCGGCGCGCGGCCTGGGCTTCAAGGGCGTGCCGCCGGCCACCGGCGACCGGGTCGTCGTCGCCGAGGGCTACGTGGCGCAGCCGCTGGCGCCCTGGGGCGAGGCGGTGGGCATCGCCGGCGCCATGCCGCCCTGGAAGCCCGATGCCAGCAACACCGCCGCCGAGCAGGCGCTGCAGCTGGGCATGCACCACGACGGCATGCACTTCTTCCCGCTGGCCGGCTCGTCGCGCCGCGGCCTGCTGGTGATCAACCACGAGTACAGCGACGACGGCCTGCTGCACCCCGGCGGCATGAACCCCTGGACCGCCGAGAAGGTGGCCAAGGCACAGGCGGCGCATGGCATCGGCGTGATCGAGGTCGAGCTGGTCGACGGACCGGGGGGCGTCGCGGCCTGGCAGATGGTGCGGCCCAGCCGCTACGCGCGCCGCATCACCGCCACCACGCCCTGCACCGTCGGCGGCCCGGCCGCCGGCCACGCGCTGCTGAAGACCGCCGCCGACCCCGACGGCCGCCGCATCCTGGGCACCTTCAACAACTGCGCCGCCGGCATGACGCCCTGGGGCACCTTCCTGTCGGGCGAGGAGAACTGGGCCGGCTACTTCCAGCCCTCGGACCAGCCCACGGCGCACGAGCGCCGCTGGGGCATCCGCAAGAACCAGTGGTACCGCTGGTTCGACCACGACGAGCGCTTCGACACCGTGCGCCACCCCAACGAGCCCAACCGCCATGGCTGGGTGGTCGAGGTCGACCCCTTCGACCCGACCAGCCCGCCGGTGAAGCGCACGGCGCTGGGCCGCGCCGCGCACGAGGGCGCCTGGGTGGCGATGACGCGCGACGGCCGCGCCGTGGTCTACAGCGGCGAGGACGCGCGCTTCGAGTACCTCTACAAGTTCGTCAGCCGCGACCGCATGAAGCCCGGCGGCGCCAAGGCCAACCGCGAGCTGCTGGACCACGGCACGTTGTACGTGGCGCGCTTCGACGCCGACGGCAGCGGCCGCTGGCTGCCGCTGGTGCATGGCCAGGGCCCGCTGACCAGCGACCAGGGCTTCGCCGACCCCGGCGAGGTGGTGGTCAAGGCGCGCCAGGCCGCCGACCTGCTGGGCGCGACCAGGATGGACCGGCCGGAGTGGGTGGCGATCGACCCGGCCAGCCGCTGGGTCTACTGCACGCTGACCAACAACAGCAACCGCGGCCGCGACGGCCAGCCCGGCCCCGACGCCGCCAACCCGCGCGCGAACAACACCATGGGCCAGATCATCCGCTGGCTCGAGGGCGGCGATGCGCCCGGCGCCGACTTCGACGCCACCACCTTCCGCTGGAACCACCTGCTGCTGGCCGGCGACCCGGCCAACGCGCGCGCCGAGGCCCAGGGCAACATCCGGGGCGACGCCTTCAGCAGCCCCGACACCATCGCCTTCGGCCCGCGCGGGCTGCTGTGGATCGGCACCGACATCAGCGCCAGCGCGCAGAACAAGGGCGAGATGGCTCGGCTGGGCAACAACGCGCTGCTGGCCTGCGACGTGGCCACCGGCGAGGTGCGCCGCTTCCTCGTCGGCCCTGCCGGCTGCGAACTCGCCGGCTGCAGCTTCAGCCCCGACGGCACGACGATGTTCGTCAACATCCAGCATCCCGGCGAGACGCCCAGCGAGCGCAGCGACCCGTCACAGCCGCGGCGCTTCTCGAACTGGCCCGACTACGCGCCCGACGGCCGGCCGCGCAGCGCCACCCTGGCCATACGCCGCAAGGACGGCGGCGTGATAGGAAGTTGAATGTGAGCCCCCAAGCTCGCTGGCGCTCGCTACCCCCAGGGCCACAAAGGGGCCCTTCGGTCCCTAGGGGCCGCTCCGCCTCGGGCCGGCGAAGCCGGTCCCTCGCTCTCTCTCGCCTGAACTGCGGCGTGCGCCGCTTCGGGCCGGCAAAGCCGGTCCCTCGCTCCTTCTCGCCTGAGCCGCGGCGTGCGCCGCTTCGGGCCGGCAAAGCCGGTCCCTCGCTGTGCTTGGAGCCCCCAAGCTCGCTGGCGCTCGCTACCCCCAGGGCCGCGCAGGGGCCCTCCGGTCCCCTGGGGCCGCTCCGCATCGGGCCGGCGAAGCCGGACCCTCGCTGGGGCTGGAGCCCCCAAGCTCGCTTTCGCTCGCTACCCCCCGAGGGGGCCGCTCCGCATCGGGCCGGCGAAGCCGGACCCTCGCTTCTTCTTGACGGGGTCGAGGCGCGTCGGGAGGCGGGACTACTCGGCGACGCAAAGCCGGTCGCGGCCGCCGCGCTTGGCGCGGTACAGGGCCTCGTCGGCGCGCTGCAGCAGCAGTGGCAGCTCGTAGGCCGGCGCGCTGGCCAGGCCGGCGCTGACGGTGACGGTGCAGTCGCTGCCGACGATCGTCACCCAGTCCTGCTCGCCCAGGCGGCGACGCAGGCGTTCGACCACCTCGGCCGCCAGCGCCGGCTCCAGCCCGGGCACGACGACGACGAACTCCTCGCCGCCATAACGCGCCACGATGTCGCCGCCGCGGGTGTTGTCACGCAGCGCGCGCGCCAGCGCCACCAGCACGCGGTCGCCGGCGCCATGCCCCAGCTGGTCGTTGACCTGCTTGAAGTGATCGACGTCGAGCAGCGCCACGGCCAGCGGCGAGCCGTCGCGCGCCGCCGCCGGCAGCAGCTCGGCGCACAAGCGCTCCAGCCGCCGCCGGTTGCCCAGACCGGTGAGCGGGTCGCGCTCGGCGCGCTCGGCCAGCTCGGCGGCCCGCTGCTGGTGCTGCAGCGCGTCCTGGCGCGCCTCGCGCGCCTGCCACAGCGCGCGCGCCGCCTCGGTGCGGGTGACGAACAGCTGCGACTGCGCGCGCAGCTGGGTGGTGGTACGCCGCCGTTCCAGCCTCTCGACGAGGTCGAAGTGGGCCAGCGCCTGCTCGAAGCGCCCCAGCGCGCGGCAGGCCCGGTGCGCCACGTGGCGCGCGCGGATCTCGGTCTGCGGCGGCGCCTCGCCGCCCATCTCCTGCAGCAGGCGCTCGACCAGGGCCAGGGCCTGGGCCGGACGGCCGGCGTACAGCTGGCCCTCGCCCAGCGAGCAGGTGATGCGCCAGCCATGCGCCTTCAGCCCGCGCTGCAGCGCCAGCTCGAAGGCCAGGTCCACCGCCGCCTGCCCGGCGTCGAGCTCGCCCAGGTGCAGCAGCGTCTCGCCGAGGTTGCCGTTGACGGCCACCTCGTAGGTCGGGTCGCGCAGCTGCTGCAGCAGCGCACGCGCCTGCTCGCCGGCGCGGCGGCCGCGTTCGAGCACCGCCTCTTCGTCGGCACGCGGCACGGTGCCCCGCAACAGGTGGAACTCGTTCAACGAGATCGCGCACAGGGCGTTCAGCGCCATCATCAGCGGCCGGTCGGGCGCGTCGGCGCCATGCGCGGCCACCGCGTCGGACAGCAGGCGCACGCTCTGCCAGGCATCGCCCAGCCGGTCGAAGCAGGCGGCCTGCGCAAACGCCGCGCTGAGCGCGGCCCCAGGCTCGTTCAGCGCCAGCGTGGTGCGCTGCAGCTGCTGCGCCGCGTCCAGCGCGACGTCGAAGGCGCCGGTCTCGCAGGCCGCCAGCGTCAACACGCGCAGCAGTTCGTGGCGCTCGGGCAGCAGGTCTTCGTGCTCCAGGCGGCGCAGCAGGCCCGGGGCATGCTTCTGCAGGTCGGCGAAGCGGCCCAGGCGCAGCAGCTGCGAGCAGAGCCAGGCGCCGGCCCGGCCCTCGTCGACCGGGCGCTGCAGGCGCGCCGCCAGTTCCAGGGCCTGCTGGGCGGCATCGGCCGCCACCCGTGGCAGCGCAGGTCCGGACGGGTCGGCCAGCGCGAGGCAGGCGGCCAGGCGCTCGGCGTCGCCGGCTGTGCCGGCCGCCCGGCCCAGGCCGGGGCCGCGCGCGCCGGCGGCGGCGTCCGGCTCGGGCCTGTCGGTGTCCTGGGCTTCCATCTCCGCAGCATCGGCCGTCGGCGCGCCGGCTTGAGTCCCGGCCGGTGACGGCGCCGTGGCGCGGCCCAGGCGCATGCCCGGTTCAGCCCAGACGCCAGACGTCCAGCAGCACGCGGCGCGCCTCGCGCCGCCCGCTGGCCAGCGCCAGGGTCGCATTCAGGTGGGCCCAGGCCGGGGCCCCGGTGGCAAAGCGCATCACCGTGCGGAAGAAGTACTCACTCGCGTCGACGGCCTCGCCACGCGCCAGCCTCGCCATCACCTCGGGCGGGCCATGGCGCAGGCCTTCGCTGCGGATCTCGACCACGGCGCCGTCCGGCGTGCGCAGCAGGTAGTGGGCGGCGATCTCCAGCACGCCGTCGGCCCGGGCCAGTTGCCAGTCGGCGCCGCCGGGCAGGATCTCGCCGGCCAGGCCCGGCCCCCAGGCATGGCCGCCCAGCAGCGGCACACAGCGCCGCTCGCCGCCGGGGGCCGGGCCCACGGTCAGCAGCGCACCGACCTCGACCTCGACATGGGCCAGCCAATGCAGTCCCGGCGGCGCCCCGGCGGGCTGATCGGCGGCACCGGCGCTTGCCGGACGGGCCTGTTCGCTCATCTGGGTTCCTCGCGGTGGCCGCAGCAGGGGCGGCCAGGTGGCGGCGAGGGTAGCAGCGCCGCGGCCCGGCGGTCGGGCTCAGGGCAGGCGCAGCGGCCAGGGCGCCTCGGCGTAGCCGATGCGGATGGTCTGGTCGCTGCCAAAGCCGTGGAACCACATGCGCGCCTTGCCGTTCTCGATCAGCACCGTCGGCGCGATCGGGCCCTTGGCGTCGAACTCGCCGGCACTGCGGCGGACGATGGGCGAGGGGTTGATGTCCCAGGGGCCGTAGGGCGTGCGCGCGCGGGCGAGACCGATGTCGTGCCCGTTCTCGCCGTAAAGGTAGCTCATGAACAGGTAGTACCAGCCGTCGGGGCCGCGGACGATCGAGGCCTCGGCGGCACCGTTCTCGGTCCACGGCAGGTCGGCCTGGGTCAGGATCGGCTCGGGACGCTTGGTCCAGGTGCGGCCATCGCTGGAGGTGGCGGCCAGCAGCGTGACGCCGTAGCCCTTGTCGCAGCGGGTCCAGCAGTGGCCGGTGTAGATCATCACCAGCTGGCCCTCGTGCTCGGTGATGCTGGGGCTGAAGATGGCGTCGTTGTCGTGGCCACCGGGGCTGGGCAGCAGCACCGGTTCGCTGCCATGGCGCTTGAAGTTCAGGCCGTCGGTGGAGGTGGCCAGGCCCAGGTAGGCGGGGAAGGAGTTGACGAAGCCACCCTTGTCCACGTACCCCGAGAAGTACAGCAGCCACTCGCTGCCGCGCTTGTAGAGCAGCGGCGTCTCGTGGGCGTCGTCCCACTCGCCCGGGCGGGTCTGGATCAGCCGGCCGGCCAGGCCGTCGTTGATCGGCGCATCGGCCCAGCTGATGCCGTCGCTCGACCGTGCCTGGCACACCGCGCCGCGCTGGCGCACCGGGTCGAAGCAGTTGTAGACCATGCGCAGCTGGTTGCCTTCGCGCACCACGCTGGCGTCGCCGATCAGGCTGTAGGGGCCGGAGAAGACGGGCTTCAGGCGCTTGGTCCAGGTCGACCAGCCGGGGGTGCTGACCGAGACCGTGCTGACGACGACCGGCTTGGCGCGCGCCTGGGCCTGCGCGTCGATCGGCTCGGCGCCCAGCGCGCTGCGGGTTTCGGCAGGCTCGCCGCCGCCGCCACAGGCGGACAGCAGCAACAGGCCGGCAATGGCGGCGGCGCGCAGCGCGGGAGAACGGTGGGACAGGAGAGTGACGGCAGGGGCCCGCATGAACAGCGCTCGCAGCGAGAACCCGGGCGGGCGGCAGGCCGGCGCGCGGGCAACAGGGGCCGGCCGCGGGCGCAAAGGCCTGCGCGCGACCGGGACGACCGGAGGCGGCCTGGGCCGCTCGATCCATCCGGTTCATCGGTGGCGCAGGCGGGCGACTTGAGCGCAGACGCAAGCAAGTGTGACCGGCTCCCGGTGCGCCGCCCCGTGGCCTGGCGCCGCGGGTGACGCGCATGCTTACACCCTCGCGGGGCCGATCCCCACCCCGGTGCGCCCGAAACCCACCGGCGCACACGCCGCCGAACCGCCCCAAGGCGCAGCGCCGCGCTGCGCTGCGCCGCCGCGCGGTCCTGACGGGCCACCACCCCTAGGTCGGGTGCGCGGGCCGGTTGACCCTTGCGGCCGCATGCGAGACCTTCAGGCGACCGGGTGCTGCGTTGCGCGGGCCCGCGCGTCCACAAGCCCCTTCGCACCATGCTCGAACCCGCCCCCGCCGCCGCATCGACGCTGCCGATGGCCGCGGCCCCGCCGCGCGACACGGCCCTGCGCTGGCTCGGCCACCAGCGCTGGCTGCGCTATGGGCTGCGCAACCGGCTGCTGCGCCGCATGCGCGACCCCGAACGCGCGGCGGCCTCGACCTTCGAGGTGCCCTTTGCCGGCTACGTCTACCCCGGCCGGCTCGACCGCTGGATCGACTGGATCGTCTACTACTACGGCGGCTACGAGCTCGACGAACTGGAGCTGATGCGCGACCTGCTGGCCGCGCGCGACGCTGCCGTCGCGCTGGACAGCGGCGCCAACGTCGGCCACCACACGCTGTACCTGGCCAGCTGCTGCGCCGCGGTGCATGCCTTCGAGCCCTACGCGCCGGTGGCACAGGCGCTGGAGGAGAAGGTCCGCCGCAACGGCCTGACGCATGTGCACCTGCACCGCATCGCGCTGGGCGACGCCGACAGCCGCGCCGAGTTCTATGCGCCGCAGGGCTTCAACACCGGCACCGGCAGCTTCGTCGCCGGCCACGAACAGGCCAACAACCGCGCCGTGGGCCAGCTCGAGATCCGCCACGCCGACGACTACCTGGCCGCACTGGGCCTGCGGCGCGTGGACCTGGTCAAGATCGACGTCGAGGGCTTCGAGCTGTCGGTGCTGCGCGGCCTGCGCGCCAGCCTGCGGCGCTTCCGCCCGCTGCTGATGCTGGAGCTGTCCGACGAGGCCCGCCGCCAGCTGGCGACGCTGGGCGACTTCATGGCCCTGTTCCCGCCCGGCTACGAGGCCCTGCGGGTGCGCAGCCAGCGCAGCCGGCTTGGCGTGTTCGGCCTGCGCGGCTGCGCGCTCGAGCCGCTGCAATGGCACCACCGGCCCTTGCCCGGTGGCTACGTCAACCTGCTGCTGCGGCCGCGGCCGGCCGATGGCTGAGCGCCCGCCTGGCGCCGCAGCCGTGGCCCGGCTGGGCCGCTGGCTGCTGGCCGCCGGCGCCGCATGCACGGCCTGGCTGGCGCTGCCCTTGGCCGCTGCCGCCGACGCCTGGCGCCCCGACATCGCCAGCTGGAGCGCGCTGGGCGGCGAGGCGCGCGCCGGCAGCACGCGCGACGGCGCCTGGTCGCGCGAAGGGCGCGCCGCGCTGGACCTGCGCTACCGCGTCGCCAAGGGCGAAGTCAGCGTGTTCGTGCTGCCGGTGCCCGGTGCCGCGCTGGCCGCGGCCGGCAAGCTGCGCTTCGCCATCCGCGCCAGCCATGCCGGCAGCCTGATGCTGGCGCTGGAGGAACAGGGCGGCGGCCGCTGGACCTATCCGGTCGCACTCAACGCCAACCAGTGGCAGGAGCTGCGCATACCCCTCGCCGAGCTGGTGCTGGCCAGTGGCGGCGATGCCCCGGCCGACGCCAACGGCCGCCTCGACCTGGACCGCGTGCAACGCCTGACCCTGGTCGACGTGGGCGCGATGCTGGCAGCCGGTTCGGCCGACATGATGCGGCTGTTCGACATTCCCGGCGGCGAGCGGCGCCTGGTGCTGGACGACTTGCACTTCGCCGCCGAGGCGCCGGCGGCCGCGCGCGGCGCCGCCGCGCTGGACGGCTTCGGCGACGCGCCGCCGCCGTGGTCGGTGTTCGGCGCCGAACGCGTGTCGAGCACCGCCGAGGCGCCGCTGCGCGGCCCCGGCCTGGCCATCGACTACCGCAAGAAGACCGGGCGGGTGATGAGCGCGATCCGGCCACTGTCGCCCGGCGCGCTGACCGGCGCCGAGGGCCTGGCGCTGGAGCTGGGCTCGCGCATGAAGACCGAGCTGACCCTCAAGCTGGAACAGGCCGACGGGGGCAGGTTCGAGGCCCGCTTCGAGCTGCCCGGCGACGGCCGGCTGCAGACGCGGTCGCTGCGCTTCGCCGAGTTCAAGCGCGCCGGCGACAGCGGCACGCGCGCCGACCAGGTCGACCCGGCACGCGTCAACAACCTGCTGCTGCTGGACGTGGGCAGCTGGTTCACCAAGGGCAGCGACAACCGGCTGTGGCTGCAGCGGGTGGCGGCGCTGGGGCAGGCCGCGGGTGCGGCGCCGCGCGGACGCGGCCGGCCCGCAGCCGGCGACGAGGCGGTGGCGCAGCAGCGCGTGCAGGTGCCCGGCTGGGCGACCTGGAGCAAGCGCGTGGCGCCGGTGCACTCGGGGCCCTACTCGCTGGTCGGCGACCCCAGCGTGGTCCGCGATGGCGAACTGCTGCGCATGGCCTACAGCTGCTTCGACCCCAAGCGCAAGGGCCCGGCGATCTGCGCCGCCACCTCGCGCGACGGCCTGGCCTGGACCGACCTGCCCACCGGCGGCCCGCTGCCCGGGCGCATCCTGCAGACGCGCAAGGACAAGTGGGACGACACCCACGAGACGCCCTTCCTGATGAAGCGCGGCGGCGAGTACCTGCTGTACTTCAGCGGCTACCGCGACCGCGGCGGGCACTTCAAGTCCTTCCCGCTGCAGATCGGCATGGCGGTGTCGCGCGACGGCATCCACTTCGAGCGCGTCGGCGACGACCCGGTGCTGAAGGTCTCGCCCGAGGGCTACGACAGCGACGCGGTGTTCAGCCCGACCCTGGTCGAGCACGAGGGCCATCTGGTGATGCTCTACACCGCCTACTGCCTGGACAGCTGCAGGCGCGAGAAGGGCGTCTACCTGATGGCTGCCACCAGCAGCGACGGGCGCAGCTGGACCAAGCGCCCCGAACCGGTGCTGCGCAAGGGCCAGGTGCCGGGCGCCAAGGACGGCGCCGCCGAGGCCGAGCTGGTCAAGGGCCCCGACGGCCGCTTCTACCTCTTCGCCAGCCTGCTCTACGGCGGCGACAAGGGCCACGAGATCGGCGTGGCCAGCGCCGCATCGCCCTACGGGCCCTTCGACTTCGCGCCGGCGCCCATCGTGCGCAAGGGCGAGTTCGACGACATCGGGCCCATCGCGCCATCGGTGCTGATCGAGGACGGGCGCGTGCGCATGTGGTTCCACGGCTTCAGCAAGCGCAAGACCATCCAGATCGGCTACGCCGAGGCAGGCTGGCCGCTGCAGACGGGCAGGTGAGGCGCCGCGGCCGGCGCGTGGCCGCAGGGCCGCGCCGGCGCCGGCTCAGAGCGGGTTGTTCTGCAGCCAGGCCACCACGCCGGTCTCGTCAACGCCGGCCTGCCAGTAGGTGTTGAGCAGTTGCGCAACGAAGCGCCGGCCCGGGATGGCCGCGGCCACGTCCTGCGCGAAGTCGAAGATGCGGATGCGCGCGTCGCACAGCTCCAGCAGCCGCGGCCGCAGGAAGAAGGGCAGGTCGAAGCCCAGCCGGCCCTGCTCGCGCAGGTAGGCGAACAGGCTGGCGTCGAAGCCGGGGAAGCGCGGCAGCAGCAGCTCGCCGCGCGCGCTGTTGGCCAGCCGCGTCAGCAGGTAGGCCTGGCAGAACAGGATGGCCGAGGGCTCGTCGAAGCCGGGCTGCACCGGTGCGTGCGTCACCTCCAGCCGGGTCAGGTCGAGCACGCGGTCCAGGTGCGGGTAGACGAAGGCCTGGTGCCGGCCGGGGGTGCCGAAGTACAGCTCGTTGGCCGTGTACATCGGCGCGATGGTGTCGAAGCTGTCGTGGACGAAGAGGAACTTGGTGACCAGCGACGCCGCCAGCGCCGGCGTGGCGTAGGGCGTGAAGTCGACGGCGCCGCCGGCGCCGGTGGCAGCGGCCAGCGCGCGGCGCCGGAACGGGTCCAGCCGCAGCGTGGCCATGCCGGGGTCGCTGTGGTTGTAGCGCATGTAGTCGGCGTACTCGACGAACAGCTTCCAGTCGACGATGGGCGTGGACAGCGCGCCGAACAGCGGCCGGTACGACGAGGGCGCGCGCGCCGACGCGTGCAGCGCCACGGCGCCGCCGTAGGACGAGCCCCAGATGCCGATGCGCGCCGGGTCGACGTTGGCCTGGGTGCGCAGGAAGGCCAGCGCCGCCAGCGCGTCGTCGACGTCGTTCTGGAAGCTGCCGCCGGCGTAGGCGCGCTGGTACGACACCACCACGCTGATGCCGTTCATCAGGTAGGCCAGCGCACCGCCGCCGGCGTCGTCGAGCTCCGAGTAGTCGTAGGGGACGAAGGTGGGCAGCGTCGGGTCCTGCAGCGGGCCGTGGATGTCCTCGATCATCTGGAAGCCGCGGTGGCCGACGCGGGCGAAGGTGTCGGTGTCGATGGCCTCGCCGCTCCAGTCGATCCCGCCGTAGGGGTCGGACAGCAGCACCGCGGCGGCGCGCGCGCTGGCCGAGCTGCCCGGCGCCGGGAACCAGATCGCGTAGGTGGGCGTGCCGTTGGGGCGGCTCAGGCGCAGGCGCTGGAAGGGGTAGCTGCCGCCACCGGGGCCGACATAGGTGCCGCTGGACAGCAGCCCCACCTGCAACTCGCCCGCCGGGTCGGGGGCGCTGCCGCCGCCGCCACCACCGCAGCCGGGCAGGCCGGCGGCCAGCAGCATGCCAGCCGTCAATCGCCTTCGCCGAGCATCCATGCGGCCAAGGGCCTGTCAACGCTATGCGATGGCTCGCACAGGCGCCCAGCCTGCGCCGCGCCGCACGCCTTGCCAGCAGCCGTTCGCTGAGTCACGCGGGTCCACGCACATCGTCAACAGGCCCTGGTCTAGGCGCCGCCCGCGGCCAGGCCCTGCAGCCGCGCTTGCAGCCGCGTCAGGATTGCGTCGCGCGCCATCTCGGCGCCGGCATGCCGCTGCGCCGCGCGCCCCAGGCGCTGCGCCAGCGCGGGCTCGTCGCACAGGCGCTCGATGGCGGCGGCAAAGGCCGCCGCGTCCTCGGGCGGCACCACCAGGCCATGGCCCTCGACGGCCGCCGCCACCTGGCTGCCGGCGGCCACCCCGGCCACCGTGGGCCGGCCGCTGGCGAACATGCCACCCAGCTTGGACGGCATCACCAGGTCGGTGGCCGCCGCGCGCTGCGGCAGCAGGTGCACATCGGCGCTGCGCAGCAGCGCACCCAGGTGCGACCAGGGCTGCAGCGGCAGGAAGCGCACGCGCGCCAGCCCGGCGGCCTGCTGCTGCAGTGCGGCGCGCGCCGGCCCGTCGCCGACCAGCACGAAGCCGATGTCGGCGCGCCGCTGCAGCAGCGCCGCCGCCTCCAGCACCGTCTCCAGCCCCTGCTTGCCGGCCATGTTGCCGGCGTACATCGCGATGCGCTCGCCGGGCGGGATCCCCAGCATCGCACGCAGGTCGAAGCCGGGCGGGTCTGGCGGCAGTTCCTCGGCCCAGTTGGGCACCAGGCCCAGGTGCGCCGGCTCGACGCCCTTGTCGCGCAGGCGCTGGGCCATGCGCTCGGAGATCGTCGAGACCAGGTCGGCGCGACGCAGCAGCGCGTGCTCCAGCGCCAGCGCCCAGCGCCGCACGCGCGCGCCGCGCACGATGCCCAGGTCGAAGGCCGCGTCGACCTCCAGGTCCTGCACATGCAGCCAGGCGCGTGCGCCGGCCAGCCGCGCGAGCAGCAACGCCGGGATGAAGGACAGCAGCGGCGGCTCCACCGCCACCACCACCTGCGGCCGCCAACGCAGCTGCATCAGCAGCACCGGCAGGCTGGCCAGCATCCAGCTCAGCGCGTACAGCGTGCGCGCCACGCCGCCGGGCCGGCGCGGGATCCAGGCCGGGCAGCGCCAAACCGGCACGCCGTCGAGCGTCTCGCGCGTCCAGCGCGCCGCCGAGTAGCCCTCGCCCACGCGCCAGGCCGGGTAGTGCGGCACGGTGCTGACCACGCGCAGCTCGTGGCCCTGCTCGGCCAGCCACTGCACCATCTCGCGGTTGTACTTGCCGATCGAGATCAGCTCCGGCGCGTAGTAGGGCGAATGCAGCAGGATGCGCATGCGCCGCCCCGGTCCGAAAGGCCTCAGGCCGCCAGCGCCCGCTCGTCGGCGCGCATCCAGGCCACGGTGTCCATCACCGCGCGGTCCAGGTCGTGCGGCAGCCGCGGCGCCAGCGCCTGCAGGCCGCGCGTGTCGTGCAGCATCTCGGTGACCAGGTTGTCCAGGCGGAAGCGCGTCAGCGGCACGCTCTTCCAGCCCAGCCACGACAGCCCGTCGCCGACGCCGGCGGCCAGGCGCAGCGTGGCCATAGGCACCTCGCGGATCGGCGGCGCGCCGAACGCCGCCTGCACCCGGCGGCCCCAGCCCAGCACCTCGATGGGCTCGTAGTCGGCCAGGTAGAACATGCGGCCATGCACCGCGTCGCGCGGCGCGGCCAGCATCGCCATCAGCTGGTGCACCGAGTTGCCCACGTAGCCGAAGGACTTGAGGATGCGCTGGCCGCGCGGGTGCACGTAGCGGCCGCGGCGGATGGCGTCGAAGAAGTTGCGGTAGGGCACGTGGAACCACGGGCCCCAGATCGAGGTGGGGCGGAAGATCGTCCACTCGAAGGGCGCGTTGGCGCTGCGCACCAGCCCCTCGCCGACCACCTTGCTCTCGCCGTAGGGCGTGGTCGGCAGGTAGTCGACGTCGGAGCTGGGCTGGTAGCCGATGCGGCAGACCAGGCGCGACGAGGCGAACAGCACGCGCTGCACGCCGGCGCCGACCGCGGCGGCGATGAGATTGCGCACGCCGTCGGTGTTGCTGCTGTAGTCGGCCACGCCGGCGCCGTTGAGGTCGGTGCGCGCCGCCAGGTGCACCACCAGCTGCGGGGCGATGCGGCGCAGCTCGGCGGCCAGCGCGTCGGCGTCGCGGATGTCGACGCGCCGCCAGGCCGGCCGCTGCGCGGCGATCTGCGGTGGCTTGAGGTCGATGCTGAAGACCTCGTGCCCCGCGGCCTGCAGCGCGCTGACGAGGTTGGTGCCGATGAAGCCCGACCCGCCGGTGACCAGGATGCGACCCATCAGGAAACGGCCTCCAGTTCGGGCGAGGCCAGACCGGCCCGGGCGCGCTGCAGCACGCCCTGGTAGACGGCGAGCAGCGCGCGTGCATGCGCCTCGGGGCTGGGTGGATGGGCCCAGAAGCGTTCGCGCGCCCGCCGGCCCAGGCGCGCGGCCAGCGCCGGCTCGTCGCGCAGCCGCTGCATGGCCGCGGTGAGCGCTTCGAGGTCGCCGCTGGCGAACACCAGGCCGGTCTCGCCATGGCGCACGGTGTCGGTGGCGCCGCAGGTGTCGGAGACCACGGCCGGCACGCCCAGCGCCGCGGCCTCGTCGACGACCAGGCCCTGCGTCTCGTACCACAGCGAGGGCAGCACCAGCGCGCGGGCCTGCGCCATCTCGTGCAGCACCGCGTCGCGCGGCAGCTGGCCGGTGAAGCGCGCCTGCGGGAAGCGCTGCCGCAGCGCCGCCCCGTCGGGCCCGTCGCCGACGCACACCGCCGGCACGCCCAGGCGCGCGCAGGCCTCGAGAAACAGCGCCTGCCCCTTGTGCGCCGACAGCCGCGCGACCATCACGAAGGCCTGTTGCGCCGCCGGGTCGGCCGCCGGGCGCAGCTCGACCTCGATCGGGTTGCGCACCAGGCACAGCTGCGCGCCGGGCGGCAGGTGCGGGCGCAGGATGGACTCGCTGAAGCGCGAGACGACGATGAACTCGCGCAGACGCCCCGGCAGCCCGCCCCAGCGCCCCTGCACCGCCTGGCGGCCCACGCGGTACAGCTTGTGCGTGTAGCTGCGCGCATCGCAGTGCGTGGCGATGCAGTCGACCGACATCGGCTTGCGCGTGCAGACCCGGCCGCGCTGGAAGTCGAACAGCCCGCCATTGGGGCAGGCGGCGAAGTAGTCGTGCAGCGTGCACACCAGCGGGAAGCCGGCCTGCAGCGCCGCACGCGCCACGCTGGACGACAGCGACTTGGTCCAGCTGTGCAGGTGCACCACGGTGTGCGCCGGATCCAGCGGCGCCAGCACGTCGTGCAGCCGGCGCGCGGCCTCGGCGTTCCACAGGCCGCGCAGTGCGGCGCGGCCGCGCTGCGGGTCCTGCATCAGGTCGAGCTGGCCGGTGCAGACCAGCTGCGCGCCTCGCCGCGCCACGTCGTCGGCGCGGCGGCGGTCGGCGACGAACAGCGTCACGTTCACGCCCAGCGCGGCCAGCTGCTCGGCCGACGACAGCGCGACGACGTCGGCCCCGCCGTCGGCGTACAGGTGGTCGTTGACGACGACGACCTTCATCGCACCCGGAGCCGTCACCGGCAAGGGGAACGTGACCGGGCTCAGACCGCCATCGCGGCGCGGCGCTCCACCGCCAGCCCCGGCGCGGCCTGCGACCGCGCTGCGCTGGCCTCGGCGCCGTACTCGGGCGAGGCGATGCAGGCCTTCAGCCCGTCCTCCAGCGTGAAGCGCGGCGTCCAGCCCAGCGCGCGCAGCTTGGCGCTGTCGATGGATTGCTCGCGGATCTCCTGGAAGTTGCTGGGCTTGTCGACGATGGCGATGCCGCCGGGGTAGCTCATCAGCTCGCTGATCTTGCGCACCAGGCCCTCGATCGAGATGGTCTCGGTGCCGCCGATGCAGTACACCTCGCCGGTGGCGGCCTGGCGGTTGATCAGCAGCAGACCGTCGATCACGTCGTCGATGTAGACGAACTCGCGCACGTAGTCCTTCACGCCGGTGAAGATGGTGGGTTGCTCGCCGCGGTAGATGGAGCGGATGACGTTGGGGATGATGCGCGTGAGGTTGGGGTCGCCCGGGCCGTAGACGTTGGACGAGCGCACGATGTTGATCGGCAGCCCGTAGTTGTGCAGGTAGTTCTGCGCGACGATGTCCTGGCAGGCCTTGGTGGCCTCGTAGGTGTACTTGGGCAGGAAGGCGGTGTCCTCGCGGTACGGCGGCGCGGCGTGGCCGTAGACCTTGTCGGAGGTGAACATCAGCACGCGCTCGATGGTGTTGGCGCCGGCGTTGCGCACCGCCTCCAGCAGCGTCGCCGTCCCCATCACGTTGGTGAGGTAGGCGTTCATCGGGTCGTTGGCGCACTTGCGCACGATCGAGTTCGACGCGAAGTGGTAGATCGTGTTGACCTCGTTGCGGCTGATCAGGTCGCTGACGAAGTTGTAGTCGTTGAGGTTGCCGCGCACCGCGATGACGTTCGGCTGCCGCGGCTGGTAGGCCGGATTGCTCTGGTGGTACAGCAGCACGATGCGGCGGCTGGCGACGTCCCCGTCTTCCAGCAGGCGCCGCGCCAGCGCCGAGCCGATGAAGCCGGCGGCGCCGGTGACGAGGATGGTGTGGGTCTTCATCGCAAGGTCCCTCCCGCATGGGTGAATGGGTGGCAGCCGTCCGTGTTCATCGAGGCTGTCTCCGGACAAGCTCCGGCTCGGCATGGGCCGGGCGACGCCCAGCACGCACGAAGGCCAACAGCCAGCGCGTCGACGGGTGCGGCGCCACGAACAGCCCGATGAAGGCTGCGAAGCCCAACGCCACCCATCCCCAGCGCCCGGTGGCGCTCGACGCGGTCAGCCACTGCGGCGCCATTGCGCCCAGCTGGCCGACGGCCAGGCCGGCTGCCACGCACCCGAGGGTGCGCGCGGGGCGCAACAGGCTGCAGGGCATCCCTTCGTCGGCATGTGTACCCACCAACGTGACGATGCTTCCAACCAGCATTGCGCAGCCCACCCCCCCGTACAACCCCATGCTTGAAGTCGTCGCATCCTGCATTGCGACAAATGTGGCCAGGCAGGCGAACAGCGCCAGGGTCAGCAGATGGCCGCGCAGCGGCCCGCGCATGCGGCCGCTGGCCAGCGCCAGGTTCAGCGCCGGGTCGGTGAGCGCGTAGGCCAGCCAGGCCGACAGGGTGACGGCCAGCGCGGCCACGAAGCCCGGCTCGGCGCGGCCCAGCACGGCCCAGGACAGCGCCTGCGACGCCGCGAGCAGCCCGGCGAACACCGTCGTCGCCACCACGCTCTGCAGGCCGAAGGACAGCGCATACGCCTGCTCGCGCCGCTGCTGGCCCTGGGCCTGGCCCTGGGTGGCGGCCAGCCGCGGCACCAGCACGCGCATCGCCGAGGCGAGCAGCCCGCGCACCCCCTTGCCGAGCCGGAAGGCGAGGTCGAAGTAGGACACCGCGCCCAGCTGGCCGGCGCCGGCCAGCAGCAGCTTGGCGCCGCTCTCCAGCACCAGGTAGGACATCACCAGGCCCTGCACCGACAGACCGAAGGCGGCCGAGGCGCGCAGCACGTCGCCGCGCCAGCGCGGACGCAACAGGCGCAGGCCCGGCGTGCCGCGCTTCACGAGCCAGGCGTTGGCCAGCAGCAGCGCGGCGTTCTGCACGACGAAGGCCACTGCCGCGCCGTCCAGCCCCCAGTGCGGCACCCAGGCCACGCTCAGGCCCAGGCCCAGCGCCAGCGTGGCGATGCCGGCGGCACTGCGCTCGACGAAGCGCAGCTGCCCGTCCAGCCCGCCCGCCAGCGCGTCGCCGACGCGGTTCAGCCACAGACCCAGCAGCAGCCAGGGCAGCCAGCGCGCGGCGTCGGCCGCCTGCGCCGGCGCCAGCGACAGCAGCAGCGACCAAGCCGGGAACAGCAGCCAGACAGCCAGCAGCGCCAGCCCGGTGAAGCCGGCCACGGCCCAGACCAGGGTCTCGAGCAGTTCGACGGCGCTGGCGCGCTGGGGGTCGCGGGCCACCAGCGGCAGGCGCCGGATCAGCACATGGTTCAGGCCCAGGTCGGCCATGCAGGCCAGCAAGCCGGCGGCCATCAGCGACACCCACAGCCCGACGGCCTCGGCACCGGCGCTGCGGATCAGGAAGGCGTACAGCACCAGCCCCTGCAGCGCCTGCGCGGCGGTGGCCAGGACGGCGGCGCCGGCACTCAGGCCCAGGCGCGGCCGCGGCCCGCCTGCGCCGCTGGTCTTGCCGGCCGCCGGCGCCTGGGTCATCCCACGCCCGTCGCTACCGGCTGCAGCAGCGCGTCGGCGATCTCGTCGGCAACCCAGATGCAGTGGTCGATCTTGCCGGTGAAGGCGGTGATGTAGCCGCGGTCGTGGCGGTGCAGGATCGACGGCCGCGCATCGGTCTGGTGGCGGTTGGCCAGCACCATGCGCGGGCCCTCGAGAAAGCCGGCCAGCCGCGCCGAGGCCAGCGCCGGCACGAAGCGCGAGCAGGCATTGCGGATGCGCTCGAACAGCGCCGCGCCGTCCTGGCGCAACGACGGCGCACGGCCACGCTCGGTCCAGTCGGGCGGCATCAGCGGCCCGACATGCTCGGCGATCACCGAGTGCGCCACGTGGTACAGCAGGTAGCGCCCGGTCTGGCCGAAGGGCAGCACGGTCATGAAGGGCCCGTCCATGATGGACACGCCCACCGGCGCATGGTCCCACTCGATGACCGGCACCATCGTGTACTCGAACTGGTAGTCGCTGACCGGGTGGCCCAGCTGGCGCGTCAACTCGTTGACCTGCGCGTAGCTGCAGTTGACGACGGCGTCCACGTCGTGCGTCTGCGGCGCGCCGCCACCCTGCGCCGACACCGCGCGCAGCCGGTAGCCGCCGCCGCGCTGCTCGATGCCGGCAACCCGGGTGTCGAAGCGCGGCGCGATGCCGGCGTCGTGCAGCCGCTGCAGCACCAGGCGGCTGAGCACGGCGCTGTCGTAGACCACCTCGTCGCACAGGATGCCCAGGTCCACGCCCTGCACCAGCGGGTCGTAGCCGGCCGGATCGATGGGCTCGTAGCGCAGGCCCATGCGCCGGCAGAACGCGAGGTACTGCTGCGCCGTGACCAGCGAGCCCTCGCTCGCGATGAAGTACGCGTTCGGGAAGCCGCCCAGGATGCAGGGCGCGAACTCGCTGCGGAAGCGTTCGAAGCCGCGGATGCTCTGGCGCGCCGTCTCGTCGTCGCGCGGGTAGTGGAAGCCCAGGTGCAGGCGGTTCTGGTTGTTGTACGAGGCCCCCAGCAGCGGCCGCGGCTGGCGCTCGAAGACGGTGACGGCAGCGCCGCGCTGCGCCAGCCGCAGCGCGGCCATCGCGCCGAAGATGCCGCAGCCGACCACGGCCACGCGCAGCGCCTCGCCGCGGCTAGACATGGGCGCCTCCGTTGATGCGGATCACCTGGCCATCGAGGTTGGACCAGGCCGGCCCGCACAGGTCCAGCAGCACCGCCGCCAGTTCGGCCGGCGTGGTCAGGCGCTGGGTGGGCGTGGTGGCCCGATGGTGGGCGCGGCGTTCGGGGCTCATGGCGTCGTACATGCGGCTGTTCTCGATCAGGGCCGGCGCCAGTGCGTTGACGCGCAGGCCCGGGGCCAGCCAGGTGGCCAGCGACTTGACGAAGCCGATCAGCGCCGCCTTAGAGGCGGCGTACACCGGGTCGAAGCTGCCGCGCTCGGCGGAGATGGACGACAGCAGCCAGACCTGGGCGCCCGGCGCGAAACGCGGCAGCAGCCGGCGCAGCAGCGCCGCCTGGGCGCTGAAGTTGGTGTCCATCACCTCGCGCAGCAGCGCATCGTCGTAGTCGGCCAGCGACTTGCCCGGCAGCACGCCGGAGGCAAACACCGCAACGTCCAGCGGGCCGAAGGCCGGCACCGTCTCGCCGGCCAGCAGATCGAGCGCGGCAGGCTGCAGCAGGTCCAGCGCGGCGACGCGCAGCGCCGGGTGCTGCAGCGCCCAGCGGCCGCTGCGCGTGGTGGCCAGCACCTGGTCGCCGCGCGCCAGGAAGCCCTGCACCAGCGCGGGCCCGAAGCACGCGGTGGCGCCCACCAGCAGCACGCGGCGTGGCGCGGCGGCGGGGGTGGGGGTGGGGTCGGCGCCGCCCATGCTCATCAGTACGCGTTCTTGTCGTTGAAGCCGCGCAGCAGCGTCAGCAGGATGATGCGCAGGTCGAACCCCAACGACCAGTGCTCGATGTAGTACAGGTCGTGCTGCACGCGGCGCACCATCTTGTCGGGCGTGTCGAGTGCGCCGCGCAGGCCGTTGACCTGGGCCCAGCCGGTGATGCCGGGCTTGACGCGGTGGCGCAGCATGTAGCGGTCGATCATGTCCTTGTAGGCGTCGTTGATCTCGATCGGGTAGGGCCGCGGCCCGACGATCGACATCTGCCCCTGCAGCACGTTGATGAACTGCGGCAGCTCGTCCAGGCTGGTGCGGCGCAGGAAAGCGCCGACGGCGGTGACGCGGGCGTCGCCCGGCGTGGCCAGCGTGTAGGTGCCCGGCGGCTGGTGGTGCGGGCGCATGGTGCGGAACTTCCACACCTCGATCGGCTCGTCATGCAGGCCGCGCCGGCGCTGCTTGAACAGCACCGGCCCCGGCGAATCCAGCCGCACCGCCAGCGCGATGACCGCCATCAGCGGGCTGACCAGCAGCAGGATCAGCGCCGCCAGCACGCGGTCCTCGACGGCCTTGACGAACTGGCTGGCGCCGTCCAGCGGCGTGGCGTTCAGCGTCACCAGCGGCACGCCGGCCACCTCGCCCAGGCTCTGGTTGAGGATGGCGTACTGGAACAGGTCGGGCACCAAGCAGACGTCGGTGGTGCTGTGGCGCAGCGCGTGCAGGATGGCGCGCACGCGCCGCTCGGCGCGCAGCGGCAGCGTCAGCCAGACCTGGTCGACACGGTGCTTGGCGACAAAGGCCGCCATCTCGTCGATGCGGCCCAGCACCGGCAGCCCGTCGGGCGCGTGGACACGGCCGGCGTCGCGGTCGTCGAAGAAGCCCAGCACCTTGATGCCCAGCTCGGGCCGCTGGTGCAGGCGCCGCGCCACCTGGCTGCCGATGTCGCCGGCCACCGCGATGACCACGCGGCGCTGGTTGAAGCCGCGCCGGCGCAGCGAGGCCATGACGCGCCGCGCCAGCACGCGCGCCAGCACCGTCAGCAGCCAACCCAGCACCAGCCACGACAGCAGCCACTGCAGGGCCGCCTGGTCGATCTGGCCATGCCACCACAGGTAGGCGCCCGCCAGCGACAGCGACAGCAGCCAGGCGCCAGACAGCGCCTCGACCTCGCGCCACAGCCGCGTGCTGCGCGTGGCCCGGTACAGGCCCATCTGCCCGAGCGCGAAGTGCATCGCCAGCATCGCCAGCAGCAGCGCCTCGCGTGCCCGGGCCGGGCCTTCGCCGACGCCCACGGCCAGCCGGTGCGCCAGCCAGGCCGCCAGCACCACCAGCACCAGGTCGGCCAGGCGCTTGAGCAGCACCAGGGCGCCGGGGTGGTCGTGCAGCAGGCCGCGGGAGAACATCTCAGGCCCGATCGGCCGACCGCAGCGAACCGGGCGTCCCCCAGGGAAGCCGCGAAGCCTGCGTGGACGGCAGCCTCATCTAGCCCTCCCGGCGCGCCAGCAGCACCAGGTTGTCGCCGCGGCAGGCCTCGCGGCGCGGCGAGCGGGCGTCGTCGCTGGCCAGGTAGTCGGGCGGCGCGGCGGCCTCGGGGTCGGCCCAGGCGCTGGCGTCCAGCGGCGCGTCGACCAGCGCCAACACGCGTTCGCGCGCGCGGCGCGCCACCGGCAGCAGGCCGCTGTGGCGCAACAGCGCACGCAGCGCCGGCCGCAGCGCGCCGCGCGCCGGCGCCGGCGCCGGCGGTTCGCCGTTGGTGTAGGTGTAGGCCAGCACCAGCTTGAAGCCGGCGCGCTGCAGCAGCGTGCCCAGCGTACGGCGCGAGAACAGCACGATGTGGAAGGGGTTGAAGCCCAGCCAGGCCGGGCCCAGCGCCCGGCGGTGGTCGGAGTCGGCGTTGGGCGTGCCCAGCACCAGCCAGCCGCCCGGCGCCACCGCGCGGTGCAGCGCGGCGATGAAGGCCGGCGGGTCGGTTACATGCTCGACGACATCGGTGCTGACCACCATCTCGGCGGGCTTGAAGCCCGGCGAGGCCACCCAGTCCTCGACGGTCCCGGTGAACACGTCCAGGCCGAAGCGCTCGCGCGCGAAGGCCGCCGCCGAGGCCGACAGCTCGACGCCGCGCACCGCGTAGCCCTGCGCGCGCAGCAGCGCCAGCAGGTAGCCCTTGGCGCTGCCCACCTCCAGCACCTCGCGCGCGTCGGTGTACTGGCGGGCCACGCCCACGGTGCGCGCCAGCAGCTCGCGCACGCGCGGCAGCGCGTCGCGCTCGCGCTCGTGGAAGACGTAGTAGCCGGCGCCGTAGAGATCGGCGATGGCGGCGTCGTCCAGCCGTGGCGAGTTGAACAGCAGCCCGCAGCCCTCGCATTCGCGCACCTGGAACAGGCCGGGATAGCCCTGCTCGGCGAAGTCCAGGCTGTGCAGCAGCCGGCTGTTGCGGCCAGCGCAGACCATGCAGGGGCGGTTGACCTCGTGCTTCATCGCCCGGCCCTCGCATCGGTGCCCGCGGCGACTTCGGCCAGCGCCGCCTCGGCGCCGGCCAGCACCTCGTCGGCACTGATCAGGCGCATGCACAGCCGGTCGCGCTCGTCGTCGCAGCGCACGCGCATGCAACCGGCGCAGGGCACGTCCTTGCGCAGCACGCGGTGCTGCTCGCCCATCGGCTCCCACTTGCCGGGCAGGTCGCGCGCCGAGAACAGGGCCACGCAGCGCACGCCGGCCGCAGCCGCCAGGTGCATGGTGCCGGTGTCGTTGCCGACGAACAGCGCGCAACGCGCCAGCAGCGTGCCCGACTGGCGCACGCTCAGGGCGCCGGCGGCGTTGATGCCGCGGCCCCAGGCCTGCAGCAGCCGCGCGCCGAGCGCGCGGTCCTCGGGGCCGCCGACCACCACCGGCCAGATGCCGTGGCGCGCGATCAGCGCATGGCCCACGGCCTCGAAGCGCTCGGGCGGCCACTGCTTGGCCGGCAGGTTGGTGCCCGGCGCGAACGCCACCCAGGGCCCGGCACCGGCCGGCGCCTGCGGCTGCGCGGCCAGCCAGGTGGCCAGCGCCGCGTCGTCGGCCGCGGTGAGCGCCAGGTCGCGCCGCGCGCGCGCCATCGGCGGCGGCGCGACCTCGGTGCCGCGCAAGCGCGCCAGCAGGCGCTCGGCCTCGAGCACGCCGACGGTCTCGGGCGCGTCCAGGCCGATCACCCGGCGCACGCCGCCCAGGCGAAAGAACAGCGCGTCGCGCTGCACCTGCGCCGGCTCGCGCACCGAAGGGGCCAGGTACACGGCCAGGTCGTAGCGCCGCGCACGCAGCCGCAGCGCCAGCTGCGCCGCGCCCAGCCACTTGCGCCAGCGCGGCAGGTTGTGGCCGTAGGCATGGTGGTCGCCGGCGAACAGCAGGTAGTCGTCGAACAGCCCGCTGCCGTCGAGGATCTCGCGGCCCACCGGTATGGCGCCACGCGCCGCACGCTTGGTCAGCAGCGTGAAACGTGCGCCCGGGAAGGCCTCGCGCAGCGCCCAGAACGACGGCAGCGCCACCAGCGTGTCGCCCAGGCTGCCGACGTGGAACACCAGCACCCGGCGGGGCGCGCGCGCGGCTGCGACCGCCCGCGGTCCATCGTGCGTGCCGGGCGTCACGGCGTCCATCAGGCCAACGCCCCGGGGGTGACGGCGCGACGGCGCGTCGGGTCGTGCCGGCGCGCCCAGCGCAGCAGCGGCAGCTCGAGCCAGTGGTAGAGCGCAAGCCCCACGCCCAGTGCGATGGCCACCGAACCGGCCAGGTAGACCGCATGCGCCAGCGCGCCGCCGATGCCCAGCCAGGACCAGACCTTGCCGCACACCACCAGCACCATCAGGTGCGACAGGTAGATCGAGTAGGCGCTGTCGCCGATCCAAGCGATGCCGCGCCAGAAGACCCGGCCGCGGTCCAGCTCGACGCGCGAGATGCCGTAGATGAACAGCCCCGCCGGCACGCCGTACACCCAGACGCGCCAGAAGTCGCTGAGCTCGTAGCGGCCGGTGCTGGCCAGCCACAGCCCGCAGGCACCGACCAGCCAGGCCGCCGAGGCCCAGACGCAGGCCATGCCACCGCCCCAGCGCGTGCGCACCAGTGCCCAGGCCGCGGCCACGCCGAAGATGAACTCGAGGTTGATCGGGTTGACCAGCACGCGCTCGAAGGCCCCCTGCGTGGGCCGCGGCACCTGCAGGCCCCACCAGATCAGCAGCACCGAGACGCCCAGCCAGGCCAGCATCGCCGCGCCCAGGCGGCGCTCGGGCAGCAGCAGCGTCAACCCGAACACCGCGTAGAAGTACAGCTCGTGGTGCAGCGTCCAGGCCACCGGGATCAGCGGCAGGCGCACGTCGGGGATCAGGAACAGCGAGCGCAGCACGCTGACCTGGTGGCCCTCCGAGGCGTTGAACATCGTGGGCATCACCAGATACGCCGGCACCAGCAGCGCCGTCAGCAGCATGTACATCGGGTACACGCGCGAGACGCGCGCATAGGCGTAGCTGCGCACGTAGGCACGGCTGCCGAAGTGACCCAGCCCGAGGTAGGTCAGCACGAAGCCGCTGACGACGAAGAACAGGTCGACGCCCGAGATGCCGATGGCATGCCAGGCGCCCAACCACTGCGGGCCCTGCGTGTACTTGCCCTCGGCATGGTGCAAGTGCACCAGGATGATGAGCAGCACCCCAAGGCCGCGCAGGCTCTGCACGCCGATCAGGCGCGCCGGGACGGTCGGAGCAGTGGGGCTCACGTTCGCGACTCCCTCCAGTCAGCCGTGCCGCCGGGCGTGCCGCGTGGGCGCGGCCGTCGGCATGGGTGTGCGCCGCGCGTCAACGACCCCGCGGCCGGACGAACGGCGTGCAATGTGCGAGCCACCTTAGCAGCGGCCCGCGTGCGAATCCCTCCCGAACACCGACCCCGGCAGGGGGTTGAAGCGTGGCGCCATTGATGTTCTCCTATGCCGATGCGCGCCGCTGCGCGTTGGGTCCATGCACACGCCTGAGAAGGAACCACCACCACCCGCCGCCGCGACGCCCGATGCCGGCGCGGCCGGTGCCGGGCACGCGGCGCGGCCCGCGCCCCGCGTCAGCTTCTCGGCCCCCAGCCCGGACTGGCTGATGGTCATCCTGCTGCAGCGCTGGCGCTGGGTGCTGGGCTTGGCCCTGGCGGCCGCGCTGGGGGTGCTGGTGGCGCTGCCCTTCCTGACGCGGCAGTACGAGATCAGCGCCTCGCTGCTGTACAAGCTGGGCCGCGAGCAGGCGCCACCCACCGTCACCGGCGCCGCGGCCGTGGCCGCGCCCTTCAGGCGCACCGAGGACGTCACCTCCGAGGCCGAGATCATCGCCAGCCAGGCTCTCGTCGAGGACCTGGTGCGCTCCTTCGGCGTCGAGTACTTCACCGCGCGCAAGCCGCCACAGACGCCCTGGGAACACGTGAAGGACTTCGCCCGCTCGCTGGTGCGCGGGGTGCGCGATGGCATCACCGAGCTGATGATCCTGGCCGGCCTGGAGAAGCGGCTCACGCCGTTCGAGCGCGTCGTCGCCACGCTGGTGGCCACGATCAAGGTCGAGGCGGTGAAGCGCGCCGACGTCGTCGAAGTCAAGCTGCTGATGCCCGACGCCCAGGCCGGCATCGACGTGATGAACAAGCTCATCGAGCTGTATCTGGCCGAGCACATCCGCGCCTTCCAGACGCCGGGGGCGACGCGCTTCCTGGACCAGCGCGCCCAGGTGCTGCGCGGCGAGCTGGCCGCGCTGGAAGCCAAGCGGCGCAGCTTCGGCCAGGGCGCGGCGCTGTGGGACCTGGACGAGCAGCGCCGCTCGCTGCTGCTGCAGCAGCGCGAGCTGCGCCAGGCGATGGCGCGCACGGTGGAGGACCTGGGCCGCGCCGAGGCCGAGGTCGAGCATGCCGCGGCGCTGCTGGCCACGCCGCCGCCCGAGCAGCGCGTCTCGCGCGTGCAGCAGAGCAACCCGGTGCTGCAGCAGCTGCAACTGCGCGTGGTCGAGCAGCGCGCCAAGCTCGACCGGCTGCGCCTGGTCTACGGTGACGACAGCCGCCGCCTGGCCGACGAGCAGGCCGAGCTGGCCAACCTCGAGCGGCTGCGCGACGCCCAGGCCGCGTCGGTGCTGCAGAGCGAGACCTACGAGCCCGGCGCCGGCGTGCGCGAGGCCGAGCGCGGGCTGGTGGCGCGGCGCAGCCTGCTCGCCGGCCTGCAGGCGCAGCTGCAGCGCCAGCGCGAGCAGGACCGCCGCATCAGCGACGAGCTGCAGCGACTCGACGGCCTGGGCGAAGAGTCGCGCCGGCTGGCGCGCGAGCTGGCGCTGGCCGAGCAGAACTACCAGCTGGTGGCGCGCCGGCTCGAGGAGGCGCGCATCGCCGACGCCCTCGATGCCGCAGCCATCTCGAACGTCTCGCTGATCGGCCGCCCCACGGCCAGCGTCAACCCGGTGCGGCCGCGCGCCAAGCTGCTGTTCCTGGCGGCGCTGGCCGGCGGGCTGGTCGGCGGCTTCGGCTTCTTCGTGCTGCGCGACGCGCTGCGGCCCACGGTGCACTCGCGCGAACGCGTGGCCGAGGCGCTGGGCGCGCCGGTGCTGCTGCGCCTGCCCGAGGTGCGCCGGTGAGCACGCCGCTGCTGGACCTGCTGCGCGCGCCGGCGCTGGCGCGCGAGTTCTCGCGCCTGGCCGGCACGCTGCCTGTGCGCCACCTGGCGCTGGTCGCGGCGCAGGGCGGCGAGGGCGTCAGCACCGTCGCGCTGCTGCTGGCCAGCAGCCTGGCCGTGGCAGCGTCTTCGCCGCGCGTGCTGCTGGCCGAGGGCAACCTGCGTCAGCCGGCGCTGGCGCGCGAACTCGGCCTGCAGGGCCCGGGCCTGCTCGACTGGGACGGCCAGGGCCCGCTGCCGCTGCAGACCCATGACGCATTGCCCGGCGTGGACCTGCTCACCGCGGGCGGCGATGCGGCCCCGCCGGCGCTGGACGACGCCGCCATCGCCGCACGCCTGGCCGCCGCGGCGCAGCGCGTGCGTGCGCAGGCCGCGTGTGCCGTCTGGGACTCGCCGCCGCTGGCCCGCTACCCCGATCTGCTGGCGCTGGCGCCGCACTGCGACGGCGCGCTGGCGGTGGTCGAGATGGACCACACGCGCGTCGACCAGCTGCGCTACCTGCGCGACACGCTGGAACGCGCCGCGCTGCCGCTGCTGGGCAGCGTGGTCAACCGCAGCGGCCGCTACTGGCCGCGGGCGCCGCGCGACAGCCGGCCCGTCGCGCCGCGGCCGGCGCGTTGACGCGCTGACGCGCCGCCGGTGCGGACACCGCGATGCGCGCAGCAGCCGGCCTGTTGCAACGCGGCTGGCCCTGGCTGCTGTTGCTGGGCGCCGCGGTGGCCGCGCTCACCGTGCTGTCGGGCGGCCAGCCGGTGATGCTGGCCGCGCCGGGGCTGGTGCTCACCGGCGTCATCGTGCTGGCGCCGCTGGTGGGTCTGGTGCTGACCATCGTCACCCACATCATCTGGCTGTTCGGCGCCTGGGCGCCGGCGGGCATCTCGCTGCTGGCGCTGAGCAAGGTCTTCACCGGCCTGACGCTGCTGGCCTGGCTGCACCGCGCGCTGCGCGAACGCATCGCACCGACCTGGGCGCCGCACATGGCGCCGCTGGCGCTGTTCGGGCTGGTCGTGCTGGCCGGGCCGGTGCTGACGCCGGCCTTTGCCGACTCGCTGGTCGGCATCGGCAAGTACGCGATGATGATCGCCCCCTACTGGCTGGTGGCCAACCTGGCGGCGTCGCGGCGCGGCGTGCTGGTGACGCTGCTGGCGGTGTCGGGTGCGGCCACGCTGGCAGCGCTGCTGGCCCTGGTCGAGCGCTTCCTGCCGGGCATCAACCTCAGCTTCGACGGCATCGGCCTCGGCGCGCATGTCGACGACGCCTCGCTGGGCGGGCTGACGATCAAGCGCGTCACCGGCGGCATCGGCGATGCCAACTGGTTCAGCTACACCATGGCCACGGCGCTGCCGCTGTGCCTGTACTGGTTCATCGCCTACCGCTCCGCGTGGGTGAAGCTGGCGGCGGTGGCGATGGCCGTGCTGCAGGCGGTGGGTGTGGTGCTGTCGTACACGCGCACGCCGCTGCTGGGGCTGGCCGGCGCCATCGTGTTCCTGGTCTGGAAGCGGCGCCTGCCGCTGCTGCCTGTGCTGGTGCTGGGCGCAGTGATGGCGGCCGCCTCACCGCTGTGGCTGCCCGCCGGCTTCCTCGACCGCTTCTTCTCCGAGAAGTACCTGCGCGAGGGCAGCACGCCGATGCGGCGCGAGATCTTCGGCATGGCCGTCGACCTGATCCAGATGCGCCCGCTGCTGGGCCACGGCTACCAGCAGTACGGGCCGCAGTTCATCCAGCATTCCAAGACCGAGATGGGGCTGGAGTGGGAGCGCCGCGACGAGGACGGCAGCGAGCCGGCGCACCTGCTGCGCGCGCACAACCTGTACCTGGACGTGTGGGTGATGCACGGCCTGATCGGGCTGCTGCCGCTGCTGGCGATGTACGCGCTGCTGCTGCGCGAGCTGGCCCAGGTGGCGGCCACCGGCCCGCCGCGCCAGGCCGACCTGGCGGTGGTGCTGATGGCCTGCCTGCTGTCCTTCTACCTGTGCGGCATGGGCGGCCATTCGCAGGAGCTGAAGGTGTTCTGGGTGCTGGCCGGGCTGGTGGCGGCACTGCGCCGCGTGGCCTTCACGCCGGGCCTGCGGCCGGCGGTCTGAGGACGCCGCCGGCCGCCCCGTGGCGCGCCGGGCTCAGGGCACGGTGCCGACGACGCGCGCGCGGTTGGTGTAGTAAATCATGCTGAAGCCCAGGTTGCGCCACAGCGGCACGATGTTCGAGACATAGCGGCCGAAGAAGTCGGCCACGCCGGCGATCTGGGTCTGCGGCACGAAGACCACGTCCATCGGTTGCAGCGCCACGTCGCCGCCGGTGCCGGGCTGGCCGTCGACCAGGGCCTTCAGGTCGCGCACGATGAACTCGGGGCCGTCGTCGCCGTTGTAGCGCAGCACGACCACGCTGCGCGCCTCGGCGTCGCGCGTGAAGAAGCCGGCGCGGGCGATGGCCTGCAGCGCCGTCATCGGCCCCTGCAGCGCCACCTCGCCGGGGTTCTTCACCTCGCCGGCGACGAACACCCGCAAGGGGCCGAACTGGCGCGCCACCAGCGTCACCGCCGGGTCGCGCAGCTGCTTCGCGTAGCGCGCGTGCAGCTCGCGCTCGAGCTCGCCGGGGCTCAGGCCGGCGGCCTGCAGCTCGCCCACCAGCTGCAGCGAGACCTTGCCGTCGGGGCGCACCACCACCGACTCGTTCAGCTCGGGCGTGTAGAAGAACTTCAGGTCGAACTGGTCGCCGGCCTGCAGCAGGTAGCGCGGCGCGGCCGGCTTGGCCACCGGGGCCAGCGGCGTGGGCGCAGCAGCCTGCGCCTTTGGCGCCGGCTCGCCGGGCGGCGCGGTCGCGGCCCTGTCGGCGCTGCCCGGGCCCACCGGGAAGGAGGTGTTCACGCAGCCCGCCGCAGCCAGCGCCGCGGCGCAGCAGAGGAGCGTCAGGCGGGAGGAGTTCATCGCGTCAGCCTCGTTGTTGGTGCCTGGCAGCGGCCACCGTCCCGGCGGCCATCAACCGGCCCCGGCGCGGATGCGCTGCACCAGCGAGGTCGTCGAGTAACCCGGCACGAAGGGGATGGCCTGCGCCCGGCCGCCCCAGCCGCGCACCAGGCGCGTCTCGGCCAGGGTCTCGATGTCGTAGTCGCCGCCCTTGACGTAGAGCTCGGGGCGCACGCGCGCCAGCAGCGCCAGCGGCGTGTCCTCGTCGAACAGCGTCACCGCGCTGACGCTCTCCAGCGCCGCCAGCAGCCCGGCGCGGTCGCGCTCGCCGTTGAGCGGCCGCCCGGCGCCCTTGCCCAGCCGGCGCGCCGAGGCGTCGCTGTTGACGCCGACCAACAGCGCCTCGCCCAGCGCGCGCGCCGCCGCCAGGTACTCGGCATGGCCGCGGTGCAGGATGTCGAACACGCCGTTGGTAAACACCAGCGGGCGCGGCAGCCGCGCCAGCGCCGCATCCAGGCCGGCCACATCGATCAGCTTGGGGGGCATGCGCGCGTCCATCGCGGGCCAGTGTAGCCAGGTGGTCCCGTGCGGCACCACCGTGGATCAGGCGGCGCCATCGAGCAGCCATTCGGCGTAGCGCCGCACGCCTTCGGCCACGTCGACGAAGTCGAGCTCGCAGCCCAGCGCGCGCAGCGCCGTCAGGTCGGCCTGGGTGTGGCACTGGTACTTGCCGACCAGCGCGTCGGGGAAGGGGACGTAGCGCAGCAGCCCCTGCTTGACCAGCTCGGCCAGCGGCAAGGGCTGCTCGCCCGCGGCGCGGCGGTGCGCGTTGAGCACCGCCATCGCCACCGCGTTGAAGGGCTCGGCACGGCCGCTGCCGACGTTGAACACGCCGCTGTGCCGCGGGTGCTGCAGGAACCACAGGTTGACCGCCACCACGTCGTCGACGTGCACGAAATCGCGCCGCTGCTCGCCGGCGGCGTAGCCGCCGTAGGCGTCGAACAGCTGCACCGCGCCCTGCGCCCGCGCCTGCTGGTGGTTGTGCAGCGCCACCGAGGCCATGCGCCCCTTGTGCCCCTCGCGCGGGCCGTAGACGTTGAAGTAGCGCAGCCCCACCACCTGCTGGCCCTGCCGCGGCAGCTGGCGCCGCACCACCTGGTCGAACAGCAGCTTGCTGTAGCCGTAGACGTTGAGCGGCTGCTCGTGCGCCGGCGCCTCGACGAAGGTGCTGCCGGCGCCGTAGACCGCCGCCGACGAGGCGTAGATCAGCCGCGTGCCCTGCACCGCGCAGGCGTCCAGCAGGTCGCGCGAGCAGCGGTAGTTGCTGCGCATCATCAGCCGGCCGTCGTGCTGCATGGTGTCGGAGCAGGCGCCCTGGTGCAGCACGGCGTCGAAGCGGCCCAGCTCGCCGCGCGCGAAGCGCGGGTAGAAGTCGTCGCGGTCCAGGTAGTCGGCCAGTGCCGCGCCGTGCAGGTTGAGCGCCTGCGCGCCGTCGCGGAACTCGTCGACGGCGACGATGTCGTCGATGCCCAGGCGGTTTAGCCCCAGCACCAGGTTGCTGCCGATGAAGCCGGCGGCCCCGGTGACGACCACCCTCATGCGAACAGCTCCTCGTAGCGGACGCCGGCGGTGCCGAACTTGCCCACCACCAGGCCGCCGGCGCGGTTGGCCAGCGGCATCGCGTCGCGCAGGCTCAGCCCGGCCGCCACCAGGCAGGCCAGCGTGGCGATCACCGTGTCGCCGGCGCCGGTGACGTCGAAGACCTCGCGCGCCACGCTGGGCACGTGCAGGTGGCCTTCGGCGTCGAAGATGGACATGCCGGCCTCGGCGCGCGTCAGCAGCACGGCGTCCAGGCGCAGCCGCTCGCGCAGCGCCTGCGCGCGGCGCTGCAGGTCGGCCTCGTCGGACCAGTCGCCCACCACCTGCGCCAGCTCGGCCAGGTTGGGGGTGACGACGGTGGCGCCGGCGTAGCGCGCGTAGTCCTTGCCCTTGGGGTCGACCAGCACCGGCCGGCCGGCGGCACGGGCCAGCTCGATCATCTGCGGCAGGTGGCTCAGCCCGCCCTTGCCGTAGTCGGAGAACAGCAGCGCGTCGTGCTGCGGCAATACCTCCACGAAGTGGTCCAGCATGCGCAGCAGCAGCTCGTCCTGCGGCTGGTTCTCGAAGTCGAGCCGGATCAGCTGCTGCGAGCGGCCTATGACGCGCAGCTTGACGGTGGTGCGCAGCGCGGCGTCGAGCTCGACCATCGGCTCGATGCCGCTGCGGCCCATCAGCTCGACGAGATGGCGGCCGGCCTCGTCGTCGCCCAGCACCGACATCAGCGTGGCCCTGGCGCCCAGCGTGGCCACGTTGAGCGCCACGTTGGCCGCGCCGCCCAGGCGCTCCTCGTCGCGCGTGACGCGCACCACCGGCACCGGCGCCTCGGGCGAGATGCGGTCGACGGCGCCGAACCAGTAGCGGTCGAGCATCGCGTCGCCCACCACCAGCACGCGCGCCGCCTGCAGCTGGGCCTTGTCCGGTCGTGTCGCGGCGTCCATGCGTCCGAATGTGCCGCGACGCGCGCGCCGCGTGCAAGCCTCCGCGCACTCGAGACTTGGGGTGGCCACACGGACTCGCGGCCAGTAGCCACCGGGCCGGCCCCTGCCAGCGCGCCGCCGCGGTGCGCCGGCGGCCCATGCCGGCGCGCGCGGCGCGTTCGCGGTGCACCGGCACGGCCGCCGGCGCGCCACGCTACAGGGCGGGCGGGCCGAAGGGCAGCGGCGACTGCGCCGCCAGCCAGGCCACCACGGCCCAGCAGGCCACGTTGGGCGGCAGCGTGGCCGGATCGATGCGGTCCAGCGTGTCGTGCACCGTGTGGTGCACGTCGAAGTAGCCGCTGCCGTCCTGGCTGAGCTGCACCGCCGGCCAGCGGTGGCGGCGCATCAGCAGCGCCGCGTCGGGGCCGGGGCTGCCGCTGTTGGCGCCCTCGGCCGGCCAGGCCACGCCCAGCGGCGCCAGCAGCGCCGCGGCCAGCTGCATCAGCGGCAGCGCCGCCGGCACCACGCGGGCGCGCATCTGCCAGACCAGGCCGGCGCCGAAGTCGCTCTCGCCCACCAGCTGGTGCACCTGGCCGCCGTAGCGGTCGCCATAGGCCCGCGCGCCGTCGAAGCCGTTCTCCTCGTTGCCGAACAGCACCACGCGGATCGTGCGCCGCGGTCGCAGCCCGGCGCGAACGATCTGCGCCGCCGCGGCGCTGACGATGGCCACGCCGGCGCCGTCGTCCTGCGCGCCCTGGCCCAGGTCCCAGCTGTCGAGGTGGGCCGAGATCAGCACCACCTCGTCGCGCAGGTCACCGCCCGGGATCTCGGCGATCACGTTGTGCGTGGTCGCCTCCACGCCTTCCTGGGCCTGCAGCGTGAAGCGCAGGCGCAGCGGCGCGCCGGCGGCGTGCAGCGCGGCGACGCGCTCGGCATCCGGCACCGACACGGCAAAGGCCGGGATGCGCGGCACACCCACCTGGTAGCGCGTGGCGCCGGTGTGGGCGATGCGCTCGCGGTCGGTGCCTATGCTGCGGATGGCCAGCGCCAGCGCGCCGCGCTTGGCCGCCTCCACCGGCCCCAGCGTGCGTGCCGCCACCGCGACGCCATAGCCGCGGCCGTCGCGCGTGCGCTCGGTCTTCTGGTCGATGAAGACGATGCGGCCGCGCGCGCGGCTGCCGTCCACCGGCTCGGCCTGCAGCGCGGCCAGGTCGGAAAAGTAGGCGACCTCGGCTTCGATGCCGTCGGCCGGCGCGGCCACGCTGTTGCCCAGCGCCGCCATCACCAGCGGCTCGGGCGCAGCACCCGCGGCCAGCAGCGTGGCCGCTGCCGGCCCGCGCTGCCACACGCGCACCGGCAGCGGCTCGGCGCGCACCTGCTGCAGCCCCAGCGCCGCCAGCTCGCGGCGCGCCCAGGCCACGGCCTTCGCATCACCGGCGCTGCCCGCGGGGCGCGCGCCGACCTCGGTGCACAGGCCTTGCAGCAGGCGCCAGGCCTCGGTGTCCTGCAGCGCCGCGTCGCGCAGCGCGGCGGCGGCGCGTTGGTCGGCGGCGTCGAACACGGCCTCAGCGGTGCACCCAAGCCCGGGGACGACCCATCCCCCCGCCGCAGCGGCCGCGGCGTGCAAGCAGCTGCGCCGCCTCACTTCTGCACCGGGAAGGCGAACTCGGCGCCCTTGGCAATGCTGTCGCTCCAGCGCTGCATCACGCTCTTCTGCCGCGTGTAGAAGCGCACGCCCTCCTCGCCATAGGCATGCATGTCGCCGAACAGGCTGCGCTTCCAGCCGCCGAAGCCATGCCAGGCCATGGGCACCGGGATGGGCACGTTGATGCCCACCATGCCCACCTGCACGCGGCGCGCGAACTCGCGCGCCACGCCGCCATCGCTGGTGAAGCACGACACGCCGTTGCCGTACTCGTGCGCGTCGACCAGGGCCAGCGCCGCGGCCAGGTCGGGCACGCGCACACAGACCAGCACGGGGCCGAAGATCTCCTCGCGCCAGACGCGCATCTGCGGCGTCACATGGTCCAGCAGCGTGGCGCCGGTGAAGAAGCCCTGCTCGCGCCCCGGCACCTTCACGCCACGGCCGTCGACCACCGCGGTGGCACCCTCCTCGATGCCGACGCCGATCATCTGCTCGATGCGGTCGCGCGCCTCGCGCGTGACGATGGGGCCCATGTCGGCCTGCGGGTCCATGCCGTCGCGCACGCGCACGGCGCGCGCGCGCTCGGCCAGCTTGGGCACGATCCTGTCGGCCACCTCGCCCACCAGCACCGCCACGCTGATGGCCATGCAGCGCTCGCCGGCGCTGCCGTAGGCGCTGCCGATCAGCGCGTCCACCGCCTGCTCCAGGTCGGCGTCGGGCATCACCACCATGTGGTTCTTGGCCCCGCCCAGCGCCTGCACGCGCTTGCCGTGGTGCGCGCCCGTCTCGTAGATGTAGTGGGCGATGGGCGTGCTGCCGACGAAGGACAGCGCCTTCACGTCGGGGTGCGACAGCAGCGCGTCCACCGCCACCTTGTCGCCCTGCACCACGTTGAACACGCCGTCGGGCAGCCCGGCCTGCTTGAGCAGCTCGGCCATGAACAGCGACGGGCTGGGGTCGCGCTCGCTGGGCTTGAGGACGAAGGCGTTGCCCGCGGCCAGCGCCAGCGGGAACATCCACAGCGGCACCATGCACGGGAAGTTGAAGGGCGTGATGCCGGCCACCACGCCCAGCGGCTGGCGCAGCGTCCAGTTGTCGATGCCGGTGCCCACCTGGTCGGTGTAGTCGCCCTTGAGCAGCTGCGGCACGCCGCAGGCGAACTCGACGATCTCGATGCCGCGCGTCACCTCGCCCTGCGCGTCGCTGAAGACCTTGCCATGCTCGGCGGTGAGCATCGCCGCCAGCGTGTCGCGGTGCTGGTTGAGCAGCGCGAGGAAGGCGTTGAGCACCCGCGCACGGCGCACCGGCGGCGTCTCGCCCCAGGCCGGCTGCGCGGCCTTGGCCGCGGCCACCGCCGCCGCCACGTCGTCGGCGTCGGCCAGGCAGACCTGGCGCGCCGGCTGCCCGGTGGCCGGGTTCCACACCGCCTGGCGGCGCTGGCCGCTGCCGATGCTCGGCCGGCCGGCGATCCAGTGGGCCACATCTTGCGTCTGGGTGAAGGCTTGCGGGGCGCCCATGGCGGTCTCCTCTGGACGGTTCGGGGATGCGAAGGACCGAGTCTATGCCCGGCCTTCCGACGCTGCTCAGGCGCGCGGCGCCAGCAGCCGCTGCGCCAGCGCGCCGATCGCCGCCTTCAGCTCGTCCCAGGCGGCGTCGGTGTGCAGGTCCAGGCCGCCGAAGACGCGGATGCGCCGGCTGCGCAGCAGCAGGTGCTGCACGCCGGCCACCAGCAGCAGCGTCACGCCGCGCAGCTCGGGGCGGGTGGCGAACTCGGCGCCGCCCAGCACGCGCGTGGCCTGCTCGCCCCAGGCTTCGCGCTCGGCCTCGAGGATGGCGGTGAGCTCGTTGCGGTGGCGGATCTCGGCGGCCAGGATCTCCAGCGTCAGCGGCCGCGCGCGCAACTCGTCGATGAAGTGCTCGAAGAAGCCGGCCCAGCGCGCGGGCAGCGCGGCCTGGCGCAGTTCGGGCCGCGCGCGCAGCAGGTCGTCGACGCGCGGCCAGAAGCGGCCGCTGGCACCCCAGGCCTGCAGCAGCCCGGGCAGGCCGCCGAAGTAGCGGTAGATCAGCACCTTGTCGACGCCGGCCGCGCGCGCCACGGCGTTGACGCCCAGCGCCTCGAAGCCCTCGCGCGCCAGCACCTCGCCCACCGCGGCGAGCAGGCGCTGCTCGGTCTGCTCGCGGTTGCGCTCGGCGGGCTCGGGCGCGGCGGCCTGCTGGCGCGCCGCGGGCCTGCGCGGGGCGGCGCGCCGGCGCGGCGGTGGCGCCGTGCTCTCGTCAGGGGCTGAAGTCTTGCGGCGCGCCGGGCTCACGCCTGGATGATCGCATCCAGCGGCCGCCGCGGCGCCGGCCCGACCGGCGCCAGCGGGTGGCCGACGCGCGCCCACATCTGCACCGTGCCGCCCTGCGGCGCCAGCAGCCGGTGGATGGCGGCGTAGGGGCCGGCCACCTCCGGGTACTCCTGCAGCGCCTGCGACAGCGGCTGCATCACCACACCGGCGGCGGTGGCCGCCAGCTGCACGCGCACGTAGGCGCGGCCGGCGGCCAGCTGGGTGGCGCGCGCGTTGTCGGCCGTGGCCAGCCACAGGAAGGCCGGCGTACTCGCCAGGCGGGCGTCGAAGTCGCGGATCTGGCCGCGGATCTCGGCGCTGTCGGGCGCCGACGCACGGCTGCGGTCGAACAGGCCCAGCCGGTCCATCCACACGACGAAGGGCGCCGTCAGCGACAGCCCGTCGCGGTGGCGCGCGATCTCGTCGCTGCCGATGCGCAACCAGCGGTACGACTCGAGCAGCGTGTGCGGCGTGCTCAGCTCGATGCGCCAGGCCTCGGCGGCGATGGCGCGCTGCGCCGCCAGCGCCGCCGCGTCGCCCTGCACATGGCCGAAGCGGATGGCGCCGCCGGCTTCCACGCTGGCCTGGCGCATGGCCTGCCAGGCGGCGTCGGCCACCGGGCGGTCGATGGCGTAGTCGCCGCGGTGCGTGTGGCGGCGCGGGATCTGCGCGAACAGCGGGTCGGGTGCGATGGCGGCGTCTGGCAGCAGCCGGATGCGCGCCACCGGCCGCGCGTCGATGCGCTCGTCGGGGAAGGGTCCCTCGGGGAAGGGCGTGATCTCGGCGCGATGGCCGCGCTGCCGCGCCGCCAGGTCGAGCAGCTCGATGAAGCAGCCCTGGCTCATCACGATCTGCCGCCCCAGCGGGTCGGTCTGCGGCAGCAGGCGCTGCAGGTCGCAGCGCAGCGTGATCACGCCGGGCTCGCGCAGGTCGGCCAGCCAGCCCTGCAGGTTGTGCGAATGCGGCGCCAGCAGCGCCCAGGCCAGCACCCAGCGGCGGATGTCGCCGCCGTCGCCGGCCGGTCCGCGCCAGGCCGCGGTGGCCGCCGTGGGAATGCCGGCGTCGCAGCCGGCGGCCAGCGGCAGCGCCGCCATCACCGCGCCGCCGCCGGCCAGGCGGATCATCAGTCCACGTCGCTGGAGGTTCATCTCGACTCCTTTGTCACCAGTCGGTGACGCAATGTAGTCACTGGTTGGTGACAAGTCAAGCGGCGGCGGCGGCCGAGGCGCCGCTTCGGCGGCCGGCCGTTGCCGCCGACAATGCGTGCTCCGGTGCCCCCCTTTGCGCCGACTGCCGGCGCCCGCGCCGCCACCCGATGTCCGACAAGCCGCGCCCCCCGCTCACCGAAGCCGACCTGCAGCAGCTGTTCGAGTTGTTGGCCTCGCTGCCCGCGCCGCTGGCGCCGATGGACCCCAGCGCGCTGGACGGCTACCTGTGCGGCGTGCTGCTGCAGCCGCGCCCGGTGCCGGCGGCGCAGTGGCTGCCCTTCGTCTGCGACCTGGAGGGCCGCGCCCTGCCCAAGCCGGCCGCCGATGCCGCGGCGCGCATTGCCGAGCTGGCGCAGCGCCGCCATGCCGAGCTGGACCGCGCCATCGCCGCACGCGACTGGTTCGACCCCTGGATCTTTCCCGAGGCCGCCGAACCCGGCGTTGCCGACACCGCCGCGGACGACGCCACCGACGACGACGCTGGCGGCGGCGAGGCCGCCGCCGCCGTGCAGCCCTGGGTGGCGGGCTTCGCCGCGGCGATGGAGCGCTTCCCGGCGATGTTCGAATCGGACGACCCCGAGCTGGTCGAGCCGCTGGCGCTGCTGTTCCAGCACTTCGACGCCGAGGCGCTGGAGGATGCCGAGGCCTTGCTCGCCTTCATCGAAGGCATCGAGCCGCCCGCCGACCTGGCCGAGGCGGTGCAGGACCTGGTGCGCGCGGTGATGCTGATCGCCGACGTGACGCGGCCGCGCACGGCGGCGCCCAAGCCGGCGCGGCCCGGCGCGCGCGGAACGCGCCCGGCCACGTCGCGCAAGCCGCCGCCACGCCGGCGCTGACCGGCGGCGCCGGCGCCCGCCGAGGCTGGCGCATGGGGCCACCCGCCCGGTCTGCGCGCCCGCTTGGGCCGCGAACGGCGAGGGCCGGCGGGCCGGCCCCTCAGCCGCCGAACACCCGCCGCGCGTGCAGCCCCAGGCCTTGCGCGACGCTGGCGAAGCGATCACCCACCACGCTCTGCGCCGCGGGAAAGCCGTCGGCGATGCGCCGCACCAGCGGTGCCAGCCCGGTGGAGCCGCCGGTGAAGTAGAGCAGGCCCACGTCGGTGGCGGCGACGCCGCCCAGGCGCAGGGTCTGCTGCGCCGCGTCGACGATGCGCTGCAGGTCGGCCTCGATAGCCAGCGCCGCATCGGCCTCGGCCAGCGGCGCGGCCAGGCCGGCCTCGACCATGTCCAGCGCGATGCGCGTGTCGCCGCGCTGCGCCACGGCGATCTTGCCGGCCTCGGCCGCCGCCGCCAGCGCATGGCCCAGGCGCTCCTGCAGCACGCGCACCAGGCGCCGGTGCTGGGCCGGGTCGGCGAACCAGCCGCGCAGGCCGCGCCACTCGGCCACGCGTTGCGGCGCGTAGCAGGTGTTGATCAGGTGCCAGGTGGCGAGGTCGTGGAACAACCCGCTGGGCAGCTCGCGCGGTGTCTCGCCGGGGCGCTGCGGCGGGCGCCGGCTGCCGTAGCCCAGCAGCGGCAGGATGGCGCGCAGCTCGACATGGCGGTCGAAGTCGGTGCCGGCCACGTGCACGCCATGCGCAGCCAGGATGTCGTCGCGCCGCTCGGCGCGGCGCGCGCGCTGCGGGCCGATGCGCAGCAGCGAGAAGTCCGAGGTGCCGCCGCCGATGTCGGCCACCAGCACCAGCGTCTCGGCGGCCACGCGGCGCTCCTGGTCCAGCGCCGCGGCGATGGGCTCGAACTGGAACAGCACCTCGTCGAAGCCCACCTCGCGCGCCGCCGCCTCCAGCGCCGCCTGCGCCGCGGCGTCGCGCGCCGGGTCGTCGTCGACGAAGAACACCGGGCGGCCCAGCACCACCCGGTGAAGCGCATGGCCGGCACGCGCCTCGGCGCGGCGGCGCAGCTCGCGCAGGTAGCCGGTGACGACGTCGCGGTAGCGCACGCGGCGGCCGCCGCCGATGTCGGTGTACTCGTCGAGCAGGGCCGCGCCGAGCAGGCTCTTCATCGAGCGCATCAGCCGGCCCTCGTCGCCGGCGACGTAGGCGGCGATGGCGGCACGCCCGTACAGGCGCTCGGCCTCGGGCTGCTGCGGCGGCGTGTCGGCGCGGTAGAACACCGCGGTGGGCATGGTGGGCTGGCCGGGCTCGAGCTCGACGAGCTCGACGTCCTCGCCCCCGGGCCGCGGCAACGCCACCGCCGAGTTCGAGGTACCGAAGTCGATGGCGGCGAAGCCCGCCGCGCGTTCGCCGTGCGTCATCGGAGCATCCACGGGCGGGCCCGCCGGGCCCAAGGGGCGCGGATTGTAGGCAGACGGCCACGGCCGCCCCCCTCATCCATGTGATTAGCGCCCGCGCAAGGTGCTTTCTTCACACACCGCCCGGCAGCAACGGGGCGACACTGTTCCGCAGCAGTCCTCATCGCCCAGGAGGTAACCGATGGAAGCCAAGACCCCCCCGCCGCCACGCTGGTTCAGCCACTGGCGCGTGGCCCAGCGTCCGGCAGCCATCGACGCCGCCGACCTGGGCACCTGCTTCGGCCTGGACGTGAGCCTGGACGAGGTGCCCGAGGCACCCGCCTCACCGCGCCCCGCGCGGCCGGGCTGGCTGCAGCGCTGGCGCGCACGCCGCAGCGGCGAGTAGGCCGGCGGCCTTGCCGACGACTCAACGGGGCCCTCGGGCCCCGTTTTGCTTGCATCGGCGCGCCTGCCCGCGGCAGCACTGGCGCGCGCCCGCAGTCAGCGGATGAGCAGCACCGGGATCTTGCACTGCGCGACGACCTTGGTCGCCACCGAACCCATCACCAGGCTGGTCAAGCTGCCATGGCCGTGCGAGCCCAGCACCACCAGGTCGTAGCCGCCCTTCTCGGCGGTCTCGGCGATGCTGTCGGCGGCATGGCCCACCTTGGCCAGGTAGCCCGCCTTCAGGCCCTGCTTGGTGAAGAAGCTGCGCAGCGGCTTGAACACCTTTTCGGCGGTGTCGTCGTAGTAGGCCTTCAGCGTGGCCTTGTCCAGCACCGCAGCGGCACGCGGCGGCACCGCCGAGACGACGTGGATCAGCGTGTACTCGTGGTGCTTGCCCAGCCACTCGTCGTGCGCCGCCAGGTAGGCCAGCATGCGCTTGGTGTAGGGGCTGCCATCGACGGCGGCAAGGATTCTCATGGTCTTCTCTCCTGTCTGAAAGGTCGCAGCGCCGGTGTTCGGCGCCCCGCCCGCGCGGCTGCACCGCGGCCGGGACGATGACCCAGTGTCGCACCCTGGCGCGGCCGCGGTTTGACGCCCGTCATGCGACGCGGCTTTGCGCGGCCCGGCGAACCGCGCCGCCGACGGGGCTGCCCTGGGGCCCGGGGGATCCGGCCGCTGGGCGCGCCTCCCCCCGAAAGGGCCGGGGGCGCCGCGGCCTGGGAGGTCTGCTCAGACCTCGATCAGCCGCAGCGGCTGGTGGCCCGCGCTCTCGCCCTTGGCATCCAGCCCGCGCGCATGGCAGACCACACGCGCGCTGCGGCCATCGCCTCGCGGCACGGGGTAGTCGTGGCGGCAATGCAGATGGCCATGCAGCCACAGATCGCACTGCGCGACCAGATCGTCGTCGGCGTTGCAGAAGCTGGCCGTGCCGGGCTGGCGGCCATAGCGCGGGTCGGCGCTTTGCAGGCTGGGGCCGAAGTGGGTGACGACCACCGTGGCCTGCCAGCGCCCTTGGGCCGGTTCGGCCAGCGCCTGCTGCAGCCAGGCGCGGCAGGCCAGGCCCTCGGCGCGCACGGCCTCGGCGTCCAGCGGCGAGCCGCCGCGGCTGGCGCGCATCACGCGCTGGAAGTAGCTGCCGGCGCGCATCGCGCGTTCGCGCTGCGCCGGGCCGAACAGGTCGAAGTCGCTCCAGCGCGTGGCGCCCAGCAGCCGGATCACGCGGCCGTCGGCGGCCGTGAACAGTGCCGCTTCGCGCTGCAGCAGCGTCAGGCCGTGGCCGGCCAGGCGCTCGCGCAGCGCCGGCCAGGCCATGTCGAGCTCGCGGCCGTCGAACTCGTGGTTACCGGCCACCACGACCACCGGCACCGGCCAGCCGGCGAAGCGGGCATAGCCGTCCCAGCCGGCGTCGATGTCGCCGGCCAGCACCAGCAGCTCGGCGCCGGGCGCCGGCTCGGGGTCGAAGCGCTCGGTCTCGAGGTGCAGGTCGGACAGCAGCTGGATCTTCATCGTCACGCCGCGCCGGGTGGCGACGGTTGCAGCCACTCGATGCGCGTGCCATGCGGGTGGCACCTGGCCAGCAGCCGGTCTTCGCCGTCGCCGGGCGCGCCACGCCACAACCTCAGGCGCAGCTCGCAGGCCTGGTCGGCGCGCGGCGGCTCGAAGCGCAGCCAGGCCAGCGGCACGCCGGCGGTGGCGCCCGCGCCGGCGGCCTCGACGGCCGCGGCGATGCGCCGCTGCTGCGCCTCGCCCAGGTAATGCCAGACCACCGAGTGCATCAGCACCGTGGCGATGCCGGCGCGCGGCGCGGCCAGCTCGCGCTCAACGAAGTCGGCCGCCGGCAGGGCCTCGACGGCGCCATCGCCACGGGTCTGCCAGACGGCGGCGGCCGCAGCGGCGGCACGCAGCCGCTGCAGCCGCTCGCGCTGGTCGGCCCAGACGAAGGACGCCAGGCGCAGCGCCTCGCCGGGGCGCGACAGGTTCACCGGCAACAGGTCGCAGCCGGCACGCGAGGCGATGGCCAACGGTGCTGCCAGCGGCGGCGGCGGACCGCGCCAGTCCGCCGTCAGCGTGGGCCTGGCCACGCCGGCTTCGTCGCCCGCGTCCCAGACCCAGGCGCCATGGGCATGGCGCCAGCGCTCGCACCACAGGTTGATGCCGGCCGACGACCCGATCTCGCGCAGCGCCAGCGGCAGCCCGGTGGCGGCGGCCACCGCCAGCAGCCCGGGCAGCAGGGCGGCGCCGCGCATCACCTCGTTGGTCTGCGGGGCATGGGCCAGCGCCGCGAGCAGCGCGGGACGGTGCTGCAGCCACGCAACGCGCAGCGCGGCGTCCAGCGCCGCATCGAGCGCGGCCTCGTCGGCCGGCCCTGCGGCCGGCGGCCACAGCGCGGCAAAGGGTTCGATGCCCTGCAAGGCCAGGTGGTGCAGCGCCGCGGCCAGGCGCAGCGCCACGGCGCCGGCCACCGGGTCGGGCGCGGCGGCGGCGCAGGCCGCGTGGGCCGCGGGCGTCTGCGCCAGCCAGGCCGCGGCGCGGCGGATCAGCCGCGCGGTGAAGGGCGCCGGGGCGCGCTCGCACCAGCCGGCCTGGGTCGCGAAGGACGACAGCAGCGCATCGCTCATCGCGGTGATGCTAGGGCCTGCGCGCTGCCGCGCCGGCCGCGGGGCGATCAGACGCCGAGGCGGGCCGCCAGCTGCTGCCGCGTCGCCGGCAGCTCGGCCGGCAGGTGGTGGGCCAGCATGGCGAACAGCTCGTCGTGCAGCTTCAGTTCGGCAGCCCAGTCGGTGGGCACGATGTTGCTGACCTGCTCGTAGGCGCTGCGGCTGAAGTCCAGCCCCTGCCAGTTCAGGTCCTCGTAGCGCGGCGCGATGCCCAGGCCGTTGTCGGCGCCCCCTGCCTTGCCTTCGATGCGCTCGACGATCCACTGCAGCACGCGCATGTTCTCGCCGTAGCCCGGCCAGACGAAGCCGCCGTCGGCGCCCTTGCGGAACCAGTTCACGCAGTAGACGCGCGGCGGCGTGGCCCCGCCCTGCTGCAGCGCCCGGCCCAGGTCCAGCCAGTGCTGGAAGTAGTCGGACATGTGGTAGCCGGCGAAGGGCAGCATCGCGAAGGGGTCGCGGCGCACGATGCCCATCGCGCCGGCCTGCGCCGCGGTGGTCTCGCTGCCCATGGTGGCGGCCATGTAGACGCCTTCGACCCAGCAACGCGCCTCGGTCACCAGCGGCACGGTGCCGCTGCGGCGGCCGCCGAAGATGAAGGCGTCGATGGCCACGCCCTCGGGGTTGTCCCACTCGGTGTCCAGCACCGGGTTGTGGATGGCGGCCACGGTGAAGCGCGCGTTGGGGTGGGCGGCCGGACGCGGCTTGCCGTTCACCGGGTTGGCGGCGGCGATCTCGGGCGTCCAGTCGCGGCCCTGCCAGTCGATCAGGTGCGCCGGCGGAGTCTTGCTCATGCCCTCCCACCAGACGTCGCCGTCGTCGGTGAGCGCGACGTTGGTGAAGATCACGTCGCGCTGCAGCGACTTCATGCAGTTCGGGTTGGTGTGGTGATTGGTGCCCGGGGCCACGCCGAAGTAGCCGGCCTCGGGGTTGATGGCGCGCAGGCGGCCGTCGGCATGCGGCTTGATCCAGGCGATGTCGTCGCCGATCGTGCTCACGCTCCAGCCCTCGAAGCCCGCCGGCGGCACCAGCATCGAGAAGTTGGTCTTGCCGCAGGCGCTGGGGAAGGCGGCGGCCACGTGGTACTTCTTGCCGCTGGGCGCGGTGACGCCCAGGATCAGCATGTGCTCGGCCAGCCAGCCCTTGCCGTCGTCCTTCGCGGCGGCGCGGCCCATGGTGCTGGCGATGCGCAACGCGAAGCACTTCTTGCCCAGCAGCGCGTTGCCGCCGTAGCCCGAGCCGTAGCTCCAGATCTCGCGCGTGGCGGGGTAGTGGACGATGTACTTGGTCGGGTTGCAGGGCCAGGGCACATCCTTCTGGCCCTTGCCTTCGGCATCCACCAGCGGTGCGCCCACGCTGTGCACGCAGGGCACAAAGTCGCCGTCGGCGCCCAGCACGTCGAGCGCGCCGCGGCCCATGCGCGTCATGGTGCGCATGCTCACCGCCACGTAGGGGCTGTCGGTGAGCTCGACGCCGATGTGCGAGATGTGCGAGCCCAGCGGGCCCATCGAGAAGGGCACCACGTACATCGTGCGGCCACGCATGCAGCCCTGGAACAGCGCCGGCGTGCCGTCCGCCTGGCCGGTCTGCAGCAGCGCGCGCATCTCGGCCGGTGCACGCCAGTTGTTGGTGGGGCCGGCGTCCTCGGGCCGGTCGGTGCAGATGAAGGTGCGGTCCTCGACGCGGGCCACATCGGACGCGTCGCTGCGCGCCAGATAGCTGCCGGGGCGCTTGGCGGCGTTCAGCGGCAGCAGCGTGCCGGCGGCCACCAGCTGCTGGCACAGCCGCTGGTACTCGGCCTCGCTGCCGTCGCACCAGTGGACGCTGTCGGCCTCGGTCAGCGCCGCGATCTCGGCGACCCAGGTCACCAGGCGGTCATGGCGCACATGGGCGGGCACGTTCAGCCGCAGCCCCTCGAGCACGGGACGGTTCATCGACTTTTCTCCAGACATCACAGATTGCAGAGACGGGGTTGGGCCAGGCCCTGCGCCGGCACTGCCCGCTGGGCAGTCTCTGGGCAGGGGCTCGCCGAACACCGTCGCGCCAGGCGTGTCCGCGCTCCGGGTCGCCGCCCGGTCCGCGGCCGGGGTCGGGCCGGCCGGTAAACGGGGAGGGGCATTGTCAGAGCAATGTAATCACCCCGTAACCGCCGGCCTCCGGGGCCCATCATGCAAACATTGCATGTCGTGATGTTCGTCGCGCAGCCGGCGACGGCTTGTCGCCGGGATGGGCACTTTGGTTGCCATTGGCGCCGGAACGGTGGTCTACGCACGGGCATCGTGCGGGCGGCGTGCCGCGGGCGCCGCCCGCTCCGGGCCCATCGTCGGCTGCCGGCGCCGGTGCTGGCCGCTGCGCCGGGGGCGTTCCCGGGTGAAACCGCGGCCGCGCGCCGGGCCGGCGGGCCTGCACGTGGCACCATCGCGCCCGCCATGCTCGCCTACCGCCATGTCTTCCACGCCGGCAACCATGCCGATGTGCTCAAGCACCTCGTGCTGCACCGCGTGCTGCAGCACGCCAACCAGAAGGACAAGGGCTGGCGCTACGTCGACACCCATGCCGGCGCGGGCGGCTACTCGCTGGAGGGCGATCCGGCGCACAAGCGCGGCGAGTTCGAGCAGGGCATAGGCCGGCTGTGGGGCCGTGGTGACCTGCCGCCCGGGCTGGCCGACTACATGGCCCTGGTGCGCGACTTCAACGGCGGCAGCAGGCTCAAGCAGTACCCCGGCTCGCCGGCCATCGCGCATGCGCTGGCGCGGCCGCAGGACGAGCTGCACCTGCACGAGCTGCACCCCACCGACCACCGCATCCTGGCCTCCTACCTGGGCGGCGAGCGCCATGTGACGGTGACCATGGACGACGGCTTCGCCGCCATCAAGCGCGAGCTGCCGCCGCCCACGCGCCGCGGCGTGCTGCTGATCGACCCGCCCTACGAGATCAAGACCGACTACGCGCGCACGCTGGCCGCGCTGCGCGAGGCGCTGGCGCGCTTTGCCGACGGCACCGTCATCGTCTGGCTGCCGCAGCTGCAGCTGCTGGAGGCGGCGCAGCTGCCGCAGCGCCTGAAGGCCGCCGCCGACGGCGCGGCCAAGAAGGGCTGGCTGCACGCGCGGCTCAGCGTCGCCCGGCCCGATGCGCGCGGCTACGGCCTGCTGGGCAGCAGCGTGTTCGTCGCCAACCCGCCGCACACGCTGCACGCCGAGCTGAAGACCCTGCTGCCCTGGCTGGCGCGCGAGCTGGGGCAGCACGCCGGCGCGGCGTCGTTGCTGGAGAAGTCGGCAGCGGGCTGAAGCGGCTGCGCCGCCCGCGCACCGGGCCTGGGGATGGCCGGCCCGCCACGCTCGTCGATACTGCGGGCCCCGCCCCCCGTCTGGAGCCCTGCCATGACCCACCGTCGACATCTCTTGCTGGCCGCCCTCGCCGCCGCGCTCGCGCCCGCCGCGTTGCGCGCGCAGGACTTCAGCAAGGTCGAGTACCGCAGCACCGTGCTCAGCGAGCGCCTGGTGCTGCTGCAGGGCGCCGGCGGCAACATCGCGCTGGGCCATGGCGCCGACGCCACCTTCATGGTCGACGACGACTTCGCGCCGCTCACCGCCAAGCTGCAGGCGGCGGTGGCGAAGGTCACGCCCAAGCCGGTGCAGTTCCTGCTGAACACCCACTTCCACTTCGACCACACCGGTGGCAACGAGGGCTTCGGCGCCGCCGGCGCGGTGATCGTGGCCCACGACAACGTGCGCCGGCGCATGAGCGGCGAGCAGCTCATCGCCTTCCTCGGCGCGCGCCAGCCCGCCGCATCCAAGGCGGGGCTGCCGGTGGTCACCGTGCCCACCGAGCTGCGGCTGCACCTCAACGGCGAGGAGATCCACGCCTTCCATGCGCCGCGCGCGCACACCGACGGCGACCTCATCGTGCACTTCACGCGCGACGGCGTGGTGCACATGGGCGACCTGTTCTTCAACGGCATCTACCCCTTCATCGACGCCAGCAGCGGCGGCAACGCCGAGGGCGTGATCGCCGCCGCCGACCGCGTGCTGGCGCTGGGCGACGAGCGGCTGCGCATCATCCCCGGCCATGGCCCGCTGGCCGACAAGGCGGCACTGCGGGCCTACCGCGACATGCTGGCCACGGTGGTGCAGCGCATCAAGGAGCAGCGCCGGGCCGGCAAGTCCGACGCCGAGATCGCCGCCGCCGCGCCGGCCGCCGAGTTCGACGAGCGCTGGGGCAAGGGCTTCATCAAGGCCGACCGCTTCGTGGCCATGATGCTGGGGGTGGTGCCGCGCTGAGGCAGCGGAGGCGGCGCTTCAGCCCGGCTGGCGCGACGCGGACCGGGGCGCGGTCTTGCGCGCCGGCGCCACCTTCGCTGGCGGCTTCTTCGCCGGGGACTTCCCGGCCGGGGCCGTCGCCGCGGCCGCGCGCTTGGGCGCCGCCTTGGACGCCGCCTTGGGCGCCAGCCTCGCCGCCGCCTCGGCGCCGCGCGAGGCCTCGTAGTGCGCGATCCACTGCTGCGGCGTCATCCGCGCCGCCAGCCGGGCTATCAGCTCGAAGGGGATGTGCTCGGGCTTCTTGTAGCGCACGCAGCACTTGCCCATGTCCAGCCTGTGCGGGCTGGCCTTGGCATGCTCGGCGACGAACCACGCGAGCAGCCCGGTCTCGGCGTACAGGCCCATGTGGTAGACGCTGATGTATTGCTTCTGCGAGGCCAGGCCCAGGAAGGGCAGTGGCGTCTTGGGGTCGCAGTGGTAACCCGCGGGGTACAGGCTGTGCGGCACCGACCAGCCGGGCATGCCGTAGCCCATGCGCTCCTCGAAGCCCGGCGGCAGCTGGGCGGCGATGGTGTCGCGCAGCCGGCGCAGCGCACCCTGGCGCTCGGGCGGCAGCTCGGCCAGGTACTGCTCGACGGTGCTGGCCTTGGATTGCATGGCAGGGCCTCCGGGTGGCGAAGGCCGCGAGCATGCACCCGCGGCGCGGATCAGTCGACCCCGCGCGCGCGGTCGGCCAGGAAGCCCACGCGCCACGCGGCGAAGCGGCCGGCGTCCAGTGCCTCGCGGATCTCGCGCATCAGGTTCAGGTAGAAGTGCAGGTTGTGGATGCTGGCCAGCATCGGGCCCAGCATCTCGCCGCAGCGGTCCAGGTGGTGCAGGTAGGCGCGGCTGAAGCCGCCGCTGACGGTGCCGTCCGCGGCCGTGCTGCCGGCGCAGGCCTGGCAGCGGCAGCTCGGGTCGATGGGGCGCGGGTCGGTCTTGTGGCGGGCATTGCGGATCTTCAGGTCGCCGAAGCGGGTGAACAGGTGGCCGTTGCGCGCGTTGCGGGTGGGCATCACGCAGTCGAACAGGTCCACGCCCTGGGCCACGCCCTCGACCAGGTCCTCGGGCGTGCCCACGCCCATCAGGTAACGCGGCTTGTGCGCCGGCAGCCGCTGCGGCGTGTGCGCGACGATGCGGCGCATCTCGTCCTTGGGCTCGCCCACGCTGACGCCGCCGATGGCGTAGCCGGGCAGGTCCAGCTCGGCCAGCGCGGCGGCCGATTCCTCGCGCAGGTTCTCGTACATGCCGCCCTGGACGATGCCGAACAGCGCGTTGCGGTTGCCCAGGCGCGCGAACTCGGCCTGCGAACGCTTCGCCCAGCGCAGGCTCAGCGCCATCGACGCGCGGGCCTGCTTCTCGGTCGTCAGCACGCCGTCGGTCTCGTAGGGCGTGCACTCGTCGAACTGCATCACGATGTCGCTGTCGAGCACGGTCTGGATCTGCATGCTCACCTCGGGTGTGAGCAGCAGCCGGTCGCCGTTGACCGGCGAGGCGAAGCGCACGCCCTCCTCGCTGATCTTGCGCATCTTGCCCAGGCTCCAGACCTGGAAGCCGCCGCTGTCGGTGAGCATGGGCTTGGTCCAGCCCTCGAAGCCATGCAGGCCGCCGAAGCCCCGGATCACCTCCAGCCCCGGGCGCAGCCACAGGTGGAAGGTGTTGCCCAGGATGATCTGCGCGCCCATCGCATGCAGGTCGCGCGGCATCACGCCCTTCACCGTGCCGTAGGTGCCCACGGGCATGAAGATCGGCGTCTCGACAACGCCGTGGTTCAGGCGCAGGCGGCCGCGGCGGGCCGCACCCTCGGTGCGCAGCAGGTCGAACTGGAGCATGGCCCGATTGTCTCCGCCGCCGGCGTGCCCCAACGACGACGGGCCCCGCGGGGCCCGTCGTCGCGCAGGGGCAGCCCTGCCAGAAGCAGCTGCCGCGGCCTCAGGCGACCTGGCGCCGGCGGCGCAGGCCCAGCCCGGCCAGGGCCAGGGCGCTCAGGGCCAGCGAGGTGGGCTCGGGGACGGCGGCGGCCGCCGACCGGGCGACGCCCTCGAAGCCGGGGTTCCAGTCGTTGTTGAAGTTGCCGCCGCCGGTGTAGGTGCCGCCCTGCCGGCCGTAGGCATAGGCGAACCACCGGATGTCGGTGGGCGCGGCAAAGGCCGAACTGCCGGCCTTGAAGCCCGACAGCGACTGCCCGGGCAGCAGGTTGCCGAAGCTGCCGTCGATCCAGACGTTGTCGTAGACCGTGCTGGAGCCGCCGTACCAGGTGTTGCTCCAGCTGGTATGCGAGTTGGGGTCGAAGCCGGCCGGGCTGCCATCGATGTCGCGAGCGCCCAGGTGCACGCCGAAGAAGTAGATCGCCATGTCGGGCGACGCCGGCGCCATGTTGTTGCTGACGCTGAAGTCCAGCACCCAGTTGTTGGCCGAACCGCTGACGGCGACGCTGACTTCGACCGGCGCGGCCTGCGCGGCCAGGCTGCCCAGCAGGGCGGCCGTGCAGGCCAGGGAGGTGATCCAGTGTTTCAAGCTTTGCTTTCGTCGCGATGTCCACATGCACCGCGCTGGCCGCGATTCTGGGTGACCACGCACGCCGCGCCGTCCCCCGCGGGCCGGGGGTCGGTGTGACCGATCACACGTTGGCGCCGGCGGCGCGCGCCAACAGCATCGCGTCGCCGTAGCTGAAGAAGCGGTAACGCTGCGCCACGGCATGGCGGTACAGGTCGAGCATGCGGCGGTGGCCGGCGAAGGCGCTGACCAGCATCAGCAGCGTGCTGCGCGGCAGGTGGAAGTTGGTCTGCAGCAGGTCCACCACGCGGAAGTGGAAGCCCGGGGTGATGAAGATGTCGGTCTCGCCACGGTAGGGCGCCAGGCCGCCGGGCTGGCGCGCCGCCGACTCCAGCGCGCGCAGCGTGGTGGTGCCCACGGCGACCACGCGGCCGCCGGCGGCGCGCGTGCGCTGGATCGCCTGCACCGTGGCCTCGCCGACCTCGAACCACTCGCTGTGCATCCTGTGCTCGGCGATGCGGTCCACGCGCACCGGCTGGAAGGTGCCGGCGCCCACGTGCAGCGTCACCGCGGCGCGCCGCACGCCATGCTGTTCCAGCTGCGCCAGCACCGCCTCGTCGAAGTGCAGCGCCGCGGTGGGCGCGGCCACGGCGCCGGGCGCGCGGGCGAACACCGTCTGGTAGCGGCGCTCGTCGTCGGCATCGTCGGCGTGGGTGATGTAGGGCGGCAGCGGCACATGGCCGTGGCGCTCCAGCAAGACGAACGGGTCCTCGGGCAGCTGCAGTTGGAACAGCGCGTCGTCGGGGCCGGCGCGGCCCAGCACCCGGGCGTCGAAGGCGTCGGCGAAGCGCACCGCACTGCCGGCCGGCGGCGACTTGCTGGCGCGCAGGTGGGCCAGCACCTGGTGGCCGGGCAGCACGCGCTCGACCAGCGCCTCGACGGCGCCGCCGCTGGCCTTGCGGCCGAACAGCCGTGCCTTGATCACGCGGGTGTCGTTGAACACCAGCAGGTCGCCGGCACGCAGCAGCTGCGGCAGCTCGGTGAAGGCGCGGTCGACGGCGGGCTCGGTGCTGGCGTCGAGCAGGCGCGAACCGCTGCGCGTGGGCGCCGGGTGCTGGGCGATCAGCTCGGGCGGGAGCTCGAAGTCGAAGTCGTCGACGGCGAGCGTGGCCGACGCGGCGGGCAGGGCGTGGGGTGTGGACATGGCGTGGCTGTACCGGCCAGCAAGGTGGGGGGGAGGGGCGCGCTCGGGCGGGCGCCTCGCGCAGGGTCAAAATTGTTCCATGCCCGCACCGCCCGCGCCCGCGGCCCCACCCGAAAAGCCCCAGCCGCCGGCGAGGCCGACGGGCAAGCCGGCCGCCGAGAGCGCGCCGCAGCGGGCGCTGCGCAAGCTGGGGCTGGTGAGCGACACCGACCTGGCGCTGCACCTGCCGCTGCGCCATGTGGACGAGACGCGCCTCCAGCCCATCAACAGCCTGCGCGAGGGCGAGACCGGCCAGGTGCAGGGCGTGGTGCGCGAGGCGCGCGTCGAGGCCCGCGGCCGGCGCCAGCTCGTCGTGCGCCTGGCCGACGACAGCGGCGAGCTGACGCTGCGGCTGCTGCATTTCTACCCCTCGCAGCTCAAGGCGCTGGCGCCGGGCCGGCTGCTGCGCGTGCGCGGCGAGCTGCGCGGCGGCTTCTTCGGCCGCGAGATGGTGCACCCCGAGATCCGCGTCGTCGAGGCCGACACGCCACTGCCGCGCACCCTGACCCCCGTCTACCCGACCACGGCCCAGCTGCCCCAGGCCTACCTGCGCAAGGCGGTGGCCGGCGCGCTGGCGCGCGCGCCGCTGCACGAGATCCTGCCGCCGGCGCTGCTGCCGCCCGGGCTGCCCACGCTGCGCGAGGCCGTGCTGCTGCTGCACCACCCGCCGCCGGGCACGCCGCTGGCGGCGCTGGAGCAGCGCAGCCACCCGGCCTGGACGCGGCTGAAGTTCGAGGAGCTGCTGGCGCAGCAGCTGTCGCAGGCGATGGCGCGGGCCCAGCGGGCACGGCAACAGGCGCCGGTGCTGAAGGCCCCGGGCAGCGCGGGCGAGGGCCCGCTGACGCAGGCGCTGCGCGCCGCGCTGCCCTTTGCGCTCACCGGCGCGCAGCAGCGCGTGGTGGCCGAGATCGCCGCCGACCTGCAGCGGCCGCAGCCCATGCACCGCCTGCTGCAGGGCGACGTGGGCTCGGGCAAGACGGTGGTGGCGGCGCTGGCGGCGGCGCAGGCCATCGACGCCGGCTGGCAATGCGCGCTGATGGCGCCCACCGAGATCCTGGCCGAGCAGCACTTCCGCAAGCTGGTCGCCTGGCTGCAGCCGCTGGGTCTGGAGGTGGCCTGGCTCACCGGCAGCCGCAAGGGCAAGGCCCGGCGCGAGGCATTGGAACGCGTGGCCGACGGCCGCGCGCCGCTGGTGGTGGGCACGCATGCGGTGATCCAGGACGACGTGGCCTTTGCCCGCCTGGGCCTGGCCATCGTCGACGAGCAGCACCGCTTCGGTGTGGCGCAGCGGCTGGCGCTGCGCAGGAAGCTGGAGGGCGCCGCCTTGGCACAACCGGTGTCGGGCGGGAGCGTGCGCGCGCCGGGGGCGGAACCTGGCGGCGACGGCCCGGCGCCGGGCCGCCCCAAGCCGGGCCAGCCCCCTTGGGGGGTGGCGGAACCGGAGGCGGGGACTGGGGGCTCCATCCATCTTGAACCCCACCTGCTGATGATGAGCGCCACACCCATCCCGCGGACGCTGGCCATGAGCCACTTCGCCGACCTGGACCTGAGCACGCTGGACGAGCTGCCGCCGGGCCGCACGCCGGTGGCGACAAGGCTGTTCGCCGACGAGCGCCGCGCCCAGGTGGTGGCCCGCGTGCGTGACGAGATCGCCGCCGGCCGCCAGGCCTACTGGGTCTGCCCGCTGGTGCAGGAGAGCGAGCACATCGACCTGCAGAACGCCACCGAGACCCACGCCATGCTGGCCGCCGCGCTGCCCGGCGTGGCGGTGGGCCTGCTGCATGGCCAGATGCCGGCGGCCGAGAAGGCCGACACGATGGCGCGCTTCGCCGGCGGCGCGCTGCGCCTGCTGGTGGCCACCACGGTGATCGAGGTCGGCGTCGACGTGCCGCAGGCCAGCCTGATGGTGATCGAGCATGCCGAGCGCTTTGGCCTGGCGCAGCTGCACCAGCTGCGCGGCCGCGTGGGCCGCGGCGCCACCGCCAGCATCTGCGTGCTGCTGTACACGGCGCCGCTGTCGATGGAGGGCAAGGCGCGGCTGCAGGCCATGGTCGAGACCCAGGACGGCTTCGAGATCGCGCGGCGCGACCTGGACATCCGCGGCCCCGGCGAGTTCCTGGGCGCACGCCAGAGCGGCGACGCGCTGCTGCGCTTCGCCGACTTGCTGCAGGACGAGCCGCTGCTGCGCCGCGCGCGCGATGCCGCCGCCCAGCTGCTGCGCCAGCACCCGGCCGTGGCACAGGCCCAGGTGCAGCGCTGGCTGGCCGGGCGCGCCGAGTTCCTCAAGGCCTGAACGGCCTGCGCAAGCGCGTGGCAAAGGCCCCCGCCTGGGCAGGCCCGCAGGCAATAGCGTTTGCCTTTTGAATCTTGCGGGTCAATACTGCCGGCCCATGACGCTGACCGAGCTCAAGTACATCGTGGCCGTGGCGCGCGAGCGCCACTTCGGCCGCGCCGCCGAGGCCTGCCATGTCTCCCAGCCCACGCTGAGCGTGGCGGTGAAGAAGCTGGAGGACGAGCTGGAGCTGAAGATCTTCGAGCGCGGCGGCGGCGAGGTCACGGTGACGCCGCTGGGCGAGGACATCGTGCGCCAGGCCCAGCAGGTGATCGAGCAGGCCGCCGCCATCCGCGAGATCGCCAAGCGCGGCAAGGACCCGCTGAACGGCCCGCTGCGCCTGGGCGTGATCTACACCATCGGCCCCTACCTGCTGCCCGACCTGGTGCGCCACGCCATCGAGCTGACCCCGCAGATGCCGCTGATGCTGCAGGAGAACTTCACCAGCAAGCTGCTGGACATGCTGCGCACCGGCGAGCTGGACGCGGCGATCCTGGCCGAGCCCTTCCCCGACACCGGCCTGGCGGTGGCGCCGCTGTACGACGAGCCCTTCATGGTGGCGGTGCCGGCCAGCCATCCGCTGGCCAGGCGCAAGCGCATCAGCGCCGAGGAGCTGAAGCAGGAGACCATGCTGCTGCTGGGCACCGGCCACTGCTTCCGCGACCATGTGCTCGAGGTCTGTCCCGAATACGCGCGCTTCTCCAGCGACGCCGAGGGCATCCGCAAGGGCTTCGAGGGCAGCTCGCTGGAGACCATCAAGTACATGGTGGCCTCGGGCATGGGCGTCACCGTGGTGCCGCAGCTGGGCGTCGAGGCCGATCCGCAGCCGCATGTGGTCTACGTGCCCTTCGCGCCGCCGGCGCCGACGCGCCGCGTGGTGCTGGCCTGGCGGCGCAGCTTCACGCGCTACGAGGCCATCGCCGCGCTGCGCAACGCCATCTACGCCTGCGCGCTGCCGGGCGTGACGCGGCTGACGGCCTGAACACCTGGCGCCGCCGCGCCGCGCCGCCTCAGGACAGCAGCGGGCGCAGCCGGGCCAGGTCCTGCTGCGCCTGGCGGTACTCCTCGGGCCTGCGCTCGGGGCCGATCTCCTGCAAGGCCTCGCGCAGGGTCCGTTCGGCGTCGCGGGCCAGCGGCGCGTCGCCGGTCAGCAGCGCGCGCGCGGCCAGGCACTGGCCCAGCCCCAGCTGCACGTTGGCCCACTCCAGCGGCGCCTGCTCGCGCTGGCGCAGCGCCAGCGAGGCCTGCGCCGCCTGCGCCGCCTCCTCCAGCAGGGGCAGGTCGGCCAGGTGCTCGCCCAGCAGGCGCAGCGCGTTGCTCTGGTCGGCCAGGTTGGCGGCCACGTAGACCGGCGCACTCTGGCGGTCGAACTCGGGGCGCGCCGCGCGCAGCGCCTCGATGGCGCGACGCAGCGCCGCCTCGTCGGGCTGGATCAGGTGGATGTTGATCAGCGTGCCGCCCAGGTTGTGCATGGTCATGGCCCAGCGCAGGGGCTGCAGCGCGCGCGTCTGCACCTGCAGGGACGCCTCGGCCGCCGCGACTGCCCGCTGCAGCAGCGCGACGTCCTTCAGCTCCCCGCCAAGGGCGGCCAGTGCAATGCCCAGGTCGTTGTGCGCCGCCGCCCAGTCGTTGGCACGCGTCTCGATGGGCGTCGCGGCGATCGCGGCCTCGAAGGCCTCGACGGCCAGCCGGAAGTGCAGCAGCTGGCCGTCGATGCGTGCCAGCATGCTCAGCGCGACGCCGCGGCGGTACTGCAGCATCGCCCACTCCGCCATGTGCCGGTCGCGGCGGATGCCGCGCAGCGCCTGGTCGGCGACCTCGACCGCCTCGGCCAGCAGCGCGCCGCTGCCCTCGCGAAAGCCCAGCGTGTACAGCGCCCGCACCAGGCGCTCCTGGGTGCGCGCCCAGGGCAGCGGATCGGCGCCGCGCGCGACCATCGCGGCGGCCCGGCGCTGCAGGGCGATGGACTCCTGCAGCAGCGCCTTGTCGTACTGCCGCCAGCCCAGCGCGTCGAGCGAGGCGCTGAGATCGGCCAGCGCCTCGGCGCGCTCGTCGGTGGCGGCATCGGCGGGCAGGGCTTCGAGCCGCTCGCGGGACAGGGCCAGCGCCTCGTGCAGCCGCGCGCTGCCGCTCTCGCGCTGGCCCAGCGCGCGCTGCGCCTGCGCGCGCAGGGCCAGCCCCTGGCGCCACGCGGCGCTGCCGCGTGCCTGCGCCTCGATGATGCGCTGCGCCATCTCGGCGGCCACCATCAGCGGCAACGCGGCCACCGCGCCTTCGCCGAGCTCGACCTGCTGGCGGGTGCGCGCCACGAAGGCGTCGGAGGCGGCGACGGCGCCCGCCGCGGCGCCCGGCAGGTCCAGCCCGACCAGGGCCTCGATGCGCTCGGCGGCGGCCCAGGGGTCGCGGCGCAGCAGATCCTGCTGCAGGCCAGCGTCCAGCAGACGCCTGCGCGAGCGGCCCAGCTCGGCCCGCTGCTCGGCCTCGCGCCGGTCCAGCTCGGCCAGCGCGCCATCGACGCAGTGCGCGCTGCGGTCCAGCTCGCCGCTGCGGGTGGCCTCGGCCACGTCGTTCAGCACGCGCACGACGAAACCCTCGGCGCCGCCTGTGCCCGCGTCGCCGGCCGCCGGCAGCGCCTGCGCGGCCAGCACCTGCTGCGCCAGCTCGACGGCGTGGCTCAGCTCCTGCACCGCGCGGTCCACGTCGCGCACCTCGTCGGGCGTTAGGCGCTGGGCCAGCGCGATCAGCAGCTTGCGCTCGAGGGCGGCGCCGTCCCCGCCCAGACGCTGCAGCAGCGCGTCCACGGTGGCCTGCGGCAGCGCGGCGATCTCCCCACGCAGCTCGGCGTGCCGGCGCTGCTGCGCCTGTTCCTGCGCCGCCAGACCGTCGCGCAGCCACTGCGCGGCGTCGGTGCCGGCGTCGCGCAGCGCCGCGTCCAGGCGCGCGTCTATGCCCTGCACCAGGCCCAGCACCTGCTGCGCCAGGCCGGACAAGGCCTGCTGCATCGCGATGCCGAAGGCCGCGCCGGCCTGCGGATAGCGGTTGGGGTCCTTGACCAGGTCGGCGAACTCGGCGAACACCAGCTCGCCGAAACGGCGCCGCTCGTGGCCATGTGCGCCACCATGGCCATGCAGCTCGACACCGTCGGCCGCCAGGTGCAGCAGCAGCGCCGGGATCTCGTCGCGCGGCCAGCCGGTGACGGCGGCCAGCGTCTCGGGGAAGGCGTCGGTGAGCACGTCGCGCTGGTGCCCGCCCTGGGCGCCGCCGCCGCCCTGGCCGTCGCCGCCGATGAACTCGGGCACGCCGGCCAGCACCGCGCGCAGACCGGCATCCACCGGTGACACGCCGGGGTCGGCGTTGCGGTTGAAGGCGGCGCTGCGCAGCGCGCGCAGCGGGCCGCGGGCCAGCACGTCGAAGCGCGCCAGATCGGCGCGTGCGTGGGCCCACTCGGGGCTGTCGGCGGCCTCGGCGGCGCGGTCCAGCAGTTCCAGCGCCGAGCGCACCCAGGACAGGCGCAGCGCACGCAGCAGGTCGTGGTTGGCCGAGATGTGGCGCAGCGGGTTGATCTCGCCGACCCGCGCCAGCGCCGTGCTGCGCACATGGTGGATGTCGGTGCCGATGCGCCAGGCGATGCCGCCCAGCGCCAGGTTCAGCAGCTTCGAGGTCCAGTCGACGGCCATCGCGCTCCCTCGCGGGACGCACGCAACGGCGTCCCCGCCGAGTCCTCTATACGCCGTGCCGCGCCGACTGCCAATCCCGGCGCGCGTTGCCGGCCGCCCGCCAGCGCTGCCGCTGCCCCGCGGACAGGCGCCGCGACAGGCGCTAGCCGCGCCGGCGAAGCCGCCGCCGCGCCGCCAGCACCGCCAGCACGATGCCGGTGACGGTCAGCGCGATGGCCAGCAAGGAGCCGCCGCGCAGCAGCGCGTTGTTGAAGTCCTCGCCCTCAGCGTAGTCCATCACGTGCAGGCGCCAGAAGAAGTCGTAGACCATCCAGGCGTCGCTGCGGATGGCCGCCAGCTCGCCGCCGCGGGCGTCGACGTAGAGCCGGGTGCCCAGGCGGTCGTCGAAGCGCGCCCGCCAGATGCCGGCCGGGCCGGCCTGGGCCTCGCGCACGATGCCCAGCCGCGTCGGCACACGCTGCAGGTGCTCGACCCCCGCCAGCGTGCCCGGGCCGCGGTACAGGCCGCGGGCGAAGGCGGCCACGGCCTCGGCGTCGGGCGGCGGCAACGGCTGGCCGTCGGCGCCCAGCCAGCGCGGCGCGCCGCCGCCGGCGGGCGTCAGCCGCAGCGCCGTGCCGCGCGCCGTGGCCACCGCGGCCACGCCGGCCAGCGGCGCCGCATCGCCCTCGGCCGCCACCAGCGCAGCCGCCCAGCCGGGCGGCAACGCCACCTGCGGCTTCACCACCCAGTCGGCCGACTTCACCCAGCCCTGGAACGGCACCCAGGCGAACACCAGCCCGCCCAGCACCCAGGCCAGCACCTGGATGGCGACGATCCAGGCCAGCCAGCGGTGCCAGCGGAAGAAGCGCGGGGCGAGCGACATGGGCGCCTGCGGGTCCGTGGAAAGGCGGGCATTCTGCGCCGCCGGTGCGGCCCGCGGGCTCAGCGCGCGCCCAGGTCGATCTCGCCGCGCTTCTCGAAACGCGCGGCGCCGAACCCGCCCGCGAGCCCCAGCTTGCCGCGCAACGCGTAGCCCACCCGGCCCGCGCCGCGCAGCGACTCGCCGGCGCGCGCCAGGCCCAGCAGCTGGCGCGCCAGCGCCAGGCCGGGCACGGTGACGGGCACGCTCAGCAGCGCCTCGCCGTAGCGTGGCAGCCGGCCCTGCAACGGCGACACGCCGCTGCCGAAGCGCTGGCCGCGCAGGTCCAGTTCCACCGCCACGCCGTCGTAGGCGATCTCGGCGTCGTTGGGGTTCTGCACGCGCAGCTGCAGCATGAAGCGCAGCTCCAGCCCTTCGCCGGGCAGGCTGTCGATGCCGGCGAGCTCGACGCGCAGCGGGTCGGCCAGCGGCGAGATCGCGCAGCCGGAGAGTGACAGCAGGGGCAGCGCAGGCAGCGCGGCCAGCAGCGCCAGGGCGCGGCGGCGGGATCGGTGTGCGGTCATGGCCAGGCCTCCGGTCCAGGGGCCAGCAGGGTAGCTCACCGATAATTGCGGGTTAGCCCCAGCCGCGCAGCGCCACCGTGTCCGCCGAAACCGAACTCTCCCAGGCACGCCAGGTGCGCCGCCGCCGCACCTTCGCCATCATCAGCCACCCCGACGCGGGCAAGACCACGCTGACGGAGAAGCTGCTGCTGTTCAGCGGCGCGATCCAGATCGCCGGCAGCGTGAAGGCGCGCAAGGCCACCCGCCACGCCACCAGCGACTGGATGGAGATCGAGAAGCAGCGCGGCATCTCCGTGGCCTCGTCGGTGATGCAGATGGAGTACCGCGACTGCGTCATCAACCTGCTCGATACCCCGGGCCACCAGGACTTCAGCGAAGACACCTACCGCGTGCTGACCGCGGTCGACGCGGCGCTGATGGTCATCGACGCGGCCAACGGCGTGGAGCCGCAGACGCGCCGCCTGCTGCAGGTCTGCCGCGCGCGCAACACGCCCATCCTGACCTTCGTCAACAAGCTGGACCGCGAGGTCAAGGCGCCGCTGGACCTGTTCGACGAGATCGAGCGCGAACTCGGCATGACGGTGGTGCCCTTCACCTGGCCGGTGGGCATGGCCAAGTTCTTCGGCGGCGTGCTGGACCTGCGCAAGGACCAGATGCGCGTGTTCGCCCCCGGCGAGGACCGCGCCGCCGGCGCCGAGGAGGTGATCGACGGCCTGGCCAACCCGGTGCTGGCACAGCGCTTCGGCGGTGCCTACGAGCAGGCCGCCGGCGAGATCGAGCTGGTGCGCGAGGCGGCGCCGGCCTTCGACGAGGCCGCCTTCCTGGCCGGCCGCCAGACCCCGATGTTCTTCGGCTCGGCGGTGAACAACTTCGGCGTGCAGGAGGTGCTGGACGCGCTGGTGGACCTGGCGCCGCCGCCGGGCCCGAAGCCGGCGCTGCAGCGCACGGTGGCGCCCTCCGAACCCAAGTTCAGCGGCGTGGTGTTCAAGATCCAGGCCAACATGGACCCGGCGCACCGCGACCGCATCGCCTTCGTGCGCGTGGCCAGCGGCCGCTTCGAGCGTGGCATGCGGCTGAAGGTCAGCCGCAGCGGCAAGGAGCTGCGGCCCAACACCGTGGTCACCTTCATGAGCCAGCGCCGCGAGCTGCTCGACGAGGCCTTTGCCGGCGACATCATCGGCATCCCCAACCACGGCGTGCTGCAGCTCGGCGACACGCTCACCGAAGGCGAGGCGCTGCAATTCACCGGGCTGCCTTTCTTCGCGCCGGAGATGTTCCGCTCGGTGGAGGTGGCCGACCCGCTGCGCACCAAGCAGCTGCGCGCCGGCCTGACGCAGCTGGGCGAGGAGGGCGCGATCCAGGTCTTCCGCCCGGTGGCCGGCAGCGTGCTGCTGCTGGGCGCCGTGGGCCAGCTGCAGTTCGAGGTGGTGGCGCACCGGCTGGAGCACGAGTACGGCTGCAAGGCGCGCATCCAGCCGGCACGCTACAACGTGGCGCGCTGGGTCACCGCACACACCGGCGAGGGCGCGGCGGCCGACGAGCGCGAGCTCAAGCGCTTCATCGCCGCCAACGACCACCGCGTGGCGCTGGACGCGGTGGACGCGCCCTGCGTGCTGCTGGAATACGCCGGCGAGCTGCGCGCGATGCAGGACAACTGGCCCAAGATCCGCTTCCACGCGCTGCGCGAGCACGCCGGGCTGGTGTTCCATAAGCAGCTGGACGGATGACGCAGGCGGGAGCGACCGAATGCTGCCTACGCCCGAATAGACTTCCGTTCGCGCCGCCATGCGGCGTCCAAGAACAGCTTCAGGGAACGGCCAACATGAAGTCGACAAGCGGGACCGTTCGGCCAACTACTCTCGCCATGCGGCTCGAACGCTGTGCGACCGCCGCCGTGCTGGCGACCGCGCTGGCTGCCTGCGGTGGAGGCGGCGGATCGGCCGCGCCTGCACCGCCGTCGATAAAGGCCGTCGACGACTCCTTCGACGTGCCGGCCGGCGCCCCCGCCAACTTGGCGGTGCTGGCCAACGACACGGCGACGGGCGGAACGGCCCAACTGACCATTGCCACCCATCCGGCCCGCGGCACGCTCACGGTGCAGGGCATGAGCCTCAGCTACACGCCCGATCCTGGCTTCTACGGCGTAGATCAGTTCACTTACCGCGTCGATGTCGGCTCAGCCTCGGGGGTGGCTGCGGTCAGGTTGACGGTCGAGGCGGCACTCGAGTTGAGCGGCAATGTCACTCCGTCCGCAGGCAATGGCATGGAAGTCGTCGCACAGGTGGGCGAGCGGCAGTTCACGGCCACCACCGACGCTCAGGGGGCCTACAAGATCATCGTCAAGAGCTCGCGCGCCGACGCCTTCGTCTCACTGAACGCCAGGGGTACGGAAACCAAGGCGTCGCTGGCCATGGGCAGCCTTGTCGGTGACTTCGGTGTCTTGCTCGCGGCAGCTGACGGGTCCAGGTTGAACGCGGCGAAATGGCCGGCCCTCAGCCTCGACGCGCTGAGCTCAGCCCGGCAAGGCCTGCTGGCGCAGCGCGGCAGCCTGCCCGCCGACACGGCGGCGCTGCGCAGGGCCATCCCGCGCATCAATCCCGACGACTTGATCGACACCGTCACCCAGTTCCGCCGGGTGGCTGAAGGCGGCGCCTCACTTCCAGAGGGCGTCCCGACGACGCTCAAGCTTGTCAGCGAGGCCCGCGCTTTGGCTGCGGCACACAGCCAGGCACTGGCCGGGACCGACGGGTTCTCGGGCATGAGTCCCACGGTCAGCGCGGTTGCCGATGTGTCTCCGCCTGCGGTCGGTGCGCAGGGAAGCCTGTTGGCGGTGCTCGGAACCTCCAATCTCGTGTTCGAGCTGAAGCCGGATGGCAGCGCATCCTTCTTCGTGTTCAATGGCCGCACCGGCGGTCCAGACAGGGTTTCGGGCCGTTGGGCCTACGAAGGAGATGCCTTGCGCATCACGGTGACCGACAACTATGTCGGCCATGAGTGGACCTACCGAGGCTTTCTGTTGCGCAAGGTCCGCAACGCTGATCCTCAGTCACGCCCAGAACTGTTGCTGAGCGAGCACGCAAGCTATCGCTTCTGTTCGACGGGCCCCGTTGCTCCTGCCTGCGAGTTCGCATGGTCGGCATGGAAGCCCGTCATCAGCTTCGACGTGCAGCGTGACAAGCTGCCACTCACGATGGCCGACTTCGCGGCGAACACCCGCTGGGCCGGGGTTGCCGCTCCGAACGGCGTCGGTCAGGCCATCTGTCTCTGCCCCTATGCCCAGTCCACCACGTTCAACGGCACGCTCAGCTTCGGCGCCACCACGGGGCAGCTCATCGCAGGCAGCCTGCAGTTTTCCGGCACAGACCCCTTCAACGGCAACTACGCTCAGCGCTATACGCGACTTTGGCAGGGTGACGACAACATCGAGTACTGGCTGACCGAGAGCGAGATCGAGGGCGTTGTCCGCAACCGTGAGCTGCGCGCAGTGGTGAAAGCCCCGGAGGCCAGACTCGATGCCGCCAAGGCCGCCCGACGGTGGCTGATCCCTGGGGCGCCGGGGCAACTGAATCCGTCGGAGAGCGCCGGTCAGGAGGTCCTCCGCAGCGATGGAAGCTGGCGGACCGTTGTCGGCTCTACGTCGGTCGAGAACCCCAGCCGCACCTGGAAACTGTCGAGTGACGGGACTGAACTTCTGCTCCTGAACAACGGATTCAGACTGGCCGAGTACTACATCGTGGCCGCCATTCCCGGTGGCTACCTTGCCTTTGGCACGCCAGGACTGGTTCGATTGCGTGACCTGGGCCCGGCCGACTGACAACGCCGCAGCGCGAAGAAGATCTGCTCTTCGGCAAACCGGTTCTTCTCCTTCGCTTTCCCTGACACCGCTCGGGTCGCCTCGAAGCGACCGCAGCCTTGGCTTGGAGTTGTCCAAGTCTTCCGCGGAGACGTCGCCGGCGAGCTGCGCGCGATGCAGGACAACTGGCCCAAGATCCGCTTCCACGCGCTGCGCGAGCACGCCGGGCTGGTGTTCCAGAACAAGCTGGACGGCTGAACCGCCACAGCGGCCGCGGCCTCAGGACCGGGGCGTGGAATCTCCGCGCGGCAGCGCCGCATAGGCCGCCGCCAGCTGCGCCGCCAGCCTCGCGTTGGCCAGCACCAGCTCGATGTTCGCCGCCAGGCTGTCGCCGCCGGTGAGCTCGGCCACGCGCTTGAGCAGGAAGGGCGTGCTGGCCTTGCCGACCACGCCCTGGGCCTGGGCCTCGGCCAGCGCGCGGTCTATGGCCGCCTCGACGCGCTCGCGCGGCATCGCATGCGCCTCGGCGATCGGGTTGGCCACCACCACACCCGAGCGCAGCCCCAGCGACCACTGCAGCTGCAGCAGACGTGCCAGCCGCGGCAGCTCGTCGACGCGGTGCGCCACCGGCAGGCCGCTGTCGCGCACGTAGAAGGCGGGGAAGTGGTCGCAGCGCCAGCCCAGCACCGGCACGCCCTGCGTCTCCAGCACCTCCAGCGTGGCCGCCAGGTCGAGGATGCTCTTGGCGCCGGCGCAGACCACGGCCACCGGCGTCTGCGCCAGCTCCAGCAGGTCGGCCGAGATGTCGAAGCTGCTCGCCGCGCCACGGTGCACGCCGCCGATGCCGCCGGTGGCGAAGATGCGCAGCCCGGCCCAGGCGGCGATCAGCATGGTGGCCGCCACCGTGGTGGCGCCGTCGCCGCCGCCGGCCAGCAGCGCGGCGATGTCGCGCCGGCTGGCCTTGATCACCCGCTCGCCGCCGCGCGCCAGCGCTTCCAGCTGGGCGGCGTCCAGTCCGGCCTTCAGCCGCCCGCCCAGGATCGCGATGGTGGCCGGCACCGCGCCCTGCTCGCGCACCGCCGCCTCGACGCGCTGCGCCGTCTCCAGGTTCTGCGGCCAGGGCATGCCGTGGGCGATCAGCGTGGACTCCAGCGCCACCACCGGGCGGCCGGCGGCCAGCGCGGCGGCCACCTCGGGGTGCAGGTCGAGCAGCGATCTGGGGCGGAACGAGGCGGAGGCAACCATGGTGTGGCGGGCGCTTGGGTGGGAGGCGGGGACAGGGCGTCAGAGGTGGCGTGAGAACCACTCCAGCGCACTCACGGCGGCCTCGTCGAAGCCTTCCAGGTAGGGCGAGAAGTGGTGGCCCGGCAGCTGGCGCAGCTGCTTGGGTGCGGCGGCCAGCTCGAACAGCACGCGCACGGCGGCGTTGTCGACCAGGCCGTCGTCCTGGGCCTGCAGCAGCAGCAGCGGCGTGGGCGAGACCCGGTGCAGGTAGGCCAGCGGCTCGTACTGCAGCAGCGCCTCCAGGCTGCGCAGCGTGACGCGCGGCCCGTGGCTGGCCGACAGCGCGGCGATGTCGGCGCGGAAGGCGGCGGCACGCTCGCCGGGGATGGCCACCAGCTCGCCCGGCGCGCCGCCCACCACCGGGATGGTCAGCGGCGCGTCGCCGCGTGCGCGCGCCGCACGGTCGGCGGCGAACAGCGGCTGCAGCCGCTGGTAGACCTCCAGCTGCGGGCTGTTGACCTGGCCCAGGGTGCCGGCCGGCGGGGTGAGCGCGACGACGGCGCGCACGCGGCGGTCTATGGCCGCCAGCACGATGGCGTGGCCGCCGCCCAGGCTGCCGCCCCAGACGCCCAGGCGCTTGCCGTCTATGCCCGGCTGGCGCTGCAGCCAGTCCAGCGCGTCGCGTGCGGCGCGCACCTGGCGCCAGGGGTCCATCTCGTGGCGCGGCTGGCCCTCGCTGGCGCCGAAGTGCGGCGGGTCGTAGACCAGCACCGCATGGCCCTGCGCCGCCCAGGCGGCGGCGAACCAGGCATAGGTCTGCTCCTTGACGCCGCTGAAGCCCACCAGCATCACGATGGCCGGCAGCGGCGCGGCGCCGGCGGCGCGGCCCTTGGGCGTGAACAGCCAGCCGCGCAGGCGCTGGCCCTCGCTGACGAACTCGACGTCCCGGCGTTGCACGCGGGCCTCGAGCCGTTCGCCGAGCAGCTGCAGGCGCGGCAGCGCCGCCTGCGCCGGCGTGGGCGGCGGCGCGGAAGCCATGGCGGCAGGGGCCGAGGCCTGGGGCGCCGCCGGCACCTGGGCGGCGGCCGGCAGCGCCAGCGCGAACAGCAGGCCGGCGAGCGCGCGCTGCATGGCGCGAGCCAGGCGCCGGGTCGGCCTCGGGGTCGGGGTGGTGACGGGCATGCCGACGCCGATGCTAGCCGCGTCGCCGCCGCCGGCGGCCGCGGCGCGTCGAGGATTCGCGGGAGGCCGGCACCGATAATCCGCCGCGTGAGCAGCGCCGCCTCCAACACCCCCGGCAACACGCCGCCCGCCGGCGCGGCGGCGTCCCGGCTGGCGCTGTACCTGGACCTGATCCGCTGGAACCGCCCGGCCGGCTGGCTGCTGCTGCTGTGGCCCACGCTCAGCGCGCTGTGGATCGCCGCCGACGGCTTCCCGGGCTGGCACCTGCTGGGGGTGTTCGTCGCCGGCACCATCCTGATGCGCAGCGCCGGCTGCTGCGTCAACGACGTGGCCGACCGCGACTTCGACCGCCATGTGCAGCGCACGGCGCAGCGCCCGGTCACCGCCGGCCGCATCGCGCCGGCCGAGGCGCTGGCCCTGGGCGCGGTGCTGGCACTGGCGGCCTTCGCGCTGGTGCTGACGACCCCGCCACCGGCCATCCTGCTGTCCTTCGCCGCGCTGGCGGTGACCCTGGCCTACCCCTACGCCAAGCGCGTGCTGGCGATGCCGCAGGCGGTGCTGGGGCTGGCCTTCAGCTTCGGCATCCCGATGGCCTTCGCCGCCGTGCTGGGCAGCCGCGACTGGGGCTGGGCGGCGGTGGTCGACGCCGTGCCGCCCGCCGCCTGGGGCCTGCTGCTGGCCAACGCCTTCTGGGTGCTGGCCTACGACACCGAGTACGCGATGGTCGACCGCGACGACGACCTGAAGATCGGCATCAAGACCTCGGCCATCACGCTGGGCCGCCGGGACGTGGCCGGCGTGATGGCCTTCTATGCGCTGCACCTCGCCGGCTGGGCGCTGCTGGGCCGGCAGCTGGGGCTGGGCTGGCCCTTCGCGATGGGACTGGCCGCCGCCGCCGCCCAGGCGGCCTGGCACTGGACGCTGATCCGCGACCGCAGCCGCGACGGCTGCTTCCGCGCCTTCCGCCTGAACCACTGGCTGGGTGCCACCGTGTTCGCCGGCGTGGCGCTGGACCTGGCGCTGCGCTGAAGCGGCGCAGGCCGGGCGCCGCGCGCTCAGCCCCCACCCAGCTCCCTGGCGCGGTCGCGCGCCGCCAGCAGCGCACGCACGAAGGCCTCCTTCACGCCGGCATCGTCCAGCGTGGTGATGGCCGCATGCGTGGTGCCACCCTTGCTGGTGACCTGCTGGCGCAGCGCCTGCGGCGGCAGCTCGCTGCCCGCGGCCAGCGCCGTGGCGCCGTCCAGCGTGGCCAGCGCCAGCCGCCTGGCCGTGTCCGGCGGCAGGCCCATCTCGGCGCCCGCGGCCAGCATCGCCTCGAGCAGGTAGAACACGTAGGCCGGGCCCGAGGCCGACAGCGCCGTCACCGCGTCCAGGTCGGCCTCGGCCTCCACCCACAGGCTGCTACCGGTGGGCAGGAACAGCGCCTCGACCTCGTCGCGCGCCGCCGCGTTCACCGCCGGCGTCGCATACAGCCCCGCAATGCCGCGCCCGATCAGCGCCGGCGTGTTGGGCATGCCACGCACGATGCGCGCGGCGCCGCCGTCCAGCCCCAGCGCCGCGGCGATGGCCGCGCAGCGCACGCCCGCCATCACGCTGAGCTGCAGCGCCTGCGCCGCGTGCGCGGCCACCGGCGCCGCCGCCTCGGCGAAGACCTGCGGCTTGACCGCCCAGACCACGGTGGCGGCGCGCGCCAGGCTGGCGTCGGCGGCCGCCAGCGGGGCCAGGCCATGCACCTGGGCCAGGCGCTGCCGGGTTTCGGCCAGGGGTTCGACGACCAGGATGCGCTCGGCCGGCCGGCCGGCGCGGCGCAGGCCGCCGATCAGCGCCTGTGCCATGTTGCCGCCGCCGACGAAGGCGATGCAGGTGGGGTCCATCGCGGCAGTCTATCGCCGCAGCCCGGGGCCGCCGTCGGCGCGCCACCGGCGCCCCGGCCGGGGCGCGCGACCCTGGCCCAGGGCCGGCGTTTACCCCGGTTTACACTGCGCCAGCCGCGCGCGGCCCGCCGCGGCGCCGACAATCGGCGCCCCGGCGCGCGCCCCGGGCGTCCGCCTCGGCCGCCGCCCCATCCGGTGCGCGGCAGCCCGACGACCTGTTCAATTGCTCAAAGGATTCCCGATGATGACGCCTACAAAGGCCCATCCGTTCCTGCGCTGGGCCGGCGCCGCTGCGCTGGCCGGCCTGCTGGCCCTGGCCGGCTGCGGCGGCGGCGGCGGTGGCGGCGGCAGCAGCCAGGCGCAGCTGCGCGCGATCAACCTCACCAGCGACCTCGCCAGCGTCGACCTGCTGTTCGGCGACAAGGTCGTGCAGTCGGCCCTGGCTGCCAACGTCATCAGCAACGCCAGCGCCGTCAATGCGGGCACGCAAACGCTCAACGTGCGCGCCAACGGCAGCAGCACCACGCTGTTCAGCAGCAGCTTCTCGCTGTCGGGCGACAAGAACTACACCGCCGTGATCTGGGGCCGCGAGAACGCGCTGCGCCTGGCCACGCTGCCCGAGGACGAGGACGACGGCCAGATCAGCAGCGGCAACGCCCGCGTGCGCATCTTCAACGCCACCATCGACAGCGGCAGCGTCGACGTCTTCATCACCCCCAGCAGCACCGACATCGTCGACGCCACGCCCACCCAGGGCGCGGTCGGCTCGGGCACGCTGAGCGGCTTCCGCGACGTGTCGCAGGGCACCTACCGGCTGCGCGTGACCGGCGCCGGCGACCCCAACGACCTGCGCCTGGACGTGCCCGCCATCACGCTGGCCAGCGGCAAGCACCACACGCTGGTGGTCACCGCCGGCGGCAGCGGCGTGCTGGTGCACGGCACGCTGATCCAGCAGAAGGCGGCCGTGACCAGCTTCCGCAACACCCAGGCGCGTGTGCGCGTCGTCGCCAGCGTCGACAGCGCCGGGGCGGTGTCGGTGGTGGCCGGCACGCGCACGCTGGCCGCGTCGCAGCGCAGCCCGTCGATCGGCCAGTACGCGCTGGTCGACGCCGGCAACCCGACGGTCACCGTCAGCGTCAACGGCAACCCGGTGTCCACCGGTGCCCGTGCGCTGACCGCCGGCGACGACTACACGCTGCTGGCCCACGGCACGCTGGCCGCGCCGCAGGTGCGCCTGATCACCGACGACAACCGGTTGCCGACCAACTCCGCGCGTTCGCGCATCCGTCTGATCAACGGCACCTCTGCCGCGGCGCCGCAGACGCTGGCGATGGACTTCTCGCCGATCGCTGTCGACATCGGCCCGGGCAGTGCGTCGAGCTACGTGACCGTGGTCAGCAATTCGGCGGTCAAGCTGGACGTGACCACCGCCAGTTCGGTGCAGCCGCTGTACACCGTCTCCGACGTGAACCTGCGCAGCCTGGGGCTGTACACGGTGTTCATGCTGGGCGGCAACGACACCGTCACCGGCCTGGTGCGCAAGGAGCGCTGACGCGCTGACGGGCGCGGGCGGCGATGCCCGCGCCTGCCGTGACAGGGCCGCCCGCGGGCGGCCCTTGTCGTTCCCGTGGCTACCATCCGCCTTCACCGACCCGAACCCCCGTGAGGAGACACCGCATGCACCGCCGTTCCCTGCTGCTGGCCGCCGCCGCGCTGGCGCTGGCCGCCCCCGCCCAGGCCCAGGCCTGGCCCACCAAGTCCGTGCGCGTCGTCGTGCCCACCGGCCCGGGCAGCAGCCTGGACCTGATCGCCCGCCTGCTCGGCGACAAGCTGGCCGCGCGCTGGGGCCAGTCGGTGGTCATCGACAACAAGCCCGGCGCCGGCGGCCTGCTGGGCGTGGACATCGCCGCCAAGGCCAGCGACGACCACACCCTGGCCATCGGCTTCAACGGCCCGCTGGCCTACGCGCCCTTCCTGTACAGCAAGACGCCCTACCAGCCGGCCAAGGACCTGCGCCCCATCGTGATGACCAGCTCGCAGGCCAACGTGCTGGCGGTCAACGCCGAGAAGGTGCCGGCCAAGACCGTGGCCGAGTTCGTCGCCTGGGCCAAGGCCCAGGGCGGCAAGATGAACTACAGCTCGCTGGGCAACGGCAGCTCGGCGCATGTGACGATGGAGCTGTTCCTCGCCGAGGCCGGCATCCAGGCCGTGCACGTGCCCTTCAACGGCAGCCCGCCGGCGGCGATGGCGGTGGCCCAGGGCACGGCCGACGCCACCTGGATGGTGGCGCCGGCGCTGCTGCCCCATGTGCAGAGCGGCAAGGTGCGGCTGCTGGCCGTCAGCGCCGAGAGCAAGCCCGCCGGGCTGCAGGACCTGCCGGCCATGGCCGCCGCCGGCTTCCCCAAGGTGCAGTCGCTGGCCTGGAACGGGCTGGTCGGGCCGGCCGGCATGAGCGACGCCGCGGTGGCGCGCATCAACGCCGATGTCAACGAGCTGCTGAAGAACGACGCCGCGGTGCGCGATGCGATGGCCAAGAGCGGCCTCACCGTGGTCGGCGGCAGCGCCGAGGACTTCCGCCGCTTCATCGCCGACGACGTGGCGCGCTGGGGCCCGGTGTTCACGCGCCTGGGCATCAAGCTCGACTGACGCCGACGCGCGGCGCGGCGCCCTGGCTTGTGCCGCGCCGCCGCGCCCCAATCTGCAGCCCCTCATCTTCACCGCCCGCGCCATGCCCGCCACCCCCGCCAACGAATGGGTCATCGACGTCAGCGACGCCGACTTCGAAGCCACCGTGCTCGAGCGCTCGCTCACCACCCCCGTGCTGCTGGATTGCTGGGCACCCTGGTGCGGCCCCTGCCGCTCGCTGACGCCGGTGCTCGAGAAGCTGGCCGCCGCCTACCAGGGCGCGTTCGTGCTGGCCAAGCTCAACAGCGACGACAACCCCGGCCTGGCCGCGGCACTGCGCCTGCGCAGCATCCCGCAGGTCTTCCTGCTGAAGGACGGCCAGGTCGTCGACCAGTTCAGCGGCGCCCAGCCCGAGGGGCAGATCCGCGCCTTCCTCGACAAGCACCTGGGCCCGCAGCGCTCGCCGGTGGACGAGCTGCGCGAGGCCGCCGCCGCCGAGCCCGACGCGGCGCGCGCCGAGGCGCTGCTGAAGCAGGCGCTGGCGCTGCACCCCGGCCATGCCGAGGCCACGCTGGACCTGGCCGAGCGGCGCATCGCCGCTGGCGCGCTGGACGAGGCGCAGGCCCTGCTGGACGGGTTGCCCGAGGCCCAGCGCAAGGACCGCTGGCTGGCGCTGGCCGGCCGCATCGCGCTGGCGCGCAACCGCCCGCCCGGCGACAAGGCCGAGCTGGCGGCGCGCGTGGCCGCCAACGGCCGCGACTTCGAGGCCCGCTTCGCGCTGGCGGCGCTGCTGCTGCACGACGGCGAGGCCGGCGCCGCCTTCGAGCAGCTGCTCGAGGTGGTGTTGCGCGACAAGGCGGAGTGGCGCGAGAAGGCGCGTGCCCAGCTCGTCGAGTGGTTCGCCGTCTGTCCCGATGCCGAGGCGGTGAGCCGGGGGCGGCGTTACCTGGGCATGTACTTGAATTGAGCCCCCAAGCTCGCTAGCGCTCGCTACCCCCAGGGCCACGAAGGGGCCCTTCGGTCCCCTGGGGCCGCTCCGCTTCGGGCCGGCGAAGCCGGACCCTCGCTTCTTCTCGATTGGGCCGTGGCACTCGGCGGGCGCAGTGCTTCGGGGCGGCGGAGCCGGACCCTCGCTTCTTCTCGAATGGGCTGCGGCGTGCGCGCACACAATGCGCGGCCATGGACGAGAACCGCGACGCCGGCGCCGAACGCGCCATCGACAAGATCGACCTGCGCATCCTGCGCGTGCTGCAGGCCGACGGCCGCATCAGCAACCTCAAGCTGGCCGAGGCCGTGCACCTCTCGCCCACCGCCGTGCTGGAGCGCGTGCGCCGGCTGCATCGCGACGGCTACATCCTGGGCTACGAGGCGCGGCTGAACCCGGCCAAGCTGGGCGCCGGGCTGCTGGTCTTCGTCGAGATCCTGCTCGACCGCACGGTGCACGACGTGATGGACAGCTTCAAGGCCGCGGTGCAGGTGCGCCCCGAGATCCTCGAGGCACACCTGGTCGCCGGCGGCTTCGACTACCTGCTCAAGACCCGCGTGGCCGACATGGCGGCCTACCGCCAGTTCATCGGCAACGTCATCTGGACCCTGCCCGGCGTGCGCGAGACGCGCACCTACGCGGTGATGGAAGAGGTGAAGCACACGACGGCGCTGCCGGTCTAGGCTGCGGCCGAACGCAGCGCGCGGTCCCGCCGACACCGACCCGCCCCCGGGGCAAGGGCATGTCGGTCGGCTTTACAGCGATGCGCGCGGCGCGCCCGCGCGACAGCTCCCGTCACCGAGGAGAAGCAGGGGCAGGCGACGCCGATGGCACGGATGTTGCAGCGCAATCTGCATCGCCCGCGGTCATCGATCGCATCACCGAAAGGACCGATACACCATGAAGCGTCCCAACCTGACCCTGGCCCTGGGTGCCGTCGCCCTGGCCGCCGCCAGCTTCTCCGCCCAGGCCGCCGTCGTCGAGCTGCGCTGGGTGACGACGGTGATGCAGCCCTCCGGCGTGCACCCGGCCATCATCGGCGAAACGCTGACCACCATCATCAGCGTCGACAACGGTGGCGCCAGCCTGATGTCGCAGACCTGGACGGCCAGCGACTTCGTCTCCTACCGCCAGGAAGGCGCGTCGGGCTGGTGGTTCGAGTCGGCCGACATCAGCGTCGGCAGCAGCTTCGGCACCTTCGCCACCGACGCCGGCGGTGTCGTCACCTCGGCCGGCAACTGGGTCGACAGCTGGCCCACGGGCAACATCATGACCTCCTGGGGGGGCGCCGCCCAGGGCGGCTGGTGGAACAACGGCTTCAACGAAACCAGCTGCGCGGCCAGCCCGTTCGCCTGCGTGTGGGCCAACAACGTCGACGCGAACCTGCGCGCCTCGTCGTGGACCGCCACGATGCCGACCACCAATCCGGTGCCCGCGCCCGCGACGCTGGCCCTGGTCGGCCTGGGCCTGCTGGCCGCCGGCGCCGCCCGCCGCCGCGCCTGAGGCCACGCCAGCGGGGCGGCCGGCAGGCCGCCCCGGTCGGCCTGCGGGTTCGATGACCGTGGCGCGCGCCGGCTAGGCTGGCCGCGCGCCGAAGATCGCGCTGCCCACCCGCAGCAGCGTGCTGCCCTCGGCCACCGCGGCCTCGAGGTCCTCGCTCATACCCATGCTCAGCGTGTCCAGCGCGAGACCGGTGTCGGCGCGCAGGGCCAGCAGCAGCTCGCGCAGCCGCCGGTGCGGCGCACGCTGCGCCTCGCAGCCCGTTGCCGGCGCCGGGATGCTCATCAGCCCGCGCAGCTGCAGCCGCGGCAGCGCCGCCACCGCGCGCGCCAGCGCCGGCAGCTCGGCCGGCGCCACGCCGCTCTTGCTCGCCTCGCCGTCCACGTTGACCTGCAGCAGCACCTGCAGCGGCGGCAGCCCGGGCGGCCGCTGCTCGGACAGGCGCTGCGCGATCTTCAGCCGGTCCACCGTGTGCACCCAGTCGAACTGCTCGGCCACCACGCGCGTCTTGTTGCTCTGCAGCGGGCCGATCAGGTGCCAGGCGATGGCCGGCCGCAGGTCGACCAGCGCGGCGATCTTGGCCAGCGCCTCCTGCACGTAGTTCTCGCCGAAGGACCGCTGGCCGGCAGCCCAGGCCGCGCGCACGGCGACATCCGCTTGCGTCTTGGACACCGCCAGCAGCGTGACGTCCTGCTCGCGGCGGCCGGCTTGCTGGGCTGCGGCGGCGATGCGCTGGCGCACGCCTTGCAGACGGGTCTCAATGCTGCCCATAATGATCCGAAAGCCTACACGGGATGCGCGCCGGTGCCCGCCGGCCTGCTGCCAAGAGTCCTCGCGCAGCATCGCCGCCGCGCGGCCCCGTCACCCACCGAGCGTCATCGACGCCGCTGCCCGCGCCCCGCATGGACATCACCCAGTTGCTGGCCTTCTCGGTCAAGAACAAGGCCTCCGACCTGCACCTCTCCGCCGGGCTGCCGCCGATGATCCGCGTGCACGGCGACGTGCGCCGCATCAATGTCGAGCCGCTGGACCACAAGCAGGTCCATGCGATGGTCTACGACATCATGAACGACGCCCAGCGCAAGCACTACGAGGACACGCTGGAGTGCGACTTCTCGTTCGAGATCCAGGGCCTGGCGCGCTTCCGCGTCAACGCCTTCAACCAGAACCGTGGCGCCGGCGCGGTGTTCCGCACCATCCCCAGCAAGATCCTGACGCTGGAGCAGCTGGGCGCGCCCAAGGTCTTCGCCGAGCTGGCGCTGCGCCCGCGCGGCCTGGTGCTGGTCACCGGCCCCACCGGCAGCGGCAAGAGCACCACGCTGGCGGGCATGGTCAACCACCTCAACGAGCATGAGTACGGCCATGTGCTCACCGTCGAGGACCCGATCGAGTTCGTTCACGAGAGCAAGAAGTGCCTGGTCAACCAGCGCGAGGTGGGGCCGCACACGCTGAGCTTCGCCAACGCGCTGCGCAGCGCGCTGCGCGAGGACCCCGACGCCATCCTGGTGGGCGAGATGCGCGACCTGGAGACCATCCGCCTGGCGCTGACCGCCGCCGAGACCGGCCACCTGGTGTTCGGCACGCTGCACACCAGCAGCGCGGCCAAGACCATAGACCGTGTCGTCGACGTGTTCCCGGCGGCCGAGAAGGAGATGGTGCGGGCGATGCTCTCCGAGAGCCTGGTCGCGGTGATCTCGCAGACGCTGTGCAAGCTCAAGGACGGCAGCGGCCGCGTCGCCGCGCACGAGATCATGATCGCCACCAGCGCGATCAAGAACCTGATCCGCGAGAACAAGATCGCGCAGATGTACTCGTCGATCCAGACCGGCCAGAGCCTGGGCATGCAGACGCTGGACCAGAACCTGTCCGATCTGGTGCGGCGCAACCTGGTCACGCCGGCCGAGGCGCGCTCCAAGGCCAAGATCCCCGAGAACTTCCCCGGATAGATGGGGCCCCCAAGCTCGCTCCCGCTCGCTACCCCCCGAGGGGGCCGCACGCCAGTGGCCCGGCCAAGCCGGTTCCACGGCGTCGGGCTTGATCAAGATGGCCGGCGCTGATCGAAGGTAGATGCGATGGAACGAGATCAAGCATCCAAGTTCGTCAACGACCTGTTGCGCCTGATGATCGCGCGCAACGGCAGCGACCTGTTCCTGACCGCCGACTTTCCGCCGGCGATCAAGGTCGACGGCAAGCTGACCAAGGTCAGCCCGCAGCCGCTGACCGGCCAGCACACGCTGGCGCTGGCGCGCGCGGTGATGAACGACAAGCAGGCCGCCGAGTTCGAGCGCAGCAAGGAGTGCAACTTCGCGATCAGCCCGCAGGGCATAGGCCGCTTCCGCGTCAACGCCTTCATGCAGCAGGGGCAGGTGGGTCTGGTGCTGCGCACCATCCCGGCCCAGCTGCCCACCATCGACGGCCTGGGCCTGCCGCCGGTGCTGAAGGACATCGCGATGACCAAGCGCGGGCTGACGATCTTCGTCGGCGCCACCGGCAGCGGCAAGAGCACCTCGCTGGCGGCCATCGTCGACTGGCGCAACGAGAACAGCCACGGCCACATCATCACCGTCGAGGACCCGGTCGAGTTCGTGCACCCGCACAAGAACTGCATCGTCACCCAGCGCGAGCTGGGCATAGACACCGACAGCTGGGAAGCGGCGCTGAAGAACACGCTGCGCCAGGCGCCCGACGTGATCCTGATGGGCGAGATCCGCGACCGCGAGACCATGGAGCACGCGATCCAGTTCGCCGAGACCGGCCACCTGTGCCTGGCCACGCTGCACGCCAACAGCGCCAACCAGGCGCTGGACCGCATCATCAACTTCTTCCCCGAGGAACGCCGCGCGCAGCTGCTGATGGACCTGTCGCTGAACCTGCGCGGCATCGTCAGCCAGCGGCTGCTGCCGCGCGAGAAGGGCCGCGGCCGCGTCGCCGCGGTGGAGATCCTGCTCAACACGCCGCTGATCGGCGACCTGATCTTCAAGGGCGAGGTCAGCGAGATCAAGGAGCTGATGAAGCGCAGCCGCGAGCAGGGCATGCAGACCTTCGACCAGGCGCTGTTCGACCTCTTCGAGGCCGGCCACATCAGCTACGAGGACGCGCTGCGCAACGCCGACTCGCACAACGACCTGCGCCTGCAGATCAAGCTCAAGAGCCAGCGCTCGCGCAACACCGACCTCTCGGCGGGCACCGAGAACATGAAGGTGGTCTAGAGGACCTGGGGCCCCCAGGCTGCGGCGCCGCGCGCCTTCGCCACCCCCCGAGGGGGCTCCGCACCGACCGGCAAAGCCGGATCGCCGCTTCTTCTCGATGGGTCTGGGGGGCTGCGCCAGCATGCGGCGCGCCGGCGGCCGGGCCGGACCCTCACCAGCACCATCGACGCAGGACTTGCCCGCGCGGCGCTTTCCGAAGCGGCGCGGGGCAACGCGGCTGCAGCGGCGCCGGGTGGCTGTTTTGCGTTCCGGGTGCTTGTGCAATCGAAGCGGCGCCGCACAATCGGTGCATGAACACCCCGCGCAACTACGAGCCCGTCACCCCGCACCGCGTGGCCTTCCTGGGCCTGGGCGTGATGGGCCACCCGATGGCCGGGCACCTGGCCGCCGCCGGCCACCAGGTGACCGTCTACAACCGCACCGCGGCCAAGGCCCAGGCCTGGGCGGCCGAGCATGGCGGCAAGGCCGCGGCCACCCCGCGCGAGGCCGCGCAGGACGCGCAGATCGTCTTCGCCTGCGTCGGCAACGACGACGACCTGCGCAGCGTGGTGCTGGGCGAGCAAGGCGCCTTCGCCGGCATGGCGCGCGGCGCGATCTTCGTCGACCACACCACCGCCTCCGCGGCGGTGGCGCGCGAGCTGCACGCCGTGGCCATCGCCAACGGGCTTCAGTTCGTCGATGCGCCGGTCTCGGGTGGCCAGGCCGGCGCCGTGAACGGTGCGCTCACCGTGATGTGCGGCGGCGACCCCGAAGCCTTCGAGGCGATGAAGCCGGTGGCGATGTGCTTCGCCAAGGCGGTGACGCGCATCGGCGAGCCCGGCGCCGGCCAGCTGGCCAAGATGGTCAACCAGGTGGCCATTGCCGGCCTGGTCCAGGGCCTGTCCGAGGCCATCGCCTTCGGCCAGCGTGCCGGGCTTGACATGAAGCTGGTGCTGGACGTGATCGGCAAGGGCGCCGCGCAGAGCTGGCAGATGGACAACCGCGGCAAGACCATGGTCGACGACCAGTTCGACTTCGGCTTCGCCGTCGACTGGATGCGCAAGGACCTGTCGCTGGTGCTCGACGAGGCGCGGCGCAACGGCGCGCAGATGCCGGTGACGGCGCTGGTCGACCAGTTCTACGCCGAGGTGCAGGCGCTGGGCGGCAGGCGCTGGGACACCAGCAGCCTGATCCGCCGGCTGAAGCGCTGAGAGCCTGCCGCGCGCAGTCAGCGCGGCACCGAGGCCGCCGCAGCCGGGGGCGTGGCCACCCCCTTCAACGCCTCGGCCAGCTCCTGCTCGCTGAGGATCTCGAACACCTGCACCACCTTGACCACGCCGGGCACGGCACGCGCCACCTCGACGGCGCGCGCAGCCTCGCGCTCGGCCACGCGGCCCAACAGGTAGACGATGGCGCGCTCGACGACCACCTTGATCGCGTTGGCCTGCAGGTCCTTGGCGTCGATGAAGCTGGCCTTGACCTTGGCGCCGATCAGCGCATCGTTCGAGCGCGAGGCCAGCGAGCTGTTGCCGCCCACGCCCAGCTCGTTGACCACGCCGCGCACGTTCTCGATCGTGCCCACCGCCTGCGCCACGCGCTGCTTCTCGCGCTCGTCGGGCACCTCGCCGGTGATCAGCAGGTTGCGGTTGTAGCTGACCACGTTGACATGGCCCAGCGTGGCCAGGTCCTTCACGCGCGCCGCCGCCTTGAACTCGATGGACTGGTCCTCGAGCTGGGTGCCGGCGGTGCGGCGGTCGGTGACGACCAGCCCGGTGCCGATCACCGCGCCGCCCAGCACCAGCGGCGCGCAGCCGGCCAGCAGCGTGGCCGCAGCGGCCAGCGCCAGCGCGGCGGTGCCGGCCATGCGCGGCAGTCGTTGCAGAGGCTTTCCGAAGCGCGCTTGCGAAGAGGTGCTCACAGGTCCTGTTCTCCCATCAGTTGGTAGTCGACGGCGTCGCACAGGCAGTGCAGCACCAGGAGCTGCAGCTCGACGACGCGCGCGGCGCGTTCCTGCGGCAGCGCCACCAGCACATCGGTCTCGGCCAGCAGCTCGGCGATGGCCGCGCTGCCCCGGCCGCCGATGGCGACGATGGTCACTTCCTTGTCCTGCGCCGCCAGCGCCACCGGCGTGGCCAGACCCTCGCCGTCGTCGATCAGCAGCAGCGCGTCGCCCGGCAGGCCCAGCGCGCGCAGCTCCTGCACCGGGTCACTGCCCAGCGCGACTGCCGCCAACGGCGGCCGGTCACGCTCGAAGCGTCCGGTGAACAGCCTTGCCGTCAGCGGTGCCAGCGGCGCCGAGCCGCCCACGCCGCAGACCAGCAGCTTGCCGCCGCCGGTGATGGCCGCCAGCAGCGCCGCGGTGGCCTCGGCAACAGGCCGCGCCAGCGTCTCGGCGGACTGGTAGTGCAGGTCGGCCGCCTCGAAGAACTGCTGCTGGATGCGCTGCTCAAGCATGGGCGACGATGATAGGCCACGGCCTGCCCCAGGCCGGGCGCGCCGCGGCCCCTCAGCCGGCGTCGAAGGCGCCGCGTATCCAGGCCAGCTCGCCGCCGTCGATGGCCACCACGTCGAAGCGGCAGGGCGGCGGGCTGGGCCAGCGCTGCAGGTAGTGGCGCGCCGCCAGCAGCAGGCTGCGCTGCTTGGCCGGCGTGACGCTGGCGGCGGCGCCACCATGCCGGGTGTCGGCGCGGGCGCGCACCTCGACGAAGACCAGGGTGCCGTCGCGCTCGCGCATCACCAGGTCGATCTCGCCACCCTGGGCGCGCGGCCCGCGGGCCACCCGATAATGCCGCTGCAACAGTGCCAGGCCCTGGCGCTGCAGCCAGGCCAGCGCCTGGGCCTCGGCGGCCTCGCCGCGGGCCTGTGCGGCCAACGGATCCCCCTTGGACACCGACGCCTCCCTGCTGCTGCAGGCCGCCGAACAGGCGGCCGGCGCGCAGCGCTACCCGGCCGGCGCACTCTACGTCGTCGCCTCGCCCATCGGCAACCTGGCCGACCTGACGCTGCGCGCCATCCACGTGCTGCGCCGCGTCGACGCGGTGGCCTGCGAGGACACCCGCGTCAGCGCCCAGCTGCTGCGCCACCTGGGCCTGCACAAGCCGCTGATCGCGCTGCATGCGCACAACGAGCGCAGCGCCGCCGACGCGGTGCTGGCGCGGCTGGCCGCCGGCGAATCGGTGGCCCTGCTCAGCGACGCCGGCACGCCCGCGGTGTCCGACCCGGGCGCCGCGCTGGTCGACGCCGCGGCGCGCGCCGGCCATCCGGTGCTGCCGCTGCCCGGGCCCAGCGCGGCGCTGGCGGCGCTCAGCGCGGCCGGCGACGCCCTCGCGGCGGCGCAAGGCAGCGGCTTCGTCTTCATCGGCTTCCTGCCGGCCAAGGGCGGCGAGCGCGGCGCGGCGCTGGCCGACGCGCTGGCGCAGCCACGCAGCGCCGTGCTGTTCGAGGCGCCGCACCGCATCACCGACCTGGCCGCGGCGCTGGCCGCCGCCGCGCCGGCGCGCCGCGTGACGCTGGCGCGCGAGCTGACCAAGCAGTTCGAGACCATCGCCACGATGCCGGCCGTCGAGCTGCCGGCCTGGCTGGCCGCCGACGCCAACCGCCAGCGCGGCGAGTTCGCGCTGGTGCTGCACGCGCCGCCGCGCGCCACGGCCGAGGACGGCGACGCCCTGCCCGCCGATGCGGCGCGCACGCTGGCGACGCTGCTCGACGAGCTGCCGCTGAAGCAGGCGGCGGCACTGGCCGCGCGCCTGACCGGCCTGCCGAAGAAGCGGCTGTACGCGGCGGCGCTGGCCTTGCGCGACGGCGCCGGCGGCAACGGCGAGATCGCCGGCTGATGCCCTTGCGCACCGCGCGCCGCTGGGGCCTGGCACTGCAGGCCAGTGCGCTGGCCTGGCCGGCGGCCTGGCGCGCGCTGGCCTGGTCGATGGGCGCCGGCCTGCTGTTCACCGTGCTCAACGCGCTGCTGCGCGGGCTGGCGCTGCAGCTGCACCCGATGCAGACGCAGTTCCTGCGCTACCTGTTCGGCTTCGTCGTGCTGCTGCCGCTGCTGCTGCGCGGCGCGCGCACGCTGTGGCCGCAGCGCCCCGGCGGCCAGCTGTGGCGCGGCGCGGTGCACACGCTGGGGCTGGTGCTGTGGTTCCTGGCGCTGCCGCACCTGCCGCTGGCCGACACCACGGCGATCGGCTTCACCACGCCGCTGTTCATCCTGCTCGGTGCGGCGCTGTTCCTGGGTGAGCGTTTGCGGCTGGCGCGCTGGGTCGCCACCGGCGCCGGCTTTGCCGGCATGCTGCTGGTGCTGGGGCCGCGCCTGGGCGGCAGCGGCGGCGGCGCCTGGCACCTGCTGATGCTGGCTTCGGCGCCGGTGTTCGCCGCGTCCTTCCTGATCACCAAGGCGCTCACCCGGCACGAGCAGACCAGCGTGATCGTGCTGTGGCAGGCGCTCACCGTGACGCTGTTCAGCCTGCCGGCGGCGCTGTGGGTGTGGCAGTGGCCCTTGCCGCTGCAATGGGCCGGCTTCGCGCTGTGCGGCGCGCTGGGCAGCGCCGGGCACTACTGCCTGACACGTTCGTTCCGCGCCGCCGAGATCTCGGCCACGCAGTCGGTGAAGTTCCTGGAGCTGCTGTGGTCGGCGCTGCTGGGCTGGTGGCTGTTCAGCGAGCACCCAGCCGCCAGCACGCTGGCCGGCGGCGCGGTGATCGCGCTGGCCACGCTGTGGCTGGCCCGGCACGAGGGCCGCAGCGGTGCCGGCGGCGCGCTGCCGCCGGCCGACGCGGAAGGCGTCCGCAAGCGCTGAGTCTCGCGGGGGCGCGGGCGTGCCCCGGGGGGACGGGAGCGCAGCGAGCCAGGGGGCCAGGCCCCGGGTCCGGGTCCCCCGGCCCGAGGCGCTCCCCCTCGGCGGGACGCGCGCGCAGCGAGCCTGGGGGCCAGGCCCCGGGTCCGGGTCCCCCGGCCCGGGGCGCTCCCCCCCGGGGGGACGCGAGCGCAGCGAGCCTGGGGGCCAGGCCCGGGTCCGGGTTCCCCGGCCAGGGGCGCTCCCCCTTGGGGGGACGCGAGCGCAGCGAGCCTGGGGGCCAGGCCCCGGGTCCGGGTTCCCCGGCCCGGGGCGCTCCCCCTTGGGGGGACGCGAGCGCAGCGAGCCAGGGGGCCAGGTTCACCCACCCGGCGACACGTTGGCGCCGGTGCCCGGGCCGCCGGGCGCGGGGCGCTGCTGGCGGTCGTGCTTCTGGCGCGCGATGGCGTGGCTGGCGTGGTCCTGCAGGTGGTGCAGGCGGCGGCGCTCGGCGCGGGTGACGTCGCCGTCGGCCTTGGCCTGGGCCTCGGCCTGGCCGATGGCGCGCTGCTGGCGCTGCAGGCGGCGCGCCTCGGGGCGCGTCAGTTCGCCGCTGGCCACGCCGTCGGCGATGCGTTGCTGTTGCTGCGCCTGGCGCTGGTCGACGCGCGGCGTCTCTTCGGCCAGCACGGGGGTGGCGGCCAGGGTCAGCGCGGCCAGCAGGCCGGCCAGGGTGGTGGGGACGAGCGGGTGGCGGGTCATGGGGCTTCCTTTGCGTGGTGGTGGGTCGGCAGCTGCGTCCCTGTTCAACGCCCGCCCCGGCCCCCGGGCCTACGGTCGGTCGTGAAGCGCGGGTAAAGAAGCACGAAGCCCCGCGCCGGCCCCGGCATGGAGCCGGCTCCTAGAATGGTTCGCCGCCTGGCCGCAACGGGGCGGCGGCAGCGCCTGGAGAGCCCGACCATGATTTCCCGCGAACCCACCCTCGAACGCCTGGCCATCGCGCAGCAGCTGATGCTGGAGCCCTTCGGCCTGAGCGAAGCGACGCTGGCCCAGGCGCTGGCCACCATCGGCGAGCACCGCGTCGACGACGCCGACCTGTACTTCCAGACCACCCGCCACGAGGGCTGGAGCCTGGAGGAGGGCATCGTCAAGAGCGGCAGCTTCAGCATCGACCAGGGCGTGGGCGTGCGCGCCGTGGCCGGCGAGAAGACCGCCTTCGCCTACAGCGACGAGCTCAGCGCCGCGTCGCTGCTGGACGCCGCGCGCACCGTGCGCAGCATCGCCGCCGCCGGCCAGCAGGGCCGCGTGAAGCTGGCGCGCAAGCCGCAGCCGGCGCGCAGCCGCCTGCTGTACCCGGCGCTGGACCCGATCGCCACGCTGGACAGCGCGGCCAAGGTGGCGCTGCTGGAGAAGGTGGAGCGCGCCGCGCGCGCCAAGGACCCGCGCGTGGTGCAGGTGATGGCCGGCCTGGCCGCCGAGTACGACGTGGTGCTGGTGGCACGCGCCGACGGCACGCGCGCCGCCGACGTGCGCCCGCTGGTGCGCCTGAGCCTGACCGTGATCGCCGAGCAGAACGGCCGCCGCGAGGTGGGCAACAGCGGCGGCGGCGGGCGCTACGGCCTGGCCTACTTCAGCGACGCCGTCGTGCACGACTATGTCGAGCGCGCCGTGGGCGCGGCGCTGACCAACCTCGAGAGCCGCCCGGCCCCGGCCGGCGAGATGACCGTGGTGCTGGGCCCGGGCTGGCCCGGCGTGCTGCTGCACGAGGCCGTGGGCCATGGCCTGGAGGGCGACTTCAACCGCAAGGGCGCGTCCACCTTCAGCGGCCGCATCGGCCAGCGCGTGGCGGCCAAGGGCGTCACCGTGCTCGACGACGGCACCATCGCCGATCGCCGCGGCAGCCTCAACGTCGACGACGAGGGCCACCCCACGCAGCGCAACGTGTTGATCGAGGACGGCATCCTCGTCGGCTACATGCAGGACAGCCTGAACGCGCGCCTGATGGGCGTACCGCGCACCGGCAACGCCCGGCGCGAGAGCTACGCCCACCTGCCCATGCCGCGCATGACCAACACCTACATGCTGGCCGGCGACAAGGCGCCCGAGGAGATCGTCGCCAGCCTCAAGCGCGGCCTGTACGCCACCAACTTCGGCGGCGGCCAGGTCGACATCACCAGCGGCAAGTTCGTTTTCAGCGCCAGCGAGGCCTACTGGGTGGAGAACGGCAAGATCCAGTACCCGGTCAAGGGCGCCACCATTGTGGGCAGCGGCCCCACGGCGATGGGCCGGGTGAGCATGATCGGCAACGACCTGCAGCTCGACGCCGGCGTCGGCGTCTGCGGCAAGGAAGGCCAGAGCGTGCCGGTGGGCGTGGGCCAGCCGACGCTGCGCATCGAACGGCTCACCGTCGGCGGCACGGCATGAGCGCTGCCGCGCGGCCGCTCCGAAGGCAGCGCAGCGTCCCGCCTGGCGGGACCGCGCGCAGCGCGAGGGTGCCTCGATGACCGGCAGCAGCGCCACGCCCGGCGTGACGCTGCGCGACATCGAGGCCGCCGCCGCGCGGCTGCAGGGCCAGGTGCTGGACACGCCCTGCGTCGAGAGCCGCACGCTGGGCCAGATCCTGGGCTGCCAGGTGTTCCTGAAGTTCGAGAACCTGCAGTTCACCGCCAGCTTCAAGGAGCGCGGCGCGCTGAACAAGCTGGCCCTGCTGGTCGAGGCCGGCGAGCCCATCAAGGGCGTGATCGCCGCCAGCGCCGGCAACCACGCCCAGGGCGTGGCCCACCACGCGCAGCGGCTGGGCCTGCGCGCGGTGATCGTGATGCCGCGCTTCACGCCCACGGTGAAGGTCGAACGCACGCGCGGCTTCGGCGCCGAGGTGGTGCTGCACGGCGACGGCTTCGACGCGGCGCGCGAACACGCGCTGCAGCTGGCTGCCGAGCAGGACCTGCGCTTCGTCCACCCCTTCGACGACGCCGCGGTGATCGCCGGCCAGGGCACCATAGCCCTGGAGATGCTGCGCCAGCAGCCCGACCTGGACACGCTGGTCATCGCCGTGGGCGGCGGCGGGCTGATCAGCGGCATCGCCAGCGCGGCGCGCGCGCTCAAGCCGGGGCTGCAGATCGTCGGCGTGCAGGCGGCGCGCTTCCCGGCCATGGTCAACGCCATCAAGGGCACGGCCCACGAGCAGGGCACCAGCACCATCGCCGAGGGCATTGCCGTCGGCCGGCCCGGCGAGATCACCCGCGCCATCATCGGCCGCCTGGTCGACGACCTGGTGCTGGTCGACGAGGGCGACATCGAGCAGGCCATCGTGATGCTGCTCGAGATCGAGAAGACCCTGGTCGAGGGTGCCGGCGCCGCCGGGCTGGCGGCGCTGGTGAAGGAGCCGCAGCGCTACGCCGGGCGCAAGGTGGGCCTGGTGCTGTGCGGCGGCAACATCGACCCGCTGCTGCTGCAGGCCATCATCGGCCGCGGCATGGTGCGCGCCGGCCGGCTGGCGCGCGTGCGCGTGGCGGCGCGCGACCACCCCGGCGTGCTGGCGCGCATCACCGCGGTGGTGGCCGAGGCCGGCGCCAACATCGAGGAGGTGCACCACCAGCGCGCCTTCTCGATGCTCAGCGCGCAGAACGTCGAGGTCGAGCTGGTGCTGCAGACGCGCAACCGCGCGCATGTGGGCGCGGTGCTCGAGGCGATGCGCGCGGCGGGGTTCGACGCCACCTCCTATTGAGGCTGCGGGTGGCGGGCGCCGCAGCCGCCCGTCAGCTCAAGCCAGCGCCTGAAGGCGCAGCGCGGCAAGCGACACCGCCTCGTACAGCGGCACCGCCGAAACCCCGCCGTCGGGGTGCACGCGGTTGCTCAGCAGGATGTGGAAGGCGCGCCGCGGCGGGTGGATCCACATCGCGCAGCCGGTGAAGCCGGTGTGGCCGAAACCGCCCGCGGGATAGCCGGCACCGGCGCGCGAGTAGCTCGACGCGATGTCCCAGCCCAGCCCGCGCTGCTGCGCCAGCGCGTTGGCCGGGCGCGTCATCGCGGCAAAGGTGTCGGGGCGCAGCAGTCCGTAGGCGCCGTGGGCCAGGCGGCGCGCCCACAGCGCCAGGTCGTGGATGGGCGCGAAGAGCCCCGCATGGCCGGCCACGCCGCCCATGCGCCGCGCCGTCGGGTCGTGCACCACGCCGTGCAGCAGCGTGCCGGCCTCCAGCTGCGTGGGCGCGATGCGCGACAGCGGCAGCGCGTGCGCCCCGCCCCCGTGGGCCAACGGGCCCACCGCGCCGGTCGGCCGCCACCCCGTCTCGTCCATGCCCAGCGGCCCGGTGATCTCGCGGCGCAGCAGCTCGGGCAGGCTGCGCCCGCTGGCCCGTTGCAGCAGTTCACCGAGCAGGATGAAGTTGACGTCGGAGTAGCGGAACACCGCGCCCGGCGGGTCGCTGGCCTCACGGCTGCAGGCCAGGGCCAGCGCGGCGTCGGCGCCGCTCCACGCGGGCGACAGCGGCAGCCCGGCGGGCAGGCCCGAGCTGTGCGCCAGCAGGTGGCGCGGCGTGATGGCGACGCGCTCGCCGGGGCGGCCGGCGATGCGGCCCTCGAAGGCCGGCAGCCAGCGCTGCAGCGGCGCGTCCAGGTCCAGCCAGCCCTGCTCGGCGCCGCGCAGCGCCAGCACGGCGACGAAGGGCTTGGTCAGCGAGGCGATGTCGTAGACCGTGTCCTCGGCCACCGGCAGCGGCTGGGGCCAGCGCGCGCGTTGGCCCGAGACGCAGCGCCAGATGCGCTGCGGCACCCTGTCGGCCCGCTCGACCCAGGTCAGCGCGCCGGGGATGCGGCCCTCGGCCTCGGCCGCGGCCAGCAGCGCCTGCAAGGCGCGCTCGGCCTCGGTCTCGGCGCGATCGCGCGCGGCTTCCCTCGCCGCATGGTCGGCATCGCCGCCCGGTTTCGCCACGCCATCGCCTCCCATCGCGGCCGCCGCCGCACGGCCCATCCCGTGACCGGCAGCGCCGGCCGCGAGCAGCCCCAGACACCCCCGCCGCGTGACGCGGCCGCGCCACGCCCTCAAACGCATGGCTTGGCGCCGCTGTGGCGACCCGTGTACATTTCGGCCCATGCGCTTCGCATCGTCGTTCTACTTTACGTATTTTTGGATCTCGCACCGCACGGCGGCTGGAGAGGACAAGGCGTAAACGAACGACGAGCGTCCCGCAACCAGAGAACCGCCGGTGAACCCGGCGGTTTTTTTTTGCCGCCGCGGGCGCCGGACCCAGCAGACCCACCGCCACCAGGACAGCCATGAGCCCCAAGCCCGCCGCCCACGCCGACGAACGCCTCGCGCTGTCGGAGAAGACCAGCCAGACCGATGACCAGCGCATCCGCGACGTCACGCCGCTGCCGCCGCCCGAGCACCTGATCCGCTTCTTCCCCATCGCCGACACGCCCATCGAGACGCTGATCTCGGGCACCCGCGACGCCGTGCGCCGCATCCTGCGCGGCGACGACGACCGCCTGCTGGTCATCGTCGGCCCCTGCAGCATCCACGACCCGGCGGCGGCGCTGGAGTACGCGCGCAAGCTCAAGGCCCACCGCGAGCGCCACGCCGGCGAGCTGGAGGTGGTGATGCGCGTGTACTTCGAGAAGCCGCGCACCACGGTGGGCTGGAAGGGCCTGATCAACGACCCCTACCTGGACGAGAGCTTCCGCATCCACGAGGGCCTGCGCATCGCGCGCCAGCTGCTGGTGGACATCAACCGCCTGGGCGTGCCGGCGGCCAGCGAGTTCCTCGACACCATCAGCCCGCAGTACATCGGCGACCTGATCAGCTGGGGCGCGATCGGCGCGCGCACCACCGAGAGCCAGGTGCACCGCGAGCTGGCCAGCGGGCTGAGCGCCCCGATCGGCTTCAAGAACGGCACCGACGGCAACATCAAGATCGCCATCGACGCGATCCAGGCCGCGGCGCGCCCGCACCACTTCCTGAGCGTGCACAAGAACGGCCAGGTGGCCATCGTCGAGACCAAGGGCAACAAGGACTGCCACGTGATCCTGCGCGGCGGCAAGGCGCCCAACTACGACGCCGCCAGCGTGGCCGCGGCCTGCGCCGAGATCGAGGCGGCCAAGCTGCCCTGCCGGCTGATGGTCGACGCCAGCCACGCCAACAGCAGCAAGCAGCACCAGCGCCAGATCGAGGTGATGCGCGACGTCGGCGGCCAGATCGCCGCCGGCAGCCGCTGCATCTTCGGCGTGATGGTCGAAAGCCACCTGAAGGCCGGCGCGCAGAAGTTCAGCCCCGGCAAGGACGACCCGGCCAAGCTGGCGTACGGCCTGAGCATCACCGACGCCTGCATCGACTTCGACGACAGCGTCGGCGTGCTCGACGAGCTGGCCGAGTGCGTGAAGGCGCGGCGGCGCGGCGGCTGAAGCCGCCGCCCGCCGCGCCCTCCTGGCATCCTTGGGATTGGGCGCTCCCCGTTGCCGCGGCGACCATGCCGCGCCGTTCAGGCAACAGGGGAGAGAACATGCAGAAGCAGACTTTCGGCCGCTGGGCGCTGGCTCTGGGACTGACGCTGGGCGCTGGCACGGCGCCTGCGGCACAGACACTCTGGCAGGGCCCCCCGGGGGGCAGCTGGCACGCAGCGGCACACTGGACGGCGGGCATGCCGCATGCGCAGCTGGACGCCCTGGCCGCGCGCGGCAGCATCGTGGTGCAGGGCCTGGATGCCCAGGCCGCCCTGCTGACGCTGGGCGGCGGCAGCGGCAACACGGCGGCGCTGGGCCTGTCGCGGGCGCGGCTGGACGTGACCAGTCTGGTGCTTGGGCGCGACCCGGGCAGCGTGGGGCTGATATCGGTAGGCAGCGGCGGCCACCTGGCAGCGTTTGGCTACCCCCCCATCGTGATCGGCCGGCAGGGACAGGGCGTGCTGAGTGTCTCGGTGGGCGGGCAGCTGGCCATCGTGGGGGCTCTGGTGCTCGGCGAACTGCCCGGCAGCAGTGGCTCGCTGCTGGTGCATGGCGGATGGGTCAGTGCCAACCATGGCATGCCGCTGGACGTCGCGGCGCAGGGCGCGGCCAGGCTGGAGGTCTTGGGCGGAGGGTGGGTGAACGCCCGGCCGTCCCAGATGACGCTGGGTCGGGATGGTGGGCGGGCCGATGTCTTGGTCAGCGGGCCGGGGTCGTTGCTGACCCTCAACGAACTGAAGGCCTTAGGCGGCGCGACGGTGGAGGTTCGGCAAGGTGGGCAGATCGTCGCCGAGCAGCTCCATCTGGGCGCGGCAAGCTGGACCGTGGGTGCCGGAGGCCTGCTCAGCCCGACCATTCGTGCGCAAATGGCGCCCGACAGCGTGCTGCGCTTCGAGCTGGCGGCCGACGGCGCGCACGGACGGCTCACGAGCTACGACATACGGCTGGGCGGTCGCCTGGAAGTGCTGGCGGACCCCGGGTTCGTGGCCCGGGCCGGCGCCAGCTTCCAGCTGCTCTCCGCCAACCTGTTCAGCGGCAACTTCGCCCAGTTCGTGCTGCCCGCGCTGCCCGCGGACCTGCGCTGGGACAGCAGCGCGCTGGCCTCCACCGGCCGCCTGGCCGTGGCCGCCGTGCCAGAGCCCGGCGCCGCCGCGCTGATGGCGCTGGGCCTGCTGTTCACCTTGCGCCGCGCCCGACAGAGACGCTGAGCGGCTCTGGCCAGCATGGCGGCGCCGGGCTGCAGCGGGCGCCGGCAGACGGGTCGCCCCCGCCGGTGTCCGGGCCGGCGCATCCAGCGCCGGCCCGATGCGGCGCTCAGCGCTGGAAGAAGGTGTAGGTGATCGTGTAGTCGATCGTGATCGGCGTGGTGATGCGCGCGGCGATGGTGCCCTTCGTGCCGTCCCAGGTGCAGGACAGCACGCTGACGCCGGCGGGCAGCTGGTTGACCGCCTGCGGACTGGCGCAGAACTCGTTCTGGTTCGCCGGCTTGGCCGGCAGGCCGTCGACGCAGACCTCGGGGATGGGGATCGCGCCGAGCCCGCTGACCGTGGTCTGCACACGGATCGACCAGCTGCCCGGGGCACCGGTGGTGCTGGCGCAGGCGCCGGCCACCGAACCGCCACCACCACCGCCACTGCCGCCGCCGGAGCCTGCGCCGCTGCTGGTGGTCGCCCAGCTGAGGTTGATGCCGGCCACCGAGATGCTGCCGTTCCAGGCGAACAGCGCACCGCCGCTGGGCGTGCCGATCAGCGGGCTGCAGGCCGCACCCGAGCAGTTGAAGCTGACGCGGATGGCGTCGAGCACGCCGTCCAGGCCCTGGCCGTTGGCACTGAAGGCGGCGGTGAAGACGTTCACCGTGGCCGGGTCCACCCCGCGGGCCTGCATCTGCGCAGCGAAGTGCGCGTTGACCACGCGCGCGGCCTCCAGCACCTGGCTGGCCGTCAGGCGCGTCGTGGCCCAGCCGTTGTACAGGTCGGCCAGCGGCTTGCCGCCCCAGGCCTGGGCCAGCGCCAGCGTGGTCAGCGGCGTGAGGTGGGCCGTGCCCGCGGCCTGCGCGTAGGAGTACCAGACCTTGCCGCTGCCGTCGCTGACCTTCAGCACGTAGGGCGCGCCTTCGCCGATGCTCAGCGTGAAGGCGCCGGCCGCGTTGGTGGTGGCGGTGGCCGTCTGGCCGCCGGCGTTGACGGCCGTGACGGTGGCGTTGGCGATGGCCGCGCCGGTGGCGGCGGTGCCGCTGAGCTGCGCGGTGGCCGCCTGCGGCGCGCCGGTGGGCGGGGTGGTGGCCGGTGCCGGTTCGTCGTAGCCGCCGCAGGCGGCCAGCAGCAGCGCCGAGGCGGCGGCCGCCAGCCGCGCACGCCAGCGCCGCGGGGCGTGGGGAAGGGGTGGGTACATCGCGGTCTCCTGGGGTGGCCCACGACGCGTGGGCCTGCAGGGAACTACGCGAGGCCCGGCGCGCCGAAGGCTCATCACCGCGGTGGCCCGAGATCGCCAGGCCCGCGCGGTGGCGCGGCTACGCACGCCGGGCGGGTGGCCCGGGTCAGGGCGCGCGCGTCGCCAGCGCCCGGTCACGATCGGCCAGCGGCGCGAACAGCGGCGGCACGCCGCGCTGCCACAGGGCCAGCGCGGCGCGCGCCTGCTCGCGCGCATCGGCATCGCGGCCCAGGCGCTGCAGCGCCTGGGCCTGCTCGCCCAGCGCCTGCGCCAGCCACCAGCGGCGTGTGGCGTTCTCGGGGTCGTCGCGCCCGGGCGGCGGGGCCAGCCACTGCGCGGCCTGCCGCGCGGCCTCCAGCGCGGCGGCGGCATCGCCCAGGTCCAGCGCGGCCCGGGCCAGGTGGATGCGGCCATCGGCCTGCCAGCGGCGCAGGTAGAAGTCGTCGTCGGCGATGGACAAGGTGCCCAGGCCGTCGAGCGCGGCAACCAGCGTGCGGCGTGCCGCCGCGGCCTCGCCCTGGCGCTGCAGCGTGCGGCCGCGCGTCAGCGCCAGCAACCACTGGTCGCGCTGCGCCGTGCGGTTGCCGGCGTCGCTGCGCACGGTCTGGCGCACGATGGCCTCGATCTCGTCATGCACGGGCAGCGCCAGCTCGGGCCGGCCGCCCAGCGACAGTGCGCTGGCCAGCGACGAGCGCCCGGTGGCACGCTGATGGCGGTAATGCGCGTTGTCGGGCCGCGCAGCCGCGGCGGCGTCGCGCAGCGCGACGCAGCGCTCGGCATGCTGGCGGGCCCGCTCGTACTGGCCGGCCAGCAGCGCCGCGTGCACCTGGTTCGAGTGCGCCCAGGCCAGCTGGTGCGTCCACTCGGGGTTGGCGGGCTCGTGCGCCAGCATGCGCTCGAACAGCGCCTGGGACGAGGCCAGGCGCTGCTGCGCCTCGTCCAGCCTGCCCAGCGTCGGCATTGCCAGGTTCGCGCCCAGCAGCAGGCCCAGGCGGCCGTCGAGCGTGGCCAGGCGCGACATCACGGGCAGGTCCTGCGGCGCAAGGTCCAACGCCTGCTGCACGTAGCCGCGCGAGGACTCGAGCGCGCGCACCGCCTCGGCCAGCCGGCCGCGTCGCGCCGCCAGCGTGCTCTTGCCCATCCACATGTCGGCGGCGCTGTTGAGCAGGGCCACGCTGGGCGCCGGCGCAGCGCGCCGGCCCTCGCCCAGCGCGCGCGGCAGCAGCGCCAGCGCCTTGTCCAGGTTGGCCTCGGCATCGGCGATGCGCTCCTGCCCGGGCGAGAAGATCTCGCCCTGCAGCACGGCGATGCGCTGGTAGGTGTCGGCCAGCTCCAGCGCCAGCGCGCGGTCGTCGCCCAGCTCGCGCGCCAGCGTGTCGAGGTAGCGCGCGGCGTCGGCCAGCAGCGCCTCGCGCACCGGCAGCGAGCCGGGCAGGTTGACGATCTGGTCGTGGTAGCGGAAGACCAGCCCGTTGGCGAGCTGGCGCACGTCGGCAAAGCGCTGCTCGGCGGCGCGGCGCGCCCGCTCGGTCTGGTGGGCCTGCCACGACACCGCGGCCAGCCCGCCCAGCAGCGACAGCAGCAGCAGCGCGGCGCCGGCCACGGCCGCGCGGTTGCGCCGCACGAAGCGCGCCAGCAGGTAGGCCGGCCGCGGCGCCTGCGCGCTGACCGGCCGGCCCTGCTGCCAGGCGCGCAGGTCGGCGGCCAGCGCGTCGGCGCCCGGGTAACGCTCGGCGATGGGCTTGGCCAGCGCCTTGAGCACGATGCGCTCGAGGTCGCCGCGCAGCGCGCGGCGGATCGCCGGCCACTCCGGGTCGGGCTGGGCTTCGGGTGTGGAGGCTGCGGCGGCCTGCGCCTGCAGGGGCAGCATCGTCGGCCGCGGCGGCGCGTCGTTCAGCACCTGCTGCGCCACCTCGCCGGCGCTGGTGGCGCCGGCGCCGAAGGGCTTGCGCCCGGTGAGCAGCAGGTACAGCAGCACGCCCAGCCCGTACACATCGCTCGCCGTGCCCACCGGTTCGCCACGGATCTGCTCGGGGCTGGCGTAGGCCGGCGTGAACGGGCGCTCGCCGGCCAGCGTGGCGTCGGCGGCGTCGTCCTCCAGCGGGTCCAGCGCCTTGGCGATGCCGAAGTCCAGCAGCTTGACCTGCCCGTCTGCGGTGACCAGCACGTTGCCCGGCTTCAGGTCGCGGTGCAGCAGCAGGTGGCGGTGGGCATGGGCCACGGCGTCGGCCAGCTGCAGGAACAGCGCCAGCCGCGCCGGCAGCGGCAAGCCGCGGCAGGCCTGGTCGATGGGCAGCCCCTGGACATGCTCCATCACGAAGTAGGGCCGGGCGTCGGGGGTGCGGCCGGCGTCGAGCATGCGCGCCACATGCGGGTGGCTCAGCCGCGCCAGCAGCTTCTGCTCCAGCGCAAAGCGGCGCAGCAGGCGCGCCGAGTCGAACCCGCTGCGCAGCACCTTCACCGCCGCCAGCGCCTGGTAGGCACCATCGGCGCGCCGCGCCAGCCAGACCTCGCCCATGCCGCCGCGCCCCAGCGGGGCGCGCAGCTCCCAGGCGCCCAGGCGCTGGCCTCGGCGGTCGGCCGCCGGCGTGCGCGGCAGCAGCGGCGGGTCGGCCAGGAACTCGCCGGCGCCGGACTCGGCGGCCTCGTGCTGCGCCAGCAGCTCGGCCACCTCGCGGCGCAGCGCCTCGGGCTGCGCCTGCAGCAGCGAAGGGCGCTGCGCCGCCGGCTGCTCGAGCAGCTGCTCGAACAAGGCCTTGACCGCCGACCAGTCGGCCTGCGGCGGCAGGCCCGGCCGCAGCGGGATGGCGCTCATGCCAGGCCGCGCGCGGCGTCCAGCCATGCGCGCGCCTCGGCGTCGCCGGGCTGCGCCGCCAGCACTGGCTCGAGCTCGGCGACGCAGCGTGCCGCAGCGTCGGTGGCCGCCGCAGCGTCGCCCAGGGCGCGCTGTGCGCGCGCCGCCTCCAGCCAGCACCAGCCGCGGCGCCGGCGGGTGGCCGGGGTGTCGTCCAGCATGGCCTCCAGCGCCAGCGCGAAGCGCGACAGCGCCTGCGCCGGCTGCCCGGCGGCCAGCAGCGCGCGGCCGCGGTGCAGCGCAAACCAGCGCCGCGTGCGGCCCCAGCGCTGCACGCCGGCGTCCTCGGCCTCCAGCGCCTGCATCAGCAGCTCGCCGCGCGCCGACGCCGCCAGTGCCTCGTCGACATGGCCGGCCGCCAGCAGCACCATGGTGAGGTTGTTCGCCTCGCCGGCCACGCCATGGCGGAAGCCGACGTTCTGCGGGTCGGTGGCCAGCGCCTGCTCGCGCAGCGCCACGGCCTCGCGGCCCAGCGCCACGGCTTCGTCCAGCCGGCCCTGCTTGTAGCGCACGATCTGCTGCGCGCCGGCGATGGTGCCCAGCTGGTACAGCACCTCGGGCTGCGCGGGGTTCTCGGCCAGCAGCAGGCGGTACTGCGACGCCGACTCGGCAAACAGCTCCAGCGCGCGTTCGCTGTGGCCGGTGTGGACCAGCTGCCAGGTGTCGTGCATCTGGCCCAGGCCGAACAGCGCCGACGCGTACTCGTTGCGCAGCAGCGGCTCGCCGGGGAATCGCGCCAGTGCCGCGCGCAGCATGCCCGCCAGCCGCTCGCCGCTGGCCAGCGCGGCCTGGAGGTCGCCGGCGCCGCGCTGCGAATGCCAGCGCGCACGCAGCGCACGCGCCCACCACATGTAGTAGCCGGGGTCGTCGCGGTGGGCCGGCTCGCCGGCGGGGAACAGCGCCAGCGCCGCCTCGGCATCGCGCTGCGCCGCCTGCGGGTCGTCCAGCGTCGCATCCAGCCCGGCCAGCTCCATGTCGGCCAGCCGCGCCAGCGCCTTGGCGCGTTCGCCGGCCAGCACGGGGTCGTCGCCGGCCAGCGCCAGCCGTTCCAGCTGCGCCAGCGTGTCGCGCAGCAGGTCGGCCTTCATCTTCAGCCCGCCGGGCAGGTAGGTGACGGTGTCGGCGTAGCGCATCACGATGTCGCGCACCAGCGTGTGCATCTGCGCCAGCCGCGCCTGCGCGGCGTCACGCGCTCGCGACGCCGCGCGCGCCTGCCAGGTCGACACGCCGAGGCCGGCGACCAGCGCCAGCAGGGCCAGCGCGGCGACGGCGTCGCGCGCCTGCCAGGCCGTTGCGCCCAGGCCGCCGGCGATGGCCAGCAGCGCCAGGCCCGAGGCCGCGATGACGGCACGGTGGCGACGCACGAAGCGCGTCGCCAGGTACCAGGGCGTGGGGGCGCGCGCCGACACCGGCCGGCCCGCCAGGTGGTCGCGCAGGTCCTGCGCCAGCGCGGCCACGCTGGCATGGCGCTGCGCCGGCTCGCGCGCCAGGGCCTTGAGCACGATGGCGTCGAGGTCGCCGTCGAGCTGCGGGGCCGGCACGCCGCCGTCGCTGCCCACCGCAGCCAGGCTGGGGCGCGTGGGCCGCTCCTGCAGCACGGCGTGCAGCAGGCGCTGGGGGCTGGCCTCGGGCCCGCCATGCGGCCGCCGGCCCACCAGCAGCTGGTACAGCAGCACGCCCAGCGAGTACACGTCGCTGGCCGCGGTGGCCGGCTCGCCGCGCACCTGCTCGGGGCTGGCATGGCCCGGGGTCAGGCCGCGCGCCGGGTCGGCGCCCTCGGCAGCGCCGGTGCTGCCGACATCCAGCGCCTGGGCGATGCCGAAGTCCAGCAGCTTGACCTCGCCGTCCACCGTCACCAGCACGTTGCTGGGCTTGAGGTCGCGGTGGATCAGGCGCATGCGGTGCGCATGCGCCACCGCGTCGGCCAGCTGCAGGAACAGGGCGATGCGCTGGGCCAGCGGCAGGCCGCGGCAGGCCTCGTCCAGCGGGCGGCCATCGACGGCCTCGAGCACGAAGTAGGGCTGGCCCTCGTCGGTGCGGCCGGCGTCGAGCAGGCGCGCGATGTGCGGGTGGTTGAGCCGCGCCAGCAGGCGCTGCTCCTGGGCGAAGCGCGCCAGCAGCGCCGCCGAGTCGAAGCCACCGCGCAGCACCTTGATGGCGGCGCGCGCGTCGTAGGCACCATCGGCGCGGCGCGCCTCCCAGACCTCGCCCATGCCGCCGCGGCCCAGCCGGCCGACCAGCTCCCAGGGCCCCAGGCGCTGGCCCCGGCGGTCGGGTTCGGCGGCGGCCGGCAAGGGCGGCGGCACGGCGAGAAAGGCCGCGCCATCGGCGTCCGTCGCGTGCAGCTCGGCGTCGTGCTGGGCCAGCAGCTGCACCAGCTCGTGGCGCAGCGCCGCCGGCTGGTCGCGCAGCGCCCGGGCGCGCTGGCGCGGCGACTCGTCGGCCAGCCGCTCGAACAGCTGGCGCACCTGCTGCCACGGCACCGCCTCGCCGGCGCCGGCACCCGCCACCTGCTGCTGCGTCATGGCGCCGATGCTAGGCGGCGCCCGGCCCGCGGCGCCGTGGCGGACCACGTGAATGGGTGGGTGACCGGGGCCGGCAGGGGCATGGCATGCGCAATGCGCCACACCGGCGCCGCTTGCAGGCCTACGCGGTGGTCGGCCGGCGGAGGGCTCAGCCAGAATGGGGATTGCGATGAGCCGCGAACCCACCGCCTTCCCCGCCGCCGAGACCAGCCCGGACATCACCCAATGGCTGGAGCAGCTGGGCGCCGACACCCCCGAGGTGGCGGCCCAGGTCTATGCGCTGCTGTACCAGGAACTGCACCGCCTGGCGCGCAGCCACATGCGGCGCGAGTCGCCCGAGCACACGCTGAGCGCCACGGCGCTGGTGCACGAGGCCTGGTTCCGGCTGTCGGCGCAGAACCGCACCGAGTGGCGCAACCGCAGCCACTTCCTGGCGGTGGCCAGCACCATGATGCGGCGCATCCTGGTCGACCATGCACTGGCGGCGCGCGCCGCCAAGCGCGACGCCGAACTGCAGCCGCTGTCGACGACGATGGTCGATCGCCATGGCGAGGCGCTGGACCGCGACGTGGTCGCGGTGCACGAGGCGCTGCTGGCCTTCGAGACCATCGATGCGCGCGCGGCCAAGGTCGTCGAGCTGAAGTTCTTCGGCGGGCTGGAGATCGACGAGATCGCGCAGACGCTGGAGGTCTCGCCGGCCACCGTGAAGCGCGACTGGGCGCTGGCGCGCGCCTGGCTGCGCCGCGAGCTGGGTGGCCAGACCAGCGGCTCGCCGGTGGCCGAGGACACCGGGGGCTGACCGACGCGCCGCGCGCGCGGCCCGGGCGCTAGTCCCGCCGGCGACGCCCCGCGGCCGCCACCAGCAGCGCCAGCCCCGCCAGGGCCGCGCTGCCCGGCTCGGGCACCGCCGACGGCGGCGGCGTGCTGGCCGCGGCGCTGGTGCGCACCCAGGCGTTGACGTTGCCGTGGTCGTACAGGTAGCTGCCGCGGTGGCCATAGCGGATCTCGACCTTGTCGCCCGCGGCCAGCTGCAGGTTGGGCAGGTACAGGCTCTGCAGCGCGGTATCCAGCGTATTGGCGTAGTCGAAGACGAAGCTGCCGATGAGCAGGCTGCTGCCGCCGAGGATGGCGTTGACGGTGACATCGAAGCCGTTGCCGTTGCTGCCGTTGGCGACGGTCTCGCTCCACAGCTCGACGGCGTCCAGCGTCAGCGCCTGGGCGGCGTGGAACACGGCCACCGTGGCGCTGCCGGCCCCGGGGTGGACGAAGACGCCGTCGAAGGTGGCGCGCGTGCTGGCCACGTTGGCCGGGCAGAAGCCGGGCGTGCACTGGGTCGTGCCGGTGTCGACCAGGGCGCCCAGCTGCTGGTACGGGTCGCTGGTGTTGCGGTAGTTCGCACCCACCGGCGTGAGCAGGCTGCCGGCGTGGCTGCCGACGTGGAACGTCCACTCGGCGGTGGGCTGTTGCACCGGGTAGCTGCCGGGGGGCAGCGCGGCGATGAAGTCGCGCAGCCCGTGCACCGTGCTGGCCTGCGCCGGGGCCGGTGCCAGGGCCGCGGCGGCCAGCGCCGCGGCGGCCAGGGCCACGGTGCGCAGCAGGGCGGGAACGGAAGAGGTGCGGTGGGTGTGCATGGGGGGCTCCGGGGTCGATCGGGCGGTGGCGCCATTGCGCCTTGCCGACCTACGCGAGCCCGCACACCACCGAGGCTCAGGCACCCCCGCGGATCGAGGGGGCTGCGCGCTCAGGCGCCGCCGCTGCGCGCCAGCCGCTCGCTGCGCCAGTAGACGTCGTCGCCGCCCAGGCCGTCGAGGTTGGCGCGGTTCAGCACCCGCGCCAGCACGAACAGCAGGTCGGACAGCCGGTTCAGGTACTGGCGCGGGGCCTCGTTCACCGCCTCCTGGGCAGCCAGGGCCACCAGGCAGCGCTCGGCGCGCCGTGCCACCGTGCGCGCCACATGCGCCAGCGCCGCGCTGCGCGTGCCGCCGGGCAGGATGAACTCCTGCAGCCGCGGCAGCGCCGCGTTGTGTTCGGCCAGCGCCGCGTCGAGCTGGGCCACGGCCTCGGGCTTGAGCAGCGTGTAGCCGGGGATGGACAGCTCGCCGCCCAGGTTGAACAGCTCGTGCTGGATGGCGAACAGCAGCGCGCGCACGCCCTCGGGCAGCGGCTCGCACAGCAGCAGCCCGAGCAGCGAGTTGAGCTCGTCGACGTCGCCCATCGCGGCCACGCGCAGCGCGTCCTTGCGCGTGCGCGTGCCGTCCCCGAGGCCGGTGCTGCCATCGTCGCCGGTGCGCGTGGCGATCTGCGTGAGTCGGTTGGCCATGCCGGCATCGTAGCCGGCCGGGCGCGGTCGGCGCCGGCGCCCGGCGCGGCCGGCCCCCGGCTCCTAGAATGGCCGCAGCCCTGCCCACCGGGAGACCCGCGATGAACGCCCCGCTGCCCCACGATGTCCTGCCGCAGGCGCTGCGCCCGGTGCCGCCGGCGCTGCTGGCGGCGCTGCAACAGCGCTTCGGCGAGCGCTGCAGCAGTGCCGCCGCGGTGCGCGAGCAGCATGGCCGCGACGAGAGCCCGTTCCCGGTGACGCCGCCCGAGCTGGTGGTGTTCTGCGAAAGCGCCGACGAAGCCGCCTTCGTCGTGCAGCAGGCCGCGGCGCACCGCGTGCCGGTGATTCCCTTCGGCGTGGGCTCCTCGCTCGAGGGCCACCTGCTGGCCGTGCAGGGCGGCATCAGCCTGGACCTGTCGCGCATGGCGCGGGTGCTGCGCGTCAACGCCGAGGACCTGACGGTGACGGTGCAGCCCGGCGTGACGCGCGAGCAGCTCAACCGCGAGGTCCGCGACCTGGGCCTGTTCTTCCCCATCGACCCCGGCGCCAACGCCAGCCTGGGCGGCATGGCGGCCACGCGCGCCAGCGGCACCAACGCCGTGCGCTACGGCACCATGCGCGACAACACGCTGGCGCTGCAGGTGGTCACCGCTGATGGCACGCTGCTGCGCACCGGCACGCGGGCCAAGAAGAGCAGCGCCGGCTACGACCTGACGCGGCTGTTCGTCGGCAGCGAGGGCACGCTGGCGGTGATCACCGAGCTGACGCTGAAGCTGCACCCGCTGCCCGAGGCGGTGAGCGCCGCGGTGTGCCACTTCGACGAGGTCGAGGCCGCCGTCAACGCGACGATCCAGATCATCCAGATGGGCGTGCCCATCGCGCGCTGCGAGCTGCTGGACGCCAACGCGGTGCGCTTCATCAACCAGCAGAGCAAGCTGGGGCTGCGCGAGAAGCCGCTGCTGCTGATGGAGTTCCACGGCAGCGAGGCCGGCGTGAAGGAGCAGGCCGAGACGGTGCAGGCCATCGCCGACGAGCTGGGCGGCGACGGCTTCGAGTGGGCCAGCACGCCCGAGGAACGCACGCGGCTGTGGACGGCGCGGCACAAGGCCTACTTCGCCGGCATGCAGTGCAACCCCGGGTGCCGCACCGTCACCACCGACACCTGCGTGCCGATCTCGCGGCTGGCGCAGATCATCGGCGAGTCGGTGCGCGAGGCCGATGCCTCGGGCCTGCCCTACTACATCGTCGGCCATGTCGGCGACGGCAACTTCCACCTCGCCTACCTGGTGCGGGAAGGTGACGCGGCGCAGCGCGAGCAGGCCGAGGCGATGTCGGCGCGCATGGTGCGCCGGGCCATCGAGATGGAAGGCACCTGCACCGGCGAGCACGGCATCGGCCTGCACAAGATGGGCTTCCTGGTCGACGAGGCCGGCGACGAGGGCGTGGCGCTGATGCGCCGCATCAAGCGCGCGCTGGACCCGGACAACATCCTCAACCCGGGCAAGATCTTCAGCCTGTAAGGGCGGCGGCGCGCGCGGCGCCGCGCCTCAGGCCGGGGCCGGCTCGGTGTCGGCGTGGAAGCGCACGGCGTTGCGGCCGGCGCGCTTGGCGGCGTACATCGCCGCGTCGGCGCGGCGCAGCAGCTCGTCCGCCACCGGCCGGGCGCCGTCGAACAGGCACACGCCGATGCTGGGCGAGCTGTGGTGCACATGCCCGCGCAACGCGTACGGCGCCGCGATGGCGGCGCGGATCTTCTCGGCCACCAGGGCGGCGTCGTGGGCCGCCGCCGCCGGGTCGGGCGGCAGGTCGTCGAGCAGCACCACGAACTCGTCGCCGCCCAGCCGGGCCACGGTGTCGTTGGCCCGCACCTGGGCGCGCAGGCGCTGCGCCACCTCCTGCAGCAGCAGGTCGCCGTAGTCGTGGCCCAGCGTGTCGTTGAGCTGCTTGAAGCGGTCCAGGTCCAGGAACAGCAGCGCCGCGGCGCGGCCATGGCGCTCGGCGGCGGCCATCGCCTGCTGCAGGCGGTCCAGCAGCAGGCGGCGGTTGGGCAGCTCGGTCAGCGGGTCGAAGAAGGCCAGGTGCTGCATGCGCGCCTCGTCCTGCTTGCGCCGGGTGATGTCGCTGAACATGGCCACATAGTGCGTCGCCCGCCCGCCCGGGTCCTTGATGGCGGTGATGCGCAGCCACTCGGGAAACAGCTCGCCGCCCTTGCGCCGGTTCCAGATCTCGCCTTCCCAGTGGCCGTCGCGGCGCAGCGCCTGCCACAGCGCGGCATAGAAGTCGGCGCCGTGGCGGCCCGATGACAGCAGCTCGCCCGGGCGTCGCCCCAGCGCCTCGTGCCCGGTGTAGCCGGTGATGGCGCTGAACGCCGCGTTGACCTTCAGGATGCGCTGCTCGGCGTCGGTAACGATGATGCCGTCCTGCGACTCGAAGGCCAGCGCGGCCAGCTGCTCGGCCAGCAGCGCGTCGCGCCCGGCGGTCACGTCGGCGGCCACCAGCACGAAGCCCCCGGGCACGGCCTCGTCGCCGCGCAGCGGCTGCACGTCGACGTCCAGCCACAGCGGCGCCCCGTCGCTGCGGACCGCCTGCAGCTGCAGCCGCGCGCCCTGGCGGTGGCGCAGCGCCGAGGCCAGTGCGGCCGTGGCCTCGTCGTCGACCAGGCGCAGGGCGGCGTGCAGGTGCAGGTCGCGCGTGGCGGCGGCGGAGCGACCGCAGAGCGCGCCGAATGCGGCATTCACCCAGCGCACGCGCTGCGCGGCGTCGACGATCAGCACCGCGTTGTGGGTCTTCTCGGCCACCAGGGCCAGTTGCTCCAGCTGCGCCGCCTGCTCGGCAATGCGGCGGTGCTGGCGGCGCACCAGCCGCGCCATCGGCTCGGCCAGGCCTATGCCCAGCGCCGCCAGCAGCGCCAGGTTCAGCGCCGCCCAGTGCTCGATGTGCGCGACCGAGCGCTGGTGACGCAGGCGTGCGGCCTCGATGAAGCGCTCGACCAGCGCCTGTGCGTGCTGCAGCACCAGGTCGGACTGCTGCACGGCGCGCTGTTGCAGGGCGGCGAAGCCTGCCGCGCCCGAGGCCAGGCCGTCCTGATCCAAGCGGTCGAGCAGGGCGTGGGCCGTGAGCCACAGCTGGTTGCGCGCCGCGGCCCACCGGGCCAGCGCCTCGTGCAGGGCCTGCGCCGTCGCGGCATCGCCGGCATCGAAGCCGGCCAGGCGCGACTCGAGCAGCCCGGCCTGCTGTTGCGACTGTTCCAGCGTGCGCGCCAGCGTGGCGGCATGGCGGCCGGCAGGGTCGGGGGCGCCCAGCGCCGCCATCTGCAAACCCAGGCGCTGGCTCAGCATGCGCTGCGTGCCCGCCAGGTTGGAGACCTCGATGTCGTAGGCGCGGCGCTGCTCCCAGGCCCGCGCCAGCCCCATCTGGTAGCTGGTCAGGCCGCCGGCGGCCAGCAGCACCAGCAGCAGCCCGGCACGCACCCAGCGGTGCGCGGTGCCCGCCGGGATGGCCGGCAGCGGTGCGGCCGGCGCGGCGGGTTCGCAAGCGGGCAGGGGGGCATCGCGCCGAGGCTCGCGCCGGTCGACGGTCTTGGACATGGGCGGGCCCGGCGCGCCTTTCCCTCGGCGCACCGGTGGGTGCATGGGCCCGGCCATGCTAGGCCGCCGGCAAGCGGCCGTTGCAGCGAACTGCGTCCAGGTTGCGGGCCAGTTCGAGATACCCAGGGCCGTAGCTGGGCTCAGCCCAGCCAGCCCAGCTTCTGCGTGGTGTAGCGGTGGATGTTGGGCGCCACCAGCGGCAGGTTGCTGTCGGACACGCCCATCCAGCTGGCCAGCGTGGCCGCCAGCTGGTCAACCGAGGTCGACGGCAGCAGCCGGCCCTGGCCGACGTCGTCGGGCCCGCCCAGCCCGGCGGCCGGCAGCGGGCCCCAGAAGCGGCCGCCGCGCACGGCGCCGCCCAGCACGAAGTGGTGGCTGCCCCAGCCGTGGTCGCTGCCGTCGCCGTTGCTGGTGAGCGTGCGGCCGAAGTCGCTGGCGGTGAAGGTGGTGACGCGGTCGGACACGCCCAGCTCGCGCATCGCCGCGTCGAAGGCGGCCAGCGCGCCGGCGACGTTGCCCAGCAGACCCGGGTGCTGGGCGACGAGGAAGTCGTGCAGGTCGAAGCCGCCCAGCGAGACGAAGAACACCTGGCGCCGCGCCCCGAGCGCGTTGCGCGCGGCGATCATGCGCGCCACCACCGCCAGCTGGCTGGCCAGCGAGTTGCCGGCGGGGAACACGGTGGCCGGCGCCGGCGTCGCCGCGAAGGCGGCGGTCAAGGACTGGTTGGCATCGATGGCGCGCGCCGTGACGCGCGTCAGCTCGGCACGCATCAGGTGGCTGTGGTTGGCCGTCACCAGCTGCTGCAGCGCGGCGCTGGCGGTGCTGCTGCCGAACAGCGGGCTCTGGATGCCGGCCAGCGCCACCGAGCCGTTGGTCGACACCTGGTACTGCGAGCTGCTGGTGCCGCTCATGAACACCGCGTTGCCGCTGGCATTGACGCAGGTGAAGGTGCTCCTGTCGTTGCCGGCCAGGAACAGGTCGGCGATGCGCCCGCCCCAGCCCGAGGTCGCGCCCTCGGGCAGCGACGACTGCCACACCGACTGCTGGTCGTTGTGCGAGAACAGCTTCGGGGGCAGCGGCACGCTGCGCGCCTGGTACTGCGCCAGCGTGGTCGGCTGGATCAGCGTGCCCACGTTGAGCTGCACCGCCAGCCGGCCGGCGTCGAACAGGGGCTTGAGCGGTGCCAGCTCGGGCGCCAGCGCCAACTGCCGGCCGCCGTCCAGCGGCACCGACGGCGTCAGCGCGGTGGCGGCCAGCGCGTCGCGCGCCGTGGCCAGCGAGCCGCGGATCTGGCTGTAGGTGGCCCAGCTGGCACTGTCGTAGGGCACCAGGGTGTTGCCGTGGTCGTTGCCGCCGTAGAGGAAGACGCAGACGATGGCCTTGTAGTCGGGCGCCGTCTGCGCCGACGCCTGCGCGATGGCAGCCAGGTTCAGCGCCCAGGGCGCGGCGGCGCCGGCCACCGACAGGCCACCGACGCGCTGCAGGAAGGCGCGGCGGCCGGCCCGCGAGAGTCCCGAGGGGGGTTTGCCGTTCATGGGGATGTCCTCTCGCTCAGACCTGGACCAGGTAGTCGGGCGCGCACAGCACCAGGTGCACGGCGGCGTTGACGCGGTTGCGGCGGCCGCTGTCGGTGGTGGCGCCGATGCTGGCCACGGCGTTGGTGATCAGCGCGACGGTGGCCGCCGGCAAGGCGTCGGCGGCCAGCAGCAGCACCACGCGCGCCACCAGCGCCGCGGGGTCGCCCGCCAGCGCCAGCTCGTCGGCCACGTCGGGCCGCGTCTCGCCGATGGCGCTGCCGTTGACGAAGCTCTGCGCGAAGTTGGCCCAGCCGACCACCGTGCTCTCGTTGACCAGCTGGAACTCGGGCGCGGTGATGCCCGCGCTGCCCAGCGCCGAGTTGGGCGGCACGTAGCCGGGGCGGAAGAAGTTGAACACCGAGGGCGCGCGCAGCGGGCTCTGGCCCAGCCTGGTCGCCGGATCGGACAGGTTGCCGATGTTCCACAGCCCGGTGGGCGAGGCGAGCTTGAAGGTCCGCGCCCACTGCACGAAGCGCTGCACCGGCTCGCGCAGCTTGCCGCGCGTGGTCTCGCCGGCGGCCGGCGCGCCGCGCGCCTCGGGGTCCAGCAGCACGGCCTTGATCACCGCCTTCAGGTCGCCGCGCTGGCCGCTGCCGTTGTTGTTGAACACCGCCGCCACGCGGCCCACGTAGGCGGCGCTGGGGTGGCTGGCGACCAGGCGCTGGATCAGCTGGCGGCCGATGAAGGGCGCCACGTTGGCGTGTGCGGCGATGGCGTCCAGCGCCCGCCGCATCGACGTGGTGCCGTCGGTGTTGGCGGGGATCACGGTGCCCAGGAAGCGCTTCTCGCCGGTCTCGTGGCGGCTGGCGATCAGCACCAGGGGACGCGCCGTGTACGAGGGCTCGCTGCGGCTGGCGTTGTCGAAGTCCCAGCCGGTGAACACGCGGGCCAGGCCGCTGATGGTGTCGGGGCCGTAGGTCTCGGTGGCCACGCCGCCGCGCAGCGTGCCGTCGGGGTTGAGCTCGTGCAGGCCGATGGAGAACAGCTGCAGCACCTCGCGCGCGTAGTTCTCGTCGGGCACGCGGCCGCGCGCCGGGTCGGCCTTCTGGTTGCCGCGCAGGTTCAGGTAGCTGCCCATGCCCACCGACAGCGTCACCGCCTCGAGCAGGCTGCGGTAGTTGCCGAAGGCATGCTGCTCGAGCAGGTCGACGTAGGCGGCCACGGCGAAGCCGCGCCAGTTGATGGGCAGGCCGGTCATCGAGATCACGAAGATCTCGGACAGCGCCAGCGTGATGCGCTGGCGCAGCGCGTCGGGCGAGCTGACCAGCTTGCGCCACAGCGTGTTGTCGGCGCCGGCGAAGCTGCTGAGGTTGGCCTCGACGGCGTAGCCGCGCTCGACCATCCAGTCGTAGTGGCCCTGGCTGCGCGGCAGCGCGAACTGCTCGTCGATCCAGCCCGCGTAGCCCAGCGCCTGCACGCGGGCGATGTCGGCGTCGGTGGCGGCGAAGCTGGCCTGGGCCAGGAAACGCGACGCGTCGGCGCGCGTGATGGGCGCGGGTGGAGGCGTTGGCGCCGGAGCGGGCGCCGGGGGCGCGGGGGTGGGCGGCGCCGTGGGCCCGCTCTGCCCCGGCGCGTCGCCGCCCCCGCCCCCGCCACAGGCCGCCAGCGCGGTGGCCGCCCAGGCCACGGCCAGCGCGGCGGGCAGCGACGCGGCGGCGGGCGCCGCGGCCGTCGACGGCGGGGCGCCTTGGGCGCTGGGGGGGGAGCCGGTGCCCGCGGGCGGATCGGAAACCAGGGTCATGGTGCTGCACTCCCGCGGGGCCCCGCCCCGCAGCCGCGATGCTGGGCCCTGGACGGGGCGCGCGGGGTAAAGCAGTGCAAACCTGCGCAACAGGGTTTCAAGCGCGGCCCGCGCCGGCGTGAGAAATACACGCGCCGGCGACTTGCGCCGCGGCGATCAGGCCGTCGCCGGCGCCGGCACCGCCAGCCGCCGCTTCACCTCGCCCTGCGCGTCCACGCTCTCCAGCTGCACGGCAAAGCCCCACAGCCTGGCCACATGCTTCAGCACCTCGGCAGCACTGTCGTGCAGCGGGCGGGCGTTGTGCTGCATGTGGCGCAGCGTCAGGCTGCGGTCCCCGCGCAGGTTGACGCTCCAGACCTGGATGTCGGGCTCGCGCGCGCCCAGGTCGTATTGGCGCGCCAGCGATTCGCGCACGCGCCGGTAGCCGGCGTCGTCGTGGATGGCCGCCACCTCGAGCTCGCGCTCGCCCTCGTCGTCGCGGATCGCGAACAGGCGCATCTCGCGCATCAGCTTGGGGCTGAGGAACTGGCCGACGAAGCTCTCGTCCTTGAAGTTGCGCATCGCGTGGTCCAGCGTCGGCAGCCAGGGCTTGCCGGCGATGTCGGGGAACCACTCGCGGTCCTCGGCGGTGGGGCGCTCGCAGATGCGCTGGATGTCGGTGTACATCGCGAAGCCCAGCGCATAGGGGTTGATGCCGCTGTAGGCCCGGTGCCCCACCGGTGGCTGGTAGATCACGTTGGTGTGCGACTTCAGCCACTCGATCATCACGCCGTCGGTGAGGAAGCCGTCGTCGTACAGCGTGTTGAGCAGCTTGTGGTGCCAGAAGGTGGCCCAGCCCTCGTTCATCACCTGGGTCTGGCGCTGCGGGTAGAAGTACTGGGCAATCTTGCGCACGATGCGCACGACCTCGCGTTGCCAGGGCTCCAGCAGCGGGGCGTTCTTTTCGATGAAGTAGAGCAGGTTCTCCTGCGGCTCGCTCGGGAAGCGGCGGGCGGCCTCTTCCTCCGCGCCGCGGTCGCTGCGCCGGGGCAGCGTGCGCCACAGGTCGTTGACCTGCTGCTGCAGGTAGTGCTCGCGTTCTTCGCGACGGGCCTGTTCCTGCGACAGCGAGAGCTTCTGGGGCCGGCGGTAGCGGTCCACGCCGTGGTTCATCAGCGCATGGCAGGAGTCGAGCAGGTCCTCGACCGCCTCGACGCCGTGGCGCTCCTCGCATTCGGCGATGTAGTTCTTCGCGTAGACGAGGTAGTCGATGATGGACGAGGCGTCCGTCCACATGCGGAAGAGGTAGTTGCCCTTGAAGAAGCTGTTGTGGCCGTAGGCGGCATGGGCGATCACCAGGGCCTGCATGGCCATGGTGTTCTCTTCCATCAGATAGGCGATGCAGGGGTCGGAGTTGATGACGATCTCGTAGGCCAGCCCCATGTGGCCACGACGGTAGTTCTTCTCGGTGGCGATGAACTGCTTGCCATACGACCAGTGGCGGTAGATGACGGGCATGCCCACCGAGGCATAGGCGTCCATCATCTGCTCGGCGGTGATGATCTCGAGCTGGTTGGGGTAGGTGTCGAGCCTGTAGGTCTGGTGGGCGACGCGCGCGATCTCGGTGTGGTACTGCTCGATCAGCTCGAAGGTCCAGTCGGCCGGGCTGGGCAACTGGGCCCGGCGTTCATGGGTGGGGGTGGCGTTCATGCAGGGGCCCCTTCCTTCTTGAACAGATCGCGGAAGACCGGGTAGATGTCGGCCGCGTCGGACACCTTGCGCATCGCGAAGTTGGGGTGGGGGTCGAGCAGCTGGGTGTATTCCTCCCAGAGGTTCTGCTCGGCCTCGGCCACCTGCACGTAGGCGTAGTAGCGCACCAGCGGCAGGATCTGCTCGTCGAGGATCTGGCGGCAGCGGCCGCTGTCGTGGTGCCAGTTGTCGCCGTCGCTGGCCTGGGCGCCGTAGATGTTCCACTCGCTGGGGCTGTAGCGCGCGCGGATGATCTCCTCCATCAGGATCAGCGCCGAGCTGACCACGGTGCCGCCGGTCTCGCGGGCATGGAAGAAGGCCTCCTCGTCGACCTCCTGCGCCTGGGTGTGGTGGCGGATGAAGACCAGCTCGATCTTCTCGTAGTGCCGGGTCAGGAACAGGTACAGCAGGATGAAGAAGCGCTTGGACAGCTCCTTGCGCGCCTCGTCCATCGAGCCCGAGACGTCCATCAGGCAGAACATCACCGCCTTGCTGGTGGGCACCGGCACGCGCACGCGGCTGCGGAAGCGCAGGTCGATCGGGTCCAGGTAGGGGATGCGCTCGAGCCGCGCGCGCAGCTCGGTGATGCGCCCGTCGAGCTCGGCGATCTCGGCGCGCAACGCGTCGTCGTGCGGCAGCGGCGCGCGGCGGCACTGCGCCAGGCGCTCTTCCAGCTCCGCCAGCTCGGCGCGCGTGCCGGCGCCCAGCGCGATGCGCCGGCCCAGGGCGCCGCGCATGCTGCGCACCACGTGCAGGTTGTTCGGCGTGCCGTCGCTGCTGAAGCCGGCACGGTGGCTCTTCCACTCGGGCACCTCGGCCAGCTGGGTGCGCACCAGGTGCGGCAGCGCCAGGTCCTCGAAGAAGACCTGCATGAACTCTTCCTTGGACAGCGCGAAGACGAAGTCGTCCTCGCCCTCGCCCTGGTCGCTGGCCTGGCCCTTGCCGCTGCCGCTGCCCTGCCCGCCCTGCGGGCGCTGGATGCGGTCGCCCTGCACGTACTCGCGGTTGCCGGGGTGCACCGTCTCGCGGATGCCACCCTGTCCGTGACCGAAGACCGGCTCGGAGATGTCCTTCTTCGGGATGCGGATGTCCTCGCCGCGCTCGATGTCGCGGATGCCGCGGCCGTCGATGGCGCGCTTGACCGCCTCCTTCACCTGCTCCTTGTAGCGGCGCAGGAAGCGCTCGCGGTTGCCGATGGACTTGTTCTTGCCCGCCAGCCGCCTGTCGATGATGCTTTGCAAAGCCATGGTCCGTGTTCCTGCGACCTAGTCGAGCGGCCGCCGCGGCGCCGGGCTCGCCGGGTCGCTGGCGGCGCCCCCAGGGCCATGCAAGGGCCCTTTCGGGGCCGGAGGGGGAGCGCCGAAGGCGCTGCGGAGGTGGGTCATCAGCTCGACTTGCGCACGCGCAGGTACCACTCGCACAGCAGGCGCACCTGCTTCTGCGTGTAGCCCTTGGCGACCATGCGGGTGACGAAGTCCTCGTGCTTCTTGGCCTCGTCGGCGCTGGCCTTGGCGTTGAAGCTGATCACCGGCAGCAGCTCCTCGGTGTTGGAGAACATCTTCTTCTCGATCACCGTGCGCAGCTTCTCGTAGCTGGTCCAGACCGGGTTCTTGCCCTGGTTGTTGGCGCGCGCGCGCAGCACGAAGTTGACGATCTCGTTGCGGAAGTCCTTGGGGTTGGCGATGCCCGCCGGCTTCTCGATCTTCTCCAGCTCGGCGTTGAGCGCGGCGCGGTCGAAGACCTCGCCGGTGTCGGTGTCGCGGTACTCGTGGTCCTGGATCCAGTAGTCGGCGTAGGTGACGTAGCGGTCGAAGATGTTCTGCCCGTACTCGCTGTAGCTCTCGAGGTAGGCGGTCTGGATCTCCTTGCCGATGAACTCGGCGTAGCGCGGCGCCAGCAGCTCCTTGATGAAGCCGACGTACTTGTCCTCGGTCTCCTTGGCGAACTGCTCGCGCTCGATCTGCTGCTCCAGCACGTACATCAGGTGCACCGGGTTGGCCGCCACCTCGGTGCTGTCGAAGTTGAAGACCTTGCTCAGGATCTTGTAGGCGAAGCGCGTGCTGATGCCGGCCATGCCCTCGTCGACGCCGGCGTAGTCGCGGTACTCCTGGTAGCTCTTGGCGCGCGGGTCGGTGTCCTTCAGGTTCTCGCCGTCGTAGACCAGCATCTTGCTGTACAGGCTGCTGTTCTCGGGCTCCTTCAGCCGGGTCAGGATGGCGAACTGGCTCATCATCTTCAGCGTGCCCGGCGCGCAGGTGGCCTCGGCCAGGCTGCTGTTGCGCAGCAGCTTCTCGTAGATGCGCACCTCCTCGCTGACGCGCAGGCAGTAGGGCACCTTGACGATGTAGATGCGGTCGAGGAAGGCCTCGTTGTTCTTGTTGTTGCGGAAGGCCTTCCACTCGCTCTCGTTGCTGTGCGCCAGCACCACGCCGTCGAAGGGGATGGCGCCGAAGCCCTCGGTGCCCTTGAAGTTGCCTTCCTGGGTGGCGGTCAGCAGCGGGTGCAGCACCTTGATCGGCGCCTTGAACATCTCGACGAACTCGAGCAGGCCCTGGTTGGCCAGGCACAGCCCGCCGCTGTAGCTGTAGGCGTCGGGGTCGTCCTGGGCGTAGGTCTCGAGCTTGCGGATGTCGACCTTGCCCACCAGGCTAGAGATGTCCTGGTTGTTCTCGTCGCCCGGCTCGGTCTTGGCGATGCCGACCTGCTTGAGGATGCTGGGGTGGCGCTTGACGACCTTGAAGCGGCGGACGTCGCCCCCGTACTCCTCGAGCCGCTTCACCGCCCAGGGGCTGAGGATGCGGTTGAGGTAGCGGCGCGGGATGCCGTACTGCTGTTCCAGCAGCGGGCCGTCCTCGACCGGGTCGAACAGGCCCAGCGGGCTCTCGTTCACCGGGCTGCCCTTGATGGCATAGAACGGCACCTGCTCCATCAGCTGCTTGAGCCGCTCGGCGATGCTGCTCTTGCCGCCGCCCACCGGGCCCAGCAGGTAGAGGATCTGCTTCTTCTCCTCCAGCCCCTGCGCGGCATGGCGGAAGTACGAGACCACCTGCTCGATGGCGTCCTCCATGCCGTAGAACTCGGCGAACGCCGGGTAGACCTTGATCACCTTGTTCGAGAACAGGCGCGACAGCCGCGGGTCGTCGCGGGTGTCGATCTGCTTGGGTTCGCCGATGGCCCTGAGCATGCGCTCGGCGGCGGTGGCGTAGCTGAGCGGGTCGCGCTTGCACTCGGCGAGGTAGTCCTCGAGCGAGAGCTCTTCCTCGCGCGTGCGCTCGTAGCGAGCGGCGAAATGGCTGATCACGTCCATGCGGACCTCCGGTGTCCAGCGCCGGCCGGGCAGGCGGGTCCTGCCGTCAAAGCCCAGCGTCTGGGAAGTTCTGATGAAGTCCCGGCACTTCGGGCCCGGGCGCCATCAGAGCTTTCCGGAGCGGCCGGTGCTGCGTCGCACCGGCGGGATCACGGGTCCAGCATGAACCTCTGCGCGCCCCTCACTCGCCCGAAGTGAGGGGGCTTCGCGGCGGTATTCGCCGCCTGCGGTGCAGGCTTGCACAGCCCCGAAGCTACAACGAATGAGGGTGGCTTGTCGTGCACCCGGGGTTTGCCAGGCGGGGCACGCGGGCCACGCACGTCCTCAGAGAGCCGTACCGCGGGCGATGGTTCCGCGCGGTGCGATGATGCGCGCGATGAACCGCCACCTGTTGCTGCTGGCCCTGTGCCAGGGCCTGTTCCTGACCAACAACATCACCTTCATCGCCATCAACGGGCTGGTCGGGCTGGCGCTGGCGCCGGCGGGCTGGATGGCGACGCTGCCGGTCAGCGGCTACGTGGTCGGCGGCGCGCTCAGTGCGCCGCTGGTGGCGCGCGTGCAGCGGCGCTGGGGGCGCAAGCCCTCGTTCCAGATCGGGCTGCTGGTGGCCATCGTGGCCTGCGCGCTGTGTGCGCTGGCGGTGTGGCACCAGCAGTTCTGGCTGCTGGTGGCGGCCACGGTGCTGGCCGGCTACTACAGCGCCAACGCCTCGCTGTACCGCTTTGCCGGGCCCGAACTGGTGGCGCCCTCGTACAAGGAGAAGGCGATCTCCTGGGTGCTGGCCGGCGGCATCGTCGGCGCTTTCGTCGGGCCCAACCTGGCCAGCGCGTCGCGCACGCTGCTGGCGGTGCCCTTCGCCGGCGCCTACCTGGCGCTGTGCGGCGTGGCGCTGCTGTCGCTGCTGGCGCTTTCCTTCATCCGCTTTCCGCCGCACCAGCCGCCGTCGGCCGCCGACGGCGAGGCGCGGCCGCTGGCGCAGATCGCGCGCCAGCCGGTCTTCGTCATCGCCGTGGCCGCCGGTGCGCTGGGCTATGGCGTGATGAACCTGCTGATGGCAGCCACGCCGCTGGCCATGCAGCAGTGCCAGCACCCGTTTGAAAGCGCTGCGCTGGTGCTGGAGTGGCATGTGCTCGGCATGTTCGTGCCCAGCTTCTTCACCGGCCACCTGATCCGCCGCTTCGGCGCGCCACGCGTGATGGCCGTGGGCGTGCTGCTCAACCTCGGCTGCGTGGCGGTGGCGCTGAGCGGCATCGACCTGATGCAGTTCGTGGTCGCGCTGGCGCTGCTGGGCGTGGGCTGGAACTTCCTCTACACCGGCGCCAGCACGCTGCTGACGCAGACCTACCGGCCCAGCGAGAAGAACGCCGCCCAGGGCGCGATGGACACGGCGGTGTTTGCGACCATGGCCGTCACCTCGTTCGCCTCGGGTGCGCTGGTCACCACCCAGGGCTGGACCTGGCTGAACATCGGCTCGCTGCTGCCCATCGCCGCCGTGGGCCTGGCGCTGCTGCCGCTGCTGCGGCGGCGGCCGCAGGCGATGCCGGCGGCCTGAAGCGCGGGCTCAGCCGCCGCCCGCGCCCAGCTTCTGCAGCAGCCCGTCCAGCTCGTCCAGCGAGCCGAAGCGCAGCGCCACCTCGCCGGCCTGGCCGCCACGGCCCTTGACGCGGATCTCGACGGCGGCGGTGAAGCGGTCGGACAGCTCGGCCTCCAGACGCTGCAGGTCGCGCGACTTCGCCTGCGGCTTGCCCGCGGGCTTGCCGCCGCGCGCCGCCGAGGCCTCGCCAGCCAGGCGCCGGGTGACCAGGCGCTCGGCCTCGCGCACGTTGAGCTGGCGCGCGACGACCTCGTTGGCGCACAGGATCTGCTGCGCGCCGGGCAGCGGCAGCAGCGCGCGCGCGTGACCCATGTCCAGGTCGCCGGCCAGCAGCATCTGCTGCACCGGCTCGGCCAGCTTCAGCAGGCGCAGCAGGTTGCTGGCGGCGCTGCGCGAGCGGCCCACGGCCTGTGCCGCCATCTCGTGGGTGAGGCCGAACTCGTCGACCAGGCGCTGTAGGCCTTGCGCCTCCTCGATGGGGTTGAGGTCCTCGCGCTGGATGTTCTCGATCAGCGCCATCACCGCCGCGGCCTCGTCGGGCACGGCCTTGACCAGCACCGGCACGCGGTCCAGCCCGGCCAGGCGCGCGGCTCTGTAGCGGCGCTCGCCGGCGATGATCTCGTGCAGCCCGTCGCCGATGGGGCGCACCAGGATGGGCTGCATCACGCCCTGGCTCTTGATGCTGGCCGCCAGTTCGTACAACGAGCCCTCGTCCATGCGCGTGCGCGGCTGGTACTTGCCAGGGCGCAGGCCGTCCAGCGGCAGCTCGCCCAGGCCCTCCAGCGGCGCGGCGGGGGCCGGCTGCTCGCTGACCTTGGGCCCCAGCAGGGCCTCCAGGCCCATGCCCAGGCCCTTGGGTTTCTTGCCCGTCGGCGTCTTGCTCGTTGCCATGCGTGGATTGTCCTATGGGTGTTGCCGGCCCCGGCCCTCAGGGCCGGCCACCGCGGTCGGGGGCGCCGCGGCGGCGCCGTTCGGCGGCAGGAAACAGCAGTTCGCGCTGCAGGTAGTGCAGCAGACGCAGCGTGCGCGGATCGGCGCGTTGCGGGCCCTGCGCCAGCACCTCGACCACGGCGTCGACGCGCAACCAGATCTGACCCTGGTCGTCGCGCCGCCAGGCGGCGGCATGGCGGGCGATGGCGACTTCGTCGCTGTCGCGGCTGCGGGTCAGGCGGCGCCAGTCGTCCAGCAGCAGCCAGACCGCGCGGCCATCGTCCCGCACCGCCAGCGCGACGCCGCCAAAGGCATGGTGGCGGCCCTGCTGCTCGCGCCAGGCGGCGGCGCGTACGCGGTAGGCCAGCGCATCGAAGAGGCCGATGGCCAGCCGTGGCGCCCAGCGCAGCAGCGCCAGCAGCAGCACCGACGCAGTGATGGCCAGCGGCAGCGCCAGCCCAGCGCGCTGCAGCAGCCAGCCGGCTCCTGCGATGCCGGCGGCCAGCGCCGCGGCGCGCAGCAGCAGGCGCGTGCGCCGTTTCATCGAACGCCGCCCTGCCCGCAGCGCCGCAGTGCAGCATCCCGCGGGGTTTCCCGTATGCTTGGCGCAGGCCGTCCCCTGGCGGCCACCGACCGAGCATCGCCATGACATTCACCGCCTACGTCGACGGCCAGGAAGGCACCACCGGGCTGCGCATCCACGAGTACCTGTCGCAGCGCAAGGACATCGAGCTGCTGCGCATTGCGCCCGAGAAACGCAAGGACCCGGCCGAGCGCGCCCGCCTGCTGAATGCCGCCGACGTGGCCTTCCTGTGCCTGCCCGATGCGGCGGCGCGCGAGGCGGTGGCGATGGTGGACAACCCCAGGACTTGCGTCATCGACGCCAGCACGGCCCACCGCACCGCGCCGGGCTGGGTGTTCGGCCTGCCCGAACTGGTGCCAGGCCAGCGCGAGGCCATCCGCCGGAGCAAGCGCATCGCCAACCCCGGCTGCCACGCCAGCAGCTTCATCCTGCTGCTGCGCCCGCTGGTGGACGCCGGCCTGGTGCCGGCCGACGCGGCGGTGAGCGCCACCTCGATCACCGGCTACAGCGGTGGCGGCAAGAAGATGATCGAGCAGTACGAGGCCGCCGAACGTGAGCCCACGCTCTCGGCACCGCGCCCGTACGGGCTGACGCTGGCGCACAAGCACCTGCCCGAGATGATGGCGCACACGGGGCTGGCGCGTAAGCCGGTCTTCATGCCCGTCGTCGGCCCCTTCTACAAGGGCCTGGTGGTGGCGGTGCCGCTGCACCTGGACCAGCTGGGCTTCACCCCCGAGGCCGTGCACCGCGCCTACCAGGCGCGCTACGAGGGCGAGCGCTTCATCCGCGTGATGCCGTTGCGCGACGCCGACACGCTGGAGGGCGGCTTCTTCGACCCCCAGGGCAGCAACGACAGCAACCGCGTCGACGTCTTCGTGTTCGCCAACGACACCCAGGCCATCGTGATGGCCCGGCTGGACAACCTGGGCAAGGGCGCCAGCGGCGCCGCGGTGCAGGCGATGAACGTGCACCTGGGCGCGGACGAGGCGCTGGGCCTGGCCTGAGCGCAGGACGCCGCCGACGGCAGGCGCTGCGGGTTCAGTCCGCGGCGCCGAGAGCCGTCGCATCGGGCGCCAGGCGGTAGTGGTAGGCATAGGCGTCGGCAAAGCCCAGCCGGGCGTAGATGCGGCGTGCAGCGTGGTTGTCGCCTTCCACCTGGAGGTACGCCAATCTGGCTCCCTCCAAGGCTGACAGAGAAAGCAGGTGCTCACATAACCAGGCCGCCAAGCCCTGTCCGCGGGCGGCGGGCGCGGTGAACACGTCGTACAGGCCGACGAGTTCGCCCTCGCGCGCAAACTGGCCACAGGCCTGGACCCGGCCCGCCGCATCGAGCAGCGCATAGCCGCGGTAGGGCACGGGGGCGTGGCGCACGCGCAAGGCATGCGCCAGGCGCTGCGCCGGCGGCGAGCCGCGCAGCTCGCCGACCGCGTCGGCATAGGCCTCGGCATCCAGCGCCAACCAGCGCAGGCCGGCGGGCGGCGGCGAAGACGCGTGCACGGCGTCGGCGCGCAGCGGCTCGCGCCGCCACATCACCCGGGTGTCGTCGATGCGGGCGAAGCCGCGCGCCGCCAGCTCGGCATCCAGCGCCGGCGGCTGGCTGAACGGCGTGATGCGCACCCACAGTGGCAAGCCGGCCTCGGCATAGGCGGCGGCGGCCAGATCCAGCTTCTGCGCCAGCGGCAGCCGGCCCGGCGCCACCGCGTTGACGCAGCGCGCGCGCTTGGCCTTGCCCGGGTTGAAGCGCAGCAGCCAGCCGTCCAGCCAGCGCTGCTGCGGCGGTGCGCTGGCGTTGAGGCCGGCGTCCTCGATGCGGGCGAAGGCATCGCGCTGGGCCGCGTCGGCCTCTGCGATCCAGGGGACTGGGGCATGCTCACCCAAGGCGGCGCTCCATCTCGCGGGCGAAGTCGACGAAGGCCACCGCACCCTTGGACGCGGGGTCGAAGCTGACCCCCGGCTGGCCATAGCTGGGCGCCTCGGCCAGGCGCACGTTGCGCGGGATCACGGTGGCGAAGACCTTGTCGCCGAAGTGCGCCTCGAGCTGGGCGCTGACCTGCTGCTGCAGCGTGATGCGCGGGTCGAACATCACGCGCAGCAGGCCGATGATCTCCAGCTCGCGGTTCAGGTTGGCGTGCACCTGCTTGATGGTGTTGACCAGGTCGGACAGGCCCTCGAGCGCGAAGTACTCGCATTGCATGGGCACGATGACGCCATGCGCGCTGCACAGGCCATTGAGCGTGAGCAGGCTCAGCGAAGGGGGGCAGTCGATGAGTACGAAGTCGTAGTCGGCGGCCACCGGCACCAGCGCGTCGCGCAGCCGGCGCTCGCGGCGCTCCAGGTCGACCAGCTCGACCTCGGCGCCGGCCAGCTCGCGGTTGGCGCCCAGCACGTCGTAGCCGCCCTGCGGGCTGGCCCGGCGGACGTCGGCGATGGCGGCGTCGCCCAGCAGCACGTGGTAGACGCTGGGTGCCAGCTGGCGCTTGTCGATGCCCGAACCCATGGTGGCGTTGCCCTGCGGGTCCAGGTCGACCAGCAGCACGCGGCGGCCGATCTGGGCCAGGCCAGCGGCCAGGTTCACGGTGGTGGTGGTCTTGCCCACACCGCCCTTCTGGTTGGCGATGCAGAAGACGCGCGCTTTCTTCATGAAGTCCCCAGGCGGATGCCGAAAACGATGAGGGCGGCGCCGGCCAGGCGCTCCAGCCAGCGCCTGAGCCGGGGCAGCGCACGCAGGCGACCTCCCAGCCGGGCCGCCAGCGCGCACAGGCCCAGGCAGTAGGCGGCGGAGATTCCCGCCACGGTGAGGGCCATCACGGCCCAGGTGAGCAGGCCCTGGTGGCGCGCCGGGTCGACGAAAAGCGGGAAGAAGGCCATGTAGAACACCAGGGCCTTGGGGTTGAGCACGGTGATCAGGAAGGCCTGGCGCGCAAAGCGCCCCATGCGCAGGCGCAGCGGCACGGCTGCCGCGCCGCCGCCGCGCAGCAGCTGCCAGCCGACCCAGGCCAGGTACAGCGCCCCACCCCACTGCAGCGCGCGGAAAGCCATCGGATGCGCCGCCAGCAGTGCCGCCATGCCGGCCACGGCCAGCCACAGCAGCAGCTGGTCGGCGGCGATCAGGCCGGCAGTGGCGGCGGCACCCCCTCGGAACCCGCCCTGGCCGGTGGCGCTGAGCAGGGCCAGCGTGCCCGGCCCGGGCAGCGCAAGGAACAGCAGGATCGCGGCGCAGAAGGCGCCGTAGTCGGCAATGCCCAGCATGACAAGGGGCAGCACGCGCCTGGGGCGCGCGCGGCGATCAGGGGTTGGTGGCGCTGGAGGCGGCCTTTGCGCTGCGCGGCATCAGCGCGGGGCCGGGGCTGGGAGCGTATCGCAGAACCGCCGGTTCTCGGCAGCTGCCGAGTCCCGGCGGGGCGGCTTCTGCCTGGATTCGTTGCCGATGCAACGCCGCGCCCTGCCCGGCCGGCGCGGCAGCAAGCCGCCGGCTCACGCGTCGGCCGGAGTCGGCGGCCAAGGTCGCATCCAGACCAGACAGCGCGCGGCGTCCAGCCCGGGCACGGCCAACTGTTCCACGTGAAACACCTCGGTGTCGCCGGGCAGCGCGGCGATCTCGTCGTCGGGCCGCTGGCCCTTCATCGCCATCCAGACGCCGCCTTCGGCCAGCTGCGCGCGGGTCAACCGGGTGAAGTCGGCCAGGCTGGCGAAGGCACGCGAGGTGACCAGGTGGCAGGGCGGCCGTCGCAGTGCCTCGACACGGCTGTGTTCAGCATGCAGGTTGGCCAGGCCCAGCTCGGCGGCCGCCTGGCGGACAAAGGCCATCTTCTTGCCGACGGCGTCCACGCAGCACACGTCCAGCTGCGGCAGCGCCGCGGCCAGCACCACCCCGGGCAGGCCGCCGCCGCTGCCCACATCCAGCAGCCTGGGCGCGGCCTGGCCGGCCAGCGCCCTGCGCACCGGCTCGACCACGGCCAGGCAGTCGGCCAGGTGCTGAAGGCGCATGGCGCCGCGCTCGCGCACCGCCGTCAGGTTGTAGGTGGCGTTCCAGCGCTGCAGCAGGCCCAGGTACTGCTGCAGCCGGTCCAGCAGGCAGTCGTCGGGCGCCAGGCCCAGCGCGCGGCAATCGGAGTCGAGCTGGGCGCGTTCGGCGGCGAATTCGGCATCAGCCATGCTCGGGCTCAAGCCGCCCGCACGCCGATGCGGTGCTTCTTCAGGTGCACCAGCAACAGCGACACCGCCGCCGGCGTGATGCCCGACAGCCGCGCCGCCTGCCCCAACGTGGCCGGGCGGTGGCGCTGCAGCAGCTGGCGCACCTCGTGCGACAACGCCGTCACCTGGCCGAAGTCGAAGTCGGCCGGCAGCGCCAGCTGCTCCAGCGCCGCGGCGCGCTCGACCTCGTCGACCTGCTTGTCTATGTAGCCGGCGTACTTGGTGGCGATCTCGGCCTGCTCGATCACCGCGTCGGCCTCGCGCGCGCCCCAGTCGGCACGCAGCGTTTCACGTGAAACAAGGCCGGGCTCGGCGCCGGCCGGCGTGGCCAGCGCCACCGCCGCGGCCAGCGCGTCGTAGTCCACGCCGGGGCGGCGCAGCAGCTCGGTGCCGTGGTACTCGTGCTCCAGCGCCTTGCCCAGCAGGCGCTCGGCGTCGGCCGCGGGCAGCGTGGCCGGGCGCAGCCAGCTGGCGCGCAGGCGCTGCTGCAGGCGCTCCAGCCGCTCGCGCTTGGTCTCGAAGGCCGCCCAGCGCGCGTCGTCCACCAGGCCCAGCTCGCGGCCGACGGGCGTCAGGCGCAGATCGGCGTTGTCCTCGCGCAGCTGCAGCCGGTACTCGGCGCGGCTGGTGAACATCCGGTAGGGCTCGCTGACCCCCTTGCTGACCAGGTCGTCGACGAGCACGCCCAGGTAGGCCTGGTCGCGCCGCGGCATCCAGGCCTCCCGGCCCAGCACCTGCAGCGCCGCGTTGACGCCGGCGTACAGGCCCTGCGCCGCGGCCTCCTCGTAGCCCGTCGTGCCGTTGATCTGCCCGGCGAAGAACAGCCCGGCGATGTCGCGCGTCTCGAAGCTGGGCTTGAGCGCACGCGGGTCGAAGTAGTCGTACTCGATGGCGTAGCCGGGGCGCAGGATGTGCGCGTTCTCCAGCCCCTCCATCGAGCGCACCGCCGCCAGCTGCACGTCGAAGGGCAGCGAGGTGCTGATGCCGTTGGGGTAGATCTCGTGCGTCGTCAGCCCCTCGGGCTCGAGGAAGATCTGGTGCGCGCCCTTGTCGGCGAAGCGGTTGATCTTGTCCTCGATGCTGGGGCAGTAACGCGGACCCACGCCCTCGATCACGCCGGTGAACATCGGGCTGCGGTCGAAGCCGCTGCGGATGATGGCGTGGGTGCGCTCGTTGGTGTGGGTGATCCAGCAGGGCAGCTGCGCCGGGTGCTGCTCGGGCCGGCCCAGGAAGCTGAACACCGGCATGGCCGAGGTCGGCGGCTCGCCGTTCGGGCCGGGCATGCCGTCGCCGGGCTGCAGCTGCAGGCGCGAGAAATCGATGCTCTTGCCGTCCAGCCGCGGCGGGGTGCCGGTCTTCAGCCGGCCCTGGGGCAGCTTCAGCTCCTTCAGCCGCGCCGAAAGGCTGACCGCCGGCGGGTCGCCGGCGCGGCCGGCGCTGTAGTTCTGCAGCCCGACGTGGATACGCCCGTCGAGGAAGGTGCCAGCGGTGAGCACCACGGCACGGGCGCGGAAGCGCAGGCCGATCTGCGTCACCGCGCCCACCACCCGCGTGCCCTCCAGCATCAGGTCATCGACGGCCTGCTGGAACAGCCACAGGTTCGGCTGGTTCTCCAGGCGGTGGCGGATGGCAGCCTTGTACAGCACGCGGTCGGCCTGGGCGCGGGTGGCGCGCACCGCCGGGCCCTTGGACGAGTTGAGGATGCGGAACTGGATGCCTCCCTCGTCGGTCGCGGCGGCCATCGCGCCGCCCAGCGCATCGACCTCCTTCACCAGGTGCCCCTTGCCGATGCCGCCGATGCTGGGGTTGCAGCTCATCTGGCCCAGCGTCTCGATGTTGTGCGTCAGCAGCAGCGTGCGGCAGCCCATGCGCGCCGCGGCCAGCGCGGCCTCGGTGCCGGCGTGGCCGCCACCGACGACGATGACGTCGAATTCCTGCGGGTGCAGCATGGCGGGTCCAGACGTTGCTAAACCCTTGATTTTACTCAGGAAGCCGGCGTAGCGGCGGGCGCGCGCCGCGGCCAGCCGGCCAGCCTGCGCCAGCGCGCCACCAGCACCGGATGGCCCCACCAGCGGTCAAAGAAGTAATGGGCCACGGTGTTGACCAGCGGTTCGACCAGCGTGATGGCGCCGGCGATCACCAGGCTGCCGCTGAGCGCATAGCTCACGCCGAAGGCGATGCCCAGGTGGATCAGGCCGAAGGCGGCGGATTTGGCCATGGTGTCGTCCTCTTTGCGTTTGCGCCGCGCTGGGTACGGGCCCCTGCCGGATGCCAGTCATTCTCCCTCGCGAAATCGCCAATAACAATTGATCGTCACGAACCCATAGATAGTCTCTTGAGAGGCGGCCGGCAAGCCGCTGGCGACAATCGCCGCATGGACTGCCGCCCGCACTGCGCCGCCTGCTGCATCGCGCCGTCGATCAGCTCATCGCTGCCCGGCCTCCCTCAAGGCAAGCCTGCCGGCGTCGCCTGCCCCCAGCTCGACAAGGCGCTGCGCTGCCGCCTGTTCGGCCGGCCCGAGCGGCCGGCGGTGTGCGCCTCGCTGCGGCCCACGCCCGAGATGTGTGGCGAGAGCCCGGCCCAGGCCATCGCCTGGCTGGCCCGTCTGGAGCGGCAGACGGCGCCCTAACCCCGCAACCGCAGCGCTAGCCGCCGGCCGCCGGCGGTGCCACGCTGCGCAGGTCGGGCGCCACGCGGCCCTCGTGCAGTGCGATCACGCGCCCTGCCGAGGCAATGGTCTCGGCGCGGTGGGCCACGATCACGCGGGTGAGCGCCAGCTGGCGGATGGCCGCGTTGACGCAGCGCTCGCGCTCGCCGTCCAGCGAGCTGGTGGCCTCGTCCAGCAGCAGCACGCGCGGCCGCTTGTAGAGCGCACGCGCCAGCAGGATGCGCTGGCGCTGCCCGCCCGACAGCGCCGCCCCCATGTCGCCGATCAGCGTGTGGTAGCCCATGGGCATGGCGGCGATGTCCTCGTGCACCGCGGCCAGGCGCGCACAGCGCTCGATGTGCGCCCAGTCTGGGTCGGGGGCGAAGAAGGCGATGTTGTCGGCGATGGACCCGGAGAACAGCGCCTCGTCCTGCATCACCACACCGGCGGCGCCGCGCCAGGCGCGCGCGCCGTGGCGGGCCAGTGGCACGCCGTCGATGAGCACCTCGCCGCGCGTCGGCGCCTCCAGCCCCAGCATCAGCTTGAGCAGCGTGGTCTTGCCGCAGCCCGACGGGCCCACCAGCGCCACCGACTCCCCGGCCTCGATGCACAGGTTCACGCCCTTCAGCACCTCCGGTTCGCCATCGGCATAGCGGAACCAGACGTCGCGCAGCTCGATGGCCGCCGGGCCCTCGCCGGCCATCGCCAACGGCCCGTCGTCGGCCTCGGGAACGGCCAGCACGATGTCGGCCAGGCGCTCGCCGTGCAGGCGCAGCATGCGCAGCTCGACGCTGCGGTCGACCAGCGCACTGACGCGCTGGGCGAAGGTCTCCTTGTAGGCCAGGAAGGCGAACAGCATGCCCAGCGTGAGCCCGCCGTCCATCACCACCAGCGCCCCCAGCGCGACCACGGCCACGCGCTCCAACCCGAACAGCAGCCGGTGGCCGACGCCGAACAGCAGCTCCAGCTTGCGCTGGGCGATCAAGGCGTTCTGCGTCTCCACCGCCAGGCTGGCGTAGCGCGAGTGGCGCTCGGCCTGCGCGTTGAACAGCTTGATCGCCTGGATGCCGCGCAGCGACTCGATGAAGTGGCTGTGCTGGCGCGACTCGAACACCAGCGCCTCCTCGGCGGCACGACGCTGCGCACCGAAGGCCACGGCGCGCAGCACGGCGTACAGCGCCACCGCGGCCACCGCCACCGCCGCCAGCGCCGCGCTGTACAGCCACATCATCACCAGCGTCAGCACCACCAACAGCCCGTCGAGCAGCGCCTCGACGAAATGGCCGGTGAGCGCGCGCTGGATCTGCGTCACGGCGCCGAAGCGCGACATCACGTCGCCGGTGTGGCGCTTCTCGAACCAGGCCAGCGGCAGCCGCAGCAGGTGGGCGAAGACGTTGACCAGCCACTGCAGGTTCAGCGACGCCGACAGCGCCAGCACCGCCCACGAGCGCGCCGCCGCCGTCGCCGCCTGGATGCCCACCAGCAGCGCGAAACCGATGGCCAGGGTCAGCAGCAGGTCGCGGTCACCGGCCACCAGCACCCCGTCCACCACCCACTGCAGCAGGAAGGGCGACAGCAGCACCAGCAGCTCCAGCGCCAGCGCCAGCAGCGCGATCTGGCCCAGCGAGCGCCACAGCCCGTCCACCGGCCCCAGCAGCTGGCGCCAACGCACCGGCGGCGGTGGCTCGCGCCGCTGGAAGCCGGCACCGGGCTGCAGTTCCAGCGCGACCCCGGTGAAGTGGTTGGACAACTCCTCGCGCGACACGCGGCGTCGACCGCGCGCCGGGTCGTGCAGCGTCACCCCGCCGTCGCGATGCACCGCCACCAGCACCACGAAGTGGTTGAAGTCCCAGTGCAGCACGCAGGGCAGCTTGAGCTGCGGCAGCTCGGGCAGCTCGGCGCGCAGCGCGCGGGCGTTGAGCTGCATCGCGTCGGCCATGCGCACCAGCTCGGCCATGGTCACGCCCTTCAACGACAGCGAGAAGCGCTGGCGCAGCGTGGGCAGGTCGCTGGGCTGGCCATGGGCACCGGCGATCATCGCCAGGCAGGCCAGACCGCACTCGGCGGCCTCGTTCTGCAGCACCAGCGGCACCCGCCGGCGGCCGGCGCCCAGGTTCAGGGCCGCGCCAGCCTGGGCGGCGCTCACGACCGCGCCCTCAGCGCCAGCAGTGGCTCGAACAGGTATTCGAGGAGCCGGCGGCGCTCCAGCTGCACCTCGGCAGCCAGGCGCATGCCGGCGGTCAGCGCCAGCCCGGCCTGCTCGGGCGGCGGCGGGCCCAGCGCGACGACGATGCGGAACAGCGGCTCGGCGCGACCGCCCGGGGCCAGGTCGGGCCAGCCCATGGCCGCCAGCTCGTTGGCCGACAAGGGCGTGCGCGAGACGCGCAACACCTGTCCGTCACGCTGGCCGTACTTCTGGTACGGGTAGGCGTCGAAGCGCAGCCGCACCGGCTGCCCCTCGCGCACGAAGCCGATCGCCGCCGAGGGCGCGAACAGCTGCGCCTGCAACGCGGCGCCCTGGGGCACCAGCGTGGCCAGCACGGCGGATGCCGCGACACTCTGGCCCGGCTCGGCCAGCAGCGCACCCACCTGCCCGGCCTGCGGCGCGCGCACCACCACCCGGCGCTCGACGTCGCGCTCCACCGCCTCGCGCTGCAACGCCGCCAGGTCGCGCTCCAGCGCGCCGGTGGCGCCGGCGGCGGCCAGCGGCAGTGCGCGCTGCTCGCCCAGCAGCTCCTCGCGCTCGCGCTGCAGGGTGGCCCGCTGCCGCTCCAGCGCCTGCTGGCTGCCGCGCAGCGCCAGCAACTCCTCGGCCTTGGCCTGGACCTGGGCCGAGGAGATGAAGGCCGAGCGCTGCAGCGACTCCAGCCGCTCCAGCGCCTGCTGCGCCAGCACCAGCCGGTCCTTGAGCAGCGCCGCCTCGCGATCCAGCTGGGCCTGCTCGGCGTCCAGCGCCGCCAACCGGCGCTGCAGCGCCTGCGCGCGCGAGGCCGTCAGCGCCTGCTGCTGCTGCGCGCTGGCCAGCAGGCTGCGGCGGCGTTCCTCCAGGCTGGCGGCCACCTCGGCATCGGCCTGCGGCGCCAGCACGGCACGGTCCAGCGCAACGACGAACAGCACATCGCCAGCGGCCACCTGCTGGCCCTCGACCACGCGCCGCTCGACCACGCTGCCGGCGGCGCCGGCGACCAGCCGGATCAGCCCGCGGTCGGGCACCAGCAGCCCCGGCGCCGTGCTCTTGCGCGTGTAGCTGGCCAGCGACAGGAAGGCCAGCAGCAGCAGCACCGCGAGCACGATGCCCGCGGTCAGCCAGGACAGTGCCAGCGGACGCACCAGCACCACCCGCCCCAGCGCGCTCCCGCGCTGCGCGGCCACCGCCTCGGCACGGAACAAGGGGCGGCGGGCGCCGCTCATCGCTCAGCCCCCATGGGGCCGCGCCGGCGCACCGCGTCCGACGTGCCGCCGCCATGCACCCTGCATGACTGTGGGCCCGCCGGGGCGCGCGTGCGCCGGGCGCCACCGCGCGCGGCTGAACGGGCAAAAAAAAGCGGGCCGCACCCACCGGCCCGCGACTGCACCGAAGCCGGAGGGACGGCGCCCGGTGCGGAAATCGATGCTGTCTTCGCCGTCGCCGGGCTACCAACCGCCGGCGCGCGGCAACTCGCCAGTGCCCGACCCGTCGCCTTCGGTGCTCTCGGTGGCTGCCCATCCGCCGGCCCGGGGCAAGCCCCCTGCGACCTTCTGGAGTTCCTCCAGCGACAGTTCGACCGGACCATGGTCTTGGGCGATCTCGTGTTCCTGCTTCTCGGTCTGGACCAGCGGCTGCTTCATCGGGCGACTCCTTCGGCATCTGCCGTGCAGACTGCACGGGATGACGTCATTGAAGCAGTGGCGCGCCGCGAAGATAACTGTTAGGTCTTACAGGTTACGCAACCATCCGTTAAGCGACTTGCGACATCCCGGGCCGCGGCCCGCCGTCAGTCGATCAGGCCCAGGCGCAAGGCCTTCAGCACCGCCTGGTGCTTGTTGATGCAGCCCAGCTTGTGCATCGCGTTGGTGGCATGCAGCACGGCGGTGCGCTCGGTGATGCCCAGCAGCGCACCCACCTCCCACGCCGTCTTTCCCTCCATGGTCCAGCGCAGCACTTCGAGCTCACGCGGCGTCAGCGAAGGCCGTTCGGGCTGCTGCGAAAGCGGCAGCAGCAGGCGCAGCGCGGCGTCCTGGGCGTGCACGGCGAACAGCTGCAGGTCGGCGACCAGGCGCTGCAGCTCACCGGGATGGGCGGGCAGCGGCTGGTCGCGGTCGACCCCGAGCAGGAAGTGCTTGCCCTCGGGCAGGTGCAGCGCCAGCGCGATCCCGGCGTGATAGCCGTAGTGCGCCTGGTGCTCCCAGAGGTCACCGGCGCCATGCTCGATGTAGGTGCGCTGGTCCCAGACGATGGGCACGCTCTGGCGCTTGCAGTGCTGCAGCACAGGGTCGCGCCGCGACGTGCTCAGGTCGGCGTAGCTCTCCGCGTAGGCCGCGGGCGTGTTGTCGATGCGGATGAACTCGCTGTTGCCCAGACCATGGTCGACGACGGTCACGGCCGACACGGTCTCGAAGCCCAGCTGGCGCGTGAAGCGGACAAGCTCATCGCGAAACGCTTCGCGGCTGTGCGCCTGCATCACAGTCGAATAGCCCCCAGGGAGCATCGTCGTTACAGCCGAGTAAGGGTTGCGCCGGCCCGCCGGGGCCCTGCAAGGGTTTACAGCTTTCGCCGCGGGCCCAACTGGCCAAAGATAGCGGCATGCGAGCCACTGCACATGCCTTCGATGAAACGGTCGTGAAGGCCGTCACACCCTGGGCCCTGCGCGCATGGCCGCCACTATTGTGGCAGCCGGGCTGCAGGTCGCCGATGCGTTTTCAGCACCTCGGCACGCTGGTGACGGTGGCCGGCAACGAACGCGGCCCTGCGTGCGGGCAGACGATCTGGGCCGGCCATGGCGACGAGGGCGACGCCGGCATGGCCTGGGACTGGGTGCAGATCGCCCAGGGCGTGGTGGCCATGGCCGACCCGATGGCCGTCGTCACCAACCTGCGCCTGGTCGGCAGCGACGGCATCGTGCTGACCTCGCAGATGGCGGCACTGCACATCAACGAACTGGTGCGCGCGCTGCCCTGGCAGGACGAGGTCTGCCGCGCGCTTCGCGCGCGCCCGCACTGAGCGGCTACTTCAGCGCGCTGCTGCGCAGCACGCGCACCACGTAGGCCAGCGCCAGCGCGCAGATCACCGCGCTCACGCCCACCGTGGTCGCCACATCCATCGGCGCCACCGCATCGCCGCGCAGCACGCGGCCCATCAGCGTCGATTGCGCCAGTGCCGGCACCCAGAGGTGCCAGGCTGCCTCGCCGCTCTGGTTGAACACGGTGACCATCGGCAGCAGCGCAATGCCCAGCACCACCACCGTGGCGCCGGCCTGGGCCTCCTTGAAGGTCTTGCTGCGGATCGCGATGGCCATCAGCAATGCCGCCAGCACGCCGGCCAGCGGCAGCAGCAGCCCGATGAAGGCCACCGCCTCCGGCCAGCCGAAGCGGAACATCGCCGCCAGTGCCTCGCTGCGCAGCAGGGCCTGTGCAGGCAGGAAGCTCAGGCAGGACAACACGGCGATCAGCACGCCCACCGCCGCCACCGCCGCCCACTTGCCCAGCACCAGCGCGCCGCGCGACGCCGGGTTGGTCAGCAGCGGTTCGAGGCTGCCGCGCTCGCGCTCGCCGGCGGTGCTGTCCAGCGCCGCGTTCAGCGCGCCGTACAGCACCGCCATCAACACGAAGAAGGGCACCATCGTCGTCAGCTGCGCGGCGCGCGACGCCGTGTCGGCCAGGTCGCGCTCCTGCACGCGCACCACCTCCAGCAGCCCCGGCGCCGTGCCATGCAGGGCCAAGCGCAGCGTCGCCTGCTCCTGGTTGAAGCCCCGCAGCAGCCGCGTCAGCGCGCCCACCCCGCCCTGTGCGCGGCGGTTGGACGAACTGCTCATCACCACCAGCTCGGGCGCTTCGCCGCGCTGCAGGCTGGCCTCGAAGTCCGCCGGCACCACCAGCACCGGGTGGGCCAGCTTGCTATCGCGCAGCGCACGCTCATGCCCGGCCGGCGCCTCCAGCACCGTCATGCCCTGGCGCTCGAGGTAGTTGCGCAGCGCCGGCGCGTGGGCGATGCCCTGCACCATCAGCTCGCGCGCCTCGGCGCGGCGCTCGAAGTCGCCGACCAGCTGCGACAGCAGCACCAGCACCAGCGGCCCCACGGCCACCGAGCTGAGCAGCACCATCAGCAGCGTGCGGCGGTCGCGCAGCGCATCCACCACCTCCTTGGCGAACACGATCCAGGCGGCGCGCATCATGCCGGCACCCCCGCGTCGGCGGCGTCGAAGGCCAGGCGCACAAAGGTCTCCTCGAAGTCCTGCTGACCCTGCGCCGCGTTGAGCTCGGCGACGCTGCCGCGGGCCACCGTGCGCCCATGCGCAACGACGACGACCTCGTCGCACAGGCGCTCGACCTCCTGCATGATGTGGCTGCTGAAGACGATGCACTTGCCCTGCTCGTCGCGCAGCCGGCGCAGGGTCTCGCGCAACGCGCGCGTGGCGACCACGTCCAGGCCGTTGGTCGGCTCGTCGAGCACGATGTTGGCCGGATCGTGCACCAGCGCGCGGGCCAGCGCCGTCTTCATGCGCTCGCCCTGGCTGAAGCCCTCGGTGCGACGGTCCAGCAGCTCGGTCATGCCCAGCAGCGCCGCCAGCTCGGCGGCGCGCGCATCGGCGACCGGCCGCGCCAGCCCCTGCAGCCGCCCGTAGTAGACGATGTTCTCGCGCGCCGTCAGCCGCGGGTACAGGCCGCGCGCGTCGCTGAGCACGCCCAGCCGGGCCAGCGCGTCGCGCGGCCGCCGCGCCACCGCGATGCCGTCGACCGTGACCTCGCCGGCATCGGCGTCGATCAGCCCGGCGACGACGCGCAGCGTGGTCGTCTTGCCCGCGCCGTTGGGGCCCAGCAGGCCGGTGATGCGCGCATCGGGCGCCGTGAAGTGCACGCCATCGACGGCCCGCACCTCGCGTGCCTGGCGGCCGCGCCCCTGGACGAAGCGCTTGTGGAGATCCTGGACGACGATCATGGCTGGCGGGTCTCTGGGGCGGACGCCGCGGCCAGCGGCGTGAACACGGGGGGCCGCGGGATGCGGGTGAGGCAAGCGGCGTCGAACTGCAGGGCCTGCACATCGGTCTCCGCGGCAATGAAGCGGTGCACCAGGTCGCGCGTGCAGCCGATGCCCAGCACGCCGTGGCCGGCCTGCGGCACGAGCACGTGGCGCGCCTTGGCGCCCAGCGCGCGGGCGGCGCGCTCGCCATGGCGCGGCGGCGTCACCGGGTCGGCGCCGCCCGACAGCACCAGCGCCGCGCCGCTGGCCCTGGGCATCGTGTAGAAGCCCTCGGGCACGTCGCCACGCGGCCAGCCGGCACAGACCTCGCGGTACAGGCTGCTGAAGGCGCGACCGAAGTCGGGCGCAGACGCCGTGGCCGAAGCGGGTGGCGCCGGCGCGGGCCGCATGTCCTCGGCGCAGATCACCGAAAAGTGCTGGCCTTCGGCCAGCTTCATCGGGCCGCCGCCCAGCGCCGAGGCGAGAGCCACCAGCGGCTCGATCCGGCCCTGGGTGGCGGCGCCCATGGCGTCGGGCAGCGCCGCGGCCAGCGCCGGTGCGTACAGCGGCGCGCGCAGCAGCGAGGCCATCGCCTCGGCCTGCAGCGTCACGCGCTCGGTGCGGCCGGTGGCCGGATGCGTCACGTCGACGGCGCGCGGCAGCGTGGCGACGAAGCGGCGCCAGTCGGCCTGCAGGCGCGGGTGACGCGCGGCACAGCCCGCGTCGGCGGCGCAGGCGGCGTAGACCTGGTCCAGCGCCGCCTGGTTGTCGATGGCGAAGGCCTCGGGCAGCGCCATGTCGGGCGGCGCAACCCCGTCGATCACCAGCCGGCGCACGCGCTGCGGGAACTGGCGCTGGTACTCCAGCGCCGCGCGTGTGCCGTAGGAGCCGCCGACGAGGTTGATCTGCGGCGCGCCCAGCGCGGCACGCACCGCGTCCAGGTCCTGCATCGCCACCGTCGTCGTGTAGAAGCGCAGGTCACCGTGCGGCAACGACTGGAGCCGTTCGCGGCAGGCCTGCAGGCGCTGGCGCGCGGCCGCCGTGTCCAGCAGCAAGGCCACCGGGGGCACGGCCGGCGGCGCGTCGCAGGCCAGCGCCGCGTTGCGGCCGGTGCCGCGCTGGTCGACGAAGACCAGGTCGCGACGCTGCGCGCTGCGCGACAACAGCCGTGCCATCGGGCCGGCCAGGTCGATCGCGCTCTGGCCCGGGCCTCCAGCCAGGAAGAACACCGGGTCCGGCAGGCGCTGTCGCGCCAGCGCGGGGACTACGGCGTAGTGGACCTGGATGCGCGTGCCCTGCGGCGCGTCCGGGTCCAGCGGCCGCTCGATGCGGCCGCACCAGGCCCGGTGCTCGACGCCGGGCAACCAACAAGGCTCCAGGCCGGGCCGCTCGTCGGCGGCAGCGGCGCCGGCGGCGCCAAGCGACGCCGCCAGCAGCGCGCCCAGCAGGGGCAGCGCCGCGCCGCCACGGCGACGGCGCAGGGGAGAAGCGCGGAGATCAGGCATGCGCCGATTCTCGGCGCCCCCGGGTGCGCCCGCGGCACGCGCCGCGGCGGGCGGTGCCACCGGCCGCATGACCGGCGGCCTGCGCGGATGGGTGGTCGGCGCGCTGCGCTCAGGCCCCGTGCGCCGCCGCCAGCAGCTCGCGCGTGTAGGCGTGCTGCGGCGCGTCGAACAGCGCCTGCGCCTCGCCCTGCTCGACGATCTCGCCGTCCTTCATCACCATCACCCGGTGCGACATCGCGCGCACCACGGCCAGGTCGTGGCTGATGAAGACGTAGCTCATGCCGTAGTGCTGCTGCAGCCGCGCCAGCAGCTGCAGCACCTGCTGCTGCACCGAGACGTCGAGCGCGCTGGTGGGCTCGTCCAGCACCAGCAGCTCGGGGCGCAGCACCACGGCGCGGGCGATGGCGATGCGCTGGCGCTGGCCGCCGCTGAATTCGTGCGGGTAGCGTTGCAGCACATCGGCCACGCCCTGGCGTGCCGACAGGCCGACCTCGTCGAGCATCTCCAGCACGCGCTCATCGCGCTGCGCCGGCGTCATTTCGGGGTTGTGCAGCGCCAGGCCCTCGCCGACGATCTGCCCAACGGTCATGCGCGGCGACAGCGAGGCGAACGGGTCCTGGAACACCACCTGCATGCGCTTGCGCAGCGCGCGCAGCGTGGCGCGCGGCACGCCGTGCACGGCCTGGCCATGCAGCTGCACCTCGCCGCCGGCGATGTCCTGCAGCGCCAGCAGCGCCATGCCCAGCGTGGTCTTGCCCGAGCCCGACTCGCCGACGATGCCCAGCGTCTCGCCGCGGCGCAGCTGCAGCGCCGCGCCGCGCACGGCGTCGAAGTGACGCTTGCGGAACAGGCCGACGGCGCTGCTGAAGCGCACCGCCACGCCCTGCGCCTGCAGCAGCAGCGGCGCGTCGTCGGGCAGCGCCTGCACCTGGCGCTGCGGCCGGCTGGCCAGCAGCCGCTGCGTGTAGGGGTGCTGGGGCGCGGCGAACACCACGGCCGTCTCGCCGCTCTCGACCAGCTTGCCGCGCTCCATCACGCCGACGCGGTGGGTGAAGCGGCGCACCAGGTTCAGGTCGTGGGTGATGAACAGCAGCGCCATGCCCATCTCGGCCTGCAGCTCGTCGAGCAGGGCCAGGATCTGCGCCTGGATGGTGACGTCCAGCGCGGTGGTGGGCTCGTCGCAGATCAGCAGCTGCGGCTTGCAGGCCAGGGCCATCGCGATCATCGCGCGCTGGCGCTGGCCGCCGCTGAGCTGGTGCGGGTAGCTGTCGACGCGGCGCTCTGGCTCGGGGATGCCGGTGCGCGCCAGCAGCTCGATGGCGCGGGCGCGGGCGGCGTTCTTCAGCAGGCCCTCGTGCAGTTCCAGCACCTCGGCGATCTGGTTGCCCACCGTGTACAGCGGGTTCAGCGCCGTCATCGGCTCCTGGAAGATCATGCCGATGCGGCGGCCGCGGATGGCGCGCATCTGCGCCTCGTTCATCACCATCAGCGGCTGGCCGTCGAAGACGATGCGGCCCTCGGTGCGGGCGGCGTCGACCAGACGCAGGATGGACAGCGCGGTGATCGACTTGCCCGAGCCCGACTCGCCCACCAGCGCGAACTTCTCGCCGGCGCGGATCTCGAAGGACACCTCGTCGACCACGGTGCTGGCGCCGAAGCGCACGCTCAGCTTCTGCACCTGCAGCAGCGGCGTCGCCGCCGCGTCGTTCTTGTCTGGCGTGCTCATCAGGACTTGCGCGTGTCGAAGGCGTCGCGCAGCGCGTCGCCGATGAAGGTCAGCAGCAGCATGGTCATCACCAGCACGCCGAAGGTGCTGACGATGATCCACCAGGCGTCCAGGTTCTCCTTGCCCAGCTTGAGCAGCTCGCCCAGCGAGGGCACGCTGGACGGCACGCCCAGGCCGAGGAAGTCCAGCGACGTGAGCGCCAGGATGGCCGCGGCCATGCGGAAGGGCAGGAAGGTGATCACCGGCGTCAGGCTGTTGGGCAGCACATGGCGCCAGATGATCTGGCGGTTGCCCAGGCCCAGCGCGCGCGCCGCCTTGACGAACTCCAGCGAGCGGTTGCGCAGGAACTCGGCGCGCACGTAGTCCGACAGCCCGATCCAGCCGAACAGCGACAGCAGCACCAGCAGCAGCAGCAGGCTGGGCTCGAAGATCGAGGCGAAGATGATCAGCAGGTACAGCTCGGGCAGCGCGCCCCAGATCTCGATCAGGCGCTGCAGGAACAGGTCGGTGCGGCCGCCGAAGTAGCCCTGCAGCGCACCGGCGGCGATGCCGATGACGGTGCCGACCACGGTGAGCGCCAGCGCGAACCAGACGCTGACGCGGAAGCCGTAGAGCAGCCGCGCCAGCAGGTCGCGGCCCTTGGGGTCGGTGCCCAGCCAGTTGCGCGCGTTCGGCGTGGCCGGCGGCAGGCTGGGGTCGAAGTAGTCCAGCGAGTCGGCCGAGTGCGGGTTGACGGTGAACAGCGCCCAGTTGCCGGGCTTGGCCAGGATCTCCGGGATCAGCGGGTCCTTCCAGTCGGCCGGGGTGGCGAAGTCGCCGCCCAGGGTCTTCTCGGAGGGGTTGCTGAACACCGGCGCGTACCACTGGCCGTCGATGCGCGCCAGCAGCGGCTTGTCGTTGCTGAGCAGCTCGGCAAAGGTGGCCAGCAGCAGCAGCAGGCCGAAGACCCACAGCGAGACATAGCCCAGCCGGTTGCGCTTGAAGCGCGCCCAGGCGCGCTGGCCCGGCGAGCGCGGTGCCGCCGCCGGCAGCGGCTGCCCGGTGGCGGTGTCGGGGTGGTCGAGCACGGCACTCATGGTCTGGTTCTCCCCGTCACTTGCCCACGCTGCCGAACTGCACGCGCGGGTCGACCACGGTGTACAGGATGTCGGAGACCAGCTTCACCGCCAGCCCCAGCAGCGTGAACAGGAACAGCGAGCCCAGCACCACCGGGTAGTCGCGCCGCACCACGCTCTCGTAGCTGAGCAGGCCCAGGCCGTCGAGCGAGAACAGCGTCTCGATCAGCACGCTGCCGGTGAAGAAGGCGCCGATGAAGGCCGCCGGGAAGCCGGTGACCAGCGGGATCAGCGCGTTGCGGAAGATGTGCTTGTAGAGCACGCGCTCCTGGCTCAGGCCCTTGCTGCGCGCCACCAGCACGTACTGCTTGCGGATCTCCTCGACGAAGGTGTTCTTGGTCAGCAGCGTGACCACGGCGAAGCTGTTGACCACCAGGCAGGTCAGCGGCAGCGCCAGGTGCCAGAAGTAGTCCTTGACCTTGCCCCAGGCCGACAGCTCGGCCCAGTTGTCGCTGGTCAGGCCGCGCAGCGGGAAGATGTCCCAGAAGCTGCCGCCGGCGAACAGCACGATCAGCAGCACGCCGAGCACGAAGCCCGGTATCGCGTAGCCCAGCAGCACCACGGCGGTGGTCAGCGAGTCGAAGCGCGTGCCCTCGCGCACCGCCTTGGCCACGCCCAGCGGGATGCTGATCGCGTAGCTGATCAGGAAGGTCCAGAAGCCCAGCGACACCGACACCGGCAGCTTCTCCTTGATCAGCTCCCAGACGCCCTTGTTCTGCAGGAAGCTCTTGCCCAGGTCGAAGCGGGCGAAGTCGGCCAGCATCTTGAAGTAGCGCTCGTGCACCGGCTTGTCGAAGCCATACAGCTTCATCAGCTCGTCGCGCTGCTTCTGGTCCAGGTCGCGCCCGGCCTTGTAGCTGCCGACGTCGCCGGCCACGCCGGCGCGCGCCTCGGCCATGATCTGCTCGACCGGGCCGCCGGGCACGAACTGCATCACGATGAAGGTGACGGTGAGCGCGCCCAGCAGCGTGGGCAGCATCAGCGCGATGCGCTTGAGGAGGTAGGCGAGCATCGGGGTTCAGGCCTTGGCGCTGCCGCGTTTGTCCAGCGAGCGGTCCCACCAGGTCCACAGCGGCCACGGGCCGTGCTCGATGAAGCCGGTGATCAAGGTGTCGGCGCGGAAGTAGTGGGCAATGGTCTTGGGCTTGCCGAACTTGTTCCAGTGCGAGACGTTCTCGACGCCCAGGTACAGGTCGGGGATCTGCCAGAAGCTCCAGGTGACGACGCGGTCGAAGGCGCGCGCCGCGTCGCGCAGCTCGGGCAGCGTGCGCGCGCGGTTCATGGCCTCGATCAGCGCGTCGGCGGCGCGGCTCTTGACGCCGCGGAAGTTGTTGTTGCCCTGCTCGTCGGCGGCCTTGCTGCCGAAGGTGCCGGCCAGCTCCGAACCCTGGGGCAGCGTGAACTGGCCATCGACGATGGTGACCATGTCGTAGTCGTACTGCTGCAGCCGGCGGCGGAACAGCGCGAAGTCGACCAGCCGGTCCTTCAGCGAGATGCCCAGCTTCCTCAGGTTGCGCTGCCAGTCGACGATGCTGCTGGGCTGCGGCTGCATGTACTCGAACTCGAAGGCCTGGCCCTGGGCATTGCGCAGCACGCCGGCGGCGTCGAGCTTCCAGCCGGCCTGCTCGAGCAGCTCGCGCGCCTTGAGCAGGTTGCGGCGCAGGCCCTGCGGGTCGCCATCGGTGCGCGGCGCGACGAAGGCCGGGCCGAACACGCGCGGCGGCAGCTCGGCGCGGAAGGGCTCCAGCAGCGCCAGCTCGCCCGGCCCGGGCTCGCCCTGGGCGGCGAACTCGCTGTTGTTGAAGACGCTGTTGACGCGCTTGAAGACCTTGGTCTTGTTCAGCGTCTCGAAGTCGTAGGTGTAGACCAGCGCCTCGCGCACGCGGATGTCCTGGAACAGCGGCCGGCGCAGGTTCAGGTTGTACGACTGCATGTAGTAGCCGTTGCGGGTGGGGATGTCGGCCTTGACGATGCGGCCGTCGTCCCACTTCGGGCCCTTGTGCTGGCGCACCCAGGTGCGTGAGCGGTATTCCTTGACCAGGTCGAACTCGCCGGCCTTGAAGGCCTCGAGCGCGATCAGGTTGTCGCTGTACATGCGGTACACGACGCGCTCGAAGTTGAAGTGCCCGCGGCGCACCGCCAGGTGCTTGCCCCAGTAGTTGGCGTCGAGCCTGAACTCGATGCGCCGCGGCATGTCGACCCGGTCGATCTTGTACGGGCCGGTGCAGATCGGGTGCTCGGTGACCAGTTCGTCCAGCGGCTTGCCCTCGCCCCACTTGCGGCTGAACACCGGCATGGTGCCGGCGACGAAGGCCTGCTCGCGGGTGCGATCCCTGAACGTGAAGCGCACCGTGCGCGCGTCCAGCGCCTCGCAGCGCGCGATGCCGGCCAGCTGCGTCTGGTAGCTGGGCGCCGCGCCCTTGCCCGACAGGCGCTTGAAGCTGTCGACCACGTCCTCGGCCAGCACCGGGTCGCCGTTGTGGAAGCGCGCCTCGGGGCGGATGCGGAACATCGCCGAGCCGAAGTCGGGCGCCACCTGGATGGCCTCGGCGAGCAGGCCGTACATCGTGAGCGGCTCGTCCTGCGCCAGGTGGGCCAGGCCCTCGACCATCCAGATCAGCACGCCGGCCGGCGCGTTGCCACGCACCGTCCACGGGTTGAACTTGTCGAAGCTGGTGCGGCGGTCGGGGTTCTTCAGCCGCAGCGTGCCGCCCTTGGGCGCGTCGGGGTCGACGTAGTCGAAGTGGGTGAAGTCCGGGCCATGCTTGGGCGGCCCGTAGGCGGCGAAGGCATGCACCCAGCGGCCGGTGAAGTCGGCGCCGTCGTCGGGAGCGGCGCCCGGGCGGCCCGGCGCGGCGGCGTGCAGCGCGCCGGCCCAGGGCGTGGCAGCCAGCAGCGCCGCCATGCGCCGGCGCGCGGCGCCCAGCTCGCCCAGCGCCTGCCCCGCGTCGGCGCCCGGCGAGACCAAGGTCCGCCTCATGCCGCCTTCTTCCCCGTGGCGTTCTTCAGCAGGGCGCCGCAGGTGGCGCGCTCGGCAGCGTCGAGCTTGGCGCAGACGCCCTCCAGCTGGCCCTGCAGCCGCGCGATGACGGCGTCGTGCCGGCCGTCGGCGTTCCAGCCCGCCAGCTTGGCCGCGACGCGCTGCAGCGAGCGCGCGCTGCGGCCGTCGAAGGAGCCCGCCTCCTGGGCCGCCTCGGCCAGCAGCTGGGCCACGGCCTTCTCGATGCGCGCCGCGTCCTGCGGCGCCAGGTCGACCAGCGCGTTCAGGTAGCCGGCGCCCCACTGCAGCCTTGTGGCCGGGCCCACGCTCTTGTCGAAGGCCTCGGCGTACCAGCGCAGCGCCTCGTCGGTCTTGCCCAGCTTGCGCGCGTTGCTGCCGAGCTGGCTCATCAGGTAGTAGGGCGAGTGGCTCTTGGCCAGGTTGGCCCTGAGCAGCGCCTCGCTGTCGGCCCACAGTCCGGCGCGGCCCAGCGCATAGGCCGCGGCGGTGATCACCGCCTGGCGCTCGTAGCCGTCGCTGATCTCGCGGTCGTCGCGCGCCACCTGCTGGCGCAGCTCGGCCAGCAGCGCGGGGGCCAGCTTGACGTGCACCAGGTCCTTGGGCTGGCCCAGGCGCGCCAGGTCGATGCGGCCGATCAGGGCCTGCAGCCGGTCGCTGCGCGACAGCGTGCCGTCGGCCTGCAGCCGCCTCAGCGCGGCGTCGTAGGCACCAACCAGCGCCACGCGGCCCGCGCTGCCTTCGGGCTCGAGCACGGCGGTGATCTCGTCGGCGTAGTTCAGCAGCACATCGGCATGGGTCCGCGCCTGCGCCGGGTCGGCCAGCACGCGCTGCACGCGCTGGCGCAGCGCGTCGTCGGGCTTGACCCCCTTGCCGTCGTCGCTGGCGGCGAGTGCCTTCAGCCACAGCCGGGTCTGCGTCTCGGCCTCGGCCGCCGGGCTGGCCAGCGCCAGCTTGACCAGCGTGCTGGCCTGCTCGGCCTTGGGCACCAGCGTCTGCTCGTCGGTGGCCCAGCTGTAGAAGGCCAGCATGCGCCACTCGGCGGCGCCCAGCTTCTTGCCTGCAAGGGCATCGCCCAGCACCGCCTTCAGCGGCCGGCCACCGGCCAGGCCGTGGCGCAGCAGGTCCATCACCTGGGGCGCATCCGCCTCGCCGGGCAGGCGGGTGATCTCCTGGCCGTCGGCGCTGAACAGCACCAAGGTGGGATAACCGCTGACCTTGAAGCGCTTGCCCAGCTTCTGCGCACCGGGGCGGTCGCCGTCCACGTGCACGGCGACGAAGCTGCGCGACAGCGCGGCGAAGTCCTGGCGGTTGAACAGCGTGGCCTTGAGCTGGTTGCAGGGCGGGCACCAGGTGGCGCCCCAGTACAGCAGCACCGGCTTCTTGTCGGCGCGGGCCAGCGCGAAGGCGCGCTCGATGTCGGCGTCTACCGCGGCGGCCTGCCAGGCCACCTGGGTCGAGGGCAGGCCGGCGGCTCGGGCCGGCACCGGGGTGCCCAGCGTGGCGGCCAGGGCGGCCACGGCAACGGCCGTGGCGAGCAGGGTCTTCATCGGGACGATCTCCGGCGGTGGCGGCAGCGCTGCGGCGCGGGCTCGTGGCCAGGCCCCAGGCCGCCTTCCCAAAACGCTGGATTGTGCGCTGCGCCGCCGGGCCGCCAGGCGCAGGGTTCTCCCTGGCGTGCGCGGGGTTGTCGCAAGGACGGGCCGGTGCCGGCCCCGTGCGCGGCGTGACGCAATACCGCACACCGCAGGGCGCGCCGTGAGGCGAGGAACTGGTCCGCCGCCGGGCCATCTCCTAGCATCCGGTCTCCCAGGATTCGCCGCATGACTGCCCGTCGGATGCCCCACCCCCCCACCTGGCGCCACGCCGCCGCGCCGCTGTTGCTGGGCATGCTGCTGGCCGCCGCCGGCCCGGCGGCGGCCAACTCCAAGGCCGGCAAGCTCTACGAGGACGCCCTGGTGCGCTTCGAGAAGCAGGACATGGCCGGCGCCATCATCCAGCTGAAGAACGCGATCCAGGCCGACCGCAAGCTGCTGCCGGTGCATGTGCTGCTGGGCCGCGCGCTGCTGGCCACCGGCGAAGTGGCGGCCGCCGAGGCAGCCTTCGGCGAGGCGCTGAACCTGGGCGTGAACCGGGCCGAGGTGGTGTTGCCGATGGCCGAGGCGGTGGTGGCGCAGGGCAAGCAGCAGGAGATCGTCGACCAGGCTCGTTTCCAGGTCTCCGGCCTGCCACCCGGCACCGCCGCGCGCCTGCTGCTGATGAAGGCCGGCGCACTCAGCGATCTGGGCGACGCGAGGCGCGCGCTGCAGTCCATCGAGGAGGCGCGTACGCTGGATCCGCTGCTGGCCGACACCTGGCTGGCCGAGGTGCCGGTGCGCATCCGCGCGCGCCAGTTCAAGGAGGCGCAGGCCGCGGTCGACAAGGCGCGCACGATGGCCCCCGACCGCGCCGAGGTGCACCACCAGCAGGCGGCCATCGCCCATGTGCTGGGCGACCGCAACGCCGCGCTGGCCGCCTACGACAAGGCCCTGGCCGCCGACGCCAACCACCTGGACGCGCGGGTCGCGCGCGCCGGCCTGTACCTGGACCTGCGCCGCAACGCCGAAGCGGCCAAGGACGTCGACGAGCTGCTCAAGCGCCGCCCGCTGGAGCCGCGCGGCTGGTACCTCAGCGCGCTGCTGGCCGAGCGCGACGGCCGCGAGCAGGCGATGAAGGAGTCGCTGCGCAAGATCACCAATCTGCTCGACCCGGTGCCGGTCGGGTTCATCCGCTACCGGCCGCAGCTGCTGCTGCTCAACGGCCAGGCGCACTATGCCCTGGGCAACCGCGAGAAGGCCAAGCCGCTGTTCGAGGCCTTCAACCGGGTGCAACCGGGCAGCCCGGTGGCCAAGCTGCTGGCCAACATCCTGCTGGCCGAGGGCAACCACGACCGCGCCATCGAGGCGCTGGACCAGTACCTGCGCGCCTTCCCCGGCGACTCGCAGGCCATGGCGCTGCTGGCCTCGGCGCACATGGCGCGCGGGCGCCATGCGCGCGCCGCGCAGCTGATGCAGGACGCGCTGAAGCGCAAGGACGAGCCCGAGCTGTACACCGCCTACGGCCTGTCGCTGATGGGCACCGGCCAGCGCGACAACGCCGTCACCCAGCTCGAGACCGCCTACCGCAGGGACCCGGGCCAGACCCAGGCCGCCTTCGCGCTGGTCGGCCTGTACCTGGGCAATGGCCAGGCGGCCAAGGCGCTGCAGGTGGCCGACGGCCTGGTCAAGCGCGCACCCGGCAACCCAAGCTTCCAGAACCTGCTGGGGCAGGCACGCTTCGCCTCGCGCGACCTGGCCGGCTCGCGCGCCGCCTTCGAGAAGTCCATCCAGCTCGACCCCACGCTGCTGGCCGCCAAGCTCAACCTCGCGCGGCTGGAGATGGGGGCCGGCCAGCTTGACCGCGCGCAGCAGCTGCTGGACGAGGTGCTGAAGGTCGACGAGCGCCATACCGAGGCAATGGTCGATCAGGCCCAGCTGGCGCAGCGCCGCGGCCAGCTGGACAACGTGCAGCGCTGGCTGCAGAAGGGCATGGACGTCGGCGGGGTCAACGACCTGCGCCCGGGGCTGGCGCTGGTCGAGCTGCACCTGCGCCAGGGCCGCCGCGACGACGCGCTGAAGGTGGCCAACCAGCTGCTGGCCGCCGCCCCGGAGAACCTGCAGGTGCTGATGGCGGCAGCGCGTGCCCAGCTCGCGGCCGGCGATGCCGCCGGCGCCCGCCGCAGCCTGACCAACGCAACCCGGGTGGCGCAGTTCAACGCCCCGCTGCAAGTCGAGATCGCGTTGCTGCAGTTGGCCTCAGGCAACCTGCCGGGCGCCACCTACAGTGTCGAAAAGGCCTTGAGCGAAAAACCCGACTTCCTGCCTGCACAGGCGCTGATGGCCGAACTGGAGATGCGCCAGGGCGAGCTGGCCAAGGCCGAGCAGCGCGCGCAGCAGCTGGTGCGGCGCGAGCCCAAGCTGTCGGTGGGTTACGGCCTGCTGGGCGACATCGCGCTGGCGCGCAAACAGGTGCCGGCGGCCATCACGGCCTTCCGCCAGGCCCACCAGGCCCAGCCCACGCTGGACACGCTGGGCCGCCTGGCCGGCGCCACGGCACTGCAGGACGTCAAGGCCTCGTTGCGGCTGATCGAGGACTGGGTGCAGGCACGGCCCAAGGACACCGCCGCGCGCAACCTGCTGGCCGAGAGCTATGTGCGTGCCGGCGACATGGCGCAGGCCAAGCGCGAGTACGAAGCGCTGCGCAGCACCAGCCCGCAGAACGCCGTGGTGTTGAACAACCTGGCCAACGTGCTGCTGCGCCTGAAGGACCCGCAGGCGCTGGCGGTGGCCGAGCAGGCGATGGCCGCCGCGCCCGGACAGGCCGGCGTCATCGACACCGCCGGCTGGGCGGCGCTGCAGGCCGGCCAGGTCGACAAGGCCCTGGGCCTGCTGCGTGACGCCCGACTGCGCGACCCCGAGAACGGCGAGATCCGCTACCACCTGGCCGCCGCCCTGGCCGCCGCCGGCCGCAAGGCCGAGGCGCGCGCCGAGCTCGACGCCGCGCTGGCCAGCCGCAGTCTGGGCGAGGGCCGCGCCGCGGCCGAGGCGCTGCGGCCGCAGCTGCAGTGAGCGGGTGAAGTCGACAAAGTGCGCGTCGAGATGCCTTACACCCTGCAACATTCACAGGCAGCATCATCAGCTAAAGCATTGTCAGAAAACGATTTTTCGACCGTGGCCGGAAAGTTGCTGACGGTCAGGCTCAGGGGCCTCCCGAGGCCCGATGGCACTAGCGAAACCCAAGGTCACCCATGAAGTCCACCGCCCACAAGTTCCTCAGCGCGCTGGCGCTGGTCGCCGGGTTCGCCGCCGCCGGCAGTGCCCACGCCGTCTGGCAGTTCACCAGTGCGAGCAGCGCCACGTCGGACCCCGCTGCCACCATGACCTCCATGAGCGGCGCGCGCTTCACCAATGCCACGACCGCGGGCGGCGGCTTTGCGTCCGGCGCCACCTGGTCGACGCAGGCCTTGAACTACCACAGCCCGGGCGTCGGTATCGGCACCGACAGCAGCAGCGCGCCGCAGCACGCGATCGACAACAACGGCTTCACCGAGGCCCTGCTGGTCGGCTTCAGCAACAGCGTGTCGTTGTCCAGCATCGGGCTCAGCTACACGCACAACGGCACCAGTTCCGGCGTCCAGGTCGACCTGTCGCTGTTCCGCTGGGTGGGCGGCGCAAGCGGCCCCAGCCTGCATGGCAGCGCCGCCGGCGCCACGATGACCGGCTGGGAGCTGGTGGGCAACTACGGCGACATGGTGGTCGATACCACCAGCCCGTACAACCTGGTCAACAGCACGGCCAAGGGCTCTAGCTGGTGGCTGATCAGCGCGTACAACTCGGGCTTCTCCGGCGCCGGCGAAACGCGCGGTGGCCTCGACAACGGCAACGACTACTTCAAGATCTACGCGCTGGCTGGTTCCGCCTGTACCGACACCTCGTCGGGCAACAAGTGCAACAACACGACCACCCAGGTCGCCGAGCCTGGCTCGCTGGCCCTGGCCGGCGTCGCCTTGCTGGGCGCGGTGGGCCTGCGTCGCCGCCGCAAGTCCTGATGGAGGGCTCGCGCCGGGTACCCGGCGCGGTGTGAAGCGCGGGCCGGCCATGCCGGCCCTTCTTCATGGTGCCTGGCCGGCACGCACCAGGGTGGCGGCGCCGGTCAGGACAAGGCGTCCGGGCCGCGCGGGACCAGCGGCGACTGTGCCGCGTCGTCGTCGTCCGGCCCCTCGGCCCGCGCGCGGGCCAGCGCCATCCAGCTGGCGAAGGGCAGGCGCATCGGCCGCGTCGGCGCGGCGCGCTGCACTTCCAGGCCGCCCGCGTCGGCAAGCAAGACGCCATAGTCGATCGGCACGTCATCGGCGTCACCGATGCCGCGACGCAGCACGTACCAGCATCGGGCCGCCAGCGCACGGTAGGCAGCACCCTTGTCGGGGCGGCGCAGGTCGGCCAGCAGGTCGGCGCGGCTGACCTTGACCTCGTGCACCGCCGGCTCCAGGTAGTCCTCGACCGTCGTGTGGCGGATCGAGAACAGGTCGGGCATGGCTTGCACCCAACGCATCGCCCCCGGTGTGGCGACGGCTTGGACCATCGGCGCCTCGGCATGCCACCCCTCAGCCATGAGCGCTGCCACGGAACCGGGACCAGCCGGCATCGGCGCGCCGGCCATCGGCAGGCCCGCGCGCAAGCTCAGTCCGCGCCAGACCACGCGCCCCTCGGCACGCAGTTGCCGCGCCACCTGCTCGACCAGCGCTTCATGGGCGGCGAAGGCGCGCTGGTTGCGCTGCCGCGCCTCGCCCATCTGGCGTAGCCCCGTGTCGGTCACACGCAAGGTCTCGCGGCCTTGCACGTCGAAGTGCCGGCTCACCCAGCCGGCATTCAGCAGCGACAGTTCCAGGTCATCGTGGCAGGGCCACCCTGCCGAGCGCCACAGCTCGCGAAGCCGGCGCAGCTGTGCGCGGCTGGCACCGGGGCCGTCCACCAGGGTCGAGCCAGTCGCAATGGTCAAGCCCGCTACTCGACGACCTGCACCCCCTTCCAGAACGCCACCCGCCCCTTGATCTCGGCCGCGGCCTCTTTGGGATCGGGGTAGTACCAGGCGGCGTCGGGGTTGGCCTCGCCGGCGACGAACACCGTGTGGTAGCGCGCCTCGCCCTTCCAGGAGCACATGCTGCGGGTGTTGCTGGGCAGCAGGTGCTGCGTGCGCACCGACTCGGCCGGGAAGTAGTGGTTGCCTTCGACCAGCACCGTGTCGTCGCTCTCGGCGATGACCTCGCCCTTCCAGATCGCCTTCATCGCGGCCTCCATGCGCTACCTGCGAGCCGCCACTTTAGCCGCCGCTGGCCGAACGCTGCATGCAAGTGGCTTGCACGCCGGCCGGCCAGCGGGCGCGCAGAATGGGTCGTATGGACACCGTGCACACCCCCCGCCGCGTCGAGCGGCTCGTCGCCGGCCAGCGCACCAGCGACGGCGCCGGCGTCAAGCTCACGCGCCTGCTGACGCAGGACCTGCAGCGCCGGCTCGACCCCTTCCTGATGCTCGACGCCTTCGGCACCGAGAACCCGGGCGACTACATCGGCGGCTTCCCCGACCACCCGCACCGCGGCTTCGAGACCATCACCTACATGCTGCAGGGCCGCATGCGCCACCGCGACAGCGCCGGCCACGAGGGCCTGCTGGTGCCCGGCAGCGTGCAGTGGATGACCGCCGCGCGCGGCGTGATCCACAGCGAGATGCCCGAGCAGCAGGATGGCGCCATGGAGGGCTTCCAGCTGTGGCTGAACCTGCCGGCGCGCGACAAGATGAACCCACCCTGGTACCGCGACTTCGTGCCCGAGGCGCTGCCGGTCTGGCAGGGCGAGGGCGCCGAGGCGACCGTGATCGCCGGCCACACCCACGGCGTGGCCGGTGCCGTGCAGCGCGAGACCACCGAGCCACTGGTGCTGGATGTGCGGCTGCGGCCAGGGGCCGCCTTCGAGCAGCCCTTGCCGGCGTCCCACCAGGGCTTTGCCGTGGTCTACCGCGGCCAGGCCGACATCGGCGGCACCGCGGTGCCGGCGCTGCGCATGGCACTGCTGGCGCAGGACGCGGCCGCCGACGGCGTGCGCCTGGTGGCCGGCCCCGAGGGCGCGCGCGTGTTCCTGGTGGCGGGCCGGCCGCTGCGCGAGCCCATCGTGCAGTACGGGCCCTTCGTGATGAACTCGAAGGAGGAGATCTTCCGCGCCGTCGAGGACTTCCGCGCCGGGCGGCTGGCCTGAAGCACACACACGGCAGCGTGCTCAGGCCAGGGCCAGCGCCGGCTGTGCATCGGTGCCCAGCTGCTGCTGCAGCCACAGCGCCAGCGGCAGCTCGCTGAGCACCGCAGCCAGGTCGTCGATCTCGCGCACGCTCAGCCCCTCGCGCAACTCGTGGCTGGAGTCGAACCAGCCGCAGGCCGCGGGAGGCGCTTCAGAGCCCGTTTCCACGGGCTCGGCCTCGGGGGGATACAGGCGGTCCGGGACCAGCGCCGCGGAGCGCCGCATCGCCGGCACCAACCGGGGCGCCACGCGCCGCACGCGGATGTCGAGGTTGAAGAGCTGCATCCTGTCCCCCTGTCTGCCGTTGCCCGCCGCGCCCCTGCCCGACGCCTGAGAGGCATCTTCGGCGCCGGGGACGCGCGCGGCCATCGCCCAGGCGGCGGGGTCGCGGGGGGAGAGGGCGGGGGTCGACAAGGGGGTGGGCAGGGGGCCCCCTCGCGGGGGGTTGCCGCGGCGGCCCGTGCCAAGATCGGCCCATGTGCGGCCGCTACGTCATCGCCTACGACCCGCAGACCCTGGTCAGCGGTTTCAGCCTGACCCGGCTGCAGCCCTTCCCGATGCGCTGGAACGTGGCGCCGCAGTCGCCGGTGCCGGTGATCTACGAGACCCGCGACGGCGAGCGCGTGGCCGAGCTGATGCGCTGGGGCCTGGTGCCGCACTGGGCTCGCGACGCCAGCATCGGGCACAAGCTGAACAACGCCCGCGCCGAGGGCCTGTTCGACAAGCCCTCGTTCCGCCAGGCGGCGCGCAAGCGGCGCTGCATCCTGCCCGCCTCCGGCTTCTACGAATGGCAGCCGCCGCCGCCCGGCCAGCGGCTGAAGCAGCCCTGGTACTTCAGCGCCGCCGACGGCCAGCCGCTGGCGATGGCCGGCCTGTTCGAGGCCTGGCGAGCCGCCGACCGCGACGAGTGGCTGCTGAGCTGCTGCGTGGTCACCACCGCGGCCAATGCCGTGCTGCAGCCGGTGCACGACCGCATGCCGGTGCTGCTGGCGCCCGACGACTGGGCGCGCTGGCTGGGCCGTGGCCAGCAGGATCGCGAGGCCCTGGAGCCGCTGCTGCGCCCCAGCCCGCCCGAGTGGCTGCGCGCCTGGCCCGTGTCACGCGAGGTCAACCGCGGCACGGCCGAGGGTGCGCACCTGGTGACGCCGCTGCCGGCCTCCGCCGACGCGCCCGCCCCGGACTGACCCGGCGACGGCGGCGCCGCGTCAGCCCAGCGGCCGCACGCCCAGCCAGGGCCCGTGCACCCACAGCGCAAAGGCCGCCCACAGCGCCGCGCCCAGCACCACCGTGACCAAGGTCGGCGCCAGCCGGCCGGCGGCCGCTGCCACCGCCTGCCCCGCGGCGGCGGCGGCGCGGTCGCGCTGCCGCGCAGCACGGAACACCAGCACCGCCCAGAGCAGGAACCCGCCGAACAGCAGCAGGTCGGCCAGCGTGTGGTTGGCCAGCAGGTGGGCCAGCGCCCAGGTCTTCACCGCCAGCGTCATCGGGTGCTTCACCAGCGGCTTGATGGCATTGCCGGGCACGTAGGCCGCGCTGATCAGCACGAAGGCCACCAGGGTGAGCAGCGCTGCCAGGTGGCGCGCCCAGAGCTGCGGCGACCACAGCGCCACGGGCTGCTGGCGCGCCTGCGCGTAGCCCCAGATGATCAGCCCGAGACCGAGCGCGGCCAGCAGCGAATAAGCCCCCTTCCAGGCGTTCTCGCCGAGGCGTGCGCGGGTGCGCTCGCGCCAGGGGTCGGCGAACACGCGCACCGAGTGCACGCCCAGGAAGATCAACAGGCCGGCGATCAAGGCGGTCATGGCGGGCTCCCGGCAGCGCGGCTGCCATGCGGACAGCGCGCATTGTCATGCGCCACCGCGGCCACCGGCGAAGCCGGCGCTCGCCATTCGCGAACACCGCGTTGCCCGGGCCGCGGCGCGGCGTCCGCCCTGCGCCTCAACGCGTGTGCCAGATCACCTTCTTGCGCGCGCCCACCCACTGCTCGTAGTGGTTGGCGAACAGGTCCTCGATGCGGTTGCGCTTGACCTTGAAGGTGGGCGTGATCAGGTCGTTGTCCACCGTCCAGGCCTCGGTCATCACGACCAGGCAGTCCAGCTGCTCATGCGGGTCGAGCTGTTCGTTGATCTGCGCCAGGTGGGCCTTCAGCGAGGCCTCCAGCTCGGCACGCCCCTCGGCCGACTTCGCCTTGGCCGCGGCGTCGGGGTTGAGCATCGCCAGTGCCAGCGGCTGGCCGAGGTTGGCGCCCGAGACGCAGCAGGCCTCGAGCGCGTTGTGCATCACCAGCCGGTCCTCGATGGGCGCCGGCGCCACGTACTTGCCCTTGCTGGTCTTGAACAAGTCCTTCACCCGGCCGGTGATGACCAGGTTGCCCTCCTCGTCCAGCCGGCCCTTGTCGCCGGTGTGCAGCCAGCCGTCGTCGGTGAAGGCCTGCTTGGTCAGCTCGGGCTCCTTGTAGTAGCCCAGCATCAGGCAGGGCGCCTTCATCTGGATCTCGCCGTTGGCCGGGTCCAGCCGGCTCAACACGCCGTCGTAGGGCAGGCCCACCGTGCCCGGGCGCTGCTTGCCTGGCAGCGTGGCGTGGCTGACGCCGCAGTTCTCGGTCATGCCGTAGACCTCGACCAGGTCCAGCCCCAGCTTGCGGTACCAGCGCAGCAGGTCCGGCGGCATGGGCGCGGCGCCGCCCGCGGCGAATGTGCATTCCTGCAGCCCCAGGGCGCTGAGGATCTTCTTGCGCACGATGCCCCCCAGGATGGGGATCTTCAGCAGCCGGTCCAGCTTGGCCGGTGGCATCTTGGCGCCGATGCCCTGCTGGAACTTGACCCACAGCCGCGGCACGCTGAAGAACACCGTCGGCTTGGCGCGCTGCAGGTCCTGGGTGAAGGTGTCCAGGCTCTCGGCGAAGAAGATGTGCATGCCGGTGGCCAGCAGGCCGTGCTCGACCAGGGTGCGCTCGGCCACGTGCGACAGCGGCAGGTAACTCAGCATGCGCGCTTCGCTGTTGATGGCCGGCACCCGCTTCAGGCCCGACTGCACGCCCCAGGCGAAGGTGCCGAAGCTGTGCATCACGCCCTTGGGCGCGCCGGTGGTGCCGCTGGTGTACATGATGGTCGCCAGGTCATCGGCCGGGCGCACCGGCTCGCCGGCCAGCGGTGCGGTCTTGGCGACGATGTCGTCCCAGCCCGGGTAGCTGCGCTTGGCGTCGTCGGGGCTCAGCGGGTGGTGGATGCACGGCAGGCCGGCGGGGATGCCCGGCTTCATGCCCTCCCAGCCGTCGAGCTTGCCGACGAACAGCAGCTTGCTCTCGCTGTGTTCGAGGATCTGGCGGATGGTGCCGGCGGCAAGCGTCGGGTACAGCGGCACCGAGACGCAGCCGGCCAGCCAGATCGCGAAGTCGCTCATCAGCCAGTGCGCGGTGTTCTTCGACAGCAGCGCCACCTTGTCGCCGTGCTTCAGCCCGAGCGACTGCAGGTGCGCGGCCATGCGCCGCGACTGGTCCATCACCTCGCGCCAGCTGTAGCTGCGCAGCTCGCCGCCGCCCATGGGCTGGGTCATCACCACCTTGTCGGGTGTGGTCTTCTCCCAGTGGAACAGGCGCTGCAGCGCCAGCGCGTCGGCGGCGACTTCGATGGACATGGTGGGCGCGGCCTGCAGGGGCCGGATCGGTCAAGGAGGCCCCTAGCCTACCCCCGCCGTTCGTGCCGTGGGCTCCGGGCTTCCCTCAGGCAGCCGGGCAGCCGGCGGGACTGCGCCGGCTTCAGGCGCGCCCGTGCTCGGCGTCCTCGTCCAGCTGCTGCTGTGTCTGCCGCGCGGCGCGCAGCATCAGCATCACGTCCAGATCGGCCTGCGGCGCCAAGGCCGCGGCGACGGCGTCGACCTCGTCGGGCCGCTCGGCCAGCGCATGCGCCAGCACCGACAGCGCCACCACCGCTCGGCGGGCCGGCACCTCGGGCAGCTGCAGCGTCTGCCGCGCCACGACATGGTGCCGCACGCTGGCCACCGCCGCCGCGCCCAGGCCCCAGCTCTCGCACAGCGCCGCACCCAACGCGTCGTGGCTGACGCCGAAGCCGGCGCGTTCCAGCGTCAGCAGTTCATCGTCGCCCGCCGCCGCGCGCAGCATCGCGCCGTAGTGGTCGGGCGTGTGACGGAACAGCACCGCCTTGCCGCACTCCTCGAACAGCCCGGCCGAGTGCGCCGCCCAGGCATCCAGCGACAGGCGCTGGGCCAGCCGGCCCATCAGCAGGCCACGGCGCGCCGCCCGCTGCCAGATCGGCTCGAGCTCGGCGGCCGGCGGAAACGCCGCGCGCAGGCCCATCTCGAAGGTCACGGCCGCGACCTCGCGCATGCCCAGGTAGTTGATCGCCTGGTGCACGCTCTGCACCCGGCCTTTCAGGCCGTACAGCGACGAGTTGACCGCCTTCAGAACCGCGGCGGCCAGCGCCATGTCGGTCTCGATCAGCGCCGCCGCCGCTTGGAGGTTGATCTCGGGGTCGGCCAGCAGCAGCGACAGCTGTACCAATGCCTGCGGCTGGGGAGGGATGTCGATGTCGAGCTGGCGCAGTTCGGGGTGGACGCTCATGGAAGGCCTGCAGACGGCGCGCAGTGCGCCCGATGTCCGATGGTAGGCCTCGCCTCCAGGCCTGCAAGCCATGAGAAAAGCCCGCCGTGGCGGGCTTCTCTGCAGGCCGGAGGCGGACGCCCGGGCGGCGCCCGGCGCGCGCTCAGCGACGGCGCCTGCGCGCCGCGCCGCCGACCACCGCCAGCCCGGCCAGCATCAGCGCCACCGAGCCGGGCTCCGGCACGGCGATCACCGAGTTGATCCAGGCCACATGCGAGAACACGGCGGTGGAACCCGCCAGGTCGCCGTAGCTGCTGCTGTTGCCGGTGCGGTAGTCGCAGTTCGGGCTGATGCGCCCGCTGCAGAACTGCCAGCCCCACGAGTGCACGGCCGACAGCACCCACTGCGAGCCGTCCCAGATGAAGTCGCCGCCGCCCGAGTCGCCGCCGGCGATCAGCGCCTCGCTGACCCCGAGCCCGGCGTCGCTGGTCCACAGGTTGCCGGTCAGGGCGGCGATGCGCGCCAGCGAGTTGTAGCGGGATGCGTTGGTGACCGTGGGCAACGGGTCGAAGTCGGAGATGTAGGTCTGGCCGTAGGTCGGGGCCACGTAGATGCCCTCGTTCGAGTAGGCATCCCAGGCGGCGCCGAACACCGCGCTGGTGGTGTCGAAGACGTTGTAGCCGTAGTGGCCATAGGCGCCGTCGGCCCAGTCGGGGCCGCTGGTGGCGGACCCGGTGCCCGATGTGCCGTAGCCGGTCATCACGTAGGTCTTGCCGACGTCGTTGGTGGTGCTCAGCGTGTAGCTGGGCAGGTTGGTCACCGGCGCGTTGAGCTTGACCAGGGCGATGTCGGCGCCGGTGTCCAGCGATCCGTTCCAGCCCGGATGGGCAACCGCCTGGACCACGCTGCGGGTTTCCAGCGCCACGTTGTTCGTGTAGCCGAACTGCACGCTCATCGAGATCAGCCCGTCGACGCAGTGCGCCGCGGTCAGCACCCACTGGCCGCCGTGCATCAGCGAGCCGCTGCAGGCATAGGTGCCCGCAGCCTCGGTGGTGGTGAACAGCAGCAGCGCCGTGCCGTCGAAGGCACCGGCCACGCCGTTGAAGCTCATGCCCGCGGTCAGGCGCCAGTTGCTCGGCGCCGAGGTGTTGCCGGTGGCTGGCGCCTGCGCACCGACGCCGTACAAGGCGGGCTGGGCAATGCGCTGCGAGACAAGGTCAGCGGCCCAGACGGGCGCGACGGCGACCCAGCCTGCGATCGCCCACGATGCGGCCCGCGCCACCCCCCTCAACGTGCTGGTCTGCCGCCTCATCATCGCCCGCCCTTCCACAGCTTCGCTGGACTCGAGAAACGAAGAAGGGGAGCTGCCTCCCCCACCGCGCGTGGCAGTCTATGGGCGATGCGGAGCCGCGCGGTGGCGCACCCCCGCGCCTCGGGGGGCCCGAAAACAGGACAGGCGCCGCGATGCGGCGCCTGTCTCGGGTCGGCTTGGCCGCCGACCTGGGCATTGCTGGGCTTGAAGCCAGTCGCTTTGATGCACGCCGGCTGGCCCGGCTGCTGGCGACGGCCTGGACGGTCGGCGCCACGGTCTCCTCAACCTCCCGACCCGCCTGCGCACCTGCGAGGTGCGCGCGCCGCCGTGAGTGGCGTCACTCTAGGGCGCCCGCGCACAAGCCTGCATCCGGACTTACCCCCCAGCCGCGCCGGCTATCCACTCGGCGGCACGCTCGGCGATCATCAGGGTGGGCGCGTTGGTGTTGCCGCTGGTGATGGTCGGCATCACGCTGGCATCGGCGACGCGCAGCCCGGCCACCCCGCGCAGGCGCAGGCGGGCGTCGACCACCGCCAGCGGATCGTCGTCGCGCCCCATGCGGCAGGTGCCGACCGGGTGGAAGATCGTGGTGCCGATGTCGCCCGCCAGCCGGGCCAGGTCCTCGTCGCTCTGGAACTGCACGCCGGGCTTCACCTCGCGGGGTTTGAAGGGCTGCAGCGCCGGCATCGCGGCGATGCGCCGCGTCAGGCGCAGCGAGTCCGCCGCGACCTGGCGGTCGGCGTCGGTGGACAGGTAGTTGGGCGCGATGCGCGGCGCATCGTCGACGCTGGGCGAGGTGACACCGACAAGGCCACGCGAGTCCGGGTTCAGGTTGCAGACGCTGGCGGTGAAGGCCTCGAAGCGGTGCAGCGGCTCGCCAAAGGCCTCCAGCGACAGCGGCTGCACGTGGTACTCGATGTTGGGCCAGCGCTGCTGCGGCGACGAGCGCGTGAACGCGCCCAGCTGCGACGGCGCCATGCTCATCGGCCCGCTGCGCGTGAGCAGGTACTGCAGCGCGATGCGCGCCTTGCCCCAGGGCGTGGCGGCCAAGGTGTTCAGCGTGCGCGTGCCCTCGACGGCAAAGACGGCACGGATCTGCAAGTGGTCCTGCAGGTTGCCGCCCACGCCGGGCAGCGCGTGCCGCGGATGCACGCCGGCGGCATGCAATGCGCCGGCGTCGCCGATGCCCGAGACCTGCAACAGCTGCGGCGTGCCGATCGCGCCTGCGGCCAGCACCAGTTCGGCCGCCACCCGAACCTGCAGACGCTCGCCGCCGCGGCGAAGCTCGACGCCCGTGGCGCGCAGCGGCCCGCCGGCGTCGCCACCCGCGAAGAGCAGGCGCGTCACCGTCGCACCGGTCCATACATCCAGGTTGGCGCGGCCCTCGACCGGGCGCAGGAAGGCCTTGCTGGCATTCCAGCGGACGCCGCGGCGCTGGTTCACCTCGAAGTAGCCGACGCCCTCGTTGTCGCCGCGGTTGAAGTCGTCGCGGGCCGGAATCCCGGCCTCGCGCGCGGCGGCGGCAAAGGCGTCGAGGATGGGCCAGGACAGGCGCTGGCGTTCGACGCGCCACTCGCCGCCGTGGCCATGCCAGCGCGCATGCTCGGCCGCGGCCGCGCCGGCCACCGCGCCGCCGCGCCAATGGTCTTCGTGGCGACGGAAGTAGGGCAGGCAGGCGTCCCAGCGCCAGGCCGGGTCGCCAGACTGCTCCGCCCAGCTGTCGTAGTCCCGGGCCTGGCCGCGCATGTAGATCATGCCGTTGATGCTCGAACAGCCTCCCAGCACCCGGCCCCGCGGGTAGCGCAGGCTGCGGCCGTTGAGCCCGGGTTCGGGTTCGGTGCGGTACAGCCAGTCGGTGCGCGGGTTGCCGATGCAGTACAGGTAGCCCACCGGGATGTGAATCCACGCGTAGTCGTCGCGGCCGCCGGCCTCCAGCAGCAGCACGCGGCGGGTCGGGTCCGCCGACAGCCGGTTGGCCAGCAGGCAGCCGGCAGTGCCGGCGCCGACGATGACGAAGTCGTAGGTGGGGGCGTCGCCCATGCGCGAGGTCTCCGACGACGAGGTGGAACGCCTGCGCTGCCGTTCAGCCGCCGCGCTGCGCCGGGCCGGCCAGGATGGGGAACAGCTTGCCCAGCCCGTCGGCCAGCAGTTCCACGGCCATCGCGGCCAGGATCAGCCCCATCAGCCGGGTCATCACGTTGATGCCGGTGCGCCCCAGCACCTTGGCGATGCGCCCAGAGGCGCTGAACACCGCAAAGGTGATCACCCCGATGACGACGCCGTAGCTCACCAGCACCGCATGCTCCCAGAAGTGCCGCGTCTTCTCGGCGTAGATGACCATGGTCGAGATGGTCGCCGGGCCGGTCAGCAGCGGAATGGTGAGCGGCACCACGGCGATGCTGGCGCCGGCGTCGACCTTCTCCTCGGCCTCGCTGACGTCGCTGGGCCGGGTCTCGGGGGGCTGCGCATTGAGCATGGCCAGCGAACTGATCAGCAGCAAGGTGCCCCCTCCGACCTGGAACGACGCCAGCGAGATGCCGAAGAACTCGATCACCTTCAGCCCGGCCACGCCGCTGATGGCGATCACCGCAAACGCCGTGAACGCGCTGATGCGTATGGTGCGCTGGCGCTGCGCGCGGCTGAAACTCTGCGTGAAGTGGATGAAGAAGGGCACGACCCCGATCGGGTTGACCACCGCCAGCAAGGCGATCAAGGGCTTCAACAGGTCCATGCCGCGATGGTAGGGGCGGCGGCCGACATGGCCAGCCGGCTCCCCCCTGGCGCGGCAACCCCGCGCCGCGATCTGCTGCACCAACACCGCGAGGCCCAAGGGTTGACCCTGGGGGCGACAAAACAACACTCCGGCCACGGGCGCTTTACAGGCGCCGCCGGCTGTTACTCATAATGCGGAGTCTGTGTCTGGGCCGGCGCCATCGCGTTCTTCGCTGGGTTGAGCTCGCATGGTTTTCTGATTTTTCGAGGGCTCCCCGTGGGAAACAAACTGTACGTCGGCAACTTGGCCTATTCGGTCCGCGACGATTCGCTGCAACAGGCCTTTGCCGCTTTCGGCACGGTCACTTCGGCCAAGGTGATGATGGACCGTGAGACCGGCCGCTCCAAGGGCTTTGGTTTCGTCGAGATGGGCAGCGATGCCGAGGCGCAGGCCGCCATCAACGGCATGAACGGCCAGGCCTTGGAAGGCCGCGCGGTGGTCGTCAACGAGGCGCGCCCGCGTGAAGAGCGCCCGGGCGGCTACGGCGGCGGCGGCGGTGGTGGCCGCGGCGGCTACGGCGGCGGCGGCGGTGGTGGCGGCGGCTACGGCGGTGGCGGTGGCGGCGGTGGCCGCAGCCCCTACGGCGGTGGTGGCGGTGGTGGCCGCAGCCCCTACGGCGGTGGTGGCAACCGCGGTGGTGGCGGCGGCGGCGGTGGCCGCGGCGGCTACTGACATCGGGCTCTGATCAGCGCCCGGCGGGCCAGGCCCCCGGGAAACGCCGATCTCGCGCGCAAGGGCACCCTCGGGTGCCCTTGGCCGTTGATGGCGCGCGCCGGCTCAGTAGCGCTCGGGGCGCAGCACCTCGACGCTGGCGAAGTACATCTGCACCGCGTAGTGCGGCGCATAGGTGGCCAGCACATGGGCGGCCACCGCGTCGGCCACCTGGGGTTCGCAGATCAGCTTGAGCTCGATGGTGCGGTCGGCCTCCCAGTCGCCGTCGCGCACGCCTTCGCGGCCGGCACCATGCACCTCGGCCACCGTCCAGCCTTGCGCGCCGCGCTGGCGTGCGTCGTGGATCAGCCGCGGCTCCAGCGCCGCCTCGGCGACGATCACCAGCAGCGTCTTGGCATGTTTCTGCAGCGGCTTGCTCATGCTTTGCCTCGCGGCCGTCCGCGGCCTCAGCCGGCCCAGGCCTGGGCCAGCCGGATGTACAGCGGAATGCCGATCACGATGTTGAACGGGAAGGTCACGCCCAGTGCCGCGGTGATGGCCAGCGCGGCATTGGCCTGCGGCACGGCCAGGCGCATCGCGGTGGGTGCGGCAATGTAGCTGGCGCTGGCCGCCAGCGTGGCCAGCAGGGCCACGCCACCGACGCTCAGCCCCAGCGCCACCCCGACCGCGGCGCCGGCCAGCGCCAGCACGGGCGGCAGCCCCAGGCCCAGCAGCAGCACGGCCGCACCGAAGCGCCGCAGCTCGGCCAGCCGGCCACCGGCCACCAAACCCAGTTCCAGCAGGAACAGCGCCAGCACGCCCTTGAACGGGTCGATGAAGACGGCGCGGATCGGCGCCGTGCCGGCGTCGCCGGCGATGGCACCGATCACCAGCCCGCCCATCAGCAACAGCACGCTCTTGCCGAACAGCACGTCGTGCACCACCGCCCCCAGCCGCGCCGCACCCGCCGCCGGCCGGTCGGCCCAGCGCGCCAGCAGGATGCCGGCGGCCAGGCCGGGAGCCTCCATCACCGCCACCCACAGCGCGGCATGGCTCTCGTAGGAGATCCCCTCGCGGGCCAGCGCCGCCGTCGCGACGGCGAAGGTCACCACGCTGACCGAACCGTAGTGCGCCGACAGCGACGCCGCGTCGGCGCCGCCCAGCCGCAGCAGCCGCGCCAGCGGGAACACCACAAAGGGGATCGCGAAGCCCAGCGCCACGCAGGCCGCCACCTGGGGCAGCAGCGCGTCCAGCGGCTGCCGGCTCAGCTCCAGGCCGCCCTTCAGGCCGATGGCCAGCAGCAGGTAGATGGACAGCGTCTCGTACAGCGCCTCGGGCAGGCGCAGGTCGCTCTTGGCCACGCGGGCCAGCACGCCGAGCAGGAAGAACAGGACGACGACGTCGATCATGGGGCACCGATGCTGCCACGCGGCCGCCACCGGGCGCCGCAGCCCCTGGCTGCGCAAGGCCTTGGGCGGGGCGGGCCAGGGCAGCGCAGATCAGCCCCGCCTGGGCTTGCGTCCGCGACCGGCCACGAGCCGGTCGAACAGCGCGTTGGGCAGCAGACGCAGCAGCATCGCCACCACCGCCATCGGCCAGGGGATCACGCGGTAGCTGCTGCCGGTGGCGATGGCCCGGTAGGCGCGTTCGGCAAAGGCCTCTGCACTGAGCAGGAAGGGCATCGGAAAGGGGTTGCGCGCCGTCAACGGCGTGGCCACGTAGCCGGGCAGCAGCGTGACCACGCGCACGCCATGCGCGCGGCAGTCAGCCCGCAGGCTCTCGCAGTAAGCGACCGCCGCCGCCTTGCTCGCGCTGTAGGCGCCATGCCCGGGCAGGCCGCGCACGGCGGCCACGCTCGCCACCCCCACCAGCGTGCCGCTGCCGCGCCTGCGCATGCCCTCGATGAAGGGCTGGAAGGTCGCCGCCAACCCGACGACGTTGACCGCCAGTGTCTCGCGCAGCACGGCCAGGTCCCCGGCCTCGGCCGGGTCGACGCCGTGGCTGATGCCGGCGTTGGCGATGACCACGTCGGGCAGGCCCTGCTCCAGCAGGCAGCGCCGGGCGGCCTGTGCCATCGCCTCCAGATCGGCCACGTCGACCACGTGGATCGCCACCCGGCTCGCGTCCAGGCCCTGCGCTCGCACCCAGGCCTGCATCGGCTCGCCGCGCCGCGCCATCAGCGCCAGACGCCAGCCGGCGGCGCCGTAGCGGGCCGCCAGGGCCTGCCCGATGCCGCTGGAGGCGCCGGTGATGAGGACCAGGGGCGCCGTCATGCTGCAGCCTTCAGCGCCGCGCCGCCCGCGGGTCCAGCACGGCGCGCACCGGGCCGGCCAGGCGCATCGCCTGCGTGGCCTGCTCGTAGTCGATGCCGGCGGCGTGGATGCGGCTGTCGCCATGCAGCACCTGCACCGGCTGCGTGCTGCGCAGGCGCTCGGTCTTCAGCTGCAGGTGCAGGTACTCGCTGCGCACCACCAGCGGCACGCCGCGGGTGTCGGTGCCGCGCACCTCGGCACCGCCGCTGAGGCGCAGTTCGCTGCCGTCGCCCTGCGCGCGCGCGCGCTGCGCGACGGCATGGGTGACGCGGCCGTCGGGCGCCACGGCCTGGATGCGCGCGTCGTCGATCTCGATGCGGTCGTCGGCCGGGTAGTGGCGCAGTTCGGCGCCCTGCAGACGCAGCGCCAGCCGCCCCTGGGCGTCGAAGCGCTCGACGGTGAAGCCGCTCATCGTGTAGTCGGGCGCTTGCGACAGCGGTCGGGCCGGCGGCGGCGCGCTGGCGCGCGGCGTCTGCTTCACCAGCCACCAGCTGGCCAGCGCCAGCAGGCCCATGAGCAGCAGCGGCAGGTAGGACAGGAGCGACGACCAGAGCCTTGCCCAGAGCGGTTCCCGGGCGCGCCGATGCGCCGGTGGGGCGCCGTCGCCGCCGACGCGAATCGCCACCTCGGGCAGGTCGGGCAGGTGCAGTTCGGCCGGAGACATGGCGGCGGCGCGCTGGTGGGCTGGTGGCCGGGCGGCGCGTCTAGCGCGTGTCCAGGCTGCCGGCCTGCGCCTGCAGCAACGCGGCATAGCGGCCGCAGGCCATCAGCAGCAGGTCGCAGAACTCACGCGCGGCGCCCTGGCCGCCGCGCGCCGCGGTGACATGCTGCACCACGGCCCGCACCTCGGCATGCGCATTCGGTGGTGCCACGGCCAGCGCCGCCCGTGTCAGCAGCGGCAGGTCGGGCCAGTCGTCGCCGATCACCGCCAGCTCGTCCCAGCCGATCTGGAGCTGCGCCAGCAGCGGCAGCGCGGCGGCCAGCTTGTCGCCGGCGCCGAACACCGCGTGGCGCACGCCCAGGTCGGCGACGCGACGGCGCACCGCAGCCGAATCGCGCCCGGTGATGACGATGGGCACGATGCCGGCCTGCGCCAGCAGCTTCAGCCCATGACCGTCGAGCACGTGGAAGGCCTTGAAGACCTCGCCGCCCTCGCCGATGAACAGCCGGCCGTCGGTGAGCACGCCGTCGACGTCGAAGATCGCCGCCTTCACGCCCAGGCCACGGCCCTGGCCACGCAGCAAGACTTCCGGTGCAAAACGAGGCCCCGGGTGCCCGGGCCCCTCGAGCAGCCGCCGCGGCACCGGCTGTGCCGCGCCGCTGGCGGCGCCCGCCTGGGGGGGAGGCGCCGAAGGCGCTTCGGGGGGGCTCATATCACCTTCGCCCGCATCAGGTCGTTGGAATTCAGCGCGCCGACCAGCAGCCCGCCGTCATCGACCACCAGCACGCTGGTGACGCGGTGCTGCTCCATCAGCGCCGCCGCCTCGACGGCCAGCGCGTCGGCGCGCACCAGCTTCGGGCCGCTGTGCATCACGTCGGCGGCGTGCAGGCCGCGCAGTTCGACGCCGCGCTCGATCAGCCGGCGCAGGTCGCCGTCGGTGAAGATGCCGATGGCCCGGCCCGCCGCGTCGACCACGGCGGTGAAGCCCAGGCCCTTGCGCGTCATTTCCTGCAGCAGCTCGTTGAAGCTGGCCGCGGGCGGCACGCGCGGCACGGCGTCGCCGCTGCGCATCAGGTCGTGCACGTGCATCAGCAGCTTGCGCCCCAGCGCGCCGCCGGGGTGCGAGCGGGCGAAGTCCTGCTCGCTGAAGCCGCGCGCGTCCAGCAGCGCCACGGCCAGCGCGTCGCCCAGCGCCATCTGCGCCGTGGTGCTGGCGGTGGGCGCCAGGTTTAGCGGGCAGGCCTCCTCGTCGACGGCGCAGGACAGCAGCCAGTCGGCATGGCGCGCCAGCGTCGACTCGGGCCTGGCCGTCATCGCCACCAGCACCACGCCCAGGCGGCGGATGGCCGGCAGGATGGCGGCCAACTCGTCGCTCTCGCCGCTGTTGCTGATGGCCAGCACCACGTCGCCGCCGGTGACCATGCCCAGGTCGCCGTGGCTGGCCTCGGCCGGGTGCACGAAGAAGGCCGGCGTGCCGGTGGAGGCCAGCGTGGCCGCCACCTTGCGCCCGACATGGCCGCTCTTGCCCATGCCCATCACGACGACACGGCCGCGGCACTCGAGCATCGCGCGCAGTGCGCCGGCGAAGCCCTCGCCCTGGCGCGCGGCCAGGCCGAGCAGGCCGCGGGCCTCGATCTCGAAGGTGCGCGCCGCGAGCTGCAGCGCGCGGGCCGGGTCGAAGGGGCGGGGGCTGTTCAAGGGGCGATGCGGCGCAGGTGGGCCCGCAGCGCGCGGGCCGGGCACGGTGTGTGCTCTAGCATCGAGCATTCTAGGCACCATGGCCAGCACCCTCGAACTCGTCCTGCTCTACCTCGTCGCCGCGGTGGCCGGCGTGGTCGCCTTCCGCATGGCCAGGCTGCCGCCGATGCTGGGCTACCTGGTGGTGGGGGTGGTCATCGGCCCCAACGCGCTGGCCCTGGCGCAGGACAGCGCCGGCGTGAAGTACCTCGCCGAGTTCGGCGTGGTGTTCCTGATGTTCGTCATCGGGCTGGAGTTCAACCTGCCCAAGCTGCGCAGCATGCGCTCGCTGGTCTTCGGGCTGGGCCTGCTGCAGGTGGCGCTGACCATGGCCGGCGCGCTGTTCGGCCATGCGCTGCTGTCCTACGGCTACGAGTGGATCAGCGGCAAGCCCTGGCAGATGTCCTGGCAGGGCGCGGTGGTGCTGGGCGGTGCGATGGCGATGTCGTCGACGGCCATCGTCGTCAAGCTGATGGCCGAACGGCTGGAGCTGGACAGCGAGCACGGCCGCCGCGTGATGGGCGTGCTGCTGTTCCAGGATCTGGCCGTGGTGCCGCTGCTGGTGCTGATCCCGGCGCTGGGTTCGCCGCCCGAGCAGATGGCGGTGTCCATGGGCTGGGCGCTGCTGAAGGCGGCGGTGCTGCTGGGGCTGCTGCTGCTGGGCGGGCAGAAGCTGATGCGCTGGTGGCTGACCCTGGTGGCGCGGCGCAAGAGCGACGAGCTGTTCATGCTCAACCTGCTGCTGGTCACGCTGGGCCTGGCCTGGCTGACCGAGCATGCCGGGCTGAGCCTGGCGCTGGGCGCCTTCGTCGCCGGCATGCTGGTGGCCGAGACCGAGTACAAGCACCAGGTCGAGACCGACATCCGGCCCTTCCACGATGTGCTGCTGGGTTTGTTCTTCATCACCATCGGCATGAAGCTGGACTGGCGGCCGGTGCTGGCCGAGTGGCCGCAGGTGCTGCTGATGACCACCGTGCCGGTGTTCGCCAAGTTCGTGCTGGTGGCCGGTCTGGCCTATGCCTTCCGCGCGGCGCCAGGCGTGGCGCTGCGCACCGGCCTGTACCTGGCGCAGGCCGGCGAGTTCGGCTTCGTGCTGCTGACGCTGGGCGCCGAGCAGAACCTGATCGCACCGCAGTGGCTGAGCCCGGTGCTGGCCAGCATGGTGCTGTCGATGCTGGCCACGCCCTTCCTGATCATGTACAGCAACCGCATCGTCAACAAGCTGAGCTCCAGCGACTGGCTGATGCAGTCGGTGGCGCTGACGACGATCGCCAAGAAGAGCATGGCCGCCGAGGGCCACGTGATCATCTGCGGCTATGGGCGCAGCGGGCAGAACCTGGCGCGGCTGCTGGGCCAGGAGCGCATCGGCTACATGGCCCTGGACCTGGACCCCGACCGCGTGCGCCAGGCCGCCGCCGCCGGCCAGAGCGTGGTCTTCGGCGACGCCGCGCGCCTGACCAGCCTGATGGCCGCCGGCCTGGCCCGCGCCGCGGCGGTGGTCGTGACCTACCACGACACGCCGTCGGCGCTGAAGATCCTGCGCCTGGTGCAGGAACATGCGCCCAAGGTGCCGGTGCTGGTGCGCACGGTGGACGACACCGACTACGACCGCCTGCGCGCCGCCGGCGCCACCGAGGTGGTGCCCGAGGCCATCGAGGGCAGCCTGATGCTGGCCGGCCATGCGCTGGCGCTGGTGGGCGTGCCGATGGCGCGGGTGATCCGCATCACCCGCGACGCGCGCGACGCGCGCTACGCCCTGTTGCGCGGCTACTTCCATGGCGCCGACGACGACACCTCGGAAGAGCTGGAGCAGGCACGGCTGCGCAGCGTGACGCTGCCCGAGGCCGGCGCCTGCCTGGGCCAGACCCTGGACGACCAGGCCTTGCACGCCGTTGGCGTCAGCGTGGTGTCGGTGCGCAGCGCGCAGGGCGGCGCTGGCGCACCCGAGCCCGAGCATCGGCTGGCCGCCGGCGACACGCTGGTGCTGTCGGGTCGCCCCGAGGCGCTGGCGCTGGCCGAGGACAAGCTGCTGCGCAGCTGAGAGGCGCGGCGGCGCGCGCGCTGTGGCCTAATCTCCCGGCCGCGCGCCATCGCGCCTGCGCCCGTCTGCCCCGCCATCGCCCTGCCGCCTTGCCCGCGGCCCCGATCGCCATGATCCGCCTCACCGAACTGCGGCTGCCGCTCGAGCACGACGAGCCGGCGCTGCGCCAGGCCGCCGTCGCGCGGCTGCAGGTCCCCGACGCCGCCTTGCGCGCGCTGCAGGTCTTCCGCCGCGGCTACGACGCACGCCGGCGCAACGACATCCAGCTGGTCTACACGCTGGACCTGGAACTGGACCCGATGCGGGCCGACGAGGCCGCCGTGCTGGCGCGCCACAGCGGCGACCCGCACATCCGCCCCGCGCCCGACACCCGCTACCGCTTCATCGGCCAGGCGCCGGCCGACTTCGCGACCAGCGACGCGGCGCAGCGCCCGGTGGTGGTGGGCTTCGGCCCCTGCGGCCTGTTCGCCGCGCTGGTGCTGGCGCAGATGGGGCTCAAGCCCGTGGTGCTGGAGCGCGGCCGCGCCGTGCGCGAGCGCACCCAGGACACCTGGGGGCTGTGGCGGCGCAGCGTGCTGGACCCCGAGTCCAACGTGCAGTTCGGCGAGGGCGGCGCCGGCACCTTCAGCGACGGCAAGCTGTGGAGCCAGATCAGCGACCCGCGCCACCTGACGCGCAAGGTGCTGCACGAGTTCGTCAAGGCCGGCGCGCCCGAGGAGATCCTCTACGTCAGCAAGCCGCACATCGGCACCTTCCGCCTGGTCAGCATGATCGAGAAGATGCGCGCCGAGATCACCGCGCTGGGCGGCGAGGTGCGCTTCGGCCAGCGCGTCGCCGACCTGGAACTGGAGCCGGCCGGCGCCGACGGCCGCATGCGCATCGCCGGCCTGGTGCTGGCCGACGGCAGCCGCCTCGCCGCGCGGCATGTCGTGCTGGCGCTGGGCCACAGCGCGCGCGACAGTTTCGCCATGCTGCACGCGCGCGGTGTGGCCATGGTGGCCAAGCCCTTCTCGATCGGCGTGCGCATCGAGCACCCGCAGCGCCTGGTGGATGCAGCACGCTTCGGCCGCTTCGCCGGCCACCCGCTGCTGGGCGCCGCCGACTACCGGCTGGTGCACCACGCGAAGAACGGCCGCGGCGTCTACAGCTTCTGCATGTGCCCCGGCGGCACCGTGGTCGCCGCCACCAGCGAGCCGGGGCGCGTGGTCACCAACGGCATGAGCCAGTACTCGCGCGCCGAGCGCAACGCCAACGCCGGCATCGTGGTCGGCATCGAGCCCCAGGACTACCGCCAGGACGGCCAGCGCGAGGGCCCGGTGAACCCGCTCGACGGCATCGCCTTCCAGCGCCAGTGGGAGAGCCGCGCCTTCGATCTGGGCGGCGGCGGCTACCGCGCGCCGGCGCAGCGCCTGGCCGACTTCCTGGCCGGCCGGGCCAGCACCGCGCTGGGCGAAGTGATCCCCTCGTACAAGCCCGGCGTCACGCCCACCGACCTGGCGGCCGGCGGCGACGAGGGCCGCGCCGCACTGCCGCGCTACGTGATCGAGGCCATGCGCGAGGCGCTGCCGGCCTTCGAGCGCCAGATCAAGGGCTTTGCGCTGCCCGACGCCGTGCTCACCGGCGTCGAGACGCGCACCAGCTCGCCGCTGCGCATCCCGCGCGGGCGCGACCGGCAAAGCCTGAACGTGATCGGCCTGTACCCCGCCGGCGAGGGCGCGGGCTATGCCGGCGGCATCATGTCGGCCGGCGTCGACGGCATCGAGACGGCCGAGGCGGTGGCCGCGGCGATGCTCGGGGTGCCACTGCCGGTCTGATCGCAAGCACTGCGGCGGCTGGCGATGCGCGTCAGCCGGCGCTCACTTGGCGCGGCCGTTGAACATCGTGGCTCAACTCACTTGCCGATGCAGAAGCGGCCGAAGATCTCGCCCAGCAGGTCCTCGACGCCGAACTGCCCGGTGATCTCGCCCAGCGCCCGGTGGGCGGCGCGCAGCTCTTCGGCGAGCAGCTCCAGGGTGGCGGCGTCGTGCACCAGCGCCAGCGCCGCGGCCAGGTGCGCGTCGGCCGCGTCCAGCGCGCGCAGGTGGCGGGCGCGGGCGATGAAGGCGCCCTCGGCCAGGTCCTGCCAGCCGGCGCGGCGCAGCAGCTCGGCGCGCAGCGCGTCCAGGCCCGCGCCGCTGCGCGCGCAGATCGCCAGCGCGCCCGCCGGCAGCGCTGCGGCCGCCTGCGGCGCCAGGTCGGCCTTGTTGTGCACCTGCAGCACGGTGCGGGCATGGGCATCGCCCAGGTGCCGCGCCAGCTGCGCCGCCACGGCTTCCTCGGCCACGCGGTAGCCCGGCTCGTCGCGGCGCGACAGGTCGTGCAGGTGGACCACGGCGTCGGCCTCGGCGATGGCCGACCAGCTGCGCGCGATGCCGATGCGCTCGACCTCGTCGGTGGCGGCGTCCGGCTCGCGCAGCCCGGCGGTGTCGATCACGTGCAGCGGCACGCCCTCGATCTGTATGGTCTGCTGCACGCGGTCGCGCGTGGTGCCGGCGATGGGCGTGACGATGGCCAGCTCGGCACCGGCCAGCGCGTTGAGCAAGCTGCTCTTGCCGACGTTGGGCTGGCCGGCCAGCACCACCGTCATGCCCTCGCGCAGCAGCGCGCCCTGTTGCGCCGCGGCGCGCACCCGGGCCAGCGTGGCAGCGGCGGCCTGCAGCCGCTGGCGCGCGCGGGCCTGCTCGAGGAAGTCGATCTCCTCCTCGGGGAAGTCCAGCGTCGCCTCGACCAGGGTGCGCAGCTCGACCAGCTGCGCCGCCAGCGCATGCACCTGCAACGAGAAGGCGCCCGACAGTGAACGCGCCGCCGAGCGCGCCGCGGCCTCGGTGCTGGCGTCTATCAGGTCGGCGACGGCCTCGGCCTGGGCCAGGTCGAGCTTGTCGTTGAGGAAGGCACGCTCGGTGAACTCGCCCGGCTGCGCCAGCCGCAGCGCCGGCATCGCCGCCAGGCAGCGCGCCAGCAGCAGCTGCAGCAGCACCGGCCCACCATGCGCCTGCAGCTCGAGCACGTCCTCGCCGGTGTAGCTGTGCGGTGCGGGGAAGTGCAGCGCCAGGCCGCGGTCCAGCGGCTGGCCATCATCGCCGCGGAAGTCCAGCAGCGTGGCCTGGCGTGGCGCCAGCGGGCGGCCGCAGACGGCGGCGATCAGGGGCGCGAGGTCGCGCCCCGATGCGCGCACGATGCCCACCGCGCCGCGGCCGCTGGCCGTGGCGATGGCGACGATGGGGTCGTGGTGGCGACCCAGCCGCGAAGCCGGGTCTTGCGTGGCGCGCATGGCGTGTGATTCTGGCGCGCGCCGAAGATGGCGCGGGTGGAGCGGCCCCCGGTGGTGCTCGTCACCAAGGGCCTGGCCTCCCGAGCCGGCCGCGTGAACGGCCGAGTCACCCGCATGGACGGATCTTCGGCCGCTTGCCGACCGAAATGAAGGGCCTCGCGGACGCGCCCGCCGTTCGGCGTGACGCAGTGCGCGCCGCCGCTCAGCGCCTCACTTGCCCAGCACGCCCAGCTGCTTGTTGATGAACCACTGCTGGGCGATCGACAGGATGTTGTTGGTCAGCCAGTACAGCACCAGGCCGGCGGGGAAGAAGAAGAACATCACGCCGAAGGCCAGCGGCATGATCCACATCATCTTGGCCTGCATCGGGTCGGCCGGCGTCGGGTTCAGCCAGACCTGGAACAGCGACGACAGCGTCATCAGGACGGGCAGGATGAAGTAGGGGTCGATCGCCGACAGGTCGGTGATCCAGCCGATCCACGGCGCATTGCGCATCTCGACGCTGCTCAGCAGCACCCAGTACAGCGCGATGAAGAAGGGCATCTGCGCGACGATGGGCAGGCAGCCGCCCAGCGGGTTGACCTTCTCCTCGCGGTAGATGCGCATCATCTCCTGCTGCATCTGCTGCGGCTTGTCCTTGTAGCGCTCGCGCAGCTCGGTGACCTTGGGCGCCACCGCCTTCATCTTGGCCATGCTGCGGTAGGCGCTGGCGTTGAGCCAGTAGAAGGCGATCTTCAGCAGCACCACCAGCGCGACGATGGCCCAGCCCCAGTTGCCGAGCACGCCGTGCAGCTTGTCCAGCAGCCAGAACAGCGGCTTGGACAGCACGGTGAACCAGCCGTAGTCCTTCACCAGCTCCAGCCCCGGCGCCAGCGCGGCGAGCTTGTTCTCCTCCTGCGGGCCGGCGAACAGCTTGGCCTCGTGCGCGGCGCTGGCGCCCGGCGCCACCTCGCCCAGCGGCAGCACCATCGCCACCGTGTAGTGGTTGTCGGCGACCCTGGCGGTGCGGAACTCGCGCGGCCCGGGCTGGTTCACCAGCCAGGCCGAGGCGAAGTAGTGCTGGGCCATCGCGATCCAGCCGTTGTCGGCGCTCTTCTCGTGGCCGGCGCTGCCCTTGGCGATGTCCTTGAAGTCGACCTTCTGGAACTTCTTCGCCTCGGTGTAGACCGCCGGGCCGGTGAAGGTGAAGTAGAAGCTGGACTCGCCCTCGGGCGGGTTGCCGTCGCGCGCCAGCTGCAGGTACAGCTGTGGCGTGACCGGCGTCGCGCCCTGGTTGATGAATTCGTGGCGCACGCCGACGACGTAGCTGCCACGTTCGAAGGTCAGCGTCTTGACCAGCTGACGGCCGTCCTGGACTGCCGAGCGCAGGCGCAGCGTCAGCGCCGGCACCCCGGCAGCGAGCTCGCGTGGGCCCTCGTCCACCGACATCGGGCTCAGGTGGGTGGGCAGGCTCACGCCGGGCTGCATCGTCACCAGGCCGCTCTGGGCCAGGTACAGGCGCTTGTCGCTGCGGTCGAACAGCACCACGTTGCCCGGGTGGTTGGCGTCGCGGTACTTCAGCAGCTCCAGCCGCACCAGGCTGCCGCCCTGGGTGTCGACCGTGGCCTTGAGCACATCGGTGGTGATGGTCACCAGCTGGCTCGCAGGGGCCAGCGCCGGCTGCCCGGGCAGCGCCGCCGAGGCTGCGGCCGCCGCAGCGGGCACGACGACGGCCGGCGCCGGCACGCCAGCGGGCGCTGGCGCACCGGGCGCCGCGCTGGCCGGTGCGGTGGCCGTCGCGGCGGGCCGCGTCGGCGCACCGAAGATCGTCGGCTGCCCGGTGTGCCGGTTCCAGGCGTCCCACAGCAGGACGAGCGACATCGTGAAGACCACCCAAAGCAGGGTGCGGCGCATATCGGTCATGGGCGGTTCGCCTTGGAAGTAGCCTGGGTGGACGGCGGCGGAAGCTTGTCGGGATGGGTCAGGCCGAGGCGGGTGAACAGGCCCGCCGCGGGATGGCACAAGGGCACTGGGTCGAGGCCACCGTCACACCAGGGCTGGCAGCGCAGCAGGCGCCAGCCGGCCAGCGCCGTGCCTCCCAGCGCGCCATGGCGGTGCAGTGCCTGCAGCGCATACGCCGAGCAGCTGGGCTCGAAGCGACAGGCATTGCCCAGCCAGGGCTTGAGCAGCAGACGGTAGCCGCGCACCAGTGCGGCCAGCAGGCGTCGCGGCAACAACCACAGCGCATGCAGCAGCGCGACCAGCGGCGCTGGCCCGCGCGCGGGCTTCGCAGGGGGCGATCGCACGGCGGTGTCAGCGCATGGCGCGGGCCAGCAACTGCTCGAGCTCGGCGCGTGCAGCGCCAGCCAGGGCCCTGGAGGCCGCCGAAGGGAAGTCACCCAGCGGGAACGGTGCCCGCAGGCGCAGCAGCCACAGCCCGCCAGCCAGCAGCGCATGGCGGCTGGCGAACACCGCCCGCATCTGGCGACGCAGCAGGTTGCGCGTCACCGCCCGCCGGGCGTGGCGTTTGGGCAACACGCAACCCAGCCACACCTGGCCCTGCGCCAAGACCGGCAGCCCAGGCAAGGTGCCGCGGCCTGCTTCGGCCAACTCATCCACAGACCCCACAGCTTGTTCAGAATGAACTGTGGATAACTTCTTCAGCGCAGCCTTGCGACGGGCCTCGCCGGCGCGCGTCGGCACGCCCGCCACATGGTGGAGAGCGAAGTGGGCACTCCGTGCGCGCATCGGTGTGGCGATGGCGCGCGCAAAGTCTGCGCGGTGGACGAGATGGCCCATCACGGCCCCGGTTGGCGGGTGCGTGGCGGGCTGGAGACCCGGGACCGGCCCTTAGACGGCCAGGCGCTTGCGGCCCTTGGCACGGCGCGCGTTGATCACCGCGCGGCCGCCGCGCGTCTTCATGCGCACGAGGAAGCCATGCGTGCGGGCACGGCGGGTCTTGGAAGGCTGATAGGTGCGCTTCATGGCGGCTCTCTCAGTTGAGTTGGGTGGATGCGGTCTTGCAGGCACCTGCGGCTGCAGGGTACTGCCAGGCTTGGCGCGCGACCCGAAGCCCCGTGCCGAGCGCTGCTGGCGGGGCTTGCGGCCCCTCTCCGGAGAGGTTGCCGGCAGCGCCACCGGCGCCCGCGCAACGAAGCCGCGCCGGCCCCAGCTGCATGCCTGAGGGCCGCCGCACCCGTTGCAGGTGCCGATTCGGGAAACCCACGATTACAGCACAAAAGCCCTTATGGCTCAAAGACTTGTACCACAAGACGCCACGATCACCGGGGCTTGACGCCCGCCGCGAATGTGTGGATAACTGCGGTCCGCCTGCTGCCGGGAGTGGCCAGACAGGCGGCTCGAAAACCAAGATGTCCACAGTGAGCCAAGATCTTTGGCAGCGTGGTTGCGAGCGTCTCGCGGCCGAACTGCCAGAACAGCAATTCAACACCTGGATCCGTCCGTTGAGCCCCTCGCCGCAAAGCGAGCCGGCCGATGGACAGACCGGCGTGCTTGCCTTGCGCGTACAGAACCGATTCAAGCTGGACTGGATCCGGTCGCAGTACGCCGGCCGCATCGAGTCGGTGCTGTCCGACCTGGCCGGGACGCCGGTGCGGCTGGACCTGCAGCTGGCGGCACGACCTGAGGCGGTCGGCCACCGGCCCGCAGCGGACCATGCCGGAGGGCCTCAGCAAGCCGGGCATCTCGCCGGGCAGTTGGTTGAAAGGGGACTGCAACGCGCCACCCAACCCGTTGGTGGGTTCGGCGTGGGCGCGGCTGCGGCGCCGCAGCGCACTCCGCTGGCACCGGTCGTGCCCTCGCACCGGCTCAACAGCGCGCTGACGTTCGACACCTTGGTGGCCGGCCGCGCCAACCAGATGGCCCGCACTGCAGCCCTGCACGTGGCCGGAGCGCCGGGGCAGATGTACAACCCGCTGTTCATCTACGGCGGTGTCGGACTGGGCAAGACCCACCTGATCCACGCCGTGGGCAACGCGCTGCTCAAGGACCGCCCTGACGCCCGCGTGCTGTACCTGCATGCCGAGCAGTTCATCAGTGACGTCGTCAAGAACTACCAGCGCAAGACCTTCGACGAGCTGAAGGCCAAGTACCACAGCCTGGACCTGCTGCTCATCGACGACGTGCAGTTCTTCGCCGGCAAGGACCGCACCCAGGAGGAGTTCTTCAACGCCTTCGAGGCCCTGCTGGCCAAGCGCGCGCACATCATCATGACTAGCGACACCTACCCCAAGGGGCTGGTCGACATCGACGAGCGGCTGACCAGCCGCTTCGACGCCGGGCTTACGGTGGCCATCGAGCCGCCCGAGCTGGAGATGCGCGTCGCGATCCTGATCCGCAAGGCCCAGGCCGAGGCCGCCGAGATGCCCGAGGACGTGGCCTTCTTCATCGCCAAGAACGTGCGCGCCAACGTGCGTGAACTGGAAGGCGCGCTGCGCAAGGTGCTGGCCTACAGCCGCTTCAGCCACAAGGACATCAACATCGCGCTGGCGCGCGAGGCGCTGAAGGACCTGCTGTCGATCCAGAACCGCCAGATATCGGTCGAGAACATCCAGAAGACGGTGGCCGACTTCTACAAGATCAAGGTCGCCGACATGTACAGCAAGAAGCGGCCGGCCAGCATTGCGCGGCCGCGCCAGATCGCGATGTTCCTGGCCAAGGAGCTGACGCAGAAGAGCCTGCCCGAGATCGGCGAGCTGTTCGGCGGCCGTGACCACACCACGGTGCTGCACGCGGTGCGCAAGATCGGCGACGAGCGCCAGCGCAACACCGAGTTGAACCAGCAGCTGCACGTGCTGGAGCAGACGCTGAAGGGCTGAGGCGCGCAAGCCGCCACCTCCGCCAGCGCCGCGCCGCTAGACCGAAGCCCTGCACCACCCGTCCTGGCCAAGACGGCCATGCCGCCGCCCAGGCGGCTCAATGCCGGCGCATAGCGCGCCTGCCTGCCTCGTACCCCCCTTTCTCTGCGCCTGCCCACCTCCCGCCGCCGCTGGCCCCGCCGGCCCAGTGGCCCATGGACCGTGAACAAGCCTGTGGAGCGAATCCGAACAAGCCTGGCCTTGTCCACAGGTGCCGGCCAAGGTGCCAGGTTGTCCCATTTCGCGGGCCCCGCCGCAGCGCTGCAGCCCACAGGGTTCGCCGGGACCTAAATCCTTGCCGGAACAGGCGAAAATACGCTTTTCCCCAGCCCGGCGGCCGGCCTACTACGACCACCACGTTCAAAAAGAGGAAGACATGATCGTTCTCAAGGCTGCCCAGGCCGAGGTGCTGAACGCGCTGCAGCAGGTGGCGGGCATCGTCGAGCGGCGCCACACGCTGCCCATCCTGGCCAACGTGCTGCTGCGCAAGACCACCGACGGCCTGCAGCTGACCACCAGCGACCTCGAGATCCAGGTGCGCACCACGGCCCAGTTGGGCGGCGACGCCGGCGCGCTGGCCACCACCGTGGGCGTGCGCAAGCTGGTCGACATCCTCAAGAGCCTGCCCGCCGATCAGCAGGTGACGCTGAGCTCGGCGCAGAACAAGCTGACGCTGCAGGCGGGCAAGAGCCGCTTTACGCTGCAGACCCTGCCCGCCGACGACTTCCCGCTGGTCAACGAAAGCGTCGACTTCGGCCCCGCCTTCTCGGTGCCGCAGAAGACCCTGCGCGCGCTGGTCAACCAGGTGCATTTCGCGATGGCGGTGCACGACATCCGCTACTACCTCAACGGCATCCTGTTCATCGCCGAAGGGCCGCAGCTGACCCTGGTGGCCACCGACGGCCACCGCCTGGCGCTGGCCCAGGCCACGCTGGACAACGAGGTGCCGGGCAAGCAGGAGGTGATCCTGCCGCGCAAGACGGTGCTGGAACTGCAGCGCCTGCTGAAGGACGACGACAGCGCCATCGAGATGCGCTTCGCCAACAACCAGGCCAAGTTCGCCTTCTCGGGGCTGGAGTTCGTCACCAAGCTGGTCGAGGGCAAGTTCCCCGACTACAACCGGGTGATCCCGAAGAACCACAAGCACGCCATCGTCACCGGCCGCGCGCCGCTGCTGGCCGCGCTGCAGCGAGCGGCGATCATGACCAGCGAGAAGTTCAAGGGCGTGCGCGTCAACATCGAGCCCGGGCTGCTGCGCATCGCCTCGAACAACGCCGAGCAGGAAGAGGCGCGCGAGGAGATCGAGATCGACTACGCCGGCGAGCCGATCGAGATCGGCTTCAACGTCACCTACCTGATCGACGTGATGGCCAACAGCGCCCACGAGATGGTCAAGCTGGAACTGCAGGACGGCAGCGCCAGCGCGCTGTTCACGCTGCCCGAGCAGGCGGGCTTCAAGTACGTCGTGATGCCGATGAGGATCTGACGCTGCGCGTCAGCTCCGCATCGGCATCGATGCCATAACGTTTGTGCACCCCCTGCCCCCGCCGGCCGGGGGTTCCAGCCAGAACTTCTCCCGGCCGCTGCGCGGCCTCTTGGATACCTCATGAGCGATCCCATCGGCCCCGCGGGCGACACCAGCTACGGCGAAGGCAGCATCCAGATCCTGGAAGGCCTGGAGGCGGTGCGCAAGCGGCCGGGCATGTACATCGGCGACACGTCCGACGGCACCGGCCTGCACCACCTGGTGTTCGAGGTGGTGGACAACAGCATCGACGAGGCGCTGGCCGGTTACTGCGACGACATCGTCGTCACCATCCACAGCGACAACAGCATCAGCGTCATCGACAACGGCCGCGGCATCCCCACCGGCGTCAAGATGGACGACAAGCACGAGCCCAAGCGCAGTGCCGCCGAGATCGCGCTGACCGAGCTGCACGCCGGCGGCAAGTTCAACCAGAACAGCTACAAGGTCTCGGGCGGCCTGCACGGCGTCGGCGTGAGCTGCGTCAACGCGCTGTCCAAGTGGCTGCGCCTGACGGTGCGCCGCGACGGCCAGGTGCACCAGATCGATTTCAAGCAGGGCGTGCCGCAGGACCGCGTGCTGGAACTGCGCGACGGCTTCGAGATCAGCCCGATGCGCGTCACCGGTACCACCGACAAGCGCGGCACCGAGGTGCACTTCCTGCCCGACGACAGCATCTTCAGCCTGGTCGACTTCCATTACGACGTGCTGGCCAAGCGCCTGCGCGAGCTCTCGTTCCTGAACAACGGCGTCAAGATCCGCCTCGTCGACGAACGCAACAACAAGGAAGACAACTTCGCCTATGCCGGCGGGGTGAAGGGCTTCGTCGAGTTCATCAACCAGGGCAAGAAGAGCCTGCACCCGACGATCTTCCACGCCACCGGCGAGCGCGTCAGCGAGCAGGGCAGCACCATCACCACCGAGGTGGCGATGTCCTGGAACGACGGCTACAGCGAGAACGTTCTGTGCTTCACCAACAACATCCCGCAGCGCGATGGCGGCACCCACCTGACCGGCCTGCGCGCGGCGATGACGCGCGTCATCAAGCAGTACATAGACCAGAACGAGCTGGCCAAGAAGGCCAAGGTCGAGATCAGCGGCGACGACATGCGTGAAGGCCTGTGCTGCGTGCTGTCGGTGAAGGTGCCCGAGCCCAAGTTCAGCAGCCAGACCAAGGACAAGCTGGTCAGCAGCGAGGTGCGCGCGCCGGTGGAAGACCTGGTCGCCAGCGCGCTGCACGACTACCTGCAAGAGAACCCGATCGACGCCAAGACCATCTGCGGCAAGATCGTCGAGGCCGCACGCGCGCGCGAGGCGGCACGCAAGGCGCGCGAGATGACGCGCAGGAAGGGCGTGCTCGACGGCCTGGGCCTGCCCGGCAAGCTGGCCGACTGCCAGGAGAAGGACCCGGCGCTGTGCGAGATCTACATCGTCGAGGGCGACAGCGCCGGCGGCAGCGCCAAGCAGGGGCGTGACCGCAAGTTCCAGGCGATCCTGCCGCTGCGCGGCAAGATCCTCAACGTCGAGCGCGCGCGCTTCGAGAAGCTGCTGTCCAGCGACAGCATCGTCACGCTGATCACCGCGCTGGGCACCGGCATCGGTCCCGACGATTTCGATGCCGCCAAGCTGCGCTACCACCGCATCATCATCATGACCGACGCGGATGTGGACGGCGCCCACATCCGCACCCTGCTGCTGACCTTCTTCTACCGCCAGATGACCGAGCTGGTCGAGCGCGGCCATGTCTACATCGCGCAGCCGCCGCTGTACAAGGTCAAGCACGGCAAGCACGAGCAGTACCTGAAGGATGGCCACGAGCTGGACGTCTTCCTGCTGAAGGTGGCGCTGGACGGCGCCAGCGTGCTGCCGGACGGCAATGCCGAGGGCGGCCGCGCCGCCATCGCCGGTGCCGCGCTGGAGGATCTGGCGCGCCGCTACGTGCTGGCCGAGAGCGTCACCGACCGCCTGGCCAACTGGATGGACGTGGAGGCGCTGCGCGCCATCGGCGGCGGGCTGGTGCTGGACCTGGACAGCCCCGAGGCCGCCGCCGCCAGCGCCGCACAACTGCAGACGCAGCTGCACCAGGCCGAGGTCACGGCCGAGGTCGACCCGCGCACCGACAAGCCGCTGCTGCGCATCAGCCGCCGCCACCATGGCAACGTCAAGGCCAGCGTGATCACGCAGGACTTCGTGCACGGCGCCGACTACGCCGCGCTGGCCGCCGCCGGCACCTCCTTCCTGGGCCTGCTGGGCCCCGACGCCGTGGTGCGCCGCGGCGAGGGCGACAAGGCCAAGGAGCAGAAGGTGGGCGACTTCCGCGCCGCCATGGCCTGGCTGATGCTGCAGGCCGAGGCGGCTGTGGGCCGCCAGCGCTACAAGGGCCTGGGCGAGATGAACCCCGAGCAGCTGTGGGAAACGACGATGGACCCCACGGTGCGGCGCCTGCTGAAGGTGCAGATCGAGGACGCCATCGAGGCCGACCGCGTGTTCACCATGCTGATGGGCGACGAGGTCGAGCCGCGGCGCGACTTCATCGAGAGCAATGCGCTGAGGGCGGCGAACATCGACGTCTGACGATGGCCGCGCCGCCCGAACCGGGTGCCGACGCCGGGCTCGATGCGGCCCGCATCGACGCCCGTCTCGAAGCCCTGGAGATCAAGGCCAGCTACGCCGAGGACCTGCTCGACCGGCTCAACGAGCTGGTCGTGCGCCAGCAGCAGCAGATCGATGCGCTGGTGCAGGAGGTGCTGGCGCTGCGCCAGCAGACGCGGCAGCGCGATCCCGACGGCCTGCCGCGTGGTCCGCTGGACGAGCGGCCGCCGCACTACTGAGCGGCCGCGCTCGCCGCGCGGCGCCGGCTGGGCGCCCGGGGACCTAACGGCGCCCTAACGCCGCCAAGGCCAGACTGCGTGAACCGGGGGCCCCAGTCGGGCCCGGCAGCAGGAGTCCTCATGATGTCGACCGCCCTCAGGCTCATGGTCTGCGCGTCCTGGGCCGTCGCGGCCAGCGCGGCCCAGGCCCAGACCAGCTACTTCGGTGGCGCCGAAGCCCGCGCAAGCTCCTTCTACTGGCTGTCCGAAACCTACTCGGAACAGCGGCCCGACCCGGTGCTCAGCGTGTTGTCCACCGCCGTGCCGATTGCGGCGGCCGCCGACAACCTCGCCGCCGCCGGCCCCGGCCAGGGCACCAGCCACGGCAGCTACCGGCTGAACCCGGGCGGGCTGCACCTGTTGGCGACGGCCACGGCCCTGGCCCAGGGCGGCGAGTTCGCGAACAACGGCAGCTGGGCCGAGAGCCGGGTCAGCGCCGTCTTCGGCGACGTGTTCGTGCTCGACGTGCCCAACGCCGCGCCAGGCAGCGTCTACAGGGTGCAGGCCCGCATAGACCTCAGCGGTGCCGCGTACGGCAACGGCCAGGCCAGCGTCAGCGATCACGGCTCGGGCGGCTACGCCAGCATCGCCACCTGGTCGGCGCAGGCAGCGCTCTACAACAGCCATGGCAGCTTCGCCATCGCGGCCAGTGCCTTCTGTCGGCACGACCTGGGCTACCAGCCCACCTGCGGCGGCGATGCCTTCGGCAGCTTCGTGCTGGACTTCACCGCCACGGTCGGCCAGCCCAACCAGCTCTACCTGATGGGCGACCTGCGCGCCGAGGCCAGCAGCACCTACAGCGCCGACTTCGGGGTCGCGGTGGCCTCGGCCGGTGCCGACCTCGGGCGCACCATCGCCTGGGGCGGGCTGCTGTCGGTCAGCGACGCCGCGAACCAGTCGGTGGTGGGCTTCAGCGCGCTCAGCGCCAGCAGCGGCTTCGACTATCGCAACGCCTACGCCGCGCCGGTGCCCGAGCCGGCGGCCTGGATCAGCCTGGCCCTGGGGCTGCTCGCCCTGGGCCTGCGCAAGGCGCAGCTGACGGCCTGAGCGCATCGTTGGCGCGCCCGCCCGCGGCGTCGGCGTCTTCGCTCAGGCGGCGCTGCCTGCGCGCCGCGCGCGCAGCCGCCCGCCGATGCGCAGCAGCCAGCCCGCCTGGCCGGCGCGCCGCCCGCCGCGCATGAACAGCAGGTACAGCAGCGGCACCACGAACAGCGTCAGCACGGTGGAGAAGGCCAGGCCCCAGACGATGCTGGCCGCCACCGGGCCCCACAGCAGGCTCTTGCCGCCCAGGCCCACGGCCAGCGAGAACAGGCCGCCGATGGTGGTCGTCGTGGTGATGACCACGGGCACCACGCGCCGCCGCGCCGCCCACACCACGGCGTGGGCCACGCCCATGCCGCGCGCCAGGCGCTCGTTGGCCGCATCGATGAGCACGATGGCGGCGTTGACGGCGATGCCGGTCAGCGCGATCACGCCGTACAGCGTGTACAGCGACAGCGGGTTGCGCGTGATCGCCAGCCCGAAGCTGACGCCGGTGAAGGCCAGCGGCACCGTCACCAGGATCATCAGCGGTTGCCAGTAGCTGACGAACTGCGTGGCCAGGATCAGGTAGATCAGGCCCACGCCCAGCGCGAACAGCGCGGCCATCGCGTTCAGGCTCTCGTCGATGTCGTCCAGCTCGCCGGAGAAGTCCAGGTCGACGCCGGGATGCGCCGTGCGCTCGGCGTCCCAGGCCTGCATCAGGCGCTGGTTGGCCGTGCGCGTGTCCAGCACCTGCGGATTCACCTTGGGGTCGTCCAGGTCGGCCTGCACGGTGATGGCGCGGCGCAGGTTGTGGTGGCGGATGAAGCCCTTGCCCTGCGTGACCTCGGCGCGCAGCAGCGCGCCGATGCGCGTGACCTGGCCGCTGGGCAGCACCAGCGGCTCGTCCAGCAGGGCCTGCGGGTCGGTGCGCTGGCGCCGTTCGCTGCGCACGCGCAGCTCGATCTTGTCGCCGGCCTCGCGCGTGAAGCCCACCACCTCGCCATCGAGCTGGATGCGCAGCAGCCGCGCCAGCTGCGCCGCGCCCACGCCGGCGCTGCGCATGGCCTCGTGGTCGAAGTGCAGCACCAGCTTCGGGCGCCCGGGCACGTCGTCGTCGGCCACGTTCTTGGTGCCCGGCAGCGCCGCCACCAGCTCGCGCACGCGGTCGGCGGCGCGGCGCAGCGCCTCGGGGTCGTCGCCGCGCACCTTGACGCTGATGGGCTTGCCCGCCGGCGGCCCGCCGGACAGCACGGTGAAGGTCTTCACGCCGGCGCCGGGCAGGCCTTCGATGTCGGTGCGCATCGCGTCGACCAGCTCCTGCACCTCGCGCAGGCCTTCGCCGCGCGGGTTCAGCGACACCGTCACCTGGCCATAGGGCTCGCCCCACACCGGCTCGGTCTCGGTGAACTTCAGCCCGGCCACGGCGCTGACGGCGCGCGCCTCGCCGGGCTTCAGGCGCTGGCGCACGGCCTGCTCCACGCGTTCCACCTCGGCCAGGGTCTGCTCCAGCGTGGTCTGGCTGGGCATGTCCACGTTGACGTAGAACAGCCGTATCGGGTCGAAGGCGAAGAACTGCAGCTTGATCGCGCCGGCCGCCAGCAGGCCTACGGCACCGGCCACCAGCAGCACGGCGCCGGCGGCCGACCAGCGCGCCCGGCGCAGCGTGAAGGCCAGCGCCTGGCCGTAGCGCAGCCGCAGCTGGCGGTTGAAGCGGTTGCGCCAGGCCTGCATGCGCGAAGGGCGGTCCAGCCGCAGCTTCAGCGCCACCACATGGGTGGGCATCATCCAGAAGGCCTCGGCCAGGCTGATCAGCAGCGCCAGCGTCACCACGAAGGGGATGACGAACATGAACTTGCCCACGATGCCCGGCAGCAGCATCAGCGGCAGGAAGGCCGCCAGCGTCGTCGCCACCGACGACAGCACGGGCGCGAACACCTCGGCCGTGCCCTTCACCGCCGCCTCCAGCGCCTGGGCGCCGCGCTCGATGCGGTAGTAGATGGCCTCGACCACCACCACCGCGTCGTCGACCAGCATCCCGAGCGCGATGACGATGCCCAACAGCACCGAGATGTTCAGCGTGTGCCCCAGCGCATGCAGCACCGCCACCGTGCCGGCCAGGCTGAAGGGGATGCCCAGGCCCACCAGCAGGCTGACCTTGGCGCCCAGGAACAGCCAGCAGATCGCCATCACCGTGAACAGGCCGATCAGCGCGTTGCTCTGCATCACGCCCAGCGCCTCGCGGGTGGGCACCGTCTGGTCGTCGGTCAGCACCAGCTGCAGGCCCTGCGCGGCCAGCGCGGTGTTCTCGCGCGCCACGTAGTCCTGCACGCGCTGCACCAGGTCCAGCGTGTTGACGCCGGCCTTCTTGTTGACGGCGAAGGCCACGCCGGGGCGGCCGTCCATGCTGGCGAGCTGGCCGCCGGGCTCGCGCGCGCGCTCGATGCGCGCCACCTGGTCCAGCCGCGCGCTGCCGCGCGGGCCCACCACCGGCAGGCCGGCCAGGCGCCCGGGCTCGGTGTACACGCCGCGCGTGCTCACGCTCCAGGCGCCGCCGGCGGTCTCCAGCGTGCCGGCGCTGCTGTCGCGGAAGGCCCCGCGCAGCGCGTCGGCCAGGTCGTTCAGGTTCAGCCCGCGCGCCGCCAGCGCCTGGGCATCGGGCGTGACGCGGATCTCGGCGCCGCGCAGGCCCGAGGCGAACACCTGGTCCACGCCCTTCAGCCGCTCCAGGTCGGTCTTCAGGCGCCGGCCGGCCAGGCGCAGCAGCTCGTCGTTGCCCTGGCCCAGCAGCATCAGCGTGGCGGTGGGGAAGCCGTTGCTGGTGGTGATCTCCAGCACCACCGGGTCGCGCACCTCGGGCGGCAGCTCGTCGCGCTTGGCCTGGATCTCGCGGCGCAGGTCGGCCAGGCGCTTGTCGAACAGCGTGTCGCCGATCTCGTTGAAGCGCACCAGCAGGCTGGAGACGTTCTCGCGGCTGCTGCTGCTGACGAAGCGCACGTCGGCCACGCCCTTGATCGCGTCCTCCAGCGGGTTGGTGACCAGGCGCTCGACGTCCTCGGCCGAGCCGCCGGGCAGCGCGGCGACGATGCTGACCCAGTTGAAGTTGATCTCGGGGTCCTGCGCGCGCGGCATCACCGCGTAGGCCATCGCCCCGAGCAGCAGCACGACGGCGAAGGCCACGTTGGCCAGCGGGTGGTTGCGCAGCAGCGCGGCGAACAGCTTGTCCATGAAGGCGGGCCCCGGCCGTTCAGCGGACGGCCAGCGCGTCGCCGTCGCGCAGCTTGTGCTGGCCGTCGATCACCAGCTTCAGGGCGCCGTCCAGCTGCGGCGCCGGGGCGGCGCGGCCCTCCTGCGCCTCGGGCAGCGGCACGAAGCGGGCGCGTCCGCCCTGCTCGCTGAACACGCCCAGGCGGCCGTCGCGGCGCACCAGCAGTGCCGCCGGCACATGCGGGCGCGGGTCGGCCCACAGCAGGCGGCCGTCGCGGCCCGGGGTCAGCGCGCCGCTGGCCGGCGCCAGCCGCACCTCCACCGTGCGCGCGCCGGCGTTCACCGTGTCGGCCACGCGCAGCAGCTTCAGCGCCACGCGGCTGCCGTCGTCGCGCGCGAACTGCAGCCCGGCGGCGCCGGGCAGCCCGCGCGCGTCCTCGGGCGCCAGCTGCGCCGCCAGCTCGGCGCCGCGGGTCTCGGTCAGCTGGTACAGCGGCGCGCCGGGGGCCACGGTCTCGCCGGCCTGCACCAGGCGCTGGCGCACGCTGGCCTCGAAGGGCGCCAGCACGCGGGTCTTGGCCAGCGCGCGCTCGGCGCTGGCCAGCGCGGCGCGCTGGACGGCCACGTCGGCCTCGGCGGCGCGCGCCTCGGCCTCGCGCGCGGCCAGCGCATCGGCGCTGACGAAGCCCTGGCCCTGCAGCTCGCGCGCGCGCTGCAGCTGGGCGGCAGCCAGCTGCGCGCGCGCCTGCGCTGCGGCCAGCGCGGCGGCGGCACGCTCGCGCGCCAGGCGGTGCTCGCTGGGGTCGATCTCGACCAGCAGCGCGCCGGCGGCCACGCGCGCGCCGGTGTCGGGGCCCCAGCGTTGCACGGTGCCGGCCACCTCGGCGGCGATGCGGCTGTCGTTGCGCGCCACCACCACCGCCGCCGCCTCGCGCTGCGGGCGCAGCGCGAGCTGGGCGAAGGGCGCGGTCTTCACGGCCAGCGCGCCGGGGGCCGAGGCGGCGGCCGCTGGCTGGGCCTGCGCCGCCGCCGGCGCCGCCAGCATCAGCGCCGACAGGGCCGCGGCCAGCACCGGCACCGACAGGGCCGTGGCCAGGACCAGGGCGTGCGGCAGGTGCCGCGTGGGGGTGAGCAGCGAACGGGCCATGGGCATGCGGGCCGTCGATGCCGGGGCCCGAACTCGGGACAAGGGATGGCGCGATTATGCGAAGCGCCGGCGCCGCGGCCGCCGGCGGACGCGGGATCGACGAGGCGGCGGGCCGGATGGCAGCGCGGGCCGATGGGCCGTGGCCGCCTGGCGCGTCAGCGGCAGTCGAGCACCACGTTGCCCATCACCCGGCCGCTCTCCACCGCTTCGTGCGCCGCCGCCACCTGGTCCAGCGGGAAGCGCGCGGCGACGGCGTGCTGCAGCGCGCCGCGCGCCAGCCAGGCCGTCAGCGTGGCCTCGGCGCGGGCACGGTCGGCGTCGGCCAGGTTGTAGACGATGAAGTTGCGCACCACCAGGTTCTTCACGATGGCCGGGAAGAAGGGCGTGGCGTACTGCGGCGCGCCACTGCCGTAGACCACCCAGTCGCCGCCCGGGGCGAGCACCTCGCAGGCCAGCGCCGCGTTGGCCGCGGCATCGACCTCGACCACGCGGTCGATGCCCTGGCCGGCGGCGAGCGCGCGGATGCGCGCCGCCGCGTCGGGCTCGCGGTAGTTGATGGTGTCGTCGGCGCCGGCGGCCCGCGCATGCGCCGCCTTCTCGGGGCTGCTGACGGTGGCCAGCACCTGCGCCGCGCCCAGCAGCCGCGCACACTGGATCGCGTAATGGCCCACGGCGCCGGCGCCGCCGGTGACCAGCACGCGCTGGCCGGCCACGCCGCCGCCGCACAGCAGGGCGTGCAGGGCGGTCAGCGCCGGGATGCCCAGGCAGGCGCCGGCCTCGTCGGGCACGCCCTCGGGCAGCGGCACGGCCTGGCGCGCCGGCAGCACCACGGCCTGCGCCGCCGTGCCCTGCGGACGCTGCCAGGCGGCGTTCCAGACCCAGACGCGCTGGCCCACGCGGGCCGGCGGCACGCCCTCGCCCACCGCGTCGACCACGCCCATGCCGTCGCTGTGCGGGGTGATGCGCGGGAAGGCCAGCACGCGGCTGCGCAGCCCGGCGCGGCTCTTCACGTCCGACGGGTTCACCCCCGACCAGTGCAGGCGCACCCGCAGCTCGCCGGGGCCGGGCATGGGGTCGGGCGCGTCGGCCAGCTGCAGCACCTCGCGGGCGGGGCCGGTGCGGTCGTAGAAGGCGTGGCGCATCGCGTTCTCCTCGAAGTCGGCGCGGCTCGGGTTCATTGTCGGCCGCCCGCGCAGCAGCCGCGACAATCACGCCCCTTTGCCCCTGTTCCCCCGCACGCCGCCCACCCGCCCACCGGCCGCCCCATGCTGTTCAAGAACCTGTCGCTCTACGAGATCCAACCCGGCTGGGCGCCCAGCCGCCAGCAGATGGAAGCGTCGCTGGCGCGCGCCGCCTTCGCCCCCTGCGGCCCGACGCAGGCGCTGGCCATCGGCTTCGTGCCGCCGCGCGGCCTGGCGCATGCGCCACTGGTCGAGGTGATCGCCGGCCAGCTGCTGCTGCAGGTGCAGGCCGAGCGCCGGCTGCTGCCCGGTGCCGTGCTGCGCCGCGAGGTGCTGGCCCAGGCCCAGCGCATCGAGCACGAGACCGGCCGCAAGCCCGGCAAGCGCCTGCTGCGCGAGCTCAAGGACCAGGCCACGCTGGACCTGCTGCCCAAGGCCTTCACCAAGATCGCGCAGCAGCGCATCTGGATAGACCCGGCGGCGCAGCGCCTGGCCATCGACACCGCCACCCCGGCGCGCGCCGACGAGCTGGTCTCGCTGCTGGTGCAGTCCCTGCCCGGCCTGGCGCTGCGCGCGGTGAACACCGAGCAGACGCCGGCCGCGGCCATGGCCGGCTGGCTGCTCGAGGGCGAGGCGCCGGCGGGCTTCACGATCGACCGCGAGTGCGAGCTGCGCGCCGACGACGAGAACCGCGCCGCCGTGCGCTACGCGCGCCATGCGCTGGACACCGACGAGGTGCGCGGGCACATCCGCCAGGGCAAGCGGCCCACGCGGCTGGCTATGACCTGGGACGGCCAGCTGTCCTTCGTGCTCACCGACACCGGCGCGCTGCGCAAGCTGGCCTTCACCGACCAGGTCAACGACGCGATGCAGAAGCCGGCCGACGCCGCCGAGGCCTTGGACGCCGACGTGGCGCTGGCCACCGGCACGCTGCGCCAGTTGCTGCCGGCGCTGCTGGACGCGCTGGGCGGTCTGCTGCAGGGCGATCGCGCCGACGCGGCGCCGGTGGCGGGCGAAGCGGGCAGGCCCCTGGCAACGCCGGCCGGTGCCGCCGCGCCTGCCGACGACGGGCCGCCCTTCTAGGCGGGCAGGGCCGCCGCACCGGCCAATTTGGCGCGATTTGGGTTGATCTGGCCCCTGCGCCGGCCCGGCCGAGCGGCGCCGGGGCGTGGCGCGTTCAGTGTCCCAGCAGGTTGGTGCGCACGTGCAGCAGGTGGGCCAGGCAGAGCATGCGCGCGCGCTCGGCGTCGCGGGCCTTCAGGGCCGCCACCAGCGCGCGGTGCTCGGCCTGGTACTCCAGGCGCCGCTGCGGCGTGGCGCTGCGCCGCTTCAGCAGGCCCCACTCGCCCTGCGCGCGGGCGTCGTTCATCAGCCGGAACACCGACGAGACGAAGCCGTTGTGCGCGGCCGCGGCGATGGCCTCGTGCAAGGCCGCGTCCCAGTGCTCGAACTCCTCCAGCGACGCCGCGGCCTCGGCGCGCGCGTTGCACTCGTCCATGCGCGCGAAGTCGGCCGCCGTGGCGCTGCCGATGGCCATCTCGATCAGCGCCGGCTCGAGCACGATGCGTGCGGCCATCAGCTCGGCCGGGCTGACGGCGTCGGCCGCCGCCGGCGGCGCCAGCCGCGCCAGCGCGTCGCCGACCTCGTCGCTGACATAGGTGCCGCTGCCCACCGTCTGGGTGATCAGGCGCTTGCGCTTGAGCTCCAGCAGCACCCGCCGCACCGTGGAGCGGCCGATGCCGAACTGCTCGGCGAGCGCGCGTTCGGTGGGGATGCGGTGACCGGCGCGCCAGGTGCGGTTGCGCAGGTTGTCGAGCAGGGTTTCGCGCAGCTGCGCGGCGGCGTCCATGGCGGTGTTCAAGCAGGTGTGGGGAGGAAGGGGTGGCCGTTCGGCGAGCCTGGGCCATAATCGCCCAGCTGGGCCCAAATGGTACCACTTGGTTGAAGACCCTTGCACCGCACCCGCGGCCAGCGGGTGCAAGCGGGCGGCCCGGCAGCACCCACCTGCCATGAGCCTGAGACGATGAAACTGCTGTGCTTCGATGAACCCGGTGGCCGGCGCCGCATCGGCCGCCTGGCCGACGACGGCGCGACGGTCGAGGTGTTCGACGACGGCGCCGTCGACGGCGCCCGCGGCCTGCTGCCGCTGGTGCAGGCGCTGGCCGCCGGCGGCGCGCTGCCGCGCGTGGCCGCCACCGTGCCGCTGGCCGGCCTGCGCGTGGTGGCGCCGCTGCCGCAGCCGCGGCGCAACCTGTGGTGCGTGGGCCGCAACTACCACGCCCATGCCAAGGAGCTGCGCGAGAGCGTGTTCAAGGACAACGCCAAGGCCGTGGACCAGTGGCCCATCGTCTTCACCAAGGTGCCCGAGACGGTGTGCGGGCCGGGTGACGACGTGCGCCTGCCGCTGCACGTCAGCACGCAGATCGACTACGAGGCCGAGCTGGCCGTGGTCATCGGCACCGGCGGCCGCGACATCCCGCGCGCCGACGCGTTGCGCCATGTGTTCGGCTACACCATCGTCAACGACGTGACGGCGCGCGACGTGCAGATGCGCCATGGCCAGTGGGACCTGGGCAAGAGCTTCGACGGCTTCTGCCCGATGGGCCCGTGGATCGTCACCGCCGACGAGCTGGACGGCACCGACACCCGCGTGCGCTGCTGGGTCACCCCGGCCGGCGGCGCCGAGGAGCTGCGCCAGGACGCGCGCACCACAGACCTGATCTTCGACATCCCGACGCTGATCGAGACCTGCTCGCGCGGCATCACGCTGCACCCCGGCGACGTGATCGCCACCGGCACCCCGGCCGGCGTGGGCATGGGCCTGCAGCCGCCGCGCTGGCTGGGCGACGGCGACCGCGTGCGCATCACGATCGACGGCATCGGCACACTGGAGAACCGCTTCGTGGCCGGCTGAGCCCAGCCGCACGCAGACCGATGACAACCTGGAGACCGCGATGACCCGCAAGCCCCCCACCCGCCGCCGCGCGCTGCAGGCGCTGGCCCTTGGCAGCGTGGCCGCCAGCGCCACGCTGCTGCCGCTGGCCGCCGCCGCGCAGGGCGCCGGCGACTGGCCGAGCAAGCCCATCACGATGATCGTGCCCTTCCCGCCCGGCGGCGTGGCCGACACCGTGGCGCGCCCGGTGGCCGAGGCGCTGGGCAAGATCCTCAAGCAGACCGTGGTCGTGGAGAACCGCGCCGGCGCCGGCGGCGCCACCGGCATTGGCGCCGCGGCGCGCGCGCCGGCCGACGGCTACACGCTGCTGATGAGCCTGTCGTCGATCTCCATCCTGCCGGTGGCCGACGAGATTCTGGGCCGCAAGCCGGCCTACACCATGCAGCAGCTGCGCCCGATCGCGCGCTTCACCGCCGACCCCACGGTGCTGGTGGTGCGCGCCGACGCGCCGTGGAAGAACCTGGCCGACTTCGTCGCCGACCTCAAGGCGCAGCCCGGCCGCTACAACTACGGCAGCAGCGGCAACTACGGCACCATGCACGTGCCCATGGAGATGCTCAAGGCCAGCGCCGGCATCCGCATGACGCACATCCCCTACACCGGCGCCGGCCCGGCGGTGCTGGCGCTGCTGGGCGGGCAGGTCGACGCCATCTCCAGCGGCCCGGCTTCGGTGGCGCAGCACGTCAAGGCGGGACGCCTGCGCGCGCTGGCGCACTGGGGCGACAAGCCGCTGCAAAGCCTGCCCGAGGTGCCCAGCCTGAAGCAGCTGGGCCAGCCGGTGGGCTTCGCCCAGTGGTCGGCGCTGTTCGTGCCGGCGGGCACGCCCGAGCCCATCGTGCAGAAGCTGCGCGAGGCGGCGCGCCAGGCGGCGGCCGACCCGCAGGTGGTGCAGGTCATCGCCCGCGCCGGCAGCCCCATCGAGTACCTGGACGCGCCCGAATTCCAGGCCTACTGGGACGCCGACGCCAAGGTGATGACCGAGGCGGTGAAGCGCATCGGCAAGGTCGAGTAGGCGCGCGCCGGCGTTGCCGGCGGGGCGCCCGACCCAGGCTCAGCCCGCGCTGCCGGGCTCGCCGTTCGACGGCTTGGCGACGTCGTCCGCCGGTGCGGGCGGCGCGGCGTCCGCCGTCGGCACAGGCGCCGGCGCGCCAGCGGGCCGGCCCTCGGGGCGCGGGCCGCCACGGCCGCCGCGGGCACCCGCGGCGCCCGGCTCGGCACCGCCTTCACGGCGACGGTCCGGACCGCGCGGGCCGCGGGCATCGCCACGTCCGTCGCGCCGCTGCTCGCCGCGCCCCTCCCCTCGCCGCTCGTCACGCCGTTCGCCGGCTTGTCCCTCGCGCGGCCCGCGTGCTGCAGCGGCCGGTGCCTGCGCCGCCGCCGCGCGCTGCTGCGCGAACCAGGCGTCGCGCTCCTGGCGCGCCAGCGCCAGCTGCGCATCGAGATCGGCCTCCTTCAGGCCCTTCAGCGCGCAGAAGTTGGCCTTGGTCAGCGGGCTGGCCTCGAACAGGCGCAGCAGCGCCGCGCGGTCCCAGCGCGCGGCGTCGGCGGCACGCGCCGCCTCGTGCTGGGCGCGGCGCTCGCGCTGCTGGCGGCGCTCGTCCTTGCGCTCTTCCTTGCGCTGTTCGCGGCGCGCCGCCTGCGCGGCTTCACGCGCGGCCTCGCGGTGCTTCTCGCGCTCGGCGTTGCGGCGTTCGGCGGCCAGCGCGCGGCGGCGCGCCAGCTCGGCCTCGGCCGCCGTGCGGTGCTCGGCGTCGAGCTCGCCGGCGGGCTGGCCGTCGAGGTCGAAGCGCTGCGTGCCGGACGCCATCGCCTTCAGGTAGGGCGTGCTGGTGGTGTGGCGGTGCAGGAACACCGACAGCGCCTTGCGCGTGAACACCTGCGGCGCGCGCTGCTGGATGTCGGCCTGTATGCGCAGCTTGATCGGCTTGACCTCGCCCGGCCCGAACAGCGCCGGGAAGCGCTGCGCCAGCTCGGCGGCCACCGCCGCCGGACCCAGCTCGGGGCGCGCGGGGGCGGACCCGGCCGTGGCGGTCGCGGCTGGCGTGCCGGCCGCCGCGCCTTCGTCGGTGGCCGCGCCCTCGTCGGCGACGCCGGCATGGGCCGCCGCGCCTTCGTCGACCGCGGCGGCGTCTTCGTCCGCGGGGCGGGTGTCGGCCTCTGGCGCATGCTCGGGTGCGGCGGCAGCGGGCGCCTCGGGCGCAGCGGCGTCCAGGGCAGGGTCCGTGGCAGGCAGAGGCGCGGGTGCGGGAGGCATGGGCGCGGGAGGCAGGGGCGCGGACGCGGGGGTCGTGGGGTCGGACATCGTGGTTCGGCGGCCGGTGCAGGGGGCCGCGGGCTGTCGCGCGAACACGCCCCGGCGTGGGCCGGGCGGGCGGTGCACCGCTGTGGTCAGCGGGGCGGCGACGAAGGCCGGCATTGTCGCCGCTGCGCCGCGGCACAGTGCGGGCCACCCCATGCGCAGGTGGTGATGCGTTGTGCGCGCGCCGCGCTGCCTTGTCGACCAGGGCTCAGCCGCTGACGCGCAGCGCATCGCCCGGCGCGTAGTCCGGCCCGGCGGCGATGCGCGCGCCGTAGGACAGCGCGGCGTCGCTGCCCGCGGGCCAGAGGCGCCCGAAGCGCGCGCGCCAGGCGGTGCCGGCGGCGTCAACGGCCAGCGCGTCGACATGCACGCCGTCTTGCACCAGGCCATGCCGGCGCGCCGCCGCAGGCCCGTCGAAGGGCGCGCTGGCGATGCGCGTCAGCAGGCCGTCGGGCCGGCCGCCGAAGTTGGGCATGCCGGTGGCGCCGTTGTTCAGCACCCAGCCGGGGCTCGGCGTCCCGGGGCGCGCCAGCGCCTGGAACACCGGCAGGCAGGTGTGGCTGCTGGCGAAGGCGTCCACCCGCGCCTGCGCCAGCCAGGCCACGGCCTGCGCGCGCGCCGCCGGGTCGCGCAGCTGCTCCTGGGCGAAGCCCCAGCCGGCCAGCGAGCCGGCGTCGCCATGCACCACGCCCACGCGCCAGCTGCCCACGGCGTAGACGCGCCACATGGGCAGCGCGCGCAGCCGGGCCAGGCGCCGCGCCGCGTCGGGCGTGGCGCGCGCCACGCCGCGCAGCCGCTGCAGGATGCGGTTGCTGCGTTCGACGACGCCGTCGCCCACCCAGGCCGGGTAGGCGCAGCCGCAGCCGGCGTCGCCCTGGCCGTCGACGTCATCGCTGGCGATCTCGGTCTCGACGTTGCCGCGCAGCGCGTCGTGCGCCGCCACCATGTCGTCGACCTGGGCGAACAGCGCCGGCTCGGCGTCGAACCAGTGGAAGTCGCCGTTGAACACCAGGCGCTTGTCGCGCCCGGCCACCCCGGGCTCGGCGGCGTACAGCGCCAGCACCTGCCGCAGCGCGTCGTCGTTGCCGTACAGCCCGCCGACCACGTACAGCGTGGCGCAGCGCGTGGCCTCGGCCGCGGCCAATGCGGCGGGCGCGTAGCGGTAGTGCAGCGGACAGCTCCGCCCCGGCCGCGGGTCCGCCGCCGCCTGCTGGGCGGGTGCCGCGGGGCCTGGCGCGGTGCGCCGGTCGGCCAGCGTGTCCAGCCAGCCCGGCGGCAGATGGACGAGGTCGTCGGGCGTGTCGATGTCGGCCACCGCGGGCAGCTCGGCATGGCGCCAGCCGCCGGCGGCCAGGCGTTCGCGCGTGACGGCCAGCAGCTGCGGCCGGCTCCAGGGCAGCTGCGGCGCGAACAGCGCGTCCAGCAGCGCGCGGGGCGGCGCGGCGCGCAGGCCCACCAGCGCGTAGCCGCCGTCCAGCGCCGGCACGAAGACCACGTCGAGCCGCTCGTCGCGCAGCGCGCGCGCCGCATGGCGCAGGCGCTGCGCGTCCAGCGCCGGCGCGTCGCTGCCGATCAGCAGGCGCGCCGCGGCGTCGCCGGCGGCGGGCTGCTCGAAGACGCGGCGCATGCGCGTGCCCAGGTCGGCCTCGGGCTGCGCGGCGGTGGCCAAGGCGCAGCCCTGTTCGGACGCGGCGGCGCGCAGTGCGGCGAAGGCCGCGTGCTGCGCATCGGGCGCGGCCCACAGCTCGATGCCCGCGGCCACCGGGTCGGCGGCGTCGCCGATGCCCGCGGCCACCGGGTCGGCGGCGTCGCCGATGCGCGCGGGATCGGTGGCGCAGGCGGCCAGCGCCTGCGCGCCGGCATGGCGCAGCAGCCGTGCCGCCAGGCGCGCGGCGCCGTCCTCGCCCAGTGCCGGCGCCAGCCGCGTCTTGGCGCGGCCGGGCTCGGGGGCCTTGGCCATCAGCGCGACGCGCCAGTGCAGGGGCGGCAGGCTGTTCACTTCCAGGCCCTGGCCAGTTCGTCGGCCGGCGTGCCGCGCCAGTAGCGCCAGCGCAGCCGCCACATCAGCAGGATGGTGGCCCAGACGCCGCCGCGCTCCCAGCGCCGGCCCGAGGTGCTGACGCGCGCGCGCAGGCAGGCCGGGTGATGGCCGGCGGCCAGCAGCCGGCGCGACAGCTCGACGTCCTCCATCAGCGGCTGCGCCGGGAAGCCGCCCACGGCGCGGAAGGCGGCGGCGGTGACGAAGATCGCCTGGTCGCCGGTGGCGATGCCGGTGAGGCGCGAGCGCGCGTTCATCAGCGCCGCGACCACGCGCAGCAGCCACGGCCGGCCGGCGATGCGCACGTCGAAGCGGCCCCAGGCGGCGCCGCCTTCGAGCGCCCGCAGGACATGCACCGCCGCGTCAACGGGCAGGTGCGTGTCGGCATGCAGGAACAGCAGCGCGCCCGGCGGCGGCGCTGCGGCCAGCGCGGCGGCGGCGCCGGCGTTCATCTGGCTGGCGCGGCCGCGCGGGGCGGTGATGACGGCATCGCACAGCGGCGCCGCGCGTGCCGCGGTGTCATCGCTGCTGCCGCCGTCGACGACCCACACCCGGTGCCCGGCGGCACGCAGCGGCGCCAGCGCGGCCAGCGTCTCGGCGATGCGCGGCGCCTCGTTCAGTGCCGGCACGACGATGGCGAGGCGCGGGGGCATGTTCTCAGGCCCGGCGAAGGCTGGCTGCACGGGCGCAACGCGCAGCGCAGCCCCATTGAGAAGAAGCGAGGGTCCGGCTTTGCCGGCCCGATGCGGAGCGGCCCCCTCGGGGGGTAGCGAGCGAGAGCGAGCTTGGGGGCCTCATATTCCTATCGAGGGTCCGGCTCTGCCGGCCCGATGCGGAGCGGCCCCCAGGGACCCGAAGGGGCCCTTTCCGGTCCCCTGGGGTAGCGAGCGATAGCGAGCTTGGGGGTCTCATGTTCCCAGCGCCCCGCCACAACTGCTGCCCTGCCCGGCGGTGCAGCCCCAGCAATGGTCGGCCACGCGGACGGGTGCACCGGCGGGGTCAACCTCTAGCAGGTCGCGCAGGTGCGGCCGTCCCTTGCCCGCGCGCCCGCCGAAGGCGGCCGGCAGCGCCAGCATCTGGTTGAAGTCGCAGTCGAACAGGTGACCCTGCCAGTCCACGCTGAGCAGGCCGCGGCACATCACGGTGGCCAGGTTGTGGTCCTGGTGCGCGCCCTTCAGCAGCGCCAGGTAGCTCTCGAACGTGCCCTTGCTCACCAGCGTGCTGCCGAAGCGCTGGATGGGCATGTTGGCCAGCGCGAACAGGCGGTCGAAGCGGATGCCGAAGTGCAACATCAGCTCGCGCTTGTAGTCGGCCTCCAGCGGGCCCTGGGGCGGCGGCAGCGACGGGCCCTGCGGGTTGTAGACCAGGTTCAGCAGCAGGCCGTCGCCCCCGCCATAACCCAGCGCGTTGAGCGCGCGCAGCCCGGCGATGCTGCGCTCGAAGACGCCGTCGCCGCGCTGGCGGTCGACGTTGGCCGCCGAGTAGCAGGGCAGCGAGGCCACCACCTCCACGCGCTGCGCGGCGAGGAAGGCGGCCAGGTCCTCCTGCCCGGGTTCGGACAGGATGGTCAGGTTGCAGCGGTCGATCACCTGCAGCCCGGCGGCGCGCGCCGCCTGCACCAGGCGGCGGAAGTGCGGGTTCAGCTCGGGTGCGCCGCCGGTCAGGTCCAGCGTGCGCACGCCGCGCGCCAGCGCCACCTGCAGCACCAGGTCCACGGTGGCGCCGTCCATCTCCTCGGTGCGCTGGGGGCTGGCGGCGACATGGCAGTGCAGGCAGCTCTGGTTGCAGCGGTAGCCCAGGTTGACCTGCAGCGTCTCCAGCGCGGCGCGGCGCAGCGGGGGGAAGTCGGTGCTGGCCAGCAGCGGCAGCGTGGCGTGCATGGGGTTCCTCCGGGCGGGTCGGCGTGCGGCGCCGCAGGCGGGCGCCGCGCACGGGGTTCTGGATGTGCTTGCAGTCGAAGCCCGCGCGACGGTCTTACAGCTGCCGACCGGCCTGCGGCCCCAGCCCCGCGGGCGGCGCCGCAGGCGCTCAGGCGCCGCGCTGCTGCGCGGCGACCCACTCGCCCACCACCTCGGCCAGCACGTCCAGCGGCACCGAGCCGGTGCGCAGCACCAGGTCGTGGAAGGCCGGCAGGCTGAAGCGCGGGCCCAGCGCCGTGCGCGCCTGCTCGCGCAGCGCCAGGATGCGCAGCGCCCCCACCATGTAGGCCGTGGCCTGCCCCGGGTTGACCACGTAGCGCTCGACCTCGGCGGCCGAGATGCCGTAGTCGATGGCCTGCTGGCGCGTCCAGCGCTTGGCGTGCAGGCCGGTGTCGACGACCAGCCGCCGGGCGCGGAACAGCACCGAGTTCAGCGCGCCCAGCAGCGCATGCGGGTCGTCGGCGTACCAGCCCTGCTCGATGGCCAGCATCTCGGCATACAGCGCCCAGCCCTCGCTGTGCGCGCTGCCGCCGCCGAAGACGCGGAACTGGCGCCAGCGCGGCAGCCCGGCCTCCTCCTGCTGCAGCGCCAGCTGGAAGTGGTGGCCCGGCACGGCCTCGTGCACCGCCAGGCTGCGCATGCCCAGCACGTTGAAGCTGGGCCCCGGCAGCGGCGCCCAGAAGATGCCGGGGCGGCTGCCGTCGGCCGCCGGCGTGGTGTAGCTGGCGGCGGCGGTGCGCTCGGTCAGCGCCGGCTCGCGCTGCACGATCACCGGGGCCTTGGGCTTGATGTTGAACAGCGGCTCGGCGCGGCGCTGGGCGTCGGCCACGTAGGCGGCGTAGCGCGCGATCAGCGCCGGCCGCGGGTCGGGCTCGGCCGGCGGCTGCAGCGACAGGTTGAGCTCGCGCAGGCGCTGCGTGACGCTGCCCTGGCTGCGGCCCAGGCCGCGCAGCACCGCGTCCATCTGCGCCTCGATGCGCGCCACCTCGCGCTGGCCCAGCCGGTGGATCTCGTCGGCGCTCATCGTGGTGGTGGTGTTGGCCGCCAGCGCCTGCGCGTAGGCGGCATCGCCATCGGGCAGGCGCCACAGGCCGGCGTCGTCGCTGCTGCGCGGCAGCAGCTCGTCCAGCAGCGCCAGCGCGCGTTCGTAGGCCGGCCGCACCTGCGACGCCACCAGGGTGCGCGCCTGCGCCAGCGCCGCCTCGCGCGCCGCGGGCGTCAGCCCGTCGATGCCGGCGCTGCGCTGCGCCAGCGCGGTGACGAACAGGTTCTGCTCGGGCGGCGCGGCCAGGAAATCGACGAACTGACCGCGCGCGCGTTCGAGGATGAAGCGCGGCGGCAGGATGCCGCGCGCCACACTGCGCCGCGTGCCGGCGGTGGCCTCGTCGAAGCGCGCCGGCAGCTGTGCCAGCCGCGCCAGGTAGCTGTCCACGTCGACCGGCCGGCGCATCGGGTGGCTGCTGGTGAGCAGCCGCAGGCTGCGCACCTGCAGGCCGCCGAACTGGTTGAAGGCGAAGCCGTGGTCCTCGTAGGGCTGGGCGGCCAGCGTGCGCTGCAGGCTCCAGCGCAGCGTGGCCGCGGCCTGGCGCTGCGCCGGGCTCAGCGCCGCGGCGTCGAAGGCGTCCAGCACCGCCAGCCCCTCCTGTGCCAGCCGCCGCTGGCGTTCGCGGCGCTCGGCGGCGGCGGGCAGCTCGCGGTCCAGCGCGTCCTGCTCGGCGCCGCTGAAGTAGCGCGACATCGACGCCCACTCGGGGGTGCCGCGCATCCAGTCGGCGGCGAAGCGCTCGCTCCAGGCGTCGAAGCCAGCCGCGGGCGGCGCCGTCCGCGGCGCGGCGCAGCCGGCGGACAGGGTGACGAGCAGCGCCGCGGCGGCCAGCCGCCAGCGGGTCGAAGCTTGCAAGGTGGACATCGGGCAGGCGGCGCGCGCGGCGCCGGCGGGCATGGAAAGCGGTCAGTCTAGGTGGCGCCGCCTGCTGCGCTGCAGCGTGCGCGGCGATGCCCCCGCCGCGCACTCCGCCATCGCGGCGGCACGCGGCGCCAGGCGCTCAGGCCGGCTTCAGCGGCAGGCTGCGCGGGCGCTGCCCGGTCAGCGCGAACAGCGCGCCGGCCAGCGCCGGCGCCAGCGGCGGCACCGGCGGCTCGCCCATGCCCTCGGGCGGCTCGTGGCTGGCGACGATCTGCACCTCGACGCGCGGCGCGTCGGCCAGCCGCGGCATGGGCTGCGCGTCGAAGTTGCCCTCGCGCACGCGGCCGCGCTCGAACGTGACGCCGCCGTGCAGCGCCGCGGCCAGCGCGAACTGCACCCCGCCCTCGACCTGCTGGCGGATGCCGTCGGGGTTGACCGGCTGGCCGCAGTCGACGGCGCAGACCACGCGGTGCACGCGGATGGCCCTGGTGGGCGAGCCCTGCCCCGCCGCTGCCTCGGGCGCCAGCGAGGCCTCGACGACCATGCCCACGCGGGTGCCGAAGCTGCGGTGGAAGGCGATGCCGCGCGCCACCGGCGCACCGTCGGGCGCCGCCGGCGCCGGCGTGCCCCAGCCGGCGCCGGCCGCAGCCAGCTGCAGCACGCCGGCCGAGCGCGCGTCGTGCTGCAGCAGCGCCAGCCGGTAGCCCAGCGGGTCCTGGCCCGCCGCGTGCGCCAGCTCGTCGACGAAGCTCTCCTTGAAGAAGGCCTGGTGCGAATGCCCCACCGAGCGCCAGAAGCCCACCGGCAGCGGCAGCTCGACGATGCGGTGCGCGATGCGCGCCGCCGGCCAGGCATAGGGCTGGTCGAAGGCGCCCTCGGCGGCGGTCTTGTCGGGGCCCGCCGCGGGCAGCCCGAACAGCCGGGTGAGCGACTGCTGCACCACCGACTGCGAGGCCGACAGTGCGCGCAGCGCCAGCAGCCGGCCCTGGGCGTCCAGCGCCGCCTCCCAGCGCGCCGCTGCCGCCGGGCGGTAGAAGTCGTGCCGCGTGTCCTGCTCGCGCGTCCACAGCGTCATCACCGGGGTGCCGGGCGCGCGCGCGGCGATCAAGGCCGCCTGCCAGACGAAGTCGACATCGAGCCGGCGGCCGAAGCCGCCGCCCAGCAGGGTCACGTGCACCGTCACCTTGTCGGCCGGCAGGTCCAGCGCCTGCGCGGCGGCGCGGCGCGCCAGGTCGGGCACCTGCGTCGGCGCCCACACCGTGGCCTCGCCGTTGCCCACCTGCACCGTGCAGTTGATCGGCTCCAGCGCCAGGTGGGCCAGGTAGGGCGCGTCGTACTCGGCGCGCAGCGTGCGCGCCGCGCCGGCGAAGGCGGCATCGACGTCGCCCTCGCTGAAGTACGGGAAGCCGCTGCCGGCATCGAGCTCGCGGCGCAGCCGCGCCAGCACGTCGGCGCTGGACAGGCCGGCCGCGGGCACCGCCTCGTCCCATTGGACCTGCAGCTGCGCCAGCGCCTGGCGCGCGCGCCAGTGGCTGTCGGCGAGCACCGCCACCGCCGCCGGCGCGCCGAAGCCCGGCGCCACGACGAAGGCGTCGCGCACCCCGGGGCGGGCCAGCGCGGCCTTGGCGTCGAAGGCGGCGACGCCGCCGCCGGCCACCGGGCTCATCGCCACGGTGGCGTGCAGCATGCCCGGCAGGCGCAGGTCCAGCCCGTAGCCGGCCTCGCCGCGGCTCTTGGCCGCGCTGTCCAGGCGCCGCGTGGGGCGGCCGATCAGGCGGAAGTCGGCCGGCTTCTTCAGCGCCGGCTCGCGCGGCACCGGCAGCCGGGAGGCGGCCTCGGCCAGCTCGCCGAAGCGCGCCTGCCGGCCTTTGCCGCCATGGCTGAGCAGGCCGTCGCGCACGAAGACCTCGGCCTCGGGCACACCCCAGGCGCGCGCCGCCGCCGCCACCAGCATCGCGCGCGCCGACGCGCCGGCCAGGCGCATGGGCTCCCAGGCGTCCTTCACGCTGCTGCTGCCGCCGGTGACCATCACGCCGATCTCGCGCATGGTCTTGGCCGTCATCCAGCCGGCGGCGCGCTTGACCACGCCGCGGCTGTCGGGGTGGAAGGGCAGGCCGTCGACCACGGTGGCCTGGTTGAAGTAGATCGGGTCGATGGGTGCGGGCTCGATGCGCACGCGGCCCCAGTCGGCGTCCAGCTCCTCGGCCAGCAGCATCGCCAGCGCGGTGTGCGCGCCCTGGCCCATCTCGCTGCGCGGCATCACCACGATCACCCGGTCGTCGGCCGTCAGCTTGAGCCAGCCGTTGACGGCCAGCTGCCCGGCCTGCAGGGGCGGCGGCCGCGACGGCATCAGCCGCTGCCGCGGCGGCAGCAGGCCCCAGCCGACGGCCAGGGCGCCGCCGGCAGCCAGGGTGCCCAGGACCAGGTGGCGTCGCTTCATGCCACCGATTGTGTTCCGATGCCGGCTGGGCCCGGGCCGGGGCCGCGCGGCAGGGGCATTTGCCCCGGTCACACACGCGCTGCCGCAAGCGCGTACGCTTGCCGGCCCAAAACAGACCAACAACAGCCCGGCGGCGGCAAGCGCGCCGGCGCGAGGGACCCACGATGAGCCTGGCCACCCGACTGTTGGCGCTCGGCGCCGCGCCGCTGCGCGGCATCCGCCGCGGCGTCGAAAAGGAAAGCCTGCGCGCCCAGCCCGGCGGCGCGCTGGCGCTGACGCCGCACCCGGCGGCGCTAGGCGCGCCGCTGACGCACCCGCGCATCACCACCGACTTCAGCGAGAGCCAGCTGGAGCTGGTGACCGGCGTGCACGACAGCGTCGAGGGCTGCCTGGACGAGCTGACGCAGATCCACCAGTTCACCTACCGCACGCTGGCGGCGCAGGGCGACGAGCGCCTGTGGGTGGGCAGCATGCCCTGCGGCCTGCCCACCGACGAGACCATCCCCATCGGCCGCTACGGCAACAGCCACATCGGCCGCGCCAAGAGCATCTACCGCCGCGGCCTGGGCCACCGCTACGGCCGGCGCATGCAGACCATCTCGGGCATCCACTACAACTGGTCGATGCCGGGGCTGGACAACGCCGCCTACTTCGGCCTGATCCGCAACTTCCGCCGCCACAGCTTCGTGCTGCTGACGCTGTTCGGCGCCTCGCCGGCAGTCTGCGGCAGCTTCGTCGCCGGGCGCGAGCACATGCTGCAGCCGATCTCCCAGCACACGCTGGCGCTGCCGCACGCCACCTCGCTGCGCATGGGGCGGCTGGGTTACCAGAGCGACGCGCAGGCGGCGCTGGCCGTCAGCTACAACAGCCTGGAGAACTACGCGCACAGCCTGCAGGGCGCGCTGACGCAGCCCTACGCCGCCTATGAGGCGGTGGGCATACGCAGCCCCGGCGGCGAGTACAACCAGCTCAACACCACGCTGCTGCAGATCGAGAACGAGTTCTACGGCACCATCCGGCCCAAGCGCGTGATCCGCCCCGGCGAGCGCCCGCTGCACGCGCTGCGCGAGCGCGGCGTCGAGTACGTCGAGGTGCGCTGCATGGACCTGGACCCCTTCGTGCCGGTGGGCATCAGCGCCACGACGATGCGCGTGCTGGACATGTTCCTGCTGCACTGCCTGCTGGCCGACAGCCCGCCCGACACGCCGGACGAGATCGCCGCGCTGGCGCGCAACCAGCAGGCCGCGGCGTCGCGCGGGCGCGAGCCGGGGCTGCGGCTGGAGCGCGGCGGCGACACCGTCACCCTGCGCGCCTGGGGCGCCGAGGTGCTGGCGCAGTGCGAGCCCATCGCCACGGCGCTGGACGCGGCGCGCGAGGCCGGCGGCGCCTACGCCGAGGCCTTGGCCATGGCCCGCGCCGCCTGGGACGAGCCGGCCACGCTGCCCTCGGCGCGCGTGCTGGCCACCATGCAGGCCGAGTTCGACCACAGCTACACGCGCTTCGTCGGCGCGCTGGCCGAGCGCACGCGCGAGTACCTGCTGGCCCTGCCCTGGCCCACCGAGCGCCAGCGCGCCTTCGAGGCGATGGCCCGCGAGTCGGTGGCGCAGCGCGAGGCGCTGGAGGCCGCCGACGAGGCCAGCGGCGTCGACTTCGAGAGCTGGCGCCTGGCCTACCTGTCGCCCGAACGGCTCAGCCCGTGAGGCCGCAGCAGCCGGCGCGCCGTGCGCTGCTGGGGGCCCTGGCCCTGCTGCCCCTGGCGCCGCGGGCCCGCGCCGCGCCGGCGCTGCAGGCGCCCAACGTCGTCGAGATCGACGCGCGCCTGGTGACCAGCGGCCAGCCCACGCGCGCCGCGCTGCAGCAGCTGCGCGCGCTGGGCTTCGAGGCGGTGCTGTACCTGGCGCCATCCAGCGTGCCCGACGCGGTCGCCGACGAGCCGGCGATCGTTCGCGAGCAGGGCCTGGTCTTCGAGCACGTGCCCATCCCCTTCGACGCGCCCACCGAGGCCCACCTCGACGCCGTCGACGCGGCGCTGCGCGAGCACGCGGCGCGGCGCCTGCTGGTGCACTGCCAGATCAACCTGCGTGCGTCGACCTGCGTGTTCCTGAACCGCGTGCTGCAGCAGGGCGTGGCGCCCGACACCGCCTACGCGGCGGTGCAGCGTGTCTGGACCCCGCGCGGGCCGTGGCAGGCGCTGGCGCAGCGGCGGCTGGCCGCCGCCGGCATCCGCTTCGAGATCGGCTGAGGGCCTGCTCGCCGCGGCGCTACAGCCCGGCGAAGCCGATGCGGTACAGCAGCAGCGCCGCCGCCGCCCCGGCCAGCGCCAGCACCGCGCCGCGCACCGCGGGGGGCCGCGGCGAGCGGGTCAGCGCCATCAACAGGCAGGCCAGCGCCAGCAGCACGCTGGTGGCCAGCTTCAGCGGCGCGCCGTCGACGGCATCGACGACCACCGCGGCGGCGAGCAGCGCGGTGGCCAGCCACCAGGCCCAGGGCGGGGCGGAAGCACGGGTCTCGTTCATGCCGCAATGATGACAGCGGCGCGCGGCGCGGCGCTTCAGCCTTCGCGGCGCGGCAGCGTGTCGCCCAGCTGCACCCAGTCCACATGCGTCTCGTAGTAGCCATGCGCGCGCGGCTCGCGGTCCAGCGGCTCGCTGAACAGCGCGCGCGGCAGGTGCAGCTCGCCGGGCCAGCGCGCGGCGCGGAAGGCCATCGGGCTGCCGCAGCGGCCGCAGTGCGCGCGCTCGCCGCCGCCGTCCTCGGGCGTGGCCTGGAACCAGCGCAGCAGGCCCTCGGGCGAGTCCCAGGCCACGCCCTCGGCGTCCAGCCCGACCCAGGTGACGAAGGCCGCGCCATGCGCGCGCTGGCAGCGCGTGCAGTGGCAGTGCGCCATCCAGCGCGACGGCAGCCGCACGCGGAAGCGCACGCCACCGCACAGGCAGCTGCCGGCGCTGGTCCCGGGGGCGCCGGGCTGCCCGCTCATGGCCCATGCTCCATCAGGCCCAGCGCCTCATCGCTGGGCACCGGCCCGGTCTTGTCGCGCGGCGGCCAGGGCCGCCCGCGCCAGTGCGGGGTGAAGACGAAGCTCGAGCGCGTGCGCCCGGGCAGCAGCGCGCCGTTGCCAGCGCCCCAGGCGTAGTCGGCGTAGAGCTTGACGATCTCCTCGCGGCACACCTGCTGCGCCGCCGGGTGCGCGACGCAGGCCTGCTGCCAGGCGCGCACGCGGGCATAGGCCGGCTCGTCGGGCAGCTCGAAGCCCTCGTACCAGCCCAGGAACCAGAAGCGCTGGAACACCGGCGTGTACACCGCCTCGGCCCAGCCGAAGTGATCGTGCAGCCAGGGGCCGCTGCCGCTGGCGTAGCGGCACAGCAGCGCGTCCAGCGCCGCGTACTGCTGCAGCAGCCGCGCGCGCAGCGTGTCGCGCTGCGCCGGGTCGCGGTTCATCACCCAGGTGTAGCCGGCGGCGGTGAACGGCCCCTCCATCGCCGCCAGCAGACGCTCGGCGGCGCGGCGGAAGGGGTCGGGATGGGCCACGGCCGGCTGCGGCAGCGCGTGCTCCAGGTAGTCCATCAGCACCAGGCTCTCGTACAGCACCGGGCGCTCGTCGGCGAAGGCCAGCACCGGCAGCGCCGTGCGGCCGCCGGTGCGCTGCAGCAGCCGCGGGTCGCGCGGGCGCGTGATGTCGACGACCTCGAAGCGCAGGGCCTCGGGCGCGCCCTTGAGCGCCAGCAGGATCTGCAGCCGCTGGCTGAAGGGGCAGACCGGGATGTGGTGCAGCGTGGGCGGGGCGTGGGTCGCGGTGCTCATGGCGCCGACGATAGGCGCTGCCGCGTGCGGCGTCACGGGGCCGGCCCGCCGGCAACCGCCGCGCACGCAAGGTCACGCCGCCGTCAACTGCAGCGCGCCCCAGGGGTTGTCGACGGCGATGCGCCAGCCGCCATCGGCCCCGCGTCGCAGCAGGTCGGCCGAGATGCCGCGCTGCTCGATGGCGCTGCCGTCGGGCGCGGTGGCCTGCATCGTCCACTCGGCCTGGTAGAGCGCGACGTCGCCGCTGCCCAGCACGCTGCAGCGCGTGCTGCGGATGCGGGCGCGCAGCGCGCACAGCTCGGCCAGCGCGCCGCCTACCTGGGCCGCGCCCTGCAGCACCACGCCGGGCTCGGCGACGAAGACGGCGTCGTCGGTGTACAGGCGCCGCGCGGCGTCGGCGTCGCCGGCCTCGACGGCGCGCATCAGCGCGGCGACGGCGGCTTCGGGGGTGTCGTGGTTCTCGTTGTGCATCGGGGGCTCCGGTTCGGTGGGTGGAGCCCGCATTGCAGCGCGGGGCTGCTGCCGGCGTGGTGTCAGCAGCGTGCGCCGGCCCGGCAGCCTCTCACGCGTCCAGTTCGCGCGCCCGGCGCAGCGCCAGCCGGCCGGCGAGCGCCAGCGTCACCTGCCCGCTGCCGGGCTGGTCGAAGCCGCCGATCTCGACGAAGCCGTGCTTCTCCAGCCAGAACAGCGACAGCACCACGTTGAACTTCTTCACCAGCAGGTCGGCCAGCGCACCGACCTCGGCCAGCCCCCGCGGCGACATCCCCGGGTTGGCTTCGACATGCGCCAGCAGCGCCAGCAGCGAGTCGGCGCGCTGCGTGGCGCGCAACGCCGCCAGCGCGGCCTTGGTGCGCAGGCGGGCGAACTCGCCCAGGGCCTGCATCAGCGCGCCGTCGGCGTCGGCCTGCACCGGCAGCGCCGCGCCGGCACCGGCCATCTGCGTCAGCGCGCGGCGCAGCGCCTGCGGCAGTGCCGGGTCGGGCTCGGGCTGGTCGCCCGGATAGGCGTTCAGCAGCTGGATCTCGGTCAGCGTGGCCGGCAGCCGGTGCTGCGGCACCAGCAGCGTCAGCGGCAGCAGCGGCCGCGTGGCGGCGATGGCGCCGCTCTCGTACAGCACCCAGGGCGAAGCCACCGCCGACGGGCCGATGCAGCACAGCGCGCAGTCGGCCTGCTGCAGCGCGCGCTGCAGCTCGGCACGCCAGGGCTGGCCGGCGACGATGTCCTGCGACGAGAACCAGCCGGACCACCCGGCGTGCGCCTGCAGCCACTGCTGCAGCGCCTGCGCCACGGGCTGCGTTTCGCGCGACCAGCTGACGAACACCTGGGGCATGGATGGGTCTCCCGCAACCGCCACCGCATCGACGACGGCGCGATGATGCGCCGCCGCGGCGGCCTCCGCCAGCGCGCTACTGGGGGTGGCCGCGTTCGCCGCCCGGGGGCGGCGGCTCGCCGATGCGGTACGGCACCGTCGGCTACCAGAAGTCCATCGCCCGCAGCCCCAGGTGCAGCGCGCCGCAGCCCGGTGCATGGCGGCCCGCCGCGCGGTCGGCCCAGAAGCGTTCGCGCAGCAGCTCGGGGAACAGCGTCAGCCCGGCCAGCGCGGCGCGCGGCAGCCAGGCCGCCTGCACGATGTGCTCGGCCTGCGCCGCCGCCGAGTCCCAGCGCGGCGTGCCGCCGTCGCAACGGGCGGCGAACCAGAACTTGCAGTGGCGCGTCTCGGGGCTGTGGAACTCCTCGACGTAGAGCAGCGCGCCGCAGCGCACGCGCAGGCCGGTCTCTTCCAGCGCCTCGCGCTCGGCGGCCTGCTGCAGCGTCTCGGTGCCGCGCACGCCGCCGCCCGGCGCCACCCAGAAGTCGTAGCGGCCGGCCAGCCGGCTGTTGACCAGCAGCAGCGCATCGTCGGCCTCGCGCAGCGCCAGCACGCCGGCCGAGATGCGGTGGCGCAGCGGGCCGTCGCCGTGCTCGTCGCCGCTCATCCGCGCGTGCTGGCCGGGTGCGTGCTCAGCGCGGCTTCAGCGCCGTGACCTCGATCTCGATGCGCATCTTCGGGTCGGCCAGGCCCACCTGCATCATCGTCGCCGCCGGGCGCACGTCGCCGAAGGCGGCGCGCAGTGCCGGCCAGCAGCGCTCGAAGTCGGCGGCGTCGGGCAGCAGGTAGTGCACGCGCACCACGTCGGCCAGCGTGGCCTCGGCCTGCGCCAGCGCGGCCGTGATGTTGCGCAGGCACTGTTCGCACTGCGCGACCACGTCGTCGGCGATGGTCATCGTGGCGTAGTCGTAGCCGGTGGTGCCCGAGACGAACACCCAGGGGTCCTGGCGCACGGCGCGGCTGTAGCCGATCTGGGCCTCGAAGGTCGAACCGGAACTGATGAGCTGGCGGGTCATGGCGGTGGGGGCGTGCAAGGCGGCGCCCACTCTAACCGCGGCGCGGCGGCGCCGGCTCAGCGCGGCGCGCTGGCCGCCGCCGCCGGCGCCTCGGCCGGCGGCGGCTCCAGCTGCTGCGTCTGCCGGCTCTTGCTGGCCACGCGCAGCTCGATGCTGCCTTCGGGCAGCTCCATGCGCAGGTTCATCAGCGTGCTCGACTCGGCGCTGCGCACCAGCTGCTGCCGCGTGTCGTACAGCATCAAGCCGCCGCCCGAGCCGTCGGCGCGCATCTGCGGGCCGCCGCCGGGGCTGTCGAAGTCCATCGTGTACAGCAGCTCGATGTGGGCGATGCCGTCTGCCGACAGCGCCAGCAGCCGGTGCGTGATGGTCATGCGCACCGTCATCTCGCCCAGGCCCGGCAGCGGCAGCTTCAGCTGCTGCTCGCGCGGCACGGCCACGCCCGGCGCCAGGCGCAGCGGCGGCAGGCCGGCGGTCTGTGCCAGCACGCTGCCCAGCACCTGCTGCAGCACCGGGCGGGTCGCGTCGCTGCCGCCCTGCACCTGCAGCGAGCCGGGCAGCAAGGCGCCGCCGGCGTCCAGCCTTGCGCTGCTGCGCACGTCTTCCAGGCCGGGTGGGGCGGGCAGCGCGCGTTCCTCGCCGCCGGGCAGCTTCAAGGTGCCGCGCCGGGCCAGCAGGGTCATCTCGGTGTCGAAGCTGCCGTCGGCGGCGCGCGGCCCGGTGCGCAGGCGCACCTGCTGGTCCATCACGGTGTGCGACTCGCCGCTGGTGGGCCGGCCGGCGGCCGCCAGCTTGGCGCCCAGGCCGCGGTCCTCCACCAGGCGCATGCTCATCAGGTTCTCGGTGCGCATCTCGTTGCGCAGCGCGCGCCCGGGCTGCGGCCGCAGGTCCATGACGACCTCGCCCTGCGCGGCGGCCAGCAGCGGCAGCAGGGCCAGCGCGGCGGCGACGTGCAGCGGCCAGTGCGGCCGGCGCGGCGGCGGCCTGCGGCCGTCCAGGGGCTGGGCGGGGGCGCCGGGGCTGGGCATCGGGTGGGCTGGCGCGCGCCTGGCGCCTGAGGGGAGGGAGGGCGCAGGCTAACCGATGGCCCGCCGCGGGTTCGCCGCCACCGTCCCCCGGCCTGCCGATGCCTGCGCGGCGCGCGCGCCGCGATCAGGGCCGCAAGCGGCCGCGCCCCGCCTTGAGCTCGGCGCGCTGCGCCTTGCCCGCCAGCCGCCGCTCGCGCGACGCGCGCGTGGGCTTGGTCGCCTTGCGCCGCTTGGGCACCACGGCGGCGGCGTCCACCAGCGCCTGCAGGCGCGCCAGCGCGTCGGCCTTGTTGGCCTCCAGGCTGCGCGTGCCCTGGGCCTTGATGACGATCACGCCGTCGCCCGAGACGCGGCTGTCGGCGCGCGCCAGCAGCCGCGCCTTGATCGCCTCGGGCAGCGTGCTGGCGGCGACGTCGAAGCGCAGCTGCACGGCGGTGGACGCCTTGTTGACATGCTGCCCGCCGGGCCCCTGCGCGCGGATGGCGCTGTATTCCACCTGCTCGGGTGCGATGCGCGGCGCTGCCATGGCACAAGGCGGGCAAGGCGGGCTCAGCGCGCCACCCAGCCCCCGCACACCGGGAACACCTGGCCGACGAAGCAGTCGGCGGCGTCGCTGCACAGGTAGGCGGCGAAGGCGGCGTCCTCGTCGGCGCGCACCAGCCGGCCCAGCGGCAGCTCGCGGCGCAGCCGTTCCTGGAAGCGCGGATTGGCCTGCACCTCGGGCGGAAAGTAGGTGGGGTTGTCGACGAAGTTCTGGGCGATGGCGTTGACACGCACGCCCTGCGCCGCCAGCTCCACGCCCACCGCCTGCACCCAGGCCAGCTGGGCGCCGCGCGCGGCGCTGTAGCTGGACGCGCGCTTCATGCCGCGCAGCGCCGACGCGCTGCCCATCACCAGCATGCGTCCGCCGCCGCGCGCGGCGAAGCCCGGCAGCAGCGCGCGCAGCAGCCGCGGCAGCGGGTCGACCAGGGTGGCGAACACCTGGCGCCACTCGTCGTCGCCGACCTCCGCCGCCGGCGTGCCGGGCGCGGGCAGCGCCAGGTTGGCCACCAGCGCGTCGAGCGCGCCGGCGGCTGCGACCACGGCCTGCGCCGCGCCGGGCGCGGCCAGCGGCTCGGTGCTGGCCAGCACCTCGGCACCCTGCGCGCGCAGCATGGCGCACAAGGCCGGGCCCATGAAGTCGTCGGCCTGGGTGACGAGGATGCGGCGGCCTTGCAGCGGGGGCGTCATCGGCATGCTCCGGGGCGGCCCACGGGGCCGCCAGGTGCCCAGTGTGCCCGGCCCGCCGGCGACGCGCGGCCTGCGGGGCGCCGCGCCCCGCTCAGGCCGGCGCGCCCTCGGTGCGGAACACCGCCACCGCCTCGGCCAGCCGCTGCGCCTGGGCGCTGAGGCTTTGCGCGGCGGCGGCGCTCTGCTCCACCAGGGCGGCGTTCTGCTGCGTCACCTGGTCCATCTGCGCCACCGCCTGGTTGACCTGGCCGATGCCCTCGCTCTGCTCCAGCGCCGCGCTGCTGATGCCGGCGACCAGGTCGGTGACGCGCCGCACCTGCTCGACGATGTCGTCGATCGCCGCGCCGGCCTGGCTGACCTGGCGCCCGCCGACCTCGACCTTCTCGGCACTGTCGGCGATCAGCGACTTGATCTCGCGCGCCGCCTGCGCGCTGCGCTGCGCCAGCGTGCGCACCTCGGCGGCCACCACCGCGAAGCCGCGGCCCTGCTCGCCGGCGCGCGCCGCCTCGACCGCCGCATTCAGCGCCAGCAGGTTGGTCTGGAAGGCGATGGCGTCGATGGTGCCGATGATGTCGCCGATGCGCTGCGAGCTGGCGCTGATCTGCTGCATCGTGTCGACGACCTGGCGCACCACCTCGCCGCCCTGTTGCGCGGCGCCGCGCGCCACCTGGGCCAGGCGGTTGGCCTCGCGGGCGTTGTCGGCGCTGTGCGCGACGGTGCCGGTGAGCTGCTCCATCGACGCCGCGGTCTGCTGCAGGCTGCTGGCCTGCTCCTCGGTGCGCTGCGACAGGTCCATGTTGCCGGCGGCGATCTGGGCGCTGGCCGTGGTCACCGAGTCGACGCCGCTGCGGACCCGGCCGACGACGCGGCGCAGCCCGTCCTGCATGCAGGCCACGGCGCGCAGCAGCTCGGCGGTCTCGTCGCGGCCCTGCACCTGCAGCGTCTCGCGCAGGTCGCCCTCGGCGATGCGGCCGGCACTGTCCGCCGCGCGGCGCAGCGGCACGACGATCGAGCGCGTGATGGACCAGGCCAGCAGCACCGACATCGCCAGCATCAGCGCCAGCAGGCCGTACAGCAGCAGCTTGTCGCGGGCGTAGTCGCGCTCGCCGGCGCGCACCGCCTCGTGCACGCGCTCGATCTGGTAGTCCTTCAGCGTGTTCAGCGCCTTGAAGTAGGCCAGCTGGGCCGGGCGCAGCTGGTTCTCCAGCAACTCGGCGGCAGCGACCTTGTCGCTGCCCACCAGGTCCATGAAGCGCGCCTGCAGCGGCACGTAGGCGGCGCGCGCGTCCAGCACCGCGGCCAGCAGGCTGCGGCCACGCTCGCTGTGCACCGCCTGCTGCAGCGCCTGCAGCGTCTGCGCCACTTCGTCGCGCGCGGCGGCGGCGTGCTGCAGCGACGCCGCCACCTTGCCCGGGTTGTCGAAGATCAGCGTGTTGCGCAGCTCGCGCGCGATCAGGTTCACGTTGTCGGTTACCGACACCAGCTTCTCGACGCTGGCCAGGCGCTGCTGGCCGATCAGCGTCAGCGACTCGGTCAGGTTGCTCAGGCGGTTGATGCCGTACAGCACCACGGCGGCGGCGGCCAGCAGCAGCGTGGCAAAGCCCAGCGCCAGGCGCGGGCCGATGCGGAGTCGGGTCAACGGGCTCATGGGATACGGTCTCCGGGTTCGGTGAGGGCCGCGGCAGGGGCCGCGTCGGCGGTTCAGTTCCAGGCCGGCTTTATCGTTTGTCCTAGACAAAGTTTTAGGGCAAGCCTTCGGCTTACCGTCGGCGTGTGCCGAACTGCACAGATCCGCCGGCAAACTGCAGGCAAACGCTGGGAGATCGACAGGCGCGGCTGTCCGCCGGCCCGGGCACGGTCCAAGACCCGCCAAGCTGGCCGGGCCGGGGCCGACACAGCCGCGGCGGTCCGCGTCACCACGCCCTTGCGGCGCCCACCCGCGTTCACGGGGTGCGCGCGGCCGCGCCGCCTGACGCTGCGCTCACGCGCGCGCCCGATGCTGCGCCCCACGAACACCCGCAGGAGACGCCGATGACCGCGCCCGCCCCCTTCCGCCGGCCCCGCCTGGGCGCATGGCTTGCCAGCAGCGCGCTGGCGCTGCTGGCGCTGTTGGCCGGCCTGGCCTCGCAGCCGGCGTTGGCAAACAGCTTCGACCTGCGGGCCGACTGGAGCGACACCCACAACCCCAACGGGGTGTGGAGCTACCGCCGCGCCGGGGCCGCGTTCGCCGCGCCGCTGGCCGACTGGAGCGGCTTCGGCCCGGCCTGGGGCGACAGCGCCTGCTGCGGCTTCGGGTTCACGCCCATGCTGCTGAAGTACGACGGTGTCGGCAGCGAGGCCATCGACGCGCAGCTGGGCGACATCGTGGGCCATACCAACACCCACGACGCCAACGCCGGCGCCGGCGAGCTCAGCGTGGTGTTCGCCAGCCCCTGGGCCACGCTGGCCACGGTCAGCGGCGCGGTCTGGGACGCGCACAGCAGCGTGCACCGCGACCAGACCTGGACGCTGCTGGCCAACAACGTGGTGCTGGCCAGCGGCGTGATCGCCGGCGACGGCAGCAACGGCCGCGCCGCGCCCGACAGCTTCTCGTTCAGCGGCATCGCGCTGGGCGCGGGGCAGACGGTGGAACTGCTGCTGAAGCGCGCCGACGGCCACAACGGCGGCCTGGTCGGCCTGAGCCTGACCGTGGTGGCCGCGCCCGTGCCCGAGCCGGCGGTGCTTCCCTTGATGGCGCTGGGCCTGCTGGGCACGCTGCTGGCGGCGCGGCGGGCGCGGCGGCCGGGGGCCTGAACAAGGCCAGCTGCCGGTGCAAGAGCGGCCAGCGGGCCGCCGTGGCCGCCAGCGCCGGCCGGGCGCCGCCGTGGTCTAGAACCAGAGGTCGCGCACGCAGCGCCCGTCGCGCGGCAGGTCTTCCCAGCTCAGCAAGCCGTCGAAGTGGTCGACGGGCAGTGCGGCCACGGCCTCGGGCTCGGCCAGGCGAAGGTTGACGGCCATGCGCCTGCGGCCGTCGGCGCCGGCCTCGCGGCTGCGCCACCAGGCGACGTTGCCGCAGCGCGGGCAGAAGTGGAAGCCCAGCGAGCCGCCTTCGCGCAGGTAGGCCGTGGTCTGGCCCTGGCCATGCACGTCCACGCCCTCGTGGCCGTAGGCCCACAGCGTGCCGTAGCGGCGGCAGGCGCTGCAGTTGCAGGCCGTGGCCGACTCGGGGTCGGTGTCGAGGCGCCAGCTGACGGCGCCACAGTGGCAGGAACCCTGGAGCATGCAGACCTCGGGGCCGTGGAAGCGTGGTTGTCGGGACCGGCGGCGATGCCGCCGCGCCGGCGCCCAGTGTGCCCGGTGCCGCCGGGCGCATCACCCCCCAGGGCCGGGAGCGCCCAGGGCGGCGCGCAGTGCCGCTACCACGGCGGCCAGCAGCGCCAGCCCGGCGGCCAGCGCCGCCAGGCCCAGCGCCGGCAGGGCACGCAGCGCCCGTGGCACCGCGCGCTGCGCAAAACCCCGGTGCCAGCGCCATGGCAGCAGCGCCAGCACCGCCGTGCTGGCGAGCAGCACCCAGCCGGCCACGGTGAAGCCCTGCGCCGCCGGCAGCCGCGGCGCGGCCAGAAGGCAGGCCAGCCCGGCCGCCGTGCGCAAGGCCAGCTCCAGCAGATGCCGGCCCGGCGTGGCGGCAAAGCCCAGCAGGAAGCCGCGCACGCGGGCCGGCCGCGTCAGTGCCACAAGGCCCAGCGCCGCCAGGTACAGGCCCAGCGCCGCCAGGGCGGCCAGACCTGCCCCGCCTGCGGCTTCGTGCAGCCAGCCCGGCACGGCGCTGCCCTCAGCGCGTCGCGCCGCCGGGCAGCGTCGACGGGCTGCTCATGGCCGACGCGCCGTGTCCTTGGCCGGGCCGGGCCCAGGCTCGATGAACAGCACCATGCCGAAGGCGCCCACCGTCAGCAGCTGGTCACCGGCCTTGGTGTACGACGCGAAACCCAGCGAGTGGTAGTTCGACAGGAAGGCCTGCAGGTCGCCCAGGCCGAGCAGCCCGGCGAGCTGGCTGCGCTGGGCCACCGCCTGCTTGATCTTGTCGCGGTGCGCCTCGGGCGAGGGGTTGAGCAGCGCGGCCACGCCGATCAGGGCGAGCACGATGACCACGAGGCGGAGCAGGCAGCGCATGCGGCGACGAGGCCCGTTCAGCGCGCCAGCCAGGCCAGCACCGCCACCGCCACGAACACCAGCCACGACAGGTGCCGCCCGCGCGTGAAGACGATGGGCAGCAGCGCCGACAGCGCGGCGGTGCCGGCCAGCACCTGCAGCGCCTCAGGGCGGCCCACCGGCCCGGCCGCCGCCATCGCCAGCAGCAGGCCCACGCCCCACCAGACCACGGTGGTGGTGTGCCAGGCGAAGCGCAGCGTGCCCACGGTGAAGGCGGTGCCGCCGAACAGGCGCGGCAGATCGGGGCGGCGGAACAGGCGCTGCAGGATGTAGCGCTCACCCAGCACCGAGTGGGCCAGGCCGGTGAGGAAGATCAGCAGGGCGGCGGCGGCAAGCAGCATGTCGGCCTCCGGGCGCCAGGCGGGCGGCGGCGCCCGGGCATTGTGCGCGCGCCGCGCGCCCGCGCCAGCGCCGGCCAGGCCCTAGGCCGACAACCGCCGCCACAGCCGCGCCAGCCAGGCGCGGTCGGCGAGCCGGGTGGCCGCGGCGGCGCCGCCCGCGCCGGCCGCGTCCTCGGTGGCGCCCAGGTCGAGCAGCCGCTGCGCCACACGCGCCAAGCCCACCCGGCGCGCCGCCTGCAACGGCGTGGCAGCGTCGAACTCCGAGCGCAGCTGCGGGTTGGCGCCATGCGCCAGCAGCAGCAGCGCCACCGCCTCCTGCCGCGCCAGGATGCAGGCCACCAGCGGCGTGGCCAGGAACTCCGGGTGCGCGTAGTCGACGTCCACCCCCGCGCGCAGGTGCCAGGCCACCAGGGCCAGCTCGCCGTCGCAGGCGGCGTTGAACATCTCTTTCCAGTCGCCGCCGGACATCGCGGGCTCCAGGGTCGGGGGCTTCGAGGCGGACGACTGTATCGGCCCGCGCCGACGCCGCGCCAGCGCGCGGCGACGGGCCGCGCCACCCAGGGTCGAACGACGCTGCGGCCCGGCGCAGGGTCCCGAGGGCTTCAGCCCGCGGCCCGGTCGCCCACCACCAGCAGCAGGGTCTCGCCGGTGGCCACCAGCGTCTCGCCGCCGCCGTCGCCGTCCTGCGCGAACAGCTCGCAGGCCGTGAACACCTGCTGGCGGCCCGGCTTGACCACCCGCGCCCGCGCGACGAAGCGCCGGCCCACCGCCGGGCGCAGGCAGTTCACCGCGTAGTGCGAGGCCAGCACCGGCCCCACCAGCGTGGCCGCGGCAAAGCCGCAGGCGGTGTCGACCAGCGCGCCGACCAGGCCGGCGTGCAGGAAGCCGGCGTACTGGCCGGCCTCGGCCCGCCAGGGCATGGCCAGCGTGGCACTGCCGGGCCCGGCGTCGAGCACCTCGATGCCGCACCAGCGGTTGAAGGCCGCGCTGTGATTGATGGCCCGCAGCCGGGCCAGGGCGTCGTTCGCTGGCTGCATGGAGGCTCCCGCCTGCGCGCCCGCTGGCGCGTTGCCGCCCACTGTAGGCAGGGCGCGCGGCGCGGGCTGTCCGCCCAGCGACAGCGGCGGCGCCGGGCGGCGCGGTCGCCCGGCGTCGCGCACGGGTGCCGGTGGCCGACCGGTCCCCCGCCGGGCCGCGCAGCCGCGCCGGCCCTGCGGCGCGGACGGCTCATGCGCCCGTCGGCGCCGCAGCAGCAGCCAGGCCGGCGCCCCAGGCGGCGATGGCGTCGAACGCGGCCTGCCGCCCCTGGTCCAGGAACAGGTTGTGGTGGCCATGGTCGAGCAGGTGCAGCACGCGCCCCGGCCCGGCCAGGGCCGCGGCCAGGCCCTCGTCCCAGGGCGCGATGCGGTCCTGCCGGCCGTGCAGGAACAGCGCCGGAAGCGGCAGCGCGGCGGCCTGCGCGCGCAGGCCCTTGACGGCGGCCAGCAGGTCGGCGGCCAGGCCCATGCGCGTGCGCGTGCTGAACAGCGGGTCGGCGGTGTACCGGGCCAGGTGGCCGGGGTGGTCGGTGACGGCGCCGATGTCCAGGCCGGCCTGCAGCGGCAGCCCCGGCAGCCAGCGCCCCAGCAGCGTGGCCGCCAGCACCGCGGCGGGGTGGGCCGTCACCGGGCCCAGCGGGGCCGACGCGGCGACCACGCCGCTGGCGGCGCCCGGGTGGGCCGCGCAGGCGCGCAGGGCCACCAGCGCGCCCATGCTCAGCCCCACCGCCACCACCGGCACGCCGCCGGGCAGGCTGGCGCGGGCCAGGCCGAGCAGCTGCCGCAGGTCGGCTTCCAGCCCCGGCAGCCGGGCCGGCGGGTGATCGCCCGCGCGGCCATGGCCGCGCTGGTCGTAGGACCACACGCGCCAGCCCGCCGCCACCAGCGCCGCCGCGAGCAGGCGGTAGGGCAGTGCCAGGCCATGGTCGCCCAGGCCGTGCACCAGCACGGCGCCGAGCCGCGGCGGGCCGTCGCCGGCGGGCGCCCAGCCGTGGCAGGGGATGGCGCCGGGTGCGCCGGCGCGTGGCAGCTGGAAGCTGGTCGGTTCCATGGCGCGCGCGGATGCCGGGGGCCGGCCGCCCTTCAGTCCATGGGCTCGGCCAGGTGGCGGCGGTTGGCCGCCGGCGCGAAGGGCTCGGGCCAGTACTCCACCAGCCGGGTGATGCGCCCGCCCTGCACGGTGAAGAACGAGATGGGCTCGGCGGCCTGCGTGCCGTCGCTGACGCTGACCTGGGTGACCACCGTTTCGCCGTCGTCGCCGGCCACCAGCCGGTTCAGCGTGAAGGCCCAGCGCCCGCTGCTCGGGTACTCGGCGTTCATGCGGCAGAAGCGCTCGGGCCCGCGGATGCGTTCGCGCGACTGCGGCCACTCGACGACGAGCTCGGGCGCCAGCACCGCGGCCACCGCGGGGAAGTCGTTGCCGGCCATCAGGCGCCAGAAGGCGCGCACCACGGCCTCGGGGCTGGGCTTGTCCGGGAGGACCACGGGCTGCATGGCGTTCAGCCCACAGCCAGCCGGGCCACCCAGTACAGCGCGATCCCCAGCTGCACCGCAAAGGCCATGAAGCGCGCGCTGACGGCCGCCGGCGACAGCGACGCCAGGTGGATGCCCGACTGCACGACGCGTGCCCCCAGCAGCACGTAGGCCAGCGGGTCGGTGACGGCGGTCCTGCCCGCCAGCGCCGCCACCACCAGCAGGCCTCCGAAGACCGGCAGCCCCTCCAGGCAGTTGGCGTGCGCGCGCGCCAGCCGCTGCATGAAGGGCGAAAGCCTGGAGTTGGCGGGGTCGAAGCCGTTGGCCGGCACCTGGCCGGCCAGCACCAACTTCGAGCGCGCCAGCTCCATCCACAGCAGCAGCAGCAGGGTCCAGGCGATGAAGCCGAGCAGGGCGTACAGCGAAGGCGACATGCGCGGGTTCCTCGGTGATTGCGGCGTGCCGGCTACCGGGCCTCGGCGGCGACGGCCTTGTCGATCATGCGCTGGCGCAGCTGCTCGTCGCGCTGCAGGTCCAGCGCGGCGCGCAGCTTCTGGTGCGGCGCGGTGGCCGGCGCGGCCGGCTGGTCCGCCGGCACCGCCGCCGCCTGGCCCGCCGGGCGGTAGGCCGGCACCACGGTGACGCCGTCCTGCGCCACCGGCCGCTCGACGAAGCCGGGCGGGCAGGTGAGGTTGCTGTAGCTCACGCGGTCACCGCGCACGCACTTGCGCAGCGCGCCCGGGGGCGACAGCGCCGCCACGCGCTGGGCGCCGGATGCCGGCGGCGGCGGGGCCGGGCGGGCCGAGCCGTTGTCGAAGGCGATGGCCGGCGGGGCGGCGGGCGGGGCCAGCCAGTCGCCGATGGCGCCGCTGCGCCACAGGCTGTAGCCGGCGCTCAGCAGCACGGCCGCCAGGGCGAAGGCGGCAAGCAGCCTGAGCAGCATCGCGGGACCCTCCCATGCCGGACTTGTTTGTGCCGGATGCTACGGGACACCCCCCGGGGCGCGGCCACCCCCCGGGTGGATGCCCGCGGCGCGGCGCCGGCGCAGGGCGGGCGCGTCAGCCCGCCGCGACGCCGCCGCGCCGCGGCAGCCGGTAGTGCAGCTCGACCAGCCCCGTGCCCACCGGGCGCGCCGACAGCAGCTGCCACGGCGGGGTGGTGGCGCGGCGCGGGAACAGCGGCCGGCCGCGGCCCAGCGTCACCGAGCCCAGGTGCACGATGGCCTCGTCGAGCAGGCCGGCGTCGTGGAACTGCGCGGCCAGGTCGCCGCCGCCCACCACCCAGATGTGCCGGCCGCCGGCGGCGGCGCGCATCGCCGGGTGGGCCTCGGCCACCGGGCCCTGCACGAAGCGCAGGTCGGCGCCGTCCGGCGCAGCCAGCCGGCGGTGCGTGAACACCCAGCAGGGCTGGCGGTAGGGCCAGGGCGACCCGGCCTGCTGCGTGTGGCGCAGCAACCATTCGTAGGTGGTCGCGCCCATGACCACGGCGCCCACCTGGGCGATGAAGGCGTCGTAGCCGGTGTCCTGGCCTTCGCCCAGCGGGAACAGCCAGTCCAGCGAGTCGTCCTCGGTGGCGATGAAGCCGTCCAGGCTGCTGGCGGTGTAGTAGAGGGTCTTGCTCATGGGTCTGTGCAGGGGGTCGATGCGGCGCCGCGAGCCTACGCCCTCAGGCGCGCAGGATCCTGTCCAGCGCCTTGCCCTTGGCCAGCTCGTCGACCAGCTTGTCCAGCTGGCGGATTCTCTTCATCAGCGGGTCCTCCACCGCCTCCACGCGCACGCCGCAGACCACGCCGGTGATCAGCGCGCTGTTGGCGTGCAGCCGCGGCGCCTCGTCGAAGAAGGCCTGGAAGCTGGCCTGGCGCTGAAGCTGCCGCTGCAGCCCTTCGGCGCTGTAGCCCGTGAGCCAGCAGATCACGCGGTGAACCTCGGCCCGGGTGCGGCCCTTGCGCTCGGCCTTCTGCACGTACAGCGGGTAGACGGCGGCGAAGGGGGTGCTGAAGATGCGGTGGGCGGGCATGGGCGGCGCTGCGGGGGTCGGTGGCGGGTCTGGCGGGCAGCCGTGCTGCCGATCATCGGGCCAGCGCCCGCTCGGCCGCCGCCAGCGCGTGCAGCCGCGTGGTGTCGAACAGCGGCACGCTGGCGTCGGCCTCGCCCACCAGCAGCGAGATCTCGGTGCAGCCCAGCACCACGGCCTGCGCGCCGGCGGCCACCAGGTCGGCCAGGATGCGCCGGTAGGCGGCGCGTGAGCCGGGCTCGATGCGGCCGCGGCACAGCTCGTCGTAGATCACGCGGTGCACCCGCTCGCGGTCGGGCGCCGGGGGCAGCAGCACGTCCAGGCCATGCAGGTCGCGCAGCCGGTCCTTGTAGAAGCCCTGCTCCATCGTGAAGCGCGTGCCCAGCAGGCCCACGCGGCGGTGGCCGGCGCGGTGGATGGCCGCCGCCGTGGGGTCGGCGATGTGCAGCAGCGGCAGGCCGGCGGCGGCCTCGATGGCCGGCGCCACGCGGTGCATGGTGTTGGTGCACAGCACCAGGAAGTCGGCGCCGGCGGCACGCAGCGCGCGGCCGGCCTCGCCCAGCAGGCGGCCGGCCTCGTCCCATTGGCCGGCGGCCTGCAGCTGCTCGATGCCGTGGAAGTCGACGCTGTACAGCACCAGGCGCGCCGAGTGCAGCCCGCCCAGCCGATCGCGCACCGCCTCGTTGATCAGGCGGTAGTAGGGCAGCGTGGATTCCCAGCTCATGCCGCCGAGCAGGCCGATGGTCTTCATGCGCGGGAGGGTGTTGCGGGATGCGGGGCCGGCAGGCGCGGCACGCGGCGCGGCCACGCCGCCGGGTCAGAACTCCACCAGGTCGCGCACCGCGTCGATGCCGGCCTGGGCGCAGCGGTCGTCGGCCTCGCCGCCGGGGGCGCCGGAGACACCGATGGCGCCCAGCGTGCTGCCGCCGCCCTCGATGGGCAAGCCGCCGCCGGCGGCCAGGAAGCGCGGCAGCGAGCGCAGCCCGCTCATCGGCCGGCCGGGCTGCGTCTCGTGCGCCAGGCTGGTGGTCGATGCGCGGAAGCTGGCCGCCGTCCAGGCCTTGTTGCTGGCCACCTCGATGGTGTGCGCGCCGGCGAAGCGGTCGCGCAGCAGCACCTGCAGCAGCCCGCCGCGGTCCACCACCGCCACGCTCACCTGGAAGCCCTGCCTGCGGCAGCTTTCCAGCGCGGCCCGTGCCGCCACCAGCGCCGTTTCGGGCGTGAGCTGCCTGACCTGGAAGCTGCCCTGCTGGGCGGCGGCGCAGGCCGCGCCCAGCGCGAGGCAGGCGGCGAGAAGGGATCGGGCGTGCTTCATGGGTGCAAGGCGGGTGGGTGCGAGGAGGGCCGCGCGCGCTGCCGGGCAGCAGTCGGCCGGGCCTGCAAGGCTACGACAGCAGCTGGTAGACCTTGGCATCGCGGCGCTCGTCGAGGCTGTGGCCGGCGAGCGCGCGATCCCACTCGGGGCCCAGCGCCCCGTGCGTCGCGCGCAGCCCCTTGACCATGCTGGCCACCTCTTCCGTCGCCGCATCGCACTCGGCGACCTGTTCGTAGCTCGCCACGAACAGCCGGGCCAGCCCGACACCGCCCGAGTCGATCACGACCAGGTACTTCGCAGCCTGCCGATGGCTGCGCTGCTTGTGCGGGGCAGGTACCTCGCGTCCGAACCCCTGGCTCATGGTGCGCCCGCGTCATCCATCGCGTTGCATTGTGCGCCTGGCTTCCAGCGCCTGCCGCTGCCCGTTGACGGTGACCTGCTTGAACGGCCACGCGCTGGCGAGCCACGCGAGCACGAAGGCGCCGAGTTCTTGCTCGAACCCCGACGCCAGCTCGCTCTGCCGAGCCCAGAACCAGATGTCGGCATCGGTGCCCGGCTCGTGCGGCGGGTCGACGTAGACGCAGCCCAGCAGCCGCCGCTCGTCCAGCGACATCACGGCGTAGTCGAAGGACGAGCGCAGCTGGAACTCCTTCTGGTGCCAGGCCAGGTCGATGATGTTCTGCTCCAGCGTCAGGTCTTCGGCCGGCCAGCCCCAGACGGCGCCGAAGCGTGCCCACAGGTGGGCGCGGCTGGACATCACCGCGTCGTAGTCCTTGAACGCGTCGTGGATGGTGATCGAGCGCAGGCGGAAGGCCGGGGTCTGGACCTGGGCGGGGACGGTGAAGTCGGGGGGCAGGAAGGGCATGGGTTCTGTGGGCCGGCTGGCGCGGTGCGGCGGTGCTTGGACGAGGGGCCGGGCGGCACAGGTATGCCTGTGCGGCCTGGCCTACTTGAGTATGCGTCTGTGCTCCGCACACGCGGCCATCAGCTGCGACAGGCGGCGCGCCCGGGTCGCGGCCTGCTTGGCGCTGACGACCCAGTGCAGCATCACCTTGCGGTAACTGGGCGGGCAGGACTGGAAGTAGCGCCAGGCGCCGTTCATCTGCTGGAAGCGGTGCAGCTCGGCGTCGTCGAGCTCGGCATCCTGCCGCCGCTCGAAGGCGTAGACGCCGGTCTTCTTCTCGTCTCGGGCTTCGACGGCCGCGATGCCCGCCGGCCGCATGCGGCCGCTGGCCATCAGCGCCTGGGCCTTCTGGACGTTGACCCGGCTCCAGATCGAACCCGCGCGCCGCGGCGTGAACCGGATCTGGTACGACGCGTCGTCGATGCGCTAACGCACGCCGTCTATCCAGCCGAAGCACAGCGCTTCGTCCACCGACTCGGGCCAGGTGATGCCGGGTTGGCCGCTGCCCACCTTGCGAAAGCCCACGATGAGTTCGGTGGCGGAGGCGTGGTGGGCTTCCAGCCAGGCACGAAACGCCGCCGCGGTGTCGAAGAAGATGGGCGTTGCGGGCACGGGTGGCTTGTGCTGCCTGGCGTTCGAGCTAAGCCGCCCGATGCGGCAAACGGCCCGGGCTGCGCGCAGGCACGACGACCTGGTGCGCAACGCGGCCAGGGCTGGCCGCCGCAGCGCGCCGGCGCTCGACCGGGGGCTTAGGCGCCACCCGAGTCCGCAGCGATGCGCTTCGCGTACAGCCTGTTGTCATGGGACTCACCCTCGAAGACGAACTGGGTCAGACCGAAGTCGCTGTATCCGCGGCGCCGGTAGAACTGCAGCGCCCGATGGTTGTGAACCCAGGGTGTCAGCCAGAGCACGGTGCTTCCGCACCTGGCGGCAGCGTCCTCTGCGCAGCGCAGGAGCCTGGTGCCAATGCCGCGGCCGACGAATGGCTCCTGCACATACAGCCGAAGCAGCTCGGATTGCGGCCCCTGTGGCGCAAGCTCATGCCGGGCGCCGACGGTCACATGCGCGAAGCCCACCAGGTGTGCCTGCGCTTCGGCGACGTGGATCCGGGCACGCTCATCGCGCACGGCCGCCGCGAAGACGGCTTCCGAGTAGCCGGACAGGACCTCTCTGGCGATGCTCGGGCGAATGCCTTGCGTCGCGTAGGTGTCCAAGAAGACCTGCATGGCCAGCACCGAAAGGCACAGCGAGTCCGCCGCCGTCGCAGGGCGAATCCCGACACCTGGAGTGATAGCCGAAGCGCACATGTCGGTGGCTCTGCGCCGCCTGACGTTCGAGTCAGGCCGCGACCCGCGGCGGGCCGGCTTGGCCGTGCGGAGCGGCGATGTGCTGGGGCGTAGCGCGGCCAAGCTGGCCTGCCGTGGGGCGTCGGGGCTTGAACGAGGGGTTAGGCGTCGACGCGCTGCAAGCGATAGCCATCTCTTGTCCTTGAAACGCGGACGGGCTCCGTGGTTGTCGCCAGGAGTCCGCCGCTCTCGCCATTGGCGTAGGCGACGGCTTCGTCGACCTTCCAGAATGCTGCGCCCAGTGCGTCAAGAGATAGCTTTCGATTCTTCGGATCCGAGAAGCTCAGCGCCGAAGCGTCATCCGCAGTGGTCATCACTGTTCCATTGAAGCCCCATCCAGCGACGGATCGAATCTCAGGAGATTGATTCCTCGCGCCGGAAGTGCGCGGATAGCTCTCACAGATGACGCGGCCTTCAAAAACGTAGGCACCCCTACCGGCCATGAAGCCTCCTGCGCCCCTGTCGTAGTAGCGATGGCCGGCTACGAAGACGCGCAAGAAGCCGCCGTCTTCGTGGAAGCGAATGACCGATGCGTAGCGCCAGTTTCTCGCCGTGAGCTTCGAGGTGAGCTTGCCGCCGTGATCCGGCGGCTGTGGGTAGTACAAGCTGGAGGTGTTCAAGGGACTCTCGACGCCTAACGTTCGAGCTAAGCGGGCGACGACGGTAGGACGCCTTGGCCCGGACTGAAAAAATGTACCGCGTACCTCAGGCCGGGCCAAGGTGGCCTGCCGTTGGCGCTCCGCTTGAGCGAGGGGTTAGGCATCACTCTTCGGCTAGCGACCTGAGGAACCTCTTAGTCCGTTCGACTTGCTCCTTGTCGCCAGAAACCTGGAGTAGGACTGATAGGTTCTCTGCCGTGAGGAGGCGTCTGCCGGCGTCGACGGCGAGCGCCGCTCTCTCCAGCTTTGGTTCAATGCTGCCTGCCCACTTGTTCCAGTGGGTCAGAGAACGAGAGGAGAGCTCGTCAATACTCAGAACCTCAAAGGCTTGAATCTCTTGCTGCAGATCGATCACCAGCAGCTGACGCAGGTCATTCTCTAGAAATAGGGCCTCCATTCCATCAATTTGACCGAGGGGAACTTCAACATACTGAGGCCTCGGAAGGTTTCTTCCGCGCGCTGCCTCCATCTGCTCAACTTCGGCTTCGGTTGCTTCCCTTTCTGTGAAGACAACATTCTGGCGAGTCTTGATCATGGAGGTGACGCGACGCACGACTTCGTTTGGCAAGGTGCGCCCTGACTCGACCAGTGAGCGTGACGTCCGGTAGACCCAGTCCGCACCGCGTGGTTGGCTCCGTATCGTGTCAATCTGGCTCTTGAGCTCTTCAAGCCTGAACCGAAGGCTCCACAGGCGTTCCCGGTTCTCCTTGTCCGTGATGTCTTGGTCGAACTGACGAGTCAGCGTCTCAAAGTCAACGCCAAAGTAATTCTTGCCACAGTCCTTGCCGATGTTGGTTTCTCGGCCATCCTTCGTGCTTACGATGTAGCCACGGATGTGTGGGGTGTGGCAGTCCGAGAGGCCGCAGCGGATGCGCTCGCTAAACGCGTAGCGACCCAGGATCGCCGCAAGCTCGTGGTTCTTCGGGTTTAGGTCCGGAGTGAAGCCGGGTCGGGCAACAATCTCCTCCCAGTTTTCGACACGGATGAGTTCCTTGTTGCTGTTCAGGACGATCATGGTGGCGCGAAGCGAGTTTGTGATGCCTAACGTGCTCTATCAAGCAACCAGACACTTGGGCCGAACCCGAACGCTACCGATATCCACCCATCGCTGCCCATGTCGATCGCTTGACGTTCCTGCGGCGGAACAACAGGGGTTCCAGGACAGGCACCGCCGCCGCCGGCCCGAACTCACGATGGCGATTTCATCCCGGCGGCCAGCGGCGTGACTTCGCGGTAACCCGAATGCCGCTGCTTCTTCGTCCCAACAGGGGTTGAGACACGGGCCGACGATCCCAATCGAAGCCTCTGCGCGCTGCGGTTGCCGGCCCGGGTTCCGCTCAGGGCCTCACCCACCCCCAAGGCCCCTCGGCGACGATCGCCTCCACCAGCGCGTCCAGCGCCGGCCGCGCAAAGCGGCTGCGCGGGTGGTTGATCATCATCGCCACCGCCCAGGTGCGGCCCTGGTCGTCGCCCACGTAGCCGGCCAGCGCGTTGACGTCGCGCAGCGTGCCGGTCTTCAGCCGCGCCCAGCCCTCGGCGGGGCCGCCCTTCAGGCGGTTTCGCAGCGTGCCGTCCACGCCGGCGGTGGGCAGGCTCATCGCCAGGTCGGTGGCATGGCGCCCGGCCCAGGCGGCGCGCAGCAGGCCGGCCAGCGTGGCCGGGCTGATGCGCTCGCTGCGGCTCAGGCCCGATCCGTTGTCCATCACCAGGCCGTCGGCGGCAATGCCATGCGCCGCCAGCCAGCGGCGCACCTCGGCGTCGGCGCTCTCCGCCGTGGTTCGGGCCGCGTTCGTCGCGGCCGCGCCGGGTGGGGCCGCTGAAGCCGCCGCCGCGGCCCGCGCCTGCGCCGCCACCCCGATCTCCAGGTACAGCAGCCGCGTGAAGGCGTTGTCCGACTGCTTCACCGTGTGCCGCAGCAGCTCGCCCCAGGGCCGCGACTCGCGCCGCGCCAGCACCCGGGTGCCGGCCAGCGGCACGCCGGCGTCGCCGGCCTCGCGGGCGCGGCCGTTCACCCATTCGCCGCCCAGCTGCGCCCACAGCGCACGCAGCAGGCGCTCGGCCAGCTCGCTGCGGTCCAGCAGCTGCAGCTCCACGCGGCGTGTGCAGTCGGCGGGGAACTTGCCGCGCAGCTCGATCACCGTGCCACCGTCGGGCTGGGGCGTGGTCACCGCGGGCATCCACTGCTCGCTCCAGCCGGCGCAGCGCAGGCCGCTGGCGGCGGGGTAGCCGCGGGTGTCGAAGCGCAGCCCGGGCAGCGCCGGCACCGCCTGCGCCTGCACCGGCGTGCCGGCAGCGCCGCCGCGCAGCTCGATGGGCAGCAGGCTGCCGGCCAGGTGCAGCGCGTCGGGGATCACGTTGTAGGGGAACTCGGGCGCCTCGTCGAAGGGCGGCACGCCAAGGTCGGGCCGCGCCGGGCGGTGGCGGCTGCGGTCCAGCACGATGTCGCCCTCGATGCGGCGCACACCGGCCACGCGCAGGTCCTGCAGCAGCGCCCACAGCTGCGGCACGCCCAGCTCGGGGTCGGCGCCGCCGCGCAGCACCAGCGCGCCGGCGGCGCCGCCGCCGGCCAGCGTGTCGCCCTGCAGTGGCGCGGCGGTGCGAAGTTCGGTAAAGCCGCGGTGGTTGGGGCCCAGCACGTCCAGCGCCACGGCGGCGGTGACGACCTTCATCGTCGACGCCGGCGCCATCGGCTTGTCCGCCTGGTGGCCCCAGGCGCGCGGCGCGAACCAGCCGGCGCCGGGGCTGCGGCCGGGGCCGAAGTGCGGGCCCGCAGGCAGCGGGATGGCCACTGCCGCCAGCGCCTCGGGCGGCACCTGCGCCTCGGCCAGCAGCGCGCGCACGCGCTCGGGCAGCGGGTGGGCGGCGGCGGGCGCGGCGGCCAGCGCGCCCAGCGTGGCCAGCAGCAGGGCGCGCACCAGCCCGGGCAGCGGCAGGGCACGGCGGCGGTGGGGCTGGCGTGGCGGCGTGATTGGGGCGGTCTGGGGCATGCGCCGATTCTGGTGGGCCGCCCGCGCCTTGTGCGGCCCGCCGCCATCACCGTGCGTGCAAGGGGCATAACCCTGTCTCATGCCGTGGCGCGGCGGCCGCGGCCACGCCGCACAATGGGCCGCATGACCGAGACAGACCCAGCCGCCAGCGTTGCGGTGTTGCCCGGGCCGCTGGCCCTGGGCCTGGATGCCGGCGGCACGCAGACGCGCTGGGCCCTGGTGGATGCCGACGGCGCGCTGCGCGCCCGCGGCAGCGGTGCCGCCATCACCGGCCTGATGCTGGGCAGCGACGAGGGCCGCGCGCAGCTCGATGCCGCCTTGCGCGGCATCGCGGCCCAGGTGGCGCAGCAGCAGCCGGGTGCGCGCATCGCGGCGGTCAAGGGCGGGCTCACCGGCTTCGACGGCGACGCCCTCGCCGCGCTGCGTGCCGTGGCGGCACCGGCGCTGGGCGTGGCGCCGGCGGCGGTGCAGGCCTGCAGCGACATCGAGTTGGCCTGCCGCGCCGCCTTCGCGCCGGGCCAGGGGCTGGTGGTGTATGCCGGCACCGGCTCGGCGGCGGCCTTCGTGGCGGCCGACGGCAGGCTGCACCGCGCCGGCGGCCATGGCGTGGTCATCGACGACGCCGGCGGCGGCTACTGGCTGGCGCGGCGCGCGCTGCGCGCCGTGTGGCGCGCCGAGGACGCCGAACCCGGCAGCGCCGAGAAGATGCCGCTGGGCCGCGCGCTGTTTGCGCGCATTGGTTCCAGCAGCTGGCCGGCCACGCGGCAATGGGTGTACGGCGCCAGCCGCGGCGAGCTGGGCACGCTGGCGGTGGCCGTGGGCGAGGCCGCGGCCCAGGGCGACGAGACGGCGCTGGCCCTGCTGCGCAAGGCCGGCGTGGAGCTGGCGCGGCTGGCGCGCGTGCTGCACCGCCGGCTGCAGGCCCAGGGCCTGGCCGGCCCCGAGCTGCCGGTGGCCACCGCCGGCCGCGTGTTCGCGCTGCACCCGCTGGTGGGCGACACGCTGCGCGCCGTGCTGCCGCCCACCACGCCGCTGCGCTGCGCCGAGGTGGACACGGCGCTGGCCGCTGCCCGGCTGGCGGCGGGGGCCCTGGCGTGAGGGCGCCGCCGCCCCTTTCCACCCTGCCGCGCCGCCGCCTGCTGCTGGCCGGCGCGGGCGCGGCCGCGCTGGCGCTGGCCGGCTGTGCCGCGCCGGCGCAGCGCACCTCGGGCGGCACGCCCATAGACACCAGCCGCCCGTCGCGCGGGCAGGACAGCCGCGTGCTGTTCCTGGTGCTGCACTACACGGTGGCCGACCTGCCGCTGTCGCTGAAGGTGCTGACCGAGCGCGAGGTGTCGGCGCACTACCTGGTCAGCGACGAGGCGCAGCCGCGCATCTTCCAGCTGGTGCCCGAAGACCGCCGCGCCTGGCATTCGGGCGTCAGCGGCTGGAAGGGGCACCGGCTGCTCAACAGCAGCAGCATCGGCATCGAGATCGTGCATCCCGGCTTCAAGCCCGGGCCCGACGGCCAGCGCATCTACCAGCCTTTCCCGCCCGCGCAGATCGACGTGCTGATCCCGCTGGTGCGCGACATCGTGGCGCGCCACCAGATCCGCCCCGAGCGCATCCTCGGCCATGGCGAGGTGACGCCGGCCTACAAGGAAGACCCAGGCCCCACCTTCCCCTGGAAGCGGCTGGCCGATCTGGGCATCACCCCGCCCTGGCCCGACGCGGCGCAGGTGGCGGCGCTGCGCGCCCACCACGAAGGCCGCGTGCCCGATGCCGCCTGGTTCCAGCAGCAGCTGGCGCGGCATGGCTACGTCATCGAGCCGACGGGGCAGTGGGACCGGCAGAGCCGCCGCGTGCTGATGAACTTCCAGATGCGCTACCGTCCGGCCCGCCACGACGGCGAGCCGGACGCCGAGAGCGCGGCCATCCTGCAGGTGCTGATCAACCAGGCCGATGGCGCCGCCGCCGCGGCGCCGCGGCCCGCGCTGCCCCGCTTCGAGCCGGGCGCGCCAAAACCCTGACGCAACCCCGACGCAAGCCCATGCCCACATCGACCCCGCCCCGCATCCTCCGCCTGGGCAGCGCGCTGGCCGCGCTGCTGCTGGCCGCCGGCTGCAGCAGCACCGCGCTGTACGCCGACGGCCAGCGCTGGCAGCTGCAGGAATGCCGCAAGCTGCCGCACGGCGACGAGCGCGTGCGCTGCGAGAAGAGCACCGCCGAGAGCTTCGAGCGGTACAAGGCCGAGGCCGAGGCGGCGCGCAAGGCCCGGCCGTGACCGACACCACCCGTCGCCGCTGGCTGCGGCAGGCGGGCCTGCTGGGCGCCGCGCCGTGGCTGGCGCCGCTGCTGCCGGCGCCCGGCGGGGCGCTTGCGCAGGGGGCGGCGGACCCGGCCGCGGCCGGCGCGGCGCTGCCGCCGGCGCTGCCGCGCGAGTTCCGCGCCGCCTGGGTGGCCAGCGTGGCCCACATCGACTGGCCCAGCAAGGCCGGGCTGACGCCGGACCAGCAGCGCGCCGAGGCGCTGGCGATGATCCGCGCCGCCGCCGCGCTGGGCCTCAACGCGCTGGTGCTGCAGGTGCGGCCGGCGCTGGACGCCTTCTACCCCTCGCCGCTGGAGCCCTGGAGCGAGTACCTCACGGGCGAGCAGGGCCGCGCGCCGCAGCCGCCCTGGGACCCGCTGGCCTTCTGGGTGGAACAGGCGCATGCGGCCGGGCTGGAGCTGCACGCCTGGTTCAACCCCTACCGCGCGCGCCACCCGTCGGCCAAGGGGCCGCTGGCGGCCAGCCACATCGCCAACACCCGGCCCGAGTGGGTGCGCCGCTACGGCGACATGCTGTGGCTGGACCCGGCCGAGCCCGGCGCCGCCGCGCACACGCTGGCCGTGGTCGCCGACGTGGTGCGCCGCTACGACGTGGACGGCGTGCACATCGACGACTACTTCTACCCCTACCCGGTGAAGCAGGGCGACGCCGATGTGCCCTTCCCCGACGACGCGCCCTGGGCCCGCTACCAGGCCGCCGGCGGGCTGCTGCCGCGCGACGACTGGCGCCGCGCCCATGTCGACGCGCTGGTGCAGGCGCTGCACGAGACGGTGATCGCGCTCAAGCCCTGGGTGCGCGTGGGCGTCAGCCCCTTCGGCCTGGGCCGGCCCGAGCGGCGGCCGCCGGGCATCACCGGCTTCAGCCAGCGCGACAAGCTCTACGCCGACGTCGAGCGCTGGCTGGAGAACGGCTGGCTGGACTACCTGGCGCCGCAGCTGTACTGGCCCATAGACCGCACGGCGCAGGCCTTCGGGCCGCTGCTGGACTACTGGATCGCGCAGAACCCGCTGGCGCGCGACATCTGGCCCGGGCTGTTCACCAGCATGATCACCAAGGGCGAGCCGCTGGGCCCGCGCAGCTGGCCGGCGCAGGAGATCGTCAACCAGGTGGCGCTGATGCGCACCCGGCCCGGCGCCGGCGGCCACATCCACTTCAGCATGGTGGCGCTGATGCAGGACCGCGACGGCATCGCCGCGCGGCTGCGCCAGGGCGCCTATGCGCAGGCGGCGCTGCCGCCGGCGATGGCGCGCGCCGCGGCGCTGGAAGGCAACGCCCCGCCGGCGCCGCAGCTGGCGCTGCAGGGCTCGCGCGCCTCGGGTTTCACCGCGGTGGCGCTGCAGGCCGGCGCCGGCGCGCCGGTGCGGCACTGGGCGCTGTGGCGGCGGGTGCAGGGGCAGTGGCGCTTCGCCACGCTGCCGCCGCCGGCGCGCGCCTTTGCGCTGGACGGCGCCGACGCCGTGGCCGTGGCCGGCATCGGCCGCGCCGGCGTCGAGGGCGCCTGGGCGCGGCTGGTGCTGCCGGGCTGAACCGGGTTCGGGCGTGGGCACCGGCGACATCGACGATGCGGCGGAGGGCGGCGGGCTGCTGCTGTTCGTCTATGGCTCGCTGAAGCAGGGCTACGCCAACCACCCCATCAACACCGGCCGCCGCGTGGGCGGCGCCTTCGTCACCTGCCTGCCCCACCCGCTGTGGCTGCTGCAGGGCCGGCTGCCGGTGCTGCTGCCGCAGCCCGGGCTGGGCCTGCGCGTGCGTGGCGAGCTGTACCTGGCGGATGCACGGGCGCTGGCGGCGATGGACGCGCTGGAGCGCATCGGCCAGCCCGGCGGCTACATCCGCGCACCGCTGCAGGTGTTGGCGCTGGACAGCCCCGACGCAGCGCCGCTCGACGCCTGGGCCTACTGCTGGCCGCACGCGCGGCACGAGGGCCTGCTCGCCGAAGGCGCTGCCCACCAGGGCCCGCTGGCCGAGTACACGCCCGACCATGGGCGGCGGCTGCACTGGTAGCGGCACCGAGGGAAGGGGATCACCCATGCTGCGCCTGGCCACCACCGACGACGCCGATGCCGCGGTGGCGCTGCTGCGCGCCTCGCGCCGCGCGCACCTGCCCTGGCTGCCCGAGCGGCACGACGAGGCCGACATGCGGCGCTGGATGCGCGAGCAGCTGCTGCCCACGCGCCGCGTCTGGCTGTGCGACGAAGCCGGCGCGCTGCGGGCCCTGCTGGCCTGGCACCGCGACGCCGCCGGCATCGCCTGGATCGAGCAGCTCTACGCCGCGCCCGGCCACACCGGCCGCGGCCTGGGTGCGGCGCTGCTGGCCCGCGCGCACGACGAGGCCGCCGGCGCCGACCCGCCTTGCGCCGCGCTGCGGCTGTACTGCTTCGCGGACAACCCCGCCGCGCGCCGCTTCTACGAACGCCACGGCTACCGCGCCATCGCCTTCGGCGACGGCAGCGGCAACGAGGAGGGCTGCCCCGACGTGCTCTACGAGCGCGCCGCCGCGACCGCCTGATCACCGAACCGAGCACGCCACGATGAACCCCCCCGCCACCGAACAGCCCCACCCCGGCCACGAGGGCCTGGACCGCTACGCCACGCCCGAGCTGCTGCGCGCCTTCATCGCCGACCAGGCGCTGGCCGCCGAGGCGGTGGCGCGCGCCGCCGATGCGCTGGCCGCGGCGGTGGACGCGGCGCTGCCGCGCATCCGCAGCGGCGGCCGGCTGGTCTACGTGGGCGCCGGCACCAGCGGCCGGCTGGGCCTGCTGGACAGCGTGGAGCTCAACCCCACCTTCGGCTGGCCGCATGCACGCAGCGTAGCGCTGCTGGCCGGCGGCGAGCAGGCCTTTCTGCAGGCCGTCGAGGGCGCCGAGGACAGTGCCGAAGCCGGCGCTGCCGACATCGCCGCTGCCGGCGTGGGCGCGAGCGACGTGGTGCTGCTGCTGGCCGCGTCGGGCAGCACGCCCTACGCGCTGGGTGCGGCGCAGGCGGCGCGCGCCGCCGGCGCGCTGACGGTGGGCTTCGCCAACAACCCCGGCGCGCCGCTGCCGGCGGCCTGCGAGGTCGGCGTGCTGCTGGACACCGGGCCCGAGGTGATCTCGGGCAGCACGCGGCTGAAGGCCGGCACGGCGCAGAAGATCGCGCTGAACAGCTTCAGCAGCGCGCTGATGGTGCGGCTGAACAAGACCTATGGCCAGCTGATGGTGGACCTGCGCGCCACCAACGCCAAGCTGGAGCGCCGCGCGCTGGCGCTGACGGTGCGAGCCGCCCGTGCCGACGAGGCGGCGGCGCGCGCCGCGCTGGCGGCCTGCGGCCAGCATGTGAAGACCGCCATCGTGATGTTGCGCGCCGGCGTGGACGCCGCCGAGGCCCGCCGCCGCCTGGACGCCGCCGACGGCAGCGTGGCCGCGGCGCTGGGCGAGGCGCGCTGAAGCGCATGGACGCCATGGGTGCGGCCGCGGTGAGCCCGCAGCGCCTGGTCTCGCTGGACGTGTTCCGCGGCCTCACCGTGGCCGCGATGATCCTGGTCAACAACCCGGGCAGCTGGGCCCACCTGTACGGCCCGCTGGCGCATGCGCCCTGGCATGGCGTCACCTTCACCGACCTGGTGTTCCCGTTCTTCCTGTTCGCCGTGGGCAATGCGCTGGCCTTGGCGATGGCCGGCATGGCGGCACAGCCGGCGAGTGCGGTGTGGGCCAAGGTGGCGCGGCGCACGGCCATCATCTTCGCGCTGGGCCTGCTGCTGAACGCCGCGCCCTTCGTGCGCTGGGACGCCGCCGGCGAGCTGGTGCTGCGTGACTGGGCGCAGCTGCGTGTGATGGGCGTGCTGCAGCGCATCGCGCTGTGCTTCGGCGCCGCGGCGGTGATCGTGCGGCTGTGCGGCGAGCGTGGCGTGCCGGGGGCCATCGCCGCGCTGCTGCTGGGCTACTGGGCGGCCTGCGTGGCCTTCGCGGCACCGGGTGCGCCGGCCGAGGCTTACTCGCTGCAGGGCTGGTTCGGCACCGCCGTCGACCGCGCGCTGCTGGGCGCCGCGCACCTGTACCGCGGCGAAGGCGTCCCCTTCGACCCCGAGGGCCTGGCCAGCACGCCGCCGGCCATCGCCCAGGTGCTGCTGGGCTGGTGGGTGGGCCGGCAGCTGCTGCAGCGCGGCGCGGGCGACGGCACGCTGCTGCGCCTGCTGGGCGCGGCGCTGCTGTTGTTCTGCGTGGCGCTGGTCTGGGCCGAGCTGATGCCGCTGAACAAGAAGATCTGGACCAGCAGCTACGTGCTGCACACGACGGCGCTGGCCATCGTGTTCCTTGTGGCCCTGCTGTGGTGGCTGGAGCGCCCCGGCCGGCCGGCGTGGAGCACGGCGGGCTGGGTGACGCTGGGCCAGGCCTTCGGCCGCAATGCGCTGTTCGTCTTCGTGCTCAGCGGCCTGGTGCCGCGGGTGCTGGGGCTGCTGCGCTGGCAGGTGGGGACCGCGGCCGATGGCTCGCCGCTGTGGACCAGCCCGCTGCCGTGGGTCTATCGCAACGTGTTCGCGGGCCTCGCTGCGGATCCGCGGCTGGGGTCGTTGGCGTTTGCGGTGGCGAACCTGTCCTTGTATGCGCTGCTGGCCTGGTGGCTGCAGCGGCGGCGGATCTTCATCAGCGTTTGAGTGGCGCCGCCTCCGTGGCGTGCGCGCGGCGTAGGGCCGGGCGGGCAGCCGGCGGCGCTTAGCTGCTGGGCCCTCGCTGCGCGAGGGCTGCCCTGCGTTGCTCGCGCCCAGGGCCCAAGCCGCGGAACTCGCTACGCGGCCCTGCGGTCCGCTGCGCTCGGACAGCCGCGGCAAGTCAGTTGTTGATGCGCGCTGCGCGCGCGGGCCCTGGACGCTGCGCTACTCGGCTGCGCAGATGCGCGCCGCCGGCCACCCGCCCGGCCCTCCGCCGCGAGCGGTGGCGTGCCGTGTTCGCAGTCCGCGGTTCGCGGCGTGGCAGGGGGCGCCCGCTGGGGGCGCCTATGGAGCGGCGAGCAGCGGAGGTACGGGGGCGGCGCGCGCAGCGCGCATCGTGAACTGACTCGCCGCAGCTGTCCGAGCGCAGCGAACGCAGTGAGCGAAGCGAGTTCTGCGGCGCGACCCCGTGCCGAGCAGCGCAGCGGAGTGCGCGCCGCGGGCGCGCACCGCTCCATCGAAGCCCCCGGCGGGTGCCCCCTGACGCGCCGCAGCGCGCACCTCGTACGGACATGCGCCGCGGCGCGCGCGCCAACGACTTCAGTCCGACGGCGCCGCCGCCTCCAGGTGCGCCGCGTCGCCCCAGCTCAGGATGCGCAGCGCGGCGCCGTCCCATTGCAGGCGGTTCAAGCCGGTGTTGGGAATGGCGCAGGTGCGCAGCCCGTCCAGCGGCAGGTTCTGCGACGCGCGCCACAGCACGTCCAGCACGCCGCCATGGGTGACCACGGTGATGCGCCGCGCGGTGCGCGCGGCCTCGCTGGCCATCAGCGCGCGCAGCGCCTCCAGCACGCGGTGATGGAAATGGCGCATGCTCTCGCCGCCCTGCGGCAGCGCGAAGTCGGCGGCATGCTCGCGCCACTGCGTCCACAGCTGCGGGTGCTCGCGCTCGATGGTGGGCCGGTCCAGGCCCTCGAGGATGCCGAAGCTCTGCTCGCGCCAACCGCGCTCGCGTTGCGGCGCCAGGCCCCAGGCCTGGGCCAGCGGCGCGGCGGTCTGCTGCGCGCGCAGCAGGTCGCTGCAGACCAGCAGGTCGTGCGCGTCGCCGGCCAGCCGCGCCGCCAGGCGCGCCGCCTGGGCCCGGCCGGTGGCGTTGAGCGGCACGTCGATCTGGCCCTGCCAGCGCTGCTGCAGGTTCCAGTCGGTCTCGCCGTGGCGGATGACGAGCAGCTCGGTCATCGACCGAAGCCCGTGTCGAGGGCCGTCTTCACTTGGCGAACAGCTGCGAGCGGTCCCTGAAGGACTTGAACTCCAGCGCGTTGCCCGAGGGGTCGCGGAAGAACATCGTCGCCTGCTCGCCCACCTGGCCCTGGAAGCGGATGTAGGGCTCGATCACGAACTTCATGCCGCCGGCGCGCAGCTTGTCGGCCAGCGCGTGGAAGTGATCCCAGTCCAGCACCACGCCGAAGTGCGGCACCGGCACGTCGTGGCCGTCGACCGGGTTGTGGTGGTCGGCGGCGCGCTCGGGCGACAGGTGGGCCACGATCTGGTGGCCGAAGAAGTCGAAGTCGATCCACTCGGCGCTGCTGCGGCCCTCGGGGCAGCCCATCAGCCCGCCGTAGAAGGCGCGCGCGGCGGCCAGGTCGTGCACCGGAAAGGCCAGGTGGAAGGGGGCGATCGCGGCAGGCATCGGCGGGCTCCAGAACGGGAACTGCAGGGGGTGGCGGCAGCCGCGCAGCGGCTTCTCTGCAGAGCATAGCGGGGCGCGCGCCCGGCTCTGGCAGCATCGCGCCATGCCCGAGCGCCATCCGCGGACAACGCACGCGCCCGCCGGCCCTGCGGCGCCGCGCCGCTTCGACGTGCTGCTGCTGCCCGGCCTGGCCTGCGACGAGGCGCTGTTCGAGCCGCAGATCGAGGCGCTGCGCCGGCATGCGGCGGTGGCCTCGGTGCGCGTCACCGACCTGCACCGCCGCCACGCCACGCTGCCCGAGATGGCCGCCGCGCTGTGGCGCGAACACGCCGGGCCGCGGCTGCTGGTGGGTGCGTCGATGGGCGGCATGCTGGCGCTGCAGGCCTGGCGCGCCGCGCCGCAGCGCGTGGCCGGGATGGTGATCCTGGGCAGCAGTGCGCGCGCCGACACCCCCGAGCAGCTCCGGCTGCGCAGCCAGGCCTGCGAGCTGTTCGAGCAGGGCCGGCTGGACGAGGTGCTGCGCGCCAACGTGGCGCTGGCGCTGCACCCGGTGTCGGCGAAACGGCGGGCGCTGGTCGAGAGCTACTTTGCGATGGTGCGCCGTGCCGGCACGCGCCAGCTGGTGGGGCAGAACCGCGCCGTGATGGCCCGCGAGGACCAGCGCGCGCTGCTGCCGCAGGTCCGCTGCCCGGTGCTGCTGGCCTGCGGCGAGGCCGACCGGCTGACGCCGCCCGAGCTGGCGCGCGAGATGGCCGCGGCGCTGCCGCGCGCGCGGCTGGAGATCCTGCCCGGCGCCGGCCACCTGCCCACGCTGGAACAGCCCGAGCGCGTCAACGCGCTGCTGGCGGCCTTCATCGCGGAGCTGGCCGCCGCCGCCTGATGGAGCAGGGCACAGAGCCTAGGCGCCAGCGCGACGCGCCCCAAGTGAGAAGAAGCGAGGGTCCGGCTTCGCCGGCCCGATGCGGAGCGGCCCCAGGGGACCGAAGGGCCCCTTCGTGGCCCTGGGGGTACCGAGCGTCAGCGAGGTTGGGGGCTCCATCACCATGCGGCCCCAGGGGACCGAAGGGCCCCTTCGTGGCCCTGGGGGTACCGAGCGCTAGCGAGGTCGGGGGTTAACCCCAGACGCCAGGGTCCGTGTAGACGAGATCGACGGGGAATCGCCTTCCCGCCGCATGGTCCAGCACGTTGCGCAGCACCAGCGGGCTGCGGTGGCGATCGGTGCTGGCGCGGATCTCGTCCAGCGTCAGCCAGACCCGGCGCACGATGCCCGCGTCCAGCGCCAGCGCCTCGTCGGGCTCGCCCACCACGCCGGTGTAGGCCAGGCGCAGGTAGCTGGCGCGGCTGCCATCGGGGTGCGGCAGGCCGCGCGCCAGGTACACGCCCACCAGGGCCTGGGGCAGGAAGGCGCAGGCGGTCTCCTCCAGCACCTCGCGCACCACGCCCTGCAGCGGCGTCTCGCCGGGCTCCAGGTGGCCGGCGGGGTTGTTCAGGCGCAGGCCGTCGCGGGTCTCTTCCTCGACGAGCAGGTAGCGCCCGTCGCGCTCGATGACGGCGGCGACGGTGACGGCGGGGCGGGGGTCGGTCATGGGCTCTTCTTGTCGGTCTTGCGGGCGGCGCGCGGCGCGGGCCGGGCCCTGGCACGGGGTGCCTGCGCGGGCGCCGTGCCGGTCGTGGCGGCGGCGCGGGGCATCGGCGGGGCGGTGGGCGCGTCGCTGGTCGGCGGGGTCGGCGTGCCCAGGGCGGCCAGCACCAGGCGCTCGATGACGCGCTGCGCCGCGGCGTAGTCGGCGCTCTCCAGCGCCGGCTTGCCCAGCAGCAGCGCGAACTGCGGCGCCAGGTCGGCATAGGCCTGGGTCATGGCCCAGAGCAGGAACACCAGGTGGGTGAACTCGCTGCGCTGGGCGCGTTCGCCGGCCGGCCAGCCGGCGATGCGCCCCTCGCGCGCCCAGCGCTGGAAGTGGCGCAGGTCGTCGCGCAGCACCGGCAGCACCTGCTCGCGCAGCGCGTCGGCATAACGCGGCACGCCGGCGATCACCTCCTTGGCGAACACGCGCGAGGCGTCGGGCCGCTCGCGCGCCGAGCGCAGCTTGGCGGCGATGTAGGCGCGCAGCGCCGGCGCCGGCTCGTCGGCCTCGGCCAGCGCGCCCAGCCCGGCCAGCCACTGCGCCATCACGTCGTCCAGCACCTGGCGGTACAGCGCGTCCTTGCTCGCGAAGTAGTACAGCAGGTGCTGGCGGTTCAGGCCGACGGCGGCGGCGATGCCCTCCAGCGACGCGCCCTCGAAGCCGTAGCGCGCGAACTGCGCCTCGGCCTCGCGCAGGATGGCGCGTTCCTTGTCGCGCCGCGCGGCGCGCACCGGGCGGGTGCCGGGCGCCGGTGCCGCACGCCCGCCGGGCGCGGCGCGCCGGCGCGGTGCGCGTGGCGGCGCAGGGGGGTCGCCCTGGGGCGGGGTCTTGCGGGCGGGGCTCATCCAGCGCGCATTGTGCGGCGCAGGCCCGAGCGGCCACCGGGGAAAGCCCGGGGCCGCGAAATTTGACCAAGCGGTCAAACTGGGCCGTTTCGTGGCACGGTCCCTGCAAAGGCACAGCGCATGCAACCCAACCCCGCATCCGGCTCCGGCGCCCCCCCCTACCTGCCGCCGGGCCCCGAGGGCCTGCACGGCGGCCGGCTGCCGCCGGCGGCCTACGCGCAGTGCCTGGCCGACGCCCACCCGCCGCTGACGGCGGCGCAGGCCGCGATCGAGGCCGAGCGCTGCTACTACTGCCACGACGCGCCCTGCGTCACCGCCTGCCCCACGGCGATCCCCATCCCGCAGTTCATCGCCCGCATCGCGCAGCGCGACCTGCGCGGCGCCGCCGCTGCCATCCTCGAGGCCAACCCGCTGGGCGGGCTGTGCGCCCGCGTCTGCCCCACCGAGGTGCTGTGCGAGCAGGCCTGCGTGCGCCACACGCACGAGGACAAGCCGGTCGAGATCGGCGCGCTGCAGCGCCATGCCTGCGACGCGCTGATGGCCGACGACAAGGCGCCGCCGCTGTTCAGCCGTGCGGCCGACACCGGCCGGCGCATCGCCGTGGTAGGCGCCGGCCCCGCCGGGCTGGCCTGCGCCCATGGCCTGGCGCGGCGCGGGCATGCGGTGGACCTGTACGACGCGCGGCCCAAGGCCGGCGGGCTCAACGAGTACGGCATCGCCGCCTACAAGGTGGCCGACGACTTCGCGCAGCGCGAGGTGCACTGGCTGCTGTCCATCGGCGGCATCACCCTGCACCTGGGCCAGCGCCTGGGCGGCGAGATCACGCTGGACGGCCTGCTGGCCGAGCACGACGCGGTGTTCCTGGGCCTGGGCCTGGCCGGCGTCAACGGCCTCGGCATCGAGCAGCCGGCCCGTGCCGAGGGCCTGCAGGACGCGGTGGACTTCATCGCCGCGCTGCGCCAGGCGGCGCACGACCCGGCGGCGCTGGCGGCGCTGCCGTTGGGCCGTCGCGTGGTCGTCATCGGCGGCGGCATGACGGCGGTGGACGCCGCGGTGCAGGCGCGCCGCCTGGGCGCCGACGAGGTCACCATCGTCTACCGCCGCGGGCCTGCGGCGATGGGCGCGTCGGAGCACGAGCGCCAGTGGGCGCAGACGCATGGGGTGACCATCCGCCACTGGGCGGCGCCGCAGGCGCTGCTCACCGAGGGCGGCACCGTGGCCGGCATGCGCTTCGTGCGCACGGCGCCTAGGCCCGAGTCCGAGGGCGGCGGGCTGGCCGAGACCGGCGAGACCTTCACGCTGGCCGCCGACATGGTGCTGCGCGCCATCGGCCAGCGCTTCGTGGCCGACGGGCTGGACGCGCGCGTGGCGCTGGACCAGGGCCGCATCGCCACCGACCAAGACGGGCTCACCAGCCACCCGCGCATCTGGGCCGGTGGCGACTGCCGCGCCGGCGGGCGCGACCTGTCGGTCGAGGCCGTCGAGCATGGCAAGCGCGCCGCCGCCGCCATCCACGCCGCGCTGCAGGCGGCCGACTGAACCGGAGACCACGAGATGGCCGACCTGCGCACCGAGTTCCTGGGCATCCAAAGCCCCAACCCCTTCTGGCTGGCCAGCGCGCCGCCCACCGACAAGGCCGTCAACGTCGAGCGCGCCTTCGAGGCCGGCTGGGGCGGCGTGGTCTGGAAGACGCTGGGCGAGGACGGGCCGCCGGTGGTCAACGTCAGCGGCCCGCGCTACGAGGTGCTGCACAGCGGCGACCGGCGCGTGATCGGGCTGAACAACATCGAGCTCATCACCGACCGCCCGCTGCAGGTCAACCTGCAGGAGATCCGCGAGGTCAAGCGCCGCTGGCCCGACCGCGCGCTGGTGGTGTCGCTGATGGTGCCCTGCACCGAGAGCGCCTGGAAGAGCATCCTGCCCATGGTCGAGGACACCGGCGCCGACGGCGTCGAGTTGAACTTCGGCTGCCCGCATGGCATGAGCGAGCGCGGCATGGGCTCGGCCGTGGGCCAGGTGCCCGAGTACATCGAGATGGTGGCGCGCTGGTGCAAGGAGGCCACGCGGCTGCCGGTGATCGTCAAGCTCACGCCCAACATCACCGACATCCGCCACCCGGCGCGCGCGGCCAAGGCCGGCGGTGCCGACGCGGTGAGCCTGATCAACACCGTCAGCTCCATCATGGGCGTGGACCTGCAGACCATGCAGATGAAGCCGGCCATCGCCGGCCGCGGCAGCCATGGCGGCTACTGCGGGCCGGCGGTGCGCCCGATCGCGCTGAACATGGTGGCCGAGATCGCGCGCGACCCGGCCACGCGCGGCCTGCCGATCTCCGGCATCGGCGGCGTCGGCAGCTGGCACGACGCCGCCGAATTTCTGGCCCTGGGCTGCGGCAACGTGCAGGTCTGCACCGCGGCCATGGTCTACGGCTTCAAGATCGTGCAGGACATGGTGAGCGGCCTGTCCAACTGGATGGACGCGCAGGGCTACAAGACCATCGCCGACTTCCAGGGCCGTGCGGTGCCAAGCGTCACCGACTGGCAGCACCTGGACCTGGGCTACACGCAGAAGGCGGTGATCGACCAAAGCAAGTGCATCCAGTGCGGGCGCTGCCACATCGTCTGCGAGGACACCTCGCACCAGGCGATCAGCGCGACCAAGGACGGCCGGCGCTGGTTCGAGGTCGACGAGACCGAGTGCGTGGGCTGCAACCTGTGCGTCTCGGTGTGCCCGGTGCCGGAGTGCATCTCGATGCGCACGCTGGCCGCCGGCGAGGTCGATGCACGCACCGGCGTGGCCGTGCCCAGCGCGCCGCTGCCCTGGACCCGCCATCCCAACAACCCGATGCGCGAAGGCGCCTGAACCCGGGTGCGGGCGGCGCATCATCGCCGCTGCAGCCCCTTGCCGAGGAGACCGACGATGAGCGACGCCAAGCCCCTGCTGATCCGTGGCGGCACGGTGGTCAATGCCGACCGCGAGTTCAAGGCCGACGTGCTGTGCCTGGGCGGCCGCGTTGCCGCGCTGGGCGAGGCCGCCGCCGCCCAGGCCCCGGCCGGCACCGAGACGCTGGACGCCGGCGGCCGCTACGTGATGCCCGGCGGCATCGACCCGCACACCCACATGCAGCTGCCCTTCATGGGCACGGTGGCCGCCGACGACTTCTTCAGCGGCACGGCGGCCGGCTTCACCGGCGGCAACACCAGCATCATCGACTTCGTCATCCCCGACCCGCAGCAGCCGCTGATGGACGCCTTCCGCATGTGGCGCGGCTGGGCCGAGAAGGCCGCCGGCGACTACGGCTTCCACGTCGCCGTCACCTGGTGGAGCGAGGGCGTGCACGCCGACATGGGCCGGCTGGTGCAGGAGGAGGGCGTCAACACCTTCAAGCACTTCATGGCCTACAAGAACGCCATCATGTGCGACGACGAGACGCTGGTGAACAGCTTCCGCCGCGCGCTGGAGCTGGGTGCCATGCCCACCGTGCACGCCGAGAACGGCGAGCTGGTCTTCCTGCTGCAGCAGGAGGTGCTGAAGATGGGCATCACCGGCCCCGAGGGCCACCCGCTGAGCCGCCCGCCGATGGTCGAGGGCGAGGCCGCCAACCGCGCCATCGCCATCGCCGACGTGCTGGGCGTGCCGATCTACATCGTGCATGTGTCGTGCAACGAGGCCGCCGAGGCCATCGCCCGCGCCCGCGCCCGCGGCCAGCGCGTCTACGGCGAGGTGCTGGCCGGGCACCTGATCCTCGACGACAGCGTCTACCGCCACCCCGACTTCGCCACCGCCGCGGCCTACGTGATGAGCCCGCCCTTCCGCCCGCGCGCCGACGGCCACCAGGAGACGCTGTGGCGCGGCCTGCAAAGCGGCCAGCTGCACACCACCGCCACCGACCACTGCGTGTTCTGCGCGCCGCAGAAGGCCGCGGGCAGGAACGACTTCACCAAGATCCCCAACGGCTGCGGCGCCATCGAGGACCGGATGGCCGTGATCTGGGACGCCGGCGTCAACAGCGGGCGCCTGACGCCCAGCGAGTTCGTCGCCATCACCTCGGCCAACGCGGCCAAGGTCTTCAACATCTACCCGCGCAAGGGCTGCATCGTCGAGGGCGCCGACGCCGACATCGTGCTGTGGGACGCGCAGGCCACGCGCACGATCAGCGCGAAGAAGCAGTTCTCCAAGGGCGACTTCAACATCTTCGAGGGCCGCACCGTGATGGGCGTGGCCACGCACACCGTCAGCCGCGGCCGCGTGGTCTGGGCCGACGGCGACCTGCGCGCCGTGGCCGGCGCCGGCCAGTACGTCAGGCGCCCGGCCTTCGGTCCCAACTTCGAGGCCATGAGCAAGCGCAGCGCCGACCTGGCGCCCAGCGCCGTGGCGCGCTAGAACCGCGGAGGAAGAGCGGGCAGCGAGCGCGGGGCGGCGGCGCGGGCCGCCGCCCCGCCCGCCCCGACCCCCGCCGACCCAGGCCCCGCCGGCCGCGCCACCCGCGCGCCGCGGGCCGCGACAGACCCAGGAGGGACGACATGGACATCGAGACCCGAACCGCGACGCCGCCCAGGATCGACGCGCTGCGCATCAACGGCCAGCGCCTGTGGGCGAGCCTGATGGAGCTGGCGCAGATCGGCGCCACGCCCAAGGGTGGCGTCTGCCGCCTCACGCTCACCGACCTGGACAAGCAGGGCCGCGACCTGGTCAGCCGCTGGGCGCGGGAGGCCGGCATGACGGTCACCGTCGACCAGATCGGCAACGGTTTCCTGCGCCGCCCGGGGCGCGACAACAGCCTGCCGCCGGTGGTCACCGGCAGCCACATCGACACCCAGCCCACCGGCGGCAAGTTCGACGGCAACTACGGTGTGCTCGCCGGGCTGGAGGTGGTGCGCACGCTGAACGACCACGGCATCCAGACCGAGGCCCCGATCGAGGTGGCTTGGTGGACCAACGAGGAAGGCAGCCGCTTCGTGCCGGTGATGATGGGCTCGGGCGTGTTCGCCGGCGCCTTCACGCTGGAGCATGCCTACGCCGCCAAGGACGTGGACGGCAAGACCGTCAAGGACGAGCTGGCGCGCATCGGCTACGTCGGCGACGAGGTGCCGGGCCGGCACCCCATCGGCTGTTACTTCGAGACCCACATCGAGCAGGGCCCGGTGCTGGAGGACCACGACACCACCATCGGCGTGGTCAGCGGCGTGCTGGGCATACGCTGGTACGACTGCACCGTCACCGGCATGGAGGCGCATGCCGGCCCCACGCCGATGGCGCTGCGCAAGGACGCGCTGCAGGTGGCCACGCGGCTGATGCAGGAGGTGGTGGCCTGCGCCCATCGCCACCCGCAGGCCGACGGCGTCAACCATGGCCGCGGCACCGTGGGCATGGTGCAGGTGTTCCCCAACAGCCGCAACGTGATCCCGGGCCGCGTCAAGTTCAGCATAGACCTGCGCAACAGCACCGACGCGCTGTGCGACGCGATGGACGCCGACATCCGCGGCGTGGCGGCCAGGCTGTCGGCCGAGACCGGGCTGCCGATCACGATCGAGCAGGTCTCGGCCTACCCGGCGCAGGCCTTCCACCCCGACTGCATCGCCGCCGTGCAGCGCGCCGCCGACGCGCTGGGCTACAGCAACATGCCGGCGGTCTCGGGCGCCGGCCACGACGCCGTCTACATGGCGCGGCTGGCGCCGGCGGGCATGATCTTCATCCCCTGCAAGGACGGCATCAGCCACAACGAGATCGAGGACGCCAAGCCCGAGCACATCACCGCGGGCTGCAACGTGCTGCTGCACGCCATGCTCGAGCGCGCGGGGGTGGCGGGCGCATGACGGAGGCGGCGACGGAGAGCGCGGCCGAGGCGCCGTCGCCGGCCGCCGCGCCGGCGGTGTTGGCCAGCGGCCTGCAACTGGTCTTCCCCACCGCCGACGCGCCGGTGGTGGCGCTGCAGGACGTGGACCTGACGATCGAGCGCGGCGAGTTCGTCGCCTTCATCGGCCCCTCGGGCTGCGGCAAGACCACGCTGCTGCGCGTGATCGCCGACCTCGAGCGCGCCACCGGCGGCCACATCCAGGTCAACGGCAAGACCCCCGAGGCGGCGCGCCTGGGCCGCGACTACGGCTACGTGTTCCAGGCCGCCGCGCTCTACCCCTGGCGCAACGTGCTGCGCAACGTCACGCTGCCGCTGGAGATCATGGGCATGCCCCAGGCCGAGCGCGAGGCCCGCGCCCGCCAGCAGCTGGCCAACGTGGGCCTGGAGGGCTTCGAGCGCAAGTACCCCTGGCAGCTGTCGGGCGGCATGCAGCAACGCGTGTCCATCGCCCGCGCGCTGGCCTTCGAGCCGCAGCTGCTGCTGATGGACGAGCCCTTCGGCGCGCTGGACGAGATCACCCGCGACCACCTCAACGAGCAGCTGCTGCGGCTGTGGCAGCGCACGGGCAAGACGGTGGTCTTCGTCACCCACAGCATCGCCGAGGCGGTGTTCCTGGCCCAGCGCATCGTGGTGATGAGCCCGCGCCCGGGGCGCATCGCCGCCGTCATTCACAACCCGCTGCCGCTGCCGCGCACGCTGGACATGCGCGAGACGCCGGCCTTCGCCGACGTGGCGCATGCGGTGCGCGACGCGCTGCGCGCCGGGCATTCGTACGACGACGAGGCCTGAGCGGCCGCATGCCGTGAGCCGCACCGCCACCCTGCCCGCCCCCGCGCCGCGCGCCGTGCGTGCCCGCTGGTGGGCCGACGCCGGCCCGGTGGCCGCGGTGAGCACCCTGCTGCTGCTGGCCTGGTACGCCGGCGCCGTGTGGCTCAACGCGCCGCAGGTGATCGAGCGCCTCGACGGCCTCGGCAACCCCTGGGGCTGGCGCGAGCTGGTGGCCGCCGCCTGGGCCATGGACCGCCCGGTGCTGCCGGCGCCACACCAGGTGTTGATCAACTGGTTCGAATTCACCTTCGCCACCGCGCCCGACAGCGCGCGCAGCCTGGTCTTCCACGCCGGCGTCACGCTGGCCAGCACGCTGCTGGGGTTCGCGCTGGGGCTGGCGCTGGGCGTGGCGCTGGCACTGGGCGTGGTGCACAGCCGCGTGCTGGACCGCAGCCTGCTGCCCTGGGTGATCGCGTCGCAGACCATCCCCATCCTGGCCATCGCGCCCATGGTGGTGGTGGTGCTGGGCAGCCTGGGTTACCCGCCGCTGGCGAGCAAGGCCGTCATCTCCATGTACCTGTGCTTCTTCCCCGTCACGGTGGGCATGGTCAAGGGCCTGCGCAGCCCCGAGGCCATCCAGCTGGACCTGCTGCGCACCTACAGCGCCAGCCGGCTGCAGGTGTTGCTGCGGCTGCGGCTGCCCGCGTCGCTGCCCTTCCTGTTCGCCAGCGCCAAGGTGGCGGTGGCGGCCAGCCTGGTGGGCGCCATCGTCGGCGAGCTGCCCACCGGGGCGCAGGCCGGGCTGGGGGCGCGGCTGCTGTCGGGCTCGTACTTCGGGCAGACGGTGCAGATCTGGTCGGCGCTGCTGATGGCGGCGCTGCTGGGCGCGGCGCTGGTGGGCGCGGTGGCGCTGGCCGAACGGCTGGTGGGCCGGGTGATGGGTGCCCGCACGGAGCCCGCGCGGTGAACACCACCACCGCCGCGCGCCCGCCGTCGCCCTTGCTGGCGCTGGTGCAACGCCACGGCACGGCCGCCGGGCTGGCGCTGGTGGTCGGCGGCGCGGCGCTGCTGCTGGCCGACGTGCATGCCCAGGCCGGCCCGGGCCCGCAGCTGGGCCTGCGCATCGCCGCCTGGGCCTTGCTGCTGTGGGCGGTGCTGGGCCGGCTGGCGCGCTGGAACGGGCGCTGGTCGCGCTGGGCGGCGCCGGCGCTGTTCGGCGCGGCGCTGCTGGCCTTGTGGGAGATCGCCGCCGTCGGCTGGCAGGTGCCCAAGGTGCTGCTGCCGGCGCCGCATGCCGTGGGCCAGGCCCTGGTGGCGCGCTGGGACGTGCTGTGGGGCGACTTCGTGCAGACCGCCATCGCCGTGGGTGCCGGCTACGCCATGGGCAACGGCGGCGGCGCCGCGGCGGCGCTGCTGGCCGACCGCTTCGCGCTGCTGCGCCGCGGCCTGCTGCCGCTGGCCAACCTGGCCGGCGCCCTGCCCATCGTGGGCATCGCGCCGATCATGGTGATGTGGTTCGGCTTCGACTGGCAGAGCAAGGCGGCGGTGGCGGCGGTGGTCACCTTCTTCCCGATGCTGGTGGGCACGCTGGCCGGGCTGGCGGCGGTGGACCCCATGCAGCGCGACCTGATGCGTTGCTACGCCGCCGGCCATGGCGCCACGCTGCGCCTGCTGAGGCTGCCGGCGGCGCTGCCCTTCGTCTTCAACGCGCTGAAGATCAACTCGACGCTGGCGCTGATCGCCGCCATCGTCGCCGAGTTCTTCGGCTCGCCCATCCAGGGCCTGGGCTTCCGCATCAGCGCCGAGGTGGCGCGCCTGAACGTCGACGTGGTCTGGGCCGCCATCGCGCTGGCGGCGCTGGCCGGCTCGGCCTTCTATGGCGCCATCGCGCTGCTGGAGCGCCGGCTCACCTTCTGGCACCCTTCGCTGCGCCGCTGAACCGGCCGGACCGTCGCAGCCCCCTCGCCTTGCCCACCGGCCCGTCTTCCAACCCCGCAGGAGAGAGAAGCATGAACAAGATCCGCAGCATCACCAGGCTGCTCACCGCCACCGCGCTGGCCACCGCCGCGCTGGCCGCCCAGGCCCAGGACAAGCTGACGCTGCAGCTGAAGTGGGTGACCCAGGCCCAGTTCGCCGGCTACTACGTGGCCAAGGACAAGGGCTTCTACAAGGACGTGGGCCTGGACGTGACGATCAAGGCCGGCGGCCCCGACATCAACCCCAGCCAGGTCATCGCCGGCGGCGGCGCCGACGTGATCGTCGACTGGATGCCCAGCGCGCTGGCCACGCGCGAGAAGGGCGTGCCCATCGTCAACATCGCGCAGGTGTTCCAGCGCTCGGGCATGCAGCTGACCTGCCGCAAGGACAGCGGCGTGGCCACGCCCGCCGACTTCAAGGGCAAGACCCTGGGCGTCTGGTTCTTCGGCAACGAGTACCCCTTCCTGAGCTGGATGGACAAGCTGGGCCTGAAGACCACCGGCGGCGCCGACGGCGTGAAGGTGCTCAAGCAGGGCTTCAACGTCGACCCGCTGCTGCAGAAGCAGGCCGCCTGCATCAGCACCATGACCTACAACGAGTACTGGCAGCTGATCGACGCCGGCATGAAGCCCGAGCAGCTGCTGGTCTTCAAGTACGAGGACCAGGGCGTGGCCACGCTGGAGGACGGCCTGTACGCCACCGAGAAGAGCATCGCCGACCCGGCGATGGCGGCCAGGCTGGCCAGGTTCGTCAAGGCCAGCATGAAGGGCTGGGACTACGCCGTGGCCAACCCGGCCGAGGCGGTGAAGATCGTGCTGAAGAACGACGCCAGCGGCGCGCAGACCGAGAAGCACCAGGCGCGCATGATGGGCGAGATCGCCAAGCTGGTGGCCGGCGGCAAGACCGGCCAGCTGGACATGAAGGCCTACGAGCGCACCGTCGACACGCTGATGAAGGGCAAGAGCGACCCGGTGATCACCAAGAAGCCGGTGGGCGCGGTGACCGACAAGATCTGGCTGGCCGCGCAGAAGTGAGGGCGCAGAAGTGAGGGCGCCGGCATCGATGGCGGCCTGAGCCGGCCGGCAGCAGCGCGGCGGCGGTGCGGCGCAGCCCGGGGGCATCCCGGGGGCGCCGCCCGCCGCCGCGGCATTACCATCGTCGCAAAGCGGGCGCGCCGCGCGCCCTATCCAGCGAACGAGGAGCCGCCACCCGCGCCGCCATGGGCCGCGCCGGGCGGCGTGCAGCAGGAGCGAAGCCCATGCTGATCGGAGTGCCCCTGGAGACGGTGGCCGGCGAGACCCGCGTTGCCGCCACGCCGGAGACGGCCAAGAAGCTCAAGGCCCAGGGGCACCAGCTGCGCGTGCAGAGCGGCGCCGGCCTGGCCGCCGCCTGCACCGATGCCGCCTACCAGGCCGCCGGCGCCGAGATCGTCGACCGCGCCGGCGCCTTCGCCTGCGAGCTGGTGCTGAAGGTGCGCAGCCCCGACGCCGACGAGCTGAGCCTGATGAAGCCGGGCACGGCGCTGGTGGGCATGTTGAACCCCTTCGACGCCGACGGGCTGCAGCGCCTGGCCGCCGCCGGGCTCACGGCCTTTGCGCTGGAGGCCGCGCCGCGCACCACGCGCGCGCAGAGCATGGACGTGCTGTCCAGCCAGGCCAACATCGGCGGCTACAAGGCGGTGATGATGGCCGCCGACCGCTACCCGCGGCTGTTCCCCATGCTGATGACGGCCGCCGGCACCATCAAGGCGGCGCGCGTGGTGGTGCTGGGCGTGGGCGTGGCCGGGCTGCAGGCCATCGCCACGGCCAAGCGCCTGGGGGCCGTCATCGAGGCCAGCGACGTGCGCCCCAGCGTCAAGGAGCAGGTGGAGAGCCTGGGCGCCAAGTTCATCGACGTGCCCTACGAGACCGCCGAGGAGAAGGAAGCCGCCGAGGGCGTGGGCGGCTACGCCAGGCCCATGCCGCCCAGCTGGCTGGCGCGGCAGAAGGTGGAGGTGGCCAAGCGCGTGGCCAACGCCGACATCGTGATCACCACGGCGCTGATCCCCGGGCGCGCCGCGCCGGTGCTGGTCACCGACGAGATGGTGCAGGCGATGAAGCCCGGCAGCGTCATCGTCGACATGGCCGCCGGCCGCGGCGCCCAGGGCCATGACGGCAACTGCACGCTGACCGAGGCCGGCAAGACGGTGCTCAAGCATGGCGTGACGATCATCGGCGAGACCAACCTGCCGGCGCTGGTGGCCGCCGACGCCAGCAGCCTGTACGCGCGCAACGTGCTCGACTTCCTGAAGCTCATCGTCACGAAAGACGCGGCGCTGCAGGTGCCGATGGACGACGACATCGTCGCCGCCTGCCTGATGGCGCAGGGCGGCCAGGTCACCCGCAAGTAAGCCCGGATCGAACCGCGATCACGCCACGGCCCGCAACGACCAGGGACCCCGCATGGAATTCGTCAGCCCCACCGTCACCAACCTGATCATCTTCGTGCTCGCCATCTACGTGGGCTACCACGTGGTGTGGAACGTCACGCCGGCGCTGCACACGCCGCTGATGGCCGTCACCAACGCCATCAGCGCCATCGTGATGGTGGGCGCGATGCTGGCCGCCGCGCTCACCGAGGGCGGCCCGGCCAAGGCCCTGGGCGTGGCCGCGGTGGCGCTGGCGGCGGTGAACGTGTTCGGCGGCTTCCTGGTCACGCGGCGGATGCTGGAGATGTTCAAGAAGAAGGACAAGAAGGGGGAAGCCAAGTGAAGCAGCAGCGCTTGTCGAAGCAGCGGGCCGAGCGCCGGGCCGCTCCCAAGCCGGCCCGCATCCCCACGGGGGATCGGTCGGCGTACCCGTCGACCGAGGGGCAAGCATGAGCCTTGATCTCGTCACGCTGCTGTACCTGGTCGCCAGCGTCTGCTTCATCCAGGCGCTGAAGGGGCTGAGCCACCCCACCACCTCGATCCGCGGCAACGTCTTCGGCATGGTCGGCATGGCCATCGCCGTGCTCACCACGGCGGCGTTGATCGTCAAGCTGGCCGGCGGCCCGCTGGGGCTGTCATGGGTGCTGCTGGGCCTGGTGGTGGGCGGCGGCGCCGGCGCCGTGATGGCGCAGCGCGTCGAGATGACCAAGATGCCCGAGCTGGTGGCCTTCATGCACAGCATGGTGGGCCTGGCGGCGGTGTTCATCGCCGCGGCCACGGCCATCGAGCCGGCGGCCTTCGGCATCGCCGCCAAGGGCGGCGCCATCCCGCATGGCAACCGCGTGGAGCTGGCGCTGGGCGCGGCCATCGGCGCCATCACCTTCAGCGGCAGCGTGATCGCCTTCGGCAAGCTCAGCGGCAAGTACAGGTTCCGCCTGTTCCAGGGCGCGCCGGTGGTGTTCGGCGGCCAGCATGCGCTCAACGCCGTGCTGGGCGCGGCGATGGTGGCGCTGATCGCCGGCTACACGGTGAACCAGAACGACGCGCTGCTGTGGGCGGCCATCGCCATCGCCTTCGTGCTGGGCGTGCTGATCATCATCCCCATCGGCGGCGCCGACATGCCGGTGGTGGTGTCCATGCTCAACAGCTACTCGGGCTGGGCGGCGGCGGGCATCGGCTTCAGCCTGAACAACAGCATGCTGATCATCGCCGGCTCGCTGGTGGGCAGCTCGGGCGCGATCCTGAGCTACATCATGTGCAAGGCGATGAACCGCTCGTTCTTCAGCGTCATCCTGGGCGGCTTCGGCGGCGAGGCCGCGGGCCCGGCCGGCGCCGCGCAGCAGCGCCCCGTGAAGAGCGGCAGCGCCGACGACGCGGCCTTCATCCTGGGCAACGCCGAGACCGTGATCATCGTGCCCGGCTACGGCCTGGCGGTGGCGCGCGCCCAGCATGCGGTGAAGGAGCTGGCGCACAAGCTGGCCGAGAAGGGCGTGACGGTGAAGTACGCCATCCACCCGGTGGCCGGCCGCATGCCCGGGCACATGAACGTGCTGCTGGCCGAGGCCGAGGTGCCCTACGACCAGGTCTTCGAGATGGAGGACATCAACGGCGAGTTCGGCCAGGCCGACGTGGCCATCATCCTCGGCGCCAACGACGTGGTGAACCCGGCGGCGATGCAGAAGGGCAGCGCCATCTACGGCATGCCCATCCTCGAGGCCTACAAGGCCAAGACCGTGATCGTCAACAAGCGCAGCATGGCCAGCGGCTACGCCGGCCTGGACAACGAGCTGTTCTACATGGACAAGACGATGATGGTCTTCGGCGACGCCAAGAAGGTGGTCGAGGAGATGGTCAAGGCGGTGGAGTAGGCGCCCTGCCGCCGATGGGGGACGGGCCGGCACTGCCGGCCTGTTTTACTTTCGGGCGCGAACGCAAAATAGGCCGCCGCGTTGTTTTAGGTTCGAAGCCCGCGCTTCGGCCGGCGTCACGCCCCGCACCATGCCCCCCACCCCCGAGCAGCAGGCCCGCATGCGCATCGACGCGCTGCTGCTTGCCGCAGGCTGGGTGCTGCAGGACGCGGCCGACTTCAACCGCCACGCCGCCGAGGGCGTGGCGGTTCGCGAGTTCCAGTTGCCGGGCGGCCCCTGCGACTACCTGCTGTTCGTGGGCGGCAAGGCCTGCGGCGTGGTCGAGGCCAAGAAGGCCGGCACCACGCTCAGCGGCGTGGCCGAGCAGTCGGCGCGCTACATGCACAGCCTGCCCGGGCACCTGGCGCGCTGGGCCGACCGGCTGGTGTTCGACTACGAGAGCACCGGCGACGAGACCTGCTTCCGCGACACCCGCGACCCCAGGCCCCGTTCGCGCCGCGTCTTCGCCTTCCACCAGCCCGCCACGCTGCACGGCTGGCTGAAGGAGCCCGACACGCTGCGCCGCCGCCTGCTGGCGCTGGCCACCGAAGGCCCGGCACTGGACCTCGCCGGCCTGCGCGGCTGCCAGGCCGATGCCATCACCGGCCTGGAGGCCTCGCTGGCCGACGACCGCCCCCGTTCGCTGATCCAGATGGCCACCGGCGCCGGCAAGACCTTCACCGCCTGCCACTTCAGCTGGCGGCTGCTGAAGCACGCCAAGGCGCGGCGCATCCTGTTCCTGGTGGACCGCAACAACCTGGGCGACCAGACACTGCGCGAGTACCAGAACTTCCGTCCGCCCGGCGCGGCGCATGGCTTCGTCGACACCTACATCGTGCAGCACCTGCACGGCAGCCGCATCGATGCCGACGCCAAGGTGGTCATCACCACCATCCAGCGCCTGTATGCCCTGCTGCGCGGCGAAGAGCTGGACGCGGCGGCCGAGGAAGCCAGCGCCTTCGAGACCTGGGGCGCCGCGGCCGACGAAGGCGAACTGCGCCCCGTGGCCTACAACCCGGCCATCCCCATCGAGCATTTCGACCTCATCGTCACCGACGAGTGCCACCGCAGCATCTACGGCCTGTGGCGCCAGGTGCTGGAGTACTTCGACGCCCACCTCATCGGCCTCACCGCCACGCCCTCGGCGCACACGCTGGGCTTCTTCCAGCGCAACCTGGTGGCCGAGTACCCCTACGAGCAGAGCGTGGTGGACGGCGTGAATGTGGGCTTCGAGGTCTACCGCATCCGCACCCAGGTGGGCGAGCATGGCGGCACGGTGGACGCCGGCTACCACGTGCCCGTGCGCGACCGCCGCACGCGCGCGCTGCGCTACCGCCAGCTCGACGAAGACCTGCCCTTCGCCAAGGCCGAGCTGGACCGCAGCGTGACCGTGCCCGACCAGATCCGCCTGGTGCTGCAGACCTGGAAGGCCAAGCTCTTCACCGAGCTCTTCCCCGGCCGCAGCGGCCAGTGGGTGCCCAAGACGCTGATCTTCGCCAAGGACGACCACCATGCCGAGGAGATCGTCAAGGCCTGCTGGGAGGTCTTCGGCCAGGGCAACGACTTCGCCAAGAAGATCACCTACCAGACGAGCGAGAAGCCGAAAGAACTCATCAAGGCCTTCCGCGTCGACCCCTTCCCGCGCATCGCCGTCACCGTGGACATGATCGCCACCGGCACCGACATCAAGCCCGTCGAGTGCCTGATCTTCCTGCGCGACGTGAAGAGCGCCAGCTACTTCGAGCAGATGAAGGGCCGCGGCGTGCGCACCGTGGACGACACCAGCCTGCAGCAGGTCACGCCCGACGCGCAGACCAAGACCCGCTTCGTGCTGGTCGACGCCGTGGGCGTGACCGAGGGCGGCGAGAAGAACCTGTCGCAGCCGCTGGAGCGCAAGCGCAGCGTGCCCCTGGACAAGCTGCTGGAGCAGCTGGCGCAGGGCCGGCGCGACGAGAACGCCCTCTCGTCGCTGGCGGCACGGCTTGCCGCGCTGGACCGCCGGCTGGACAGCGATGACCGCCAGCGCGTCGAGGCCGCGTCGGGCGGCCTGGGCCTGAAGGCGCTGGCCCGCCGGCTGCTGGACGCCATCACGCCCGAGATGGTGGACGCGGCGCTTGTCCAGCGCCTCGGCAGCGCCGAGGCGGCCAGCGCCGAGCAGGTGAAGCTGATCGAGTCCGAACTGCGCGACGCCGCCTGCGCGCCCTTCGACCGCGCCGAGCTGCGCCAGGTGATCCAGGCCGTGAAGGCCAAGGCCGACATCGTGATCGCCGAAGGCACGGCCGACCTGCTGCTGGCCGCCGGCTACGACATGGCGCAGGCCGAGCGGCGCACCACCAGCTTCCGCGCCTTCATCGAGGCGCACAAGAACCAGCTGCTGGCGCTGCAGATCCTCTACAGCCAGCCCTACCCGAAGCGCCGGCTCACCTATGCCAGCCTGCGCGAGCTGGCCAATAAACTCGCCGACCCGCCGCAGCACCTGACGGTGGCCGACGTCTGGCAGGCCTACAGGCGGCTGAACGCGGCGCTGGTGCGCGGCGCGCCGGCCGACAAGCTGCTGACCGACCTGATCAGCCTGGTGCGCTTTGCCACCGGCCAGATGGAGTTGCTGGAGCCCCACGCGGCGCGCGTGGAGCAGCGCTTCAACCTGTGGATCGGCCGGCAGATCAAGGCGGGCCAGGTGTTCACGGAAGAGCAGATGGCGTGGCTCAAGGCCATCAAGGACTACCTGGCGGCGAACGTGGAGATCGCGCCGGCCGACCTGGTGCGCGACGAACCCTTTGCCGGCTGGGGTGGGGTGGTGGCGGCGCGCAAGTTGTTTGGGAATGCGTTGAACGGGATGCTGGACGAGTTGACTGAGGTGTTGGTGGCATGACGGATGTATTGCCGCCGGGCTGGACCGACGCCGCGCTGGAAGAGTTGGTGCACATCAATCCGCCGGGTTCTTCGATGGCGGTTCCGGACGAGCAGCACGTGAGCTTCGTTCCTATGGCTGCCGTCGAAGCGCTCAGCGGACGGATCGATACCTCGGGCACCCGTGCGTTCGGCGAGGTGAAGAAAGGGTTCACCCGTTTCCTCAATGGCGACGTGCTGTTCGCCAAGATCACGCCCTGCATGGAGAACGGGAAGATCGCAGTGGCGCGTGGCCTCAGGGGTGGCGTGGGTTGCGGATCCACCGAGTTCCATGTCCTGCGTTCGCGTGGTGCCGTTTTGCACGACTACCTGCGCTACTTCCTGGTGCAGTCGAGCTATCGGCAAGAAGCCGAGCGCAACATGCAAGGCGCGGTCGGTCAGCGCCGTGTGCCCACCGAGTATCTGCGCCAGTCGAGGATGCCGACCGCGCCATTGGAGGAGCAGCAACGCATCGTCTCCCGCATCGAAGAACTCTTCAGCGAGATCGACGAAGGCGAGCGCGCGCTGGAGCGCGTGGGCCGGCTGGTGGAGCGCTACCGCCAGTCCGTCCTCAAGGCCGCGGTCACGGGGGAGTTGACTCGGGAGTGGCGGCTGTCGAATCCCCCGGCGAAGCCCACTGAGGTTTCATCACGGATCGCGACCGACACGTTGGGCGACCTACCCGCAGGCTGGGACAAGCTTCGCATCGACGAGGTTGGCGAGGTTCAGCTGGGCCGACAGCGGTCGCCGGAACACCACGAAGGCGAGCACATGCGCCCCTACCTGCGTGTTGCGAATGTCTTCGAGGAGCGCATCGACACAAGCGACCTGATGGCGATGAACTTCACGCCCGAAGAGTTTGAGCGCTTTCGTTTGCGGCACGGAGACATCCTTCTCAACGAGGGTCAGAGCAAAGAGCTGGTCGGTCGGCCAGCCATGTATCGAGACGAGTTGCCCGACGGCTGCTTCACGAACTCGCTGGTGCGCTTTCGCAGCCGCGAGAAGGTGTTGCCGGCCTTTGCTCTGATCGTGTTCCTGCACTTCATGAAGAGCGGCGACTTTCAGCGCATTGCTCGGATCACCACCAACATTGCGCACCTCGGCGCGGGCCGGTTTGCCGAGATGGCCTTCCCGGTGCCGCCCATCGCCGAACAACAGCTCATCGTCGATGCGGTTGCGCGGCAGGACAGCGTCTGGAGAACGGTCAAGTCTGAACTTGGTCTGCGATTGCGGCAGTCGAGCGCCCTCCGCCAATCCATCCTCAAAGCCGCCTTCTCCGGCCAACTCGTCCCCCAGGACCCCCGCGACGAACCCGCCTCGGCCCTGCTCGCCCGCCTGGCCGCCCAGCCGGCCGATGCGCCCGCCCCCAAGCGCCGCGGCCGACCGCCGCGCCAACCCGCCACAGCCCTGTGATGCGCACCGCCGAAGACCTGCTGCAGGAACTGGCCGCGGTGGACGAGTCCCACCGCATCGAGGCCAAGCGCGCCTCGCAGATCGACCGCTCGATCATGGAGACCGTGGTCGCCTTCTCCAACGAGCCCGGCCTGGGCGGTGGCTACCTGCTGCTGGGTGTGGAGCGTGACCCGGCCGACCTGTTCGGCGGTGCCTACCGCGTGGCGGGGGTGGCGGATCCCGACAAGCTGCAGTCCGACCTGGCCAGCCAGTGCGCCAGCATGCTCAACCGGCCGGTGCGCCCGCGCATCTCGGTGGAGACCTTGCGCGGCAAGACGGTGCTGGTGGTGTGGGTGCCCGAGGCCGCGCCGGCCGAGAAGCCGGTGTACCTGACGAAGCTGGGCCTGCCGCGCGGCGCCTTCCGCCGCGTGGGCAGCACCGACCAGGAGGGCAGCGAAGACGACCTGGTGGCGCTGTACGCCGGCCAGCAGGTGGAGGCCTTCGACGGCGCCGTGCTGCCCGACACCGACCTGTCGGACATCGACCCCGCCGCGGTGCAGGACTACCGGCGCCTGCGCGAGCGTGCCAACCCCAGCGCCGACGAGCTGGGCTGGAGCGACGAGGATCTGCTGCGCGCTGTGGGTGCCGCCGTGCGCCAGGGCAGCGGGCTCAAGCCCACCGTGGCCGGCCTGTTGCTGTTCGGCACCGCGCAGGCCCTGCGCCGCTGCTTCCCGATGATGCGCATCGACTACATCCGCGTGCCCGGCCGGCAGTGGGTGGAGGACCCGAACCACCGCTTCGACACGCTGGAGATCCGCGCGCCGCTGCTCACCGCCATCCGCCGTGCCGAAGCCGCGGTGCGGGACGAGCTGATGCAGTCGTTTTCACTGCCCGAAGGGGCGTTGGCGCGAGAGGACGAACCGGCGCTGCCGCTGCGCGTGATCCGCGAAGCCATCGTCAACGCGGCAATGCACCGCAGCTACCGCATCCATGGCGCCGTGCAGGTGATCCGCTACGCCAACCGGCTGGAGGTGCGCAACCCGGGCCACTCGATCAAGGCAGAGGAACAACTGGGTGAGCCGGGCAGCGAGACGCGCAACCCGCGCATCGCCGCCGTGCTGCATGACGTGAACGTGGCCGAGACCAAGGGCAGTGGCATCCGCGCCATGCGCGAGCTGATGCAGCAGCACGACCTGCTGCCGCCCACCTTCGAGTCGTCACGGCGCCCCGACCAGTTCGTGGCGACCTTCCTGTTCCACCACTTCCTCGAGCCTGCCGATCTGGCCTGGCTGCGGGCGCTGACGGCGGAGCCCTTGTCCGACGAGGAGATGCGCGCGCTGGTGGCGGTGCGCGAACTGGGCGCGATCGACAACGCCGCCTACCGCAACATCAACCGCACCGATACCCTGAACGCCTCGGTTCACCTGCGACGCCTGCGTGACCTCGGTCTGCTCGTCATGAAGGGCGGAGGCAGCCGGACCTACTACGTGGCGGGGCCGGGGTTCGTCCGTCCGGCCGACCTGGCGGGTGAGGGCGAAACCCCCCAGGCAGACGCCCAAACCCCCCAGGGGCGGAGACAAACCCCCCAGCCCAGGACACAAACCCCCCAGCCCGGACCACAAACCCCCCAGGCAGAGCAGCCCCCGGAAGCGCTGGCACGCCGGCTTCCGGCCCCCGGCACCCGGCCCCGGCGAGAGATCCTGCAGGCACTGGTCGTCGACCTGTGCACCTGGAAGCCGCACAGCGCCCGTGAGCTTGCGGCCCTGCTGGGCCGGCGCGACCACAAGCATCTGGTGCAGGAGGTGCTGAGCCCGCTGGTCGCCCAGGGCCTGCTGGCGTTCACCATTCCCAGCATGGAGAAGCACCCGGACCAGCGCTACACGGCACGCGCCGCAGCTCCCCCGGGACCTTGACCTTGTTCTCCCTGTGCGCGGGAAAGAAGCCTGCGTCAAGGGAAGAGATAGATGAATCAATAACTTGCAGGCGCGGTTGTTCTCTTCTCTTCTGCGCCCGTCCGAACGCCATGAGCACAGACCCCACCGCCTTCCACACTGCCTTGGTGAGCAAGGTCTGGAACTACGCCCACGTGCTGCGCGACCAGGGCATCGGCTACGGCGACTACGTCGAGCAGATCACCTTCCTGCTGTTCCTGAAGATGGACCAGGAGCGCAGCGAGCTGCTGGGCGAGCCCAGCGGCATCCCCGCGCCTTGGCGCTGGGATAGGCTCGCTCCGCTGGCCGGTGACGAGTTGGAGATCCAGTACCGCCACACGCTGGAGGCGCTGGCCCGCGAAGAGGGCCTGATCGGCACCATCTTCCGCGGCGCGCAGAACAAGCTCACCGACCCGGCCAAGCTCAAGCGCGTGGTCTCGCTGATCAACGCCGAGACCTGGATCGGCATCGGCGTGGACGTGAAGGGCGCCATCTACGAAGGCCTGCTGGAGCGCAACGCCGCCGAGGTGAAGAGCGGCGCCGGCCAGTACTTCACGCCACGCCCGCTGATCCAGGCCATGGTGCATGTGCTCAACCCGCAGGTGGGCGAGACGGTGCACGACCCGGCCTGCGGCACCGGGGGCTTCCTGCTGTCGGCCTACGAGTACATGAAGGAGCATGGCGGCGCCCCGGCGCGCGACCGCAGCGCCCAGCGCCGGCTGCGCGAGCAGACCTTCAGCGGCAACGACATCGTCGACGAGGTGGTGCGCCTGTGCGCGATGAACCTCTACCTGCACGGCATCGGCAACGGCGACAGCCCGATCCGCTGCGCCGATGCGCTGGCCGCCGACCCCGGCGAACGCTTCGACGTGATCCTGAGCAACCCGCCCTTCGGCAAGAAGAGCAGCTACAAGGTCATCGGCGAGGACGGCGAGGTGGACACCGAGCGCGAGGACTACGAGCGCGAGGACTTCAAGTTCACCACCGGCAACAAGCAGCTGAACTTCATGCAGCACATCATGACGGTGATGGCCAGCCAAGGCCGCGCCGGCGTGGTGCTGCCCGACAACGTGCTGTTCGAGGCCGGCAGCGCCGGCGAGGGCATACGCCGGCGGCTGCTGGAGCAGTTCGACTTCCACACCCTGCTGCGCCTGCCCACCGGCATCTTCTACAAGCCGGGCGTGAAGGCCAACGTGCTGTTCTTCGACAAGCGCCCGCCACGCGCCGACGGCCGGCCCAACACCCAGGCGCTGTGGATCTACGACCTGCGCACCAACCAGCACTTCACGCTGAAGAAGAACCCGCTGGCGGTGGCCGATCTGCAGGACTTCGTCGCCTGCTACCAGGCGGGCCAGCGAAGCCAGCGCCGCGAGACCGAGCGCTTCAGGCGCTTTGCCGTCGAGGACCTGCTGGCGCGCGACAAGCTCAACCTCGACATCTTCTGGCTCAAGGACGAGAGCCTGGACGACGTGGACAGCCTGCCCGCGCCCGACGTGATCGCGGCCGAGATCGTCGAGAACCTGCAGGCGGCGCTGGAGGCCTTTCAGGCCGTGGCGGATGAGCTGGCCGTGGCCCCGCGGCGCTGAGCGGCCTCAGCCCCGCCGCCGCACCAGCACCCCAAGTACCGCCATCCCGGCCAGCATCAGCGCCCAGCCGCGTGGCTCGGGCACGGGCATCGCCGAGGTGATGAACTGGCCGTCGTCGGCCAGGCCGTTGGTGCCGGTGAAGCCCCAGTAGATGGGGTTGCCGGCCAGGCCCAGGGCGGCGAAGTCGACCGCGGCGCTGACGCTGAAGCTGCCCAGGTCGGGCCGCCAGATCGTGCCCAGCACGCTGCCGCTGTCGTCGTCGTTGCCCGAGGGCGTGTAGCTGAAGCTGGCGATCCACTGCAGCGCCGGGTCGCGGATGGCGTCGCCCAGGCCGGTCTCGCTGGCCGCCAGCGGCGTGACGCTGCCGTCCACCAGGACCTGCAGGCTGGGCGAGACCGGTTCGCCGTCGAAGTGGAAGGTGTCGATGGCAAAGGCCAGGCTGCTGCCCAGGCCCTCGTAGCCCAGGCCCGAGCCCGCGCCGCCCAGCCCGGGCTGGGTGCTCAGCACCAGCGCGATGCCGTCGCCGCGCAGCACGCTGCCGGCGGCGATGAAGAACGGGAAGCTGAAGTCGAAGGGCTGGTTGAAGTCGATCGCCAGCGCCACGGGGGCCCAGCCCGCCCCGCCCTGGCCGCCCACGCCCACCTGGGTCAGCGACAGCAGGCTGTAGGTGTAGCCGTTGCCCGGCGTGGCGTTGCTGGCGGCGGCGCTGCCGTACAGCGTCCAGGTGCTGAAGTCGGTGAACGTGTTCAGCGTGCTGGCGCCCTGCTGGGCCCTGGCCGGCGGTGCCGCCAGCGCCACGGCGGTGGCCAGCGCCGCGGCACTGGCCAGGCGCTGCCAGGCCCCGTGGGGCCGTCGCTGCGGCGAGCGGGCATGCCGCTGGGTGGTGAACATGGGTGCCTCCGCGTGGTGTTCGGCAGGGCCGCAGTGTCTGCCGCGTCCGTGAGCGCGGCGTGAGTGGCGCGCCGCCGCGTGCACCCCCGCACGCAGGTGGCGCCGGCTCAGCCGCTGCGGCGCCGCCGCGCGCGCCGGTGGTCCAGGCGGCGGCGCCGGGGCTCGGCGTGGGCCGCCCCGTTCGCGGGGGGCATGGTCTCAGGACTGCAGCGCCAGCCGCTGCGCCTCGGCGCGCGCCAGCTGCGCGCCGCGCGCCCAGGCCTCGGCCTCGGCGGCCGGGCCCAGCAGCAGCCGGCCCAGACGTCGCGTGCGGCGGCGCTCGCGCAGGTCCTCGTCGCCCAGCGTGCCGAAGTGCTGGGCATAGAAGGCGTCGGCAAAGCCCATCAGCAGCAGCGCGCTGTCGGGCTGGCGCAGGTGCAGCAGCGTGCGCGGCAGGTTCCACAGCGCGTAGAACCACTCGCGCCAGCAGGCGCCGGCCCAGGCGCTGCGCAGGCTGGCGCGGTAGGCGGTGGCGGCCTCGGGCCAGCGCCGTGCGTCGGCCAGCGCGTAGCCATGCACGCTGTGCGCGAAGGCCAGCAGCCGCCCCTGCGACTGCGCCTCGGCGGCCCGCAGCGCCGGCACCAGCAGCGCCAGCTGCTCGGCCACGCGGTGCTGGAAACCCAGCGCGATGGCCAGGTTCACCTGCCCCGCCGGCACGCGCAGCCGCAGCCCGGCCTGCTGCCACACCTGCAGCGCCTGCGCCTGCAGCGCCACGTTGGCCGCGTGGTCGTGCTGCAGCCGCTCGGCCAGCACGGCGCGCAAGGCCAGCACGCGGCCCAGCGTGTCGGCCGCGGCCGGCCCGGCCCGGCGGGCCAGCAGCTCGGCCTGCTGCAGCAGCGGCGCGGCGTCGCGCGCGCCGGCGGCGCCGCGCGTGCGCACCGCCACGCGGGCCACCAGCGCCAGCGCTTGGGCACGGTCGGCATCGCTGCCCAGCGCGCCGGCCTGGCCGGCGCCGGCGGCCAAGGCCTCGGCGCCTTGCAGCGCCTGCTGCGCGGCCGCGGCGGCGGCGTCGGGCAGGCCGGCCTCGAAGCACTGCACCGCCAGCAGCGCCTGTGCACGCGCCAGGCCGGGCGTGGCCGGGGGCAGTGCCGCCAGCGCCCGGCACAGCGTCTGCACGCCACCGGGGGGCAGGGGCTCGTCGTCCAGCAGGGGCTCCAGCGCCAGCAGCAGCTGCAGCGCCTGCTGCGGCGCGCCGTCGTCGACCGCGCTGGCCAGTGCCGCCAGCAGGTCGGGCAGCGCATCGCGCAGCGCCGGCAGCGCGTCGGCGCCGGGCGGCGAGGCCAGCGCCATGGCCCAGGCGACCCAGGCGGCGCGGTGCGCGGCGCGCAGCCTGGCGCGCGCTGCGGCGTCCAGCGCCGCCAGCGCGGCCTCGCGCAGCGCTTCGTAGACCGGGTAGCGGCGGCCATCGGGCGCGTCGCGCGGGCGCAGCGCCGAGTGCGCCACCAGCTCGTCCAGCAGCACGGCGGCGGCCGGCACCGGCAGCTGCAGCAGCGCTGCCGCCTGCGCCAAGGTGGCGCCCCCGCGGAACAGGGCCAGCGGCGCCAGCGCGCGGCGCTGCGCCGGCTGCAGCAGCTGCAGCGTCCACTGCGCCACCGCGGCCAGCGAGGCCCCGCGTGCGTCATGCCCCTGGCGCGGGCCGTCGCGCGCCAGCAGCGGCAGCGCGGCGCCGTCGTCGCGGCGCTCGGCGGCCTGCAGCTGCTCGCACAGCGCCTGCGGCGTCAGGCTGCGCAGGCGCGCTGCGGCCAGCTCCAGTGCCAAGGGCAGGCCCTGCAACTGGCGGATGAGCTGGCACACCGCCGGCGCGTCGATGGCGGCCAGTCGCCAGCCCGGTCGCACCGCCTGCACGCGGTCGACGAACAAGGCCACCGAGGCGCAGCGCGCCAGCGTCGCCAGGTCGTCGCGGTCATCGGGCAGTGGCAGCGGCGGCAGCGGCCAGGCGCGCTCGCCGTCCAGCGCCAGCGCGCGGCGCGAGGTCACCAGCAGGTGCAGCGAAGGCAGCGCGGCCAGCAGCGCGGCGATGGCCAGCGCGCCGGCGGGCAGCAGCTGCTCCAGGTTGTCCAGCACCAGCAGCGTGCGCTGGCCGGCCAGCGCCGCCACCAGCCGCGCGGCGCCGTCGGGCAGGCCGGCGGGGCCGACGGCCGTCGCGCCCTGCGCCGGCCCCAGGCCCAGGCCCAGGCCGATGGCGTCGTGCAGCGCCATGGCCTGCTCGCAGCCGGCCAGCGGAACGAAGGCGATGCGGTCGAAGCCCGCATCGGCGTCGTCGGCCACGCGGCGCAGCACCTCGGCGGCCAGCCGCGTCTTGCCGGCGCCGCCCGGCCCCAGCAGCGTGACCAGGCGCCGCGTGCGCAGGTCGGCGGCGAGCTGCGCCGCCTGCGTGTCGACACCCAGCAGCCGCGTCAGGTAGACCGGCAGGCCGCTGGGCGGCGGCGGGTCGGCCGTGGAGCGGGTCGGTGCCCGCGGCGTCGCCGTCACCGACTCGGCCAGCGCGGCCAGTTCGGCGCGGCGCTCCAGCACCCAGTCGTCGTACTGGCCGGGCAGCAGCTCGCCGCGGTACAGCTGCGCGGCCGCGGCGCGCTGGCCGGCGCGCACCGCGGCCTCGAAGGCGGTGGCGTCGCAGTGCAGGGCCTGGTCGGCCAGCCACAGCGCGTCGCGCGAGGCCTGCACGGCCTGCGGCAGCTGGGCCCTCAGCGTGGCCAGCGCGTGGCGCAGGCGGCCGCGCGCGGCGACGGCCTCGGCGCCGGGCCACAGCAGCTCGGCCAGCTCCTCGCGCGGGTGCCGGCGGCCCGGCCACAGCGCCAGCCGCGCCAGCAGCAGCTGTGCGGCGCGCAGCGGCAGCGGCAGCTCGCGCCCGTCGGCGCCCTGCAGCGAGAAGCCGCCGAGCAGGCGCAGCCGCGGCGCCGCGGCGCGCTGCAGCGCCGCCGGCGGTGCGGGGGCCGGGCTCTCGGGGGCGGGCGCTTGCGGCATGGCGGCCAGTCTAGAAGCCGCCGCCGGCATGGCTAAGCCCCTGCCTGCGGTGCCTCCGGCGGGCCCTGGCCGCGTATCGAATTCCCTGACATGGGTGCTGGGGGGTGGCGCCCACAATCGCGCGTTCGAGGACGAGGGGACGATGGAGAAAATCTGGCTGAAGCACTACCCGGCCGGGGTGCCGCACGAGGTGGACGTGAACCGCTACCCGTCGCTGGTTGCGCTGCTGGACGATGCCTTCCGCACACACGCGGCGCGCGACGCCTTCGTCTTCATGGACAAGCGCTTCACGTTCGCCGAGATCGACGAGCTCAGCCGCGCCTTCGCGGCCTACCTGCAGTCGCTGGGCCTGGCGCGCGGCGACCGCGTGGCCATCATGCTGCCCAACGTGCCGCAGTACCCGGTGGCGGTGGCGGCGGTGCTGCGCGCGGGCTACGTGGTGGTCAACGTCAACCCGCTGTACACGGCGCGCGAGCTGGAGCACCAGCTGAAGGACTCGGGCGCGCGCGCCATCGTCATCCTGGAGAACTTCGCGGCCGTGCTGCAGCAGGCGCTGGCCAAGGTGTCGGTGCCGCACGTGGTGCTGGCGGCGATGGGCGACCTGCTGGGCGGATTGAAGGGCGCGCTCGTCAACTTCGCCGTGCGCAGGCTGAAGAAGATGGTGCCCGAGTACCGCCTGGGCGGCGCGGTGCGGTTCGGCGCGGCGCTGGCCAGCGGGCGTGCCAAGACGCTGCAGCCGGCGGCGGTGGGGCCGGATGACATCGCGGTGCTGCAGTACACCGGCGGCACCACCGGCGTGAGCAAGGGCGCGGTGCTGCTGCAACGCAACCTGGTCGCCAACATCCTGCAGAGCGCGGCCTGGAACGAGCCGGCGCTGGCCAAGGTGCCGGCGGGCGAGCAGCTGACCACCGTGTGCGCGCTGCCGCTGTACCACATCTACGGCTTCAACGTGATCATGATGCTGGGCCTGCAGATGGGCAGCTGCAGCATCCTGATCCCCAACGCGCGCGACATCGCCGGCACGCTGAAGGCGCTGTCCAAGCACCGCTTCCACAGCTTCCCGGCGGTGAACACGCTGTTCGGCGCGTTGGCCAACCACCCCGACTTCGACAAGGTCGACTGGTCCGCGCTGAAGCTCAGCGTCGGCGGCGGCATGGCGGTGCAGCAGGCCACGGCCAAGCTGTGGCTGGAGAAGACCGGCTGCCCCATCGTCGAGGGCTACGGCCTGAGCGAGACCAGCCCCTCGGCCACCTGCAACCCGGTGGACGCCACCGAGTACAGCGGCAGCATCGGCGTGCCCTTGCCCAACACCGAGATCGTGCTGCTCGACGACGAGGGCCGCGAGCTGCCCCTGGGCACGCCGGGCGAGATCGCCATCCGCGGCCCGCAGGTGATGGCCGGCTACTGGCAGCGCCCCGACGAGACGGCCAAGGTGATGACCGCCGACGGCTTCTTCCGCAGCGGCGACGTCGGCGTGATGGACGCGCGCGGCTACCTGAAGATCGTCGACCGCAAGAAGGACATGATCCTGGTCAGCGGCTTCAACGTCTACCCGAACGAGGTCGAGGACGTGGTGACGCAGGTGCCCGGGGTGCTGGAATGCGCCGCCATCGGCGTGCCCGACGAGAAGTCGGGCGAGGCGGTGAAGGTGCTGGTGGTGCGCAAGGACCCGGCCAGCAACAGCCCCAGCGAGGCCGACATCCGCGCCTTCTGCGAGACCCAGCTGACCGGCTACAAGCGCCCGCGCCACATCGAGTTCCGCGCCGATCTGCCCAAGACACCGGTGGGCAAGATCCTGCGGCGGATGCTCAGGGAACATTGAGCCCCCGACCTCGCTAGCGCTCGGTACCCCCCGAGGGGGCCGTTTCGCTTCGGGCCGGCAAAGCCGGACCCTCGCTTCTTCTCGCAATGACCGTTGCATGCCGCCAACTGCGCGTTGGGCGCTCCGCATCGGGCCGGCAGAGCCGGGTCCGTGAGCCCCCAACCTCGCTAGCGCTCGGTACCCCCCGAGGGGGCCGTTTCGCTTCGGGCCGGCAAAGCCGGACCCTCGCTTCTTCTCGCAATGACCGTTGCATGCCGCCAACTGCGCGTTGGGCGCTCCGCATCGGGCCGGCAGAGCCGGGTCCGTGAGCCCCCAACCTCGCTAGCGCTCGGTACCCCCCGAGGGGGCCGTTTCGCTTCGGGCCGGCAAAGCCGGACCCTCGCTTCTTCTCGCAATGACCGTTGCATGCCGCCAACTGCGCGTTGGGCGCTCCGCATCGGGCCGGCAGAGCCGGGTCCGTGAGCCCCCAACCTCGCTATCGCTCGGTGCCCCCCGAGGGGGCCGCTCCGCTTCGGGCCGGCAGAGCCGGACCCTCGCTTCTTCTCGCAAAGACCGCGGCACGCCGCTCGCTGCGCTGCGGCGGGCTAGCATCGCGCGATGCTGCCGGCCATCCATGAACTGACACTGCAACTCGACGCGGCGCCCGCGGGGGCCTGCGAGGCACTGGCGCGGGAGCTGCTCGCGCAGGTCGACTCGCCGGAGGCCGCGGGCGTGTTCACCGAGCTGCTGCCGGACCTGGCCCTGGCGGCGGCGCGCGCCGCCGATGCACGGCGCGCGGCGGGTGCGCCGCGGCTGCCGCTGGACGGGCTGCCGGTGACGATCAAGGACCTGTTCGACCTGCAGGGCCGGCCCACGCGCGCCGGGGCGCTGAAGGTGCGCGACGACGCGCCGCCCGCTGCCGCCGATGCGCCGGCCGTGGCGCGGCTGCTGGCCGCTGGCGCGCTGCCCATGGGCCGCACGCAGATGAGCGAGTTCGCCTTCAGCGGCGTGGGCCTGAACCCGCATGGGCCGCAGGCCCTGAACCCGCACGACACCGCCGTGCGCCGCATCCCCGGCGGCTCGACCTCGGGCGGCGCGGTGTCGGTGGCGCTGGGGCTGGCGGTGGCGGCGCTGGGCAGCGACACCGGCGGCTCGATCCGCATCCCGGCCGCGCTGTGCGGGCTGGTGGGCTTCAAGAACACGCAGCGGCGCACGCCGTTGGAAGGCGCCTTCCCGCTGTCGCCCACGCTGGACACGGTGAGCGCGATGACGCGCTGCGTGGCCGACGCGCTGCGCGTCGACGCCGTGCTGTCGGGCGAGCCGCTGTTGCCGCCGCGCCGCGACGCGCGCGGCCTGCGCCTGCTGCTGCCGCGCACGCTGTGGCTGGACGCGATGGACGACACCGTGGCCGGCGCGCTGCAGCGCACGCTGCAGCGCCTGTCGGCCGCCGGCGCCGAGATCGTCGAGCGCGATGTCCCGGAGCTGAACGAGCCGGCGTTGATCAACGCTGCGCCCGCCGGGCTGGCGCCCATCGAGGCCTGGGCCATCCACCGCGACGCGCTGGCCACGCGGCGCGATCGCTTCGACCCGCGCGTGGCGGCGCGCATCGAGCAGGGCCGCGAGGTCAGCGCCGCCGACTACCTGCGCCTGCTGCAGCGGCGGCGCGACTGGATCGCGCGCCTGCAGCGGCTGCTGCAGGGATTCGATGCGCTCATCGGCCCCACCGTGCCCATCGTCGCGCCGCCCATCGCCGAGCTGCAGCGCAGCGACGAGGCCTTCTGGCGCGCCAACGGCCTGCTGCTGCGCAACCCGGCCACCATCAACTTCCTCGACGGCTGCGCCTTCAGCCTGCCGATGCACGCGCCCGGCGAAGGGCCCAGCGGCCTGATGCTGGCCGCGCCGGGTGGCCACGACGCGGCGCTGGCCGGTGTGGCGCTGGCGGTGGAGGCGGTGCTGAACGCGCCGGCCTGAAGCCGCTGGCTTGCGTGCCGCGATGACGATGCGCCTGTACGTCGCCCCCGCCGACGCCACGCTGGCGCAGGGCGCCGAACTCGAGCTGCCGCCGGGCGCCAGCCGCCATGCCCAGGTGCGCCGCGTGCAGCCGGGCGACGCGCTGCGCCTGTTCGACGGCGCCGGCCGCGACTGGCCGGCCGAGGTGCTGGCCGTCACCCGCAAGGCGGTGGTGGTGCGCGTGGGCGCGCCGCTGCCGCCGCCGGCGCCCGAGGCCGCGTGCAGGCTGACGCTGGCGCTGGTGGTGCCGGCCAACGAGCGCATGGACTTCGTCGTCGAGAAGGCGGCCGAGCTGGGCGTGGCGGCGCTGCAGCCGCTGCAGTCCGAACGCTCGGTGCTGCGCCTGGCCGGCGAGCGCGCCGCGCGCAAGCGCGAGCACTGGCAGGCGGTGGCGGCGGCCGCCTGCGAACAGTGCGGGCGCGCGGTGTTGCCGGGGGTGGAGCCGGTGCGTTCGCTGGGGGATTGGCTCGCTTCACTGCCGGTGGTGCATGACGACGAGCGCCGGCTGCTGCTGGCGCTGGACGACGGCGCTGCGCCCTTGCCCGGGCTGCTGTCGGGTTCGCCCTTGCGCCTGCTGTCGCTCAGCGGGCCCGAGGGGGGGCTGACGCCGGCCGAGATTGCCGCCGCACGCAGCGCCGGCTTCGCACCCACCAGCCTGGGGCCGCGCGTGCTGCGCGCCGACACGGCGCCGCTGGTGTTGGCGGGCTATGCGTCGTTGCTGGAAACGAACTGAGCGTGTTGCTTCGCTGAGGCGCGCGCTGCGGCGAAGGTCCGGGCGGGTGACCGGCTGCGCAGGGTGAGGCTCACGATGTGGCGTGCCTGGCAGCGCGCCAGGGGGCACCCGCCGGGGGCTTCGATGGAGCGGTGCGGGCCTGTGGCCCGCACTGCGCTGCGCTGCTCGGCCCGGGGTCGCGCCGCAGAACTCGCTTCGTTCGCTGCGCTCACTGCGCTCAACCAGTCTGCGGCGAGTCAGTCCACGAAGCACGCTTCGCGTGCCGACCCCGGACCTGCGCTGCTCGCCGCTCCATAGGCGCCCCCAGCGGGCGCCCCCTGCCACGCCGCGTCGGGTGCATGCCACTCGCCGCACGCCACCGCTCGCGGCGCAGGGCCGGGCGGGTGGCCGGCGGCGCGCATCTGCGCAGCCGAGCATCGCAGGGCGAGCGGGCCGCGCGCGAGCCCGCCGGGCCGCCCCAAGGGCGAGACCCCGGAGGGCGAAGCCCGTAGGTCCCATCCTTAGCGAGCCTCCCAACTGACTCGTCGGGGGTGTCTGAGTCCAGTGAGCGCAGCGAACAGGACGAGTTGCCCGACGGGCCCGCTCGACCGAGAAGCGCAGGGCAGCCCTCGCGCAGCGAGGGCCCAGCAGCTAAGCGACGCCGGCAACCCGCCCGGCCCTTCGCCGCGCGTGCGCCTCGGCCATCGGTCGCCCCATTGCAAGCAGCATCTCAATCCAGCTTGTCGTCCCGCCCGAAGCCCTTGGGAATGCGTATCCACGCCGCCGCCGCGAACGAGGGCAGCGTGGCGATGCAGGCCCAGATGAAGAAGGCCGTGTAGCCCAGCTGCTGCTGCAGCCAGCCGGCCCACAGCCCCGGGATCATCATGCCCAGCGCCATGAAGCCGGTGCACAGCGCGTAATGCGCCGTCTTGTGCTCGTTCCGGCCGTCGGGCCCGGCGGCCACCATCAGCATGAACACCATGTAGGCGGTGAAGCCGAAGCCGTAGCCGAACTGCTCCAGCGCAATGCCCGCGCTGACCAGCCACAGCGCCTGCGGCTGCCACAGCGCCAGCGCCACGTAGACCGTGTTGGGCAGGTGCATGCACAGCACCAGCGGCCACAGCAGCCGGTCCAGCCCGCCGCGCGAGATCACCCAGCCGCCCAGCAGCCCGCCGACGGTGAGCGCCAGGATGCCCACCGTGCCGTAGGCGATGCCCACGTCCTGCGTGCGCAGGCCCAGGCCGCCGGCGGCCAGCGGGTCGAGCAGGAAGGGCGTGACCAGCTTCAGCAGCTGCGCCTCGGCAAAGCGGTACAGCAGCAGGAAGGCCAGCACGCGCAGGATGTCGGGCCGGCGGAAGAAGGCCACGAAGACGCGGCCGAAGTCGGCCCAGAACGCGGCCAGCCGGGCCGCGCCCGCCCGAGGAGACGACGGGCCGCCCCGAGTCTCCTCGCTCCCCGCCGGGGGGGCGGGCCGGGCTTGCCCGGCCCTTGGGGGCCGCCCTGCGCTTCGCGGCGCCGCATGGTCGGCCGCCGGCCGCGGCAGCGCCCACAGGTGGTACAGCGCCAGCGCCACGAAGCCCGCGGCCATGGCCACGAACACCGTCTGCCAGGCGCCGACCACCGTGGCGCCCTCGCGCTGCGCCAGCCAGCCGGCCAGGTAGACCAGCCCGCCCTGGCCGCCGATCATCGACAAGCGGTAGAAGGTGCTGCGCACGCCGACGAAGGCCGCCTGCCCCTTGGGCGGCAGCGCCAGCATGTAGAAGCCGTCGGCGGCGATGTCGTGGGTGGCCGAGGCGAAGGCCATCAGCCACAGCACGGCCAGCGACATCCTCAGGAAGTCGGGCCCCGGCAGCGTCAGCGCCACGCCGGCCAGCGCCGCGCCGACGACGAACTGCAGGCCGACGATCCAGCGCCGCTTGGCGCCCAGCAGGTCCACCAGCGGCCCCCACAAGGGCTTGATCACCCAGGGCAGGTACAGCCAGCTGGTGTACAGCGCGATCTCGGCGTTGCTGACGCCGAGGTTCTTGTACATCACCACCGACAGCGTCATCACCACCACATAGGGCAGGCCCTGGCCGAAGTACAGCGTGGGGATCCAGCGCCAGGCGCGGGCCCAGGCGGTCGCAGACTGGTCTGCAGTGGTTCGGTTCATCGGCGGTCCGAAGAGGGCGATCGGCAGCACCGTGCGGGTGCGGGCGGGTGGCGGCGCGGCCGCGGCCGCACACGATGGTGGCATGCGCCGCAGCACGCAGCCCGGTGACCATGGCCTGAGGTTATGAGCCGGCAACCCAGGGCCGTGGGACAACCCGGATGGGCCGGTTGACGCGGGAGGGCAACACTCGGACTGGTCTGCATCTGGTCACAACATTACAGTGAAGCCAAAGGCGCAACCGGTCTGGACCGGTTCTTGCAAAGCGCTCGCCGCCCGCCCCACCCGAGGAGTCTCCCGCATGAAGTACACCGCCCTGATCGGCAGCCTGGTGCTGCTGGGCCTGGCCAGCCACGCGCTGGCGCAAGGCAGCGAGCAACGCGTCGTCGTCACCGGCTCCAGCATCAAGCGCATCGCCGACGAGGGTGCGCTGCCGCTGCAGGTGATCAGCTCGCTCGAGCTGCAGCAGGCCGGCATCCTCACCGCCGAGCAGCTGCTCGAGTCGCTGTCGGCCAACAGCGCCAACGTCGACAACGCCACCAGCCGCAACAACGTCTTCGGTGCCGAGCAGGACCGCCTCACCGGCGGCAGCAGCTTCGCCAACCTGCGCGGCCTGGGCCCCACCGGCACGCTGGTGCTGCTCAATGGCCGGCGCGTCAGCACCCACGGCATGTCCGGCGGTGCGGTCGACCTGAATGCCATCCCGATGACCGCCGTGCAGCGCGTCGAGGTGCTGAAGGACGGCGCCAGCGCCATCTACGGCACCGACGCCATCGGCGGCGTCATCAACTTCATCCTGAAGGACAACTTCAGCGGTGCGTCGCTGGGCGGCTCGTTCACCCAGCCCGAGGCCAGCGGCGGCGGCGCCACCCGCCGCGTCTACGCCACCGGCGGCTTTGGCAACCTGGACAAGGACGGCGTCAACGTCGTCGCCAGCATCACCCTCGACAAGAACGACATCCTGCGCGGCATCGACCGGCCCTGGGCCACCGGCTTCCAGCCGGCGCGCGGCCTGTCGCCCGAGACCACCAGCTCGCCGCACGCCAACATCATCGGCGCGGCCAACACCGCACTCACCAGCGCCGGCTCGCGCGTCGGCACCACCGACACCACGCGCTACACCAACCTCAACCTGCTGGCGATCAACAACCAGTGCGACCAGCAGCCCTTCGGTGCGGCGATGTTGCCCAACATCACGCTGTGGGACCGCTTCGGCTACACCAACGCCAACAGCCGCTACCGCTGCGTCACCGACTACGGCCGCCAGTTCATGCTGTCGCCGCCCAAGGAGTCGCTCAACGCGATGGCACGCGCCGTGTTCCGGGTCGCGCCGGGGCAGACCGCCTTCCTCGAGTACGTCGGCTCACGCACCCAGGTGAAGGCAGAGTTCACGCCCTACCAGTTCAGCACCACCAGCAACGCCCTCACCCACTATCCGGTCAACGGCCCGCATTACCTGAACCTGCAGGCCCGCGCCGGCGCGCTGGACTTCGACCCCACCAAGCCCATCGCCTACCGCATGCGCATGTGGGACTGGGGCTACCGCACGCTGGAGAACCGCAGCGTCAACTCGCGCTTCGCCGCCGGCTTCGAGGGTGACGTGGGCGACTACTCGTACCGACTGGGCCTGTCGCGCGGGCGTGCCGAAGGCTCTTCGTACATGCACGACGGCTACGCCGACACCAACAAGCTGATCGCCGCGCTGGCCAGCGGCAAGATCAACCCCTTCCTGATGCCCGGCCAGGAGCAGACGCAGGAAGCCAAGGACCTGATCGAGTCGACCAAGGTGCGCGGGCGGCTGTTCGGCGGCCGTACCTCGGTGACGCAGTTCGACGCCACGGTCTCGGGTTCGCTGATGAAGCTGCCGGCCGGCTCGCTGGACTTCGCCGTCGGCACCGACTTCCGCCTGGAGGAGTACGAGTTCTCGGGCAGCCAGGGCTTCACCTGCGTCAGCACCTTCACCACCGCCAACGCGGCGCAGCCCAACTCGGTGATGGGCTGCCCGGGCAACAGCGCGGCGCCCAATTCCACGCGCAACATCAAGGCCGTGTTCGCCGAGGCCATCGTGCCGCTGCACAAGACGCTGCAGCTGCAGCTGGCGGTGCGCAACGACAACTACTCGCAGATCGGCAGCACCACCAACCCGAAGGTGGCGTTCAAGTTCCAGCCGCTGAACAACCTGCTGGTGCGCGGCTCGGTCAACACCGGCTTCCGCGCGCCCACGGTGCAGCAGCTGAACCTGGGCACCGTCGAGCTGGCGCTGACCGGCGTGTTCAGCGACCCCGAGCGCTGCCCGGTCGACCCCACGCAGTGCCAGCGCCAGAGCCTGCCCTACCGCACCGGTGGCAACCCGACGCTGAAGCCCGAGACCTCGGAGCAGGGCACCCTGGGCGTGGTCTTCCAGCCCATGGCCGACCTGCAGGTCTACGCCGACTGGTGGCAGGTGAAGCTGGACGACCGCATCCGTTCGCTGTCGCCGACCTTCATGATCACCAACTACGCGCTGTTCAGGAACAACTTCATCCGCGACGCCAGCGGCAACGTCAGCTACATCCAGGCCGGCTGGGTCAATGCGGCCGCCAGCAAGACCGAGGGCCTGGACTTCGGCGCCCGCTATGCGCTGCCCCTGTACGGCGGCCGCCTCAGCCTGTCGCTGAACGGCACCAGGATGATCAGCCACAAGGAGCGCCTGATCGAGACGGCGCCGCTGCAGGAGTTCGTCGGCAAGTGGAGCAACACCACGCTGTACCTGCCGCTGAAGATGAGCCTGAGCACCGGCTGGAAGAAGGGCGACTGGAACACCACGCTGACCGTGTCCTACAAGTCCAGCTACGACGACGAGGACCGCAGCGCCTACACGGTGAACCCGCCGTTCACCCGCCGCATCGAGAGCTACACCACGGCCAACCTGTTCACCACGTACTCGGGCATCAAGAACCTGACGCTGAACGCCGGCATCATCAACCTGTTCGACAAGGAGCCGCCGTTCACCTGGCACAACGTGGACAACGTGGTCGGCGCCGGCTGGGACCCGCGCGTGGCCGACCCGCGCGGCCGCACGGTGCAGGTCTCGGTGCGCTACGACTTCAAGTAAGCGCAGCCCTTCCGCGCCGGGTGCCCTGCGGGTGCCCGGCGCGGCCCGAACGCCGGCGCGCGAACGCCGGCGTTCTTGCTTGATGATGGCCCCGCTGCCCCGCCCGCCCGCGCCGTGCTGCGCCTGCTGCTGAACAAGCTCGCCACCGTCGTGCCCACGCTGCTGGGCGTGACGCTGCTGGCCTTTGCGCTGATCCGCCTGGTGCCCGGCGACCCGGTCGAGGTGATGATGGGCGAGCGCCAGCTCAGCCCCGAGGCGCATGCGGCGCTGGTGCAGCAGCTGGGCCTGGACCAGCCGCTGTGGCGCCAGTACCTGGACTACCTGGGCGCGCTGGCCCAGGGCGACCTGGGCCGCAGCCTGGTCACGCGCGAGCCGGTGGCCGCCGAGTTCGCCGTGCTGTTCCCGGCCACGCTGGAGCTGGCCGGCGCGGCGCTCGCGCTGGCCATCGTCGTCGGCATCGCGCTGGGCATCGCCGCGGCGCTGCGCCGCGGGCGCTGGCTGGACCAGGCGGTGATGGCGCTGGCCACGCTGGGCCACTCGATGCCGGTGTTCTGGTGGGGCCTGATCCTGATCATGTGGTTCTCGGTGGGCCTGGAGTGGACGCCGGTGTCGGGCCGCGTCGGCATCGAGTACGACATCGAGGCCTGGACCGGCTTCATGCTGCTGGACGCGGCGCGCGCCAGCTGGAGCGGCGCCGAGCCCGGCGCCTTCGCGTCGGCGCTGCAGCACCTGGCGCTGCCGGCGCTGGTGCTGGGCACGGTGCCCATGGCCGTGGTGGCGCGCATGACGCGCAGCAGCATGCTGGAGGTGCTGCGCGAGGACTACATGCGCACGGCGCGCGCCAAGGGCCTGTCGCCCACCCGCGTGGTGCTGGGCCATGGCCTGCGCAACGCGATGATCCCGGTGCTGACGGTGCTGGGGCTGCAGGTGGGCGGCATGCTGGGCGGTGCCGTGCTCACCGAGACCATCTTCAGCTGGCCGGGCATCGGCAAGTGGCTGATCGACGCCATCGCCCGGCGCGACTATCCCGTCGTGCAGGCGGCGATCCTGGTCTCGGCGGGCATCTTCGTCGCCGTCAACCTGCTGGTCGACCTGCTGTACGGCGTGGTCAACCCGAAGCTGCGGGGGCATTGATGGAGCCGGTTGCTGCCATCGCCGAAACCGCGGCCGCGCCGGCGCCGGCTTCACCGGCGCGCGCCTTCGTGCGCGCCTTCGCCGCCAACCGCGGCGCGCTGGCGGCTGCGGCGCTGCTGGCGCTGATCGTCGGCGCCGTGCTGGCCGCGCCGGTGCTGGCGCCGCACAACCCGGTGCAGCAGCACCGCGAACACCTGCTGGTGCCGCCCGTCTGGCAGGCCGGCGGCGTCACGATGTTCCCGCTGGGCACCGACGAGATCGGCCGCTGCCTGCTGTCGCGGCTGCTGCACGGCGGCCGCGCGTCGCTGGCGCTGGCGCTGGCTGCGGTGGGGCTGGCGGTGCTGCCGGGCACGGTGCTGGGGCTGCTGGCGGCCTTCCACCCGCGCCGGCTGTCGCCGCTGCTGATGCGCGGCGCCGACGTGCTGCTGGCCATGCCCGGGCTGCTGCTGGCGATCTGCGTCGTCGCCGTGCTGGGGCCGGGGCTGGCCAACACCGCCATCGCCATCGCCGTCGGCGCGCTGCCGGGCTACATCCGGCTGGCGCGCGCCACCGCGATGGCCGAACTGGCGCGCGACTACGTCACCGCCAGCCGCATGGCCGGCGCCGGCACCGCGCGGCTGATGTTCCACACCGTGCTGCCCAACTGCCTGGCGCCGCTGATCGTCGCCACCACGCTGGGCTTCTCGTCGGCCATCCTCGAGGCCGCGGCGCTGGGCTTCCTGGGCCTCGGGGTGCAGCCGCCGCAGCCCGAGTGGGGCGCGATGCTGTCCTCGGCGCGCGACTACATCGAGCGGGCGCCCTGGGTGGTGACCCTGCCCGGGCTGGCCATCCTGGCCACCGTGCTGTGCATCAACCTGGTCGGCGACGGGTTGCGCGACGCGCTGGACCCCAAGCTGCGCTCGGCGACATGACGCCGCCGCTGCTCTCGATCCGCAACCTGCGCGTGCACTTCGGCGCCGCGCCGGCGGTGGACGGCGTGGACCTGGACGTCGCCGCCGGCGAACTGCTGGCCATCGTCGGCGAGTCGGGCTCGGGCAAGAGCGTCACGATGATGGCCGCGCTGGGCCTGATCGACGCCCCCGGCGTGGTCACGGCCGAGGCGCTGCGCTTCGACGGCCAGGACCTGCTGCAGATGCCGGCGCGCTCGCGCCGCCGCATCGTCGGCAAGCACATCGCGATGGTGTTCCAGGACGCGCTCAACAGCCTCAACCCCTGCCACACCGTGGGCGAGCAGGTGGCCGAGGTGCTGCGCGTGCAGCTGGGGCTGCGCGGCGCGGCGCTGCGCGCGCGCGTGCTGCAGCTGTTCGACGCGGTGGAGATCCCCGACGCCCGCGCCCGCATAGACGCCTACCCGCACCAGCTCAGCGGCGGCATGAACCAGCGCGTGATGATCGCCATGGCCATCGCCTGCGAGCCGCGGCTGCTCATCGCCGACGAGCCGACCACGGCGCTGGACGTCACCATCCAGGCCCAGGTGATGGCGCTGCTCGCGCGGCTGCAGCGCGAGCGCGGCATGGGCCTGGTGCTGATCTCGCACGACCTGGCGGTGGTGGCCTCGCTGGCCCAGCGCGTGGCCGTGATGTACGCCGGCCAGGTGGTCGAGACCGGCGCCGTGCCGCAGCTCTTCGAGGCGCCGCGCCACCCCTACACCGCGGCGCTGCTGGCGGCGCTGCCGGCGCCCGGGCGCACGCGGCTGCAGGCCTTGCCCGGCGTGGTGCCCGGCGCGCACGACCGGCCCGCCGGCTGCCTGCTGGCGCCGCGCTGCCCGCGCGTGATGGACGACTGCCGCGCGCAGCGGCCGGCACTGGTCGACGGCGTGCGCTGTTTCCACCCCCTGGGTCCCTCATCCATGCCCGAGGGCACGGCGCATGGCTGAGGCGCTGCAAGCCCCCGTCCTGCAGGCCGAGGCCCTGGCGCGCCACTACCCGGTGCGCCGCGGCCTGTTCAGGCCGCCGGCCATGGTGCGCGCGCTGGACGGCGTGTCGTTCACGCTGCACGCCGGGCGCACGCTGGCGGTGGTGGGCGAGTCGGGCTGCGGCAAGAGCACGCTGGCGCGGCTGCTGACGCTGCTGGAGCCGCCCACCGCGGGCCGCTTGCTGCTGGACGGCATCGACGCCACGGCCCCGCGCGACACCGCGGCGCGTGCCGCGCTGCGCCGCCGCGTGCAGATGGTGTTCCAGAACCCCTATGCCTCGCTGAACCCGCGCAAGACCGTGGCCGCGGCGCTGGCCGAGCCCTTGCTCATCAACGAGCCTTCGCTCACCCGCGCCGAACGCGACGAGCGTGTGCGCCAGATGCTGCAGCAGGTGGGCCTGCGCCCCGAGTTCGCGCAGCGCTACCCGCACATGTTCAGCGGCGGCCAGCGCCAGCGCGTAGCCATCGCGCGCTCGATGATGCTGGCGCCGGCGGTGGTCGTCGCCGACGAGCCCACCTCGGCGCTGGACGTGTCCATCCAGGCGCAGATCCTCAACCTGTTCGCCGACCTGCAGGCCCAGCGCGGCACGGCCTATGTGTTCGTCTCGCACAACCTGGCGGTGGTCGAGCATGTGGCGCACGACGTGCTGGTGATGTACCTGGGCCGCGCCGTCGAGCAGGGCGACAAGGCGGCGGTGCTGGGTGCGCCGCTGCACCCCTACACGCGGGCGCTGCGCGCCGCCGAGCCGCAGCTGCACGCGGCGCAGCGCCGCGCGGTGGTGCCGCTGCGCGGCGAGATCCCCAGCCCGCTGGCGCCGCCAGCCGGCTGCGCCTTCCACACCCGCTGCCCGCATGCGCTGCCGCGCTGCGCCGCCGAGGCGCCGGCGCTGCGGCCGCTGCAGGGGCCCGAGGCGTCCATGCGTCTCGTGGCCTGCCACCGCGCCGAGGAGCTGGCGGCCGGCGCGCTGCGCGATCCGGCCGCCTGAGCCCATGCCACGATGCGCCCGCTGATGCCCCCGCTGCACGCCGACGCCGTGGACCCCGCCGAGCCCGCCGGCGGTGCGGCCGGTGCGCACGGCGATGCCGGGCTGGCCGCCGCGCTGCGCCAGGCGGTGCTGGCGCTCGACTTCGGCAACACACCCGATGCGAAGCGCGGCGGCGCGCCGCTGGCGCATTTCCCCAGCATCGACCTGGCCGTCGTGCAGTTCGACGCCGGCGGGCGCAGCCGCGCCGCCAATGTGCTGTTCTCGCGCGAACACCCGCAGGGTTTCGTCGCCCCGGTCGCGCCCGACCGCGCCGCGCACCGCGCCCTGCGCTTCGACGCCGACCTGCAGGGCCCAGGCGGCGAGTCCATCGCCTGGGCGCCCGACGCCGACTGGGCCGCGCTGCCCTGGGCGCCGCTGCCCGGGCAGCCGGGCCGGGACAGCGGCCTGCCGCGTTTCGTCGCGCCCTACCCGGCCTCGCTGCTGAAGCTGATGCTGGCCGTGGGCCTGGGCCTGGCCATCGACGACGGCGCGTTGCCGGGCTGGCCGGGCGCCGCGCTGCCGATGGTCGCCGACAGCGACAACGACGCCACCGACGAGGTCGTTCGCGTGTTGCACCGCGCCGGCACCATGACCGGGCTGGGCGCCCGCTTCGCCGCCGCCGGCCTGCCCACGCTGCAGCTGCACGGCACCACGCCGCAGGGCGGCTGGCGCAACCGCGACGGTGCCGGCGTGGGCCGCATCCACATGACGGCCTGGGACACGCTGCGCCTGCTGTGGCTGCTGGACGAAGGCGCACCGCCGCCGCCCTGGCTGCCCGCGGGCACGCCGCCGCTGCTGCAGCCGGCCACGGCGCGGCACCTGCTCGGCCTGCTCGCGGCGCAGCGCCACGACCACATTCTGTCCAGCGGCTCGCTGCGTGGCCTGCCGGGCTGGGCGCCGGGCCTGCCGGACGCCCCGGCCTTCGCGCACAAGACCGGCTTCACCGAGAGCTACGCCAGCGACGCCGGCATCCTGCGCGCCGGCGGCGTGTTTGCCCTCGTCGCCGTGCTCACCAGCCTGGGCAGCCGCTACGCCGAGCCGCAGGCGCCGACAAGCCCGCCCGGCATGCCGGCCGCCGCGCGGCCCGTCACCACGGCGCGTCTGCCGGCGCTGGGCGCCCGCCTGTGGGCGCTGCTGCAAGCGCCACCGCGCTGAACCCCGCCATGCCCCACCCGCATCTGCGCCCGGGCGACCTCGTCGCCGTGCTCGCCCCCGCCGGCCCGACGCCGGCCGAGTTCGTGGCCCGCGTCGAGGCGCTGTACGCGGCGCAGGGCCTGCGCGCCCGCCTCTACCCCAGCTGCCACGCGACCGACGAGCACGCCGCCTACCTGGCCGGGCCCGACGCCGCGCGTGCCGCCGACCTGCACGCGGCGCTGGCCGATCCGGAAGTCGCCGCCATCCACTGCCAACGCGGCGGCTATGGCGCGATGCGCCTGCTGCCGCTGCTCGACGCCGGCCTGGTGCGCCGCGCCGCCAAGCTGCTCATCGGCTACAGCGACATCACGGCGCTGCACGCGCTGTGGGCGCGCGAGGGCCTGGCCAGCCTGCACGCGCCCATGCCCGGCTCAGACCTGGTGCGTCCCGGCCCCGGCCACGCCGCCGACGCCGCCGTGCTGTGGCAGCTGCTGCGCGCGCCGCTGGCGGCCGCCAGCGTGCTGGCGCCCGCGCTGCCCGCCGGCGCACTGCGCCAGGGCGGCCGCGCCCAGGGCCCGCTGATCGGCGGCAACCTCAGCCTGGTCGCCGCGCTGCTGGGCACGCCCTGGGCCTGGAAGCTGGACCCGGCGCCCATCCTGTTCCTCGAGGACATCCACGAGGAGCCCTACCGCGTCGACCGCCTGCTGACCCAGCTGCGCCTGGCCGGCGTGCTCGACGCCGCCGCCGGCTTCGTGCTGGGCCACTTCACCCACGACGACCCGGCCGACACGCTGCTGGCGCGCGAGCTGCTGCCGCTGGGCAAGCCGCTGCTGGCCGGCTGGCCGGCCGGCCATGCCCACCCCAACCACCCGCTGCCGCTGGGCCTGCGCGTGGCGCTGGATGCCGGCGCCGGCACGCTGACGCTGCTCGACGACTTCCTGGCCTGAGGCAGGGCGCAGGCCCGGCGGCGACAATCGCGGCCTGCCTCCCGTCCTGCCCGCTGCCGCCATGACATCGCCCGCCTCCCCGTCGTCGCTCGCCGCCCTCGGCCCCGCCGTCGCCAGCACCACGCTGCGCTCGCTGCCCCTGGTGGCGCGTGGCAAGGTGCGCGACCTCTACGCCGTCGGCAGCGACCGCCTGCTGATGGTCGCCACCGACCGCCTCAGCGCCTTCGACGTGGTGATGCAGGACCCGGTACCGGGCAAGGGCCGGCTGCTGACGCAGATCGCCTTGAGCTGGTTCGAGAAGCTGGCCGACGTCGTGCCCAACCACCTCACCGGCGAATCGCCCGAGAGCGTGGTCGCCCCCGACGAGGTGGCGCAGGTGCGCGGCCGCAGCATGCTGGTCAAGCGCCTGCAGCCGCTGCCCTGCGAAGCCGTGGTGCGCGGTTACCTGGCCGGCTCGGGGCTGAAGGAATACCGCGCCAGCGGCAGCGTCTGCGGCCAGCAGCTCCCCGCCGGGCTGGACCCGTTGCAGCCGCTGCCCGCACCGATCTTCACGCCGGCGACCAAGGCCGCGGTGGGCGACCACGACGAGAACATCTCGTTCGAGCGGCTGGTGCAGGTGATCGGCGCCGAGCGCGCCGCCGAGGTGCGCGACGCCAGCTTCGCGGTGTTCGCGCGCGCCAGCGCGATCGCGCGCGAGCGCGGCATCGTCATCGCCGACACCAAGTTCGAGTTCGGCCTGGACGAGCACGGCCGGCTGACGCTGATGGACGAGGTGCTGACCCCCGACTCGTCGCGCTTCTGGCTGGCCGACGAGCTGGCCGCCGGCCGCATCGCGGCACTGGACAAGCAGCCGCTGCGCGACTGGCTCGACGGCCTGGGCGTGGCCGGCGGCGCGGCGCAGGCGGCGCTGCGTCTGCCCGAGGAGGTGGTGCTGGGCATCCACGAGCGTTATGCGCGCGCGCACCGGCTGCTGTGCGGCGACGCCACGCCGGGCGGCCTGGAGGCCGCGGCATGAGCGCGGCCTTCGTCTCCACGCGTTCGCTGCGTCTGCACCGCTTCGCCGGCCTGGCCGCCGGGCCGCGGCTCATCGTCACCGGCGCCGTGCACGGCAACGAGACCGCCGGCACGAAGGGCATGGCCCGCGTCATCGGCGAGCTCGAGCGCGGCGAGCTGGAGATCGTGCGCGGCATGGTCAGCTTCGTGCCCATCTGCAACCCGCTGGCCTACGTGAAGGGCGAGCGCATGGGTGACCGCAACCTCAACCGCCGGCTGCAGCCCGGCGCCGCGCCGCAGGACAACGAGGACCGCATCGCCAACGTGCTGGGCCCCTGGCTGGCCGAGCACCAGGTGCTGCTGGACCTGCACAGCTTCCGCAGCCCCGGTGAACCCTTCGTGCTGCGCGGCCCGGCCGACAACCGCGGCGACCTCGAGCCCTTCGCCCATGCCGCGGCCGAGGCCGAGCTGGCGCGCCATGTCGGCCCCAGGCGCATCGTCGACGGCTGGATGGCCGCCTACGCCGACGGCGTGGCGCGCCGCCGCGCGCGCGGCCTGACCCCCGGCGCCGTGCACGAGGACGCGCGCTACGGCGTCGGCACCACCGAGTGGATGCGCTCGCAGGGCGGCTACGGCATCACGCTGGAATGCGGCCAGCACGACGACCCGGCCGGCCCCGAGGTCGCCTACCGGGCGATCCGCCAGACGCTGGCGCTGCTGGGTCTGGTCGACCAGGCACCGTTGCCGCCGGCGCCGATCTTCGAGTGCCTGACGCTGGCCGAGGTGGTCGACCGCCATGCCGAGGGCGACCGCTTCGTCAAGCCCTGGACCAGCTTCGACCCGCTGCGCGCCGGCGAGCCGGTGGCCCTGCGCGCCGACGGCAGCGAGCTGCGCGCGCCGCAGGACGGCTACATCGTGTTCCCCGACGTGGGCGCCAGGCCGGGGCACGAGTGGTTCTACTTCGCGCGGGCGAGCACCCGGCCGCTGTAGGCGGCCGGCTCCTTGCCCGCCGCTGCAGGCGGCCGGCGCCGCCGCGGCATCGCGCGGCCTCCCTAGGTCGACTGACGCGGCGCGCGGCCCGGGGTGTCGGCGCCGCCTGGCCGCGTCTACAGTGCCTGCATCGCGGCTGCAGGGGCGGAACATGGACCGAGATCGGGGCATCCGGCGCGGCGCGGGGCCCGCAGTGCGGGGACTGCTGCCGGTGGCGGCCGTGGTGCTGGCGGGCTGTGCGTCGGTGGTCGGCGAGAGCCACTACTTCGCCGCCTTCCGCGAGTCGGCGCCCGGCGTGCGCGAACCGGTGCAGTTCTACCGGCTGCAGGTCGAGTCGGGCTCGCAGATGGCCAACGCCCGCTACCTGTCCGGCTACTTCGACGAGCGCGCCGTCAGCTTGTTCTTCAACGAGCTGAAGGGCACGCCCAACGCCCGGCTGTTCGACGACAACCAGACCCTGCCCGGCAGCGGCGGCACCAAGCTCAAGGGCCTGTCGCCCGACGCCGGCGACGGCGCCTTCATGCTGATCCTCAGCACCAACGCCGACGACATCGCCAACACCATCGGCAGCTTCGCCGAGTCGCAGGTGGTGGCCGACGCGCTGACGCGGCTGCTCAACCGCGACCAGATCAAGGCCAAGGCCAGCAGCGACGCGCGGCTGGCCATCGACAAGGCCGAGGCCACGGCCCTGGTCACGCGGGTCGAGGCGCAGGCCCGGCAGGCCACCGGCGCCGCCACCGGCAGCGCCGCCGCGGCGCACTACCTGCGCCTGCTCAGCACGCTGGCCCAGGGCCTGGGCCGCAGCGGCCCCGAGTTCAGCACGCTGGCCCAGGCGCAGGACTGGTTCGCCCTGGACGCCAGCCGCAAGGAGGGCAACCCATGATCGCCGCCGCCGCCGGCCGGCTGGCCGCCGGGGCACTGGCAGGGGCGCTGGCGGGCTTGCTCGCCGGCTGTGGCCAGCTGAAGGTCACGGTCGACGTGCTGGACCCGGCCTATGCGCGGGACCAGGTCCACGACGAACGCCTGCGCAAGGCCTACCGCGACATCGTCGCCGCGCCGCCCGGCCACTACGCGGCAGCCGACCGCAAGCGCCTGGTCGATTTCCAGACCGAGGTTGCGCGCCTCGCCGCCACCTACGTCGAGGCCGGCGCGCGCCTGCCCGACGCGCAGCGCAAGGCGCTGGCGCAGATCGCCGGCGACCTGGCCACCGGCGTGCGCGGGCCGGCGCTGGCCGGCCAGGCCGACGCCAAGGGGCGCGAACTCGAGGGCCTGGCCGCTGCGGTTCGCAGCGATGTCGCGGCCGCCGGCTGGTCGGGCCGCGGCCCGGTGCCACAGGGCCTGCGCGAACAGCTGGCCGCCTTCGAGGCCAGCTCGCGCTGGTTGCAGCCCGTGGCCGCCCGCACGCTGGCCGAGATGCGCGCCGACCTGCTGCGCATCGCGGCGCTGGCGCCGGCGGCCGCGCCGGCCGCGGCGCCGGCCTCCGCCATCGCCGCCGCGGTGAAGCCGCAGGAGGCCGTGGTCCGCGCCGTGGCCGCGCGCTCGCTGATCCAGGGCGGCGAGATCGCCGACTCCGAGTACGCGCACGCCGTGGCCGCGGCACCGCCCGAGCTCTGGGCCACCCGCTACAACCAGGCCTTCGGCAGCGGCTACCTGGGCAACGTCGACGTGGTGATCCGCATGAACTCCACCGCCGACTTCTCGGTGAAGGGCATGCGCTTCGATGCCAGCACCGTGTCCAAGGTGGCGTCCAAGGTGATGACGCAGGGCCTGCTGATGGCGGCCCAGGTGGCCGGCGTGCCCGTGGCCACGGCACGCAGCGGCACGCAGACCGGTGGCGACGCGCTGTCCGGCGCGTCCAGCGAGTTGGCCAGCGCCGAGGCGGCACTGGCCCGGCGCCAGGTTGCACAGCAGGCGCGTCGCGACGCGGTGCGGGCCCTGGCGCAGACCGTGCTGGCACTGCATCCCAGCCTGACCGCGCCCGACCTGGCCGGCGCCGATGCCGCTGCACGCGCCACACTGCACAGGAGCGTGGACGACACGCTGGCGGCTCTCAAGGACCTGCTGAAGATGCAGGACCTCAACTGATCGGAGGCATGCGATGGCCACCCAGGTGCCCAACAGCTACCAGCCCGGCGACGTGGTGCAGCGCCTGCGCGCCGGCTTCTCGGCCACCGCGGACATGGGCGTCGAGGCGGGTGCGCTGGGCAGCATCTGCCGCGTCGTCACGCCAGGGCTGACCTACAAGGTGCGCTACGCCGACTTCCCGATCTGCGTCACGGTCTTCCACGACTCCATCGCGCCGGCGCCGCAGGGCAGTGCCGGGCCGGTCTGCGAGGCCGACTGCTAGCCGCCGCCAGCGGCGCGGCGCCCGGGTCGCCGCGCGGGCTCAGTCGGGCTTGATGCCGGCGCGCAGCACGATGTCCTTCCAGATGCGCTGCTGCTGCGCGATGTAGGCGGCGAACTCGGCCGCCGGGCCGCCGCCGGCCACCGCGCTGTCGCTGGCGAAGCGCTCGGTGACGGCGCTGGCGCGCAGCGCCTTCTGCGACTCCTCCTGGATGCGCCGCACCGTCTCGGGCGGCGTGCCGGCCGGCGCCAGCAGGCCGTACCACTGCGAGGTCTCGAAGTCCTTGTGGCCCATCTCGGCCACCGTGGGCAGGTCGGGCATCGCCGGCAGGCGCTGCGCCGTGCCCACCGCCAGCGCGCGCAGCCTGCCCGACTTCACGTGCGGCAGCAGCGCCGGCAGCCCGGCGCTGGTGGCCTGGGTGCGGCCGGCCAGCAGGTCGGTCAGCATCGGGCCGGTGCCGCGGTAGGGGATGTGGGTGATGAACATCCCGGTGACCATCTTCAGGTACTCCATCGCCAGGTGGCCGGCGCTGGCGTTGCCCGCGCTGCCGTAGTTGAGCCGGCCGGGGTTCTGCTTCACGTGGGCGACGAAGGCGCGGAAGTCCTTCGCCGGCACCTCGGGGTGGGCGACGTAGATGTTGGGCACGCGGGCCAGCAGCGTCACCGGCGCGAAGTCGCGGTTCACGTCGAAGGGCTGGTTGGGGAAGATCACCGGGTTCACCGCCAGCGTGCCCACGTGGCCCAGGATCAGCGTCAGCCCGTCGGGCGCGGCCTTGGCCACCTCCTGCATCGCCGGGATGCCGGCGCCGCCGCCCTTGTTGTCGACGTAGACCGTCTGCCCGGTCTGGCGCGTCAGCTCCTGGGCCACGGTGCGGGCGACGATCTCGCTGGTGCCGCCGGGCGCGAAGGGCACCACCAGGCGCACGCTGGCGCGCGGCCACGCCGGCTGGGCCAGGGCGACGCGCGGCAGCGCGGCGGCACCGGCGGACAGGAGCAGCAGTCGGCGGCGTGGGCTCATCGGGGACTCCGGTTGCGGCGGCGGCCCATTCTCCGTGCGGCGCGCGCCCGGCGGCCCCCCGGGATAATCCGGCCATGGCGCAAACGCATCGCGTGGTGGTGGGGCTGTCGGGCGGGGTCGACTCGGCCGTCAGCGCCTGGCTGCTCAAGCGCGCCGGCCACGAGGTCGTCGGCATCTTCATGAAGAACTGGGAGGACGACGACGACAGCGAGTACTGCTCCAGCCGCCAGGACTGGCTGGACGCCGCCAGCGTGGCCGACGTGATCGGCATCGACATCGAGCACGTCAACTTCGCCGCCGAGTACAAGGACCGCGTGTTCGCCGAGTTCCTGCGCGAGTACCAGGCCGGGCGCACGCCCAACCCCGACATCCTGTGCAACGCCGAGATCAAGTTCAAGGCCTTCCTGGACCACGCGATGCGCCTGGGCGCCGAGAAGATCGCCACCGGGCACTACGCGCGGGTGCGTGAGGTGCGCTGCGACGTGGGGGCCGGCAGTTCGCTCGCCGCCGGGCCGCCCCAAGGCGAGCGGCGCCCCCTCGGGGGGCAGGAGCGCAGCGACGTGGGGGCCCACAGGTTCCAGTTGCTGAAGGGCCTGGACCCGGCCAAGGACCAGAGCTACTTCCTGCACCGGCTGACCCAGGCGCAGCTGGCGCGCACGCTGTTCCCGGTGGGCGAGCTGGCCAAGACCGAGGTGCGCCGCCTGGCCGCCGAGATCGGCCTGCCCAACGCGAAGAAGAAGGACAGCACCGGCATCTGCTTCATCGGCGAGCGGCCGTTCCGCGAGTTCCTCAACCGCTACCTCAACCAGACCCCGGGGCCCATCGTCGACGAGCAGGGCCGCGAGATCGGCCGCCACGTGGGCCTGAGCTTCTACACGCTGGGCCAGCGCCAGGGCCTGGGCATAGGCGGCGTGGCCGGCGGCGACGGGGCCGGCAACGGCGCCCACGCGCCCTGGTACGTGGCCCACAAGGACCTGGCGACGAACACGCTGCATGCGGTGCAGGGGCACGAGCACCCGGTGCTGCTGTCGCGCTGGCTGCGCGCCGACGGCGTGCACTGGGTCGCCGGCGAGCCACCGGCCGCCGGCGCGGCCATTGCCGCCAAGACCCGCTACCGCCAGGCCGACGCGCCCTGCACGCTGGCGGCGCTGGGCGCGGGCACGCTGGAGCTGGGCTTCGCGCAGCCGCAATGGGCGGTGACCCCGGGCCAGAGCGCGGTGCTGTACGACGGCGAGGTCTGCCTGGGCGGCGGTTTCATCGCCGCCAGCGATGCGCCGGTGGACCGGCTCAGCGCGGCAGTGCCAGCACCAGCACCCAGTAGGGCAGGCCGCGCGCGTCGCGCGCACAGGCCAGCCCCGCTTCGCTGACGCGATCGTCGAACAGGTTGGCGCAGTGGCCGGGGCTGGCCGACCACTCGCGCAAGGCGGTGTCCAGGTCGCGCTGGCCGGCGGCCAGGTTCTCGGTGATGCGCTTCCAGGCATAGCCGGCCAGCTGGGCGCGCTGGCCCAGCGTGCGGCCGTTCTCGCCGTAGTGGTCCAGCGCGCGGCGCTGGGCGATCCAGCGGGCATGGTCCTGCGCCGTGTGCTGCAGCCGCTCATGCCAGCGCAGGGCCAGCCGCGGGCCGAAGGCGCCGCGCTCGCCGCAGACTCCGCCGGCCTCGCGCAAGGCGTTCAGGCGCTCGATCACCGCCTCGGGCTGCAGCTGCTCGCAGCCGGTGCCGGCCGGCGCCGGCGCGGCGGCCGCCAGGGCCAGCACGCCCAGCGCCAGCCCCGCGGCCCGGGCCGCGGGATGCCGTGGTGGGGGGGGATGGGCCTGCACCGGCCCATTCTGCGCGCCGACCAAGGCGCCGGGCTGCGTCACCCGTCACGCCGCGCGCCAGCGGTGGTGGCTGCCGCGGCTGCGGGGCCGGCGGACTCAAGTCCGCGGCGCGCGGCGCCGATAGTCCCGGGATGCCTCGGCCCGTCCGCCCCGTACCCGCCGTCCGGCGCGCCTGCGCGTGCGCCTGTGCTGCCCTGCGCGGCGTGGCGCTCGCGCTGGCTGCGGTGGTGGCGGCGGAGGCCGGCGCCGCGACGCTGGAGCTGCAGGCCCTGTCCAGCGACGGCAAGCCGCTGCCCGAGGCGGTGGTCTGGCTGGACTCGCCGGCCGCACGCGCCGCGGCGCGCCCGCGCGCCGGCGTCGAGATCGCCCAGAGTCAACGGCGCTTCGAACCGCGCATCACCGTCGTCACCCCGGGCACGCCGGTGCAGTTCCCCAACCGCGACACGGTGCGCCACCATGTCTACTCGTTCAGCGCGGCGAAGAAGTTCGAGCTGAAGCTGTACGCCGGCACGCCGGCGCAGCCGGTGGTCTTCGACCGCGCGGGCATCGCCGTGCTGGGCTGCAACATCCACGACAACATGGTCGCCTGGGTGGTGGTGGCCGACACGCCGCACCACGCGCTGGCCGATGCACGCGGCATGGCGCGCTTCGCCGACGTGCCGCCGGGCCGCTACACGCTGCGCGCCTGGCACCCCGGGCTGCCGCCCGAGGCGCCGCCGCTGGAGCAGGCGCTGGAGCTGCCCGCCGGCGGTGCGGCCCTGCCGGCCGTCAGCGTGCGGCTGCCGCTCAGCGCGGCGGCGGCGGGCAGGTCATGAGCCGTGCCGGCCTGCTGGGCTGGCGGCCACGCAGCCTCGCCACCCGCATCCTCATCCCCTTCCTGCTGCTGCTGCTGGGCGTGCAGGGCGTGGCCTTCTTCGTCGTGCGCTGGAGCATCGACGACAACGCGCACCGGCTGCTGGCGCAGGACCTGCAGGTCGGCGAACGCGTCTGGGCCCGGCTGCTGGAGCAGCGTGCGCAGCGCCTGACGCTGGGCGCGTCGCTGCTGGCCGCCGACTACGGCTTCCGCGCCGCGCTGGCCTCGAGCGACACCGAGACGCTGCGCTCTGCGCTGGCCAACCATGGCGCGCGCATCGGCGCCACCGCCAGCGCGATGCTCAGCAGCGACCTGCAACCGCTGGCCGTCAGCGAAGGCGCCGACGAGGCCGCCGTGCAGCGCGTGCTGGCCTCGCTGCGCGCGCAGGGCGTGCAGGGCGGCGAGCCGGGCAGCACCCCGGGCGCCGTGCTGGCGCTGCACGAGGGCCGGCCCTACCAGTTCGTGCTGGCGCCGGTGCGCGCGCCGCTGCTGCTGGGCTATGTGGCGATGGGCTTCGAGCTCGACGCCGGCCTGCTGGCCGACCTGCGGGCCGTCACCGGGCTGCAGGCGGCGCTGGTGGTGGGCGCGGCGGGCGGCGGCGGCGAGCGCGTGCTGCACAGCACGCTGGCTCCCGAGCAGGCCGACGAGCTGCTGACGCGACCGCTGCAGGGCGCGCAACGCGACGAGATCGCGCTGGCCGGCCAGGCCCATGTCTGCCGCAGCATCCAGCAGGTCGGCGACCAGGCCGCGCTGCAGCGCGCCAGCAGCCCCATGCCCGGCGGCGGCAGCCTGCGCACCGTGCTGCTGCGCTCGGTGGACGAGGCCGTGGCGCCCTACCAGCGGCTGCAGGCCACGCTGGCGGCGATCACGCTGGGCGGCCTGCTGCTGGCCGGCGCCGCCGGCGTGTTCACGGCGCGCCGCGTGACCACGCCGCTGGGCGACCTGGTGCTGGCCAGCGGCCGGCTGGCGCGCGGCGACTACGCGCAGCCGCTGCAGGACGGTGGCCGCGGCGACGAGGTCGGCGAACTGGCCCGCGCCTTCGACCACATGCGCCAGAGCATCGCGGCGCACCAGGCCGACATCCACCAGCTGGCCTACTGGGACCGCCTGACCGGCCTGCCCAACCGCGCCCGCTTCGCCGAGGCCGTGTCGCAGGCCATCGCCCAGGGCGCCGACGCCGGCCGCCCGGTGGCGGTGGTGATGCTGGACCTGGACCGCTTCAAGCATGTCAACGACGTGCTGGGCTACGCCTTCGGCGACCGCCTGCTGCGCGCCGTGGCCGAGCGCCTGGTGGGCCAGGCCGTGCGCGACGGCGACCTGGTCGCGCGCCTGGCCGGCGACCGCTTCGCGCTGCTGCTGCCGGGCAGCAACGCCGGGCAGGCGCTGGCCGTGGCCGAGCGCGTGTCCGACGCCTTCCAGCTGCCGCTGACGCTGGACGAGCACACCGTGGACCTGGCCGCCGGCTTCGGCGTGGCCGCCTTCCCCGAGCACGCCACCGAGGCCGACGCGCTGATCAGCCATGCCGAGGTGGCGATGTACGCCGCCAAGCGCAGCGGCGGCGGCGCGCAGGCGCGCGTCTACGACCCGGCCGCCGATGCCGCCAGCGCCACCACCTTGTCGCTGCTGACCGAGCTGCGCCGCGCCATCGAGCAGGACGAGCTGCGCCTGTTCCTGCAGCCCAAGCTGGCACTGGCCGACGGCCGCATCGGCGGTGCCGAGGCGCTGCTGCGCTGGCAGCACCCGCAGCGCGGCCTGGTGCCGCCGGCGCAGTTCATCCCCTTCGCCGAGCAGACCGGCTTCGTGCGCCGGCTCACGATGTGGGTCTTCGAGGCCGCCGCGCGGCAATGGGACACGCTGAGCGCGCTGGGGCTGCAGCGCATCGCGGTGAACCTGTCCACGCGCGACCTGCTGGACCAGGAGCTGCCGGCCAAGCTGGAGCGCATCCTGGCGCGCCACGGCGTGCCGGCGCAGGCCTTCTGCCTGGAGATCACCGAGAGCGCGATCATGGACGAGCCGCAGCGCGCCGAGGCCACGCTGAACCAGCTGGCCGCCGCCGGCTTCAAGCTCTCGATCGACGACTTCGGCACCGGCTACAGCAGCCTGGCCTACCTGAAGCGCCTGCCGGTGCAGGAACTGAAGATAGACCGCAGCTTCGTCATCGGCATGGCCACCGACCCCGGCGACGCGACCATCGTGCGCTCGACCATCGAGCTGGCGCACAACCTGGGCCTGAGCACGGTGGCCGAGGGCGTGGAGGATGCGCCCACGCTGCAGCGCCTGGCCGAGATGGGCTGCGACGAGGCCCAGGGCTACCACCTGAGCCGGCCGCTGCCGGTGGCCGAGTTCGCACTGTTCGCCGCGCGCCACGCGCGCCAGGCCGGTGCCGGCCAGGCCCCGGTGCCGGCCACGACGCTGCTGCACTGAAGCCGCGCGCCGGCCGGCGGCCTGGCCCGGCGGCGCCTGCGCCGACGCCCGGCGCGGAAACCAGGCCGCCGCGGATCAGGCCGCCGCGGCCGCCGACTCCTGGCCCAGCACCGCCCGCACCGCTGCGGCGGCGGCGTCGCGCGCCGGCTGCGGCAGGAAGCTGTGCAACGCCGCCTGCAGCGTCATCTGCAGCAGGTCGGCCCGGCTGAGCGGCGTGTGCGCCAGCAGCGTGGCCCACTCGTCGCTGAGCGTGACGCGCGACATCAGCCGGTTGTCGGTGTGCACGCTGAGGCTCACGCCGGCGCGCCACAGCGGCACGATGGGGTGCGCGGCGATCGAGGCGGCGGCGCCGGTGTGCACGTTGCTGGTGGGGCAGACCTCCAGGTGCAGGCCCCGTTCGCGGGCCTCCTGCACCAGCGCGGCGCGGGCCGGGTCGGCCCCTGCGCCGGCGATCGCGTCGGCCAGCCGCACGCCATGGCCGATGCGGCGCGCGCCCAGCCGGGCGGCTTCGAGCACACGCTCGGCGGCGTCGGCCTCGCCCGCGTGCAGCGTGATGGCCAGCCCGGCGGCGCGGCACAGCGCCAGCGCGCCGGCATGGTCGCCCGGGGGGTGGCCCAGCTCGGCGCCGGCCAGGTCGTAGCCGACCACGCCCTGGCCCTGGTAGCGGATGGCCAGCCGCGCCGCGCGCTCGGTGCGCTCGTGCGGCTCGTGGCGCATGCCGCAGACGATCAGCCCGCTGGGCAGGGCGCTGTCGGCCAGGCCCTGCAGCAGCGCCTCGACCACCGCCTCGCCGGCCAGGCCATGGGCCTCGAACAGCAGCGGCGCGACGCGGAACTCGGCCAGCACCACGCCGTCGGCGCGGGCGTCCTCGGCGGCCTCGAAGGCCACGCGGCGCAGCGCCTCGGGGCTGGCCATGGCCGCCACCGTCAGCGCGAAGCCCTCCAGGTACTTCACGAGGCTGCCGGCATGCGCGTTGGCGTCGAACCAGGCGGCCAGCGCAGCGGGGTCGTCGGCCGGCGGACGCAGCCCGCGCGCGTGCAGCAGCGCCAGCAGCGTGGCCACGCGCAGGCCACCGTCCAGGTGCTCGTGCAGCAGCACCTTGGGCAGGGCGCGCAGCGCCGCCGCCGCGTCGGCGTCGTCCTGCGGGGAAGCCAGCGGCAGTGGGGTCGGGTCTTTCATCCACGCATCCTAGGGCCAACCCGCCATGTGGCCGGCCCGGGAGTTGCTATCCTGCCGGCCTTCCCGACCGAGGAGCCTGCCTTGTCCCTGCGCAAGACCCCCCTGCTGGCCGCCGTGGCCGCCACCCTGAGCCTGGCCGCCGGTGCGGCCTTCGCCCAGCCCGCCGTCATCTACGACATGGGCGGCAAGTTCGACAAGTCGTTCAACCAGTCGGCCTACGACGGCGCCGAGCGCTGGAAGAAGGAGAGCGGCAAGCCCTACCTGGAGTTCGAGGTCAGCAACCCGGCGCAGCGCGAGCAGGCCAAGCGGCGCATGGCCGAGCGCGGCGCCAACCCCATCGTGGGCATCGGCTTCGCCCAGGGCAGCAGCCTGGAGAAGGTGGCCAAGGACTTCCCGAAGCTGCAGTTCGCCATCGTCGACATGGTCGTCAACCTGCCCAACGTGCAGAGCATCGTGTTCAAGGAGCACGAGGGCAGCTTCCTCGCCGGCATGATGGCGGCGATGGCCAGCAAGACCGGCAAGGTCGGCTTCGTCGGCGGCATGGACATCCCGCTGATCCGCAAGTTCCAGTGCGGCTTCGAGCAGGGCGCCAAGTACGTCAACCCGAAGATCGGCGTCAGCGCCAACATGACCGGCACCACGCCCAGCGCCTGGAACGACCCGGCGCGCGGCGCCGAGCTGGCCAAGGCCCAGTTCGCGGGCGGTGTGGACGTGATCTTCGCCGCCGCCGGCGGCACCGGCGGCGGTGTCTACCAGGCGGCCAAGGACGCCGGCAAGCTGGCCATCGGCGTCGACAGCAACCAGAACCACCTGCACCCGGGCACCATGCTCACCAGCATGGTCAAGCGCGTCGACGTCGCCGTCTACAACGCCTTCAAGGGCATCACCCCGGGCATCACCGCGCTGGGCCTGAAGGAAGGCGGCGTCGACGTCGCCATCGACGAGCACAACGCCAAGCTGGTCAGCGCCGACATGCGCAAGCGGGTCGACGCGGCCAAGGCCGACATCATCGCCGGCAAGATCAAGGTCATCGACTACATGGCCAACAACGCCTGCCAGTAAACGGCGTCCGTTGCATGCAGGCGGCCCGCTGCGGCGGGCCGCGTCGTTTTTCCAGCGTGCCTTCTTGAGCCCCGACCCCCACACCCGCCCTGCCGATGCCGCGCCGCCGGCGGTGGCGATGCGCGGCATCTGCAAGCGCTTCGGCACGGTGCAGGCCAACGACGACGTGGCGCTGACGGTGCGCGCCGGCACGGCGCACGGCATCGTCGGCGAGAACGGCGCCGGCAAGAGCACGCTGATGAGCATCCTCTACGGCTTCTACCAGGCCGACGAGGGGTCCGTCGAGGTCGATGGCAGGCCGGTGCAGATCCGCGGCTCGGCCGAGGCCATCGCGCTGGGCATCGGCATGGTGCACCAGCACTTCATGCTGGTCGACACGCTGAGCGCACTGGACAACGTGATGCTGGGCGCCGAGCCCGACTGGCGCCTGGGCCGTGCGCGCGACGCGGTGCGCGCCAGGCTGGTCGGGCTGATGCGCGACACCGGGCTGCAGGTGGACCTGGACGCCCTGGTGCAGGACCTGCCGGTGGGCGAGCGGCAGCGGCTGGAGATCCTCAAGGCGCTGTACCGCGGCGCGCGCATCCTGATCCTGGACGAGCCCACCGCGGTGCTCACGCCGCAGGAGACGCTGCACCTGTTCGAGACGCTGCGCAGGCTGCGCGAGCGCGGCACCACGCTGCTGCTGATCACGCACAAGCTCAAGGAGATCATGGCCTTGTGCGACGCCGTCACGGTGATGCGCAACGGCCGCGTGGTGCTGGAGACGGCCATCGCCGACACCAGCATCGACGGCCTGGCCGAGGCCATGGTGGGCCGGCGCGTGCACCTGGGCCGGGACGAACACCAGGCCGCGCCCGGTGCGGCGCTGCTGCGTGCACAGGGCCTGGGCTGGCGCGACGCGCTCGGGGTGCAGCGCCTGGCCGATGTGTCGCTCACGCTGCGCGCCGGCGAGATCGTCGGCATCGCCGGCGTCTCGGGCAACGGCCAGAGCGAGCTGCTGGACGCGCTGTCGGGCCTGCTGGCGCCGCAGCAGGGCACGCTGGAGCTGGGCGGGGCACGCTTCGAGCCCGGCCGCTGGCTGGACCCGCGGCGGGCGCGCGAGCTGGCCCTGGCCCATGTGCCCGAGGACCGCCACCGCCGCGGCCTGGTGCTGCCCTTCGAGGCCTGGGAGTCGGCGACCCTGGGCTACCAGGGCCTGCGCTGCTACAACCGCGGCGGCTGGATGCGCCAGGAGGCCATGCGCGGCGACTGCGCCGCGATGATGGAGGCCTACGACGTGCGCCCGCGCAACCCGCGCCTGCGCTGCAGCAAGTTCAGCGGCGGCAACCAGCAGAAGCTGGTGCTGGCGCGCGAGGCCACACATGCGCCCAAGGTGCTGCTGGTGGGCCAGCCCACGCGCGGCGTCGACATCGGCGCCATCGAGTTCATCCACGGCCGCCTGCGCGCGATGCGCGACGCCGGCGGCGCGGTGCTGGTGGTTTCCAGCGAACTGGACGAGATCCTGGCCCTGTCCGACCGCGTGCTGGTGATGAACGCCGGCCGCATCGCCGGCGAGCTGCCCATCGAGCAGTGCAGCGAGGCGGCGCTGGGGCGCTTGATGGGAGGCGCCTCGGCGCAGCAGGAGGTGGCGGCATGACGCCGTGGTTTGCTGCGCGGTCTTTGCAGGCCGAGCGCCGGGCCGCCCCCAAGCCGGCCTGCGCCCCCACGGGGGGCCGCGCGGCGTACCCGCCGGGCGGGGGGCGGACACATCTGCAGGCCGAGCGCCGGGCCGCCCCCAAGCCGGCCTGCGCCCCCACGGGGGGCCGCGCGGCGTACCCGCCGGGCGGGGGGCGGACACATCTGCAGGCCGAGCGCCGGGCCGCCCCCAAGCCGGCCTGCGCCCCCGCGGGGGGCCGCGCGGCGTACCCGCCGGGCGGGGGGCAGACATGAGCCATCAGGTGGAACTGCCGCGCTGGATGGACCTGGCGCTGCTGCCGCTGGTCAACCTGGCGCTGGCGCTGGCGGTCTCGGCCGGCGTGGTGCTGCTGGTGGGCTTCGAGCCGGGCCAGGTGCTGGCGCTGCTGGTCAAGGGCGCCTTCGGCAGCAAGGCGGGCCTGAGCTACACGCTGTACTACGCCACCACCTTCGTCTTCACCGGGCTGGCGGTGGCGGTGGCCTTCCACGGCGGGCTGTTCAACATCGGCGGCGAGGGCCAGGCGATGATGGGTGGCCTGGGCGTGGGCCTGGCGGCGCTGGCCTGGGCGCCGGCGCTGCCGGCCTGGCTGATGCTGCCGGTGCTGGTGCTCGCCGCGGCGCTGTTCGGCATGGCCTGGGCGGCGGTGCCCGGGGCGCTGCAGGCCTGGCGCGGCAGCCACGTGGTGATCACCACCATCATGTTCAACTTCGTCGCCGCGGCGCTGCTGTCCTACCTGATGGTGGGGCCGCTGAAGTCGCCCGAGGGCATGAACCCCGAGAGCCGCGCCTTCGCCGAGTCGGCCATCGTGCCGGGCATGCACCAGGCGCTGGCGTGGCTGGGCATCGCCTGGCCGCGCACGCCGCTCAACCTGAGCCTGCTGCTGGCGCTGGCCGCCGCCGCCGCCACCTGGGCGGCGCTGTGGAAGAGCCGCGGCGGCTTTGCGCTGCGCGCCGTGGGCTTCGCGCCCGACGCGGCGCTGTACGGCGGCATGCGCCCGAAGCCGCTGACGCTGGCGGCGATGTGCGCCTCGGGTGCGCTGGCCGGGCTGGTGGGCGTCAACGAGATCGCCGGCGCGCAAGGGCGGCTGCTGCCCGACTTCGTCGCCGGCGCAGGCTTCGCCGGCATCGCCGTGAGCCTGATCGGGCGCAACCACCCGGTGGGCATCGTGCTGGCGGCGCTGCTGTTCGGCACGCTGTACCAGGGTGGGTCGGAGCTGTCCTTCGAGATCGCCGGCTTCTCGCGCGACATGGTGTTCATGCTCCAGGGCCTGATCGTGCTGTTCGCCGGCGCGATGGCCCAGGTCTGCGCGCCGGCGCTGGCGCGGGCCTGGCGGGCGATGGGCGGCGGCCGCGCGGCCGTGGCGCCGGGAGCGGCCCATGGATGAGGTGCTGATCGGCACGGTGCTGGGCAGCACGCTGCGGGTGTCGGTGCCGCTGATCCTGTGCGCGCTGGCCGGGCTGATCGCCGAGCGCAGCGGCGTCATCGACCTGGGGCTGGAGGGCAAGATGCTGGCCACCGCCTTCGCCACCGCGGCGATGGGCGTGGCCAGCGGCTCGCTGGTGCTGGCGGTGGCCGTTGCCGTGGTCGTCGGGCTGTCGCTGTCGATGCTGCACGGCTACGCCTGCGTCAGCCACCGCGGCGACCAGGTGGTGCTGGGCATGGCCATCAACATGACCGCCGCCGGCCTCACCGTGGTGCTGGGCATCGCCTGGTTCGCGATGGGCGGGCAGACGCCGCCGCTGCCCGAGCCGCTGCGCCTGTCGGGCTGGTTCACCGGGCTGGCCGACGCGCTGCAGGCCGTGCCCAGGATGGGCCCGCTGCTGGCGCTGGCCTTCCTCGGCCACAACCCGCTGGTCTACGGCGCGCTGGCGCTGGTGGGCGGCGTGTGGTGGCTGCTGTACCGCACGCGCTTCGGGCTGCGCCTGCGCGCCACCGGCGAGAACCCGACCATGGTCGATGCCGCCGGCGTCAGCGTGCTCGGGATGCGCTACGCGGCGCTGGCGCTCAACGGCGTGCTCACCGCGCTGGCCGGCGCCTACCTGGTGCTGGCGCAGAACCCCAGCTTCCTGCCCAACATGACGGCCGGCCGCGGCTACATGGCGCTGGCGGCGATGATCTTCGGCAAGTGGCACCCGGTGGGCGCGCTGTGGGCCTGCCTGCTGTTCGGCTTCCTCGACGCCGTGTCGATCCGCATGCAGGGCGTGGCGCTGCCGCTGGTCGGCCCGGTGCCGGTGCAGGCCATCCAGGCCCTGCCCTATGTGCTGACGGTGGTGCTGCTGGCCGGCTTCATCGGCCGCGCCATGGCCCCGGCGGCGCTGGGCCGCCCCTACGTGAAAGAGCGTTGAGCATGCCTGCAACCCAACAGCCCCACCCGCGCGAAGCCGAGCTGCAGGCGGCCGCCAGCGCCGCCCGCGACCGCGCCTACGCGCCCTACTCGCGCTTCCGCGTCGGCGCGGCGCTGCTGGACTCCGAGGGCCGCATCCACGCCGGCGGCAACGTCGAGAACGCCGCCTACCCGCAGGGCTGGTGCGCCGAGTGCACGGCCATCGCCGCGCTGCTGATGGCCGGTGGCAGCCGCATCGCCGCGGCGCTGGTGCTGGCCGAGTCGGACCAGGTCTGCAGCCCCTGCGGCGGCTGCCGCCAGAAGCTGCGCGAGTTCGCCGACGACGACTGCCCGGTGCTGCTGGCCAACCCGGCCGGCGTGCGCGTGCGCACCACGCTGGGCGCCTTGCTGCCGCTGGGCTTCGGGCCCGATCATCTGCCGGCGGCCGAATGAACCCGCCGGCCGCCAACGACCCCCGCATGCCCGAGATCGACACCGCCATCGCCACCAGCGCCGCCACGCTGCGCCAGCGCCTGGGCGCGCGTGCGCCGCGCATCGCCATCCTGCTGGGCTCGGGCTGGGGCCCGGTGGCGCAGCGCCTGGACGGGGCCGTCGAGATCCCCTATGCCGACCTGCCCGCCTTCCCGCGCCTGGCCATAGGCGGCCATGCCGGGCTGCTGCGCGCCGGGCGCCTGGCCGGCGTCGAGGTGATGGTGCTGGCCGGCCGCAAGCACACCTACGAGAGCGGCGACGCCGGCGCGATGAAGGGCGTGGTGCGCACGCTGGCCGCCGCCGGCATCACCGTGCTGCTGCAGACCAACGCCGCCGGCAGCATGGACCCCGGCATGCGCCCCGGCGAGCTGATGCTGATCAGCGACCACCTCAACGTGGTGCAGCGCAGCCCGCTGGTGGGCGAGCCTGGCGACAAGCGCTTCTGCGACATGAACCACGCCTACGACCCGGCGCTGCGCGAGGCCGCGCGTGCCGCGGCCGCGGACGCCGGCGTGCCGCTGCACGAAGGCGTCTACGCCTGGGTGCTGGGGCCGCAGTTCGAGACCCCGGCCGAGATCCGCATGCTGCGCGCCTTTGGCGCCCAGGCGGTGGGCATGAGCACCGTGCCCGAGACCATCCTGGCCCGCCACGCCGGGCTGCGCGTGCTGGCGCTGTCCATGCTGACCAACATGGCCGCCGGCATGGAGGCCGAGGTGCTCAGCCACGCCCACACGCTGGCCACCGCCCAGGGCGCCAGCGAGCGCGCGGTGGCGCTGCTGACCCGCGTCGTCGGCGCCATCGCACCGCTGGCCTGAGCGCCCGCACCCGATCAACGATCCCCGTCCACGAGACGCCCGCCACGACCTCACCCAGGGAGTCCCCACCATGCAAACGCTCCTGCGCCACCGCGCCACCCCGCTCGTTGCCGCGCTGGCCGCCGCCGCGCTGCTGGCCGGCTGCGCCAGCACCCCGGCGCCGCGCGCCCCGGTCAACCTGACGGTGCTGCACACCAACGACCACCATGGCCGCTTCTGGCCCAGCAGCGACGGCGAGTACGGCCTGGCCGCGCGCAAGACCCTGGTCGACCGCATCCGCGCCGAGGTCAAGGCCGCCGGCGGCCAGCTGCTGGTGCTGGACGGCGGCGACGTCAACACCGGCGTGCCCGAGAGCGACCTGCAGGACGCCGAGCCCGACTTCAAGGGCATGAACCTGATCGGCTACGACGCGATGGCGGTGGGCAACCATGAGTTCGACAAGCCCATCCCGGTGCTGATGAAGCAGCGCGGCTGGCTCAACTTCCCGATGCTGGCGGCCAACATCTACAAGGACGGCCGGCGCCTGTTCGCGCCCTACCAGGTGTTCGAGCGCGGCGGCTGGCGCATCGCCGTCGTCGGCCTGACCACCGAGGACACGCACAAGATGGTGATGCCGGCCAACATCGCCGGCGTCGAGTTCCGCCGCCCGGCGGCCGAGCTCGCCAAGCTGATGCCCGAGCTGAAGGCCAAGGCCGACTTCGTCTTCGCTGCCACCCACATGGGCCACTACGCCGACGGCAAGAGCGGCGTCAACGCGCCCGGCGACGTGGAGCTGGCGCGCGAGGTCAAGGGCCTGGACCTGATCGTCGGCGGCCACAGCCAGAACCCGGTGTGCATGATCGCCGCCAACGTGCGCAACATGGCCTACCAGCCGGGCCAGCCCTGCGCGCCCGACCGCCAGAACGGCACCTGGATCGTGCAGGCGCACGAGTGGGGCAAGTACGTGGGCCGTGCCGACTTCCGCATCGAGGGCGGCAAGATCGAGCTGCAGCGCTACCAGCTGATCCCGGTGAACCTGATGCGCCGCACCGCCGACGGCAAGCGCGAGCCGGTCACCGAGCTGATCCCGCCCGATGCCGGCATGCAGGCCATGCTCAAGCCTTTCCAGGATGCTGGCCAGGCCAAGCTCTCGGTCGAGATCGGAGCCGCCGACGGTGTGTTCGACGGCGACCGGGCGCGCGTGCGCGCGCAGCCGACCAACCTCGGGGTGCTCATCGCCCGCGCGATGATGGACCGCACCGGTGCCGACCTGGCGCTGATCAACAGCGGCGGCGTGCGCGACTCGCTGCCCGCCGGCAAGCTGAGCTACCGCGACGTGCTCAAGGTGCAGCCCTTCGGCAACCAGCTGGCGCTGCTGCGCCTGACCGGCGCCGAGCTGCTGCAGTACCTGGGCGCGGCGGCCAAGATGACGCCGGGCTCGGGCGCCTTCCCGCAGACCGCCGGCGTCGAGATGCTGATCGAGGCCGGCGTGCTGAAGGAGGCGCGCATCGCCGGCCAGCCCGTGGACCCGCGCCGCGAGTACCGGCTGGCGCTGACCAACTTCACCGCCAGCGGCGGCGACGGCTACCCGAAGATGGACACCCACCCGGGCTACACCAACACCGGCTTTGCCGACGCCGACGTGCTGCGCGCCTACATCGCCAAGCTCAGCCCGCTGAAGGTGGCCGACTACGCGCCGGGATCGGCCGTGCAGCGCAAGTGACGACGATGCGCCTCGGTCGTCCCCTGGCCGGCGTGGCGCTGGCCGCCTCGGCGCTGCTGGCCGGCTGTGCCAGCGCGCCGCCGGCCGCGCCGCTGCAGGTGCGCCTGTTCGCCCTCAACGACTTCCACGGCCACCTGCGGCCGCCGCCGGGGGGCTTCGTCGACCCGGTGCGGCGCACGCCCACGCCGGCCGGCGGTGCCGCCCACCTGGCCACGGCGCTGGCGGCCGGGCGCGAGGGCCGGAAGCACACCGCCTTCGTCGCCGCCGGCGACCTGATCGGGGCCACGCCGCTGCTCAGCGCGCTGCTGCACGACGAGCCCACCATCGAGATCCTGTCGCGCCTGGGGCTGGACGCCGCGGCCATGGGCAACCACGAGCTGGACAAGGGCAGCGCCGCGCTGCTGCGCCTGCAGAACGGCGGCTGCCACCCGCAGGACGGCTGCAAGGGCGGCGAGTTCAAGGGTGCGGGCTTCCAGTACCTGGCGGCCAACACCGTGGTCACGGCCACCGGCCGCACCCTGCTGCCGGCCACCTGGGTCAAGCGCTTCGACGGCATCCCGGTGGGCTTCATCGGCCTGACGCTGAAGGACACGCCGCAGGTGGTGACGCCGGCCGGCGTGGCCGGGCTGCGCTTCGAGGACGAGGCCGAGACGGTGAACCGCCTGGTGCCCGGGCTGCAGCGCCAGGGCGTGCAGGCCATCGTGGTGCTGATGCACGAGGGCGGCGCCGGCGGCGGCGGCATCGACGAATGCCCCAGCCCCGGCGGCGCGATGACGCAGATCGTGCCCCGGCTGCACAAGGCCGTGGACGTGGTGATCAGCGGCCACACCCACCGTGCCTACAACTGCCGCATCGATGGCCGCCTGGTGACCAGCGCCGGCCAGTACGGCACGCTGCTGACCACCATCGACCTGACGCTGGACCGCGCCACGCGCGACGTCAGCGCCGCGGTGGCGAAGAACGAGGTGATCGCGCACGAGCGCTTCAAGGCCGACCCGGCGATCGAGGCACGCATCGCCGAGATCGAGCGCCTGGTCGCGCCGCTGGCCAAGCGGCCGGTGAACCGGCTGGCGGCGCCGCTGTCGCGCAACCTCAACCCGGCCGGCGAGAGCGAGATGGGCCGCGTCATCGCCGACGCGCAGCTGGCCGCCACCCGCGACGCCGGCGCTCAGCTGGCGCTGATGAACATCGGCGGCGTGCGCGCCGCGCTGGGCGCCGACGGCCGGCTGCAGGTGGTGTACGAGGACCTGTTCACCGTCCAGCCCTTCTACAACCAGCTGATGACGATGACGCTCTCCGGCGCGCAGCTGCTGCAGGTGCTGGAGCAGCAGTGGCAGGGCGGCCGCCACCGGCCGCTGCAGGTGTCGGCCACGCTGCGCTACCGCTGGCAGGCCAGCCGGCCCGAGGGCGCGCGCATCGTGCCGGGCAGCGTCACCGTCGAGGGCAAGCCGCTGGACCCGGCGGCCGACTACCGCGTCACCGTCAACGCCTTCCTCGCCGACGGCGGCGACGCCTTCACCGTGCTGCGCCAGGGCCGTGACAAGCGCCCCGGCCTGATCGACATCGACGCGCTCGAGGCCTACATGAAGGTGCGGCCGCTGTTCTCACCCGACCCGGTGCCCCGCGTCGAGCGCGTGGAGTGAGCACCATGGACGCGGCGCTGCTGCCCGCCGAGATCATCCGCGCCAAGCGCGACGGCGGCACACTGCCGCGCGAGGCCATCGCCGCCTTCGTGCGTGGCGTGGCCGACGGCAGCTGGAGCGACGCGCAGGTGGGCGCGATGGCCATGGCCATCCTGCTGCGCGGCATGGCGCGCGACGAGGTCGTCGCACTGGCCGAGGCGATGACGCACAGCGGCGAGGTGCTGGACTGGTCGGCCGCTGGGCTGGACGGCCCGGCGCTGGACAAGCACTCAACCGGCGGCGTCGGCGACAAGATCAGCCTGATGCTGGCGCCCATGGTGGCGGCCTGCGGCGGCTTCGTGCCGATGATCAGCGGCCGCGGCCTGGGCCACACCGGCGGCACGCTGGACAAGCTGGAGGCGCTGGCCGGCTACCGCACCGATGTGCCGCGCGAGACACTGCTGCAGGTGCTGCGCGACTGCGGCTGCGCCATCGTCGGCGCCTCGGCGCAGGTGGCGCCGGCCGACAAGCGCCTGTACGCGATCCGCGACGTCACGGCCACGGTCGAGAGCGTGCCGCTGATCACCGCCAGCATCCTGTCGAAGAAGCGTGCCGCCGGGCTGGACGCGCTGGTGCTGGACGTCAAGGTCGGCAGCGGGGCCTTTGCATCGACGCCGCAATGGGCGCGCGAGCTGGCCACCAGCCTGGTGCAGGTGTCGACGGGCGCCGGGCTGCCGGCGCGGGCGTTGCTCACCGACATGGACCAGGTGCTGGGCGACACCGCGGGCAACGCGCTGGAGACGGCCGAGGCCATCGACTTCCTGACCGGCGCGCACCGCGAACCGCGCCAGCTGGAACTGACGCTGGCGCTGTGCGCCGAGCTGCTGCACCTGGGCGGCCTGTTCGAAGGCCTGGAGGCGGCGCGCGCCGCGGCGCAGCGGGCGCTGGACAGCGGCGAGGCTGCCGAGCGCTTCGCACGCATGGTCGCCGGCCTGGGCGGGCCGCGCGACGTGCTGGCCCAGCCGGGTCTGCCGGTGGCGCCGGTGCAGCGCGCGGTGCCGGCGCCGCGCGCCGGCTTCGTCAGCGCCATCGACGTGCGCGCCGTGGGCCTGGCCGTGGTTGCGCTGGGCGGCGGCCGCCGCGTGCCCGGCGAGCGCATCGACCCGCGCGTGGGCTTCGACCAGGTGGTGCCGCTGGGCGCGCGGCGCGCTGCCGGCGAGCCGCTGGCCATCGTGCATGCCGCCAGCGAGGCCGATGCCGGCGCCGCGGCCGCGGCGCTGCGCGCGGCGGTGACGCTGGCAGACACCGCGCCCGGGCCGCTGCACGTGGTACGCCAGCGGATCGACGGCTGAGCGCCCGCGCCAGCGCAAAGGGGCAGGCGCGCGCTGCCGCCCGGCCTGTCGCTTTCTTGTACAGATGCCGCCGGCATCGTTCACCAGTTCGAGCCAAGCGCCTGATCCACAAGGGATTCTTGACTCCGGCACGGATGTCGCTACGGGGCGCCGACATTCCACCATCTGGAGTACGCAGTGAAAACCTACAAGACCCGCCCGCTGTGGTTGGCCCTCGGTCTGGGACTGGCCATGTGGGGCGCCCAGGCGACCCCCATCCTGGGCACGAACCAGATCACGCCGCTGATCGTGTCCGGCGCGCCGCCCGACTCACCGGCAGCGCGCGTCGACGCCAACGTGCCGACCTCGCCGCTGTCGGGCGTCGTCAGCATCAACATCCGCTACGACAACCAGAGCTACATCTGCTCGGGCACGCTGGTGTCGCGCCGGCATGTGGTGACGGCCGGGCATTGCGTCGACACCAATGGCCAGGGCAGCCTGATCGACATTTCGCAACCCTTTGCCCAGTCGGGCCGCGACGTGCGCGTGGTGTTCAACGCCGAGCCCAACCCCGGCGACCCGGGCCGGGCCGTCATGACCGCGGCCAAGGTCTCGATGCACCCCGACTACAAGGGCTTCGGCGTCTGCCCGGCGGGCGTCCAGAGCTTCTGCGTCAACGACGACGTGGCCGTGATCACGCTGGGCGCGGATGCGCCGGCTTCTGCGCGCCACTACGGCATGTCGGCCTACGGCATGGCCGAGGGCCTGCAGATCATGATGGCCGGCTACGGCACCTCGGGCGACGGCTGGGGCGGCTACACCGTGGGCCCCAGCTTCCGCATCAAGCGCAGCGGCCAGAACATCGTCGACCTGTTCGAGGGCGACGACGAGCAGTTCACCGGCTTCGACAGCTACGGCTTCCTCCAGGGCGGCGCCAACGAGGTCTGGTATGCCGACTTCGACGGCGTCAACAGCAGCGGCCAGTCTATGGACTCGGCCTGCACCTACTTTGGCCGCTGCACGCCCAGTCTGGCCAATGACATCGAGGCCAACATCGGCGGCGGTGACTCGGGGGGGCCGTCGTTCATCACCGGCGACAACGGCGAGCTGCTGCTGGTTGGCAACAACACCTTCGGCTGGAGCGGCTTCGGCCAGGAGAACAACGGCGCCTTCGGCCACATGTTCGGCGGCATGAACCTGGCCGCCTACATCGGCTACCTGAACGCGGCCACCGATGGCCACCTGCGCCTGATCTCGGCGCCGGGTTCGCTGGCGCTGGCCGCCCTGGCACTGATGGGCCTGGGCGCCGTGCGCCGCCGCGGCGCCTGAGGCGCCGGCCCGCGCCGACACCCGGACGATGACGAAGGGCGGCCCACGGGCCGCCCTTTGCCTTTCGTCTGCGGCCCCACGGGGCGTCCTCTTCCGTTCGCTGGCGGCGCGCGCGGCGCAACTCGGCCCCGCGGAACTGCAGCCGGTCGGCCGAACCCTTGTGTGTGGTCGCCTGGGGCTAGCATCGGCGCCCGCGCACTGTCCAGCGCGAGGAGAGACCCGGATGATCCCCAGCCCCACGCTGCGCCGCCGCGATGCCCTGACGCTGCTCGCCGCCGCCACCGCCACGCCGTCGGCCCTGATCTCGCTGCCGGCGCGCGCCGCCGACGCCAGGCTGCCCAAGGCCGCCGTGCGCGACGTGCCCGAGACCTTCTTCGGCACCACGGTGCACGACCCCTACCGCCACTTCGAGGACGTCAAGAACCCGGAGGTGGCGGCCTGGATGAAGGCCCACAGCGAGCATGCCCACGCCACGCTGCGCCGCATCGAGGGCCGCGACAGCTTGCGCGCCGCCATCGAGAAGTACGACGCCGCCGCCGCGGCGCGCGTGGTCAGCGTGGTGCGCCTGCCCGGCGAGCTGTACTTCTACGAGAAGCGCGCGCCGCAGGACGACCAGCTCAAGCTGTACATGCGCCGCGGCCTGCAGGGCCCCGAGACGCTGCTGTTCGACCCCGAGACGCTGAAGCAGGCCACCGGCACGCCGCATGCCATCAACTGGTTCAGCCCCAGCCCCGACGGCAGGCTGGTGGCGCTGGGCGTCTCGGCTGCGGGCAGCGAGGACGCGGCGATGCGCGTGCTGGACACCGCCACGCGCAAGCAGCTGGGCCCCGAGATCCCGCGCGTGCAGTTCGGCGGCACCAGCTGGAGCCCCGACGGCCAGGAGATCTACTTCCACCGCATGCAGGAACTCAAGCCCGGCATGCCGGCCACCGACAAGTACCAGCGCAGCGTGGCCGCGGTGATGAAGCCCGGCGGCGGCGAGGCCGACATCCGCGTGCTGCTGCGCGCCGGCGACCCCGGCGAGGTGGACGTCCCCGCCACCGAGTTCCCGCTGCTGGACGTGCTGCCCGACGGGCGCGTGCTGGCCATCGTGCTGGATGGCGTGTCGCCCGACTTCGCCGCCTGGCACACCACGCTGGCGGCGCTGCGCGCCGGCAAGCCGGCGTGGAGGAAGCTGTTCGGCCGCGAGCACCAGGTGACCGGCGCCGCGGTGGCGCAGGGCCGGGTGTGGGCGCTGAGCTTCAAGGGCGCGCCGCGCTTCCAGCTGCTGGAAGGACCGCTGGAGGGCTTCGACATCGCCAAGGCCCGGGTGCGCGTGCCGGCCAGCGAGCGCGTGCTCACCGGCGTGGCCGCCGCGGCCGACGCGCTGTACCTCGAGGCGCGCGTGGGCAACGTCAAGCGCCTGTACAAGATGCCGTACTCGGGGCCGGGCAGCGACGCCGCGCCGGTGGAGGTGGCGCTGCCGGTGCTGGGTTCGTTCGCGCTGGGCGGCGCGCGCAGCGACCTGCCCGGGCTGGTGATCGACCTGCAGAGCTGGACGCGGGCGCGCCAGATCTATGCCGTGGCCGCCGACGGCAAGGTCAGCAACACCGGCCTGCAGCCGGCCGGCCCCTACGACCTGCCCCAGGACGTGAGCGCCACCGAGGTGATGGTCAAGAGCCACGACGGCGCGATGGTGCCGCTGTCCATCATCCACAAGAAGGGCGTGAAGCTGGACGGCAGCAACCCCACGCTGCTGTACGGCTACGCCAGCTACGGCATCACCGAGGAGCCCTTCTTCAGCATCAGCCGGCTGGCCTGGATGGATGCCGGCGGCGTGTTCGCCATCGCCAACCCGCGCGGCAGCAGCGTGTTCGGCAAGCAGTGGCACGAGGACGGCAAGCAGGCCACCAAGCCCAACACCTGGAAGGACTTCATCGCCTGCGCCGAGTGGCTGATCGCGCAGCGCTGGACGCGGCCTTCGCGGCTGGCCATCTGGGGCGGCAGTGCCGGCGGCATCCTGGTGGGGCGCGCGATGACCGAGCGGCCGGACCTGTTCGCGGCGGTGGTGCCCGACGTCGGCGCGCTGGACATGGTGCGTGCGGAGACCACCCCGAACGGCATTCCCAACATCCCCGAGTTCGGCTCGCGCAAGACCGAGGCCGGTTTCCGCGCGCTGCTGGCGATGAGCACCTACCACCAGATCAAGGACGGGGTGAAGTACCCGGCGGTGCTGCTGCCGCATGGCGTCAACGACCCGCGCGTCGAGGTCTGGAACAGCACCAAGACGGCAGCGCGGCTGATGGCGGCGAGCAGCTCGGGCAAGCCGGTGCTGCTGCGCCTGGACTACGCGGCCGGCCACGGCATCGGCAGCACCAAGAGCCAGGTGCTGGACGAGCGTGCCGACGTCTACGCCTTCCTGCTGTGGCAGATGGGCGTGCCGGGCTATGGGCTGAAGCCCTGAGCCCTGCGGCGCTGCGGCTCAAGACGTCGCGCATCGGTTGAGAGGGAGCGAGGGTCCGGCTTCGCCGGCCCGAAGTGGCGGCACGCCAGGATTCCGTCGAGAGG